>Ga0115549_1000004_pt1 | contig 419792 bp, 416 predicted proteins | sample COGITO_mtgs_1004_2_FD_87176 | JGI IMG/M metagenome (GOLD analysis project Ga0115549, IMG submission 87176) | Pelagic marine microbial communities from North Sea - COGITO_mtgs_100430 | ecosystem: Environmental > Aquatic > Marine > Epipelagic | place: Germany:Helgoland, sampling site Kabeltonne...
GTAGTGGCGTGTAGGCCGCATACAAGCGCTGGCGGTGCGAAACTTTGCCCTTGGTCACCCGCTCCGTGACGAAATCGGCGCGCTCCGTTGCGTTGATCTCAAACTGCGTCCGCAAGAACTGGCGCTTGCTGACGTATTCCGCGAGAGTGATCTCCCACGAATCGACGCCGTCCTTGATGAGCTCTTTCAGTTCGCTCGCCGCTTTTTCGGTCAGCTCGCCGGCGTTGACGGCGGCCGTGAGAGACTTCTTGAGAGACGCTGAGTTGAAATTTTCATTGAGCTGGCGGAACGCTGCCATCATTTCACGGTAGTTCTCCTGGAGGCATTTTCCGCGAGCGCGCTTGGTGGAAAACTCGCGCAGTGGCTTCATGTCGGCAGCGGCGGCAGAAGTCGGGGCCGTGAACGTGTCGCGGGCGCCGCGGTCCGTGTCTTTCTGCACGCCGTAGGCACGCAACAACGATTCCAGGACGACGTCATCGATCAGGCCCTGCTGGCGGATGGCGCGCAGGAGCAAGTCAAAATTGTTGTTCAAGACGGTGTGGTTCGCGAGCTTGGTTCCGAGCACAGTGTTCAACGTGAACGCACAGGCTTCGCCTTTTATGGTGCCAAAGGCATCGAGCACATCGCGCTCGAGCACGGCGCGGGAAAGGTTCATGCTATTGATTGTGCGAATCTGGGATTTTGTGAGGAGGTTTGATTTTCCCTCACGGTCGTTGATCAGAGGGTGAACCGCGGCGGCCTGTGCGAAGGCACTCGAAAGAAGCGTGAATAGGACGAGCCAGCGCACAGAGGGTCCTTTGTCGGTTTGGGCCGCCAATATAACGTGTTAAAAATTTTTAGGGGAAAAGCGTGTAAAAAAGAAAGGGAGGCTTACACCTCCCCCCTGTCTCAATACTGACGGGCACCAGTTCCTTTAACCGTCAGTACCAATAGCTGGTTCGATGGAGGGAGTCGCGTCTGGGACGCTCTTATTGAGACGGCGACGGTGAGGCCAGATGGCATACCAAAACGCTAGCGGGAGGGACCCCACTAAAAGCACATACAATAAACTACGCCACGGTTCGCGCATAAAACTCCAAGCTCTGTTGTAACCCCGTCTCAAATTCCTCGATAGAGGGTCTTTTCAGAGTCAAATTTTGTAAGGAAAAATGACACCACTTAGAGGGAAAAGGGCCCTTTTGGCCCTAGCATTTCTTCGACAAGTGGATTTGCCGTCTACGAATGGGCCCGTTGTGAGTAGCATTGAGGTCTATGGACATCCCTCAATCAAAATGGGCCCGCGGTTCGCGTTTATTACGTCTCGCAGCAGGCGTCGCGGCCAAAGAAGTGGGGGCCCGACTCCCTGGCAAGGCCCTGGAAGCGGCCCAGAAACTCAATCTTCGGATCGAGCAGACTCGCCTTTTAGTTGAGACCCTCTCTCAGATGAAGGGCGCTGCCATGAAGGCCGGTCAACTTTTGGGCCTCGAAGGTAACGACCTCTTACCCCCTGAAGTCGTCGAGATACTCTCGCGCCTTCAGTCTGACGGCGATCCTTTGCCGACCGCTGACATCGAACGCCTCCTCATCGAGGCCTGGGGACAGGAGCGCTATTCCCAGCTGCAAAATCTCTCCCCCACTTCGCTGGCCTCAGCGAGCATCGGTCAAGTCCACACGGCCACCTGGAACGGCCGAAAGATCGCCATCAAGGTGCAGTTCCCAGGTGTGGCACAGACCATCGATAGCGACGTCCATCTGTTAAAAAACGTTGTGGAGAAGTTGATCTTCGTGACTCGCAAAAAGACCGAACTCGGCGCGCTCTTCGAGGAAATCCGCCAAACGCTCCATCAAGAAACCGACTACCTCGCGGAAGCGGGCTTCATGCAACAGTACCGCGAGAACTTTCAGCAGTTCGGAGGCTACCTCATCCCGGCCCCGATCAACGAACTTTGCACGCCGACCGTGCTCGCCATGGATTACCAGCCGGGCCATAAGCTCAAGGACTGGATCAAGCACGCGAGCACCAACGAAAAGCAGCTCCTCGGCGAGCGCATGATGAGTCTCTTCCTTCACGAGTACCTCGCCTGCGGACTCGTTCAGACCGATCCAAACTGGGGCAACTTCCTCGTGGCACCGGGTGGCGAGCTGGTGGTGCTCGATTTCGGCGCCTGCAAGACTTACTCAAAAGAGTTCCGCACCACCTACCGGCAGATCCTTTCCCACTCTATGAATCGTCGCAAACAAGAACTCCTGGCGGTGTCACAGGGCTTCGGCCTCATCGATCCGCGAGAAGAGTCCGAGGCGCAAGAGGCGTACCTCCACATGATGGACGTGGTGATCGCGCCGTTCCGGCACGTGGGCATGTTTGATTTTGCCACGGAGACCTATTCGCAGAATTCCAAAGACGCTTCGCTGGCCTTCGCCAAAGCGCTGAAGTTCAGCCCGCCACCGCGCGACCTGATCTTTCTGCACCGAAAACTCGGGGGCGTTTTCCAGACGCTAAAGCGCATGGAGACGAGGTTGGATCTGCGGCTGGTGTGGGACAAGATGATGCAAGAATCTTAAATAAAAAGGGCCCCTTTCGGGGCCCTTTTTTTATGAGCGGCGGAGTATCAAAAAGACTTCGAGCAAGTTCGCATCATCCGGGAGCGCTCCCCGGAGGAAGGCCAACAAGTCTTCGATTGGCATCTCAAAGAGCGGCTTCAGCGCTTCTGGAATTTCTTCCGGAATCCGGTTCTGAGCGCGCATCGTGTACACCTGCTGGATCGCTTCTGGAGCAAACTTCTCGAGAGCGATACGAATGTCGCGCATCTTCGCGAGTTCGAGCGCTACCGTGTTTTCTTTTGTCGCTGCGAAACGGGCCACCAAGTTTGTGTTCGCGTCTGTGAAGTCGATCGTCTTCACGATGCGGTTCGAATCGATGGTCGAATCAGCTTGTACACGAAGAACATCGAGAGCATTGAAGAAGGCCCAATTGCCAAGGCGGTCTTCTGCGCTGCCTGCTGAGTTCTTGATGTATGGCAACATGATCTGACGGAAATCGGTTTCGACTTTATTCATTCCCAAGTAACGGTTCAGACCAGAATGGAAAGAGCGCTTGATCATGTGCGTGCTTGGGATGTCAAACACGTGCGGGATCTTCGCTGATGTTCCGTCAGCAAGCTTGAATTCAGCTTCGACTTCAAGAGAGTTCGTCATGAAACCAAGAACTGTTGAGCGAATCTTGTCGCCGAAGGCCGGGTAATCCAAGAAGTTACCGCGGTAGTCGTCGAAGGTGCTGATCCCGAGGACGCGTTTCGTGAGGTAGTCAGCGGCCAAGATCTTATCGGCCCAGATACCACGAACCGAGATTTGCGAAGGATCGGCGTTCAACTCACCAGGCAAGGTCTCATCAAAACGCTGGCTATTGAAGAACTTACCAGTTTCGCCGATCACGGCAAAGCCGTCGGCCAAGCGAACTTTGTCGCTGAAGCATGAAGAGGCGTCGCCGTTAGCAAGGTCAGTCAACGGAAGAATACCCGCCAAGCGGTTCGTTCTCGTGTTCACGACTGCGCAGTGGACGTCCGGAGTCGACAAGATTTCGACGTAGAAGTCAGAGGCAACTTGAGCGGCTTCTTTCAGGCCGACGAAGAAGTCACGGTTCGAGCGCATCGATTCGCGGTCAGCTTCTGGAGCATTCGCGATCTCTTCGTCCCAGTTGATGGTCGCAGACCATGGGTAGAGATTCGTCAAACGGTCGTAGATCTCGAAGAAGCGGCGCAAGCTTTCGAAGGTGTACTCCACCTGGAAGTAGTAGCCCACGTCACCGTCAGCAGAGTTGAAGTTTGCGCGGCGGTTACGGAAGTTGCGTTTTGCGTAGTTCTCTTTGTAGTTCTTCACGAAGTTCAGAGCGATTTCCTTGAGGCCCGTACCGTCGTCGAAGCGGTTACAGCCCGGGTTCACTTCAACGTGCTCGTCGGTGCAGAACTGGAAGCTCTTCAACTGGGCGTCTTCGCCTGTTTTCTTCAGATCTTCAAGAGTGACGTTGGCAGGCAAGACACGCTTCGAGCCGTCTTTAAGTTGAACTTCACGGTTGTAGCCGAAGCCCAAAGCCGCCATGTCGTACTTACCCATGACCGGGAGCTGGTTCAAGCTTGTGCCCGCGTAGTCCATGACTGATGAGTACGTGACGTCGCGCTTGATCCCGAGCGATGAGCGCTCGCCAGCTGTGAAGTAGTTTTCTTTATCTTCTGAGCCATTAAAGTTGTGACGAAGACCAAGGTTGTGGCCGAACTCGTGGACCAAGGTCGGAACCCACACGTTTGGCATCAACACAGTGATGACTTTTTCTTTTTCTTCGTCAGTCAAATCGTTCCATGGCTTGAGCGTTTCGATGCCCAGGGCTTCAGCAGAGATGCTGTCGCCGATAGCTGCGTCCCAGTTCACCATGCTGGTGTGGTAGAAGCACTGGTGGCTCATGACGTTCAACTTCGCTTTCGCGATCTGCGAGTCCGAGAGGTCTTGCGGATTCTTCAACTGGTTGATCCAGTGGCTCAACTCAACACGACGGCTCGACTTGAACATTTCTTTCTTCAAGTTCATGCTCATGAGCTGGTTGCGGTTGATGCGACCTGCTGGGCGCTGAGCAACCGGTGCGACGGCGTTCTGCATGCGAGACATGACGTCGCGTTGTGCGCTTAGACGCTCAGCTGATTCAGCAGAGACCGGAGCGTTCGGAGTGATCTCTGTGTTCGCCGCGATGGTGGCGGCAGCAGCAGCAGCTTCGTTACGAGCGCGCTCTTCCAACAATTCGTCGTAGGTGTCCTGGATAAACTTACGGATAGTGCCGTAGTACATGACGGTTTGCGCTTTCACGATCTCGCCAGTGCGCGGGTTCGCGATTGACGGGCCGTAGCCGATCACGCCTGAGGCCTGTGGGTCGTCCACGAGGATGATGAAGTTGTTACGCACGTCGCCGATGTTCTTGCCGCGACCGTCTTCCAACTTGATCTTCATGTCCACGCCAGCGTGCTCGAATGAATTGTTGATGGTCGTGATCGCCTGCTCTGTCGATGAGCGGATGCCCTCCATGCCGGGCTTGTAGAACGTGTCGTTCAAGTAGTACACGATCTCTTTACGAGATGGGTTCCAGCGATTCATGTACGTCTGCTTCGAATCTACAGTCGTACGGTTGTCCGCGGTCAACTTCATGACGTCAGTCGTGAAGTAGCCGAAGGTGTTCTGGTCTTCGAACGGGTACTTCACGGCTTTGTAGTTCTTGTCCGCTACAGTCGAAAGCTTCGCGAATGAGTAGAAGTAGTTGACGGTGAACGCCATGTTGCGAAGGTCCGCGAACGTCTCAACGTCTGCGCACTGGATGTCGGCTTTCCAGGTCTTCTGGATGTGGATGTTGACGGCGTCTTTTTCGATCTTCACGTCTTTAACAATCGTCTTGCCGGCACCGAAGCAACCGACGAATGCGTTCGTGAGCTGTTCGGGCAACGAGTTGGTTTCCACGAGGTCCAAAGAGCCGAAGTCGATCTTAGCGTGCTTCTTTTGCTGCCACGGTTTGTCGTCTACTTCTTCTTCGGTGTTTCCGCAGTCGCCGAACTGGTCTTCTCTGCAGCGGTAGTCTTTGTGCTCGATCGCAAACTCCATGACGGGGCTGAAGTTGTTGCGGTTACCAGAGAAGCGGTCTTCGCGAGGAAGTTCTTCGACCACGAGTTTTTTCTCTTCGAACTTGAAGGTGACAAGCTTCTGCTCGCCCATCCAGTAAGAACGAGACGCGGTGACGTCTTTAGGAGTTTCACCGACTGAAGGAACGTAGATACAAGGATCGTTCGGGTCTTGGCACGGCATGGCCGCCTTAGACGAGACACTCTCTTTGTACACTTCTTCGTACTCTTTCTCCTTGGCGCAGCTGGCGACAAGAACTGTGAGTAGAAGTACCGGTGTGAGCAAATTCAAATTTTTCATGTCCCTTCCCCTTTCTTCCTAAAATACCCAATACAGTGATGTATAGAATGTAGATGTGTTGTTGTCGAAGACCTCGAAGTCCTGGCCTGGCCCCTGCTCGACGCGCTGGATGCTGCCAGCGTTGGTCCAGCCCGCGGCGACCGTGAATCCGCCGCCCACGGTGTAGCCAACCTCACCGGCGCTCTGAAAGGTCGGGTCCCGGCGAGTTCCGCCGTAGGCCCAGGACTGACCATAGACCAAGACCGGCTGCAGGTAGAGATTGTCCGTAATGCTGATGACCCCCACGAAGAGGTGGTTGGTAGACCACTCGACGTTCTTCGCCCCGAGGCGGTTTTCTTCGTAGGTGTGGAAGTTACGAATGACCTGTGGCTGGTAGATAAACAGCACCGATGGTGACACATTGACCATCATCACTGGTACCAAACTGACACCAGCGAGCTTGGTGTCGCGGTCACGGGATTCACGGCTGTACGGGAGATTCAGGCGCACCTGCTGGCCGAAGGTGAACTTGCCTGTGCGCCCCCAAAATCCGTTGTTCACCCAGCTCACCGAGCCGTCCTGGGGCTTGTACTCCTGGCCCTGGGTGAGCTCCTTGAACGCCCCGAAGTAGCCGCGCAGAATGTTCGCGTCTTTGAGGCGGTAATTCAGAGTGAGATCGGCGGAAATCGACTGCTCAGAATCGGCGCTGGTTTGGCGCGCGAAGTTCGAGTTATAGCCGAGGGAAGTGTTGCCCGAGAGCTTCGGGAGCTTGGTGGTGGTTAGGTTCTGCTGCAACGTCGATTGCGCGTGGGCAATACCCGCAGAAACGACCATCAAAAAAGCAGCAATAAACAGGCGCATGAGGTTCCCCTTATGGCGCCCAAATCCGTTTAGGCCAAGTCGCAAAAATCCTTTGCAGGGTCTTCCATGCAAAAACCGGGCTAAAGACTCAGGAAAGGCGAAAATGTAAGTAGATTTAAGATGTTGCGTTGCAAAACTAGTTTGCAACGCCTTGAAATACTGTCAAATCTTTAGACAACGCTACAAATCTTTCAACACAACCCGTGCCAAGCGCCGGATGTCGGCCTCGAGCGTGGCGCGGTCATGGTATTCCTGCTCTTCTGGCGGCAGCTGGCAGAAATGGTTCGAGTACATCAGCGCCATGTGGACCACGTTGGAGAAAATCATCTTCACCGCCCAGAACATGTTGGCCTCAGAGATCTCGTGCTTGAGCTCTTGCTCAATAGCTTCCGCAAGCGCCAGTCCACCCGGTGGCCCGAACTTTTCATCGTCGGCCCCGCACTCCGACTCGGGCCCCCAGCCCTTCTCAGAAAGAAGCATCTGGAACACCGAGCGCAGAATGTCGGCGCGCTCGAGGAAGTAGCCAAAAATCCAAACTGCCAGGTCTTCGACCTTCTCCTCAGGGCGCTCCGTTCGGCGAGCACGAATGTGATTGCTCGTCTCACTGAAGACGAGGTCAATCACCTGGAGGAAGAGTTTTTCCTTACTCACAAAATGGTAGTTCACTGCCGCGATATTCACGCCCGCTTCCGAGGCGATCTGGCGCACCGACGCGCCCTCGAAGCCTTTGCTGGCAAAGAGGACGCGCGCGGTGTGGAGAATCTTTTCTTTGGTATCGAGGAGCTGCGTCTCGGTCATGTCGTCACTCCCTGAGTAGAGCCTTCGACTTCAGCGCTCGTCTTCGAGAAATTTCGCAACCCCGGAAGCTTCATCAGAAACGTCATCCAGTCTTCGATGATCGCCACGGCCGGGGGAATGAACACCAGAGTGAAAATCGTCCCCGTCGTGAGACCCCACGCCATGGCCAGCGTCATGGGAATCAGCATCGCATCGGCACCACCGATGCCGTAGGCCGTCGGAAAGAGGCCCGCGACGGTAGTGAGAGAAGTAGTGATCACCGCGCGCAAGCGCTGACCAGAAGCCTGCACCAAAACTTCTTCAAGAGGGAGCTTCCCTTCCTTACGAAGGACGTTGATGAACTCGATCAGCACGATCCCCGAGTTCACGATGATCCCGGCGAGGCCGATGATTCCGATCAAGGCCATGAAGCTCACGGGACGCTGGTGAAGCGAGAACGATATAAAGAATCCGATCAATCCCAAAGGTATCGTGAGCATGATCACGAATGGCATCAGGAACGAGCGGAACATGAAAACCATCAAGGCAAAAATTCCGATGCTGGCGAGGACCATGGCATCGAAGAGCGACTGCAAAGATTCGGCGGTGCTTTCGTTCTCGCCCCCTTGGACCAACGAGACTTCCGGGTACTGCAACTGCAGCTCATCCCATTTCTTTTTTAAAATGGCGTTGGCTTCCGGTGAGGTCATTTTTATGCCATCGACACCAGCGGTGATGGTACGCGCGCGTTTGTAGTCGAAGCGCTTGATCTGCGGCGTGCCGGGCTTCGTTTCAAACTTCGCGATGCGGCCCAGCGGCACGAGGTTACCCTGCTTATCCATGACGGGAATCTGCGCGAGGTCTAGGTAGTTCTTACGGTTGTCATCCTTGAACTTCACATTCAGGTTTACTTCTTTGTTGTTCAACGTCACGTCCGACACGAACAATCCGCCCATCGCCGTTCGCACCGTGGTGCCGATGTCGGCGACGCTGACGCCGAGACGATCCGCCAGTGGGTAGTCCACGTTCACGAGGACTTCGTCCGAGTCCACGACATCTTCGATGTTGAGATCGAGGATCCCGGGTGTGGCCGACAACGTCGCCATGACTTGATCGATGACTTCTTGGTTCTTTTCGGCGTTGTTCGAGCGGAACGTCGCCGACACGGCGGCACCCACCGGAGGACCGTTCACCATCTCTTCGAAGACCACGTTGCCGTAGGGCTTCGTATCTATTCCGTCGCGCAAGCGCTTGAGGAACTCGGTGTAGGGAACATTGAATTTCGCGTGTTCGGTTGCGTAGATCGTCAGGAGACCTTGGTTATCCCCCTCGCCGCCTTTGGCATCATCAGGGCGCCCCTTCGTTGTTCCGGCGCGCGCCACCACTTCACGAACATACTCTTTGCCGCCCACTTCCAGGACTTTGCGACTGAGTTCGGCGGTCATTTTACGCGTGGTTTCTAACGTTGTTCCTACGGGCGCTTCGATACGTCCCATGTAGATTTCTGTGTGCTCGGCCGGGAACAGCATAAACTTATTGAACATACCATTGATCACCATCGACATGACGACCAACGCCATCATGGCACCGGTGGTGATGTAGCGGTGACGGACCACCCAGCGCATGAAGTTTTCAAACTTACTACGGTAGGGTGCGAACCAATCCTTGCCGCCCTCGCTGGTGAGCTTCACACGGTTGCCGACGAACGAAAGTCGCATCGGGAGGAAGAAGAACGATTCGAGCAGCGAGATCAATAGGGCAATTGTCACGACGATCGGGATCGCCATGATAAATTTCCCCATGATCCCTTTGGTCACCAGCATCGGTAGGAAAGCGGCGATGGTCGTGAACGCAGTGGCGGTGATGGGTGCCCAGAGATCGGTCACGGTCTTCACCAAGGCATCGTGAGTCTTCATGCCAGCGCGGCGCAGGGCCATGAAGTTATCCGTGATGACGATGGAGTTATCCACCAACATCCCCATGGCAATGATGAGGGCGAGGATCGTGATCGAATCGAGGTTCATGCCGAACATCGGCATGATTCCCAATGTGGTCAAAATCGCCAGTGGCAATGACAGAGATGCCATGACTCCCACCCAGCCCGGGATGAAAATCAGCAGTACCGACATAACAATAATGAGGCCTGAAATCGCGTTGGAATTGAGGGTATCAAGCTTAGCGCGAACGCGGTTGGCCTCGTTATTGAAGACCTGAAACTTCGCTTCGCCAGCGTGGGCCCTCTGGTAACGCTGAACAACTTCAAAGACAGAGTCCGCCAGCTTAATGGTATCAGCGCCAGCTTTTTTATTCACAATCAACAAGACGGCTTCTTCGCCGTTCCAGGTGGCCAACGTCTTAGCTTCTTCGGCACCGTCGACGGCACGGGCGACGTCTTTCAAGCGCACGATCTGGCCCGAGAAGTTTGACCGGATCACCAGGTCTCCGAGCTCCTGCGCATTTTTAACTTTGGCATCCAAGCGCACCAGACGCTTGGTGGCGTCTTTCATGTCCCCACCAGGCGTGGAGATGTTTCGGGCGGAGGCCTTCGCGAGGACTTCGGCCACGCCGATGTTCATGGATTCGAGTTTCGCCATGTCGAGCTCCACGGTGAACTCGCGTTCACGGAAGCCGCTCGGGCGCACGTCTTTGACGGCTTCGATGTCTTCGATCTCTTCCTTGAGAAGATCCGCGATGCGGTCACGCAGGCGATCGTCTCCCGAGCCGACCACAGCGATCTCGATCGCAGGAAACTCGGCACTCTTGATCTCCAAGAACGCTGGCTGCTGCTCGAGGTCAGGCGGAAGCTTTGAGACGCGCTGGACGGCCTTCTGCAAGTCGTCCATCGCCTTCACTTCGTCGACGTTATCCATGTCGATCCGCACGACAATCTGGCTCTGCCCGATCTGCGACACGGACTTCACGTCCTTGATGCCGGTGACGCCGCGGATCTCATCTTCGATGGGTTTGGTGATCAGCGCCTCGATGTCTTCCGGCGAGGCCCCCTTGTACTGTGTCGTGATCGTCGCAATGGCGAAGTCCACCGCGGGCCATGACTCGGCGTTCATGCGACTCAGGCCCTGAAGCCCGATGACGACCATGAAGGACATCAACACGAGCGTGAGTTTGTAGTTGCGGATGAAGAAATCAGCGATGTGTTTCATGACTAAATCCTGTTGAACTCACAAGGTGTCTCAGTGAAGACGACCAAGTAGTCCAAGATAGTGTTAATGATTTCAAGTTGAGTGTTCACTGTCGTGAGGTTCGAGTTTAGAAGCGCGTCCTGGTCGAGGATCAGGTCGTTCACGCTCACGCGGGCCTCGCGAAACTTGCGATTCTGAACAGTGAGGCGGCGCTCAAGGGCCTCGGTGTTTTCTTTCTGCGCGCGCACTACATCAGTGAGGAGTGCGATCACCTTGACGAGCTGGTCGTGCGTGTTCGTGAGGTTGGCGTCGGTCATGTTGATCTGCGAATCGAAGCGCTTTTTCGCCAAGAGCTCTTGGGTTTTGCGGGTCTCCCCTTTGCCGATGGGGATCACGAGCTGGAGCCCGGCGGAGTAGCCTGCGCGGTTGTGGTCCTGCCAATCATCGACCGCAGCGCCGTAAGATCCACGTTTCAGACCGTCGCCGTTGTCATCACTGGCCACGCCCGTAGTTTTCACAGAGCCGACGAACTTGAGGTCAACATCGTCGTAGCTCGAGGCCAGCTTGTTTTGTTCTTTCTGGGTCTGACGAAGAAGTTTCGTGACTTCGTCGTAGCGAGTGAACTCCAGCGGCACGCCCTTCTGCGAGGCAATGACATCGGTGCAAGCGAGCACGTTCTTGATCATGTCGGGGACGTTGTAGGCGGCCAGAGCGATCTCCTTGCCTTGAAGTTCCGGCAAAAGAGTTTTGAGTTGTTTGAGAAGGATCTCCCTTTGGTAACGGTAGTAAAGCGCCGAACCTTGCCGTGAGGCTACCTGTGCTTCGTAGCGCGCCACTTCTCCACCGTCGGTCACGCCTGCCCGGAGGCGCGCTCTTGCGTCGGTCAGCTGCGTGCCTGAGATGTTCTTGAGCCCTTCGTAAATTTTGATCTGCTCATTGTTAGCGACCAGTGACCAGTACGTCCGCCGCAAAGACACAGCGAAAGCTTTGCGATTGATCTCGCGCTCGAGTTCGGCACGCTCTTTGTCGAAGGTCGCCGAGTTACTTTGCGCCTTGCTCAAGCGGCCGAAGAGGTCTCGCCAGAGGTCCACCTGCAGATCGAAGCGCACGGTTGAGGTTGAAACATCACGGAACGTTCCATTGGGAGTCATGGCACTTCGCTGATCCAGGCCCGTGGCCGCACTCATGGAAACACCACCGCGGAAAGCTTGTCGTACGCCGATCTGGCCAGTCTTTACGGGACTCCAGATCGGTTGAAACTCGATGATCGCTCGTTCACGTGTTTCAGAATACTCAGCAGAACCGAAAAGCTCTGGACGAAACCGATCATGCAGTTGTTCGGCTTCAACTTTACTAGCGAGGAAGGCGGCTTCGATAGACTCCCATTCGGGAGATTTATCTTGAGCAAGACCACCGAGAGTCTTTTCGCTGAGGGTGAATGTGTCTTGTGAATAAGAGAGAGAAGGAAGTAACAGTGCGAGTGGAAGCCAGAGCAGGGAGGGCATATTTGATCCTTAATCAAACGATTGTTTGAATCATACGTTTGACGTATTCTAAGGCTCAAACCTTTTAAACAGCAAGTTAGATGTTGAAAAAGACGTGGAATTTAGAAATAAGGCAAAAAGCTGCGGATTTCTTGGGATTACCAGACTTAACCAGGCCCAACAAGAATTATTGCTTTGCATTAGGCGTTAGACATGGCAAAGACAAGGACGACTTTACCTCCCCCTGTGCGCCATCCGCAGGCATAAAGGAAGAGCAGTCACTAAAGAGGATAAATTATGGCGAACGATAAAATCATTGATCAAGCCGTCTCCGACAAAGTCATGAACTGCGAAGTTCAGGACGCCACGGGACTCAACGACTTCCAAAAAATTCCCGACCGCCAAGGCATCGCCATCCCGCGCGTGGGCATCAACCGCTTCCGCGTGCCGCTGACCTTCAAGCACCGTGACGGCAGCGTGATGAACCACGACTGCGAAGCCAGCATGTACGTGAACTGCCCGGCGGGCAAGACCGGCATTAACATGAGCCGCCTCTGTTCGATTCTGCAGAACGAAGCAGCGAACGCACCCGTTAATCAAAAATTCTTCCGCGGTGTTTTGAACCGCTACCGCACGGATCTTCGTGACTACGATCACGAAGAAAAATTCGACGAGGCTTTTCTTAAAGTCCAGTTCAGCTATCCGGTGAAGCAGTTGTCGCTTAAGAGTAACAACTGGGGTTGGCAGTACTACCGCACGATCGTCGAAGCGCGTGAGACCAAAGAGCGCGGATTCGAGAGCTACATCACCCTCGAGTACGAATACTCGTCGACCTGCCCGTGCTCACTCTCCATGGCCAAACAATACGAGGCAGATTTCGCGGCCGGTGTGACTGACGAAGGCAACGGCATCGGCGTGGCCCACGGGCAGCGCTCTCGTGCCACCGCTAAGATCAAGCTCGCTAAAGATGCGACTTTTGGAATTGAGGACCTGATCGAACTTCTGCGCACGGCGATTCCGACCGAGACTCAGAGTCTTGTGAAGCGCATTGATGAACAGGCGTTTGCGATATTGAATGGCTCTAACCCGATGTTCGTTGAACATGCTTCTAAGCGTGTCTTTAAAGAGTTCAATCAAGATGCCCGCATCGCGGATTGGATCGTGTCGCTGGAGCACTTCGAATCGCTCCACTCGCACAATGCTTGCGCGGTGATCTTTAAGGGTATCCCGAACGGATTGACCGACAGTCCAGTCCTTTAACTCATTTCAGAAATAGTCAGATGCTAGGCGGCTAGGAGCGAAGGAGGAGACGTACGAACAGTACGTCGCACAACTGAGTGACGAAGCCAACGCCGCAGATGGCATTTATGTAATGAGTTATTTGCATAAAGTACGGCGATACTCGTTGGTACGACGATCCTCGTCGTCGGTGAGTTCGACGTTCACCACGTCTTCCGGACGTGCGTAGCGAACATAGCGCACGTTCTCACCGTCTTGGAAAAAGTAGTTATCGCATTCTTCGCGGCCCTGAGCGGGCACGATGTTCGGGTCACGCACACACAACACACGCTGCCCGTCTTTCTCACTCTCTGCATAAGCGAGCACACCGTGGTTTCCGACTTCCAGGCCATTGAGCGCGAGGTACGGGATCTGGTGAAGTTTCACACGACGCAGGGCCTCTTTGAACACCAAGACACTGCGGCTCTCATCCCCGGGCAATGGTAGACGGCTGGCGGAGTAGCGGCTGCCATAGGAAATGATGCGCGCCCGCAGAATCGCCTGCACCACCGGATGGGCAGAGAATTCAGCGAGCGAGCTGAATCCTGGCACCACGACCATTTGGTTTTCTTCGACCGCATCGAGGACGGCGCGGATGTCTTGGCGGCAGGCCACCGGATCCGTATCGCAGTTCCACAACGTGCCTTGCTTCGGTTCAAAGCGAAGCAAGAGCAGGAGCTTTTGACTGAGAATGGCATGGCCACGGCAACGGCCGACACCGCGGTAACCGAAATTGGGGAATGCGAGGTAATCTTCTGCGCGCACATGCTCGCGCGGCAATCCGCCGGGAGCGCAATTGCGAGCAGGAGCGGGTGTTTGTGGACGAGGTCGAGCACGTGGCGGTGTGGGCGCAGGGAGTGTCTCGGGTGCTTCCACAACGGGGCCGCTGGACTTTGATCCAGACCCCTTCTCCCCTGTGCATGCGACGAGCAATACAAGAATCAACCATTTCATGGGCGTACTTCTACCTTTCATCCGGACTGCGCGCTAGGCTCAGGCTTAGGCCCGTGGCTTTTTTACTCAGAGCGCTGCAAAGTCATCGTAATTAAAAGAGAACATTCTTAGCTTGTAGTACGAGTTCGAGACGGTCAAGGTTGAAAAAGCGAGGCCACGCAGCAATAATGGCCCACATGAACCTTCTCGCAGAACTTAAATCACTCCTCGATGTCATCTCCGAACTGTGGGGACACAAGCTCATCACGGTCCAAGGGGTCAGCCTTTCCTTAGGCAACATCCTCCTCGCACTCCTCCTCTTGGCGCTAGCGAACCGCGCTTCAAAAATGGTGTCGCGTCTCGTGATGAAGAAGTTGGTCGAGCCTCACGTTCCCGACCGCACAGTGATCAACACCTACCGCCGCCTGATCTACACGTTTAACCTCGCACTCTTCGTCGTGATCGCGCTGACCGTGGCGGGCATCCCGCTCACCATCTTCACCGTGGTCGGTGGTGCGCTGGCCATCGGGATTGGTTTCGGCTCGCAGAATATCGTGAATAATTTTATCTCGGGCCTGATCCTCATGGCCGAGAGACCGCTGAAGATCGGTGACATTATCGAGGTCGACAACATTTCAGGAACAGTGATCGAGATCGGCACGCGCGCCACACGCATCCGGACTCCGGAGAGCAAGGTCTGGATCGTACCGAATAGCATGTTCCTCGAGAAGCCGGTGCTCAACTGGACCAACAACAACGCCATCGTGCGCACAGAAGTCACCGTGGGTGTGGCTTACGGTTGCGAGATCGACAAAGTTCGCACCATCGCTCTGAAGGTTCTTCAAGACATGCCCTTCGTCGAGAAGTCCCCTCATGCCCGCGTGATGTTCGACGACTTTGGTGAAAGTGCGCTGACATTCAAGATGCAGTTCTGGGCCGACACCAAGAAAGTGGAATCCCTCCAGCAGTGCCGCAGCGATGTGCGCTTCGCACTTGAGAAAGCCTACAAAGAAGCCGCGATTGAAATCAGCTTCCCGCAGAGAGACCTAAACCTGCGCTCAAGCGTGCCGATTGAAATCCGGATGAAGTCCTGAGTCACGCCACCAACTGAGCGCGCCGTTCACGACGGCGACGATGCCCTGTCCGGGAAACACCGTATCACCGAGCTGCGTGAGCGTGTCCGAGCGGCGAGACGAGGGCCAGCGCCACAATGGAAAATTCCACGCGTGCGGATGCCCCCCGACCCGCCCGAAGGGACGATGGGTGTAGCGCTCAAAGGTTTTTGGAGTTCCCGCCTGGAGGAACTTGTGCTCGAGCACTCCGGGGAACTCGCTCAAGAAATGCGCCCACACCTGCTGCAGGCGCGCCGCTTTACGTGCGCGGTACTCGTCTTGCGGCAGTCCGTACCAGCTTTCTTCCATCGTGTGCTGAGAGATCGTCACCGTCTGCCAACCGCTCGGCGCACGCGTGACATCTTCGGGAATGGAGAACGACACAAAATAATCTTCCACGCCGCTCTCAAGCGCAGGCATCACCAAGTGATAGGCGTATGTCTGCGGCGTCGCCATTCGCACGCCTGCGTAGAGCGTGAAGGCGCCCCAGGCTTTTTGCGACGTCGGCGTAAGCTCCAACATCTTCTCAAGACTCCAACTCGTGGTGTTCATCACCACATGCGAGAAGTCGTGCTGCAACTTTTGCAGGTCCTCGATTCTTTCTCCCGGCCGCCACTCGCCTCCTATGCTTTGAAAGTGCGTGAGCCATCCTTCAAAGAGACCCTGCATGCCACCACGAGGAATGTAGGTTTCACTCGGGTACGTTAGTGCGAGTGCGCCGATGAGCGCAGGCACTTGAGGTGCGACGTTCTGTGCGGAGATCATGCACAAAGCGTTGAGCCAGCGCGACAACTCTGTGGACTCCCCTTGGCGCATCCGCCGGAACGTTTCGAGGTCATGAAAGAGATACGGCAGGAGTGCCGTGCCTCGCATCCAGGATGGGATGTGGCGCAGATCACTCAGGCGGGCCGGCGGAAAGCCGGTCACATGCGGCAAAAAAGCCCAGGCCCTCTCGGCAAGCGCTTCTATGTCTTTCCAGAATTTTTTATGATCAAGCGTGGGGAAGACACGTGCGAGTTCCGCCTGCCAGCGCTCACTGTCGCGCCATCGATAAAAAGTTTTTCCGGGAAGATGGAAGACAAGACCTGGATCCGCTGCGATGACATTCAACGGAGCACCGGTGAGTTCAGACCACATGGTCAAGGGGCGACCGGGCCCGATGCCACTGATCGTAGTGGCGCCCACATCGAAACTAAAGGGCCCGCGTTTGAACCAACTGGCGCAGCCCCCAGGGATTTGGTGGGCTTCGAAGAGTGTGGTGGCCGTGCCGGCAGACTGCGCCAGGATCGCGGCACTCAGGCCGCCGGCACCCGCTCCGACAACGGCCAGCGAACTCACTTGAGTGCTTTTTCCAGAGTCTTGGTGATGTCGCTCGACATCGGTCCGGTCGTTGAGGCCCAACGATCGAGGACCTTGCCGTCTTTGCCCACCATGAACTTCACGAAGTTCCAGCCAATGTCGTCGCTGGTTTTTTTCGTGGCCGTGAGGAAGTTATAAAGCGGACGACGGTCCGTACCGTTCACTTTGCCTTTCGAGAGCAACGGGAAATTCACGTTGTATTTTTTCTGGCAGAACTCTTTCATGCCCTGGTCGTTCTCTGGCGCCTGTCCACCGAACTCGTTAGACGGCACACCCAAAACGGTGAAGCCCTTAGCGGCGTACTTGGTCTGCAGCTTCTGAAGGTCCTCCAGCTGCGGGGTGAAGCCACACTGACTGGCGATGTTGACCACCAAAACAACCTTGCCCTTAAACTGGTCGAGCTTGATTTCTTTGCCGTCGATGTCTTTTTCAACGATCTCATGGAAAGAGGCGGCCCAAACGGGCAGACAAATCATACACAAAGCCAAAATAGCTGAAAGACGCATAAAACCTCCTGGTAGAATGAAAGTGTGCCACAAGGGTGGCGTAGAAGTCCTCCCACAAATCCTCTACACTCTGGCCAGGAAGGGAGACTTCACATAATCTGACGTTGCAAAAGGGAGCACCCGTGCAAGGTTTTAAAGTAGGCTCAGATATTCTCGACGCGGTCACCCGTCTAGACTTCCATTTGGCACCTAGTGAGACCGTTTCTACCCTTCCGCAAGAACTCAACACTCTCTTTGATAGCTCGGGTAAGCGCTTCCGTCCGGCGCTCGTCTTCCTCTTTGGTCAGGTGTTCGAAGTGCCCGAAGAGACCCTCGTTGCCTACGCTCGCGCGGTGGAGATGACCCATACAGCTTCACTCGTCCATGACGATGTCATCGATGAAGCGTCAGAGCGCCGAAAGATCCCGACCATTAATTCGCGCTTCACCAACACGCAAGCGATCCTCGCCGGGGACTTCCTCCTCGCGCGGGTCATCGGTGATTTGTTGCGCGAAGGCCGCCTGGACCTCATCACCGATCTGACGGATGCGATCAAAGATCTCGCCGACGGTGAGTGGCTGCAAGCGCACTTGAAACAAACGGGCAAGGCGACCTGGTCTGAGCTCGAAACCGTGGCACGCAAAAAAACGGGGAGCTTGATGCTCTGGAGCTGCCTCGCTCCCGCGAAGATTTCTTCGCAGTCACCGGAGGTGATCGACGAGTGCCGCCGCCTGGGCGATGACATCGGTGTGTTCTTCCAGATGCTCGATGACGTGAATGATTTTAATCCGCAGTCCGGGAAACCCTTCGCTGCGGACCTGATGAATGGTCAGCTGAATTTCGTGACCGCACGGATGCTCGAGCTGGATCCGAGCTTGCGCCAAACGTTCCAGGTGTTCCGCGCCACCGGTGAACTCACCTGCCGCGCTGAGCTTGAAGCCGCCAAGAACTTTGTCGTGAACCGCTCGATCGAACTTGAGAACGATCTGAACCAGCGCTTCCATCGCCTCGCTGAAAAAACCGCCCCGGCGACGCTCACCGTGTTTGCGAAGATGCTGGTCAAGGTCCGCGAGACCTTCGCGAAGAAGGCCTAGGTCACCTGGCGAACCGTCACGTTCAGACGTTCGCCCTCTTTGAGAATTCCCACGCTCTCCCAGGATAGACTCTTCTTGTAGGCCGCACCCACGCCGTGGGACATGAGGCGCGCAGAATCACCGAACACGTAGACGGAATTTCCCGGCAGCAGAAAACTTTCGTCGTTGTAGTAGAACCGGCAGGTGCCGCCGAAGTTAAATCCGATCACCGGCGCTCGATGATCCTTCTCTTCTTTATCAATGTGGCGGCCCATCTTGCGGCCGGTGGTGTAGTAGTTCACCAAAGCGGCCTCGGCACGCCAGTTCGTGTGATGGGGAAAGGTTTGCTCTAGAACTTCCTGGCAGAGCTTCACCAGCCACTCCGGCAAAGGCCACGGCGCCAGACCGTTGTGCATCATGTGTGCATGGTAGAGGTAGTCCAGAGGATCCCAGTACATCCCAAAACCCATGTAATGATCCACCGGATAGCGGGGGGCCGCGTGGAAGCGATTAGGCTTAAGGCGGGGATGATGGAAGCCCCGTTCTTTGTCTTCGCCCAGCCGCAAAATATCCAACAAATGACTCTGCGCTACTTCTCGGGGAAGATAATCTTCGGCAACATAGAAATCCGCACACCGCTCCTGCCATTTCATAGCCAGAGGATAGTTGATGAACGAAGTTGAGGTCAAAAAAGAATGGGAACTTAAGCTGCGCGCCAGTTTTCAGAATTCGGATGCTTTGATGGGTTTCATGATCCACACCCTCGAGAGCTTCGCGCACCGCTACCTCAACAACCCCACCATCGAAAGCCAGGGCCCGGTGCTGTGGCTCACGGGCCGCGAAGAGAACATGGGACAGGCGCTCAAAACCCACCACGCCCCCATTAAAGAAGCGGTTAAAAACCTCGCAAAAAACGTGCCGCGCGAACAGAAGCCGGCGCTAGTCTCCCGAGTCAAAATCGACATCCTCGAGCTCAGCGCCGACAAAGGCAAGATCCAGCTGACCGCACAAGTGAACTGGGCGCATCCTGGACACGTCTGGGACAGCGCCGAGAAAGTCGACAAAAAGAAGACCCTCACGTGGGATGATCTGCAGGATTTTCGCAAAGGTTTCCCCCTCGCTCTCGAGGAGATTTGCGATCTCTTCCTGTGAGGTCTTATGCACGGACTATTGATCCTCGGCGACCAGCTCTTCCCGGATAGCTTCTGGGCCAAGCACGCGAAGCTGCCCGTCTTCATGGCGGAGGACCTCGAACTCTGCACGCACTTCAAGTACCACAAACACAAAATCGTTTTTTTCCTCGCCAGCATGCGCCGCTTCGCCGGAGAGCTCAGGGCCCTTGGTTTTGATGTCCACTACCACGAACTAAACGACGAAACCTTCGTCCACCGCCTCTCAGTGTGGGTAAAAAAACTCAACCTTTCTGAGCTCACGCTGTGTGAAGTCGAGGACATGTTCTTTGAAACGCGGCTCGAGGCGTTCGCCAAAGACCACAAGCTTAAACTTAACTGGCTCGCCAGTCCGAAGTTCATCACCAAGCGCGCGGACTTCGCCAGCTACAACGCTGGTACGCGTCGCCCGTTCATGAAGACCTTCTACGAAGGCCAGCGCAAGAAGACGGGTCTCTTGATGGATGGAAACGGCAAACCGCTGGGCGGCCAGTACAGCTTCGATGCGGACAACCGAAAAAAACTTCCCAAGAACATCGTCCCTCCTCCACTACCGCAAGCGCTGATCACGCGTGAGGTGGAAGACGTCGCCGCACTCGTAGAGGCCGTTTTTCCGGACCATCCGGGAGAGACATCCAACTTCTGGCTCGCCACCTCCCGCGCAGAAGCGAGAGAATGGGCGGGAGATTTTTTCAAGAACCGCATGGAGCTCTTCGGTGACTACGAAGACGCGCTCTCGCGCGAGCACGACTTTGTGTTTCACTCGATTCTTTCTCCGTACATGAACATCGGGTTCTTGCCGCCGGAGCTCTTGATGGCGCAGGTGCCGAAGCTGCTCGAGCGCAAGATGCCGCTGAATTCTGTCGAAGGGTTCGTGCGCCAAGTGATCGGCTGGCGCGAGTTCATCCACGGTGTGTACCGCCAGTACGACGGCGTTCAGCGCGAGAAGAATTTCTTCCAGCACAAGCGACGTCTCACGAAAGACTGGTATGAAGGGACCACGGGCGTGGTGCCGCTGGATGATGCCATCAAAAAAACGCAGCGCCTGGGCTTCGCCCATCACATTGAGCGTCTGATGGTCTTATCAAACATGATGCTCTTGAGTGAGATTCATCCGCACGATGTGTACCGCTGGTTCATGGAAATGTTCGTCGATTCTGCCGACTGGGTCATGGGCCCAAACGTGTGGGGCATGGGCCAGTTCTCAGATGGCGGGATCTTCGCAACGAAGCCCTACATCTGCGGCTCGAACTACATTCGCAAGATGTCGGACTATCCAGTGGGCGACTGGTGCGACGTGATGGATGGCCTCTACTGGCGCTTCATGGAAAAGCACCGCGAGTTCTTCACGAAGAACGCGCGCATGGGTGCAGCGATGGGCTCGTTAGATAAGATGGATCCGGTGCGACGGAAGAAGATCTTCACCGCCGCGGAGGAATTCATCCAGGAGAAGACGGGCCCTGCGGGCGCTCTTTAATTTTCTTTCGCACGAACCACACGACGAATGCCAGGATGAGGATGCCGAAGCTGACGTACTTCACTTCCTGCAGGTAGCCGACGATGTGCTCACCGTAGGTCGCCACCAAGTAGACTTGCGTGGGGACCGACAACAGAGCTGCCGTGCCGTCGATGGCCACGAACTTCCACATGGGAATCCCCAGCATGCCGCACCAGATGTGACCGGGAAACCGAAGGCCTGGCGTGAAGCGAAAAATACCGCAGCACCAGGTGCCGTACTTATCAAACCACTTCTGCGTGAGCGCGTAGGCCTTGCCGTTCACCTGCCGCTGCATCCACGGGTACTTGAGGAGATATTTTCCGAGGTACTTGCCGATGCTATAGACCAGGAAGTCGGATAAAAAGACCGCGCAGTAACACACAATCATGAGCGTCCACATGTCCACCGGCTCGGCGCCAGGATAGGGCGGCGGAAACTGCGCAGGATTTTTTCCGAGGTACGCGACGAGGCCGCTGCTGATGAGGACGAGTTCTTCGGGAACAGGAAAGCCAAACGAGCTCGCTGCCATGAAGACGACAATGAAGCCGTAAACCAACAGAGGTTGATACGCGTAGGCCGAAAAAAATGTCAGCAATCCCTCTGGACTGAGGTCGACCCCGAACATAGCGCTCCTCTACAGTGTGCCTTCTATTTTATCTCAAGGCTGCTGTAGGAGTCCAGCTGGGCGCCAGGTGAAGATTTTTTTCGCCATGAGAAGTAGAGGGATGCTGACCAGTATCATGCCGCCTAAAGTAATACTGAGTAGAAGCGATGCACTCCAGATCACATTTCCTTCGAAAACCACTACTGTGAGCACTGCTGCGAGACCCGCGCCGGCAAGCCCACCCAATGTGAACGCCACGAATGCCAGACCGAGGAACTCTCCCAGCACCATCAGCGTGACACGCCACGGAGAAATCCCCAGCGTCTTCTCTAGCATCACTTCATTCTGACGGCGCAACACCTGGTCTTGCGCCATCGCACCGACGACGACCACGCCCACGAGAAACGCGAAGAGCGCCATCAACTGCAGTGCTTTCTTCAAGCGCGTGAAGAGCTCCATCAACCGCGACACCAACTGCCCGACGTCCACCGAAGAAATATTCGGGAACTGACGAGACACATTGTTTTGTAATTGGGCCTTCTGCTCCGCCGGCATCTGCCCGACGGCCGCGAGCCAACTCTTCGGCGCGTCTTCCAGCACGCCGGGTGCAAAAATAATAAAGAAGTTCGGACGAAAGCTCGTCCACTTCACGGTCCGGATGTTCACCACGCGGCCGATGAGCGGCACGCCGAGGACTTCGAACGTGAGACGATCGTTGAGTTCCAACGAGAGGCGCTGGGCGAAGCGTTTCTCCAGAGACACGGCAACTTCTCCTTCCGGCACGCTGGCTTCCGCGAAGTCCACACCTTCCACCATGGTCTCGCTGGGATTGAGACGGCTTGACCAGCTGAAGTTCATCATGCGCTGACGGAAGCGCGATTCGTTTTCCTCTTCGCGGGTCTGGAACATGGCCTCTTGCTTGTCTTTGCGAAAGGCTTCTTCATTCACGGACACGAGCTTCCCACGCACCATGGGTGAAAGCGCTTGCAGCGGAATCTTGGACTCACTGAGGAACGCTTTGAACTTCTCAGTCTGATCGTCTTGGATGTCGAACATGAAGAGGGCCGGCCGGTCCTGCGACTCGAGACTGAACTCCTGGCCAATAGAAAGTTCGAGGTGACCCAAGAGTGAAATTAATACCGAACCAAGCCCGAGGGCGATGACCGTCAAGAGCGTGGTCATGGGACGACGGAGAAGACGACGAATGACAAGCCCGCCCATCAACCCAAAGACCCCGGAGATGTGACCGCTGCGACGGAGAACTTTTTCTCCCAACCAGCGCGCGAGCAACGTGAACCCCGCGAGCGTGAGAGTCGCCAGCAGGAGACCGGCGACGAAGAGGCCACCAATTTTCCACGAGTGCGCGGCCCAGATCGCCAGGCCACTCAACGAGACAAGTCCTAGCAACCCCCAGAGACCGGCCTGCCGCCAGGGTACCATGCCGACGCGTTCTTGGTCTTGCAAAAGTGCCATGACCGGAACTCGCACAGCTTCTTCTACTGACGGCATGAGGATCGCCATCACCAGAATGAAGATCAAGGGCATTGCGGGCCACACGGACCACGGGAATCCCGTCGCCGGAAGTTGCGTACCGAAGAGCTGGTCGAGCACGCCGGTGACGACCGGAAACAAGACCGCCGAAAAGATTCCGGCCAGCGGAATCGCCACGAGAAAATCTGTGATGAGCGGCATGAGCAAAAGCTGGCGCGCTTCGCCGGGTGCCACGCCCAACGCGCGCAGAATGGCCACGTCTTTAAGGCGACGATGCACCAAAGTGCGGAAGAGGTAGAAGGTACCAACGACGGCGAGGATCAGCGCCACCAATGATGCGAGCTGGAGATAGTCGCCGAAAAGTTTTCCGGACCGGGCCGTCTGCTCGCTCGTGTCCGAGGGCCGCTGGATGCGAATTGCCGGATCGTCGAACTCCTTGAGGAGAGCGTCTTTCCAGTCTGTCGTGAGGTCTTTGTTCGCCTCGGGCCGCAACTTCAGATGAAGCGCGTGAGAGGCAATGGTGCCTTCGCCCACGAGCTGCGTGTCCACGAGGCGCGAGCGGCCAAGATAGATTCGCGGTGCCAGGGCGAAGCCGCGGAACCCTTGCGTGGAATCTTTTTGAACCGTTCCGCAGTGACGAAAAGTGCCTTCGCCGAGGCGAAGCTCATCCCCGACTTTCACGTCGAACAAGCGCGCGGCTTCGTCGTGGAGCCACAGACAGTTCTCGGTGAAGAGCGGATGGTCCGCGGTGAGCCGGAGGGGGCCCTCACTGGTCATCAGCGATCCGTAGAAAGGAAAGCCGGGTTCCACCACACGCACCTCTACTAAGCGCGCGGCCTCTCCACCGGGTGCGTAGAGCATGGAACTCATGTCGATCACGCGGTACGACTGGAGCACCGAATCTTGGGTAGCCTTCTGAAACTGCTCAACTTCTGTTTCTTTCAACGGGCGCCTCGCCCCGAGGGAGAGATCCGAGGACAGGAGCTCGCGCTCTTGGCCGCGCACAGAACTCAAGAACGCGTCTTTCAGGCGCTCGATGAGGAAGACGCCACCCAGCCCCAGCACCAGCGTTGCGGTGATGAGAAGATGAGACGCGCGGTAGCGCTGCCATTCACGTCGAAGCCACAGGAACTTGTTCATGCCTGAAGACTTCCTTTCTCGAGGCGCAAAACGCGCGAGCAGCGACGGGCCATTTCCGGATCGTGCGTGACGAGCACAAGGGATGTCCCCTTCTCCCGCGCCAGTGCGAAGAGCATGTCCATCACATAGAGACCGGTTTCCACGTCGAGGTTTCCGGTGGGCTCGTCGGCCAGGAGCACTTGCGGTGACCCGGCGAGTGCGCGGGCGATCGCCACCCGTTGCTGTTCGCCGCCCGACAGTTGGTTCGGAAAGTGGTGCTGACGAGACGTGAGACCGACCGACGCTAAAAGTTTTTCGGCTTGCGCGCGCACGTCTTTGTCGCCGAGGATTTCCGCCGGCAGCATGACGTTCTCAAGAGCAGTGAGGGTTTGCACGAGTTGGAACTGCTGGAAGATGATGCCCATGCGACGCGCCCGCATACGGGCGAGTGCTGTCTCACCAAGGCCCGTGAGCTTTTCACCGGCGAGCCAAACTTCGCCGGCGTCGGGATGGTCGAGGCCTCCGAGCAATGAAAGAAGAGTACTCTTTCCGCTGCCGGACTTTCCCACGATGGCGACGGTTTCTCCGGATTTCACGTCGAGGCTCAGGCCCTCGAGGACGGCGATGCGGTTGCCCGCTTGGTGATGGGCCTTGGAAAGTTCTTTGGCTTGTAAGCTCATAGATGGGGTCCTAGCGCGCGGAGCATGTTTTCCGCGACTTTTTTCTGACCTTCGGCAGTGGGATGGATCCCGTCGGCCTGATTCATCTTGGGAATTCCGCCCACGCCATCGAGCATGAATGCGAGGACCGGGACCTTGGTTTGTTTGGCCAAGTCGATGTAGGTTTTTTCAAAATCTTTGCGATAAGCCTCGCCGTAGTTTTTCGGGAGCTTCATCTCGGCCAACAGCACCTTCACACCCGCTTCCGTTGAGATGCGAATCGCCTCCGCGAGATTCTTGCGGCTTTCCGCCGGCGAGATCCCTCGCAGGCCATCGTTCGTTCCCAGCGCCAAGACGATGAGGCTCGGTTTCGCCTTGAGGTACCATTTCACGCGCTGGCCAGCGCTCGCCGTGGTCGAACCACTCACGCCGCCGTTGATGATTTTAATGTCGGTCTTACCTTGAGCGTGCAGCAATTTCTCGAGCTGCGCGGGAAAAGCCTCTTCGGGCTCGAGGCCGTAGCCTTCCGTGAGGGAGTCGCCGATGAAAACCAAGGACCGGGCGTGGGCGGCACCTGCGAGACACAACAAAATAAAAAACAGCTTCATGCTTTCTCCTGGAAAAAGCGGCGATAGATCGGATGCCGAGCTTTGAACATGATCCATAAAACAGGTCGGACCAGGATATCCAGGATGGAACTTTTCGTCTTGTACTCGATGTCGTCGATGATCAGACTTCCCGTTTTCGTGCCACGCACAATATGGCGATGGCGCCAGTAAACGAAAGGAAAGGGAAGTTTTTTGCCTTCATCGACGAACAAACATTCATCCGGCCCTACTACGCGGTCCGTAATAAGACTGATCCACTCTCCTACCGGAAGCTTCAGATGAATCTCGTGGCCCACATCACAGCCATCAAAGCGTCGCACTTCAACGGGCATCAGGGGTGGTGAAAGCGCCTCAAACAATTTTCGATCGAAACCAGAGAACACCTCACCCACGGGGCCAGGAACTTCAGTCTGCAATTTGATTTTCATCGCTTGATCCTGGCACGGATGCGACTCTCCACGTCAGTGATTTTTTATGTTGTCCAACTCTTTTCGGCGATTTCTAATAGGGGGATGTTAAAAGTATGCGTGGTCTACTCTTTCAAACCCTCGGCGTGGGTGAGTTGCCAAAAAATCGTCACGAACCTTCTCAAGGCCTACGAGCTCAACCAAGACCAGCTCGAGCTGACTTTGGTGGATTTCTCGAACCGGATCACGGACTACGACTTCGTTGCCTCGGGCACGAAACTCGTGAACGCGAAACCGGACGTGGTGCTCTTCCTCGACCACCAACCCCATCCGGTATACTTCCTCTCCTGGGTCATGCGCGAGTTCCGCGAGATCGACCACACTCCTGCGTTCGTGTTCCACCTCTACGGTGATTTTAGTTTGACCTTCAAAGAGTGGGTCGCCCTCGAGCCGCTCATCGAAAAAGCCAACGTCCTTTGGTACGCGGCCAGCGAGCGCCAGAAAGCCATGCTCACGGAGTTCATTCCGGAAGAGCAGCTCCACGTGTGCCCGTTCCCGGTGGATCCCAAAGAATTCCGCTGGAACGGCAAACGCGACGAAGCGTTTCGCAAAGAGATGGGCTGGAAGGACGACGAGACCGTCTTCATCTTCACCGGCCGCCTCTCGCGCCAAAAACGCATCCACCAGCTCCTCAGCACGTTCGCGGAATGGCGCCGCGAAACTCAGGCAAACGCCCGCATCGTTTTCGTCGGCGACCCGGACAAGGTCGGCGAACCCTGGCTCGGAAAACCCGAATACGACAGTGAGTACTTTCACGATTTGATGGAAATCATGGACGAGATGTCGGAGGACGATCGCGCCCACGTGCACTTCACTGGTTTCCGACCGAACAAGGAGTTGCCGCGCTTCTACCACGCCGCCGATTGCCTCGTGAACATCAGCGTGCACAATGACGAAGACTACGGCATGACCTGCGCAGAAGCACAGGCCTCGGGTCTTCCCCTCATCCTCACGGACTGGGCCGGCTTCCACGGCTTCCAGCGGCCTGGACTCGAGAACGAAGTGCAGCTCGTACCGGTTCGCATCGACCCGAAGGGTAAGCTCATCAACCTCAAAGCGCTCAAGCGCGCTTTCTCGCACATGCACGAGAACCACAAGAGCTTCAATCGCGAGAAGATCGCGCGCACCTCGCTCGAATGGACCAGCGTCGCCAACGTCGCCAACATCGTGTCGCGGAACCCGACGCGCTTTAAGGTCTTCTCGAAGTTCCTTCCGCTAATGCACCACGCGGGTCACCGCGAGTACTACACAAAACACAATACCTTCTCGGATTTCAAGAAGAAGTCATTCAACGATCTCTACATGAAAGTGTATCGCCATTATGTTCGACCATCTTAAGCACCTCTCGAAGCAGGCCAACTTTTTCTTAGGAAATCGCTGGAACAGTCCGCTCCACACCGCCGCCGCCACGGAAATGATGAGCTGCCTGTGGCCGAGTTCGGATGACTTCTACCATCCCCTCAATCCGATGTTCACGCCGTTCTTCGCGGAAACCCGTCAGGTCACGGCCTACGACGTGGTCCTCCTGCGCGACGGCGCACACACGCTGCTGGATTTCTACATGCGCTTCCCGGCTCCGAAAAAGAGCAGAACGCTTTTTCTCGTCAACGCGGATTTGTATTTTTTAGTGCCCGAACCTTGGCGCCCTCAGACTCTCGCCTACCGCATCGACTACAAATACGAAGCGCCTACAAAAAAACTCGTGTTCTACGGACTCATCAGCGAGTCCTTCATGGCGTGGAATCGCTTCCGACACCACATCGACAAATGGCTCAAGCAGTTCTCGCCCGACGCCGAAGTCAGTGCCTATCTCGCGATCAGAAACGAGCCGATGAACCACAACTGGGATGACAAGACTCTCGCGTTTGAGGTCACCGCTGGGATCCAGAACTACTTCAAGAATAAGATCGAATTTTTAAACTTCGACAATCTGAAGAAACAAGGCTCAAACCCAGAAGCGACGTTTGTGAGCCTAGATCTCCTCCGCACCGCCGTCGGATTCTGCGCCATGGAAAACATGTTCATGGGCCAGGCCATCAAGGTTCATCCGCGGGGAATATACCAAGCGTTTAACGGTGAGAAGATTGGCGAATGGCCTCTTTCCTTCGGCCACAAGATGAGCATCTACCAGGGCGAGTGTCCGGACTCCGACTACTCGACGTTTTTCTTCATGAAAAAGATGAATGCGTACCCGCTGACGCCGAAACTTTTGGATACGCTCGCGGCACGGCTCACGGTCGTCTGAGATGACGAAAGTCTCTCCAGCGTATCAGCCACAGGCGCCAAAGCGGTAAGCGGTAGTTGATGACCTTGCCGAGGACGTGAGTGGAAAGAATCGAGAGGTCTCTGCGCCGTCCGTAGAGTGGACGCGTGACGAGGATTTCCTGCCCGTTTTCTGAAATGATCTTATTCTTACTCCACAGAATGTGACAGACCAACTTGTTCTCCTGCCAGAACACGATGATGTCCGTGGGCCTGATCGCCGCCGTGGTGTCCACGAAGACGGAGCTTCCCACCGGAATCAAGGGATCCATCGAGCCCGTGACAATTTTAAACTTGTACAGCGGTGTCTTCGAGTCGCGCAGGACTTCGAACTCTGTAAATGAGATCTCGCCCTTATTCACTGGTGCGCTCCCACTGGTACTGCAAGAAGCCCACGCCGTAGCTAAACAGGATGCCCCAGTGGAGGAACACCACGAGAGGCCACAGCTTCAACTGGCGCACTTCGAAACACAGCAAGAGCGACACGGCCGACACACCCACCAGCCAAAGGATCGCGAGGAATTCAAAGAGCGGCGGCATCGCGACCGCGGTGAGGTGAAGACCAACAAACAGTGGCGCAAACCAGAACCACAGCGGGCCGCCTTGTTGCGAGAGAACTCGCGCGCGATGGAACCCTCCTCCCCAGCTGGCCTTGGTGAGCGCCGCGAGATTTTTGCGACGCTCGTGCCAGACCACCAGGCCCGGCACCCACCACATCTCGGGTGTCTGCTTAAGAATGTTCTGCAAGACAACCGTCTCTTCGCCACGGCGAAAGTCTTCCGGGAACTGAAGGCCTCTTTTCCACCACAGTGACTTCACCCAGAGATTGCACGAGGTGAGAATCGCTTCGGTGGCGGCGACGGCCTTGAGGCCACGCGGTCGATGGCGCCGATGAGTTGCTCCGGTACACAGAGGCGAAGACAGGGCGATCGAAACCGCGCGCGACACACCCGTGCTCTCCGGAGGAGAGCTGTCCGGGCCTCCGATCACTTGCGCATTCGGCAGCGCTCGCACCGTTTTGTGCCAGTACTCGAAGTAGCCCGGCGGAACCTGCGCGTCGTCGTCGATGAAAAAGGTCCACTCGCCCTTGAGTCCTGCGAGGCCCCGATTGCGGGCGGCCCCTGGCGGCAGAGGTTCAGGAAGGGAGATGACTTCGACGGTGGGAAACTTTTGCAAGAGTTCACGGGTGGCGGAGTCTTCGCCGTTGATCACCACCACGACCTGCAAGGGCAATGGGGCACGCTGGCCCAGCAGCGAGGACAGACATTTCTGTAGGAGCTCGACGCGCTCCCGGGTTATGATAAGGACAGAGATCATGCTATGTTCCATCAAATCAATATCACTATCTATGGTAGCACGATTCGCGTGCAGTCCAAGGATGCTTCCACTTTAGACGTCTTAAAGACGGAGTTTCGTCATTTCCTTGTCGGCGAGGCCCTCGCGCCAGATTTTATCCTCACTCTTATCTCCGAGGCTGCCCCTGCGGGTCTGCTTCCGCGCCTCAAGGCCGCCCGGATCTCGAAAAACTCCGTGACCTACGACGAAGGGGCACGCCGCTGGAACGATTATTTCGGCAAGGCCTTGAGCTGCTACGACTACGACGCCAAAGAAGGCGTACTCTATAGCGCTGACGCCGACATGATGCACGAAGTGGCCTACCTCATGGTCTTGTCGCTCACCGGAAAAGACCTCGACCTGCGGGGTTGGCACAAGATCCACGCCTGCGCTTTTCGCTACCAAGGGCGCGACGCTGTGATCATGCTTCCCTCGGGCGGCGGCAAGACCACGCTCTTCCTCGAGCTCGCACAAATTCCCGGCGTCCTCCTCCTTTCCGACGACACCCCCTTGATCGACACGCAAGGCCGCGTCCATCCCTTTCCTCTGCGCCTCGGCATCGAAAAATTACCGGCGCACCTGGCCCTGCGACAAAAAGACTTCACGCTCTTTCGGCGTCAGCACTTCTGTGACAAATGGCTCATCCCCCTCGATCAATTGGGCGCACCGATCGCGCAGGGTACCAGTGGCCAAACGGTCTTGTTCATCGGCGAAAGACACAACGATCCGCAGTCTGTTCTTTTCCGCGTGGGCCCTGCTCAACTGATGCGCGCTCTGGCCGAACACATGATCATCGGCATCGGTCTTCCGATGGTGCTGGAATATTTCGTGCGCCACACCTGGCGTGACTGGGGCACGCTCACGCGTATTGCTCTCAAGCGCACCTGGGCAGCGCTGCGCTTACAGCAATCGTCGCAGGGCCACATGTTCATCATGGGATCTGATCCGGCGGCCAATGCGCGCAAACTCATTCAGTACCTGGAGCGCCTATGACACTGCCGCGCCCACTCTTGTGGATGTTCCTGGCCTGTGTCGCCATTTTTACCTACGCCGGTAGCTTCACCGGCGAACCGATCTGGGATGATTCGCATTTCATTTTCTGGGTCTTCGCGCAGCAACCGGTTCCATCGCACTGGACCTTCTGGAAACACCACATTTGGCCGCTCTTCGACTCCGTCGCCGCCATTCTTCATGGCTGGTGGGGCGAGAACACGCTCTACTGGCACGTCTTCAACTTCACACTCCACATCGTGAACACACTTTTGATTGGAAAATTCGTGAGCACCTGGCGCCCTTCTTGGTCGCTTCCACTCGGCATGCTCTTTTTTATTCACCCGCTGAACGTCATGAGTGTGGCGTGGATCATTCAGCTCAAAACCTTGCTGTGTATTTTCTTTTTGCTGGTGACACTCCTCGCGCTGCGACGATGGGCCAGGTTTGCGAAACCTGTCTGGTACGTCTTTGCTCTTCTGAGTTTTGTCCTGTCCGTCGCCGCGAAGTCGGCTTCTTTGCCGATCCCCTGGCTGGTGCTGCCGATCCTCATCATGAGACGCAAGCAGCATCCTCGCTGGCTGTTGGCCCTCGTTCCGTTTCTGGTCATCACGCTGCTCTCCACCTGGCGCATCCTCGACAACAAGACCGTGCAATCGGCGGTGAGCGTGTCTGAGCTTGTCGTCGAGAAAATCATTGAGCAGCCGCTCGCCGTGGTGGCCATTGAACCGATAGTCGAAGCTCCACCCGTTGCGGCTCCGCCCATCGAGGCGCCAAAAGAAGTTCCGATCGAGCTCAATATTCCCCAACCATCTCTCGAGGTCGTAGTGGCGCCCGAGCCAAGCGTGCCTGTGCCTCCCACGAATGTCGCCTTCGGTCTGCACAACCTCGCCACCTATCTGGCGATGCCGTGGTTTCCCTGGCCACCAAGTCCCGTTCACGGAGTCTACACCGGTGGCATCGACGCCCGCGCTTGGGGCGGCATCTTGCTCACCATCAGCGTCTTGGCCATCGCGTGGTTTAAGCGCACGTGGCTGCCACTTAAGCTGCTAGGGGTGCAGGCAGCGGTTCTCGTGCCGTATTTGGGTTTCGTGATCGTGCCCTACATGACCTACACGGCGGTGAGCGAGCAGCACTTCTACCTTGTGCTACCCTTCGCGCTTAGCTTGCAGCTTTGGCTGTTGGATTTTTTACCGCTGATCTGGCGCCGCTTCTTGATCGGTGTGATCGGCGCTCTCTTCGTGGCGATCACGGCGGGCTACACGCAGAGTTTTAAGAATGAACGCGTGTTCTACGAGCGCATCCTGACGCTGAAACCCTACAACACGCTGGCAACGATCAACCTCGCGGGCCACTACTTCCACAACGGAAGCCATCGCCAGGCCCAGCTGATCATTGAGAATTATCTACGAGAAGCTGAGAGCAATCCGCGACTCAAGCAAGACGCGCTCTTCCCCACGATCCTGCGGGCGCAAGCGCAGTACCAGCTCCCCTAGAGGTTCTGGAAGTAGTCGAGTAACTCTTGATCATTCAGGACCGTCGCATCGAGCTTCTTCTCTTTCAAGAAATCCGGATTGTACATCTTCGCCATGGCGCGATCGCCACCGTCACACATGAACGTGGCGACACGCGAGCCCTTCGGCACGCTCAGCGCTTTCTTAAATGCACCCGCGAGATTGAGCATAGAAGACATACCCATCACGAGGCCTTCTTTGTCACGCACGTAGTACGCCAAGCTAGTGAGCGCTTGATCGGGCAAACTGAATGCGCCGTCGATTTTCGCGGCGTGGAAGTTCTCCGTCGGACGCGTGATGCCCACGCCCTCCGCCATGGTGTAGCTTCCTTGCGGATCCCATTTCTTGTTGTAGAAGAAATTGCAGAGACCCGAGCCCTCGACGTCCACCATCGTGATCTGCGTCTTCGCACTCTGCTCTTTCAAGTAGCGCGACACACCGGCGATGGTGCCGCTAGAGCCGGCCGCGCACACCAAGTGATCGATCTCGCCGTTCATCTGCTTCCAAAGTTCGGGTGCGGTGGTCTCGTAGTGCGCGCCCCAGTTATGCGGATTATCAAACTGATTCGCCCACCAGTACTCCGGAGAGCTGGTGCCGATCTTCTTGCCGGTGAGGAAGAAGTGGCGCTCATCGGGATAGGCCACAGGATCCGTCTCATGAATCTGTGCCCCGTAGAGGGCCAGCAAACGCAGCTTCGCGCCGTCTTGCCCGCGCGGAAGCACAACAATCACTTTATAACCCAAGCTCTGTCCGACCATCGCGAGTCCAATACCGGTGTTACCCGCAGTCCCCTCAACGATGGTCATGCCGGGACGGAGTTTCCCTTCCGCGATAGCGTTCACCACCATGCCTAACGCTGGGCGATCTTTAATCGTGCCGCCGGGATTGAAGATCTCGCACTTCATGAAGATCTCGCGGCCCGTGAGCTTGCTCAGGCTGTCCACGCGGATCATCGGCGTATTGCCAATGAGACCCAGTAGGCCTGATTTCTTGAGCTGTTGTTCGACTTCGGCTTTAGTTGGCATGGCGTTGTCTCATTGCATTTTGTGGTTAGCGACGGTAGAACCTTTAGGGTCCAACTCTTACCGCAAAAGGTATGGCATGTCCTCCGAACTCGCGCGTTTTCTTTACCAAGATCGCACACTTAAGGGTCAATTGACGCTTAACGTCTCTGAAGTTCGTTGCACCGTCGACGATCTCTTGGGGCTCCTCTATCCACAGCGCGGCCGTTTTAACTTTCAATCTGCTGCTGACGCTCAGACCGCCATAGAAAATGTGGCCTTGAAACTCATCACCGCCGTGAAAGCACTCTCTCCTTTGCGCGCCGATCTCGCGCGTCTTTCACAGCCACTGGTGCAGCAATTCTTAGAGGGCCTCCCGGCCATCTCGAAGATCATGGACCGAGACGCAGAAGCGGCTTTCCAGGGTGATCCGGCGGCCAATTCGTTGGAAGAAGTGATCATCTCCTACCCGGGCTTCTACGCCGTCGCAACCTACCGCTTGGCGAACGCGCTTCTCAAGGTCGACATCCCGCTGCTCCCGCGTCTGATGGCGGAGTACGCCCACGAGCGCACCGGCATTGATATCCATCCGGGTGCCACCATCGGCGAAAGTTTCTTCGTGGATCACGGCACCGGCGTGGTGATCGGTGAAACCACCGTCATCGGGAAAAACGTGAAGGTGTACCAAGGCGTGACCCTTGGAGCGTTGAGCGTGAAGAAGAAAATGCAAAACGTAAAACGCCATCCGACCATCGAAGACGACGTGGTGATCTACTCGAACTCTACCATCCTCGGGGGCGACACGGTCGTGGGCCAGGGCTCGATCATCGGCGGCAACGTGTGGCTAACGAGCTCGGTGCCGTCGCAGTCCAAGGTGTTCAACAAATGAAAGAAATCAGCGTCAGCGAGTATCACAGGTGGCGCACTGAGAACAAAAAACACGTGCTCATCGACGTGCGCTTTGCCGAAGAAAAAGAGACCGCCGATCTCGGAGGCCAGCTCATTCCACTTCCCGAGCTCGAGCGTCGCTGGCGCGAAATACCCGACGACAAAGGTCATGTCGTCATCTACTGCCATCATGGTGTGAGAAGTCTGCACGCTGTGCACTTCTTGGAGCGTCAGGGCCTAGAAGCTGTGAGTTTGGCGGGTGGGATCGATGCGTGGTCGCGCCAGATTGACCCCCATATTGCTCTCTATTAGAATCTAAGTATGAAAACAAATCTTCTGATCAGCATTCCCTACAAAATCATCGCCATCATCTTGGTCAGTGCTGCCATTTTAACGGGAGCGGTGTTCGCCATCGGCATTCCGGCCAACGTCATCTACCTCTTTCAATAAATTATCTGACCTGACCAAACTTAACAGTAAAACCCAAAGTGTATTGCACATCTGGCTTACCTGAGTCCGGAAAAATCCACGTGGCACCTGCATTCAGTGCAAAGTTCGAAGCGAGCGCTAATTGCAACCCCGTACCAGCGTAAGGATCCCAACTGATCGGTGGATCTTTGACTTCTTTCTCGTCGGTCAGAGTGTCTGTGATGGTGGTCTTCTGCTTAGTTGCGCGAGCACCGGCACGCAGGAAAAATCCGAGGTTGCTACCGATGGCATAGGTCGAACGTAGGCCGATCATGGCGCGCTGAACTTCGTCCTCGACCTTCTGATTTTCTGACGGATAGTCACGGCGATCGTTAGACTGCGTGCCTTCCACTTCAAGCGAAAGAATGGGAATACCGGCGATCACGCGCGCACCGAAGAAGCTGCGGGTGGTGTAGCGCGCAGGTTCTGGAAAACGGTTCTGGGTGTGCTCGACACCGTAAAGTGGCTCAAATCGAACTGACCACTTGTCTTGCGCATAGACGTTCGAGAGTGCGAAAATACTTGTGACAAGAGCGAAGATTAACCAACGCATATCGCTTCCTTTGGTTGTCTCATGGTAAAACAAACAAAAACACTTCGGTGAACATGGTAAAACCTGCCTTCCCCCCTCCACTGCTCAAGGTCCTCGTCTTAAACGCGGAGAATCTCTTCGTTTTTCTCGAGCGCTGGGACGGTCGGGCGATGGACACCATGACCGAGCCGCTGTGGCAGCTCTCCAATCCTGGCATGCTCGACAACAAGCCCCTGCAGAAAACCCGCGACCTCGCGCACACCATTTTAGCGATCGATCCGGACCTCATCCTCATCACCGAAGTCGGTGGCACGGAGTCGCTCGCAAACTTCAACCAGCACTTCCTCAAGAATCAGTGGCGCCCTTACTTGCTCGAAACAAACTCCGAGCGCGGCATCGACATGGGCTACCTGGTGCGCGGCGACTGGGACATCACCATCACGAGCCATCGCGACTATGTACTACCGCATGCGAAGTACACGAAGTTTTCCCGCGACGTGCTCTCACTCGAGCTCAAGCACGAGGGAAAAACCTGGGTGCAAGCGCTCTTGGTGCACTTGAAATCAAAACTCAACATGAAAGGTGAAGACTTCGAAGGCCGCACTCGTCGTGCGGTGGAAGTTCACGGCCTCTCCGCCATTGCAGCTGCGCTTGATCCGGAAATTCCACTCCTTGTGGGCGGAGACTTCAACGGCGACGCCCGCTGGCCCAATCCGGAACCGGAGTTTCTTCCGCTCTACCTGCGCGCCAATCTCAAAGACGTGGTGTCGTTTTCTTCGATCCCGGAAGAAGACCGCTTCAGCTATCTGCGCTTTCGCCCTTCGGTCGCGGGCCGCATCACCCAGCAGCTGGATTATTTATTCATTAACGAGGCCGCCCAAAAGCTCCTCGTTTCGCAAAGCGTGATCTTCCCGCGCTATCTTAGCGCCCAGGGGTATCCCCTCCCGGTACCCGTCGATATTTCCCAAAAACGCCTGCTCCCCTCTGATCATTTCCCGCTTTATGCAGAATTTGACCTGACGCACCACCCATATCGCTAAATTGTGGCCAAATAGGTCCGATATGTTAGGCTGTGCCCCACACATCATTAACAACTTTTGAGGATATTCATGGGCGATAGACACAAGGATGCAGGAGAGAACGTTCGTCTCGAAGTAAGCGATGGTTTCGCCGTCGATAAAGCGTTGAAGAAATTCAAACGTCTTTGTGATGCTTACGGCATCGTGAAAGAGTACCGCGCGCGCGAGTACTACCAGAAGCCATCCATCAAGAGCCGCGAGAAGCGTGAGAACGCTGAGAAGCGCCGTCGTAAGACGATCTCGAAAAACCGCATCACACGTAAGATCTAATGAAAAAGGGCCCCTTTCGGGGCCCTTTCCTTTTCCACATCCTGTGAAAACTAATTCCTAGCGAGCAAGACGAGTCTTCTTCTTGTGCATGTCATAGAGCTTGCTCTTCAACTTCGACTCCGCTGACTTGCTTGGGCGAAGCTCTGTGTAATCCAATGCGATTTCGCGCATTGAGCTGGCAGCATCCACAGCGAGCATCGATTGAGCACGCGCTGATTTCGCTGATGCGGAAGCCACGGCACCCCAGTTCAAACCCTGCACATACTGAGTGATGTCGACGAAGAAGGCGAAACCGTTCTGACCAGCGGTGCGGCTAGTGAAAAGTCCAGCAGCGCCGACCGCTTTATCAATCGCAAACATCGGGAAGAAGTTGATGCCACCCATGGATGCGCCCAGAGAATCGAGGCCCGAGATTGGAATCGCCACACCGATGGCGTAGGCGTTGGTGGCCGCAGCGACGTAGAGCTTCGCGCGGTTGCCAAGCTCAACGGCGATCGCTGTGTTAGTGCCAATCAACGGAGCGAGCGTGCCGTTCGGCAACATGACCGGACCGACGTTCAGGTCCGCGAGGGCCGACGCGTTCACTTCGATGACGAATTGTGTTTTTGAGCCGAGGACCGGAACCATGGATACAGAACCGATCTGTTGCCCGTTGCGAATGACCGGGATTTGGAGGCTTGGAAAGAAGACGTTACCGAAATCGATTTCAGAGGAAATGCGCAGGTTGACCTGGTCGTTCACCATGGAGGTTTCGACCTTGAGGCCTTTGACGATGTTAACCGAACCATCCTTCCCACAGGATACGAGTGCCGTGAGTGAGAACACCACAAGCAAAGTCTGGAACAAACGAATCATACTCATGCAAAACTCCCCGAAGGACGTCGTCCTTACAGGTTGAACTCAGTATTCGCTATCAACAAACGTGCCACAACAACAGACGTACAACGCGAAACTGCAATTCGAAATATGGAACTGGTGAAATGGAGTTTAAGGGAACTGTGGCGAATTCAAGTACAAAATGTGTATTTGCTTTTGTCGTCATAGACTTAGCACTCCCTGGCCCAGGATGTTTTTCTCGTCTGATCTGGGGAAAAGTGACAAGATGGTGTGGCACCTCGAGGACAACTGCCCATGACTACTGAAGTAAAATTTTATTTTGATTTCTTGTCGCCGTTCTCTTATTTCGCGTGGAGAAGCCTGCCGGCGAAGCTGCCGCCCCACTGCCACGTGAGCTTTCTTCCGGTAGCTCTGGGCCCGCTTTTGAACCACTGGGGCATCAAGGGCCCCGGAGAAGTGCAACCCAAGCGCGAATTTCTTTTGAAGCAGATGCTGCGCAAATCCGTGCGCGAAGGTTTTCCCTTCACGACACCGAAGACCCATCCGTTCAATTCTCTCTTTGCCCAACGACTGGCCTTGAAAGAGGTCGCAGGAGTTCAGCAAGGCGCCGTCATCAAAACCCTGTGGCTCGCGGGCTGGGAAAAGCGCATCGACATGGGCAATCCCGATGAACTGCTGGCGGCACTGCGTGAAGCAGGTCTGCCTGCTGATGAACTTTATGAAAAGAGCTTTAGCGCTGAGGCGAAGAAGGCACTCAAGACCAACATCGCCGAGGCACTCGCCTACGGCGTCTTCGGTGTTCCGAGTTTCGTAGTGAACGACGAGCTCTTCTGGGGCGAAGACTCGCTGCCGGAACTGGTCAGTTTCGTGCAGGGCCAGGACGTCTTGGATCGTGCCAAGTTTCAGGAATTGATCTCGCAAACTCCCCGCGCGGCCGGCCAATCTCTCTAGGCCCTGCCATAAAATTTCTTAGGCTTATAGGCGATACCCGAGTTTTTCGGCTGAGTTTTATGTTTTTCGTCATTTCGACCGATTAGCCTGTTAGGGAGATCTCGTTATGAAGTTCATGCTTTCACTCTTCGTGCTTGTGGCATTCGCCTCGCATGCGGCCATTGATTGGGCCGACATCACGATTCCCGTGGATAAGAAAGTTTGGCAAAGCACTGAGGTGAGCGAAAAGATCGCCACGCAACCGCTCTTGCGTCTCTACCATCGCACCCAGAAAGGTCTCGTCGCCAGTGTCTTGAAGGGCCATCCCGAAACGCAACCGAAGCTCGTCCAAGAAACTTGCCAGAAGTCGAAGAACGCAGAATGGAAGGGCGGCAAACGACAGGTCTGCATCCTCCATGAAAAAGACGCGCACTTGGTGCGCTACCTCGAACCCGTTAAAGATAAAATTGTGACACCCGTGCTGGTGTCTTTCACTTTTCCGAAAGGCGTGAACGCGCGCCCGGAATTTGATAAATTTGTCGAAGGGCTGATGCAATGAGTGCACGAACAATCCTCTCTCTTTTTCTAAGTCTTAGTCTTGCCGCTCCTGGCTTCGCGCAGGACGGGTTCCCGAAGCCGCTAGAAGATGGAGGAGATCCCTTCGGACAAGGAGAAGGAGGCCAGCCACAAGGTGGACAGGGCATGCCTTTTCCCGGTGGAAACCGCGGTCGCCTTCCGCAGGCCTCAGATCTAAGCTCACTACAATGTTCGTTCAAGACGGTGCTCGAACAAGACGACGGCCGCGTCCTCGGTGGCGTGCTTTCGGCCATCCAGGCCCTCGAGGGAACGGACGCCTGTCGTCCTCCGCAAGGCCAGGACCGCTCGAGTACCCTCCTCGCGACAGCGATCACCAACTATCAAAACTCCAACGGCGGTAACCTACCAGCTGGCTATGTCGGTAACATCACGACGACCTGCTGGAACTACGAGCGCCTCTTCAACCAAGAGTACGATTTCTTCCTCGCGACCTTCACTCCGGGCGCGGACACCGGCGCGCAAAACTTCCGCCGCTGTTCGACGGCGACAAACCGTGAGCAGGCCGTGCTCTGCGCTGCCGGGCTCCTCTCGACACAGAAAAGTCGCTGGGAATACGAGTGCGCACAATCGACACAAGCCGTTCAAGCTTCGCAAGCAGTCGCCACGCAGGTTGAGGCCATGCAGCTCGCCATGCGGACCCTCGAAGAGATGATCAACAATCCAGGGTGTGTCGATGCGACGGGCGCGGCCCGCGCAGGCCTGATCCAAAATGGTTTCCAGCTTGCGTCCCGCGCGGCGATGATCGGCATGGATCCCTCAAGCCCCTTCACGGTGCTCGCCTCCGGAGCTGTGGGCTTCATTAGCCGACTGCTCGGCGACCTCTTCACGAGCGAACCACAGAGTCAGCAACTCATCTCACGCACTCAGTTCAACGACCTCGCGTGCATGTACGAAGACATCGAAAAGCGCGCGTTTCGCTGCGCTCGCAATGGCATCGAATCTCAGCTCAGTGCCAACCTCGATGTCGAGCGCATGGTGTGTGCGGACCTCAACGGCGCATCGCTGATGAGTTACCTCAATGGCCTCGATAGTTTCATTCCCCAGCTCAGCAGTGTCACTCGCCAGTTGGCCCTTGCCCCTGCGGATGGACCGAATCCCCTCTCCTCTGACCAAGTGAGTACCATGGCGCGCGAACTCCAGCGTCCGGTAACTCGCGTTGACGGACAGGACGTTCCCCTTTCGGCGCTGCTCACCGAAGCCGCTGATCGCTTGCTCGCCAACATCTCTCCGAGTATGAGTCGCCCCCAGATCGAGGCGTACATTCGTGCCAACAATCTCAACATCCAGCCCGACGGCTACCGCGCTTTAAGAGACGAACTTACCGCCGCGCACGCCGCTGCCACTTCGCTCAAGACTTTCGTCGATCAGGCCCAACAAAAAGGCACGATCCTTGAAACCGAATTTGATCTCACGCCGGAGCAGCTCACTGAAGTGCGAAGCGCGCTGCCGGCCGGCGGACTCACGTCCATCGAAACCGTACTGCGTTTGGCCCAGCGCCATGGCAGCGGCGAAGCAGACCAAATCGCCCTCTTCAATGCGCGACTCGAGCAGGGCCAAACGCTGGGTGCCGTCGTGACGGCACAGAACGACCGCCGTGCGATTCTGGCGAACATCCCGCAAGACAACGGCATCATGGAAGGTCACCGTCGTGGTCTGCAAGTCATGATGGCCAGACGCTTCGAGACCGAACTCGAGCGTCTTGTCGCTCAGGCCAAGATCGACCAGCGAAACTTCAACCACGGCAACACCACGCAAGTGCGCAAGCAAGAGATCGTCACGCAGTCTTTGTATCCGATGGTGCGCATGTGTAACCAGCTCCGAACCATGGCGATCGGCCTCGAGACATTCCCGCAGCCCGACAGATTGCCGCGCGCGTGCAGTAACTTCGTTTGTAGCGACAACAGCATGCTCGGCACGTTCCAGAACGAAATGCAGAGGGCCGGGAATCTTGCGCGGACGGGACTGGATAACCGTGGGCGCTGTACTACCGCAGACTGCAACGGCTTTTACTCGCAGTTCATCTGCAAAGAGAGCAACAAGATCGATTCGATCAAAAATAATCTGTATGGGGAGTTCGACCGCCGAGGCACGATCTGCGGAAGGCCGTTTAGCTCACTCGCCTTCGATTAGATTCACGGCCTGCACGCTCGCATTCACGAGGTTCGTCAGGCTCTGCTGATTGAGCGTCGAGCCGACGGCCTGGGCGTAGCAATGGTTGAATGGGGTGTGGGCCGTCTGATGCACGGCCCCTGGCGAGAGAGACGTCAGATTTGACGTCATCCAATCTAAGATCGACGTGTTTTGCAGCTGCACGTCCTTGCGCATCTGCGCACACCACAGCGTATCTAACTCCGCATCCATGCATGGCCCAACCCAATCGCTCGCGATCGATCGTGCGGTGCCCGCTTTCCAGTAGATGCTACTGCCACGCTCGGTGCCCGAGTTCCAGTAGACCTTGCTACCCGGACCGGTGCAGTACGTGTAGTACAGCTTCATGCCCGGCTTATACCCATAGGGACTGGTGCACATTTGGCTGTGGGACATGCCGTTGAAGCGCGTGATGGCCGTGTTCCAGTAACGGCGGGACCCGGAGCCGTAGCCGTTTTCCCAAAAGGCCTTCGTTCCCGGCATGAGAACGGTGGGATTGGCCGGGTCATAGTTGCAGCTGTCCCAGAAGAACTTGCTGCCTTTGCCCAGACCGTTGCGGCAGAGGTTCGACGAATTAGGGAGATACTTGTTTTGCCAAAAAGAGAGGCTGCCCGGACCGAAGTCCTCGAGCCAAAAGACGCGGGATCCCCAGGCCTCGCCAGAGATGATCACAAGCAGACAGATTGTTAAAAGATTGGACGCTTTCATACTTCCCCAAACCATTATAACTCGCCCGGGCCTTATACCTAGCTTAACTTGCATGCCCGGTGCCGGCCCAATAAACCCGAGATTTTCCTGCTCCACCTGACGCAATTAGGCGGAAAAATTGTCCTCATTGTGAGTGGGAAATGTCAAAATGCCTCTATGGCACACTTTCAAACCACCCTCGTCGACCAGCTCATCAAAACCATTTCGGAGACCAATGGGCTCTCTCTAGCGGACACCCTCGAACTCGCCGTCATGAGCCAGAGCTCGGACGAGAGTCCGCTCGTCAAAAAAACACTGATGGAATTTCGACGTCTGTTGGCCGGGTACCGCGAAGACGAAGTGGACATCAAAACCCTCATGCAGCATCCCGTGGCCGCGGCCCTGGAAACTTTCCTCAAACGGTTTCCTAAGACCTACATCGAGGAGCACATCCATCTCACGGGCTCGCTCACGGCGGATTTCATCCACCCGCATCTCATGGACCTCTTGCAAGGACCGCATGGAGACCTCTATCGAGAGAAAATTGAAAAAATCTGGGGAGCGGGCAGCTCGAACATTAAGACCATCGCTGACGTGGATCGCTTGATCCGCTTGAAAGACGACGAGTTCTTCGATCGTTACCTGAAGATCTTGCTCCTACCGAAGCTGATCCTGACCTCGCGAGACATGCACCGCAAGGCCGCCTACCACATGGCGAGCGAGCTTCACCAAAAATACAACGTCGGCATGCTGCGCCTGAAGTTCACGCTCTCGCGTGCCTCGTCGGATGCCGACGAGAACATCCCGGGCCTGGAAAATCTCACGGAAGAAGACGTCGTGCTGGGTCTCTATGAGGGATTCATGCAGTACCGCCGGGAAGTCCCGGAGTTTAATTTCATCCTCAGCCCGTGCTTTAGAAAAGAAGCCGACTTCTGGGACGGCAAAAAGTTCAAGGCCAAAAAAGACCACTTCCTTCATCAGTGCGATCAGATCCTCTCCATGATCGAAAAGTATCCGGAGCTCTCAAAATACCTCTGCGAAGTCGACACCGTCGGCAACGAGCGCGACCTTTACCGCAAGGGCCATTTCATGGAAATGCAGCAGGGCTTTCGGAAGCTCCACTACAAAGGCTTCCGCATCCGCTCCCACCATGGCGAAACCTGGCACACCCTGCGCCGGGGAGTGCAGGCCGTGGATAATGCGCTCAACATCTGGCACATCGACACGCTCGAGCACGGCCTCTCTTTAGGCATCAATCCGAACTTCTACTACCACTCGCTCTACTTGCGTCTGGTGGCCGCCAACGAAGAGGGCCATAGCATCGCCGCCGGTACGCCGGAGTACAAAGAACTATCCGAGATGGAGTGGCGCGAGCACGAGAGCGTGCGCGAGAAACTCTTCAACGGCATCGCTCTCAGCGCAGAAGAAAAGAAAATTTTCGTGAAGGTGAAGTTCCACACCGCCCGCGAGGTCGAGCACTACCAGCACGACGTCTTGAACCGCATGATCAACAAGAACGTGTCGCTGATCGCGCTCCCCTCGTCGAACAACAAGCTCACCACGTGCTTCCCGGACTACAAGGACCATCCATTTTCGTGGTGGGAGAAGAAAGGCGTGCGCCTCGGGATCGGCACGGATAACTACGTCACCCTCAACACCGACTACATCAAAGAACTCTTGATCTTGCTTTTCACGGATGCAGAAAATCTCAAGATCACCAAGCTCTTGATGGTGGCCACTGGCGAGACGCGTCGCCCGTACCTGTCGCAGCTCCTGTGGAAGATGCGCGAAGCGAAGCCGGTCTAGTCGAGCGAGAACTCTTTGAGAAGTTTCTGCGCGACCGGATTGAGCATCTTGCGCTTCGGACCGACGAGCCAGAGCTCGAGCGACACGGGCAAGACGCCGAGGACGACCAGTTCTTTCTGCTTCACCCAGTGAGAGACCGACCCTTCTGTGAGAAAGGTCACGCCCTTCCCCGCCACCGCCAAGTTCTTCAGCAGGATGTTCTCGTCCGTCTCGAGCACCATGTTCAAGGGGATCGACTGCTCGTGGAAGAAGCGCTCCACTTCGTGGCGCGGCCGACTCAGCGGTGACTGCAGCAACACCGGTTGGTTACCGAGCGACAGCGGAAAGCCTTTCTTGAGATGGGCAAAGTTCGGTGCCGCCACCGCGAAGAGCGGCGCATGGAGCACGCGGCGCTGGAAGAGGATCGACTTATCTTTCATGTGGGGTGGTTCGAGGAGCAACAGAAGATCGAGACGATGCTCCACGAGATCTTGCACCAGCGCGTCCGTCGAACCGTGAGTCACCGCCGGTGCGGTCCCGGGAATATCCAGCGCGTGCTTCAAGAGTTCGGTCGCTCCGTAGTGTGGAACGCCTTCTTCGATCCCGATCTGGATCCGCGTGACGGTGGCTTCTTTGCCATCCGACAGAGTGTCGAGCATCTCGGTACCGAGAGAGAAAATCTGGCGAGCGTAATCGAGGGCGAGCTGGCCAGCTTCGGTGAGCACGAGCTTTTTCTGCTTGCGCTCGAAGAGGGGCTGTTCGAGGCGATCCTCGAGGAGCTTCAGCTGCATCGACAGGGCACTTTGTCCCACGCGCAAAACTTCTGACGCCTTCGCGAGAGATCCCGTTTCGGCGATGACTTTGAAATACAAAAGGTGATGGTAGTTAAGCCAGTTTTGCATATTACTCGAGTCCGCCTACGCGCTGAAGTGATGAGGTGAAGAAGCCATCGACCGCGATGGGCCCTTCCTTGAGTGTGATCTGCTCCATGCGCGGAGGCAGAGCACTCACGAAAATTTTTAAGGCATCAAAGAATTTGTCGTTACGTTGAGCACGCGGAAGATCGCGCTCGAAGTTTAAGTTGGCGAAGAATTCAATTTCGCGCACATCGGGTGCACTCGAACGCGCCAGCGCACGATGGAACCGGACCGCCACAGGATAAAGTGTCGTGCGCGATTCAGGGTTCGTGCTCGGTGCTCCGATCTTTAACGAAACGAGGTCGCCGCCGCGAATGACCGCGCCGATGCCCGTCGGGAGATTTTCTGCCCGAATCAAGACTTGGAAGTCGGCCAGCTCTTCAACCGTCCGGGCCACCAACGTTTGGTTCGTTGAATCGCGATAAGTCACTCGTTCGGCCACTGGAGATCCAGAGACCATGCCCACGCAAATCATGCCGTCCAAATCAGCGAAGCGGGATCGAACATGAATGTCGGTGAATTTTTTCCAAACAAGAGAGGCATGGGTTTGCTCAAGCGGATGGGATCCGCAGGCCACCATGGCGGCCTGAGTTGAAAACGAAAACAGGAAGGATAAAATCCATAGGCGCATGTGAGTCTCCTTGAGCCTAAAGCGTAGCTTTAGCTCACGACACTGGCCATTATTTCAGCGAGCCCAATAAATTTTCAACAGCTTGAGCGACAGGCAAAGTGCCGTTTTGTACCAGTTTTTTGACACGTTCAAGCTCTGCAGAACTCACTTTGTGAGCAAACCATTCCTGCAGCGCTTCTGAAATGGCCTCTTCCAGCCAATGCAGCCGCTGGCCAGCTCGTTTCGGCTCAAGACCCGTGCCGAGATGAGCGTAGTATTTTCCGGCCGCATCCCAAATCTCCGGCAAACCAGTTTTTTCCACGGCACTGCAGGCAAGCACGGGTGGGTGCCAACTTTCCTGACGAAGAATATGCAGCGCTTGCTGGTAATGATGACAGGCCTGAGCAGCGGCATTTTTCTGTCCACCATCGGCTTTAGTGACCACCACCATATCCACCAGTTCTAAAATTCCGCGCTTGATCCCTTGCAGGTCATCTCCTGCTCCTGGCTGGAGCAGCATGAGGAAGCAATCCACCAAACGTGCCACGGCGGTTTCACTTTGTCCCACACCGACAGTTTCAACCAAAATAACGTCAAAACCGAAAGCTTCGCACAGTAAGATCGCTTCGCGTGTCCGGCGGGCCACTCCACCCAAAGTGCCGCCGCTAGGGCTCGGACGAATGAACGCCAACGGATCGCGCGCAAGAATCTCCATGCGCGTTTTATCGCCTAAGATACTTCCCCCGGAAACTTGGCTGGTGGGATCCACCGCCAGCACGGCGACACGCAGACCTTGCGAGGTCAGCATCGTACCAAAAGATTCAATGAAAGTTGATTTGCCCACCCCTGGAGTCCCCGAGATGCCAATCCGTTTTGTTGTTTTCGTGGTCTTCAAAGCAGTGAGCAGTGATTGAGCGAGGGCCTTGTGCTCCGGGAGCGTTGACTCGACCAAGGTGATGGCACGCGCCAGCGCATTCTTATCTTGCGCCTGAAAACCAGCTACGAACTGCTCGAGCGTCTTCATGGCTTGATCTTTGTCAAAAGCTCGCGAGCGGCATCGGCGATGACCGTGCCGGGACCAAAGATTCCCGCGACGCCGAGCTTTTCAAGTGCGGGATAGTCCTGCGGAGGAATCACGCCACCGACGACAACGAGGATGTCCTCACGTTGGCGATCTTTGAGAGCTTTCAGGAGCGCCGGCACAAGAGTTAAGTGGCCCGCAGCCAGAGAGCTCACGCCGACCACGTGCACGTCGTTCTCGGCCGCTTGATCCGCGACTTCTTCGGGCGTTTGGAACAATGGACCGACGTCCACGTCAAAGCCTAAATCAGCGAAGGCCGTGGCGATGACTTTCTGGCCGCGGTCATGACCATCTTGTCCCATCTTCGCGACGAGGATGCGCGGGCGACGGCCGTTCTTCGCAGCAAAATCTTGCATGCTTTTTTTGATGTCACTCACGTCTTGTCTCCCTTGCTCCATTTCCCGCAGATAGACACCTTGGATGGTTTGCACATCCGCGCGGTGACGACCGAACACAGCTTCCATGGCGTCGCTCATCTCGCCGACCGTCGCACGCGCACGAGCCGCATTGATGGCGAGCTCTAAGAGATTACCGTTGCCCTTCGCGCCTTCCGTCAGCGCCTGCAATGCAGATGCGACCACTTTCGGGTCACGCTCACTCTTCAGTTTTTTCAAGCGCGCGATCTGCGCAACGCGCACGGCCTGGTTGTCGACTTTCAAAACGGGAATCTCTTCTTTGAACGGATTCTTAAACGTGTTCACGCCGACCACGGCCTGCGTGCCGGAATCAATGCGTGCTTGCGTCCGCGCAGCCGCTTCTTCGATCCGACGCTTAGGCAAACCACTGGCGATGGCCTGGGCCATGCCACCCATTTTCTCCACTTCTTGCAGATGCTCCCAGGCGCGGGCGGCGAGCTCTTGCGTGAGGGTTTCCACGTAGTGCGAACCGCCCCAGGGATCGATCGAATGGCAGGTGTCGGTTTCTTGCTGGATGTAGAGCTGGGTGTTGCGAGCGATGCGCGCACTCTCCGGAGTCGGAAGTGCCAGCGCCTCATCCAAGGAATTCGTGTGCAACGATTGCGTGTGGCCATGGGCCGCCGCGAGTGCTTCAACGTGCGTGCGCACGACGTTGTTCCAGATGTCCTGGGCGGTCAAACTCCAGCCCGATGTCTGGCAGTGGGTGCGCAGGGCCCCCGACTTCGGATTCTTGGGTCCAAAATCATTCACCAGTTTTGACCACAGCACGCGGGCCGCGCGCATCTTCGCGATCTCCATGAAGTAGTTCATGCCGATCGCCCAGAAAAACGACAGCCGTGGAGCAAAGGCGTCCACCGCCAGTCCGCTCTTCACGCCCTGGCGCAGATACTCCACACCGTCGGCGAGCGTGTACGCGAGTTCGAGATCGGCGGTCGCTCCCGCCTCTTGCATGTGGTACCCCGAGATCGAGATCGAGTTAAACTTCGGCATGTGCTTGGCGGTGTAAGAAAAAATATCGCCGATGATGCGCATGGAAGGCGCCGGCGGATAGATGTACGTGTTTCTGACCATGAACTCTTTCAAGATATCGTTTTGAATCGTGCCCGTGAGTTTGTCCTGGGAGACACCCTGTTCTTCGGCAGCGACGACATACAAAGCCAAGACGGGAATCACCGCGCCGTTCATCGTCATGGAGACGCTCATCTTATCCAGCGGAATTCCAGAAAAGAGCACCTGCATGTCGAGGATCGAATCGATCGCCACGCCGGCCATCCCGACGTCACCGGCGACGCGCGGATGATCCGAGTCGTAGCCTCGGTGAGTCGCGAGATCGAAGGCAATCGACAAACCCATCTGCCCTTTGGCGAGATTGGCTCGATAGAAACGGTTCGAGTCCTCGGCGGTAGAAAAACCAGCATACTGTCGGATGGTCCACGGTTTTGACGTATACATGGAAGCGTAGGGCCCGCGCAGAAACGGCGCGAGTCCGGGATAGGTTTGCGTGAGAGCGAGATTCGGCACATCGCCCGCGCCATAGTGCGAGCGCAAGGTTATGCCTTCAGGAGTCAGACGCGCGAGTTCTGAATTCAGCGACGGACTCTTGGGCCAGACCAAAGTTGTTTGAGTGAAGTCGGGAGTTTTCATGCTCGCCCCTTCCACCAAAGCACCAAGGCTTCGAGAGTCGCCAAGACATCTTGTCCGGCGAAAAGATTGAGGCAGCCCGGCACGGGAGTTTTCCCAGCGACGTAGCAGCGCTCACCGACGGCGGTGAGGTGCGCGTGAACGTCATCGCCCGTGACCCACGCGGTGACCAGGGACTTCTGTGTTTTGAGCCAGACGTGGGCCTCGTCAAGCGTGTGGCCCGTGCCACTATCGAGCACCTGGAGTCCCAGCAGTTCGAAGTAGTTTTTCGTGAAGTTGAAGCGGGCCTGCAGGGCCGCGTAGTCACCGACCACAGCGATGGCGACGGTGGGTTTTGTCGCGAGGCCCAGGCGAAGTTCTTCGAAGCCGCGCGCCAGGCGCACGTGATCCGACTTCATCCAGCGAGGTTGGATCTTCACATGCTCCGTCGCCTCAGGGAAATCGTTCACACCGGTCTGCACGGAGCGACGACTAGCAAAACGTTTTTGCACTTCATCCCAGCGCTGGTCGATCTCCACGCCGAGATGAGTCTCACGCTCGCCCGCTGGCAGCGCCATCAACCGTTGCATGATCTTCCACGCGTCTTCGCCGAGTGTGCGTGTTAATTCTTCCAGCGTGTGTCCACCGGAGGCGGGGTCCGCCACTTCTCCGAGCATGGATTCGTTTTGCAGCACGAGCTGCGTGGTGAGCGTCAGGCGCTGAGCGCGGTCGCGCTCGAGGAGCGGCAGATCCGCAATGAGATCAAACGGCAACGACTCCACCACTCCGGCGCCGGCGACGTAGCCGGCCGCGACGGTGGTGGCGTTGCGAAGGATGTTGTTGCTGCAGTCGAGCGCGGTGAACTCGCGCCAGCTTCCCCGCGCCATCCACGTGATGCGACTGAGAAGTTCGGCACAGCCCATCTCACGAAAAGCCGCTTCAGTGATGGCCTTCAGGGCGCGTTTTTTGGCGATCGACTTAAAGAACTCGCTGTCGAGCGTGACGCCGACGGCGATGGACTCGCCCGTGTGGCCCTGGGCCCACTCGATCAAGTGCGTGAGCAGCAGTCCGAGTTCGTGGGCCCCGTGACCTCCGCGGGCCACCACTTCGTTCGCACCGATGACCCGGTAAGCTTTCAGCGGCAGCGGAAGCGAGTCGTGGCAGACCCACAGACGTGCGTCGCAGTCTTGCAGCGCCTCGCCGGCGAGAGTGAGCTCTTGTTTTAAACGGGCATCATCCCAGCCCAGCAAAAACGGATCGAGGATGAAATCCCACACTCCGGTGGCGACGTGCTTAGGAAGTTCGCTCCACTTCACGTCCGCATCGCGCGTCCACGTGAGCGAAAGCGCGGCCCGGCGAAAACTCGGATCGAACCAAGGCGCGCCTTGGGTGGCGAGGGTGGATCGCCCCCCTCCCTCCGCCAACGGGCGAGAGAGAAACCGGGCCAGGTCCTCGGTCTTAAGTTCTTTCTTCACAACCGCTTCCCAGTCTTGCTGAGAAGAGCCAAATGTCGACAACCATTCCATAGCGTCCATGTTAGCAAAAAACGGTCAGGCCCGTCCCGCGGAAAGGGTGTAGAATCTAACCGGGAGAATGGATGGCTTTAACGCTTTTGGTTGAAAATAACCCGAAAATGATCGAGATCTACCTCATCAATTTGGCCACTTACGTAGGCCTCGAAATTCTCGTCGTCAAAAACAAAACCGAGGCCCTCAGTGAACTGGAAAAACACCCCTTCCAGCTCATCATCAGTCGCGCCAAGATCGGTGCTGAAGAAGTGGCCGTTCCCCTGGCCGATGCCATGACGGAGAAGAAACTCTCGATACCACTGTTCGTCATTGGCCATGGCCTCTACCCGGCCCTTGCTCACGGAGCGCTTCCCAACGGCCTCGATCTGCGCGGCGTGGTCAAAGGTGCGGCCAGCGCACTGGGCATCACCGCTCAGCAGATGGTGGAGAAAAAAGTCGACGACTACTTCCCCGTGCCCGCGCGCTTCTTCGAATGGGTGAACTATCCTCTCTGCACGCTGTTCCTGAAAGACGATCACGGGAAGCTGCAACAGCTCTGCGCCGCCAAAGAAAAATTCGACCGCACGTTGATCAAAGGCCCCTTCGTCTATGTCAGCAAGCTGGATCGTCTTGAGATCGTGAATCAAGTCACCGCGGAACTCGTCGGACGTTTGGAAGACAAAGAGCTCAACTCCGACGAAGCCATCCGGGCCGGCGCCTCCAACCTCCAGCTGATCGCGCACAAACTCATGAGCCTCGGGATCAACGAAGAGACCATCGCCCTGGCACAGAAAAACATGGTCTCCCTTCGGCGCAATGTGAAGAGCTACCCGAAGCTTGGGAATCTGCTTCAGCGGATGGTTTCCAACCAGGCGGGCCACCTTTACCGGCACACGCAGATCGTGACCTACATCAGTCTGCACATCATCCGTAACATCGACTGGGGCACGCCCGAGCAGGAAGACAAGATCGCCTTCATTTCATTTTTCCACGACATCGCTCTCGAGTCGGATGTCCAGGCGAAGATCCACACGCGCGAAGAGCTGCGGACCTGTAAGCTCGAGGCACGTGAAAAGGTCCTGGTGGATAAGCACGCGCAGGTGGCCGCTGAACTGGTTCATAAATACCCCCACGCACCCATGGGCGCTGATCAGATCATCCGCCAGCACCATGGCATGCTGAACGGCATCGGTTTTTCCGATCATTTCGGAGCAAATCTATCACCTATGGCAATAGTTTTTGTTGTCGCCGAAGAGTTTACTCGCATCATCATTCAACAAGAAAATGGGCCGTATAACAGCAAAGACATGGTCCGGGGCCTGCGGGAAAGCTTTCCCACGTCGCGGTTTCAAAAAATCATTGATTCCCTCGAGCAAGTGGTCTTTTAGACAACAAGATCTTTAGGCCATACTTATGTTAGGCCCATCCTAATACATACCGAAACGAATTCATGAACGATCAACGCTGCCTGATCTGCAAATATCTCGGTGACCACTCTCGCAAAGAGCTCTCAAAAGACCGCATCTACCGGGAGCGCGGAACCGATATCATGGTCCCCCTTTGCTATGGTCATTCTTGGGAGCTCTTCCGCAGTGGCCAGCGTAAGTTCCTCGCGAAGTACCGCGAGAACTTCATGCAGTTCTTCGGCACAGAAACAGAGTCTGAGTTGATCGATTACGTGAAAGGAAATTCCAAGCAGTCCTTTGACCGGTGGGCGGCCTAGGCCAGCGCCGCGATGTAGGCGACCCACGCATCACAGTTTTCACCGATCTCCGAAGGCGTGTAGATCCCGTTCCCGCCGCCCTCGTTGTCATCACCTTCCCAGAAAGCGATCGAGCGAGAGAAGCCGGCTTCCGCGAGGATTTCGCGGAGCTCAGCAATGGTCCACAGGCGCCAGTCGTAGGTGAACACGTTTTCGTGCTTCTTGCCTTTGGCATCACGAAAGTGGATGGCGAAGGTGCACTCCGCCGTGATGGGATTGAAGCTCTGGCACTCCCAGTAGTACGTGAGATCTTTCATCTTCCGCTTATCGGTGACGATCTTCTGACTCTCCGGCCCACCGAACAGATCCATGAAGAAGATGCCCTGCTTACCCAGGCCCTGACGGACTTTCTTGAAGTAAGTTAAGAGCTGCGGGCGTGTCTTGAAAATGAAGTAGGAAAAATTGAAGGCGCAGATCACGTCGCTTGTGCGCGTCGGCTTGTCGAGCACGTTGCCTTCCACGTAAGTCATGCGCTTGCGAGCCGCAGGACTCAGCTTGCTCCAGTGGCGCTCCTTCCCCATGGCGATCGGTTCCGGATCGAGGTCTACGCCAAACGCTTCGTTCTGCGGGGCACGCGAGACCCACGAGCACGAGATGGCGCCGGTGCCGCAGAAGTCTTCTCGCAGTGATTGGGGGTAACGGCCATGAAGATTCTTAAACCACGTGCGCATGAAGTCGACTTCGGTATCCGGGGTCTGAACGGCGCGCTCATACCAGTCGTACTTCGTCTTCAGGTCTAGATCACTCTTCATTCCCTAACTCCCGTTCCACATAAACTCGCAAAGGGTGTTTTTCCCCTACGTATCGCCGAAGTAACTTTAGCAGAGTTTTCTTGTCGCTACGACGCAAATCCCAGCGCATTTGACCAAGACTTTGCCGACTGTGGTTTTCGAGATCAAGGCCTTCAATCGCGCCTTCGGTGTAAACAACGCGCCCGATCTGTTCCCAGCGAATTTTAACGCGATTGTTCTCTTCCACGTTCTTCACTCGCAGACGCATCGGCACGTCGATGCCCTCGAAGCCCACCACGAAATGATGGCGCGTGGTCTGGAGCGGCGGAAAGAGAAAGATCAGTCCCGCACTGATGAGCTCGGCGAACCGAAAGATCGTTGCGGCCGTCGCCAGTGAACTGGCCATGATTCCACCGATGATGTTGAAGTCATCCGAGTTCCCGATCAGCGTCTTCTCTAAGAATGGAAACACCTGGCCATACTTGATGGCCACTGGAACGAGGCAGATAAGCAATTTATCGAAGCGCGGCTCTTTGCGATCAAACTCGTAGAGCTTCGTCATTGCCAGCACTTTTTCTTCGTTGGAAAGTTTCGCGAGTCCCGCGATGCGTGGATCCTCGGCCTGCTTCTTCTTGTGCTTGATCGCCGCGACGGCTTGAGATGGGCGGGGTGAAGGAACATCAGGCAGCTCCTCAAGGGAGATGCCTGATGGGTCTTTCTTAGAGGGATCGGAGTGATCCATGGAAAACGCTTAGAGCATGTCTTTAATGATCAAGATGGATTCTTCGATTACAGGATCAAGACGCATGGTCTTGGTGTACTCTTCGAACTTCTCCTGGGCCACTTTCTCTTTGAGACTATCCAGTGACTTCACTGTGAGCGACTTGGATTCCTCTTCTTTCTCCAGAGCCTCTGAGCGCTCCTTCACTTCTTTGCGATCTTTCAAGAAGCCGTCCATGGTGAGGTCTTTCGTCGTCAGCTTGCGGCGCTGATCGTACCAGGTCACCGTTTCTTCGATGCGCTGGAAACGTGGATTCTTCTTCACGCGGGTCTTCGACTCCGCCATGACTTTCTTTTTATTAAACTTCGCCTTCCATGGAGTGTACGGAACGGGCTTCACTTTTGCCCACGGGATCGAGTGCTTCAAGAACTGCTCGCCGCTTTCCAAGTGTGCATAGGGATCCGGCAAGATGATGTCCGGCGTGACGCCTTTGTACTGCGTCGAACCGCCGCTCACGCGGAAGAACTTTTGGATCGTGATCTTGAGAGCACCCAACGGTGAGTAGGCCTTGGCCATCGGGGCCACGTAATTATCGAGGTCAACCACGAGCTGGACCGTTCCTTTACCATGAGAGAACTCGCCGCCGACGACGATCGCTCGACCGTAGTCTTGCAGCGCTGCTGCGACGATTTCTGAAGCCGAAGCGGAGAAGCGATTGATCAATACGATCATTGGCTTATCGAACTCGATGCTCGGGTCTTGGTCGGCCAAGATTTCAACGGATCCCGTCGACGCCTTCACCTGAACGATCGGACCTTTTTCAATGAATAGCCCCGAGATCAAACGCGCATCTTCCAAGGCGCCGCCGCCGTTGTTGCGCAGATCGAGGATGAGGCCCTGGATGTTTTCTTTTTTCATGCGCACGAGTTCTTTACGAACGTCGTCGGTGCAGTTGCGACCGAGGCGATCGTTGAAGTCACGGTAGAACTTCGGCACGTTGATGTAGCCCACGCGCGTCTTCGTCGTGTCGAGTTCGAGGACGGTCCCCTTCACGTACGACTCTTCGATCTCCACCACATCGCGAACTATCGGTACGGTCTTGATGAGGCCATTGGGCTTCTTAACCGTGAGGCGGACTTCGCTGCCTTTCTTACCGCGAATGAGTTTCACGGCATCACGCAACGGCATGTCGACGACATCGACCGGCTCGTCACTTCCCTGTGCCACTTTCAGAATCGTGTCTTCCGAATCGAGCTCTTTGGTTTTCCAAGACGCCGAGCCCGGAACGATACGCTCGACTTTGATGTACGAGCCTTCTTCGCGAAGGATGGCGCCGATGCCCTCAAGCTTCCCTGACATGTCGATGTCGAAGTCTTCCTTCTCTTCCGGCACGAGGTAGTTGGTGTGCGGATCGTAGACGCGCGCGATGGCGTTGTAGAACTTGTCGAGCTTGTCGCTGGTCTTCTCGTCACGCAAGCGCTGAAGGATCTTCTTGAAGCTCTCGGCGGTCTTCGCACGGGCCTTCGCTTCCAGTGCCACGTCGTCGAGCTTCTTCAGGTCTTCGCCGTCAGCTGAGCTCTTCTTTTTTTTCTTGCCGGTCTTCTTGGCATCTTCGGCTTTCTTGACGGGATCCTGGTCGCGCTCTTCTTTCAGGTCAGCGAGGCGGCCCATGACGTCGTACTTCAGCGAACGCTCCCAGAGGGCGCGCATTTCTTTTTCGTCTTTCGAGAATTTCCGTTTCTCCGGATCGGTCTCGAGCGTTTCTTTCTTTTTGTAGTCCAGCGGCTTCGCCAGGATCTCCGTGATCCAACCTTCGACTTGCGGCAAGCGCTTGTTGATCAGCTTGGTCGTCGCCTCGAGGATGGTGAGGCGGCCGCTGACGAGCTCGTCGTCCATCTTGTCGGCGTACGCACTGAGGGACTTCACGTCGGCTTCCGTGAAGAACTGCTTACCGTAGTCGACGCGCTCCAAGTAGAGCTTGAAGGCTTCTTTCGAGAGATCGTCGTTCACGGTCTTGTTGGCGAGGTGTAAATTCTCGAGAGCGCCTTTGAGGATATTTCCCAGCACCATTTCACGGGTGTAGTTCGGATTTTTATTGGTGAGCGTGCCTACCGGATTTGGTTCCTCTCGCTCGCTCGAAAAAAGACCTTGCCCTAGAACCGTAGGAGAAAGCGTGAGTAAGAATAGCAAGGGGAGAAATTTCATAGGTCCTCATGGAGAAGTGAGATAGGTCGATCTATTGTCCCTCTCGTAAGAGGGCGGTGCAAGGAGAAATCTTGCCGTATGAGATTTGCCTTACGGGCGCGCGATCTTCTTCATGTCTTTGAACAGCGGAAGGATTGCTTGATTTTTTTGCTCATTCTTAGGGCAGGCGCGTTGATCTTCTCCGCGAAGCACTAATTTCCAGTCTGCATCACAGCCTTTTGGGTCGGCCGGGAGTTCATACTGAACTTGCAAAAACACAGACGAGAAGCGTTGATCGAGCTTCTCAGCTTCGCTACGACCAATTTTGTTTTTATGCGATCCGTCTTCGTCAGTGAAAACTAAAAAATAATCACCCGCCGAGGTGCGCTCGAGTTCGATCTTCTCCTCATCGTCGACCTGTTCAAGCAACAGCAAAGGCTTTCCGCCGCGCAGATCGCTGTTGCTCTCCGGCCGCTCTTGCTCAAAGGCAAAGGCAGTTCCCACTAATAAACTCAACAAGCACGGAAGAATGATTCGCACGGTGGCCTCCAGGTGCTTCATTATCACTGGTTTTTCTTTGCTTTTCCAGGACATCCTCAGGCAACCTAGTTTTCCATGGACAGCTATAAACTTGCCCGCGCCGCTCTCTTTCGCCTCCCTCCTGAGACGGCCCACGATCTCACTCTCAAACTCTCGTCGACTGTGCCGCAATTCGCTGCTCCTTGGCAGCGTCCGCAGGACCCAAGGCTGAGCTGTTCAGTCGGAAAGACCGAGTGGCGCACACCGATTGGCCTTGCCGCAGGCCTAGACAAGAATGCTGTCGCTTTAGAATTTTTTCATCGCCTCGGCTTCGGCTCGATGGAGTGCGGCACGATCACGCCACGCTCCCAGCAGGGCAACCCCCTGCCGCGCATGTTTCGTTACACCGAGGAATTTTCGCTGCGCAACTCTATGGGTTTTCCCAACGCTGGCATGGAGGCATGCGCGAATAAGCTGCAAACTCGCCCTGCAGGATTTCCCATTGGCGTGAACATTGGAAAATCGAAAGAGGCGACCCCCTCACAGGCGCTCGAAGAGTACGGCGCGCTCTATGAGAAACTCGCACCGCTCGCCGACTGGGTGGTCGTCAACATTTCTTCTCCCAACACGCCGGGCCTGCGGGATCTACAGCAAGAGGGCTGGCTGAAAGACCTCTTTGCCATCCTCAACCCTTTGCGCCAAAAACACGGCAAAGAAATTTTTGTGAAGCTCGCTCCCGATCTGGATGACCAGGTTCTGCGTGACCTCACCTCCACACTCGCTGATTTGGGTGCAGACGGACTGGTGGCCACCAACACGACTCACATGCCAGAGCGCGGTGTCGGCGGTGTCTCCGGACGTCTCTTGCGCGTGAAGGGCCACCAAAAACGCCGCGTGGTTTTAGAGATCGCGCGCGATCGCAAACTCCCTCTCGTGGGTGTCGGTGGGTTCGAAGACATGAATGATGTGTTCGCCTGGTGGGCGACCGGCGGCGATGCTTTGCAGGTCTACACCGCGTTCGTCTACCAAGGGCCAGCGCTGTTGCAAAATCTCGAAGCGGGCATGCGCGGATTCATCACGCGCGCGAAACTTCCCGACATCAAAACCTTCTTAAAGCTCGCACCGCAGGAGCGCCAAAAACTCATCGGCGCCTTCGGACGCTAGCCGCGATATTCCGCTTTGCGCGTGATGTTTTGTTCCATGTGCTCGATCACCATGGTGGCAATGTCCAGCTCCGTCGTGCGCTCAATTCCTTGCAGCCCGGGAGATGAGTTCACTTCGATGATCAATGGCCCAGCTTTCGAGCGCAGCAGATCCACTCCCGCAAACGAGAGCCCCAAAGCCTTCGCGGCATTGATCGCCATGTCCTGTTCGGCCGCCGTGAGCTTCACGGGCTCCGCCGTTCCGCCGCGATGGAGGTTCGCACGGAACTCTCCTTCCTTCGCCACGCGCTTCATGCTCGCCACGACCTTGTCGCCGATCACCAGCGCCCGAATGTCGCAGCCATTGGATTCCGGAATAAATTGTTGCACCAAAAAGTGCGCATCCATTTGCGCGAGTCCATCAATCACTGACTCAGCACCTTTAGAGGTGTCCGCGAGAATGACACCTTTGCCTTGCGTGCCTTCGATGAGCTTAATCACGCACGGAGCGCCGCCCACCATCTCAATGAGCTTCGCCGACATCTTTGTCGAATGCGCGAACCCCGTGACCGGCAGACCGATTCCTGAACGCGACAGAATCTGCAAGCAACGGAGCTTGTCGCGCGAGCGCGTGATCGAAGTTGATTCGTTGAGTGAGTACGTTCCCATCATTTCGAACTGGCGAAGGATCGCCGTCCCGTAGAATGTCACCGAGGCGCCGATGCGCGGGATGATGGCATCGATGTCATTCAAGGCCTCGTCCCGGTAGTGCACCATGGGATTCGAGGATGTGATGTTCATGAAGCAACGGAGAGGATTGACGACTCGGACGAGGTGACCGCGCTTGCGTGCGGCCTGCACGAGGCGATGCGTGGAATAGATCCGTGGGTTGCGTGAGAGGATGACGATTTTCATCCCCCCATTCTACCCACGGTTTATAAATCTACGAGCGAGTAATCTTGGTGGCTTCGTAGCCCGCTTCTTGCACTGCTTTCTTAATTTCTGCATCGGAGAGCTCGCCCTTCGTTTCGAAAGTGGCTTTCTTCGCAGCTGCATCAACTTTCACGTTGGTGCACTTACCGGTTTTTGTGAGTTGTTCGGTGACTTTGCCTTCGCACATTCCACAAGTCATACCCTTAATATCGACGTTGACCTTGGCCGCGAACACGCTGAAAGACATCAAAGCGGCGATCGTGAAAACAAGTACTTTAGTCATAATTTCTCCATAAATTTTGTTGTAGATGAGAATCATTATCATTTCGCTGGACGGATACAGGGCACCCTCTTTATATACTCGATAACTTATGAAAAAACAGTGGGACAAATGGGGCATCGTCCTCTCTACCGCCTGCATCATCCACTGCTTCGCCGTGGTGATTCTACCGTTGATGCTTCCCGCCGTTGAAATGTTTGTTCATTCACCCTGGGTTCATCGCATCTTTGCAGCGCTTGTGATCACCACCACCCCCCTTGCCTTCATCCCAGGATACCGCCAACACAGACTTCAGTACGTGCTGTTTACCGCGGTGGCCGGTTTGTTCATGATTTTGTCAGGGGTTTTCTTAGATGGTCGGATCGACGAAGCCTTAAGCCATGGGATCAGCATCGTCGGATCGATTCTATTGGTGAGTGCTCACGTCCTGAACCTGCGCTACTCGCGCCGCTTTCATCCGGTTCGGCATAAGCATTCCAACACCAACAATTGCTGCTAAAAAAAAGGCTCCTTTCGGAGCCTTTCTTTTTGAAATCATTTCTTTCCGTATTTCTTCTTGAAGCGATCCACGCGCCCTTCTGTATCCATCACCTTTTGAGTGCCGGTGTAGAAAGGGTGAGACGCTGAAGAGATATCGACTTTGAACAAAGGATACTCTTTGCCCTGGTAAGTCGTCTTATCAGTAGTTTTTACTGTTGAACGAGTGAGAACTTCGAAATCCGAAGATACGTCTTTGAAAACGACTTCGCGATAATTTGGGTGAATGTCTTTTTTCATAGTCTGATCCTTATTACAGAAAATGGTGTCATGGGAAATTAGGCGCCTGGACAGGGAATGTCAAACAATCCCCGCCCTTAACGCAATGAGCTATTTCTTATTAGAGGCTAAAACAATGGAAGCAATGTCCGCTTCAGACATGGCCGCGATGATTTTCAGGTCGCGTTTGTCCTCTGGCAGGGTGATGTTCTTGGTACCCACCTTGATATAGAGACCGTATTTACCTTCGTAAACGGCGGCTTTCTTCTTCAATTTGGCCACTAGACCGAAATCACGCACGAGCTTCGAGCCCCGCGGGCCCTTCTTCTCTTCAGCGAGGATCTCGAGGGCGCGCTTGAGTTCGACCGTGTAGAGGTCGTCATCTTTTTTTAGTGAGCGGAAATTCCCGTCGTGCATGATGTAAGGACCAAAGCGGCCATTGTTGGCGAGCACCGGCTTCTTGGTCTCGGGATGAATGCCCAACTCACGAGGGAGAGAAAGCAACTTCATCGCCGCTTCCATATCAATCGTTTTCGGATCCACACCCTTCGGCAACGAAGCACGACGTGGTGGTGGTGCATCCTTGTCTTCGGGCTTTTCCCCGAGCTGCAGGTAGGCACCGTAGCGGCCGACCAGGCAGTAGATGTTCTGCTTGGATTTAGGATCTTTGCCGATCGGAGTCGGGCCGTCCTTCGACTGCGCGAGGAGTTCAGTGATCTGTTCCGGGCGCAGGTCGGCCGGCGCGATGTCTTCCGGAATCGAGGCGTGCACTTCATCGTCTTTGCCGTTTTTCTGAACGACGTACGGTCCGAAGCGGCCCACTTTGATATCGAGAATCTCGCCGTCTTTCTCGATGTGGATCGTGCGCGACTCTTCGGGCTTGATCTTCTTGTCTTGCTCTTCGACTTTCTTCGCGAGGCCTGCTTTGCCGTTGTAGAACTTATCAAGGTACTTGATCCAGTCCTGCTGGCCGTAAGCGATTTTATCGAGAGATTCTTCCATCTCAGACGTGAAGCTGTACTCGAGCAAATGCTCAAAGTGCGTTTGCAGAAGTTGAATCACGGCCATGCCGGTGAACGACGGAATGAGAGCGTTGGCTTCTTTTCTCACGTAGCCACGATCCAAGATCGTGCCGATGATCGACGCGTACGTCGACGGACGGCCCACGCCTTCTTTCTCGAGATTTTGGACGAGCGAAGCTTCCGTGAAGCGCGCCGGTGGTTTTGTTTCGTGAGACTCGGGAGTCACGGTGACAGGCTTAACGATGTCGCCTTTTTTTAGCTGAGGCAAAATCAATTCTTTGTCTTCAAGCGCTGCTTCCGGATCATCACTGCCTTCAACGTAAACGCGCAGGAATCCCGGGAACAAAATGCGGGTTCCTGAAGTTGTGAACTCACCATCACCGGCTTCGACCTTAATCGTGACACTCGCCTTCTCGGCTTCTTTCATCTGGGTCGCCATGGTGCGCTTCCAGATCAATTCGTAGAGTTGCTTTTCGCGGCCAGTGAGACCCGTTTTATCCGGGTGCATGAACTCAGCACCGGCCGGTCGAATGGCTTCGTGGGCCTCTTGGGCGCCCTTGTTTTTTGATGAGTACTGTCGAGCTTCAGGATTTAGATACTCTTTACCGTAAAGCTCCACCACCATCTCACGGGCCGCTTTGATGGCTTCCGATGACAAGTTGGGAGAATCGGTACGCATGTACGTGATCAAACCTTCTTCGTACAAACGCTGGGCCGTGCGCATGGTGTCTTTGGAGGACATGCCGAGCTTCCGGTTACCTTCCATTTGCAGCGTCGATGTGATGAACGGAGCCGCTGGATTCGAAGAGAATTTCTTTTCTTCTACACTGGTGACCTTCCATTCAACTTTTGCGAGATCAGCGGCGAGTTTCGTCGCTTGTTTCTCATCAAGCAGCGTGACTTTCTTCGCGTCGATCAGTTTCCCGGTGAGGCCATCGAAGTCTTTACCACCCGCAAGACGCAGACCTTTCAGACTTGCGAGACGCATGTCCATCATGTCTTTCTTTGAATTCGCCGGATGGGCCGTGGCCTTGACGTCCCAGTAACTCGAACGCTTGAAGCGCATGCGCTCGCGTTCGCGCTCGCAGATCATCTTCAAACCCGTCGACTGAACGCGGCCGGCCGAAAGACCGTAGGCGATTTTCTTCCATATTAAAGGAGAGAGCGTGTAGCCATAAAGACGATCGAGGATCCGGCGGGCCTCTTGCGCGCGCACCAAGTTCTCATCGACGTCGCGGCAATCTTGCAGAGCTTTGGTGATCGCCGTCTTCGTGATCTCGTGGAACACCATGCGCTTGACCGGGACCTTGGGCTTCAAGAGCTGGAGCAAGTGCCACGAAATGGATTCCCCTTCTCTATCTTCGTCGGTCGCGAGGTAGACGATGGAGACGCCCTTCATCTTTTCTTTCAGCTCGCGGATGATTTTGGATTTGTCTTTGGGGACTATATATAAAGGAGAGAAGTCTTCTTTGACGTTAACGCCGAGCTTCGCCCACTCTTCTTTTTTTAGAGCGGCCGGAATGTCGGATGCAGATTGAGGCAAATCACGGACATGGCCCATGCTGGCTTCGATGATATAGTTCTTCGGCAAAAACTTTCTGATGGTTTTTGCCTTAGTCGGAGACTCAACTATTACGAGATATGTTTTTTCCATGCACTTCCGGAAACGGCATTTGTTTATCAATGAATAAGGGGGGCCGGGATTTACGTCAAGCAATAAAAATTCTTCCGACACTATTCGTTTAGACGCAGCCACTACCTGACTGCTTTACTCTAAGCTCAACGTAGGCGGCCGAAGTCCGATAAGTTGCTATGCGTTTGTTAGCTTTGTCCTTCGCATTCATGCTTTATCTTTGGTCAGCTTCACGGCCACCACTGTCGACACGTGCGCCCGCATCGACTCCGCTCACCAAGGGCTACAACATTGCGTGGTGGGACGTGAACTACGGACACCAGTGGAATGATGGAAGTTTTTCTGAAAAGAAAGTTCGCGAGCTGCTCGACCTCGCCTCCCTTGGCAGCGCCAAGATCGTGCGCGTGTGGCTCTTTGAGGACAGCAACCAATGGCAGTTCGAACTCGACGAAGTTGGCTCACCCATCCGGCTGCGCAAAGAATTCATTCCGAACGTGATCACTTTCCTCAAAGAATGCGAGAAGCGGGGCCTCAAGGCCAACCTCACACTTTTTGATGGCAATGCCTTTCCTCGCGAGCGACTTCCTTCAGGTGAAAAACGCGCCTGGTGGTGGAACGTGCTCAATAATCAATATGGCTACGGTGATTGGTTCCATAAAGTTGTGGTGACCCCCCTGTTTGACGCCATCGAAGACGAAGACCTCACAGACACCGTGGCACAAGTCGAACTTATGAACGAAATCGATGGCGCCGTGAAAAGTGGCATCTTCGCGAACGACTGGAAGACGGTGCGCACTTTCGTGTGCAGTTGGCAGAAGCGCCTCAAGCCCTTCGAGATCTCCTATGGTGTCTCCGTGGGTCACCAAGGCTCCGTCGCGCACATCGTGAACAACGATCTTCCGGCCGAGTGCACGGACTACTTAGACCTGCATGTCTACAACGACAACGGCACCATTCCCATGTGCGACTGGTTCCAGAAGAAAGCCGATCAGGGCCGCCGCTTCCAGCTCGGAGAATTTGGCCAAAAGAGTGGTGCCCATGACGACGAGGCCCAGAAAAAACTCACCGCGAACTTCTTAAGCAGCGCCGTAGAGTGTGGCTTCGAGAGCGCACTCGCCTGGCGCCTCGAAGACCTCCGCCCCGGCCACAACAAAGAGGCGCGCTACTCCTACACGGCCTACGGCGAGCCCCGTCCCGCTTGGTACGTGATGCGGGATTTTCCGGGCCAGTTCCCATGACGGAAAAAGTCCATTACTTCGTCGTCTCAAAGAGATCGGGCTTTCGCGAACTCACGCGCTTCATTCTCGAATGGCAGTACGATTGTGTGGTCACCACCAGTGACTCTGAGAGTGCGGCCCTCGAGTACCTGCGCCAGATCGACATCTTTCCGCACATGATCGTGTATGACTATGAGCCCGACGCTTTCTTAGTGGAAGACTTCATCGTCTACATCAAAGAGAGCCGCAAGCCGGTGCACTTCCTGGTGCTCGCGGAAAAGATCCACGGGCCCACGGGGGCGTACTTCGAGAGCTACCCGACGTTTCATCTTATCAAGAAAGAACTCATGTGGTCCAAGATTTTTAGTCTAACACGCGAATCGTTCAAGGGCATCGTCACCGAAAACGTCGAGCCCATGTGCCGCTTGCATATGGAAGGCCTGGATTCCATCAGCGGCATCGACAAGGACCTCTTCCTCAAGCTTCCATCGGGGAAGATGGTGCGCTTATTTGCCAGCGGGAGTGCGAACGCTGCCGATAGACAAAAATACCGCGACAAGGGTGTGCAATTTCTGTGGCTCGAGCGCCCCACCTGCGACTGGATGGTGCAGCAGATCCAAACCCAGTTCCATATTTTCCTTTCCAATAAGAACTTTCAGTTCATCATGCGTGGCCCCCAGGCCAGTGCCGAAGAAACGTTCGACCAGAAGATCATCCGCGTCTGCGACGAACTCCACCTCGACCCGGACTTCAAGCGCGAGATCGAACTCGTCATGGAAAAAGTCATGGACACGGTTCAGAAAGACCTCCAGCTCGGGAAGGTCGTGAAGATGATCCGCGAGCACAATCCGGACGTGAGCTACTTCGCGAAGAACCTCCAGCTCACGAGCATCATCAGCTGCTTTCTCGCCAAGAAGATGGAGTGGCACTCGAAAACCACCCTCGATAAGCTGGTGTACGCGGCCGTGCTCCACGACATCACACTTGCGACGAAACCTCATCTCCAGCGCATCAGCGGCTTAGGGGACTTTGAGGACTTGCGCCCGCAGCTCAGTGAAGAAGAGCAGAAAGTCTACCTCTCCCACCCGCGCGATGCTGCGCAGTTGGTGAAGTCGCAGTTCCGCTTTGCTCCGCCGGAGACTGACGTGCTCGTGCTCCAGCACCACGAACTCCCCGATGGACGCGGCTTCCCCACGAAGATCCACGCCGAGAAGCTCTCTCCCCTCACGCAGCTCTTCATCGTCACACAAGATTTCGTGCGCTACGTGATGAACGAACAGGACCCGTCGTTAGATATGTATTTTTTGAGAGCGGAAGCGCGGTTTGAGCAGAACGTCTTTCGGCGCTTCATTTTGCTGTTGAAAAAATTTAAATCGAAGACATAAAAAAGGGCCCCGAAGGGCCCTTTTAAATTAGCGGATGAACAACATGTCGTAGTACTTCGGCAGCGGCCAATTATCCTCAGGCACCAGCTCTTCGACGCGGTTGCAGAGGTTGGCGATATCCACCGACAAAGGCATGAGCTCCTTGGCGACTTTATCCGCCACACCGTCTTCGTTCAACGAGTGGTGATACTTATCGTACGAGCTCATCAAGGTTTCGATCTTATCAGCGAGCTGCTTCGTCACATCGCCGAGCTTCTTCAAGATATCTGTCTCAACGCTGACGTCACCGCCCGCGTCTTTCACTTTACGGATACCTTCTGAGAGCTCTGACTTGTAAGAGATCGCACAAGGCATAACTTGTTTATGTACCATAGCAGCGAGAGTGCGGAATTCGATTTCACGGCACTTGATGTAGCGCTCGAGCATCACGTTCGCGCGCGTCTTAATTTCGCCTTCGCGGAAAACACCTGTCTTCGTGAGGAAGCTGATCTTCTTGCCGTCTTTGAACACGCTGATCGCTTCAGGTGTCGTACGGTTGTTGCTCAAACCACGACGTGCGGCTTCGTGCACCCATTCTTCTGAGTAACCGTCGCCGTTGAACACAACCGCTTTCGCGTTGTTGTACCACTTCATCGTTACTGAGATCAAAGCTTCGTCGATGCTCTTGCCAGCCGCGAGGTCTTTCTCGATGAGAGCGTTCGTTTCAGCGAACACGTCGGCTACGGCCGCATTCAAGATTGAAAGCGGGTACGCAATCGATGCTGAAGAACCGCAAGCGCGGAACTCGAACTTGTTACCTGTAAACGCGAATGAAGAAGTACGGTTACGGTCGGTGTTGTCCTTGAACAAGTCAGCAAGCTGGCGAGCACCGAGGTCCATGGCTTTCTTCATGTCAGGCGTGTACTTACCGCCGCTGATCATCGATTCCAAGATCTTGGTGAGTGTCTCGCCCAAGAACACTGACATGATCGACGGAGGAGCTTCGTTGGCACCCAAGCGATGGTCGTTACCATGACTCGCAATACCCATGCGGATGACATCGGCATGACGGAAGAACGCTTCAACTACAGTCGCCACGACCGCAAGGAAGCGGTAGTTTTCGTGAGGGTTATGCGTCGGTTCAAGAAGGTTGAGGCCTGTGTCAGTCGCCATGGACCAGTTCAAGTGCTTACCTGAACCGTTCACACCTGCGAAGGGCTTCTCATGCAACAAGCAAACGAAGTCATGCTTCAAAGCGACGGTGCGGAGAACGGTCATAACCATTTGGTTGCTGTCGGCGGCGGTGTTGGCGTCTTTGAAGATCGGTGCCAGTTCGAACTGGCCCGGGGCCACTTCGTTGTGGCGAGTCTTCGCTGGGATGCCCATTTTGTAGAGTTCGATTTCTACTTCTTGCATGTACGCAAGAACGCGGTCTTCGATCATACCGAAGTAGTGATCTTCCAACTGCTGGTTACGTGAAGAGAGTGAGCCCATCAACGCACGACCCGTCATCACCAAGTCTTGGCGAGAGAAGAAGAAAGCCTTGTCGATGAGGAAGTATTCTTGTTCCGCGCCACAGGTAGTGAAAACACGCTGAATGGTTTTGTCGCCAGCGAGGTGGCAGAACTTCAACACTTCTTCCGCGACTTTCAAGTCTGAACGCAAGAGTGGAGTTTTGGTATCAAGAGCGTCGCCGTGGTAACTCACGAACGCCGTAGGAATTACGAGTGTCTTACCGTTCACTGATTCACGAATGAAGATCGGTGAAGTCAAATCCCAGGTGGTGTAACCACGGGCTTCGAACGTTGCACGAGATCCACCGTTCGGGAACGATGAAGCATCCGGCTCACCCTGCATCAACTGAGACGCAGAAAGAACTTCCAGCGGACGGTCATTATCGAAACTCAAAAACGCATCGTGCTTCTCAGCTGTGGCACCCGTCAACGGTTGGAACCAGTGACAGAAGTGAGTCGCGCCTTTTGAGATCGCCCAATCCATCACCGAGTTCGCAACTTTCGTCGCGAGCGGCTTGTCGATGTTGCGTTTGCCGTTTAGCACTTGGTTCAAGCTCTCTTTGTCTTCTTGCGAAAGATTTTTCGAGAGATGGAAGTTGTAAACATTTTCGCCATAGTACTGGCTAACTTTTAAGTAGCGACCTTGTTCATTAACCGGCACATCACACTTACGTGGTTGACGACCGTATGCTTTCAGTTTCGCTTCGTTCCGAAGTGACGTGGCCATATATAAGCTTTCTCCTTAAGGGGTGATAGACTTCTTGATGCTACCTATTTTAAGGTTAAACCGTGCAAGATGCGCAGTAGGCGGCAAAAATATTTTCTCGTCTTATTCTCGACCAAACGTCTCAGGAAGCCCCGTGGCACAAGAATCGGCACCCTCTTTTTCTACCTTCGTTATGCGACTGGTGCGTCGTCGCCCATGGCACTATGCGGGTGGAATTTTTGCTGTTGTTCTCCTAGACGGCATCGACATGTTGCCCGCTATCATAGTGAAAAGTGTCACGGATGAAGTGCAACGCGCGCCTCAAGAGCTAGAGATTCTCCCCTACGCTTTGGCGTTGATTGGGTGTTACCTGTCCATTTCTTTTCTGCGTCTGGCGTGGCGCTTCCTGCTGATGATGCCGTCGCGCACACTGGAGCGCGAAATTAGACAAGAGGCCTACGAGAAACTTTTGCAAGGCGACTTTGCCCGCGCGTCTCGCTTTAAAATAGGTGACGTGGTTAGTACGCTGTCTCAAGACATTACGAACATTCGCATGTTCATGGGGCCAGGAATCTTGGTCCTCTTCGATTCAATCGCGTACTTGGTATTCATTCCCGCGACGCTTTTTTATATCCTCGGTTGGGGCGCGCTGTGGGTTTTGATACCTTTCGTGGGCCTCACCGTGGCGGTGCTCGTCGTGCACAAACCTCTTGAGCAAGGCTACTCGGCGCTTTCTGATACGCTGGGAAATCTTTCTCAGTATGTTTATGAAGAATCGCAAGGCGCACGCTTCTTTCGCACCGAAGGTCTCATCGAACTTCGTCGTCAAAAATACGATTTGCTTCTGGGCGGTCTTCTCAAGAAGCAACTCGGAATCGCCAAGTGGGAGCTCGGTCTCGACGGCACTTTGCAAACGGTGATTCAGTCGAGCTACCTCACGGTGCTCGTGCTGGCCTGGCAAGGCCATGGACCGATGGCGCAAGGTTTAGGCACACTCACAGTTTCTTTGCAGCTCCTGGATAAATTGCTATGGCCACTCATGGCCGTCAGCCACTTGATGAATCTTTATCAACAGGCCCACGCCGGAGCGAAACGTTTTCACACGCTCGAATCCCTTCCTCCTAAAACTCAAGGAGTGCGTGCGCTCGAATCTCCTTTGCGCGAGATTCGCCTTGAGCGTTTGTCAGCGCGCACACCGGATCAGAAAACACTTATTCACGAGATTGATCTCGCTCTTAAAAATGGCGAGCATATCGCGCTGGTGGGTGGCGTCGGCAGTGGCAAAACAGTCCTCCTGCAATGCCTCGCGGGATTGTGGGAACCCAATGCGTTGAGTTTCTCGCGCTTCACATTTGACGATATTTCTTATCATGAGCTCAACCGGCGCACGCTGTGGCATCAGCTCTCTTACATTCCACAGACGCCGCAGATTTTTAGTAAATCGCTGGCGATGAACATTTCACCGCACCACCCGTTTGAACCCGGCCGCTTGTGGACGGCACTCGAGAAAGCTGATCTCGCCAGTGACATCGCCCTCTTTCCCGAGGGACTTTCCACCATGGTGGGTGAGAAAGGTTTAAACCTTTCTGGCGGACAAAAACAACGCACCCTGATCGCACGATCGTTTCACTCCGGAGCGCGCCTCTATCTCTGGGACGATGCGATCAGCGCACTCGATCCCGCGACGGAGCGGAATGTAATCGCGGCGCTTCGCCGCCTCGATCCGAGTGCCATCCTCGTGCTGGCCACTCATCGCTTGAGCTCACTTAAAAACTTCGATCGCATCCTCGTGCTCGAGGAAGGCCGCGTCGTGCGCTCCGGTAGCTACGACGAGATCAAGCGCGATCACGTCCTCTTCGCCTCACTTCTCAAGCATGAAGAAGATGTGCAGAAAGCAGAAAAGGAGAAGTCGTGGACCCCTTAATCCTGCAAGACGAAGAAGAGCGTCGCTACTACTTCCGTCCCTTCAGCCTGCAGTTCACCCGTGCCAGTGAATGGGACGGCGCTGTCGCTGATGCGGTGTGGGTATGGCCTTGGATTAAACCCTACCGCGCCCGGCTCGTTGTTTCGTTCTTCCTCTTTCTGTTTGCCACACTGACGGCGATTGCGGTTCCACGTCTGGTCGCCAAGATCGTCGACGACGTGTTGTTGCATAAGACGGCTGAATTTCTTCCTTGGGCGAGTTTGCTTGGCGGACTGATGCTGCTCAAGATCGTCGCGGACCTGACGTACAAATGGATGGTCACGCGCGCAGGTCAGCGCATGACGAAACAGCTGCGCAATGATGTGTTCCATCAGCTGGGCTCGTTTCCTCTGTCTTTTTTTGACAAGAACTCCTCAGGCCGTCTGATCAGCCGCTGCGTGAATGACATTTCTAATTTGTCGCAGTTCTTTACCGCCAGCTTCTTCACGGTCGGCAGCGACATCGTTCTTATCATCGGCTGTGCTATCGTCATGCTGACACTCTCGGTACCATCGGCGCTCATCATTTTTGCGGCGCTGATTCCCATGGGCATCTTCATGATGAACGTTTCTCAGGCGCAGATGCGCTGGGGCCGAGAGCAAAGAAACGTGCTCTCACGTCTTTCGTCTCACGCTGCCGACACAATGAATAACTTGGGCGTCCTGCACTCGCAGCCCTTCGCGTTCAAGTGGGCACGGCGGCACGCGCGCTTGCAGCACGTGTTCGCCGCCATCAACACCCGCTCGATTATTACGTGGGGAAGTTTTTCTTCTTCCCACGTCCTCGTGATGGGCATCACTTACACCTGTGTGATCATCATGGGCGTTCATCAGATGCGCGAACAGACCATGACCATCGGCGAGTTCATCGCCAGCTGCACCTACGTGGGACTCATCTTCGGACCATTTTTTGATATCTCGGAAAAACTCAACAATCTCGTGACGGCGCTGGGCTCCGCCAAACGTCTGCGCTCATTTCTACCGGCCCCTATCCGTGATCAGTCAGGCATGAATGAAGAAGCCGGCGCTGCCCCTCACGGCCCGATTCGTTTTGAGAATATTCGTTTCGGTTACCGTTCGGATCGGATGATCTACGAGGACTTAAATCTCGAATTACCCGAAGGAGAAGTCACCGCACTCGTTGGGCGCACCGGCTCCGGAAAAACCACACTCGCGCATCTGATGCTTGGACTCTACCCACTCCAGCACGGAAAGATCCTCTGGGGCGACGAAGACCTATTGAGCATTTCTCCGGAACGGCGCTCTCGCTGGGTTGGCCACGTATCGCAAGACCTTTTCCTCTTCACCGATACCCTGCGCGAAAATCTGCGCCTCTGGCGTGACGACATCTCTGACGAGCAGATCTTCGAGCGCTTGCAGCGCGTGGGTCTCGACGAAAAGATCAAGAAGCTCCCGGGCGGGCTTGAAATGCTGGTGAAAGCCGAAACGCTGCCGCTCTCGCAAGGTGAAAAGCAGTTGATGCTGTTGTGCCGTACCCTCTTACAAGATCCACGTCTGTTAGTGTTTGATGAAGCCACCGCCAACTTGGATCAACTGAGCGAGGAGCAGTGGCTCGTGCACGTGAACGAGCTCTTCGAGGGCCGCACGACACTCTTCATCGCTCACCGTCTCGAAACGCTTCGACTGGCGAACAACGTGGTCGTGCTTGAGAATGGCAGGGTGTTGAAGGTCATTCGCAAAGCGAAGGGCGCCAGTATTTCCGAAGGAGAACTCCATTGAGTGATCTCGTCACACTCACCTGGGAAAGTGCACCTCATGAAGCCCGGGACGCGTGGCACCGTGTGGCCGAAGCACGCATGCCGGATTTTCACGCCAATCGAAAAAAAGAGTGGGCACTCGCTCGTCTGTGTTTAGCGCAGTGTTTTGAAAAGCACGGCATCACGCTCGATCCCGTGCAGGCCGTATTCAAGAACCACCACGAAGTAACTCATCAACCGGCCTGGCGCTTCTCCCTCACTCATAGCAAAGATGTGGCGGGCGCGTGGCTCATGCCGGCGGCCCTTGTGCGTGGCTTGGGTGTGGATGTTGAACTCTCAAATCGTAAGGTTCCACCTCAGGTGAAAGCTCGCCTCTCCCACAAACAAGATACGCAGCTCAATGATCTTGAGCTGTGGACCTTAAAAGAAGCGGCCTTCAAGGCCCTGCCGACGCTGGCGCAAACTGATATCTGGCTTAACCGAATTATTGTGCATGAAAAAAAATTCGAATTAGAAAACTCCCCGTTCAAGGGCTTTTGGTCTTTAGAAAAAACGACCGCTCTCACCATCGCCAGAGCGTGGCTCAACCCTTAATCGCAATCTTTCTTAAGTTCTACCGCCGCTGCGAAGAAGCTATGCATTAATTGAGTCACGCATTGATCTGTTTCGTAGTACATTAAATCAAACGTCCTTAACGAAAGGAATTCTATGCAACCCACCTATCAATCACCGACGGCGCAGCTCGCGATCTCTCAGTACATGTCGAAGGTCTACATGTGGATGACCCTAGGAATCCTCGTCACAGCAGCGGTGGCGGCCTACGTCAGCACCAACGAACAGATTCTGATGACGATCGTGCAAAACAAGATCCTGTTCTATGGTCTCATCTTCGCCGAGTTCGGTTTAGTGATCTGGCTTTCGGCCGGGATCAATCGCATGAGTGCGCTCACCGCGACGTCGATGTTCATTTTCTACGCCGCCATCAACGGCGCCACTCTTTCGATCTTCTCGCTGATCTACACCGCGGCCAGCATCCAGAGCGCGTTCTTCACTTCCACCGCCGCGTTCGCGGGCCTCAGCGCCTTCGGCTACTTCACGAAGCGTGACCTCGGGCCCGTTGGATCATTCTGCACCATGGGCGTGTTTGGCTTGGTAGGTTTCGGCCTTCTGAGCATGTTCTTTCCGAGCATGATGAGCTCCACGGCGAGCAAAGTGTACGGCCTCGTCGGCATTCTCGTGTTCGCCGGACTCACCGCCTACGACACGCAGAAGATTAAGAACATGGCGCCATCGGAGCGCGACGGAGAGAGCTACCAGAAAGGCGCCATCATGGGTGCCCTGAAGCTCTACCTCGACTTCGTGAACTTGTTCTTGTTCATCCTCCGGATGAGCGGCGATCGTCGGAAGTAGCACATGCTCTCAGCATCGCCTCCACGCCCAAAAAATTGGGTGTGGACGGCAGGTGAATGAACCCCGCCGAAAGCTGCGGAAATTCGTGCAGCAATAAATACAGCACATGATTGCAGACGTACTCTCCCGCACTTGTGGAAAGCTTTGCTGGGACACCCACGGCCCGTGAGGCCTCAATCATTTCCATCAAAGGTAAGCGAGAGAAAATTCCATCAGGTCCGTTGTTCACAATTTTTTGCGCACTGAGAGTGATGCCTGCATTATCCGGAATACGCGCATCAACCCAATTGATGCCGAGGCGCTCGACCGTGATCTCACTGCGGTTCTTGGCGAGACCTGTCGCCACCACCACATTCGGTTTCACCAACTCAATGGTTTGCTTGAGGGCCTTAAAAGCCCCGTCAAAGGTCACAGGTAAAACGACCGTCACCAATTCAAAAGGAAGTTCCCGGGTCAGCAACCAATTGAGTAACTCAGCCGACGGGTTCACTTTATCGCCATCAAAAGGTTCAAAACCGCTCACTAAAATCTTCATAGGAGTTTCTCTCCCAAACGGCGGGCCATGAAGTCGATGAACGTGCGCAAACGCGGCGGCATGTTCTTTTGCTGCGGATACAAGAGTTGCACCGGCACCTCTTCATAGCGCCAATCTTTGAAGAGAGGTACCAGATCACCGCGAGCGACCTCTTCGCGCACGATGTAAGAAGGTAGAAGTGAGTAGCCATTCCCCATCAATGCCATTTTCTTCAAGACAAAAAAATTATTACAGTTAAACACGGGTTTTGCCTTGAGATGGCAGGACGTCTTCGTGCCCTTCAATTTGATATTCTGTGCCTCCGCACCAAAGAATGAGAGAAAGGGAAGAGCTGAGAGTTCATCGATCTTTTGCGGTTTTGGGTGGCGCTGAAAAAGCGCTGTACCCGCATAGAGCTCAAGGCGCACCTCACCCACTTTTTTGCCTGTGAGCGAACTGTCTTTAACTTTTCCGATGCGCAAGGCAAGATCGATCCCTTCTTTAACGAGATCTACAGAACGGTTATCCACGATCAAATCAATGTGGACACGAGGGTGGGCGAGATTGAACTCGTTGCAAAGACCCGCCATCAGCTCCACTCCCACATCTTCAGGGACAGTGAATCGCAGCACGCCTTGCATCTCGGCCTTAGAGTCACCGAGGTTTTGCAACACACTCTCGAGATCATTGAGTGCCGGTAGAGCGCGCTGAAAGAGGTCTTTCCCCGCTTGCGTGAGCTGGAAGGACCGCGTGGTGCGATAGATGAGCGGAACGCCGAGTTCGCGCTCGAGAGCTGCGATCTGTCGACTCACGCGCGATTTCGGCATGCGCATTTGCTGACCGGCCTTGGAAAAGCTGCCGGTCAACACCACCACTTTAAAAACTAAGAGCCGATTGAGATCGATTTCGCGCATGTATCCCCATTGTTGCTAAAATTGCAACACACATGCGCAATTCTGTCTACTTTTGAAACAATCACTTTGCGACGATGATGGTTGTATGAAAACTGAACGGATGCCTGTTCTCTTTATTGGCCATGGATCACCGATGAACGCATTGGAGCAGAATCCATGGACTGAGCACTTGGCCAAACTAGGTAGAGAGCTTCCGCGGCCGAAGGCCATCGTGTGCGTTTCTGCGCACTGGACCACGCCGACGACGAAACGCCTGCACCATCCGCATCCACGGACGATCCATGATTTTTATGGATTCCCCGAGGCGCTCTTTGACATTCAATACCCCGCACCAGGATTTCAAACGGACGACGATTCGTTTTCCTCAAAAGACGACCAGTGGGGCTACGACCACGGGACCTGGTCTGTGCTGCGCCACATGTATCCTGACGCAGACATACCTGTGACGCAACTCAGCCTGAGTGGACGGCTCAATCACAAAGAGCACACTAAAGTTGGTGAACTCTTAGGCAAATGGCGCCGCCAAGAAATTCTTGTTTTAGGAAGTGGTAACATCACCCATAATTTGCGTGACCTTGACTTCAGTGCCCGTGCGCGTCCTCGTGATTGGGCGGTAGAATTCGACGAGCGCACCCGTGAAGCTTTGATCAAAAGAGATTTTGCTTGGCTGTGGAACGAGAGGACGCAGTACAAGAAACTATGGGACACCGCTCACCCCACGCTCGAGCACTATATGCCTCTGATGTATGCCGTAGGTGCTAGTACCGAAGATGATAAAATTAGTTTTCCCTTTACCGAAATTCAGGGCGCAAGTCTCTCGATGAGATCCGTTCTGTATCATTAACACAGGAGATTTTATGAAATTGTTTGCTACTGCCCTTCTTGCTCTCTCTCTCAATGCGGTTGCCGCTGTTGATCTCGCGAAAAGCGAATTCAAGTGGACCGGCACGAAAATCACGGGCTCTCACTACGGAACAGTTCCTTTGAAGAGCGGATCTTTGGTTGTTGAAAAAGACGTCATCAAGGGCGGCGAGTTCGTCATCGACTTGACGGCGTTGACCGTGGGCGATTTGACCGGTGAGTACAAAGGGAAGCTCGAAGGCCACTTGAAGAGCGGCGACTTCTTCAACGTAGAAAAACACCCGACAGCTACATTGAAAGTGAAGAGCGTCAAAGGCACAAAGGTCACGGCCGATTTGACGATCAAGGGCAAAACCAATCCGGTGACTTTTGACGTCAAACAAGAGGGCACAACTTACTCAGGTAAACTCGTGTTCGACCGCACAAAGTTCGACATGATCTACAACTCTGGTAATTTCTTCAAAGACTTGGGCGACAAGGCGATCAACAACGAAGTGACACTCGACTTCAAAGTCGTGCAGAACTAAGCTTTTCAGCTCTTTCGGATTTGGGTATTTTAGCAGGATGACAAAATACTCTGACGCGTTCATTCGCGAAATGCCCAAATCCGACCTTCACCTGCACCTCGATGGCTCACTGCGCATTCCGACCCTTATCGACCTCGCAAAAAAAGCCAAACTCGATCTTCCTTCTTTCACCGAACAAGGCCTGCGTGAACTCGTCTTCAAAGATAGCTACGCCAACCTCGGCGAATACCTCCACGGGTTCCAATACACCTGCACGCTCATGCGTGACCTTGAGAACATCGAACAGATTTCTTACGAGCTGGCCGTTGATAACCAGAACGAAGGTGTGAATTACATCGAGCCGCGCTTCGCTCCCCAGCTTTTGATGGATAACGAACTCGGCCTCACCATGGAAAACGTGCTGCTAGCTACCTGCAAAGGTTTTGATCGAGCAAAAAAAGAATACAACTCCCGCGCGGATGTCTTGAACGGTGAGAAACCCGAGTTCCACTACGGGCTCATCCTTTGCTCCATGAGAAAATTCGGCCCGAAGGGCTACTCGCCTTTTTACACGCGCTTCTTCAAGATGATGGAATTCTCAAAAGAGATGGAAGTCATCACCGAAGCCGCCTTGCAACTTGTGAAAGCTGCCGTGAAGATTCGCGACGAGCACGGACTCCCCATCGTCGGGATCGACCTCGCGGGCCAAGAAGACGGCTACCCGCCCGGGAAGTTCCGCGAAGTCTACGCCTACGCACACAAACACTTCATGCACAAAACCGTCCACGCCGGCGAAGCCTACGGTGCGGAAAGCGTGTTCCAGGCGATCACCGATTGCTACGCGGATCGCATCGGGCACGGCTACTACCTTTTTGATCCGGACAAGATCGTCGATCCCAACATCACTGATAAGAAAAAGTATGTCACCGATCTCGCAAGTTACATCGCCGACAAACGTGTAATGATCGAAGTCTGTCTGACGTCGAACCTGCAAACGAATCCAGGCCTCAAAGACATCAAGAACCATCCGTTCAAGCACATGCTCGATAACCGCATGGCGCTCACCATCTGCACCGACAATCGCCTCGTCTCAAATACCACCGTGTCGCACGAGTACCGCTTGGCGGTAGATAACTTCGACATGCCGATGAAACGCCTGAAAGACATCGTGGCCTATGGCTTCAAGAAAAGCTTCTTCCCGGGCCACTATGTCGGTAAACGCGACTATGCCAAGAAGTGCATGCAGTACTTCGACCGAGTGGCACTCAAGCACAACGTCGCAGAATGAAAATCACCGCGGCGACCCACGAGATGATTCAGAAGTATGTGGCCCACCTGGAAAAATTCGCTGACCGCATCTGGTACGCCCCGCTTATTTGTTTGCTAGGTGCCCTCGATAATTTTTTAATCGTCATCCCAAACGACGGCATCCTCGTCGCCAGCTGCATGCTCATACCCAAGCGCTGGGCGCTCTTCGGATTCGCCGTCGCCATCGGCTCGACCGTGGGCGCGGTGACCCTGAGCTACATGGCGGATTCCCACGGGCTTCCGTGGGTACAGGAATTCTTCCCCGCCATCGAGACCTCGAGTGCCTGGAAATGGACGGCCGACTTCTTCGACAAGTACGGCCTCATCGTCGTTTTTGCGATCAGCGCCAGCCCCCTCATGCAGCAACCGGTGATCATCCTATCGGCGCTCTCGGACAACACGCTTCCCGAACTGGCCGCCGTGCTCTTCGCCGGCCGCTTCATCAAGTTCATGCTCATGGCCTACATTGGTTCGCACTCTCCCAAACTGCTCAAGAAGATCTGGGGCATGAAAGACGAGCTCAAAGACGCCGGGGTCAAGCTTGATTGATTTTTTAATCGTCATCGCTTGCCTCTTCCTCAATGCATTTTTCTCCGCCTATGAAATGGCCTTCGTCACAGTGTCTCGCGAGGAGATAGACGAGCTCGGTGAAGAGAGCAGTACTCATAAGAAACTCAATCTGTTCAAAAAGAAACCTGAACGCACACTCTCAGTGATTCAGATCGGCATCACGCTGGTCGGCACGATCGCTGCGGCAGTCGGCGGTACCGGCGCCGTTGAATCGCTGGAGCCCTACATCGTTGAAAACTACGCGCTCTCGCGGTCTATGGCGGAGGCCATCGCCGTCGTGATCGTTATCGTCCCCCTCACCTACTTCAGCGTCGTGTTCGGAGAGCTCGTCCCGAAAACGATCGCGCTCAAGCACCCACTTAGAGTCATCAGCTTCGGCACAGCGATTCTTGGATTGATTGATAATTTCCTGTCACCGATCGTGACGTTCCTCGAAGTCTCGACGAATTTCTTGCTTCGCTTAATAGGCCTCGACTCCGGGCCGATGGAAGACGAGAGCATGGGTGAGGCTGTCGAAATCGGAAACCTCCCGGAGTACCATCAAAAGTTTGTTCTCAATCTCGTTGCGCTCAAGGGCCGAAAAGTTTCGTCGGCCATGATCCCTTGGGAAAAGACGGTCCACCTGCACTTCGGTGACTCCGATGAGGAAATGCGTGCGAAACTCGCGGGTACTCCCCACACGCGTTTCCCTGTCGTCGACGCCGACGTGATCGTGGGCCTATTTATCAAAAAAGATTTACCAGAGCTCCACAGCAATGTGCCCTGGCAAGGGACTCTACGATCGCTGCTCAAGGTGCATGAGACGGATAAGGTACTAGAGGCATTCCTGAAGATGCAAGAGAAGCAGATGCAACTCGCCGTGGTGGTAGATAAAGACGAGAAATGGGTGGGCATCATCACGATCGAAGACATCATCGAAAAAGTCGTCGGTGACATCAACGATCGTGCGGACTACTCAAAGACGTCGAAATTACTTTCGAATCGGAAGAGTTTCATTTTACCCAAGTGAGTTCATTCTTTTTCTGTAATGACCCCTCATCGCACCAATTTGTTTTTCGCTCAAATCATTGAGATAGGTCTTAAGAATAAAGAACCGATAAAGGATCTCGGCGGAGATTAATCGGGCCTTGGGCGTATTCAAATACAGCAGCAACAAGGCCAAACCGAATTCAGTTATATCGAATTTTATGTAATGAGCTTTACGGGATTCAGGCCCAGCTAAGTACTTGTTTTCAATAATATTTCTACGTAGCCCAAATTTGGGCTGCGTACCGAGTTCGGCCTGACATTTCTTAATCGCCCGCAAGACGTGCTTATGATCCATGCCAAATTTTTCAGCAATAATCAAAGAGTCTGTAACAGGCCCGAAAGGTGTGTCCCTGAGCCACACGTCACCCATGACATGGTTATTCACGAGATCTTTTAAGCGCGGGGGGTTTGTTTCAAAAGGAATATCGATTCTGAAATTATCGGACATACTTTCTCCTCTGGTTAAAGAGGAGAAAGTAATCAACATCAATTCATCGTTCTACTTCGGATTAAGGAGTTCGTAACTAAGTTCAATTTGGGAACTAAGCTCACGCCCTCTTGAAAGACTTCTCCGCCAACACACGATCCACCACCTTCAATTCTTTGATTCCGCGGGGCCCTTTCTCCGGCACCAGATCAAGCTTGGTGATTTTCCCAAGGCGCGACACAATCAATTCGTAAGGCCGATCCGCACGCAACATCTGGCCCCACTTCTCGACGTCTTCTTTGAGCACCCGCAGACCGTTCATGGCGAGGATCTCATCGCCCGCATTCAGGCCCGACTTCGCTGCTGGTGAATCCATGATCACGCCTTTGCAGATCACGCGATCGCCGGCGAAGTCCCACTCTCCGCCGATCCACACGGGCGCGCCGTCTTGCCAGACGATCTCGCAGCCCAGGTTCTTGAACGTCGTCTCAAAATCAATTTCCTGCGTGGTCTCCACCATGCGCTGGAAGTCCGCGAGGATGGTGTCTCCGCCGAGCTCTTTCACCATGGCGTAGACCTGCTCTTTTTCAAGGCCCGTCTCCGGACGTTTTTTGTAGTCCTGCCACAAGAGGTGCAAGAGATCGTCGATGCCTTTGCCTTTCGCCTGGAGTTGCGCGTGGAGCACGTTGAACACTAACCCACCCTTGAGGTAGTACGAGATGCTCGAGAGTTTCGAGTTCTCGTCCGGGCGATAGAGTTTGACCCACGCATTGAACGAACTGTCTTCGAGCGAATGGAACTTGCGGCCGGCGGTGCCGTAGTAGGCCTCGAGATTGCCTTTCACGAAATCTAAGTACTCTTCCAGCGTCGAGATGCCGGCGCGGTAAACGAACAAGTCATCCATGAAACTCGTTAGGCCTTCCGCCAGCCACAGCATCGAGGTGTAACCCTCGTTGCGATAATCGAACGGGCCCAGCGCTTTCGGGCGAATGCGCTTCACGTTCCAGGCATGAAAATACTCATGGGCCGTCAGGCTCATGAACGTGAGGTAGTCTTTGCGCACTCCCAGACGTCGGCCATCAAAATGCAAAGCGGTGGAGTTCAAGTGCTCGAGTCCACCGTAAAGTCTCGGCGCGAAGTGCGTGATGAATTGATAGTGCGTAAACGGAATCTCACCCATGTTGTGCGCGACTTCTGTCACGGCCTTCTGCATGTCGGACTTGAGATCATTCGGGTGCGGATAGACCTCTCCGTAGAACGCAAGAGCGTGGGGAATGCCATCGACCATGAAACCATCGGTCTCTTGGCAGCCAATTTCGACGGGATGATCGATCAGGGTGTCGTAGTCAGGGGCGGTGTAGATAAATTTCTCGCGCGGGCCGGGCACTTCATCCATGGAGGTTGAAAGTTTTGACCACAACGGTGGGAAACGGAATTCAATAGTGGGATTTTTTTCTCCACCCACGATGCCCATCAAATAACTCGGGCCGTGCAAAAAGGCGTGGGTGTTATCCACATGCGATGTGCGCACGGTGAGTTCGTGGAGGTAGATCTCATAGCTGAAGCTGACTCCTGTGAGATCTTTTTTAAGGTCGGATTTCTTCCAATCAACGATCCAAGTGCCCTTGGCGGTTTGTTCGCACCACAGGACTTCCCCGTTTTCTTGAGTGGCGCGCACCCAGCGCACATGGCGCGAATACTCGCGCATGAGATAGGAGCCCGGGCTCCAAGATGGGAGAAACACCTCAAGCGTGGATGCGCTCGTCGGTTTTTGAGTAGTTAGAGTGACTTTCACTAAGTGAAGATGAGGATCGGTGATTTCCACCAGGTAGCTGACTTTCATGACCTACTCTCCTATACTGGGGCCTATGTTGACCCCACAAGATATCCAGCTCGAACTCACTGAGAATGCTCTGCGGCAGATTCAATTGATCCAGCAGCACGATTATACGCTGGAGGGTCTGCATTTCCGAATCAAAATTGGTGGCAAAGGCTGCGGTGGATTTACCTACGAAACAGGCTTTTCTGCCCCCCTTCCCGATGATTTGGTCTTAACGGTGCAGGGCACCACCATTTTCATGGACCCTTTCACCGCCCACTACACACAGAAGGGCCAGCTCGACTACCGCATCGAAAAAGACGAAGAAGGCTTCGTGGTGGAAAACTTCGCGGGCGATCTCTACAAGGGCAAGTTCTTCAAAGACCAAAGCCTCGTTCCAAAGTGGGAGACTAAATGAGAGAAGTGGATCTGGACTACCGCTACCTGCGCGCCTTCATCGTCACCGCTCGGCACCTCAACTTCTCCCGCGCCGCTGAAGAACTCAACATTGCACAAAGTGCCGTCAGCCGCCAGATCAAGCTCCTCGAAGAAGGCGTGGGCCAGCAGCTCATCATCCGTTCTTCCAAGAAAGTGATCCTCACCGAGAAAGGCCAATCCCTTCTCAGTCTTCTCGAAAAATTTGAGAAAGACATCGCCAACGTTTTCTTGGGCCAGGTCAACCGTACGTTGCGCGTGGGCATTCTCCACGGACTTCTCGAGAACTGGTTCAACGACGTCATCACGGATTACTGCAAAAATAAAAATCTCTCGATCGTGGTTGAAGTCCAGGCGATGGAAAAACTCAAAGAGAAGCTGCTCAACGGTAACTACGATTTGGTTTTCTCCACAGAAAACATTCAGAACGAACTCGTCAGCTCATTGCGTTTGTTTGACGAGAAGATGGTGTTGATTTCAAAAGCTGAAATCAATCCGAAAGACGCGTCCGAGTATCCGTGGGTGATGTACAACGAAAACGACAATCTCATGCACCTCTACAAGAAGCACTCGCGCCAGATCATCGCCGTGAACTCCATCACCGCGGTAGTGAGTCTCGTGAAGAAAGGTGTGGGTATCGCGATCATTCCGGATCACTTGCTCAAGCCGGGTGACAACGTGAAGACTTATGATTTGAAAGGTCTTCCGAAGGCCGGCGTCTTCATCAGCACGCTCAACTTCCAAGTGCTTCCAGAGCCACTCAAGGGCCTGGTCGATCTCATCAAAAAGAAAGCGCTTAATTAGCTCGCCTCAAACTCTGTTCAGATTCGATGAGATGCTAGGAAGCTAGGACGAAAAACCGAGGCTTACTCCTGGTAAGCCGCAGAGTTTTGAGGACGAAGCTGACAACGCAGATCGCGAATCTCAACAGAGTTACTTGCAAGAGAAGCGGCCGGCCTGGATTTTCCCATTCTCACACAGGGTAAACACCTGGTGAGCGGCCTTAGCGTCGTCCGGAATACTGTAGAGGCGCTCCAGCGTTTTTCCGCGCATGACCGAGCGCTGGTGCTTCACGGGCCAGCGTACCTTCACGCCATAGACTTTCGTAATCGCATCCGCACCGAAATGCACTCCCGGTGGCAGCTGCGACGGAATTCCGCCTTGCACGAGCTCGTTCCAGCGCCGCTGGATGCTGCGTTTGCCGTCGCGCTCGACGTAGAGCATGACCATGGCACCGAGGCCCTGTTTGTTCGCGCCATCACCCTCGAGATGAAACGTGAACGCCCTGCGACCGGTGGTCTGCAGGTTATTTTCTAAGATGTAGAGACGGTTCTTGATGGCGGACTTGCGAATGTTCGACTGGCCGGTGAGGATGTCGAGCTTTCCGTCAGCGTTGAAATCCGCCACCACTGTGCCGGTGGGATTCACCACGTCGACGCCCCACTGGTGCGCGACGTTTACAAAGGCACGCGTCTCATCTTGCGCGAACAGCACCAAGCGCGACAGCGGGGGGAATCCGGAGTTGTCCACGACGAGATCCACGAGCCCATCGAGATTCATGTCGGCCCACTGGGCGCGCTTGTCGCCTTGGTTCCAGTTGTCGGCCACAGAGTCCGACATGTATTCAGTTCGCAAAAACGCCGGCGGATAGGTCAGCTTACTGCCGCTCAACACACTCGAGCGATCCACGCCCAGGTTGTCCCAGCCGTGCGTGAGCTCGCCCAAGAACACGTCCATGATGCCGTCGTCGTTGTAGTCCGCGCACACCGTGCTGAAGGTTCTTCCTCCGCCCGTCGGCACCAGGATCCCTTGCGGGTCGGCGGCGTACCCCGACTCGCGTCCGACGTCTTCGAAGCGGCGGGTTTCGTTGCGCGAACGGTTCATCCAGAGTTTGTTGTAGTGGCCACCGGATGATGCGGTGAGGATGTCAGGCCAGCCGTCTTGGTCGATGTCACAGGTCGATGCTCCGTAGGTCGGCTTCGACTGCGGCGGATAGAGATCGCTTGCCGTCTTGGTCGCCTCTCCGAGGAGCCAGTCCGTTTGGTCGACCCAGCCATCGGCGAGATTAAGCAGTAATCGATCGGCCGTTGGAACGAGTCCCTGCTTTAAGTCTTGAAACCAGTTACTGACAAAAAGATCAAGCCGGCCATCGAGATTGGCGTCCAAGACGATCAGAGAACTGCTGGGCTCGGCCGGGAGCTTAAGGAATTTTTCATCACGGTTGAAGCGCAGCTTCGAAGCCTCGTCCCAGCGGCCGTGCCACACTGAGATAGGTATCTTACTGAACTCGCCGCGCTGGTTGAGAACGGCCACGGCCACATCCGTCACGCCGTCGTTATTGAAATCAGCAAAAACGAGATAGCTCGCCTGCAGTACTTCCGGAAACGGACTGTAATCCGCCTCCCCGAACTTCTTGGATTTGGGATCGAAGATAAAAAACCGCGGCTGCGAAAAATAGTTCGGCATGACCACGAGATCTTGGTGGAGGTCGCGATTAAGATCGACCATCGCAAAGGTTACGCCCTCGATGCCTTCGAGACCATACTCCGAAGTCTTGTCTACGAAAGTATTTTCCGTGACCTTAAGAGTGGGTCCATAGCTCACGGGCCTAGTGGCTTCTTCAGTGAGCGACGACAGGCCCTCTTCGACTTCGGCTTCCGAAGGCAAGTTCGACTTCGAGCTCGAGCAGGCCACCAGGGCCAGCAGGAGGAATCTAGAAATTAACGATATCAAGTCCGTACCCATCTCTTTCGGCCACTGCTTGGGAAACGATCGGCGTTAAGCTGTCATAGGTTTCGCCCAAGCGCTTGTGGTTTTGAATGAATTTTTGGCGAGAGTCACGGCAGATGATTTCTGTCATGGTCATCACGTACTTCTTGTCATTCTCAGAGATATCCGCGTTGCCCATGATGGACGTCGTTCGTGAAAGAACGGCCAGCATGCCGTAGAGTTCCATGCACATGTTCGCGATGCGCATCTGCGCCAGTTCGTTGCCGATGATCTCTTTGCCCATTTTAAAGATCGTGTTCTCAACGGCGATCGAGAAGTCGTTGAGCATGCGGCTGAAATTTTCGGCGTGGCCCGCGAGGTCCGGATGGACTTTCGTCAGGGTCTTTGTGCCGATCATCTTTCCGACGCGTTTGCGCGCGAAGTCTGCGAACACGCCCACGGACTTGATCGGGTCTTGCAGAACCTTCGACACGTCGGCGGCTTTCCCGAGCTCTCTGAGCTGATCGGAAGGACCCTTGATGCCAGAAAGTGCTAAGAAGATGCGGAGGATTTCGTTGGTGCCTTCGAAAATGAGATTGATGCGAGCGTCGCGCATGATCCGCTCATACGGGTACTCGCGCATGTAGCCGTTGCCGGCCGCCACTTGCATCGCCTTGTCGACGGTGTCCCAGAGTTTCTCCGAACAGTAGACCTTGCAGACCGCCGACTCCATCGAGTAGTCGCTCATGCCCTGGTTCATCTTGCCCGTCGACATGTACACCACCGATTCGGCGGCGTAGATCGCACAGGCCATGGACGTGATCTTTTCTTGGATGAGACCGAAGTTGATGATGTAGTCGCCGAACTGCTTGCGCGTTTTCGCTTGGGCCACGGCAAGCTTCAGGATGTACTTCATGCCGCCCACAGAACCGGAACCAAGAGAGAGGCGTCCGGAGTTCAAGACGTTCATGGCAATCTTAAAGCCTTTGCCCGGCTCCCCGAGCATGTTGCTTGCTGGGACGACGACTTTATCGAAGTAGACTGCGCGGGTTTCAGAACCGCGGATCCCCATCTTGTCTTCTTTTTCTCCGAAGGACACGCCGGGCATGTCTTTTTCCACGATGAAGCAGCTGATCTTCTCAACTTTCTTTCCCGCATCGTCGTGCTCGGTCTTCGCGAAGACGCTATAGAAACCAGCGAGGCCCGCGTTGGTGATCCAGAGTTTTTGGCCCGTGATGGTGTACGTTCCGTCAGCGTTTTTCACGGCCTTGGTTTTGATCGAGTACGCATCGGAGCCGGACCCCGGCTCCGTCAAACAAAACGCTGCAAACACTTCACCGCTCGCCAAGCGTGGCAGCCATTTCTTTTTTTGTTCCTCGTTGCCTTCGTTGATCAGCGCTTTGTAACCGATAGATTGGTGCGCACCCAGAGTGGTGGCGATCGCACCGTCGATCCCCGCGATCTCCGAGAAGACCCGCGCGTAGAGCGTGTAATCGAGGCCCAGTCCACCGTGCTCTTCGCTCACGCCGAGGCCGCAAAGCCCCAAAGCAGCGAGGCCATCGAGGACGTCTTTGGGGATGATGCCTTCGCGGTCGTATTTTTCTGCCTTGATGTTCTCCTGAGCAAAACGCTCAACAGCGTGAATCATCTCTTTTGCCATCTCGACCTGTGGATCTGTCAGGTGAGGAAAGGGAAACACATCTTCTTCATGGATTTCACCAAAAAACATGCCTTTTACGATGGAAGGAATTTCTTTCGGACTATCAACGGCCATAACGCTGTCCTTGTTTACATTGAGAAAATCGTCCCAATTATAGAACGCGACTTGTAGCAGCGACTACCTCGCTCTCCAGATTTTTTTACATCAATTCCTGACTCGCTCTGTCTGGATTGTGCAGGCGTCCATATTCCCTTGCGCCCCTTGTTGCAAATAGGTGACAATAAATTGATGGTAAATAAATTCAAAGACTTCCTCGGTAAACTTCGTGCCAAGTTCCGCAAAGCACCGCGCCCTGATGTGGTGTATCCGGATAGTGCGGATGAAATTGAAATCTCCGATGAGAGGCTTTCGCCTCCTGATGTTTCCGCGCCTCATTTGAAACTCTCAAAGCTCAATCGCTTCAGCCCGTATTCGCACAAAATCAAGATGGCGATCCTGCCACTCTGGCACAAAACCCGCCTGGCCTTCAGTCGCAGTATGTCTCGCTCAGAGATGGGTCAGAAGTTGCAAAAGATCGACTGGGGAGCACTGGCCGACAAGCTGCTTTCGCGCGACTCACTGACAAGCCATCATCGCGTTTTTTTGGCGGCGTTTCTTCTCGTGTGCACCTACTCTGTGGGAAAAATTTCTGCGCTCGTTTTGCGCGGGCGCCCGACGTTCCCGCCGACGGTCTCTTCCACTCCCAGTGAGCTGCAAGATGACTTCAACGTCTTCGATCTCAATCAAGTCAAAGCGTCTGATCCGTTCCGCACTAAAGCCGGGCAGGGCCCGAAGCAGCTCGCCGACGCGAACTGCGAAGAATCCGACACACGCTCGTCGCTTCCGATCAAGCTCGTGAACACCGTGGTCTTACAAGACAGCGTCAAGAGCATCGCGGCCGTGCAAATTCGCTCGGGCCGTGACCTCAAACAAGTTCGCGAAGGCGACACTCTCGACGGGATGGCAAAGATCGCGCGCATCGCTCGCCTCGAGATGATCATCAAGAATTTACAGACGGGTGCCTGCGAGTCGGTCGCGAACGAGAAGATGCGCGACGAACGCCAGCAGATCAGCATCATGACTCCGTCGCAGGCCAACGCCTTCAAGCAACAGCAGAAAATGAAGGGCATCGAGAACCAGGGGAACAAGTACGTTATCGCCAAAGACCTCCTCGATGAGAAACTCAAAGACATCTCTTTGGTGCTCACCCAGGCCAAGGCGATCAAAATCCAGCAACCGGACGGCACACTGGCCTTCAAGATCACCGAGATCGATCCCGGCGGGATCTTCTCGTTCCTGGGCATTCAGAACGACGACATCATCACGTCGATCAACGGGAAGCCGATCTCGGATCTGAACGAAGTCATGGCCCTGTTCGGTAGAATTAAAAACGTAGACCAACTCCAGCTGGGTGTTCGCCGGGATGGCGAAGAAACTCAGATGGATTACCAAATGAAGAAATAGCGCTTCCAAGGATTAGGAACATGCAATTATCACGTCTGTTTGTTGCCCCAGCTACGCTGCTTGCTCTTTTGATAGCAGTCGATGCTCAAGCGCAATTTAACAAGTATCGCTCTCGCTCACGATTCGCTCCTCCAACAGAGGGCGCACCGGCCGAAGCGGGCGTGACAGACACTCCGGAAGCAAGCACGCCACAACCCTCGAGCTCGAGCCCCCAGAAACCGATGGATCTCGCCAATCAAGTCGAAACCGACATGATGACTCCAGAGGATGCCGCGATCGTGAACGGCACCGACGGCGATGAAGTCGACGCGGTTCCCTTGGGCGACGACGAGGAACCGGACACAGAAGACGAAGCCAACGTGAACACGTTCGGCAGCCGCGTTTCTTCAGGTGCGATGAAACCAGAAGCCCGTGCGAAAGCGAAATACGTGAACCTCAATCCGGAAACCGCCTTCGGTCCGGAGATCGTCGAGAGCTTTGACTTCCCTGAGACCGACATCATGGAACTCACCAAGCACATGCAAAAACTCACCGGCATCAACTTGATCTTGGATAAAGACGTGAAAGGCAAGGTCAGCATCATCGCACCAACGCCGATCACCGTGGGCGACGCGTGGAAAGCCTACCTCACCGCCTTGAACATGGCGGGCTACACGCTCGTGAAGTCGGGCGCGTTCTTTAAGGTCATCAACGCTCGTGACATCCGCTACACGCCGACCAAGATCTACACAGGTAACTACACGCCGGACACGGAAAACTACGTCATGCGCGTGATCGCCCTGAAGAGCGTGAGTGCCGCCGAGATCGCGCGGAACTTCCGCCCTTTCATGAGCCGCTACGGCCGCATCATCGACATCAAGCAGACCAACACCGTCATCATGGCGGACACCGGCACGAACATTAACCGCCTGGTGAAGATGGTGAAGTTCCTAGACGTCCCGGGCCACGAAGAGACGCTCCAGATCGTGCGCGTGAAGAACTCATCGGCGCAGGAAATCTCAAAGCTCCTCGACTCGATTCTCAAAGGTGGCAGCGGCGGCGCGGCCGGCGCACGTCCAGGCGGTGCCGCGACACAACGTTTCGCCGGGGCCGGAGCAGAAACAACGTCCACTGCATCCATTAGCCGCATCATCGCCGAGCCTCGTACCAACAGCATCATCGCCATGGCGAACGCCGAAGGCGCCAAGCAACTGCGCGACCTCATCTTCAAGCTCGACGTGAAGCTCGTCTCGAGCGGCTCGGGCCGTGTGCACGTCTACTACCTGAACTACGGTGATTCGGAAGAACTCGCCAAGACGCTCTCAAGCATCGTGACCGGTAACGTGACTCCAGGAGCTGCCGGCGGCGCTGCTCAACCGCGCTTCTCCTCATCGGGTGGCGTAGCTGACAACGCCATCTTCTCGGCCGAAGTGAAGATCACCTCTGACAAGAACAACAACGCTCTCGTGGTGACCGCCTCTCCGACGGACTGGCTCACACTCAAAGACGTCATCGGCCGCCTCGACATCCCTCGCGACCAAGTTTACGTCGAAGGCATGATCCTCGAAGCGCAGGTCACAAAAGACAAAGCTTTCGGCGTCAACTTCATCGGCGCGTACGGCCAAGGTGCCGCTCAACGTGCTGGCCTCGGAAGCCCCGACCTCTTCAGCCTTCTCTCGGGTAACCCCACTAGCATCGGCGGCTTCTTCGCCGGTGTGGGCGGCGGCGGTACGCGCGAAATCACGCTCCCGGGTGCGACCACTCCGACGAAGGTCAACAGCGTGAACGCCTTGATCAAAGCGGTGGCGAGCCACAACACGACCAACGTTCTGGCGACGCCACAGATCTTGGCGCTGGATAACACCGAAGCCACGTTCGAAGTGGGTGAAACAGTTCCTGTTCGTAACTCGACCGTAGGCACCGGTGGTCAGCAGAACTTCAACGTCACAAACCAGGAAGCGAAGCTTTCTTTGAAGATCACTCCGCAGATCAACAAGGTGACTCGCTTCGTGAAACTTAAAATCAACCAGCGCATCGACGACTTCCAAGCTGTCGACGCCAACGTGGCCGCGGCCGGTAACGGGGTCCCCACGACGATCCGTTCGGCCGTGACTGAAGTCATGGTTCGTGATCGTGACACGATTGCCATGGGTGGTTTGCTTCGTGACCGCGACACGGTGACTTTCAGTAAGGTCCCACTCTTGGGCGACATTCCTGTCTTGGGCTGGCTCTTTAAATCGAAGTCTCGTCGCTTGAATAAAGTGAACCTTTTGTTCTTCATGACTCCGCGAATCCTCGCGCCGTACTCGAAGACCGCCTCGGCCAACACTCTCGACGTGATGGCCAAGCGTGACAAGGGCATGAAGGGCATCTTTGAAGGCGACGACCGGGATCCGGCGGCGGGCAAGATGAAAGAGCTCAGGACCAAGGTCGAAAGCCAGCAGAAAGCTCCTCTCTACGACGAAGAAGATGCGGCCCACTACCGCAACCTCAATGACCGCGCCGTAGAGGCTCCGGAAATCGAAGAGCTCGAGGTTCCGGATTACCAGTCTATCCAAAAAAGTGTTGAGTGAGGTCCCATGGGACTATCGGAAGAGTTACTAGAGAAGGTTGAGAACCAAAAAGAGAAGATCGGCGAGTTGCTGGTAAAGCACACGTCGCTCACGCGCCAGCAGCTCGAAGAGGCGCTGGAGCTTCAGCGTGCCGAAGGTGGACTGTTAGGAGAAATTCTTCTTCGCAAGAATTACATCCATCCGCATGACATCATCAAAGTGATCTGCCACCAGATCGACATCCCCTACCTCACTGAGCTGAAGGTCGACGACATCGATCCGAACATCGTCAAAGATCTTTCGATCAACTACGCCAAACACCACGAGGTGTTGCCGATCCTCGAGACCGACTACACCATCACGGTCGCCCTCTCGAACCCGTTCAACTTCAACGCGGTCAACGACCTCCACGCCATCTTTAAGAAAGAAGTGAAGACGGTCGTGACCACTCCGTTGCGCATCCAGGACGCCATCAACCGCGTCTACGAGAAGGCCAACCGCAACTTGGTGGATGACATCGGCGACGAAGAGTTCGAGGAGAACCTCGACCTCGATGGCCCGATCGATATCCTCGATGCTACCGCCGATGAAGCGCCGGTTATTCGTTTCGTTAACTCGATCATCTTCCGGGCGGTCAAAGAGCGTGCCTCCGATATTCACATCGAGCCCTACGACAAAGAAACCGTGTACCGGTTCCGCGTCAACGGGGTGATGCAAGAGATCCTGCGCCAACCGAAGCGCACCCACGCGGCGGTGTCGTCTCGTATTAAAGTTATGGCCAAGCTCGACATCGCCGAGAAGCGTCTCCCCCAAGACGGTCGTATTAAGATCAAGATCGCCGGTAAAGACATCGACATTCGTCTTTCGACGATTCCGGTGCAGGCCGGCGAGCGTATCGTTATGCGTATTCTCGAGAAGAGCAACACCGTCTTGCGCCTCGAGAACTTGGGCTTCCGTGGACGCGTCCTCGAAGGTCTCGTGGAACTCTCCGGCCACAAGCACGGAGTTCTCTACGTCACAGGCCCAACCGGTCACGGTAAAACCACCACACTGTTTGCCGTGCTTGAGCGCATCAACACGCCCGACAAAATGATCATCACCGTGGAAGATCCGGTCGAATACGAATTGCCGGGTATTTCGCAGATTCAAGTGAATCACAAGATTGACCTGTCGTTCGCCATCGCTTTGCGCTCGATCCTGCGCCAAAACCCGGACGTGGTGATGGTGGGTGAAACGCGCGATAAAGAAACCGCCGAAATGGCGATTAACGCCTCCCTTACCGGTCACTTCGTGCTTTCAACCTTGCACACCAACGATGCTTCTTCGGCGCCGACACGCTTGATCGATATGGGCGTACAGCCCTTCTTGATCTCGTCGTCCCTCGTCGGGATCCTGGCGCAACGTCTCGTTCGTACGCTCTGTCCAGCCTGTAAGCAACCAACTGAAATGGGTGAATACGAAAAAGTGGCGCTCGATCTGGAAAAGATACCGGCCAACGTGACTATTTTCAAAGCCGTCGGTTGCCCGAAATGCCACAGCACGGGGTACTCAGGCCGGACCGTGGTGTCAGAACTCTTGCTGATCAACGACGAGATTCGCGCTCTGATTATTCAAAAAACAGATGCGGCCACCATTAAAAAAGCGGCCGTTCGCTCTGGCATGCGCACGCTCCGCCAAGATGCCTTGGATAAAATTTTTGAAGGGACAACGTCAGTGGATGAGATCATCCGCGCGATTAATTCTGAAGAAGAGAGCTAATGCCGATTTATAACTACAAGGGCCTAGACCGTACTGGTAAAGAGGTCAAAGGCACGCTCAACATTGATTCCATCGGCTCTGCGAAGCAAAAAATTCGTAGCTCAGGCATCATGCTGGTGGATATTCGAGAGCAAAAATCTGCTGCGTCCGGTGGCGGTGGTTCGGCCATCTCGCGCTTCAAGGGTCGCGTAACGGTAGAAGACCTCGCCCTCATGACTCGCCAGTTTGCCACCTTGATCAAAGCCAAGATTCCCGTCGCCGAAGCGCTCTCGGCTTTGGTCGAACAGGTCGACAGTGAAACTTTGCGTGTGGTTATGTCCGAAGTGCGCCAGAAAGTGAACGAAGGTGCCTCGCTGGCCGACGCTCTTGGTGCTCACCCAAAAATTTTCACGGCGGTCTACGCCAACATGGTGAGCGCCGGTGAAGCGTCAGGAACACTCGAGATCGTACTTTTACGCTTGGCGGATTTCACCGAATCTCAGATGAAGTTAAGAAACAAAGTCAAAAGCGCCATGACCTATCCGGTCATCATGGGCTTCTTTGGTTTTGTGATGATGAACGTGATTTTCATTTTCGTTATTCCGAAGATCGCCAAGATCTTCATCTCCATGAAAAAAGAGCTCCCCCTGCAGACCAAAATCACCATTTGGATCTCGGACTTCATGCAGGACTACTGGTGGGCGGTGATCGCGGCGATGATCGGTGCCTATTTCATGGTAAAGCGTTATATTGCGACTCCGAAGGGCGAATCTCAGTGGCACGCCCTGCAGCTCAACCTTCCGATCATCGGCATGTTGACCAAAATGATCAACGTCAGTCGTTTTTGCAGCACGCTGGCCACACTGCTCAACTCGGGTGTGCCTATTCTGACGGCCCTCAGCATTGTGAAAAACTTGATTCCTAACGTACACATGAAAGATGCCATTGAGAAGGCCCGTATCTCCGTTTCAGAGGGTGCCAGCATCGTCACGCCACTGGCGAACTCGGGCCACTTCCCGGCGATGGTGACCCACATGATTCGCCTCGGCGAGAAGTCCGGCGAACTCGAACCGATGCTTAAAATCGTTTCCGAAAACTACGAGGAACAGGTAGAATCCAAAATCGGCGGTCTCACCTCGGTTTTGGAACCCATCATGATGGTGTGCCTGGGTTTGGCGGTCGCTTTCATCGTATTCGCCGTTGTGGTACCGATGATGAGTCTGAACAGCGTCAATTAGTTTTAAGGAGATTCCTGTGAGAAATAATCAAGCCGGTATGAGTATCTTAGAAATTTTGATCGCGCTGACGCTCTTGGGTCTCGCGGGAACGTTCGTGGCCGGTAAGGTTTTCGAAAACCTTCAGGAAGGTAAAGTTCAAACCGCAAAAATCCAGATCAAAAGTTTGGGCGATCGCTTGAAAGAGTTTCGCCGTGACTGTGGCTTCTTTCCGACCACGGATCAAGGCTGGGACGCCTTGATTTCAAAACCAGAAGGCGGCGGCCGTGAATGCAAGCGCTACGCACCGACCGGCTACATCGACGGCGGAAAAATCCCACAGGATCCATGGGACGCTGACTACATCTACGAATCTGACGGCAAGGCCTACACCATCATCTCTCTCGGCGCCGACAACGCCGAGGGCGGCGAAGAATTTGATGCCGACATCAACTCAAAAGACCTCTAAGCTCACGACCGACCAGGGTTTCTCTCTCATAGAAATCCTGGTCGCGCTCTTTTTAGCGGCGCTGATCTTCCTCGCGATCCCTTCATCTGAAAATTCCCGTCGTCACCAGGACCTGCAAACCGCCGTCGACGACATCGACCGTGCCATTCGCTTTGCCGGCAACGAATCCGTTCTGCGTAACACCGTCGTTCGCCTACGGATCGAGCTCGAAAAATCTCCCGTGGAATACACCGTCGAGTATGGCCCCAGCGAGAACCTCGTGTTGCCCACGCTGCAGTCTGACGCTGACAAAGACCTCAAGGAAGCTGAGGAAGAGAAGAAGCGCCTGGCGAAGCTCGATTCGCAGTTCACCAAGGTCGAGGAGTTCGCGGACCTGACTCGGGAGTTCTCGCCCGAGGTGGAATTCCTCGGCGTGGCGACCTCCTTCCAGAAGAAACTCATCCGCGAGCAGTCCGCAGCGATCTACTTCTACCCCACTGGCGAGCGAGACGCGGCCCTGCTCTTCTTCGGCACGCAAGACGAGATCGCCGTCCTCGAGGTTCAACCCTTCCAGGACAAAACCGACGACTCTTACTACCCTGCCCCTATTACCACCGGTGACGTTGGCAAAGCCGACGATTTCAAGGAAACTAAAATGGAGGAAATCGCAAAGAACTGGCTGGAAAAATGAAGCGGACACAACAGGGCTTTTCCCTAATTGAAGTCATGATCGCATTGACCCTGTTCGCGGTCTTTGTCAGCGCCTTCCTCGTTTCCCAGGGCTATAACGTCTCCGACTCCGCGCTCAGCGAAGAGCAGCTTAGGATTCACATGCTCTGCGAACAAAAGATGCAGGAGATCATGATCGATCCTCCCAAGTTCACCAACGCGCTCGTCGACCTCAAAGAAACGAAGACCTTCGAAGACAAAGACTACGCTGGCTACAGCTGGACCATCGAATGGAAGAAGCTCAAGGTCCCCGACTTCGGGAAGATCTTCGCCAGCGGCGCTGCCGCCGGAGCGGAGGGCAGCGAAGACAACAAGTACTACGACGACGAGAACAAGGCGAACCGGAACAATTCTGTTGAGACGATGGTGTTTGATAAGCTGAAGGAAAACATCGAACGGATCGTCTGGCAGGTGCGGCTCACCGTGACCAACAAAGAAACGAACTACTCCTACTCTCTTTCACGCTGGGTAACCAACTACGATGAACCGGTCCAACTCAATCTTACGTTCTGAAGCGGGCCTCACGCTTCTAGAGATCATGATCGCCATCGTCTTGTTGGCCTTCGTGATGTTTGGCGTGATTGCGATCATCGACAACTCCCAGAACACCAAGGACCGCACGGTTCAGCTCGACCGCGACAACCTCCAGATCGAGACGGCCATGTCGCGCATCCAGTGGGACTTCACGCAGATCTGGTCACCGCTGTATTTTTCGCAAAAGTTCACCGGCAACATGGACCCCTCCACCAATCCTGGCATCGAAGAGGTCGCCTATCTCTACGAGGGTCATCCGCGCTTTCGCCAGCCCAGCAAAGAGGGCCTCCCGATTCCTAAATTCTTGTTGCGTGAAAAAAACGAAATCATCTTTCTCACCACCTCCAATCGTCGCAAGCTCGAAGACCAGAAGCAGTCGCACTTCATGTGGGTGCGCTACTACGTCGGCGAAAGTACCATCGAAGAAGAGGGTGCCGGCGAAGAAAAAACTGTGAAGTCGCTCATGCGCCAAGTCTTTCCTGATGATCCCTGGGCCAAAGAAGAGCTCACCATCGACACCACTCGTTCGGCCGTGCTCCTCGAGAACGTCGAGTCGGTGGAGTTCACCTTCTGGAACAAGGCGACCAAGAAGTGGGAGACCTCCCTCAACACCATCGTTGATGGCGAATCACTCTGGCGCGGGATGCAGATCAACGTGACGTGGTTTGATTCGAAGAACCAAGAGCGCACCACGTCGCGGTGGCTTCGGCCGCTGTGGCCAAGCATCGTTCCGCAAGATCCGGCAACGAACGTGCAAGGCGGTGCTCAAGCGGGCGCGCAGGCCGGCGCCCAGGCGGGCGCACAAGCGGGTGTTCAGGCGGGAACAGGCGGCGGCGCAGAGGAGGGAGAAGAATGAAAAAACTCCTCTCCAACCAGTCCGGCGTGGCGCTCATCATGGTGATGACCTCGATTCTTATTTTGATGGCGCTCTGGGGTGAGTTCACCTTCGAGAGTAAGCTCTCGCGCATAAAGACCACCAACATGCTCGATAAGAGTCAGTCCCAACTGTTGGCCGAATCGGGCATTGAGCTGGCGATGACTCGCCTGAGACTTTTCAAAGAAGCCTACAACACTTGGCAGAGTAACCAGTCCGCCAAAGACAGCATTTCGATTCAACTCATCAACCAGCTTTGGGAAGTGCCCTTCGCCTACCCGATTCCGGTCTTGCCTGATACCGGCGCGCAGGTCAAAGCGGCCATCGAAGAATTTCAAAAAGACTCCCTCCTCGAAGGAGAGATGAAGGTCAGCATTCAAAACATTTCGAACAAGCTGAACCTCAACTTGATTCGCCTCTCCACACTTAACAAACCTGCTCCGCAGGGAGGCACTCCCGCCGGTGGCGCAGGCGGCGGTGCGGTTGAAGGTGACGATAACGGCAACGGGATTCCCGATGACCAAGAAACGGAACTCGACGCCAACTTCAGCATGGAGCAGCAGCTCCTGAACTACCTCACACGGCGCCTGCGCGAAAAAGGTGACGAGGACGAAAACTTCCGCGAACGCTACGGCAACCTTGATCCCATCCAGCTCGTGGCGAACCTCAAGTACTACATCAGTGATAAAAATCCTCGTCGCCAGAACTCGACCCAAGTCGACCTGCTGATGGATAACTCCGAGCAGCTCTTCAACGACGCGAAGATCACGCCGAAGTATGGCCCCATGTCGACCTTCAGCGAGATCTACCTCATCCCCGGCTGGGACGACATGCTCGTCGAACTCATCCGCGGAGAATTCGACGTCTTTCCGACGGTGATGATCGATCTCAACAAGCTCACTGAAAACATGCTCCGCCTGCTCTTGCCCACGATCAACGACGACGAGGTCAAAGAATTTTTCCAGTACCGCGACAATCCGGATGATCCGCACTTCTTCAATGCGCTGGCCGACTTCAGAACCTACATCGTCGACACGGCCAACATCATCAACGCCACCACTTTCGACGAACAGTTCGATAAGCTCAAAGCCCAAGGTATCCAATTTGGCGCTGCCCCCACTCTCTTCCGTATTTTGTCGGAAGGAACCATGAATCGTTCAGTCACCACCTTGGTCGCCACGGTTTCCATGCCCGCTCAGGAGCAACAGGCGCAAGGCGGAGCTCAAGCTGGAGCGCAGGCCGGCGCTCAAGCAGGGGCCCAGGCAGGAGCGCAGGCAGGTGCACAGTCGGGAGCGCAAGCGGGTGCGCAGGGCGGAACAGACCAAACCCCTCAACTACTTCTCGATCCGCGCATCATCGAGCTGCAGACTAACTAATTTTTCAGACTGAAAAATTGCTTTCAACACGCACAGTCGTCTTGTTACACTTAATGCATGCATGTACTCGCGATTGATGCCGGCTCCTACTCGATAAAATATATCTCCAGCTTCATGGACAAGCGTCGCGCCATTCATGGCCAGATGCTCGAGTACAATATCGTCGAAGAGATGGAAGCTAACCCATCTTGGGAAACCGTCGAAGAAACCACTCGCCACTTGATTCAGCGGATCGTTGAAGAAGTCGCACGGCCAGACACACGCATCGTGATGCACGTTCCACCGGAATCCGTCACCACGCGCTTTCTCACGCTCCCCGTAAAAAATCGCAAGAAAGCCGAACTCATGGTGCCCTTCCAACTGGAAGAGGACATCCCGTACAGTCTCTCCGATTCTCACTACTCGTACGCGCTCGAAACCGGCAAGACGCAGTCACTTGCGCTCGTCGCACTCACGCGAGACAGCGAGTTCTCCGCACTTCACCATTTCATGGAAGGCTGGAGCACGCCGCCGTCGATCCTGACCTCAGAGCCGTCCATCATGGACGCGTTCTACTCGCTCAATCGTGTGGCAGGTCCGTTCTGCGTTCTCGACATCGGGCACCGCTCGACGAAGGCCTACTTCTTCTACAATTCAAAGCTCATCGCCACTCACGTCAGCTACGTGGGCGGCCGCCACATCGACGAGATGATCTCGCAGACCTACGGCATCGACGCCGCCGAAGCCGTGATCTACAAGCACCAAAATGCCTTCGTCCTCACACCGGGCCAGCTCGAAGAGGTCGACGACAACCAACGCGAGTTCGCGCGTTTGATGGATCAGGTCTTCCGCCCTCTCTCGAATGATTTCCAGCGCTGGGACCTCGGTTTCCGAGTCACCCACGGAATGAAACTCTCGCAAGTGTTCTTGTGCGGTGGCACGAGCAACATTAAAAACATGGCGAACTACCTCACGGAAAAGTTCGCCGTGAAGTGCACCATGCTCGAGTCCTTCGAAGGTGTCGACACCAACAAGGTCGACCTCAACTCGAAGAGCCGTGCACGCTTCACACTCGCCAACATGATGGTGCTCTCGCTCAAGGCGAAGAGCCGCTTGGTGAACTTGCTCTCCGGTCGCTACGCACAGACAGCTCGCGGCGAGCTTCCGCTCCACACCCTTTCTTTCATGGCGACCCGGGCCGCCGCCGTCACGGCCGTGCTCTTAGTGGCCCTCGTGGTACAGAACGTGCTGCTGAACATGGATGTGAAGGCCGTGAACCTCAAGATCACCGCCACCTCGAAGAATCCGGTTCTCGGTCTCACAGCTCGCGAAAAACGCTTGATCGCGACGCAGCCTAACCTCGTGGTGGCCGCGCTCACCAAAAAACAAAGCTCCGTGCGCCAGCAGATCACAACGCTTCAGTCGGCGTCCCAGATCAAGGCCCTCTCGCCGCTCGTGATGGTCTCCGCGGCAGCGGCCGGCATCACCGACACCATGCTCATTAATTTCAGTGTCACAGATGCAGGCGACGTCTCCGCGGTGTTCACTTCAGAGAATCCCGCAAGCCTCACGAACCTCGAATCGAAGCTGCAAGGCGTGGCCCTGCAGAACGTGGCCATCCAAATCGACGCTGGCAAGAAACAACTCACTTTCACAGGGATCGAGTGATGGACGAAAAAACACCACTCCTGAGACGCCTCGACACGCTCCTCTTCACTAAGCTCGACGAGTTCCGAAAAACGTCGGGCTACGCGAAGATCCTCGAAACGTACTCGAGCCTCGAAGAAGACCAGCAGAAGCTTGCGAAGTGGGCCATGCTCTCGGCCACGTTCCTGATCCCTCTCCTCCTCGTGAGTATCATGTGGCTGCAGAACGCCTCGGTAGAAAAAGACCTGGACATGCGCATCGCTCTCGTCGAGCGCATGCAGCAGATCATCTCGCAGAATGGAGAGATCGGTGGCCTCACCAACGCCATCGCGTCACCCAATGCGCTCACCAGTGACAGCGACCTCAACTCGCGTCTCTCGTCGTCACTCTCTGCGAGCGGCATAGATATCAGCAAGATCCAAGTGAACAACTTCGTTTCAGAGAGCGTGACACCGGACCTCAGTAAGTCGGAGGCAGATTTCCGCTTCGAAGGCCTCTCCACCGAACAGCTCGTGAGCGTCTTCACGGCCCTCCTCCAGCGCGAACGGTTCCGCATCTCCTCGGTCCAGATTATCCGTAACAATCAGAACAATCTCCTCGACGGTAATTTCCACGGCGTCCACTTCGGTGCCGTTCAGCCAGAACAGTTGGACGAATAATGGCGGTCTCCGCAGAACTTAAAAGTCTCGACCAGGTCGACTACGGCTTTGGGATCCAAAAGATCTTCGTCGTTCTGCTGGTGCTCGTCGGTTTCACCGTCGCGTTCCTCGCGAACTTCCCGCTCGAAAAAAAGATCGAAACATTAGTAAAAATGCAACTCACGAAGATCCCTGGCTGTCGCATGGGCTTCGAACGCCTGCGCTTCGAGTTCTTCTTGCCGAAAGTCGTGCTCACGGATGTGCAGGTCCCCGGGAGCTGCATCGGCAGTGGCACCCCTTTGAAGATAAGTCAGCTCTCGCTTAACTTCCGTGGGCCGAGCTTCTCTCCCCTCGGCGTAGCGTTCAAGGTCATCGGTGACGTGCAGGGCACTCCGCTGGCGATCAACTACGCCGCCGGCCCCTCGACGCAAGTTTTCAACATCCAAGAAGACGCGTTGCCTTTGAAGCTTCTGAGCACGCTCATGCCGAAGCTTCCGAAGATGGACGGCGACGTCGCTTTCAATACCAAGATCACCATCGAGGGCCAGAATCTACAAGACCTGCAGCTGGCGATCGAGTCGCAGAATTTAAATGTTCCCGCGCAGAACATCAGCGACCTCAAGCTCCCGCGTCTCGCCTTAGGTAATCTCTCGCTCAAGGTCGAATCCCAGGGCCCACGCAAGCTCATCGTCAAAGAATTCATCATCGGCAAGGCCGAGGCTCCGATCCGCGGTAAGTTCACCGGCACCGTGAGCCTTGCTCCGGGTGCCATGTCCTTCTCGCCCATCGACATCAAGGGTGAGGCGGCCTTCACGCCGGACTTCATCAACGCCTTCCCGCTCGTGAGTTTCATGCTTTCGCAGTTCACGCAGAAAGACGGCTTCTACCAGATCAAGCTTGGTGGCACTCTCGGGAACATCAAACCCTCCACACCCTAGAGGGACTATGCTCGACTTCGATCATGCCTTACAACAGACTCTTGCTCGTCATGCGTTTCATCCAGGAATCCTCGCGGTACTTGATTACGCCGTTCGTCCTCCCGGTAAACTCTTTCGCCCCCTCTTTCTCGCAGCACTCGCCCAGGACCTTGGTGCGAAAGACGCGCGCGACGTGGTGACTCTGGGCTGTGCCCTTGAAATCCATCACGCCTACTCGCTGGTCCATGACGACATGCCTTGCATGGACAACGATCTCGTCCGTCGCGGAAAACCCGCCACTCACGTGGCCTACGGTGAGTGGAAGGCCCTCCTCTCCGGCGACTCCTTGATGCTCATCTCCTACGCTGAACTCGAACACCTAAAATCTCCAGCCGCAGCTTTCATTCGACGGTTTTTCCACTGGGCGACAGGACCGAAAGGTCTGATCCTGGGCCAATGGATCGATCTAGGCCATGAAGGCGCGCAAGTGGCCGCACGTCTCATGCGCATGCACGAATTAAAAACGGCTCGCCTCATGCAAGTCGCCACCACCGGTGCTCTTGCTCTGGCTAATCCAAAATTCAGCTACCGTGACGTGAAGAAGTATCTGCGCCTCGGTGCCAGCGTCGGACTCGCGTTTCAGTTGTTAGATGATCTTGATGATCTCTCCACCACTGAGCTCTCCGCTCATGAACGTGCGGTGAATCCCTTCATGCTGGCCGCCGCGGAAGCCACCACCCGTTTGCAGCAAGTGCTCCACACCATCGAAGAGCAGAAGCAACTTCCAGCGACGAAAACTTTTCTCACGCAGTTCCTCAAAGCGTCGGCGCAGAAGCTCGTCACAAATCAAAGTGTGTGGGGACAGCATGTGCCGGATCAGCAGAAGAATTTAGTGAAGCTTTTTACCAGCGGAATTTGTGCTTAAGTGACTGCACGAAAGTGAGTGCTTCCGTGAGCGTGTTCAACGCCGCTTCGTGATCGCTCGGTAGAACAATTCCATGTCCCGCGGGTGCCCACGCAGGATCACGTATCGCCACCTTCGCTTCTTGCAGCGACATCTTGTTATCAAAGAGTAGTGATTTAATTCTTAGAATGGTTTCGAGGTCCGAGCGGGAGTACGTCTTGCTGCCATCTTCGGCAGCAATCGGTTTGATGTCTTCGAATTCGGTTTCCCAGAAACGCAGGACGTAGGGCTTTACGCCGGTGAGCGATGCCAGCTCACCGAACTTAAAAGACGACTTGGCCGGAATGGACATGGAGGTTTCCATTCCAATGCCCTCTACTCGTCATCCATATCGTCATCGTCGTCCGAGTCAGGCTCTTCAATGCCCAACAAGAATGAGCTGAGTGCACGCGGTTTGCCTTCTTTCGCCGGCAAATTCGGGTTCTCATTACCTTGCTCATCCAAACGATGCGAATAGCGATCGGTGATGTCCTCTTTGAGGATCTGTGAGGGTTTAAACGTCAGCACTCGACGTGCTGAAATCGTCATCGCTTCACCCGTTTGCGGGTTGCGTCCGACACGTGTGGCCTTGTCTCGAATGGAAAAATTTCCGAAACCGGAAATCTTCACTTTCTCGCCTTTGGCCAAAGTCTCTTTGATGACTTTGAAAACTAGGTCTACTAATTCAGCGGCTTCCTTCTTTGAAAAACCCGCTTCCTTGTAGATACGCTCGACTATATCTGCCTTGGTCATGCTCATTGAAAATCCTCCATGAAATTTCAAAAGCTTGCTTTAAAAAAGCACTAATATTAACAGGTTAGCAGACAAGGTCGCGGTGTGCTAGCAAAAAAAAAGCCCCAACCCATTGCTTTCACAAGGATTGGGGCTCTTATTTTTACAGATTTCGACTATTTAACTGAATCGACCACTGCTTTGAAGGCATTGTAATCACGGATCGCGAGCTCAGAGAGCATTTTGCGATTGATTGTGACGTTCTTCACTTTCAAAGCGTTGATGAGGCGAGAGTACGACATTCCGAGTGGGCGAACTGCAGCGTTGATACGCACAACCCACAAGCGGCGCATATCGCGCTTGAGAAGACGACGGCCCTTGTACGCATAGTGAAGCGCACGACGAACTGTCTCAGATGCATGCTTAAATTTTGTACGACGGTCAAAGTGGTAACCTTTGGCCAATTTGAGAACTTTGTTGCGGCGTTGGCGCGCTTTAAAGCCTCTTTTCACACGTGACATAAAAACTCCTTCTTCACTCGTAGGGGGATTCTTTTGGAATCACTTAACCCTAGTCGCTACTCTGAAAGGTAAGCCGTTAGGAACTAACGGAGGTAAGGGATACAGCTGATAGCGTTGTGGTAATCCGCTGGATTAACATAACCCGGCTCGTTCTTGTCTTTCTTGGCAGACTTCGATTTGTTGCTCAACAAGTGACGAAGGTAAGCCTTCTTGTACTTGATTTTACCGGTAGCAGTGACACTGAAGCGTTTCGCTGCGGCACGCTTGGTTTTCATTTTTGGCATAAAACTCTACTCCTCAAACGGGATAATTTCTAAACACACTCAACTTTAGAGTGCGCCAATTTAACATGCTAAAAACGGGAGGGAAAGCGCAAAGTCAGGTGACTTTACTTACCTTTTTTCCCCGGCGCCACCATCGCGTGGCAGCGGTTACCGAGCATCTTAGGATTGGCTTCCACGAGAGCGCCGGTTTTCTCTTGGATCAGCTTGATGATTTCATCAAATTTACCCAAACCGATCTCTTTGTGGGCCATCTCACGACCGCGGAATTGCATGAGCAATTTCACTTTGTCGCCATGCTCCAGAAACTTAATAATCTGGTTCATTTTCACGTCCAGATCGTGCTTATCGATGCCCGGACGGAACTTCATCTCTTTAACTTCGATAACGACTTGTTTTTTCTTAGCTTCAGAGGCTTTTTTCTGCGCCTGATACTTGTACTTACCGTAGTCCATCAACTTCACAACAGGAGGACTTGCGGTGGCGGCGATCTCGATCAGATCCAACTGCTCGTTCTCGGCGATCAAACGGGCCTGGGCCAGTGTTACGACTCCGTACTGCTTTCCATCGTCACCAATCAGACGGATCTCATGCGCACGAATTTTCTCGTTAACGCGTGGCTCTTGGAACTTCTCGCTTATAACCCACCTCCATATATCGGGGCTCAATGTCTTCTGTGGCAGCTAACTTACCTTGCGCTGATCGCGGCCGGCAAGTCCTGAGATTTAGGAACTGCTCTCTCCCCCAACTGCGGGGGCCCTGTTGAACTTCAAATTGATGGCCACCTGATCGTTCAAATCCCGCAGGAACTTTTCAATCAGTTCATCGACTTTTTTAACGTCCGTAACGCGGAACTTCCCACCATCAATGCGCTCGAGAACCTCTTGGTTTTGCAGATAATCCAGGGTGTCTTTGATGATCGGCACCGAATAGGCTTCGGGGTATTTCACCACGCGACCGTGCTCGAGCTCCATACTGAAAAGCTCGTGGGTGACTTGCAAGAAACGTTCAAGATTGAAGGTTTCATTGGCGAGATACTTAAGGCCCGTCGCCGAAAGATAGTAGGCTTCGTAGAGGTAACTAAAGGCCGTCGAGAAGTGACGCACCTTCGTCGCCAACAGGTAGAGTTCGTGGGGACTAAAGTCCAGCGCCTCGTCGAGAGCATGCAGCGGACGACCGACAGCAAAGGCGACCACGTCACGGGCATGCAGGATCATTTCCTTGATGCTCGGAAGGTAGAAGTCGTACTTCAATTCGTTTCGCTGCTGCTGCAGGAAGCGCGTCAGTTGCAGCGAATTTTTGATCTCGCCGCTGAAGATCCTAAACCAAACCGCATTGATAAAGCCGGGCACGAGGAAGTGGTGCAAAATCATGTTCTTATGGAAGAGCACCTCGACCCGCGCGTCTTTCTTGACGGCGTAGAACACTTGGTTGAGCTTCTCGCGTTTGATGAGATCGATCTTCTTGTTGCCGATGAACATGTCGAGAGCGGAGCGCAGCGAATCGCTCAAGCGCCCTTCTTGGAGCGAGGGCGTGACCGGGATCCCGAGAGTTTGGCAGTACTCCACGATCTCGTGCGCCTTCTCTTCGATCTGCTTCCAAGTGAGCGCGCCGGTGGGCTCGTCCAGCATAACCAGCGCGAGGAGCGATGACGGTGTGACAGGCATGCCGCGGCCCACGGCCTTGAAACACTCGAAGGCGAGCTCTTGGGTCGCGCGCTTGATTTCTCCGACGTAACCCGGCACTTCAATCCCCTCGCCGAGACGAACGTGGATCGTGCCGAGGCGTTTGTTGAAAAGTTTGAAGAGCTTGAAGAGCTGCGTTGGTTTCTCCGCGACTTTCTTGCCGCCGGAAAGTTCGCGGGCATGCGCCTTGGCTTCCGGAATGAATTCGTGGGCGATCGCCACGGGAATGAACATGAACGGTTTTGAGTCCTGGATCTGGGCGTGGGCCTCGAGGAGCATCTGGAAAAGTCCGTAGCGCGGCTTCATCAACTTACCGGTGCGCGTGCGGCCACCTTCCATGAAGAATTCCACCAGGAAGTTCTTCTTAATGAGGTAGAAAATGTAGGCTTCGAACGTCAGCTTGTAGAGCACGTCTGCATTGAAAGAACGGCGGATATAAAAGGCGCCGGCCTTACGAAAAAGCGCGCCGATCGGAAAGATATTGAGGTTGATGCCGCCGGCGACATACAACGGAAGTTCGTAGTTCTTCCAAATGATGTACGACAGCGCTACGTAGTCGGCGTGCGACTGGTGATTGGGCACGAGGACGATGTGGTGGGTCTCGCGCAGGGCCACGAGGTCTACACCCTTCGCCATGTCGAGCTGGATGCCGTCGTAGAGTTTCAAGAATGTGTTTTCGATCATCGTCGCGAGCGTCTTCACCATCGCCGGAGAATAGTCGCCGTTGATTTCACTGACGAGCTTCTCCATGCGAGCGCGCTCTTGCGGACGTTCTTTTAAACGGGCAGCGAGTTTGGGATAAGACGCAACAATGTCGAGGACGTCGCTTTGCAACGCTCCCTCCTTATCAGGTGGTCATGCCGTGAGGCTTAGACTCCATCATACCTGACGACGTCATCTCCATGAACCGGGCATTCTTGTTGATTTCAGCAATGCTCTGCGCATTTAGGTAGGTCATGCCCGAGCGAACTCCTCCGGTCAGTTCCATGATGAGGTGCTCGACGCTGCCTTTGCACGGAATCATGCGGCTCTCGCCTTCTGCCGCCATCCCCTTGGGAAGTTCGCCACGCCAAGAAACCTGAGCGTCTTTAGAGGCCATCCCGCGGTACTTCTTCATACCGCCATGGATCTCTCCTGGAGTCTCGAGGCATCCCGCGAGCATTGAACCGAGCATCACTGTTTCTGCACCTGCGGCGAACGCTTTGACGATGTCGCCCGAGGTTTTGATACCGCCATCGGCGATCACGGGAACGTCATGCTTACGCGCTTCCAGCACACACAAGGCCACTGCGCTCAACTGAGGAACACCGCAACCGGTAATGATGCGCGTGGTGCACATCGAGCCGGGGCCGATACCGACTTTAATGGCGTCAGCGCCATGCTCGATCAAAGTACGAGTACCGTGCGGAGTCGCCACGTTACCGGCGATCACTTGCACGTGAGGGAAATTCTTTTTCACGTAATCTAATGTTTCGAGCATCATCACTGAATCGCCGTGAGCGATGTCGAGCGTGAGAATGTCTGCGCCAGCGTCCACGAGAAGCTTCGCGCGCTCCATACCGTCTTCTTTCACACCAATTGACGCCGCAACCGGCGTTGAACCTGAGGCGGCCTTGATGCGTTTGACGTCAGAGACTTGCTCAGTAGGCGACATAAAGCGGTGAAGGATACCGATGGCACCCAACTGCGCCATCTTGATCGCCATCTCCACACCGGTCACGGTGTCCATGTTCGCCGAGATGATCGGGTTGGTGATTTTAAATTTCTTTGTGAGGCGGCTTTCGAGATTTGGGTGACGACGAGAGCTGATCGTCGAGTGGCACGGCATCAACAGGACGTCGTCAAACGTCAGGCCGCGGTCGCGCTCGATGATTTGGTCTGCGGTAAAAATTAATCCCATGTTGGTCTCACTCGGTTTCTAGGTTGAGCGCTTCTACAGACTGTGACATCCGGAACGCGTGGGTACGGATCTTACGAAGGGCGACGACCATGTCGGAGAACGTGAGGGCCGTGACGGGCTTGTAAGCGCCTTTGGCAATGCGATCGAGGTGTTTGTCGCGGATGGAGTCGGCCCAGACCTGCAGCTCCTCACTCTTCGCAACGATCACTTCCATGTCTTGTGTGGCGTTCTTTTCTAGGCCCGCGATCGTGAGCGCATAGAACCCATGAACTTCGTCCATGAAGGCGAAGAATTCGTTGCGGCTGTCGCCTTCGAGCGTGTCGCCCCCGCGGAAGCGTTCACGGTAATTCGCGAGGCGTTCCAGATAGTCGGCGCAGCTCTCGAGCTCGTCGACGATTTTAATCAAGGCCTGCGTCTGCTCCGACTGGTGGTGCGAGAGAGGCCGCTCCATCACGTAGCAGAGGAACACGGTGACTTCTTTGTGGATGTTGTCGGTGATGCGCTCGTAATCGAGGATCTTGGCGAGCTTCTTCGGATCGTCTTCGCCCTGCCAGTAATCGCGGGTGACTTTATACATGCGCGAAACGATGTCCGCCATTTTGCGGATTTCTGATTCGGCTTGCAGCAAGCTCGTCGCCGGAAGCATGTCCGTCGGGTTGCCGAGGAGGAGCAAGTACGGAACCTGCTTCTCGCGCTCGTCGTCCGGCGTGATCTTCGACATGAACGACGCCAAGGTGTTCAAGAACGGAAGGAACGCGATGGTGGCGAGCAAGTTGAACGTCGTGTGCGCCATGGCGATGTGCATGTTGATGTACGGACGGGTGCCATCAGCGGCCAGGAAGTCGGCTTCGCCCGGAATCATCCAGTCGATGAAATTGAAGAAGTACGGAAGCACGAAGAGCACGACGACCACGCCCGCAAGGTTGAAGGTCGCGTGGGCACGAGCGGCGCGCTTGGCACTGACGTTCGCGTTCAATGACGCCAGCATGGCGGTAACGGTTTTTCCGATGTTCTCACCCAAAACGAGAGCGACGGCCGTGTGGAACCCGATGATTCCGGTGGTCGCGAGCGCCATGGTGATACCGAGCATCGCCACAGACGACTGCAACACCATGGTCAGAGCACAACCCATCAAGATAGACGCGATCCACGCGCCGTAATTTTCTCCGCTGAAGGCGGCGATCGACTGCAGGAATTCTGAGTTGGCGCGCAAAGGAGCAAACGAAGAAACGATGGTGCTGTAGCCAACGAACACGAGACCGATGCCGAGGAGCGTTTTACCGATCTGCTGCCAGCGGTTCCCTTTCGCGAAAAGCCCCGGAGCAAAACCAAGGGCGATGAGAAGAAGACCGTGATGGGGCTCTTGAACGGCCAGGAACCAACCGGTGATCGTCGTGCCGATATTCGCACCAAAGATCACACCGATCGCTTGCTTAAGAGTCATGAGGCCCGCGTTGACCATGCCCACGACCATCACAGAGGTGACCGAAGAACTCTGCACGAGCATCGTCACACCCACGCCCGCGCCCACCGCCATGAGGCGATTGGTGCTGAGCAAGTTCATGATTTTTCTAATCATATCGCCGGTCATGCCTTGCAGACCATCGGACATGAACTTCATGCCAAAAAAGAAAATCCCGAGCCCACCGAGGAGGGTGTAGATGATACTAAACGTTTGCATGTGCTCTAGCTCCAATGCTCACTAGTCCACCAGCGTGGCGAACCAAATGGGAATGATGATGTATAGGATAGTGTCTCGGATGAGGTAGAAGAGGAAGAAGTAGAGGAACGCTTTCGGGCCCTTGAGAAAGAGCTTCTCGAGCCCCATGTACTGCGCTTTTTTGGACATCGCGATCATGAAGCGACTCTTGCCCCAGTGCTTAACAAAAAAACTTGCGGCCCCGTCCATGCGACGATCGAAACGACGAGCGGCCTCCATAAGGAAGCCCGGAACAAATGACCGCCATGGGGCAGGTCGGCGCTCAACAGGGAGCATGTCTTGCGGTAATGACATAGAGTGGTATCCGGGTGAAACACTAACAAAAATGATGACTTACTGGAATTATCGCGAGGTTAAGATTCCGTCAAGAAGACAGGACCTTGGAAACTCTCAAGTCATGACAATTCCGTGACAATCAGCCGCTGGGCCTTAGATATTCTTCATCCATGGTGACCACCCTCCAATTATGGAATTTCCCGGCCGGCTCGACTCCTAGTGTCGCAACCTCGGGATCTTGTTTTACGCTGCAAACATGTCAGCGCACCATGGTGCTCAGTTATCAACAACTTCCTTTCGATTCTCATCCACTACCGCTTCATGAAAAAGCCGAAGGCCAAGAAGCCTACCTTTATATGTTGGAAACAATCTGCGGGTTGAAATCGAAGCTCGTCGGTGAAAACGAAATTGTGGGTCAGTTCAAAGACGCTTATAAGTCGTTTACCACGACCGACTCTCGCGACTCGCGCCTCCTTTTGATCCTCGAGAAACTCTTTAAAGACGCGAAAGACATCCGCACCGAGCACTTGATCGGCATTGGGCAAAAGACCTACGCCCACCTCACGCGCCGCCATTTCTCGGGCAAAATCAAGCAATCGCCGATTCTCATTCTGGGTTCTGGGCAGCTCGCTGAAGACCTCATCAATCAATTCAAGAAACGCACCCAGGTGATCCTCTGCGCGCGCAATCAGGGCCGCGCGGAAGAACTGGCGGCGATCCATGGCTGCACACTTTTGCCGTGGACTGAGCGCTTGCGTTGGGGTGAATTCGCTTTCATCGCCAACACCATCGGCTTCGAGGGCGTGCTCCTCGACCACGACTTCTTTACCGCCTGGGCCGATCGCCATGAAAACCGCCTGCTCGTCGATCTGGGCTCGCCTTCATGCCTCCACACCTCACTGGGCCGAGATGAAGGACTGCTGCGTCTGGAAGACATCTTCGCCGAAGGTGCACTGATGGAAGATCAGAAACGCGCCCGTGTCACACTCGCGCGTCAAGCGATGCTAGATATCGTCGAACGTCGCTCTCGTTGGCTTGAAGAAAAGCACCTCAAGTGGCAGACTGCCAACGCACCCAAAACCGTCACCGTTTAAGAGTCCATCATGTACAAAATCGGCACGCGTGGGTCACTGCTTGCAGTCACTCAATGCACTCTCGTGAAAAACCAACTCGAAGCACTTTCGGGCGAGAAGTTTGAATTGCATTTGATCAAGACTCAAGGCGATCAAATCACCGACAAACCGTTGTGGCAGCTGGAAGGCAAAGACTTCTTCACCAAAGAACTCGATGAAGCCTTGTTGAATGGCACCGTGGACATGGTGGTGCATTCCTACAAAGACCTCGGCAGCGAACGTCCTGAGGGAATCTCACTCGCGACCATCACAGAGCGTCGCTACGCTCATGATGTGTTGCTAGTCCCGAAGGCCAATGTTGAGAAACTTAAACACTGGTCGGGCGATTTTATCGTCGGCACCAGCTCTCCCCGCCGGATCGTGAATCTCACGCGTGATCTGCCAGCGTTCTTGCCTCACTCGCCAAAAATCAAGTGTGAAACGTTGCGCGGGAACATCAACACGCGCATTCAGAAACTTCGAGATGGAAAGTATCACGCCATCACTCTCGCTCTCGCCGGCATAGATCGCCTGGCACAGATGGATTCTTCTCGTGCGGAGTTAGAAAAACTGCTCGAGGGACTGACGTTTGCGATTTTGCCGTTGAGTGTCTTTCCCACGGCGGCTGCGCAAGGCGCACTTGCGATTGAAATGCGCAGTGATCGGACTGATGGAGGGAAACTGGAAGGTATCCTCAAAAAATTGCATCACGCTCCCACCGCAGAAGAAGTCGGCCGTGAACGAATCGCTTTTAAGAGTTATGGTGGCGGCTGCCATCTGGCCGTGGGCATCCACGTGCGGGCCATCGAAAGCGATTTCTTGCATTTCCACCGCGGTGAAACCGATGGGCGCGATATTCGTGTGAAACAGCGTGAAGGTGCTTCGGCACCGGCGCAAAAACCGAGCAAAGTGTTTTTGGGTCAGGGCGACGCGGTTGGAACGCTCAGCGATACTCTTTATGTTAAGAAGTCATCGGGTGCAGCGGCTCCTGTCAGTGGCAAGCATGTCTTTGTGACCACTTCTCACGTACTGCCATCGCTCAAACCTGGTGCTCAGACTTTGTGGGCGGCGGGTCCTGAGACGCGCAAGAAAATGGTGGCGCAAGGTTTGTGGGTGCACGGTGGCGCTGACAGTCTCGGCCACGAAGAACTCTTAAAACTCGCGCAATCGAAAGCTCTGCAGCTCATGATGGGTGCTGGCGAGTGGCTGGTTCTTTCTCATGATAAAGCCACCAGCCCGGTGGGCCCCGTGTTTGCCGGTTACTCGACGGCGATGACAAAACCAACTCCTGCTCAGCATGCCGAACTCGCCGGCATCACGCACGCATGGTGGTCAAGCTTTCCGCAATTCGAAGCTTATGTACAAGCAGTTCCAGAGTTAGCTAGTGCCCAGCACTATTGTGGTCTCGGAAAGACATGGAAGGCATTCCGAGAGCATTCGCTCTCGGTGATAGCACTCACAGATCAAAATGAATTTTTAAAACTCATGGGGTTGAAATGAACTCGAACGAACTTTTTGAGAAATCGAAAAAATATGTGCCGGGCGGTGTGCATTCGCCGGTGCGTTCTTTCAAAGGTCTTCACACCACACCTCGCTTCATCAATCGTGCCGACGGCGCCATCATCTGGGATGAAGATGGAAAAAACTACGTCGACTTCTGCATGAGCTTTGGCCCACTCATTCACGGGCACCAAGATCGTGACGTAAAAAAAGCCATCACAGACGCGCTTGATCGCGGCTGGAGTTATGGAGCGTGTGAGAAGTACTCCCTCGAGCTCGCGGAATTCATGGTCGACAAACTCTGCTTCATCGAACAAGTCCGTTTCATGAGCTCTGGAACTGAAGCTGTCATGACGGCGATTCGTCTCGTGCGCGGAATCACCAACCGCGCGAAGATCATGAAGTTCAACGGCTGCTACCACGGCCACATGGATGCCATGCTCATCAAAGCGGGCTCAGGCCTGGCCGGCACTGCCGATGCGTCCTCCAAGGGTGTCACGGCACAAGTGGCGGGTGATACGTTGATCGTCGAGCTCGGTGACTTGAACGCGGTGGAAGAATGTTTTAAGGCCCACCCCGGAGAGATCGCGGCGATCTTCATCGAGCCTCTGCCAGCGAACAACGGTCTCTTGGTGCAAACCAAAGAGTACCTCCAAGGTTTGCGCAACCTATGCGACAAATACGGCGCGCTGTTGGTGTTTGATGAAGTGATCTCCGGCTTCCGTGTGCACTTCGGTGGGATGGCCTGTCTGACGGGCGTACATCCTGACATCGTTACTTATGGCAAGATCATCGGCGGCGGCATGCCCGTGGGTGCCATGGCCGGCAAGCGCGTGCACATGGAGTACCTCGCTCCTGTGGGGCCGGTTTACCAAGCAGGTACGCTCTCAGGAAACCCGGTGGCGATGGCCGCGGGCTTGGCCAACATGAAGAAGCTCACGCCGGAAGCTTACAAGCGCCTCGACCAGCAAAGTGCGGCCGTGGTGAGTTTGATCAGTGAGTTCTGCGCGAGCCACGGCTTCGACGACTACCAGACACTGCGCTTCGGATCGCTCTTCTGGCCGGTGCCCTCGAAAAAATCGTTCAACAACATCACGCAGATTCCCGAGAATTTGAACGCCCGGTTCTACGAGCTCTTTAAAGTGCTCCTCGAGAAAGGCATCTACCTCGCGCCGAACGCCTGGGAAGTGGGCTTCGTGTCGCTCGCCCACGACGAAAAAGTTTTAAAGGAAATGCGTAACCGCTTATGGTCTTAAACAAGACGCCGCGCTGGTTCTACATTCTCGTCGGACTGCTGGCCCTGGTGGTGCTGGCCCTCGGCGCGTGGTGGATCTACCTCCTCACCGTTTTCGCCAAGATGATCGGTCCCACGGAGGACAAGGTCGTCAACATGCTCATGTGGGAAGGCACCACGTTCCTCGTGCTCCTCACGTCCTCGGCGATATCCGTGGCCGTGATGTACTGGCGCGATCTGCGGAAAACGAGTGCGCTCCAAGCGCTGTTCGCCTCACTGACCCACGAACTCAAGACCCCGCTGGCGAGTATGCGACTCCAGGCGGAAGTTATCCGTGACCTGATCGCTGACGAGTCCCATGACCACGACCAACTGACTGCACTCACCACGCGCTTGATCCAAGACACGTCTAAGTTCGAGCACGAACTCGACAAGGGCCTGCAACTCTCGCGCGTCGAAGGCCAGGGCTCGCTCACGCTCTCGCCGGTGGACCTGGCGCGATTCGTACGCAAACTCGCGACGAAACACGGCATCGCCGTCGAACTCACCGGCGAAGGCGTGGTACAGGCCGACGAGCTCGCCCTCACCATGGTGTTTCGCAATCTTTTTGAGAACACCTCACGCCACAATCCCCAGAGCACGAAAGTCAGTGTCGCCTTCCAGAGCGACGGCGAGACTCTGATCTGTAGGTACTCGGACCACGGCAAGCAGTTCGCCGGCGATCGCAAGATGCTCGGAGAACTTTTCTACAAGCACGACTCGAAGAAAGGCACCGGCATCGGCTTGTATTTAGTGAAGCAGCTCATGAAAGCGCAGCAAGGAAAACTCAGCTTCTCGCAAGAGGGCCCGCTCGAGTTCTTCCTGCACTTCCGCCGCGGCGAGGAGCTCGCATGAGTAAGGCCGGACTCCTCATCGTCGAAGACGAAGAAAACCTCGGTATCACGCTGCGAGACTACTTCCGATCGAAGGGCTACACCGTCGAATGGGCGGCCTCTGTCGCCGCAGCCGATGAGCTGCGAATTAAAATGGGCGCAAGCCTCGATCTTGTACTTTTGGATATCAATCTCCCCGATGGCAATGGGCTAGACCTTGCTCGTCGCTGGCGCCAAGATCGACGAGATCTTGTCGTGGTGTTCTTGTCGGCGATGAACGATCCTGCCTTACGTGTGGAGGGCCTCGAGATCGGTGCGGAAGACTACGTCACGAAGCCCTTCGAGCTGAAGGAACTCACGCTACGCTTTGAACGTATTCTCCAGTACCGCCGCCAAAGTGACCGCGATCCAGAAGAAATGAACTTCGGAAAATTAACTTTTTGGCCACGGCGCTTTGAAGTGCGAGATGCCAGCGGGACAATTATTGCCCTCGGGCAAAAAGAAGCGGCGATCCTGCAGCAGCTTTTGGCGCGCAAGGGTGAGGTCGTGAGTCGTGATGAATTGATTGAAGACATCTGGGGAGCGGAGAGCTTCCCTACTAACCGCACGGTGGATAACTACATCGTGAAACTTCGGAAGTGGTGTGAGAGCGACCCTTCTGCTCCGCTGCGAATCGTTTCGGTTCGGGGCGTGGGTTATCGCCTCGATTAGGATTTTTATGAATAATATTTTTGAGAACCGTCGCCAGACCAACGGCAAAACGCACGTGCCCGTGTGGTTCATGCGCCAAGCGGGCCGCTACCATGCGCACTACCAAGCCATCAAAGCGAAGAGTGACTTTATTTCCATGTGCAAGACACCACAGCTCGCCTGTGACGTGACCATGGGGCCGATCGAAGATTTTAAATTCGATGCGGCCATTCTGTTCTCGGATCTTTTGTTTCCGCTTGAACACTTAGGCACGGGCCTTCGTTATGATCCAGGCCCAAAGCTTGATTGGCATTTGGACTCCGTTGCAAAGCTTGCTTCACTAAAAGAGCTCGCACCGGCTGAGCAGTTTTTTAAGTTCCAAAAAGACGCCTGCATCCTTTTGAAAAAAGCACTTCCAACCGATCGCACGCTCCTGGGGTTTGTGGGTGGACCGTTCACTCTCTACACCTACGTCACGGAAGGTCTGCACGACGGGAATCTCGTTTCGGCCAAGCAAGGCCTGCATGACGGTCGCTGGGAAGGGTTCCTTGAAAGACTTCTTCCGAACTTGATCACGGAGATGCGCGTGCAAGCGGAAGGCGGCGCCGATGCGGTCTGCCTGTTTGACACCGCAGCTGGGGAACTTTCGCCTGGGGACTACACTCGTTTCGTTGTCCCAGCGCTGAAGCACGTGATGACCGAGTTCAAGAAGCTCTGCCCACAGACACGCATCACCTACTACTCCAAACACACCCAACGCGCGCACCTCGAAGCCCTCCACGGGTTGCCGATCGATACGATCGGCATAGACTGGCGCTGTGACTTGGTCGAGACGCAGAAGATGTTCCCTGGGAAGTATGTGCAGGGGAACTTCGACCCGGTCTGGCTGCACCTCCCCCAGGACGTCCTCGTGGAGAACCTGCGCACTTGGCACAAGGACCTCATGAAGCGCGGACTCGACTCATCGAAGTGGATCTGTGGGCTGGGCCACGGCGTGACGATCCAGACCCCCGAAGCCAACGTTCGCAGGGCCGTGGAACTCGTGCATGCGGAGTTTACTTACTAGGCCCTACTCGACGCCGATGCGGTGAAGGAACTCCGCCTTCGTGATAGATCCGTTTTTAATCGCCGCCGTTACGACGGCCAACGCGGCTTCGTAGGCCGCTCGCTCCGAAGCGGGGGCGAGGTTAAAATCCAGCCGCTTGATCGTCGTCGACGATTCGGCCCAGTAGACGATCTTCGAAAGTTTTTCGATCGCGGCGTGCAGACTTAGTTGCTCGGACATGGACGACTCCCCTCGTGTTACGTGCTGGCCCATTTTAGCCAATTTTTCATGAATCTTCCGGGGAAATCCATCAGATTCTAGGCCGTCGAGACGATAGGTACCATTATGTGCCGCATCTTTGGCTTCAGAAGTGTTTTGCAATCGGGGGTTCACTCTAGCTTAGTGACCGCCGAAAACGCGCTCTCCTGCCAGAGTCGCCGCCACCCCGACGGCTGGGGTCTCGCCTACTACCTCGCCGGTCACCCCCACGTGGTGAAGTCCACCGACACCGCGGAAACCGACGACCTCTTCCGCCAGGTCTCCGGTGTCGTGAGTTCGGAGACCGTGCTGGCCCATGTGCGCAAGGCGACCCATGGCCGCCTCTCCCTGATCAACACCCATCCCTTCCAGCATGGCCGCTGGACGTTTGCTCATAACGGCAACATCAAGGAGTTCGACGCGCTTCGAGGTGTGCTGGAAAAAATGGTTCCCGAAAAATTTCGGCGCTGGCGCTTAGGAGAAACGGATTCGGAATTGATGTTTCAATTCTTGCTCTCGCGCCTCGCGGCCAAGATTGATCTCGAGGATACGAAGCCGAACATCAAAGCGGTGATGGAGACTCTCGCTGAGGCGTCTCAAGAACTCGTGCAGGTCATCGGTCCGTTATCTGATCGCGAAGTCGGCACGCCGACGGAAAACTATCTGACATTCGTTCTCACGAATGGCCGCATGATGGTGGCGATGCAAGGCGGACTCACGCTCCACTGGTCGACGCACAAGAAGAGCTGCCCCGAGCGCACCACCTGCGCGAGTCTCATGCCGCTGTGTGAAGCGGCCGCCAATGACGGTGATAAGGTGAACCACCTCATCATCTCGAGTGAGCCGCTCCAGGGGCAGAACGTGTGGATTAAGATGAAGGTCGGCGAGATGGTCGCGGTGGACGAGCACATGCAACTTCATCGCCTCACGCTCAAGCTTCCGGTGTTAGCGTAGCGTCTCTTTAATGATGTTTTCCCACACAAGAGGCTCACTGTAGTAGCCATCGTGGCCCGTATTTTTAAAGTGCGTATAGTGTACGTTGGGAAGTGAGCCGGTGGCCGCGAGCTGTTCTTGAAAATTCGCCACTGGAACAAATGAGTCACGCTCACCGGAGTACCAGTAGAAAGGAATCTCCGCATTTTTAAGTAACACCTGCTTAAACATTTCTACCGTGAGAATGTCACGCTTCAGGTGAGCCAACCAGTGCCCAACTGGTGCGTTTGGGTCCTCTTCGTCGCTCCCCAGCTGCCAGGTGCATTCGTGGAAGCCCGTGCGATAGAGGTCTACCGTCAAGGCAAGATCGCGGGCAATCTGATAGCAGTAGTTGGGGTTTTCCTGTGACGTATTGCGATCCACGTACGCAATCACCGAACCTGAAAGCCCTTTGCGGTTGAGTGGGTTACTCGAGCCTCCATAGAAGAGATTCAAGAACCGCGTCAACTCCACTTCGTGGAGTTTTCCGTCTTTCACGAGGACCCCAAACCAGTCGTGCAACTCGGGCCAGGCGTCGGTGAACCCCAGAAGTCCGACGAGTTCCTCGGTCACTTCATAGTTACACATGACGTCCCCACTACCGACTTCACCGTACTCGAAGCAACGATCAGGATTCAAGCGCGGATCAAGTTCACGATTCAAGACCGCGATCAAGGCCTTGTCCTCCGGGAATTGTTTTAGGTATTCGTCCAACACGCGAATCTGTGAGGCGATGCGCTCTTTCTGGCGGGTGTATGGATTTGCGTTGATGGCATTGCCATGCCCGTGGGCAGATTGCACACCCGCCGGGGCGATCTGCAAGTACCGATGAACGACATGGGTTCCAAAGCTTTGCCCAAAAATATTCCACTTTTTCTCGGCAAGCAAGTGCCGGCGAACGAACTCAGAGTCTGACACGATCCCACGGGAACCATAGTGCACGAGGCGATCAATGATCTTCTCTCTGTCCGTGATGTCTTCACCGTCGGCGTCAGTGCCAAAGACCGTTTCCTGAGGATAGTAAGCCGAGCATCCGTTACCTCGCTGATCAATGAAAACGAACGAGATCTTCTTGTCTGGATCGAGCTTCGTTTGCGTCGTTTGGAACAAACGAAATGATCCGTGACTCGAAATACCTGGGCCCCCGTTGAAGAAAACGGTTGGCGGGACATCGGCCAAAATTTTTCCGTAATAGAAGACTTTGATCTTGATGCCATCAGGGCTCGTCGGATCTTCCGGAACCTCGAGGTGCCCCTGCTGCCAATCACTCGGGATGGTTTTGCGAAAGGTTTCGCACGGGTCCGGCAACGTGTCGGCGGTCGCGACCTGAGATGGAGAAAGTACCACGCCATTGGCGAGGTGTTGCTGGACCATCTTCTGCTTAGAACTGTTAGAAGAGGAGTTGCCGCAAGCAACGAGAAAAAGAAGAGCGAAGGACGCTATCATCGACGAAGGGATATGCATCAGAGAATAGTATCATCTACCGATTTACGCTCCTGCGGGCCCTGTAAAAACTACTTAGGTATTGATAAAGAAGTCTTTAGCCAGCCCGGCTTCCATCAATTTATTCATGCGCTTCGGGACCATCCCCGTGAAGTTCAGATGGCCGTCTTTAAACATGCCGAGGTCCTGCAAGAGAACCTTGTCGCCTTCGAAGCCTGCGAGCTCCGTGATCTGACCCACCACCCGGTTTCCTTCGCGGGTGCGCTTGAGCTGGATCACGAAATCGATCGCGGTGCCGATCTGCTGGCGAATGGCACGCACGGGAACGTCATAGCCCGAGAGAAGATAGAGATTTTCGAGACGGTTGAGGCACTCCCCTGGCGTGTTCGCATGCACACTCGCCATGGAACCATCGTGGCCCGTGTTCATCGCCTGCAAGAGATCGAATACTTCCCCGCCGCGCACCTCGCCGATGACGATGCGATCGGGCCGCATCCGCAGCGTGTTCTTCACGAGCTCGCGCATGTTCAGAGCGGCGCCACCGGTGAAGCTCCCGGTGCGCGCTTCCAAGCGCACGACGTTCGGTAATGTGAAGCTGAGTTCGCGGGTGTCTTCGATGGAGATCACGCGCTGGAGCGGATTGATTTCTTGTAAGAGCAGGTTCAAGAACGTGGTTTTACCGACGCCCGTGCCACCAGAAACCATGACGTTGCATTTCGCTGCGACCAGAATCTTGATGAGCTTCACCCACTTCGGATCGAGGCCAAAGAGGCCCGGTGCTCCATCGAAGGTCTTGATGGTTTTCAAGTATTTCCGGATGGTGACCGCCGGACTGCCTTGGGCGTATTCTTTGGCGATGACGTTGATGCGGCTTCCGTCGGGCAACGTGCCGTCGAGGATGGGGAACTCCGGTCCAAATTTCTTCTTGTTGAGTTCGGCGATGTCTGCAACGAAGGCGTCGAGGTCCTGTGGATCGACCTTCGCGTTCAGCTTCACGAGTTCGCCCTGGTGCTCGACAAAAATAAGTTCGCACTTATTGATGATGACCTCCGTGATTCCCTGCTTCTTGCCGATCTCGTTTAAGAGCGCCCACACACTGTTAGTCGATTCCATCTCAAATCCTTTCGAACAGGAAGGGATCTTCTTCCTGAATAGACGCGCCGTAAGACAGCAAATTAGAAACTAGATTGAAGCGTTGATTGTCCGGTAGCCGCGTGTAGAGGCTTTCCCAGTCGGTGTTGGCCTGGATCAAGCGCACGAGCTCGTCGGTGCCGAGAAAAAGATCGAGGTGCCAGATGAGGAGAACCAACCAGTCGGGTTTATCGGTGCGCACTTGCTTGATGGCCAAGACGCGATCGACGCTCTCGGGGACTTTGACTTCCCTCCCACCGTCGTCGCGCATGGAAAGATACGTGTTGAGAAACCGCAGGTAGAGACCCAGCAAAAAAAGTCGCGAGTTTCCGGCCAGGCTCTTGTCCGCGAAGCGGGTCTCGAACACGCGAATGTCTTCCACGAGATCCATGTCCGTCTTGTCAGGGAAGCTTCCGTGCAAGGCCTTGAAGAGATAGACCGAGGCCATGCGATCGCGGAAGTGCGCCCAACCCAGCACGGTAGAGACTTTCTCGAGGCCCATGCGGTGCTCGTCGAATTCTTTAAAAGCGCGGTCCATCACCATGGTGAGTCCCGGTGCGCCCCGGAGCATTTGTGGGACACTGCCCGCGGCCGCAGGGTTTTTCAGGAGACCCACAAACTCAGCAGGCATGACGAGGGCAGATAGATTCAACATGGGTCTCTTTCCGACAAAATAACTCCGCTTTCCAAACTCCTGTCCCAGAAATTGGCAGAACGTGCTTAAATTAAAGCATGAATCTTCCCATCTACCAAATCATCAACGTGAAGAGTGCGCAGCTCGAAGACCTCGCCGCCCTCTTGCACGAGGATCTGAATCTGCGCAGGCCCGTGGCGTACGTTTTAAAAACGCTCAACCTCGACGAGCAGCGTGAAGTGATCGGGATCATCGAAAACTGGTTCGAAACCCATCAAGCGTCGTGGCGCTATCCCTATCCGGTGTTCATCGTCTCCGACTACAGTGATGCCATCGGCCATATGCCGGTGTTTAGCGAAGTCGCCCAGCTGCCGCGCTTCTACAATCAGAAAGACGTGAAGGTGACTCTCAAAGAAACGCAGGTTCTCGAGCGCAATCGCCTGCTCCAGCAAGAAATTAAAAACGCTGACGGCCATCTCATGGCGGAAGTCGTGCGCGAGTATGGCATGAACCACAAGAAGATCTGGTATCTCGTCAAAGAAGCCAGTTTCTACGAGCACCTCTTGAAGAAGCTCAGAGCGAAGGCCGGCGCCCATGGATAAGAAGAAAGTGCTGCGCTCGAGCTCGTCGGATGACCTCAAGGGCTTCGAAGAATTCCTGGACCACGTCGACCACGACAGCAGCGTCGACAAGATCAACAAGAACATCGGCGGCGAGAGCCTCACGTTTCTCCACCACGACAATACCCGCCTCAAGAAAGTCGCCGCACTGGTCGCCCAGAAACTTCCCGTGGCTCGCCATCACGAGCAAGGCCCGAAGATCATCGAGCAGCAGCGGCACGTGAACGCGCAGCTAAAGAACGACCTCTTTCGCATCTTAGATAAGAAAGCATCTCCGCTCCAGAAGACCCTTTCGGGCATCTGGAACGGCTACTTCTCTGAAAGAAAATAACGACTAGTTTTTCGCGCGCGTGAGGATCAGAGGTCCGCCGACGTGGCGGAAGTCTTCGTCAGACATGGTATCGATCTCGTAGCTATTCATCTGCTCCACCATCACCTGCCGCAACCAGGCCGCAAATCCCGGAACCACACTGAGTCCGAACTTCGCGGCGAAGTCATTCAAGAGCGGCAGGAGCGTCGGTTCTTCTTCACCTTTCAAGAGCCATTCTTTTCCATGCTTTTGGAAGTAGCGCTGGTAGAACACCTTGAGCTCTTCCAGGGTCACACCCATCTTCGCGCCGTCGGCACGCTCGAAGTGGCCGCCCGCAAAATTCACGAGACTTGAAAGCATGATCGCTTCGAAGTCGACGGTGGCGAGTTCGTAGTTATGGTAGAACGCATCTTGCAGGTCGCCCGATTCCTGGAGCCGAGTCAGCACCAGATGGAACTTCTTCACAAAGGGCAGTGCCGCCATGAACGTCTCGCTCGAGCCCACCCAGGCGCGCCAGAGAGTCATGTCGTTGATCTCCTGGGCCGGCGTGGATCCGTCGAGCTTGAGCTTCACCGGCTCGTCCATCGATTGGTCGAGGAAGTTCCCCCACCATAAACCGAGGAAATACTCCTGGTCTTCGTGTTCGAAGGCCGTGCCGCCGATGGCGCGTTTGAGTTTGCGCTTCTGGGTTTCGAGGAGCGTGTTGCCGAGGCGGTAGAGATCCGCGAAGTCGAGCTTCTGGAACACGGGCGTGTCGCTGCCCAGTTCTTCTCGGGCGAAGCTGAAGCCGAGCTCCAACCGTTGGCGAGCCTTTGCTCCGGCGCGGGCCATCGCGATCGTTCCGCCTTTGAGCGCCTCATCGGCGACGATGCGCGCGTTTACGAGGCGGACGAAACTGAATTGCAGGTAGTCGCGGCGGCGCATGTCGCTGATGCCTTCGAGCGCGTCTTTCAAATCGTCCATGCCCGACTGGTAGGGAGTCAGAGACGAGGAGTGCAGTGACTGGTTCTTCATGCTGTCGTCGATGTCGCCCGTGGCGCCGACCCGTTCCCGCAGCCACGCCTTCGCGGCTTCCGGTGACGGCAAGAGAGTATCGAGTTCAAGGGCCTCGTAGTAGTCCACGAAGCCGAAGTCGCGCAGCCGCTCTTTCTTGCGCTGGTAGGTTTCTTCTTCAAGAATCATGTAGGAGTCGGACACCATCTTGAACAAGTGCGCGTAGCCGTTCTCGACGCCGAGCTCGGTGTAGATGTCTTTCACGAGCTGCTTAAGCTCGGAGACGTAGGCGAAGTCATCCGGGTACTCGATCAAGAGCTGGTTGTCTTCGGTGAGGAAGTAGTTATCGTTGTCGGGGTACTCCGGCTCTTCGGCATCGAAGGTCTGGATGGTGCACTGGTTTTTGAGCGACAACAAAAAATCTTCTGAGCGGGCGAAGTCGGAGCGCACCTGCTGGTCCGGGCAGTGGCCGTAGACCTCGAGCCACCAGTTCGCCGCCGCCGGATCGATCTCGTCACGGCGCCACAGATCGATGTCGAGCATCGCCTGCCGTTGGTCAGGTGAAAGTTTGCTCAGGACAGCGGCCACGTGGTCTTTTGAAGTGGATCTTAGGGCCAGAAAAAGCGGCTGCACCGGGATGGCAGAAAGGTCTGTCCCGTGCTCCACCAACTTCTCAATGTCTTCGAATTTCCGGTAGGCCTGAGACTCAACTAACAGCTGGCTGACGACGTCTTTTTTCATAGCAGAAGACTTACCCTATCCACTTGAGAAGCTCAAGATGACGGGGCATAATGGCCAGATATGGACATCTTTTCTAGCTTCCCGACTCTCCAGGACCTCCGTAGTCGCCACCCCGCTTTGCGCGGTGTGCTTTTTGACATGGATGGCACACTTTTTCAGACTGAAGAAATCCATGCGGATGTTTTACGACAGATGGCCGTCGACTGGAAAATCCGCCCTCCGTTCCCTCCTGAAGAAGTCGAAACGCGCCTTAAGGGGATGGCCGATCGCCAGGTTCTCGCCATGGCGCGCAGCTGGCAGGGCTTTCCCGCGGACCTCGACGAAGCGGCTTTCATCAATGAGAAAAACGACCGTCTTTTGAAAATGATTCCCCAATCCCCGCTAGAAAAATGGTGCGCCCCTGCGATGACGCAATTTCTCAAAGAGGCGAAAGCCGATGGCCTGATCCTCGCCGTCGTGACGTCCAGTGAGCGCGTGATCACGGACCAACTCCTCAAAGTTTCGGGTCTCGCTTCACAGTTCGAACTCGTGATCACTCTCCAAGATGTGCGCTTTGCGAAGCCCCATCCCTGGCCCTACTTACAGGCCATGCAGCAGCTCAACATCGGGCCACGGGAAACGGTGATCTTCGAGGACTCGACGCCCGGACTCGCGTCCGCGAAAGAATCGGGAGCGTGGGTGATCGAGGCGCAGTGGTGGGAGAACTATTCTTCGGCGCGACGGACGTAGATCTGCCAACTGTTTCCGGTGTTCGCGTCGTTGCGCAGCTCGCAGAATTCCACGGGCTTCTTAAGACGAGGATCGATGTCGTTCTTCACCCAGAATCTCTCGGACAGCACGCCCACCAGATTGTAGAGGCCCTGGTGGTTCTGTGAATCGATCAAAAATTTAATGAACGTCAACGGAACCGCGGCCTCCTTGCTTCCTAGCTTGTCAAAGGAACGCATCTCTTCGAGGGCCTTGCGCTGAGTGAACGTTTTGAGTGTGCCTTCCAGCAGCTGTAGCTCTTCGCGGCTAAAAACGTAGTCGTAACTGAACTTCAGCATGTCCACGTCGACGAGTTCGAGGTTCTGTTCGTGCAAAATTTCAGCTGCCTGCAGGAACGCGGATTTCACTTCCATCTTAACTTCCGGCGCCTTCACGACTTTCGGCAACTCCACCACGGCGACTTCCACGTTTTTCTCCACCGGAGTCTCCGTGACGACTGGTTTTTCAGCGGGCTTCTCGACGACCACCGGCTTCTCGACAGGTGTTTCAACCTTCGCTTCAAAAATATTTTTCAGGCCTTTCCGCTGAAACTCTTTCAAAGCGCCGTACACGAAAGCGCGCCCGTGTGGGTAGCGATCACCGTACCTGAGACGAAGGTTGGCGTAGACGATCGGCAGCATCTTGCTCATGGTCTGGCGGATGCGCTCTTTGCCGGACATCATCTGCCCAAACCGGCGCAGGCACCCCTGCGCGTGGCCCTCATCATTGAGGATGGTCACGAGGTTAGACGTTCCCAGCAAGTAGGTTGCAAGCGGTGCCGTCGACACACCGTAGAGCTGGTCTTCTTCAGAACAAATCTCTTGAAAGAGCTGTTTGTCTTCGGCGCACGCACGGGCCATGACCTCAGAGGCCTCAATCGTCGAACTCGACTCGCAGGATTTCTTGTCCGCCTTACACTGAAAGTGCACGCGCGCGGCAGACACGCTACCGTCGAGCTTCTTCGTGCCCTCGAGCCATTCGCGCTCGAACTTGATGAAGTTGTGAGACTTGTCGATGACGGGGGCGGAGTACGGCTCTTGCTGCGCCAAGTTCTGCAAGAACGTTTTCATGTCATCGGACTTCGGACGACAGCTTTTGATGAGCCCCTGTAGTTCGAAGCGGCACGAGTTGGATTTCTTCAGGAGGTCCATGTCACTGCGAGCGTGGTCCATCACTTCGAGCAGATAGCTCAGAGCGAGCAGACGGTGCGCGTACCGAATCTCATCGAAGTATTTCGAGAGCACGGGATGCGGGCACGTCGATGCGCCCATGACCTCTTCGCTGAAGAAGCGGCCCCAGTCAGAGGCGCCGGACCAGATGTAGGGAAAGAAATAGCTGCCGTAGAATTCCTCGTCGTTGGAAACGTAGCGGCCAAAATACGGATCGTGATGAAACCCGGGACGCCACGGGCCGGCGTAGGACGATGGAGATTTTTCGCCGAGGTATCCCTCGGTGAAACTTTTTTCGAGTGCGGTGGTCGCCCCGGCGGTGCCGACCAAAAGACTCAGGATGAGAGTAAAAACAAAGCGAGCCATGGTACATACGTTATCACGAGGAGGGCCCCGAGCAAAAGCAGCAGAAACGGAAAACTCGCTAAATAGAGTTCGGTGACCGGACGCTGGAAGCGAAAGCTCGAAATGAAGAGATTGATTCCCACCGGCGGCGTGATGTAGCCGATCTCTAAATTAGTCAGGAACACGATCGCTAAGTGGAACGGATCGACTCCGAACTCCGCGGCCATGGGAAGAATGAGCGGCACCACCACGATAATGGCGCTGAAGATGTCCATCAAGCAGCCGACGACCAAGAGAAAGATGTTGAGCACGAGGAGAAAGAGCCACTTGTCCGTGATCAGCTCCCGCATGGTGGCGAGAATCTTCATCGGGACTTCGTTATCCACCAGGAAACTCGTGAGACCCATGGCGCTGCAAAGAATCAGCACGATTGCCCCTACCAGCGTGAGGCTCTCCACTCCGACTCGTGGCACGTCTTTCCAGAAACTCAGGTCTCGATAGAGGACGCAAACCATGATCAAAACGTAGACCGCCGAAAGCGTTGCCGCTTCAGTGGTCGTCGTGAATCCACCGTAGATCCCGCCCAGCACGAGTACCGGCAGTGGCAGCTCCCAGCGCGACGTCCACACCGCACTCTTCAGCTCTTGCCAGGAGAAGGCCTGCCGACTCGACGGTTTTCCGTTGAGTGCTGACCACGCTCCCAAAACAACGATCAAAAGAATGCCGGGAAAAATACCGGCGAGAAAAATCTTATCGATGTCGACCTTAGCGATGATGCCGTAAAGAATAATGGGCAGGCTCGGCGGAAAGAGCAGTCCGAGCGAGCCACAGGTCGTGATCAAACCCAGTGCAAATTTCTCCGAGTAACCTTCTTTGAGGAGGATCGGCATGAGCAATCCGCCCAGGGCGATGATCGTCACCCCCGACGCTCCCGTGAACGCCGTGAAGAAGGCACACAGAACGATCCCCATCAAGGCCACGCCTCCCGGCAACCACCCCAGCAGCGCAGCCGCGAGCCGCAGGAGTCGCTCCGGAGATTTTGACTCCGCCATGAGATAACCGGCGAAGGTAAAAATCGGGATCGAGACGAGTGTGGGTGTGGAAGTGAGGCGATACATCTCTACTGTGACGGCCGAGAGCTCGATGTCCGCACCGAAGAACGCCACCAGTGCGACGGCCCCCATCATGGCGTAGACAGGTAGTCCCCAGATTGCAAAAAATCCAATCAATCCGTAGAGCATCCTAGGCCTCGGCCTTGTTTGCAGTCATCAGCGCCAAAAGCCAGCGCAGCGCGAGGAGCCCCCAGCCGAGAGGAAATATGATCACGAGAGAACTCGAGTGCAGTCCAAGAAGACCGGCACTGCCATACTCTTTTTCAGAAAGATAAAAGAGCCACGCCGACCACGCGAGAGCGGCCGTCACGAGCGCTGTGACAAGAGAAAGTATTCTCTCAACGAGAATCCGCATCGCGGGCGGAGCAAACTCCATCGGCTTCGAAAGTAGATCGATGCGAATGTGAGATTTCTTCCCGACCGCGAGGATGCCACCGGCGAAGGCCGCCACAATGACGAGGTGGCGGACGACAGGATCGATCCACATCAACGAGCTGCCGGTCCAGCGCAAGACGATCCCCAGCAGTGAGAGACCCAGCATGCCCACGAGACTCGCGAGTAACACCGCCCGGGCACTCTGGTCGAAGGCGCGCGTGATCACTTCTTCACTCCGAGGGCTTGATAGACTTGCGGCGAGAAGAGTTTGCCTTGGAGTCTCTGCACCACAGTCTGGTGATAGGCCTCAGCTTCTTTCTTGTCGGCGTCAGAAAATTTTATGAACTGTACGCCGAGTTTTTGCAGCTGTGCCCGCGCCTCTTCGTTCTCTTTGATGGTGCGGGCGTTCGCTTCTTGCACGTAGCGCTTAGAGACTTCTAGGATCTTCTGCTGGTTCGCGGGTGTGATCTTCGCCCACTCTTTTTTTGCGATCAAGAGTGCGCCGAAGGACCACGCCGTTGGAAAATCGATGAGGTATTTAATCTTGCTGTGCCACTGAAGGGCCAAAATCCCCAATGGTGGCGCATAGGCGGCGTCGATGATCCCGGTAGAGAGCGAGGACAACACGTCAGTGATCGCGAGCGGTACAGAGATCAGGCCCACGGATTCCAGCATCGCCTTCACGACTTCATCTCCCTCCCAGGCCCAGACCTTTATTCCGCGCAGAGCTTTCATGGACTCGACTTTTTTGGTGGAGACGACGTAGACCTGGCCCACTTCGTAGAAACCAACATTCACGAATCCCTTGGACTCGAGTGCCTTGTTAAACGTCGGTGCCATTTTTTCAACCGTCGCCCAGGCCTTGGCGCGGTCGTCGCCGAACATGAACGGCAGCTCCATTACGCGCACGTCGCCGTGGATATCACCCAAGGTTTTGCCGGTGAAGATCCCGCCGTGCATTTGGCCGATGCGCACTTTTCGCAACACATCCGGTTCGTCTCCCGCGACGCCACCGTAGTAGACTTTCAGTGCCACTTCACCTTTCGTGGCGGCGTCGACTTCGCGGGAAAACTTCTTGAGACTGTCGCCCCAGGTGGTTCCCTCTGGCACCAGCACCGCGAGCTTGAGGTTCACCACCGCGAGAGCAGAAAAAGAGTAGAAGCAGCAGAGCCAAACAAGAGTTTTCATCGGAACCTTCTTAGAAAATTTTCTTTTGGAGTGGTTTGAGAATACCCCAGCGCTTCTCGGCGATGGCATTCATGAGATTCAAGTTTCCGGCGCCTTCGCCGGCCTTCCATTTCTCGATTTCTTGCTCGAGGGCCCGGCCCTCTTTGATGAATTCATCTTCATCCAAGCGCGGGATCACGGAGAACTGCAGGTAGCTCACGCGCGCGAGCAAGTGGTTCGGATTCTTGAGCAGGAATTTCTGAAACAGCTCGCGGCCCAGCTCGGGGTTTCCTCCCAGCATACGTGGACGCGAGGCTTCGTACTGGGCGTAGAACAGCGGACAGACACCGTTTTCAATGTCCACCTTGAGGCCACACACGTGATCGAACAAGAGCTTCACGCGCGGGAGCTGGCTGATCAGCACCATGTCTTGTTTTTGCATGTTGATGCTCGAGGCCCAGGACTGCGCGAAGTAGATCAGCGCAGGCAAGTCCTCGTCGTCGACGTTTTCTCGCAGTGACTCCACGAGAGCGGCTTCGTCTTTGACATCAAAACGGACACCATTTTTTGCGAAGTACGTTTCGCCGTGCTTGAGCGCGCGTTGATAGAGCGCGAAGGCCCTCTGCAGTTGTGGTTTCTCATCGCTTCCCTCGAGCACCTCAGGGATCATGAGCGTTTCATACACGCCGTAGGCGTAGCCCGCGTAGGCCTTCACAAGTGTCCGGCGCAGGACCTGGTTGTCCTCGTCCTGGGACAGCATGGTTTCCATGAACTGGATGTTTCCCGGTGTCGCCTCTCGGAACCACTCCCAGTCTTTTTCGGCCTTCAGTGTGTCTCCACCCTTTTCAAAAAGAGGGGCCTGGGAGCGCAGGGCGAGCTTGCTGAGACTGCAACTTGCCAATGTTAAGAGGAGAACAAGGGGGTACCAGGAGGTCATAGAGCTAAGCTCCAAGTGTTGAAAAATAAAGGTTTCCTTATTGTAAGAAAGGGTCCCTTATAGAGCCAGTCCGCAATTGGGAGGTGATTTTTGCCTCCTTTCGGGCCAAATTTATCGCGGTATGCTAAAATGAAACGTAGGGAATAATCCCACTTAAGTCCTATGGCGGTTCATCCGACCAGAATGCTTGAGAATAACTCTAGAAAAGGAGTCTTTGTTGGATAATCACCACGATTTTCCAGCTCGTTGACCTCCCGCCACTCACACTTGCGGCGGTCAACACTGGAAGGCCAGGCGACCGACAAGAAAGCAGGTGTTCTATGAAAACGAAAAATGTACCGACATTTATCCTACCGAAACCCGAAGCGACGACAGAAGCACGCCCGCTGAAAAGCTTGCGTCCGATGCGTTCTTTGAACGGACTCAAGAGTCTCCGTCCGAAGAGCATTCCCGTTGTTGCGCAAGAAATGGCGAAGCAGTAAGAGGCTAGAACTGGCGCTCGAGCTCGCTGAGCGCCTTCGTTTTGGCTTCTTCCAGGGCCGTGAGCTGACGCTCATGCAATCTCTGTAAGTACACTTTCTTCAAACTAAAACCCCGTTCGAGATAGCGCTTGTGGGCCGTGACAATGTTGCGGAAGCAGCGCTGTTTGTCGCTCTTATTCACTGTGATCTCTCCGCAGTCCCCGCGCTTCAGGTCCAACTGACGTTCGATCTCGAGGGTGAGTGTGCGATAGCGCTCCTCGAAACCGCCGCTCACCTCGAGGGCCTCGAGTTCGCCGAGCACCTTCTCGAGCGCAGGGCCCTCGGTGGCATTTTTGTCTTCCCCGCTCCCGCTGAACGGGTTTTGAAAAAGTTGCGCGTGCGCACTCAGCGAGGCGAACAAAAACGCTAGAATAAATTTTGCCATGGTCCCTGCTCTCCAATCTGCTTCAAAAAATCTTGCTCCATCATGCTGCAAAACCGGGCGAGTGGGAAGCCCACCACGTTCGCGTAGCAGCCTCTGACTTGATGGATGAACGTGAGCGCTTGGCCTTGGATGCCGTACGCGCCGGCCTTGTCCAACGAATCTCCACTGAGCACATAGTCCTCGAGGAGCCGCGGATTGAGTGGCTGAAAATCAACCTCGGTCGTTTCGACGTGCTCGAGGCGCTTCCATTTTTCTTGGTGCCAGTAGTGCACACACACGGCGGTGTGGACCTGATGGGTTTTTCCTGCGAGATCAGTTAAAAACTTCCGGGCCTCGTCGCGGTCCCGCGGTTTCCCGTAGATCTTTCCGTTGAGCGCCACCACCGTGTCCGCCGAGACGACGACCGTGGGAATTTCCGGGAGTGTCACGCAGAGCACGTGCCCTTTATGGCGCGCGACCGCGAGAGCGAAGGAACAGGGATTCGTTTCATCGGATGCTTCGTCGGTGGCGATCGTCTCGATGGTGAATGGCACGTGCGTGTGCCCCAGCAATTCTTTGCGACGAGGCGAGGCACTAGCGAGGATCAACTTCCATTTATTGTTGGCGGGCATTGCGTAGCATCCATCCGTAGTAGTGAAGGAAACTCATGTCGCGCACCGACTCTCGCGAGTGGTTATGGCGACGCTTAAAGCTCAAGTAGTAGTGATCCAGCGAGCGCGCAAAGTAGCGCCCATCGAAGAGACCCAGCACCGGGTCCCCCTCTACGCGTGTCTCTTGCACCATTTTTTCCAGCGAGCGAAGGCTGGTGGTCTCGAGGCGCCGCGTGTGCTCCTTGAGGAACGCCAGTCGACCTTCGAGTTCGACTCCCCACAGACGGTAACCCCAGTTGAGGGCCAGTTGGTCCGCTTTCTCAGCGTCATCCCAGAATGGTTTCGCACTCGCGAGCCAGCGCTCGCGCACCAACATGAACGTCGGAATTCGTTTCGTCATCAGCTCGCTGACCGCGAGATCCGAGGGAACCTCCCCCATGACGTTCATCATCCGGCCATCGGGAGACACCGTGAACCAGTTTTCCATGGAGATGGATTCGACTTTGTCGTTAGCGTAACCGCGATAGTGAAACTCCGCGCTCCAGGGAACCTTGCGCTCGCCGACTTCTTCTTCGTCGCGCGAGTTCAGTTTAAAGTACCCTTTCTGTGAGACTCCGTAGAAGTAGGTCAGCGCAATGTTTTTCGCCAGGATGCTTCCGTTCGGGCTCACGAGCAAGTAGCGGTGAGCACGCTTCGCGAACGCATTGTTGGCTTCGGTTAAGGTATTGAGCGCCTGCTGCTGCTGCTCGTAGCCCAAGAGCAAGGGGGAGGTCGTGAAGGCAATCTGGGCATTGTCCGCTTGCCCCTGGTAAACCGCGCGCTGGAACCATTCGAGGTTCACGGTGGTATCCATGAGGGGCAAGGAGAGCGGATCCGTTTCCGGAGCGGTCATGGGTTTCTGCGCTCGCCCGGTGCGCGGCTGCCAGTGGACGTAGCCTTGGTTCAAGCGGGCCTGAAAGAAGACTTCTTCCGGCGCGATGTTCACTTCATGAAAGCTCATGCTCGTCTCGGGTGCCACGCGCACGAGACCGCCGTCGATGAGGCCGATCCACAGATAGGAGTTCACGCCCGTGTGAACCTCGTCACCCTCTTCGATGCGCGTGAGCCAGCGCGCGCGCGTGGGATACACCCCACGGTAAACACGGCAGTCGCCGATGCAGCTGATCACGCGGCCCACGCGTTCCGGGTTCGCGGACAAGCGCTGACGGACTTTCCAGCCCGGCTCGAGGTCGCGCAGATCGCGTTCGGTGATCCAGCGGCGAATATCCAAAGCTTCGTTGGGGTCATTCCACTTCAAAAGGCTGCGGCTGCGGCCGCGCAGCGTGGGGATATCGTAGTCAGTTTTTTCGGTCTGTTTCATGGCCAGTGCCACGGGGTCTTCAATCCCCCAAACCGGATGGGCGGCAGCGCACAATAAGACGATCAGGGCCCAAAGAGTTTTTTGCATGATTCTCTCTATGATGCCGCACATATGTGTGAGGGGAAACGCAGGCAATAAATTTACGCCCGGCGAGGCTTTTGGTACTCTAGGGGCCTCACCTTCCCCGAGGATTCTATGGCCGACCAGACCGAGCAAACATCTCAAGAACAGTTCTCATTCATCGAGACTGAGAGAAAGATCCAAAAGCGCTGGACCGAGCGGGGAATTTTCAAAAAATCACTTGAGCAAACTAAGGCGAAAGCGCCGTACATTTTCTACGACGGCCCACCATTTGCCACGGGCCTTCCACACCACGGCCACATCGTCGCGTCGACGTTGAAAGACATCGTTCCGCGCTACTTCACCATGAAGGGCTTCTACGTCGATCGCCGCTTCGGCTGGGACTGCCACGGTCTTCCGATCGAACAAGAGATCGATAAGAAATTCGCCATGAGTGCCGCCGACTTCGTCGCGAAGGACGGCATCGCCGCTTACAACAAAGAATGCCGTGGGATCGTCGATCGCTACGTCGTGGAGTGGGAGCGTACCATCGGTCGTCTTGGCCGCTGGGTGGATTTTGAAAACGACTACAAGACCATGGATCCGGATTTCATGGAGTCGGTGTGGTGGGTGTTCAAGAGCATCTGGGATAAAAATCTCATCTACCAAGGCAACAAGATCGTTCCCTACTCGCCGGCTTTGCAAACCGCGCTCTCGAACTTCGAAGCCACACAGAACTACATGGACATCCAAGATCCTGCGGTCACCGTGCTCTTCAAGAGTTTGAAAGACCCGAAGACATTCTTCATGGCGTGGACCACCACTCCTTGGACCCTTCCATCAAACTTAGGGCTCTGTGTTCACCCCGACGTGAACTACGTGAAGTTTCACGACACGGAACATGATCGCTTTTTGATTCTCGCGGAAGCGCGCGTGGAAGCTTACCAGAAGCAACTGAAGGGCGAGGTCGTAGAAACTTTCCCTGGATCAACACTCAAAGGCGAACGCTTCGAACCGCTGTTCCCTTTCTTCGCTCACATGGCGAACGACGGATATTTTGTTGTGTTCAACGACGAATACGTTACGACGACGGATGGTACGGGTATCGTTCACCAAGCTCCTGCGTTCGGTGAAGACGATATGCGCGTAATGAAGGCCGCGGGCCTGCGTGAGATCGTCGCTCCTTTAGACAACGCCGGTCGCTTCACCAGCGAAGTTGTGCCCTTTGCTGGCATGTCATTCAAAGAAGCTGACAAAGAAATCATCAAGGCCCTCAAAGATGCAGGGAAACTTTTCCTGCAATCGACGTTGGTGCACAGTTATCCGATGTGCTACCGCACGGACACGCCGCTCATGTACCGAGCCATGCCGCAGTGGTACCTCGCCGTTGAAAAAATCAAAGACAAGATGATCGCTGCCAACGAGCAGATCACATGGGTTCCTGCCCACATCAAAGAAGGCCGCTTCGGTAAATGGCTCGAGAACGCGCGCGACTGGGCGATCTCCCGCAACCGGTATTGGGGAACGCCGCTGCCGATCTGGATCAACGACGTGACCGGCAACGCCGTCTGCGTCGGTTCAATCGCAGAACTGGAAAAACTCACCAACTCTAAAGTGACCGATCTTCACCGCGAGTTTGTGGATCCACTGACATTCTCGAAAGCTGGCGAAGAAGGCGTTTACCGTCGCATCCCGGAAGTGCTCGACTGCTGGTTTGAATCCGGTGCCATGCCCTACGCACAACTGCACTACCCGTTCGAAAACGAAACCGTCTTCGAGCAAGGTTTCCCGGCGGAATTCATTGCGGAAGGTTTGGATCAAACGCGCGGTTGGTTCTACACCCTCACAGTTTTGTCAGCTGCTCTCTTTGATAAACCTGCGTTTAAGAACGTGATCGTGAACGGCATGGTGCTCGCCAACGACGGCCGCAAGATGTCCAAGCGTTTAAAAAACTACACCCCACCGGATGAGCTCCTCGAGAGCCATGGCGCCGATGCCCTTCGCCTTTACCTGATCAACTCTGGCCTCGTGCGCGCGGAAGAATTGCGCTTCACGGACGACGGCGTGAAAGAGATGACCCGTCGAGTGCTCTTGCCGTGGTACAACAGCTTCAAGTTCTTCAGCACCTACGCGGAAGCTGATGGCTGGAAACCAGAACTCCATTCCGAGCCTGCGCAAAACATTCTTGATCAATGGATCCTCTCGAAGCTACAAACGTTGATCGCGCAGGTGAACAAAGAGATGCAGGCCTACCGTTTGTACAACGTGGTGACACCTTTGTTCTCATTCATTGATGATTTAACAAACTGGTACATCCGCCTGAACCGTCGCCGCTTCTGGGAAGAGGGGCTCGAGCAAGACAAGAAAGCTGCTTACACGACTCTTCACCGCGTGCTCACCGACGTGTCGCGTTTGATGGCACCCTTTGCGCCGTTCCTCGCCGATCACACCTATATCTCTTTGACGGGCAAAGAGTCGGTGCACTTGGATTCGTATCCAGACGCCGAAGAAAAACTCATGAACCCCACACTTGAAACCGCCGTGGATCGCATGCAGCAGGTTATCCTGCTTGGCCGCCAGAAGCGCTTGCAAGATGGTGTGAAAGTCAAAACGCCGCTTCGTCGTTTGTCCGTGGTCCACCAAGACGCCGCCTTGATGAAGGAAATGAAAAAGCTCGAAGAGTACCTGCTCGGTGAATTGAACGTAAAAGACGTGGATTACCTCACGAATGAAGCTGACTTCATCCGTCTCTACGCCAAAGCGAACTTGCCGATCCTCGGCAAGAAACTCGGTAAAGAGATGGGCAAGTTCCGCGGCAAGATCGAAGCCCTGGACTACGCGAGTCTACAAAAAGTGGAAGCGGGCCTCAATGTTACGGTTGAAGGCATCGAATTCACGCCGGAGGAAATCCTCGTGTATCGTGAAGCTAAACCGGGCACTCAAGCCGTCACCAATCGCTTCATCACGATCAACATGGATTGCACGCTTGATCAGGAATTGATCGATGAAGGTCTTGCTCGTGAGATGGTGAACAGAATTCAGCAAGCAAGAAAAACTGCGAATCTGAATGTTTCAGATCGCGTTGCGATAACCGTAGTTCTTGATGGGCCTGAAAGCTCGAAGCTTGAAGAAGTATTGAAACTGCACAAAGTTCATATTCAAAACGAAACTCTCGGTACGAGCATTCAGGTTGGAAGCTTGCAACACAGTGGCACTCTTCTAGATGGGCTTCCCATTTTAGATACGGCCTTTAGAGTGGGTCTTAAAGTAGTACGATAACGCGAAGTTTCTTCGCAGCGGCGGTAGTGACCATTTTTTCTGTTTTTACCGGTGTTTGCTTAGGCAGGCACCGGCACACACAGCACCTAAGTACTGAATTTCACTCCTGACTTTTCTCTTCTCAAGATTCCTTCCCAAATACCGATTAAAATTCTCGGACGGGCCCCCTACACCATCGAGGATTCATGACCTGGCGACAACATCTTGTCTGTAAAATCGAAGTGCGCCACAACGAATCCACTTATGTCTGGGAAAAACACCTTCCCGCACCTCACGAGGTGCCACTGGCCGGACTCTTCGTTCACAACCAATCTTCTCCGCGGGAAAAACGCGAACTCAGTCTCGAGCAGCGCAAGCTTCTCTGGACCTATGACAACATCGAGAACCGTGTCTGGAAACAGGCCGCTCAGGAACTCATGCTGTGGATCTCCCAGCTACCGGCCGGTAAAAAAATTCACATCGACGCCCACCACGCGGGTGCGGCCGTGATGCTTGCGTTGATCGCGGAGTTTCCGCCAACAGAAAAAGAAATCCACGTCCAGGTTCACCACGCTCCCTTGCGCTGGCTCCAGAAGCGCTTTGCTCTGGCGAAGAAGAAGAAGGTCACGCTCGAACAAATGCCCTACCCAGGATGTCCTTGGTCTAAAGCGGCTTGAGGCTTTCTCGACTCCATGTCATGCTGTGAGGACCATGAAAGCACTCCTGCTCTTAGTTTGGTCCCTCGGTGCATTCGCGACAGCGCCGGTCCGCGACATCAACGTGAACTCATTTCAGGTCCATGTGCGACCGCAGCTCGTAGGCATTCACCAAGACATCCAGCAAATTTTCCAAACCATGCCCGGCTACCCTAACGAAGTGTTCCAGGCACTCTCGCTCGTCGACCAACTTCTCTCTCAGGCGCAGGCCGCAGAAAAGATCTGCCCGCGGAAGTTGCAAAACACCTGCGTTCCCCAGATCCAATCCACGCTGAACGTTCTGCGCGATCTCGAGCGGCTGTGGCTCACGCAGGAAGGCCGCTTCGAGACGCCCGTCGACGCTTCTCTCACGGCCTTGGCCGGTCGCAAGCGCTGGCTTCAGATGACGGAGGCCACGAGGAACCTGCGCGCCCAGCTCGAAGCAGAGGTGCTCGCCATCCAGGCCGCACGGCAGGGTGAGAGAATGAACATGTGGCAATGGCGCAAGGGCGTCGACGAGATTGAAGACTGGATCGACATGGTGATCGTCGAATTCGTGCCCGGCAAGTTGCAGGAAGATTTTCGGTCGGCCTGGATGAATTTCTTTCGACCGCTTTACAAGCACTGCGTGCTCGCGAACAACCGTCGCTTCCTTTCGCGGAATGTGGATTCGTTGAATTTTTATTGGAACCTGCTCAACCTGAAACTCACTAAGCGCTTGAAGAAGACGCCGGAAGGAATGAGTGGGCCATTGAATGCGATCCAGAATCGGTGGAACCAGATCCTGCGAGTTCAATACAGTCAGTCATCCTGACCATAAAAAAGGCCCCATTCGGGGCCTTTGAAATGAACTACATTTTCGAGCTGAATTTCTTCGAGCGTCCTTCCGTTTTACGGCGGCGCTTCTGTGCGTTTTCCAATTTTTCTTTTTTCACGACAGAAGGTTTTTTGTACTCAGAGCGAGCACGGTATTCCTGGACGATTCCGTATGCGTCACACAAGCGTTTAAATTTCTTGAGGACCTTGTCGAGCGGGAAACGTTCATCAATGTTTAATCGAATCTGGGCCATGAAAATCACCTCCTTCGAGCGGCATTAGCAGCTGTTAAAACAGCTTGGAGAGAACTAGAATAAGGGGCTTTTTGTATCTTTTTGGGACGCGGACTGTCAAACAATGAACCAGCAAGCCTCACTTTTTTCGACACCCTCACAGGACCCCCTGGCGCTAAAAATGCGTCCGATTCGCTTCGATGACTATGTTGGCCAAGAAAATATCCTCAAAGAATTGAAACGTTTTGGGACACAGCTTCCCCATTTAGTCTTCTGGGGACCTCCCGGAACTGGCAAAACCACCCTCGCCCATCTCATCGCCCAGGAAATTGGCGCGCGCCTTTTTCCGTTCAATGCCGTCCTCGCCGGGGTACCCGAACTGCGCACCACCATCGCAGAAATCCTCGACGCTAAGAGCATGAACCCGCGGCCGGTGATTCTGTTCATCGATGAGATCCATCGCTTCAATAAGTCCCAACAAGACGCGCTTCTGCCCTACCTCGAACGCGGAGATTTTCTCTTCATCGGCGCCACCACGGAGTATCCACAGACGAGCCTCAATCGTGCGCTGCTTTCGCGTGTGCGGGTGTTGGAACTCAAAGCGCATAGCAATGAACACATCGTCACGATTCTTGAGCGCGCAGTCGCTGAACTCAAACGTCCTGAGTTAGAAAAGCATGTCAGCGAGATTTCGAAGTTTAGTGACGGGGATGCGCGCAAGGCCCTCAACGTTCTTTCACTTTTGGCCATGCAAACACAGGAAGCCCTAGCGGATGAAGAAAATCTTCGCCGTCTGTTTCAACAACAGCGCGCCTACGACAAGAATCAGCAACGCCACTATGACGTGATCAGCGCGTTTATTAAAAGTGTGCGGGGTTCAGATCCCGATGCGGCCCTTTTGTGGCTCGCAGTCATGTTGGATGGTGGTGAAGACCCAGAGTTCATCGCACGTCGCCTGATGATTCTCGCGAGCGAAGATATTGGCCTCGCTAACTCGCAAGGTCTGCAGGTGGCCTGCAACGCTCACTACGTGACCAAAAACATCGGCATGCCGGAAGCGCGTATCACGCTCGCGCATGCGACGGTCTTCTTGGCGCTCTCGCCGAAATCAAATGCCGCCTACACCGCTCTCGATGAGGCCATCGCGTTTGTGAAAGAGAACCCCACTCTCCAGGTTCCAGGTCCGCTCTCGAACATCGGCCCCGAGAAGAAGCACTACAAGTATCCCCACAGCTTCCCCATGCATTTCACGCCGCAAGTCTATCGCCCCACGGAAGCTTCGCTCATGCGCTTCTACAAAGCGGGAACCTTGGGTTCGGAAGGCGCCATGAATGAAATCTGGAAGAAATTTACCGGTGCCTAGAAGTTCGACGTGATCTGGGCCCCGACGAAGTTTGTATCTTCTACCGGAACATCAAAGCTTTTCTCGTCGTTGAAGTTTTCTGCTTCGAAGAAGCTGCGGTTAAACACGCGTCCCACCTCGAGGCGCCACTGCAGCACGCGCGGGATGATCGCCCCGTTCATGGCGAGCGTGAGTTTCTGTTCGCGGTAAAAAAACCGCTCGCGGGTCTTCTCACGCTCTTCTCTGAAAAACTGCTGCGGACGATGCTCGAAACCGAAGGTGAAGCCCGTGAAAGGGCCCCAGAAATAGCCGGCCTGAAGGCTATAGTTCCACGGAAGAAAGGTCGTTGCTTGGAGATCGAGGCCCGACTGGTAGCGCTTGCGCCAAAAGACGAAAGGCAACCCCAGAAGGAGGGTTTCCTCACGCGACATTTTTGAGACGTAGAAGAATCCCGGGATCGGCACACCGTTGGCGAAGCTGCGGTTATTGGAGTAGTTCACAACGCCCCACCACTTCGCATTGAACTGGTGAAGATAGTTCGCGGACTGCGTGTCGTTCGCCGGTCGCGCGAACGGTCGATCACTGGCCGAGCCATAGCTCAAACTCACGCCACGGACTTTGTTTTCTTGGCCATAGTAGCGCCAGCCCAAACTGCCTTGCACCGTTCGATAAGGATGCAGGGCCTCAGAGGGATGATGGAGCACGAGGTCACCGGCCTCCACTCCCACCGTGAATTCTTGCTTACCGTTATTCCAGATCGGGGCGCCCGAGCGCACCCGCCATTGGCGCTGCTGAAGCTCTCTGTCGGACCCATTGACGGCCGCTGGGGCGTAGAATGTTTCTTCGAAGGAAAAGTCTTTCTGGGAAGGCCCCGGCCGAAAAAGCGCGGCGAAGTCTTGCGCCCAGACAGTTGGGGTACTTAAAACAAAAAAGAGGAAGAAAAGCTTCATTGGAGTCCTTGCCAAAAGTCCGGGAACGCTCGATCGAAACTCGTTCCTTTGCGTCGATCATGTTCGACCACGAAACGACGCAAATTGTCCCACTCTCCTTGTGCTGTCGAGGCCTTCTTCCACTGTTCCAGAATGCGCTTAAAACGGTCAATCTCACTGGGACTAAATCCGCTCACTCCTCGCAAGGCGATGCTGTTTGTTTCCATGTGGACCAAGATCTTGTCTAGCAAAGGGGCATGGCCACGAGGCAGCACGGGCAGTGCCATGAAGTGGGGGTAGTGCAGCAAGGAGATCCCCACTTTTAACTGAGCGTTCGGGTAGGTTCGGCGGCACCACAACACGTAGTCCAAGAGTTCGATGAATCGGAACGGTGATAGTGCGTTGAACGTCACCAGCAAGGTCACCGGAATTTCCGGCGTCTCTCGCAGCACCATTTCGAGATGCCGGCAGAATGTTTTGACGTTGAGGCCATCGCGCAGCCACTCTGCCTGCTCGCCCCAAGTATCGATGCTGGCAAAAAGATGGAACTCTTTGAGCGCCTTTTCCTGAAATAATCGCGCCAGTAAATCACGAAAGCGCGCGAAGCGTTCGTCAGAAAGCATGAGATTCGAGTTGAGCGAGAACTTCAGGTTCGGCAGCGGATCCGTCAGAAAAGACTCCATCAAGCGAAAACTATCGTCGTCGAGCAAAGGCTCACCACCCGTGAGTCGCAGCACCTGGAGCTTACTGCGCACGTCGGGCCACCAGCTCCAGAAGGCCTTTGTCGCCTCCGGTGTTTCTTGAAACAAACCGAGAGCGCCAAACTTGTCCGACGTCGGGTACGCCCCGTGCTGACGAATCTCGGCGCGAAGAGCGCTGCTGACTGCGGGATCACAGTACGAACATTTCAATTGGCAGGTCGATGAGAAGGACAGCTCGAGGTACGTCGGGTCGATGTTTTCATCGCCGGTCATTTCCGCCAGCTTCGGCAAAGAACTTCTCGCCCAGTCTTCTGCGGATTTATAATGGCGATCACTCAACAACTCGGCCCCGGCATCTTCGGTGCTCCAGCAGTAGGAACATTCCTCCGGTCGCACGCCTTGGAGCATTTTTTTTCGTTCGCGTTTCTTGTGCTTAGTATTGTGGAGTGCTCCGGGATTCGCGGCCAGCTCAAGAGCAGGAACCTTGTGGCGAGGCGGATGGTGACAGCTGTGGGTCTCACCGATCTCGAGATGCACCGTTGATTGCAGCCACTTGGCCGCACACATGGTGGGAGAAATGTCATCGAGTTGAAGGCGAACCGATTGGACGTAGTCTTGCGAGAAGCCTTGGGCAAAACGCTCAGCGATTTTTCCCACTCCGGGAAGGCGACGTACACGTTCGTACGCCGCCTTAACCACGGGATGAAAAAGTAAACTCAGAACAGGGCCTCAGGATTCATGTTCTCGAGGTGATGCTTCACGCTGGCGAGAAACTTAGAACCCATCTCACCGTCGATGATCCGGTGATCGTAGGTGTGCGTGCCGTACATCATGCTCCGGATCGCCATGGAATCATCTTCTTGAATCATGATGCGCTTCTTGATCACGCCGGTCGCGAAGATACCCACCTGCGGTTGCAAGATGACGGGAGTCGCGAACAAGACGCCGAAGCTGCCGTTGTTCGTGAAGGTGTAGGTGCCGCCAGAAAGATCATCCATCGTGAGCTTCTTGGTTCGTGCCTTGTTCGCCAAGATATCGAGCTGACGAGCGATGCCGGTGAGGTTCAAGTCACCTGCGTACTTGATGACCGGAACAACCAAACCGTTGCCGGGAACGGCAACCGCGCAACCCAAGTGAATATCTTTCTTAATGACGATGTTGTCGCCGTCCACTGACCCGTTCACCATCGGGTTCTCTTTCAAAGCTTGCACGATGGCGTACAAGATGAAGTGTGAGTACGTGAGGTTGAAGCCTTCGCGCTTCTTGAAATCGTTCTTGAACTTCTCACGGAACTTCACGAGGTTCGTCATGTCGATTTCATCGACGCTGTTCACGTGCGGTGAAGTTTGTTTTGAAAGAACCATGTTCTTCGCAATGGCCTTTCGCATGTTATCCATGGGGATCACTTCAGTGCGACCCACGGTCGTGCCGCCAGCTGGAACGGCCGATGGGGCCGGTGCCGCTTTCGCTGCACTGGCCGCTGGAGCCGCAGAAGCTTTACCGCGACCCGCGATGTAAGCCTCGAGGTCCTCTTTATTCACGCGACCCGCAGCGCCGGTGCCTTTGACGTTGGCGAGTTCAGACATCGGGATGCCGGCTTCTTGGGCCATGGCTTTTACCAGCGGCGTGTAGAAACGGCGGCCAGCTTCTTCAACAGGAGCTGGCGCTGGGGCCGCGGCAGCTTTCGCAGCCACCGGAGCTGGAGCGTCTGCTTTTGGTGCCGCCGCTGGAGCAGCTTTCGCTGCCGGAGCGGACGCTGCTGCATTCAAGTCGTCTTCGATGATGGCGATCGGGCGGCCGACGTCGATGGTCGTGCCTTCGGGGTACAAGAGTTCGACGATCTTGCCTTTCACAGGAGATGGAATCTCTGATTCCACCTTATCGGTCGAGATCTCGAGCAACGTGGCGTCGAGGTCGATGACTTCACCCGCGGCCTTGTGCCACTTGGTGATGGTGCCGGTGGTGATCGACTCACCCATCTGGGGCATAACAATTTCAATACGGGCCATGGAAAAACTCCTTGAGCAAAATACCGATTAAAGATTCAGTGCGCGTCCCTTAGCTGCCAGCACGGCTTCGCCAAGGAATTCACCCAACGTGGGGTGCGGATGGATGGTGGCGAAGATTTCTTCGTCGATGCCTTCCATCGTGCGGAACAAAACATATTCGTGGATCAATTCTGTGGCATGGGTTCCCACGATGTGAGCGCCCAAGAGTTCGCCGTACTTGCCGGTGAGAACTTTAACGAAGCCGTCTTTCTCATTCGACGCGATCGCCTTGCCGTTCGCCATGAACGGAGCTTTGCCGACTTTGTATTCGATGCCTTTCTCTTTCAATGCGCGCTCGGTGTAACCCACGGAAGCGACCTGGGGCTGACAGTAGGTGCAACCGGCGATGTTCATTTTATCAATCGGGTGTGGATGTTTGCCGGCCAAGTGTTCCGCGGCCACCACTCCTTCGTGGGAAGCTGCGTGTGCGAGCAGCGGTGGGCCCGACACGTCACCGATGGCGTAAACACCCGGGACCGAAGTTTGGTAGAACTTATCCACGCCGATGAAGCCCTTTTCAACTTTCACGCCGATCTTTTCGAGGCCGAAGCCTTCTACGACGCCCGTCATGCCGACAGCAATGAGACCCATGTCAAACTTGTAGTCGGTGGCTTTACCAGCTTCAGTGCAGGTGATGGTGACGTCTTTGCCGTTATCTTTGGCGGTGACTTTCTCCACACCGAGTTTGAGCGTCATGCCGTATTTCTTGTAGTGCTTTTCAATTTCCGCAGAGCAGTCGTCGTCTTCGATCGGCAGCAAGTGCTTCTGCATTTCAAAGATTGTGACTTGCACGCCGAACGCGTTCCAGAAGTACGCGAACTCCACACCAATGGCGCCGGCGCCGATGATGCCGATGGACTTCGGAAGTTTTTCAATTTTCAAAGCTTCCCATGCGCCGACGAGGTTTTTGCCGTTGTGCTCGAGACCCGGGAACGTGCGGTACTTAGCACCCGTGGCGATGATGCAGTTTTGGAATGTGAGTTCTTCGGATTTGCCGTCCACAAGCTTCACGTCCATCGACTTGGCCGTCTTGAACGTGCCTTTGCCGGTGAAGACTTCGATCTTGTTTTTCTTCATGAGGAAGGCGATGCCCTTCGACATGTTCGCAGCGATGTCGTTGGCGCGCTTCACGGCCACGCCAGCGTCGAGACCGTCGAGGGTGACGTTCACGCCGAGAGATTTGAGATCGCTCACTTCGTGCACCGAGTGCGCGGATTTCAAGAGGGCCTTGGTAGGAATGCACCCACGGTTGAGGCAGACACCGCCGAGCTTATCAGCTTCGACAATCGCAACTTTTTTTCCTAACTGAGAGGCGCGGATGGCAGCGACGTAACCGCCGGGGCCTGCACCTAAAACCACTACGTCAAACGCCTTGGCCATAAGGGTCCTTTTTTAGATTCCTAGAGTCCTCTCACTTTGAATTAACGCAGCGCAGTTCGTCAATGAAAGACCAAGCACTTGCTAGACGTAAGACCCTCATTCCGGCTATAAGACCCCCCATTTCAAGAACGTCTACTGATCTCATCATCACTCCGGAAGAAGTTGCTCAGATTCTCAAGGTCTTTCCTTACGGCATTGTGGCGGTCGACCTCGAGACCACGGGTCTTTCTCCTCTCGTCGATCGCATCATCGAAATCGCCGCCGTGAAGATCACGTCTCGCGGCGACGTGGAAATTTTCCACCAGCTCATCAATCCCATGACCGAGATCTTGCCGGCGAACGCGGCGATCCATGGTCTAACAAATGATGATGTAAAGAACGCGCCGACGCTCAAGCGGCCGATGCGCTCGCTGTGGGAATTCGTGGGCCGCACGCACTTGTTGGCCCACAACGCCCTCTTTGATGCCGCCTTCCTGGTGAAAGGCTCCCATGATTTCTTGATCGATCTGCCCATGATCCGCGTTTACGACAGCGCCAAGTTCGCGCGCGCCCTCATGAAGAACACCGAGTCCGAGACTGCCGGAAAATCTCCGGCGAACTACAAACTTTCCACGCTCGCGGAATTCTTTAAGGTTCCGCTGCTCCATCACGTCGCTCTTGAAGACACGCTCGTGTGTCTTAAGGTTATGGCGGCGATGATCGAGCGCACGCCCGTGGAAAAGCACGCCGAGTTCAAAGAGCGCTCGTTCACGATGGCGATGAGCCAGTACAAAAAAGACGCCGCGTTCGTGGTGCCGGGGCGCTTTGATGAGATGCGCGACCACATCCGCCTGCAGACTCCGCTGGACATCCACTACACCGGTGGCACGGTGGACGACGAGTGGCGGCCCGTGAAGCCCATCGCCTTGATCCCGATGCCGCGTGGGCCCGTGCTCTATGGCGTATGCCTGATCAGCAAAATGAACAAGTCTTTCGTTCTAAAGCGCATCAAGGCGTTTAAGGTACGCGTAGAAGAAACCCCCGCTATCCAGGAGACAACCGATGCCGAAGTGGTCCTCGAAGTTTCTGAACAAGAATAACTTTCGCCGCCGCATGGTGGAGCTCGTTATCCTCGTGGTGCACTTGTTGCTCTTGCGCTGGATCGTCTACGTCTTGAGCGAAGGCGGCACGTTGCCGATCGAAATCGTCGTTGGTCACTTCATGGGTCTCGCCGTCTCGGGAGCACTCTTGATCCGCTTCTGCGCCTGGCTCTACCGCCGCCAGTATTTGCGCGAGAACAACCTCCATGAACTCCCGCGCTAACTGGCAAAGTGAACTAGCCTCGGCCTTCCGCCGCTCCGAAGAACTCTCCGCCTTCTTGGGCTGGGCCGTGCCCACCGTGGACGCCTACCCGTTGCTCATCACCCGAGGCCTCGCGACGCTCATCCGAGCGCAGGGGCCCGCGGGCGTTCTCGCGCGCCAGTTTCTTCCGCACTCAGACGAGACTTCGGTTACGGGATTGCTCGACCCCATCGGTGATCTGAAGCACGCAAAAACGTCGCAGCTCATCCATCGCTACCACAACAGAGCGCTCTTGATTCCGACGACGGTATGTCCGGTGAACTGCCGCTACTGCTTTCGGAAAAACGAACTGCAGTCCGACACCGCGTTCGCGCAAGAGCGCGAACAGACTCTGAACTACCTCATGCAGCACACGGAGATCGAAGAGGTCATCTTCACCGGTGGCGATCCGCTGATCTTGTCCGACGAAAAACTCGGTGCGTGGCTCGAGCTGTTGGCGACGATTCCGCACATCCGCCACGTGCGCTTTCACTCGCGGGTTCCGGTGATTCTCCCCAGTCGCCTTACTGACGATCTCGCCGACATGTTAGATTCGTTCTCTGGCCGCTTCACCATGGTCATGGTGGTGCACACGAACCACGTATCGGAATGGAGCGAGGTCGCTCGCAAAGCTGTGCGCGATTTCCGCCCGGGCGGATTGCGCTGGCTGGCCCAGAGTGTCCTCCTCAAAGGCGTGAACGACGATTCACAGACCTTAGCTGACCTCTTTCGCTTCCTAGCACTTCTGGATGTGCGCGCCTACTATCTCCACCACCCGGACCAGGTCCGTGGGGGCATGCATTTCTGGCTAGAGCTCGAAGCGGGCCGCAAGGTCTGGGGCGCGCTCCACGATCAGCTGCCGGGCTGGATGCTGCCTCAGTACGTGATCGATATACCGGGGGGCCACGGCAAAACCCCGGCTTTTAATCCCGAAGGGCACAGTTTTTCTGGCAGTCTCCTCGATCGATCGGGGCAGCTCGTGCACTCAGCACAGCCGTCATTTCCGGTATCTGACAGCACTGCTCGTCCATAAACCGTTTTTCCCTTCTTTTGCTTTACTGTCGGCATGTTACAATTTTTGTAATGAGCCAAACCATCCTCATCGAGCCCAACGAAGACCTCCGCAAGATTTATTCGTTGAACCTTAATACCTTCGCGGGGACCGACGTCATCGTCCGGCAAAATGCCGACGATGCGATCCAACTCCTGCGCATCCTTCCCACGATCTCCCTGATCGTGTCGAAGAACAAAGTCGGCAGTGAGGAGACCGCGCAGAAGATGGTGGATCATCTCAAGGCCGAGCTGCTGGATATTCCGATCATCGTGCTGGGCGATGCGCCCGCGCTGGAAGACCGCGCCGTCTGCGTGCCGGAGCCGGTGTCCTGGGAAAAGCTCGTGCAGCACGCGGCGAAGTTCCTCGGCGTCACACCGGAGGACCTCGCTCGTCGCGTGAAGCCGGATTTCATCTCCGTGAGCCTCTCCTACTTCTACGACATCACGCAGACACCGTGTGACGTGTTCATTCGCATCAAGAAAGCCCCGGGCGAGTTTCAATTCGTGAAACGCATCCACTCGAAAGACATCTTCGACTTCCACGCCATCAAAAAGTACGAAGACCAGGGCCTCAAAGAGTTCTACATCCAGCGCGACTACCAGCAGTACTTCACGACCTTCGTGACGAACTCGCTCGTGAAAAAACTCGAGCGCACCGATCTCTCCATGGAAGATCGCATCCTCACCACCGCGCACTCCTACGACGTGGTCGCCGACCAGGTCTCGAAGATCGGCATGGACCAGGCCACCGTGGAGCTCGCCGACGCCGGCATCAACTCGATGATCACCAGCGTGAAAGATTCGCCCCAGCTGGCAGGTCTTTTGAAGTTCCTGTTCACCAGCAAAGTCAGCCAGGCCTACCAGCACAGTCACTTAATTGCGGTGATGTGCCAGTACATCCTTTCCAAACAAAGCTGGTATCAACCGAAACACTTAGAGGTTTTGAGCTTCGTCTCATTTTTCAGCGACATCACACTGAAATCCAGCGAACAGATCTCGGTCATCTCCGACGAAGACCTGCGCAACACCAACCTCGACGACGAGGCCCGCCAGGCCGTCATCAATCACGCGCGCGACGCCGCTGTGTTGCTCGAGAAACACCCGGGTGCTAACGAGTACATCAAGACAGTTCTCCTGCAGCATCACGGGAAACTCGATGGCATCGGCTTCAACGACTCACCAGGGGAAGACCTGCATCCGCTCTCAAAAGTCTTTATTGTGGCCGATAGTTTTGTGAAGATTTTGCTGCGCCCCGACATGCCATCGAGTAAGCGAGAAATTCTCCCTATCCTCTACGCCAAGTACACAAATCCCTCTTATCAGAAGATTATCAAGGCCCTTGAGCAGAAATTTCAGGCCTAACTTCGCAAAGCCGTTGACGGACAAGCGGTGAGCCTTTAAATTTCAACCCTACGCGGGTGTAGCTCAGTTGGTAGAGCGTCACGTTGCCATCGTGAAGGTCGAGAGTTCGAATCTCTTCGCCCGCTCCAAACGACCAAATCTAAAAGCCTCCAGAAATGGAGGCTTTTTTATTTGCTCTGAGCTCCCCTCCTGAGCGTGTTGTCACGAGAACCACCCCGGCTAATCCGCCAAGCAGCGATGGTGTATGATTTTCACATGAATGCATTCCATGTTTACTGGTCAAAACCGCGCTCGCGATCAAACCCGATGCACGACTTCGAAGTAAAAGTGCTGGCGCTGTCGGCGTTGGCGTTTGAACGGAGCCAGGGAGTGAAGGCGCACCTGGTGGTTGATGCCCCTCTCGCAGAACGCCTGGCGGCGCTGGGCGTGCTCCATCTCTGGAAAACGATCGATACGAAAATGCTTGATGGGTTTGAAAAAGAAATTGGCTTTGACTGCAGTCCGTATCCGAACTCCGCAAAGCTCTTTGTCATGTCGCAGCTTCCTTCACCATACTTGCTGATTGACGCGGACGCCATTCTGTATGAACAACTCCCTGTCCATCGCATGACCGCAGACATCATCTGTGCGCACTTAGAAACAGATCCTGGCTTCCAGTTCTATCCCAAGGCCGAGGCGGTCACCTTTCAGCAAAAAAAATCTTTCGCCGAGCTGGCACGGATCAACTCGGCCCCCATTTTTAACGTGTCCTTACTTTGGGTCAACCATCTCACCTTCGGTAAAACGCTGGCGACGGAGTTCTTCCAGATCATTGGCAACGAGAGTCACGAGGGACCTGCTCCCGTCCAGCTCATGACCTTTGCGGAACAAAGAATGGCCGGCCATCTCGCGAAGGAACTTCATCTGACGTATGCCACCTTCCGGAATGTGGAATGGGCCTGCGCTGAAAAAAAATTCTTGGGCAACGAAAATGCGCCTGAACTCATCAGCGGCTATCATCATCTGTGGCACCAGAAAGCTTTTCTTCGAAAGTTCCCGAGTTTCCAAGCTGAGTACTTTGGCAGTCTGCTAGTAGAACTTGAAAGAAGGTTACCAGGCATTGGAGCTGAGGCGATCCCTCTCTTAAAGAATATAGAATGCATCTGATGTATGTCGTGAAGAGATTCTGGCTGAAGATGTCGTACGCCTTTCGACCGAGAAAGGAAGTGGTGGTGGAGTCCTCCCCTTCGCCAAGCGCTACCCGGCGGTCGACCTTGTATCCACGGAAAAGATCTCGTGGTTCGAGGGGAATGAAAAAGAGTTTGAGAAAGTCGGACTCACGGGGATCAACTGGCTCACCGGCGTCGGCGATGTTTTTGTGTCAAAGGTGGGCCCAGAGAAACTCCGCCGAGGCTTATCAAAAGATATAAAGACAATGGCGGGGCCTCGGGGGATCGTCTACCAGCTAGGCGAGAAGCCCATCAGTGGAGAGAGCGGAGTCGACGACGCCCATCTTCCTCTCTACCACGAGCTCGGAGTTCGCCTGTGTTCTCTTTGGATGCCGCCGAAGCGGCCCTCTCCGATCTTCGGAGATGACCAGGACAAAGAAAGTCTCAAGTACGAGAGACGGTTTTTCGTTCAATAGAGAAAGGAGTCACTTGCAGGAACTACTCGCGGGCCCAGATCCCGGACTGGACCTTCTCTAGCGAACGCACTTGATCCCCTACTTTTAGGGTCACCAAAACTTTCAAGGTCGACTCATCCGGCCGTAGCTCCAACACTGCTGGTTCAGTCAGCGATTTGAGCTTGAGGTCCTCAAAGGCCGCAGCCAGCTCGCTCTGGTCGAAGCGAAGAGTGGCGTAAAACTTTACGCCGGTAGGCCCGGACCAGTTCAAGATGCCCGACAAGGGCTTCGGGAGGTCGGCCCTCAGCGAGGAAGTCGAAAATTTTCGTTTTGAAGATAAATCAAACCACTCCCGCTCGCCGTTGACGAAGTTCATGTCGAGCACGTCCCCCGCGAACTCCCCCACGACCGTGATCTTGTACGGGTAGCGCTTGCTGAGCGTTGCCCAGTGGTTTGGAGGCATCACCGCCGTCGCCGGATCCCGGACGAGTAGCTGGTCCTCGGGATGGTGGAGAGCGAAGTACGTTTCAGCGAAAGACTCGTAGGTCGCTGCGGGGTCGTTGGCCATTTCGGAGAGAGGAATGGGGACTTCAGGGAGCGCATGCATGGAGATCAGATGAGTGACGCTTTTTCCACTCCCCCAGAGCGCAAGCTCGCCTCCCGGAGCCACGCCCACGACGAGGTACTTGAAAGGATAAATCCCATCGGTTTCCTCATCGCGAAAGCCCTGCTCCATCCGGGCTTCCATCGCTGCGCTATCGAGCTCGAGGCGGCCGCCGTAGCCCTTAAGAGATCTCAGGTCGAACCACCGGATCTGGAGTGCTTTCGGTGCTGGTTTCCGGTCTGCACCGATGAGCTGGAGTGAGCCTGCCTCTCCCCACTTGCCCATGAGCACGCTGTCACTCGGGATCGTCTGGAGGTCACCGTCGATGAGTTCGAAGTAAGACGTCAGGATATAGACCGGATGAGACTTGGGCGCCGTCCCCGTCGCAAGCCAGTCGAATGTTCTAGGCTTTGGAGGCCCAACGAGCCTCGATCCGATGCCTGTTTTGTAGCCGATGCCAAACAGGACGACGATAAAAACAGCGACGCCGATCCACTGAAGACTCGTCATATCGCCTTGCCTAGCCACTGCCAAACCCAGGAATAGATTCTTCCGACGATGAGACTCGCGGGAATCCCAATGAGGCCAAGCCACCAGGCCGGCTTCACGAAATAGTTAATGAACTCAATGGCCGGCGTGCTCGCCTCACTCCAATGTTTCATGGATTCAAAATAGTTTCCCAAACACCCCACGAGCATGCCGCACACAAAGATCAGGGGAGCTGCCAACCAGAGACGAAAGACCGGTGACCGATGGAGATTCCCGTCGTCGCAGACGTAGCCGATGGCGATCGTCATCAGCACGCCTGCAACCACGGCCATCGGCGAGTGCTGGATTAATTCAAACGCACTCCCTCGCATGATCGCCACGGCCACCAGAAGAGCACAGCAGAGACCGAAAAGAGCTAGTGAGAAAAAATAGTGAGTCATGTGTGTGTGTGTTCCTGACCTATCGTCCTGCCTGCTCTCGGATCAGTTTCTGGGTGCGCTCAGAAAAAGTCTTCGTCATCTCGTCGCATTGCTTCTGGGCTGCGTCTGTCGCGGCGGCCACGACACAGTCAGCGTAGCGTCCCATCTCCTCAGAGCTCTTCACCATCTCGTCGACCTTCTGCGCACTCTTTTTTTGCTCAGCCTTGAGATGATTGATGGCCTGGTCACCGAAGAAGAAGCTGAAAACGATCGCACCGACGATCAGTAGAGCGACGATACTTCCGGACCACACGAGTACTTTTTTCATGAAATGTTCCTTGGAATATTTGCCTACGCCGCCTGCTGGGTCGCCAGCGAGTTCAACACGTGGTCGATGAACGACGGATGGATGCCAAACATGCCGCAGATCTCCACGAGGGAGGCGACCTCGTCATTCGTGAGCTCGCCGTCGGTGATGGCGATGGTGACCACTTCACGGATGAAGTTCGTGGCACTGATCTGGGTCATGTGGGGACGAATTTTTTCGACCTGCTCCCCGAGGGCCATCAGCAGCATCTCCACGCTTTTTCCCTCGAGCCGCTGCTGGAGGAGTGCATGGTTTTCTCCCGGGAGCAGGGACATGAGGTACTGCATCTCTTCGACTTCGACTTCCCCATCGGAGAGAGCGATCGTGTAGCCGGCGAGGAAGAGGGCCTCGCGGATCATCTGGGCCATCTCCGAGGTCGAATCGAGGTAGTCCGGTTCCATGAGACGCATGAAGCCCGCGATCTTTTTTTCCATCGCTTCTTCCGAGTACTCGTGATCTGACATTCCTTGCGTGACCCGAAAGGTCTGCGACTTCTGGAACACGTCGAGGGCGATCACCCGGAGCGGATTGATGGGATGGCTCGAGTAGAGGTCCTGCAATGTGACGGTGCCCGACGCGATGTCTTGCTCCATGTCCTCGTACTGCTTCACGTAGCCATCGAGGGAGAACAGGAGCGCATCGCTGGTGACTCCCGAGGAGATCTTGAAGTTCGCCAGGCAGGCGGCCTCGTAGGAGCCGCAGGCAATGAGCCCCACGCGATCGGCGCTCAGCTCCGAGTTCCTCTGCCAGGAGAAGAGCTTGATGCTCTCCGCCGGCGTGAGATTGCCGCCGAGCTGCTCGAGGATGGCATGCGGGCTGAGGTCGTGGTGGCGGTAGAGAAAATGACCCAGCTCGTGGCCCATGACAAAGGTGAGCTCGTCTTCGCTCAGTTTTTCGAGGAGCGACGAGGTCAACAGAATGTGAACGGCTCCGTGTTGCGGAGGATAGCAGTAGGCGTTCATGTGGGGATCCTGCGCCACGTAGACATGAATCTCGGGTCTAAAGCCAATCTTCGAGCGACAGCGCTCGACGGAGCTAAAGACCTTCGGTGCCATGGCCGGTGTGAGGCGAAGCGCACGCTTGAGGAGTTCGCGCTTGGTGTCGACCCCGGGGGCATGGCCCTTCGAGGCTTCTGCGCAGAATCGGGAGATGAGGGGATGGCGCGAGAGTTCGAGGTAGTAGTCTCGATCACCGTCGTAGACGAACGCGTCCAGCTCTAAGGAGCAGTCCGCTTGACGGTAGAGCGAGGTTTTTTGAGTCTCAGGAGCAACCGGTTGGCAAAGTTCGCGCTCCTGTGCTTGCACCAGTTCGTTGATTTTGGTCTGCAGGTCGGTGCTCAGGGCTTCGATCGCCTGGAAATCGCCGGAGGCCTGCACCACCTGCATCTTCTCCATGAAATCCGCGTTTAACTTTGCAATCTTCGCTTCGAGACTTTCCGACATCGTTCGTCCTTTGAATTTGAATCTAGGCTTATCGGCGGAAACGCTGACCACCTAAAGGGGGATTGGTTTGGTCGGCCAGTCGAGGCGCGCTACGGATCTTAAAATAATGAGGTGTCCCACCGATGAGGTTGAATGACTAAACTCCTTATCCTCATTTCAATCACCCTCACCTTCAATGCCTTTGGCCGGTCGTTCAGGGATGTGCCCAACCCCACCGACCGCGGAGGCTACGTCTCCGACGCGGACCAGATCATTGGCGAGAGTCAGGTGCAGTCGCTGTCAAACCGGATTGCCCAGATCAAAGCGGCCACGGGCAACGAGATCGGCGTCGCTGTCGTTCAAACGATCGGCGACGAGACTCCAAAAACCTTCGCCACCGATCTCTTTAATCTGTGGGGCATTGGCAAAAAGGGACAGGACAACGGGGTCCTCATTCTGCTCGTGATGGACCAGCGACGCATCGAGATCGAAGTGGGCTATGGACTCGAGGGCACGCTCACCGACATTGAAACCTCCTGGATCATCCAAGACCACATGATTCCCCTCATGCGTTCGGGAGACGTCAATGGGGCCCTGCATGCGGCCTTATCCCAGATCCAGACACTCACGGAAGCTCCGGGTTCCATGCCGATCTCAGATTCCGAGAGCGATTCCTTCCAAAACCCCGCTCTAAGACTGGAACGTGCGCTAGAAACTCTTAACGCGCAGACGCTCGTCCCCGTGATCTTCTTTGCTTTCTTGGGGTTCGCGGGCCTCACAGTTTTCCTGAATGTTCTGCGGGAGCGAACGAGCTTTAGAGGTAAGGGAGTTGTGGTCACACTGGTGGCTTTCATCGGTTTGGCCCTCCTCGCTTGGGCGGCACTAGTCTTTTTCACTGCAAAAATTGAGACCCAAGCCTACATCCTCTTCACGCTCGTGAATTCCATCAATCTTGGCTACCTGGTTCGAACGAGACCCGACGCCGTGTCGCATTTCATTCACGGGAAAAGCAACGAGCTTCCCCAAAGTCTCACGTGGAGCATCGTGTTCTTCTGCACGAGCTTCGTGTTTGCCGGCTGGCGCCTCTGCTTATGGGCCAAAAAGAAACTGGTAAAACCCGCAGGCTTCGAGATGGTCTCGGAAGATGCGGAGGGGGCCTATCTCAGCAAAGCCCAAGAGTACGAGGAACGACTCGGCTCTGTGGAGTACGACGTCTACGTGAACCCCGAGACGAAAGACGTTCAACTAAAAAAGAACGTGCTCCCTCTCGCAAAGTACGATACTTGCAAAGAGTGCGGCACCAAGGCTGAAACCGAGGACAGCCGACGAATCCTCGTTGACGCCACCTACTCTAGCTCCGGCACCGGTGAGAAGACCATGCTCTGCTACTTCTGCAAAGCGGAGCGGCGGGAGCAATACGTTATTCCGCAGAAGGTGAAGACGAGCTCCAGTGGTTCCGGAGGGGGATCCTTCGGCGGTGGCCGTGGCGGTGGCTCGTTCGGCGGAGGCCGCTCCGGCGGTGGAGGTGCCGGTGGAAGTTGGTAGATCCAAAAAATATTTCAGGTACCTGCTTTCCGTCGCCGCGACTGCGTTCCTAGCGTACATCGCTCTGGGGTTCAGCGGAGTCTGGATGTATCCCCGCCAGGCCTACATGACGATTGCCCTCGAGCAGACTCCCGCGGTTAACCGATGGTTCCTGCGATCGTATTTTTTACTTACGCCGGCGCCGGCCAAGCTTCACCTCTCGGAGGCCATCATCTACTGCCCCGTCTGGCACGAGGACTGCGCAAAGATCGGAACGGAGGTCCTGAAGCATCACCCGGGCGAGATCGACCAAAAAACAATGGGCGGAAACACGCGCATGACCCCACTTCACGTCGCGGTCGTGCAGAAAAACTTCGGTGCCATCGAGTTCCTCGTCAACTCCGGTGCAGATGTCGAAGCGCTCACGGAGAACACGGCGGATCCCACTCTCCATTCACTCTCCGCTCTCGCGCTCGCGAAGAAGACCGGCTACGGCACCCAGGAGCTGGCTAAGCTCAATGAGCTGCTGAAGTGAAAACAAGAGAACCACGCCATATGCCATACCTCACCACCGTTACAGCAAACCTCCTCCTTACCCTGCTCTACTTCTATGCTTTTCATCAGGACTCTATAAAAGGGATGGTCCTCGCATTCTTAGCGGGTTTGCTCGGAGCAGGAGTTTCGCTTCATCTTGCGAGAGGTTCTGGATCTCTACTCGGGACGAATCTTCTAGGGATTCTGGGCCTTCTCCTTGGTGCCCTGATCTTCTGGTGGCTTCACTCAGATCGCACCTCACCGCGCTACGGAGGCGGAGATTTTTTCCTGCTCGAAGTTGCCGTATCTTCCGGAATCATCCTTCTTGGGTATGACCTGACGATCGGAGGGTACTTCTTAGCGGCGGCTAGATCTTAGGCGCCACTCCACTCCCGCTCCGGCGAAGTGAGCGCCTACGGGAGCATGCGGAACAACAAAGGATACACCCTTCCGACGAGGAGACTCGAGGGAAGCCCAATCAGACAGAGCCAGAAGAGGGGCCGTGAGAAGTAGGCGGCGAAGTGATCCGTGAGAGGAATCTCCTTGTGCCAGTGGCCCAGAGATTCGATGCCATTGGCTGCGCTAGACACGAAGACACCCGAGAAAAAGATCAGAGGAGCTGCGCCCCAGAGCCGAAAGGTCGGCGAGTCGTAGGCACCAAGCTTATCTAAGACGTGACCCGCCGTGAGCGTTACGATGATCCCGAGCGCTACGGAAACGGGAGACTGCAAGACAATCCCGAAGAGAGTTCCTTGAAGAATGAGGAAAGCCAGCGTCAGCACTCCCCAGAGCCCGAACATGGCCAGGCCGAAGTAGTAAAGAGACATTTTTAATTCGAACATGACACCTTTTCCTCTGCGAGGTTCATCACCGCGCAGATTGCTAGAGTACAAGTTTTTAGACTTGTGTATGTGCCGCTCCCTTTAGCGGAGCGGCACGGTGAATCTAGAGTCCGTTCTCGAGAAGGCTTTGCACCTTGTTCGCGCGGTCGCTCACGTTGTCCATGTTGGTGGTGGGCTTGTGGTTGATCGTCAACACGCCACCGGCGAAGGTGATGCCTTCGGGGTTCGCAAAGGTATCGTCGTTCTTGACGACGATCTTCTTGAGACCACCGGCAAGAGCTTTCGCTCCCATGTCGTCCCCAGCGATGACAGTGAGACCCTTAACGAGAGGCTCGAAGTAGACCTTTGGCCAAGCTTCTGCGTAGAGGTGATCCATGCCCGGATCCTGGAGGCCTTCCCACTCGACCTCGAGGTTTATAGTCATTTTTGCTGCGGCGTCGATCTTGGCCTTGAGCGCGGGGAAGTTACTCGTCATAAATTCCTGGCAAGCGCGTTTCTCTTTAAGTCCCATGTGTCCTCCTAGGGTAATTACAGAATTGATTCGAGTTGATCGAATAGGTTTTTCGTTTTAGTCGCTGAGTTGAAATTGTGATCTGCTAAAGCAATCACAACCTTCGCTCCTTCTTTTTTTGGCATCCCTGTCCCAGGGGCAAAACTGATCTCGTCTAGGGCCTGGAAAGCTTCTCGGAAAAGTGGCTCTCCCGACGCGGAGCTCTTCTCCTGAAGAACGAGTGCGAGAGAAGCGACGTTGAAGCAAAACTCTGCGGACGGCGCTCCGGACCAGTTCACCCGGAGCTTGGGCGCTGGACGGACCTCATTGAGTTCTGCGAGCCTGCGTTCGAGGTTGAGTTTTGTGAGTTCACCGAATTTCTTCTTGAACTCCTCCACCTCCTCACTCGGCGCCTGGTCTCCGTGAGTTCCCATGAGCTTCTGGAGGTCTGAGCGCTGGCGGAACTCGAGGTAGTTCACGGCACTGGTCGCGATGAGAGTGATGGAATCTTTCCGATCCGCAGAGATGAGCGCGAGCGCCTCCTCGCTGGAAAACTCCGGCGAGAAGGTTCCCTCGCACCGGAAGCCCTCTCCGGCACAGACGAGCGTGAGCTCACGAGGCGAGTTGAGGATCTTCTGAAGTATCTTTTTCATGAACGTGACTCCTCTAGAGATTGTTCTCGAGCCAGAGGCGCGAGCGCACGAAGGTGTTCTCGCCAATTTCCGGGACGTTGTAGTAGAGCGTGGTCCCCTCTTTCTTGAAGGCCTTCTCTCCCATGGCGACGACCACTTTTTTAACCGAAGCCAGGGCGGACTTGTAGTCACTGTCGCGACAAATGTAAGCAAGAGCTTCGAGAAACTCTCGACCGTTACACGCTCTGCCCGCGTTTGCAAACTTCCCCCACTCCACGCTCAACTGCATCTGGCCACCGCAGGTTTTGCGCACGGTCTCCATGGCCGTGTCGAGCTCCACTTGTGCCTCGGACTTGGTGCGCTCTTGGATGCACTCATCGATCTTGTAGTCCGCTGCGAGGTCAACGGTTCTCTCGTCAGCGCGCAGGTTAATCTTCCTGCCTTGGAAGCTCAGCACGCCGATGATCGGCGGATTGGTCTTCAGGCGCTCGTACTCCCCACCGAGCCGCAGGTTAAACCCCAGGCCCTCCGTGATGAACTCTTCCCCACCACGGCCTAGCTGGTTACGGTCGATGATCACCACTTGGCCTGCGATGGGTGAGTCGACCTCTCTAAGGCGCACATAGTATTTTTTCAGGTTGCCAGAGACCTGCGCCAGATCGACGGTGGCCTTCTCGCCCACAGCACTTAGCGTGCGCGTGGAGGCCTCGCCCAGGAGTGGAGTGAGGCCCAGGGCCAGAACTATGATCGCGCGCTTCATCGAGACTCCTTCAGGAAGTTTTCGCATTTCTTCTTCTTCACGCCCGACAAGACCTTGAGCTTCAAGAGCCCCGGACACGCACTGGCGAAGCCCAGTTCATTTTCCACGAACTCCTTCGCCCACGCAGCATCGAGGTCTTTCGCACACAAGGTGAACGCGATTTGCTGGGCACTCTTCTTTTCTTGCTCCATTCCGGGTCTGGTGAACGCATCCGCAACCGCCGCGCGGACCGAATCTTGTTTACATCTGGCGTCTCCGGTCGAGAGCGCCTTTTCAAAGAACGGTGTGGCGATGCCTTTCGTCGAGTAGCTCAGCACTCCCAGCTCGCCCAAGCGGTACATGAACTCTTCATCCGCCTGCAAGGGTGCGTGAGAGAGCGCGAGCTCTTTTCCGATCTCGAAGGCAGTTTGCCGGTCCGCCTCAGTCTCGAGACGAGTGAAGAGATCTTTCGCGGCACTGCTGACGATCTGGTCCCAGTCGCCGTTGCGCTCGCTGGGCTTCACGCGACGAGCACTCTGGAGGACTTCCAAAGATGGACCTTTTTGAGAAAGGGCCTTCAGTTCGCTGAGAGGTAAATCTTTAGATGCCTGGGCGAGCTGCGAAAGCAGCAGGCCCAGGATTAGAATGCGTGTCATCGGCGTCCTAGAGGTTATCTTTCAAGAACGCGCGGGCCTTGTCCCAGAGGTTCGCCGAGTCTTTGTTGTACGTGTGCGTGAAGCGGCCATCTTTCATTTCGAACTTGTTGCCGTAGTCCGGTGAGCCACCCTTGAGGCCCGCATCGTACTTACACACGATCGTCTTGATGCCTTTGGCCGCTTCTTTGTAGTCCGCGTCTTCGCAGAGCGAACTCACGGCACGGAGGGTGTTCTCGCACCAGCTGGCGGCGTTGATCGTGTCCTCAGCGTCACCGAACGATTTCTTGTCGATCTCGGCTTTCGTGGCGCCGCCGCACTTCTTGTTCGTGGCTTCGAGTTCCTTGTTCACGCTTTCTTCGGCCCCCTGCCATGCCTTCTTGATTTTTACGCCTTGAGCGTGTGCGAGCGTTGCTGAAACCATGAGCGCCGTTACTAATCCAAAAGTCTTCATCGTTCCTCCAAAATGTTTCGTCACCTCGCTGCGAGATGATCGGTATGAGAAGCTGCTTGAGTGTTCTTTAAGTATAACGACACAGGAATCTTGCGGTTAAAAAATCTTACTCGATGAAATCAGTTTTTTATTTGCGTTCATCGTCCTATCGACGATTTAATCAATATGCAGACTGAACAAGCATCGCGGAGAAAAGCCCGAACATTTTGCTTTTCCTGTCGGCACATAGCGCCAACACTCGACCAAGAGAGACTCATGCTGAACTTCCGCATCTTCCCCGCCTTCCCGCAGCAGTTTGAGCTCATGGAAGTGAGCCTTTACGTCCTCCGGTTTCTCGGCGCCCTGAGCTTCGTGGCCTATCCGGCGTCGTTGATCGCTTCCATCATGGGCCTCGCAGCTCCGGGCGGAGGAACTAAGTCGCTGCACTGGCTCTCCATCGCGGGCCTCACTTATCCGCTCGTTATCCTCGCTCTCTGGTGGATCGCTGAGAAGCTCAAGCCGGTTTCACCCCTCCTCACACTTAGTCTGACGGCACTTCCTGTGGTCGTGATCTACGGCTTCCTCGCTTGGAGCTTCGGCGGAGATTATCTTAAGCAGAGAGCGAAAACGACGAGGGCGTCGGAGAACCGAACTGAAATCGTGAGGGCCTTGGAAGCAGGCAACTATGATGCTGCCTTTGATGTCATTCGGAACCCGAAGCGCTCAGCAGAATACTACCATCTCGACAATGATTCCCGCGTCGGTTTCGATTTTCATGACCTCATCCTCGAAGCGAAGATCCAACCGCCGCTCTCCGAGAAGTTCGTCCGATATCTGCTCGACTACGTCTTCATTTCAATCACATCGACCTGTCTGCACATCAATCATGCCAAACCTTCTCTTGGAAAAGGCTACACCTTGGTGACTCCGAAGCTCATCGCGCTGCTGGCGAGCTGGAAGGAACAAGGAGTGTTGCCCGCCCTCGCCCATCCCCACCAATGGTTTATCGACAACATCGACCTCTTCACAGATTCGAAGCAACTCTCAACGCGGAGTTTCCTACAAACTCACAATCCTCTGCTGGATGACCTCTTGGACGACTTCAGCAAAACGATGGATGAGGTCTATGAAGTTATGGATAAGCACCCGGTGGACCTCATCAACAAAAAAATCGATCGCTTCGGAACTCCTCTCAATGCCATTCTTCTCAACGAGAGCTTTCGTCCTTCGCCCAGACACGGCCGCTTTGTAAGGGCGTTGCTCGCGCGGGGAGCGGAGCTCCATGAGTCCGAGGATTCGGAGAGAAATGCCGAGCTTCTTTCGAAGCTCACAAAAGTGGACGTGGGGAACTAGCCGTGGACACAAAAATCTACATCTACGACGGCACCGTCAATGACTACGTCGAGCTCGAGGGATTCCTCTCCCGCATCGATGAAAAACGCACCAAGCAGCTCCGACGGTTAGCAGGTTTCCTGCTCCAAGACGGCAAGCTCGAGGGGCCCAACATCGACTACCAGGGAGATCAGATCTGGAAGGTCAGCGTGGTCAACGAACAGAACTACTTCGAGCTCCACCTGCTGCGACGGGGAGAAGAGGTGCTCAAACCCATCTTCGACTTTCGGAATAGCTACAGGGGCCTCGAGAGCATGGCCCAGCTCAACCTCGTCGTCGTCGAGAAGCTACACCCCGACTACCATGGCTGGAATCCCCGTGAGCAGGAATCCTACAACACCGAGGTACGCTATACGCTGAACGAGTACTTCGAGGTCCACAACTTTCGCCCCCAAGAGAAGCAAGAGACGATCGAGCTCATCAACCAAGTCCTGCAACGAAAAAAGGAAAGAGGTGTCCATGAGCTCTCCTCGATCTCGTACCACATCGAGAGGATGCTTCGTTCCAAGCGCTACCTTTGCATCGATCTGCGGATCGTCTGACTTGAGCGCCGGCCCTCTGCTTGCGAACCTCGGATTCTAGTAGACCACTTCCACGGAAAAATTCCCGCGGTAGCTTCCCCCGGGCGTGGTGATGGGCACCGAGGCGATCCGGGCGCCGACATAGATGTCGGCGCGGCGGTTGTTGGGCAAGAAGCCCGTGCCCACCGGAAAAGATGTGAAGTTTGAAACGGTGATGTTGAAAACGCCGGCACCGTTAAGAGACACGGTCGCGGTCGTCGGTAGAATGATCGTGAACGCCGTGTTGCGTGCTCCCTCCACTCGAAAGCTCGCGTTCTGATTGCTCTCCCCTGTACCGGGAGCCACCACGTAGGGGCCCGAGCCCGCCACCACCGTTCCAAAACTCATGTCGGAGCGTTGGGTGATCGAAATCGCCTGAGACCAAACTGCAGTAGATACGGCGAACAGAAACAGGCAAATCATAAATTTCATCAGTTCTCCACTTCGAGGTTTAACTCGATCGAAGGGTTCTCCGTGTCCGTGAAAGCGATCTCTTCACTTCTCACGTAGCGATTCGTGAAACGATCAAACACCCGCATGCGTAGACCTGTTCGCAGGGGCACGTCCTCCACCAGGTAGTAGCCATCGCCCTCGGCTTTCGAGAAAGCGAGAACTTCGTCGCCGGAGAGGACCTGAATCAGGTACCGATCTCCATCGTACTTCGATGAAACGACGCCGTAAACCTCGCCGCGCACGATGAAAGGAAAGTCTACGTGGGCCGTCTTTCCTCCGCGAAGATAGATGTCCTTAGCGACGACCGTTGGCCGGTGATAGATGTTCTGGATCTTCGGCACCACCACTTCGACGCGCGTGCGCAGCCAGGACTGGAGTCCATAGAATATGGCGTTTCCATCTTTGTCGGTTTGCGCGAAGAGACGATTCTGGCCGTTCTTAAATTCGATGTCCTCCAGAAGTGGCTCGTCTTCGTCGTGCTCACCGTTCTCGTTTAAGTCGAGGAAGGCACGGGCAACGACTTGAGACGTCTCGATGTTGCGCTCGGGCATGATCTCGGCGCGGTTGGTTTTCTTGTCGTAGGTGAGCAGGCTGCCGATGCCGATGGTGATCGCCACGTCGTTTTCGGAATTCGCACTCACGGTGCCGAAGCCCAAGAAGCGCTTAAAGTTCTTCTCCGCAGAGGCAAGCACCCAGTCGACGTCCGGCGCAAAGGTGCGCTCCACGGCCACGCGAAAGCGCCCCTCCGGGCGATCGTAGGAGGTCTGCCAGCTGATCTTATCCGAAGAGCGCTCCTGCGTGTAGTTGTTCGACACGCGATGGGTGAGCACGCCCGCGTGCGTGAACCGCAGGAAGGCTTCGCCGTCGTAGCGGTCGGTTTCTTTCTCCCAGCTCACGACGTTGCCCGCATAAAAATTCGAGCGCCCGAAGCCGAGGCGGTTGATGAGCTTGTTCGTCGAGCGGTCTTCGACGTCGAGCTCGTAGAGATGGTCGAAGCCCACGAGCAGGCCGCGGAACAGGTTCGCATTCAGGCCCACGAAGATTTCTTTGTCCAGCCCCACGTCGCGGGTGTCGTTGAAGAGCACGTAGCCGTTGTAGTTCGTCAGTCGGGTGAAGATGTTGGTGGCGTCGATGTTCGTGTTCGTGCTGACGCCCACCAGGCTCCCGTCTCCGGACTGCGCCTGCGAGATGGTGTAGGCGCTGTCGAAGGCGATGCCTTTGAAGTCGGTCTGGAAACGGGTCACGTCGTCTTGCTTGTAGTACAACGAGAGAAGGTTCGTGCGGCCGACGCGCGTGTCGAGGTTTAGGTAGTGGTCCTGCTCGCCGGCTTCCGTCTCCCCCACCGCAACGTTGTACTCAATTTTTTTTGAGCTCAGCATGCTCTCGTCGACGAGGTAGCTCTCGTAGCGGTGCTCGATGTTACCGAAGGGCCCGTAGAAGATGAGATGAATTCGGTTCAAGCCCAGCACGAGGGGCACGCCCTGCACCAGGTAGCGCTGGTTTTCCGTCGGCTCGGTCGTCGCCACCAGCACGTCGTTACGGTAGATCTCGAGGAACCAGCCGGAGCGAAGCTCGCCCTGGAAATCCTGGGTCAAGAAGTTCGTCGCCCGTTGGAGGTCGCGGTTGTTGAAGTTCACGCCCGTGAGTTTTCCGGTGCTGCGAAGGTACGGCGTGGTGTAGGTCTGGAGATTACCCATCTCGAAGTACGTCATGCGCGAACTGGGATCACCGGCGCGCAGCGGATCAGTCCGCGAAAGTGAAAACCAATCGGACTGGTAGGAGTCGTTCACGCCGCGGACGTTGGACTTGAGTGAGAACATGGCGACCTCGCTGCGCAGGTAGAGGTCGTGGGCGGACTGATTGGTGGTTTTGCCAGTGCTGCCGGTTTTGATGTTTTGATTTTCGTAGCGCTGGAAGAGGTTCACGCCGTCGAGCCACTCGTAGGGACTCGTCTCAAGGGGCAGCTGTTCGGTTTCGCGGCCAATGGCGCTTTGGTTCTCTTTGATTTTTTGCTGCTGGACCGCGGGTAATTGTTTCGACGAAAAGATCGTGACCAGCGACTTCTTCTCGTCGATGTCCATGCGCACGTCGAAGAGGTGGCGCAGGATCGGTTCGTCGACGTACCACACGCCGTCGTAGTAGCTGAAGCTTTCGCAGGGAAACTTTTTCAGGTTCCCTTTCAGGGAGACTTCGCAGGTTTTAGCATCGATCTTGTAGGGCACGGTTTCGCTTCGGACGTACCCTTGCAGAACGCCGGAATCAGCGGAACCTTCGACGAAAAACCCCAGGGCCTTGATGGTGTCTTCCCCCGGATAGAGCCACTGATCTTTCGCGCGGATCATCAGCACGCCGTCGCTCAAGACGTCGCGCTCTTGCGCCCGCAGACTCATCACATACTCTTCCACCCCGAGAGCTGCCCCATCCGCCGCGCGGACCTCGATCCCAAGCAGCAGCACCATGCAGGCGAAGATGAATTTAGAGAGCGATAGATTTTTCCGCAATTTTTTCTTCGGCTCCGTTGAAGGTCTCGACGTACAGCAGGGTCGCCTTCACGGCCTTCTTGAGATTGTCGCTGTCGGTGAACGGGAAATTGAAGGTCATGGTTTTGTTGAACGACTGCACGCCTTTCACCAGCGCGAGGTTCAGCGCGTTGCCGTCCTTGTCCGTGCCGGTGACTCGAAATTCGCCGTAAGGGAAATAGCCCTCGCCCTTCGTCAGGCTCACGCTGTAGCGCGGCCCTTCCGGGGTCTTGAGCACTTTGAACTCGTCGATGACGAGGCTTTTCTCCACGGGCTCAAGACGTAAGAGTCCTGGGATCGACACAGCGACGCGTGCGTCGAGGTACATGCCCGGTTTGTTTTTCTTTTCGACGAAGTTGGGATCCTTCACATCGATCGGCGAGAAGCGCACGTGGGCGCGGTAGTCGCCGGCCTTCAAGCGGCGATCTTTCTTGACCATGATCCGCACCACCTGCTCCTCGCTGGGTCGCAGTGTGATCTTCCTTGGAGAAAAGCGCATGAGCTTCACCAGCGAATTTTCCTGCTTCGAGGTGTCGGCGACTTCTTGGTACTTCCCGTCCGGGCCGACGACGTAGAAGATCGCTTCGATGCTGTAAGTAGTGACAGCGTTCGAGGAGTTTTTCACGGACACCGTCGCCACTGATTTACGCACATCGAAGTGGGCCGCGGTGGGGAACACCGTGATGTTGGCGAAGGCAGAGAGTGAGAACAAAAAGACGAAGATGTATTTGATCACGTGAAACCTAAAATAGGTGGAAGGTGAGCGGACTCACCTTCCCGGGTTGTACTAGTAGACAACGGTAACAGTGAAGTTGGTGGCGTAGGCGCCGACAACCTGAGCTGCACCGATCGCTGCGTGTGTTGCACCGACGCGCAACGTCTGGGTGCCACCGGCACCGAGAAGGCCCGTGCCAGCTCCGGCCGCAGGTGTTGACGCGAAACCAGAAACGGCGATCGTTTCGTTGGCACCACCGCCGCCGGTGATCATGGTCACGGTGCCGTCGGCCGGCAAGGTGATGGAGTACGCCGTACTCGGTGCTCCTGAAACAGTGAACACCGCGGCTGTACCGGCCGCTGGTGCGACTGTTCCCGAGGCATCGCCTTGGTACACGTCACCGAAGTCGAGGTCCTGTACTTGCGCGATCGAGATCGCGGCGAGAACATCAATTAATGCTTGGGCCGTCGTGGAAGCGGCCTGCGCCCCCATCGGTACGGCGATTAGCAGAGCTAACAGCAGTTTTTTCATCCTTACTCCTTGAATAATCAGACTAAGCTCATTCTTAGTCTGCATCTTCAATTATTAAGGCTTACCCAAAAACTATTAAGCAGACTTATGAGCAATTTTTAATCTCTGCCTAGTTGAATATTTTCATGCAGTTATCACGATTCTAGCAAGGAAAAGGTTTCCACGACGCGGCGCAAACCTAGACACTTAGCCGCAGCGCGCTGTAAATTTATTTCGATCTGATCACCCCAATACTCTCGTCTAATGTGTTTTAAAAATCACATCTTCTATGGCCCAGGAACACTTTTCGAGGATTTGTTTGTCGTAAACTGACCCTTCATTACAAAACAGGGAGTTTTATGAACATTCTCATCAATACCGCAAATCAACTTAAGAGCAGCGAAAACTTCAACGAACAGATTCGTCAAACGATCACGGACTCGATGGGAAGCCACGGGGCCCACATCACGCGCATCGAAGTCCACTTGAGCGACGAGAACGGCGGCAAATTCGGACTTGAGGATAAGCGCTGCCTTCTTGAAGCTCGTCTCGAGCACCTGAAACCTGTGGCCGTGAGTCACAATGCGGCGAACTTACTTCTCGCCGTTGAAGGCGCTACTGAAAAATTGAATCGCTCCATCGACCACATTGTGGGCCGTCGCGAAAGTCAGCGCGATCACAAGAACGTGAATGAGCGTTTGGTCCATGAAGAAATTGAGACAGAAGGATTTACGGATTAATAAAAAGCCTCCGCGTTCATTTAGTTCTCCTGCTGAGGTTTGAGCGCCCACTTGAGTCGTTGATCCATCTCGGATGAACGACGACGCTGAGTTGTGGTGAAAAACTACCCACTAGCTTAGCTTAATTGCAGCGCAAGTTCTTGAATTACGCACGAACTCCCTTTAACCTATCAGAGTGAAAACTCTACCGAGCCTTCTCATTCTCGACGACGACATCGACATGCATGCGCTTGTGAAGCAGGCGACCCCGAGCCTCGTACAGTTTTACGCGGAAACCAAAACTCAAGCGGCGCTGACTCGCATGCAGAGCACGAGCATCGACATCCTCGTGCTCGATCTCCATTTAGGAGACAAAGAGCACGGCTATAATTTCCTCGAACAGGCCAAGAATGTGCTCACCACTTTGCCCCCGCTGATCCTCGTACTCACGGCCAGTGAAGAAGAAGCCGATGAAGTTCGCGCGCACGATCTGGGTGTGGCAGCATTTGTCCGTAAGCCGATCCGCGCCAACGCCTTTCGTGCGCTCATCGAAAAACATCTGCGCCAGATCGGCGAGCACAACAATGAGATCGTCCAAGTCGGTGCCTTCCGCATGGACAAGGGCCGCCTGAAGTTGTGGGTCAACCACGACGAAGTTCTCGTGACCGTCAAAGAATTCCAACTGCTCCTCAAGCTCGTGCAGCGACCCGATCAAGTGTTCTCTCGTGAACAGTTGCTCGAAGACGTGTGGGGCCATGATGGGGCGATCCAGAGCCGCACCGTCGACACCCACGTCTCATCCTTGCGCAAGAAGCTCGGATCGGCGGGCGATGGATTTCATGCTGTGCGTGGGGCTGGCTACAAGTGGTCGGCGAACTAGAACTTCTCTCTCTTCACTTCTACTAAATCGCTCCACTGCAACTGCGTCTTATCGGAGCGCTTCTCGCACAGCATGCGCCAGTCTTGCTTGGTGCCACACGAGGCCATGCGCACCGTCCCCCGGCCCCATTTCTTGTTGATCACGTCCATCGCACTCATGAGCGGTGCGGAGCGCTCGTCTTCCACATGGAAGAGGTCGACCTGCTGACCGCTGCGCGGAGAAATATCAAAAATAAACACACCCGCTTTTTTGTAGGCGGTGTCCTTGCGATAGAGTGAGCGCACGATGTCGATGGCGGCGCGAGTGAACTGGCCTGTGTCACTCGTGGCACTGATGAGAAAGATCTGGCCGTCGTTGCGGTGGTAGGTCGTCTTGTCGTCGAAGACCCCCGTCCGCAGGTAGACACTGATGCCGCGGGCGACGCTGTTTTGCGCGCGCAGTTTTTCGCACGCGAAGCCCACGTAGGTCGACACCGCTTCTTCGAGTTCGATGCGATCGTACACTCGCCGCCCGAAGGAGCGTGTGCTGGAGATCATCTTCTTCTCGCTCATCTCTGCCGGCTCGACGCAGGAGATGCCGCGCAGCTCATCGCGCAGCCGCTCCCCGGTCACGGTGAGTAACGAGCGGATGAGTGCGGTGTTGGGGTGCTCGCGGAACTCCCACGCGGTGAGAATCTTGTGGGCCTGCAGCTTGAGCGCGGACGCGGTACCGATCCCCCACACATCACCCACTGGCGTATCACGCAAAACGGCTTCCATATCAGCATCTGCAAGATACATCGTTTTCTGTTTAATTTTTTTGGCACGCTTGCTGGCGATCTTCGCAATGGTCTTCGTGCGACCAATGCCAATCGTGACAGGGATGCCCGTCTCCCGCGTGACTCGCAGGCACACTTCATGGGCCCACGACTCTTCCTCGCCGGGCGGCACGTGAGAGAAATCGATGAAGGCCTCGTCGATGGAGTATTGCAGGACATCGGGATGCAACTCGTCGAGGATGCGCATGACTCGACGAGAGAGATCACCATAGAGTTGGTAGTTCGACGAGAACACGTGCACGCGGTGTTTGCGAATGAGTTCGCGCACTTCATGCACGGGAGCGCCGAGCTTGAGCCCGAGGAGCTTCGCTTCAGGACTCACGCTGATCATACAGCCGTCGTTGTTCGAGAGCACGACGACGGGTTTGGTGCGCAGGTGCGGCCGAAAGACGCGTTCACAGGAGCTGTAGAAAGCGTTGCAGTCGAGGATCGCCCAGCGGCAGAGGCTAGAGGGTTTTATGGATAACATGCGCCACCACTCCCCAGAGTAATTGGTCATCGTCTTCTGTGAGCAACACGGGAGCTCCACCTTGCAGTGGACACATCCAGAGAGATCCCTGGCGATTCAGGGCCCGCCGGAGAGCGAGCTGTCCGTTGATCACCACGAGCGCGAGGCTACCCTCCCGAACCTTCAGAGAACGATCGATGATCAGAATGTCGTCGTGCTTAATGTTCGGTGCGAGGTCTTCCGCCACGCGCACAAAAAAAGTACTGGTGGGGCGTGGAATCAGCAGCTCATAGAGGGAAAGAGAGACGAGACCATATTCATCGGCAGGGGACGGAAAACCGGCCACACGCATGGGGCCTCCTTTCAAAGATTATCCGTAACTTTTCCGTAAATAGCAAGGGGGAAAAAATGTGCGCAGCAAAATCATCAGAAATTATTCAAATACCGCGAGCTTGGCCTATGATGAGCTATGTCGCAGGATTTTTACGAAGGAACGCGTGCCATGAAAAGCATGAGAGCTGCCTTCGGCTGGCTCGAGACACGATCACAGTCCGTCTTCCAGCGCTTCGCTCCCACATTCGACGAGGCCCTCTACCAGCGCGTCCTCGAATGCTCGCGGATCATGTTCGCTCTCGTGATGCTCATGCGCTACTTGCGCACGCTCGATGCGCTCTTCCTCTTTCCACAAACGAGCCTCGTGTTCGTCACCGCGTTCATCGTGCTCTATGTGTTCTTAGCTCTGGGCTTCCTCACGCCACTCGTCCTCGTCGCGCTCGTCATCATGGAAGGCTTCACGCCGCTCTTCATCGCCGTGAAGATCAACGCCATCTTACCGCTCATGTTCCTGCTACTCGGAGCGGGCCGCTCGCTAAGCCTAGATCAGATTATTTTTAAGCGACCGCCCATGGTCGCGACGGACTTTCCAAAGATTCGTTTCTACCTGCTGCTCCCCTACGCGCTCTTGTGTGTGCTCGCGTTCGCGGGCCATCTGCGCGACGCGAACTGGCTGAACGGCGACGCGCTCTCGCAGCTCCTCTTGAACCCGGCGGTCTCGGTGCTGCCGGAAATGCTACGCGAGCGCATCCCCGACTATCCCCAGCTCTTTTGGGTCCTGTCCCATCTGCAGCTGGGCTGGGAACTCCTCTTGCTGCCAGCACTTTTTTTTCCCTGGCCACTAGCGATTGCTGCCAGCTACGGGGCCCTCTTTTTTGCGGCGTCGTACTTCGTGCTCAATCTCTCGTCGCTGGGCCTGCTCGAGGCCATCTACTGGTTCCTTCTTTTTCACCAGGAGATCTTTCATCAGGTGCGCAGACGGTGGGCGCCATGATTCTTCGTTGGCGCGTGTTCGCAGCACTTTGGGTCTGTGGTTTTTTCTACGCGCTCTTCTCGACGGGCTCCGGTCCGTTTCACTGGATCGGCATTTCAAAAATGGACGTGTTCAACCGCCGCTCCCTGCAAGCGGCGCAGTGGCGCATGGTGTACTTCCGCGATGGCAAGCGCCTCCCGTTCATGTCTTATGCCGGAGACAATCTGCGCTGGATGGATGATGAGAACTTAAAATATCGCACGTACCTCGCCGCGGGTTTCGGGCTGGGTCTTGAGACCGATGTGACCCCCGAGACGCTGAAGAAAAAATGGAACTGGCTTTCGCCATCGCTCTTGCGACCGGCGATCTATGATTACTGCTATCGCTCGGGCGCTGCGGGGACCTACACCATCGACCTCAAGCACCAGAACCAAAGCGGCGTAGCAGTGCGCCTGATCTGGAACGTCGATCCGCTGATGAAGAAGAAATGTCCGACGGCGCGCTTTGATCTGAGTTTCCATGCGGCCACGGAGAAGTCCGTGTTACTTCCCGCCCAGCAGACGATCACGCTCACTTCGATGGGGCTCTTTCCCGACTGAGAAAGCCCAACGCGAGCAGGACGAAGGCCATCGCAAAGAACAAGACGATGGAAAATCCTTGGGCTTCGATCAGCAACGGGGCCGCCCCACAGACGAAGCCGGCCGCCAAGCAGTCCACCGCCAACCAGGACTGGCCCTGGCTTCGCTCGCTCAGGGCATGGGGAAAGACCAGCGACACAAGGATCCCCGCCAGGAAGCTCACGAGGACGACCACTTCCGTACCGACGAACTCACTCTGCGTGCTCACCAATAAATACAGCCCGCCCCAGCACAAAACACCGAGCGCCCCCATCAGAACGACGGTTCGGCGCGACGGCGAAAACTTGGCGACGAGTGTGCTCGCAATGCCGGAGGAGAGCAGGTTAAGTCCAAGTCCAAAGATCAGCGCCCAGGTGGGATTGCCATTGAGGAGAAGAAGGAGATAGATGGCGTAGATTTGAAAAAGGACTCCCGCCACTCCGAGACTCACGAACACCACAGTCGAACCGGAGGAGCGCTCGGTTCCGCGCAGGATGAGCGCGAGCCCAACGAGGGAAACGATCCCAGTGAGAAGAACGTAATGTAACAAAGTGAAAGCCTCACTGGGCGATGACGATGATTTCACCTCGTAGGGAAACGGCTTGTCGTCGGTGACCGTCATGAACTCGAGGCCCGTGGCCTGGGTCAGCTTTTGCAATGTAGCTGCCACGTCTCTGGTTGTGAGCATGTCGTGAAACAGCTGGTAGCTCGGTTCGATCACGCCTGGCGCGAGCACCACTCGGAAGCGATTGAGCTTGGCTTGCTCTTCAAACACCGTAAGCTCCGCTGGAGTGACGGCGTTTCTTTTCACGTAGAGAACAAAATTATCCCAGCCCGCCTTCCAATGCACCTGGCCCTGACTCTCCAGCAGGACGATCTTCTGCTCCCAGTTTTTTTCCTCGGGAATCGCCGCACGAAGGGTCGCCAGGATGTTCATCTTCGAGACGCCGAAGAATACGAGATGGCCCTGGTCCGAGAGTCGCTCCCACGCTGCACGCAGCGCCTCTTTCGTGAAGGCGAATTTTGCGGTGTGGACCGAGACTCCTGCGTAGAACGCCGAGGTGGCGCCGGACCACGAAAAGAGAATGAGATCGAAGGACTCGCGCGAGTTCTCGAGGTAAGCGCGGGCATCACTCTGGACGAGTTCGACCTGCTGCTGGGCCAGCACCGCGGCGAGGCCGAGCTTGTCATCGGCGAGCGCCATGTCGATGAGCTGCGGATTGATCTCCACGCCGGTGATCTTTTTCGCGGCCGGATGCAGGTCGCGCAGAGCCAAGAGCTCCACCCCTGTGCCACAGAAAAGCACCAAGGAACGATCCGGTTTTAAAAAATGCGTCAACGATATCGTCTGCGGTGCGGGCCCTTCTTTGTTGTAGCTGAGCTGTGCCGTGCCCGCACCGTTTCCGAGCGACACGAAGCGCCGGCTTCCGCGGGGCGTGACGACCTCGAGCTTTTGAATCTTGGCGTAGGAGTTCCACTTTCGCTCGAGTTCTGTGAGAGACAGGATATTCTTTGGGGACGAGACGCTCCAGCGAGCAGACCACCGCAGATCGGTGACGGGCTCCAACCACGCCGCCCCCGCAACGAAGGTGAACAGAAGTGCGGAGACGACCCACTTTTCAACGCGAGAAGAGGTTGGCGTGCACAGGTACGCCGCTGCCAAGGCGACGAACAAGAATCGCACGGGCCAAACCCACCCTAGAAAATCGATCGCGACTCCGGTGAGAACGATGCCCAGTGCCGCTCCCAGCATTTCGACACGGAAAAGAGAAACCAGGCCATGCTCCCGCTTGCGAATGAGGCTTGAAAACGTGAGCGCGTAGAAGATGTGTGGCAGGCAGGCCAAGACGACAAGAGGAACAAGGTAGTTGTCTGCTCCGTTGAGCGTGATCTTTCCGAAGACGTCTCGCTCGTCATAGGTCATCTTTTCGACGAGAAGCTTCGTCCCAAGGAGGCAGAGAAAAGTGGCCACCGAGCCTAGCGCCACGAGTCGCCCAAGGGAAATCTTTGGCAGGTTCTTCCCATTCAGGAAACTGAGCCCCAGCACCAGCGCCATCACGATGTAGGGCGGCGAAAGGATGATGATGAGCGAGCGCCCGGCAAACTGCGCACCGAGTGTCGGCGCGAGCATGACTTGCAGGGCAAAGGTCGCGAAGCTATATAAAAACAACGCACTCATGCCACTCTCGCTGTCTCGAAAAAGAAGTTTCGCCTGAGGCTACTTTCGTTCACAATACTAGCATGAAACTTAAAATTGTCACCAAAGACTCCCGTCCCGTGGCCTACGCCGCCGAGTTGGCGTCGTCGACCGCGTTCATCACGCATCTCTCGAGTCTGACGATTCCCGAACCTCTTTTTCTCTTTACCGCCGGTGGCACGCTTCCCTCACGCCACATCGTCGAACGCGCCGTGCCCGGCGTCTCCGGAATCAAGCTCACACCCGAAGCCCTGAACAAGAGCACCCTCTTCATGCTGCGACTCTTGAGTGCGGAGCTGCTCTTGCCGGTGCGATTTCTGGTGAACGAATTGGGCTTCGTGCCGGAGCATCCGGTGAGCTGGACAGCGTACTTCGCGAAGGCGAGCTGTCCGGGTCTACTGCCGCCCCACGAAGATACCCACGACGTCCACGTCTTCCAGGTTTTCGGCGAGAGAGTCTGGCAGGTAGGAGACACGCGTTTTGAGCTCAAGGCGGGAGATGTGTTGCGGATCCCGCTCGGCGTGCGCCATCAAGTGCTCGAGACTCCGGCCGATAGCCTGCACGTCTCGGTCGGTGTGCACTACCCCACCATGCATTCGATTCTGCGGGACTACACGGAAAGTCGGCGGGGTCGCGTGTGGATGGCACAGACGCTCGCTGACCCGAAAGACTTCGAAGCGCATCTCGACAAAGCGATCACGGATTACTTGCGCAAGACTTGAGCGCACGACCTGCGACGTGTCTTAGGTTGCGGCCCCGTGACCTCGAGCACGACTTCGCCGGTGGCATCTTTACACAGGCGCTCCGTGAGATGATCCCACATTAAATCAAAGCGTGCGGCGTCCAGGAGAAAACTCATGCGCCCTCCTCCTTCGGTGACCACGTCTGTGGTGCGGCCGGGAGCGGAGAGCGTGATTTCGATTCGTCCCTTTGCTGGGCTCGGAGCGAAGAGCCGCCACGAAGGATACAGAGAGACGCGCGCCAGATTGTGGCGAATGACTCGTGGTAGCTCAGGGAGCTGCAGCTGCGAAGAGTTACTGCTTACTATCCAAATGATCCAAATGAAGAAGATCGTCCGCGGCCCGCGCGCAACATGTGCGTCTTGCACCACTTCGTCGCGATGGCCCCACAGCAGAAGCCAGAATGCAGCGATGGCCAATCCCAGCACAGCAAACGGCGCGATGAGGGCGAGCACACCGTGAAACACCAAAGCTGTGAAGCCGAAGTACTTTCGAAAGCGCGGCCACGGAAAAACTAAAAGAAAGCCGCTCAACTCCCACAGCATGCTGCCGTAGGTGAGAAGCTCCCATGCAGGACCCGTAGGAGCTTGCGCATACCAGCCGGGCCCCCAGAAATTCGACGTCGTGAATACGGCGAAGGCCGTGCCATCGAGCCACTCGGGGCCAGCTTTTGAGAGCGCGTTGAAGCCGTACATTCCTGCGAGAAACCACCACCCCATGCGCGCGGGCCAAATGGAAAGGCGCTCTTCCTTGAACTCTCCCATCAGCGTCAGGATCAGGCAGTAGAGCAGCACGGGTTGGATGAACACGAGTGACTTACCCACTGCCCCTCCACCGGTAGCGGTGTAGAGCAAAAAGATAAATAAGAAAACCAACGAAAATACGCGCAGGCGTGGGACGCGTATAACGAGCACGCCCACCGCCAAAGCGATCACCAACGCGAGTTCGGGCCAGGGTGTGGCCCAGAGCTCGAGCGGCAGGCGCCATGCTGGTAAACCATCAATGGCAATGCCCGGAAACCAGGAGCGCATGTCGAGGCTGTGCACGTAGCGCTCGATGAAGCGCGCCATGATCGAAAGCATGAAGCACGAAAAACCAAGAATATGAAAAGGACGCTTGAGGATCATGCTCTATCCCATGCCGTGGGGCCAATCGATGTCAGCGCCGCGTGTGGAGAAAAATGAGTACCGCGGATGCTTGAGACTTTCTTTCCAGCGCCCCCCGAAGCCCACCGGTGCAAGTCCGGGATTCTGCGCCTGCGCGAAAATCAAGGGACAGTCTTTAAAAATGGTCTTGAGCGGAAACGTTTGGAACGTCGTGCGCTCGAGGAGGCCGACTTCGATTGCGTTGACGGTTTCTCCGTGAGGAAAAAATCTTTGCCAGACCGCTTCGCCGAAAACCGGATCCGCGCTCAAGCGAATGTGCTCTTTCACGCTCTTCTCTTTGAGGGCGATGAACTCGTCCATCGTGATCGATTGCAGCGCCGTCGCATCCGCCATGTCGGAATCCGCGAAGCGCCAGCATTCGCCGAGAGCTTTCTCGAGGGCCACCGACCACTCTTCAGCGAGGCCCAGGCCCGTGAACATGCCCCGTAGCGGATCACGGCCGGCTCCTTTCATCGCCACCATGACAGAGGGAAGCCCGAGCGCATTACTCATCACACCGGCTTCGAGAGTCCAGCCGTGAGACGTCGCTAGCTCCTTCATCACTCGTAGACGGCCGTGCAGTTTTTCCGGCAGTCGTGCGAGCGCCGTGCCGGTGTAGTAGTGACACAAGAACGCGTCGCGCTCGACGAGCTCTGAAAGCGCACCACGCTGGGCACGCGCCTCATCCATGTGCACGGCGCAGCCGTTGGAATTGTGCAGCTTCAGTGATGCCATGCCCACACGCTCGAGGGCTTCGGCAGCAGCAATCGCATGGGCCAAGCGCGCATTCGTTGAATGGCCCAGGCCGAAATAAACACGGCCCTCGAAACGGAGGTCACAGTAGACGGTGTGGTCAGGGAAATCCGGCGGCCGCACGAACCAGGGCCTGCGATGAAACTTCAACCCATAGTCTAAAGAATATTGAGCGAGCCAATCGAGAAGTTGCCAATACTCAAGCATGAAAACTCTGGGGGCCTAGCAATCCGAGCAAGTGCAGTTATCGCAGTAGCTGCAGCAGTTACACGCGCAGTAAGAGGCGTAGACGGCGTCGTTCGCTCCTTCCGGAAGGAGCTGCTCGAAGTTCATGAACTCCACCTTCTCACCACCGAGCACAAGAGTGCGGGGTTCGAACTGGGCATGAGTTCTTGGGGAACCTTCCAAGAGACCGAAGGTTTTGAGAAGATCGACGAGAACGGTGACATCGGCTTCAGACGCTTGAGTAAACTCGACGATATCTTTCGAAGTGCGAGTTGATTTAAGATAGTCAGGAAGCTTCGCCAAATGACCGCCAAAGCGCACGATGATGTCATCGCTTTCAACGTCAAACACGAAAGCCTTGTCTCCGCTGACTCGAATCATGGAACTCTTAGAAAGGTTGAAACTCATAGGATTTATTATAATAGGGACCCTGAACTCATGACAACTCGATATTCGGCCCCCCTCAACTTACGACATCTTAGGCCGAACCAGACTTTGGCCATTTGGCCCAATAAATGGGCGCCCATGGATGAGAAAAGAAGGCCCGAATGGCTAGTGCTCACGTCGCGAACGGCCGGCAATTGGCCCAGTCTTAAAATAATTTTAGGCCACCTCGAAGCAGAATGTCTGAGCGCGGCAATTCAGCAGGATGCCCCTTTCGAATTGGTCGTTCTTGAGAGTGGCTGGCGTCCAAAACCTGCGCAGCTCGCTTCGGTCAAAGTCCTCATTCTTCTCCATGTCGACCCCCAAGCACTCGCCCTGGCCGCCGCTTGCCGTGAACTTTTCCCCGACATCAAACTCGTCTTCTTTCTCGCCGCCGAGGCTTCAGCGCTTTGCCCGACCTTTTTCCAGCATTCTCAAATCCTAACCCTGACTTCACAGGATCTTTTCATAACTCTTTGTCGCGCAGACGCTCAACTGGTGCAAAATGTGTTCCCCGGCGCATCGACGCAGGTGCTGGGCGACTTAAACCGTGAAAAGCTCCCGGCCATCATCTCTCCAGTGGTGAAGAAGTTCGTCTACGCCGGCCGCATTTCTTTTAACAAGAATCTCCATAATCTCATTCTCGCCTACTCGCTCGCCCTCAAAGAGCAACCGCTGCTCGCTCCTTTGCACATCTACGGATTCCAAGACGCTTCCGTGCAGCAGTTCAACGAAACCTTCGTGCTAGATTACCAGCAGAAACTTCTCGAAGTTGTGGCGGAACTCACGCTTACGACGAAGGTCATTTTCCATCCCTACGTGTCTGGACCGGCGTGGCGGGATTTGCTCCTCGAAGAGGGCCTGGTTTACGTCAGTGCCTCGCTTAACGCCGATGAAAACTACGCTCTCGCCCCGCGAGAGTTTTTGGCCACGGGCCAGCGCGCGATTTTGCCGAACTGGGGCGGTTTCCGAGACATCGTTGACGCCTATCCTCAGCGCACGCGGGGAGTCGCGATCGTTCGCACCAGTACCCAGACTGCCCATCTCAACCTCACCCACTATGCCCAGGCCCTGATCGCTGGATGGAATCCATGTCCGGCACAGAACTCCAGCGAGACTCCCCTCATTAAACTGCTTCATGTTAAGAGTGCAGAAAAAAAAGTTCTGCGCGCAAGTCCCGAGATCGAAGGGCTCCATCGCGAGCTCAAAGAGATGAAGCAGAACCAGTGGCACGACGCAGGGCCTTACCGCTATCTCCACGCCTCAAGTGCGTTGGTGGAAAAGCAGCTGAACGCCTACGCGACAAGTCCTGTGACACCCCGGCCGACGTCTGAGAATCGCCTTGTTCCATGGGTCACAAACAACAGCTCGGTATTCGAAGAGACGGAAACCGTATCCGAGGACGGACACTGGCAGTGTGGCTGGCTCTACTGAGCAACGCCACCCACAGCGACTTCACAGACTGACCCAAACAGCAGCGGACTCAGCTGTAACTGGAGCGCGAGATCTTTCATGACTCCACCGCCCAGAGCACAGCTCGCAAGGCCCAATGTTTCGGCCGTGCGCAGAAGTTCTCCCACGCGCAACCCCGTGTTCAAGTGCGCGAGCTGCTGCGAGAGACGGAAATACTTACTCGGAAGTTTACTCAAATCCGCCATCACCGCGACCATCGCCTGCGGAACGGATTCACGCCCCCAGGCCTTCTTCGACTGATGAATCCAACCCGCAAGGCGTGCATCGTCGAGTTCGTAGCGCACGAGGCAGCGCTTGTGGCCATCGAAGCGATACAATCCCACCGCGAGGTCTTGCACCTCGTGCGCCCACACCCAGGCGCTCTCTTCCCATGCCCCACCGCCGCTCGCACCGGGAGTGCGATGAACCATTCCATGCCAGGGAGAAACTTTCCCTTCCGTGAAAGAAAAAACGGGAGCGAGGAGCTGGAGCAGTTGTGCATGGGTGAGTGGCCGGCGCGTGTCGTGTTCGCGCACGGACACGCGACTCGCGTCCACGAGCGGCGCAGGTGCGGACAATTCGAGTGCTGTGCCGCTTGGAACGATGAGGGCTGGATTGGACTGCGGAGTCGTGTGTGAGAGAGGCCCCAGGCGATCAAGCATGCGCGTGCTCTCCCACCACAGCCAGTCTTGCACCGTGGAGGATTGCCGCAGCTGCGTTGAGAGTGCTCGGCCATCGAAGCCATGAATGATCAGGAAATTTTTTACGTCGCTGCTCGGTTCTGCCCGAAGGAGCTCTGCGAGGACTGTCGCATCTTCTGACCAAAGTGATGCGGTCGCGCCTGGCACCTCGAGCCAGAAGCCCTGGTCCGGATCGGCGACGATGGCGACGAACTGACTGAAGCCTTGCCACAGCGTGATGGGCGCCAGCGCCAACGTCACCGGCTTCGCCATGGACCACAGTCCCGGCGCCACGACATCGAGCACGAGAAAATGCTCCGACAGGAAATTTCTCAGGGTCTTGATCTCGAGGGCCTCTTCCATACTTTGCGACTGCTGGTACCACTGGGACCACGGGAGATGCGGAAAATCTTTTTGTGCGCACGCCTGAAGACTGGTGGAAAACGGGAGCGCGGGAAAAACGTGGAGCACGCCTCGATTGCGCATGCGCGTGACCGTCGCTGCTTGCGCATCCCAAGAAACTGCACACCAAGGTGCGAGACGTTGGGTATTCATGGCGCCCCCCAAGACTTCAAGAGCAGGTGGGCACAGCCGCGAGCGATCCCCGTGTTGACAGTGGACTCTCCCGGCAAACGAAGTGGATCGAACTGCTGCCAGCTTTCAGATGAAAAGATGAAGGTGTTTGGCTGCGCGTGCGTCCACGGGTTCTCGATGGTCGCCAAGCGAAGACCTTCCGCTTGAATTTTCTCACTGTTAAAAGACAGCGGCGCAGCGATGTGCAAGGGCATCCACAGAAACCCGGTCTCGGGTCCCCACTCTGCTTGTGGCGGGGCCGGCAGAACTGCCAGCGACTCGCGCCACGCGAAACTAAACTCCGAGGGACGGCGAGGAAAGGAATGCACGTTCGCATCTCGCAACGGCAAGAACATCTCCTTGCTGCTGATGGCGTGCTCAAAAATTTTCCAGCCAGCTCCCAGCGCGCGGCACTCCGCGAGGACCGCGAGCGCGCTGACGAGTCCGCCGTAGGGATGGCTTTCGGCCAGCACTACGACTTGCGTGATGGTGCTCGATACTTGAGTTTGCTTTGCCGGTCGCACGTCGACGACCGAAATGCTTTCCGGACGAGCCCCCGCGGCGATCGCTAACTGCGCGTGCTGCGGGCCCGGCACGAGCGCACGGGCATTCGGCTGCTGGGTAAACACGGGCAAGACGTCATGAAAATGGGCGGCGAAAAAAATATCCTGGCCAGGGTTGGCGGTGACGTGGGCCTTGAGTTTGTGGACGTTCCATTCGGTGACGATGAAACAGTCCGGGTGACCTAGTTCGCTGAGCTTTTGTGCTACGAACCCGATGCCTTCGTCGCTCCACAGCTTCATTTGAGTACTCCGAGAATGATTTGACATTCTTTCTCAACGACACGCTCGCCGAGAAGCGTCTGCGCGATGTCCTGAGCACTTTGGCCTTCGAGCATTTTTCTCTTCGTGAGGGCCGCCATGTCAATCACCGCTGAGGTGAGTTTTCCGCAGCCATACCAGCTGCCCTTCACGTGCGACCATGCTCCCGAGTTGATCTTTGATTTGGCCAACGTCAGGCGCTCAGTCGCCGAAAGGCAAAAGAGCGCGGAGCGCTCACTTAAGATCTGATGCGCCAATGTGCAAAGGCGTCTTTGATCCGTGCCCCACAGCCGAGCGTGGAGTGGCGCGAGCGCGTGTTCGATCACCCACCAGAGGGGATCAAGCGGACTGGCCAGCTTTTGACCGTCGTACCAGAACAGCTCGACTTGCGCTCCGGCGAAGAGGCGGCCTCCGGCCATATCGAGAGCGCGGCCGGCGATGTCGAAGTTCGCCACCGATGGAGTCGGAGAAACCCAGCCGGCGAGCAGCAACTTCCATTGGCGCTCGAGCAAGTTGATCCAAGCGACGTCGCCCGTCTCCTGCAGTTCTTGCTCGTACGCGTCGGCGGTGTGGGCGAGACTTTTCTCAGCGTTGAACTTCACCGACACACTCGCGAGCCGCGGCAGGGTCATGTCTCGCAGAATAAAAAACTGCTCTGGGTAGAGCGACTGATCGTAGGCGTAGGCCGCTTTGACTTTCACCACCGCGCCCGTCGTCGCGAGGTGCTGGCTAAAGATGAATTCCTCTAGCGCTTCTGTCTGCAGTAGGCCGCCCCAGGAGTGGAGCCAGTCGTTCCTCACCGCCAACTGGTTGCGGCCGACGCCTTTCCACATGAAGCGGCCCAGCTCCATGTGGCGCGACGAACCTAGGCTCAAGAGCCCATAGTCGTGGGCAAAGATCTCAGCGCTCATGAGCGTGGCGGGCGGATCGACCTTCGGAAGAAACGGTTGAGCGTCGACGTCGGAGACTATGGGCAAGCGATCGACCAGCGCACCTTCACCCGGAAAATGATGGGAGAGCGTGCGCCAGAACACCTGGTCAGTGAGATCCGCAAGGAGCAGCTGCGCTTTCACGGGCCTGTGAGGAACAGCGACCAGCCGTCTCCCAAATTTGTCAACAATCATAGAGCGTCCTTGTCAGTGGTATAATCTCATAAGTTCACAAACAACCAAGGAACTTTGTGGAGCGCGCAGAAATTATTCACATCGTCGAGGCCTGGATCGCGCAGCTTGTGAAGTCCGAAGTCATCCTCGAGGGGATCGTCGTGGGCAGCGTCTTGCGCGAGAAGGACTTCCGCGCGAACTCGGACGTCGACGTCGTGCTGCTCAAGGCCGATGACCGACCGCTCGCTGAGAAGACGTTGAATACGTTGCAGTTCAAGATCGAGCACCCCCTGGAAGTCATAGTTTACGGTCACGAACAACTGCGCCAGTTCTCCCCGTGCCATCGCAAGTCCAACATGCTGCTACAGATCGCCCGTGCGCACCCCACAAGTCTCATCGCACGCGAGCTCGGAGCGCGCAGTTTTTTTAAAAATGAGTTCCAAATTTTTTGGCGCTGGCACAGTTGCCTGCGCATCATCGAGGTCTACGGCCGTCACCCTTCGTTAAAAACCTACGAAGAACAACTCAAGACCTACGCCGCCCGCGCCGCACTCGTGGAGGAGCACGGGTACTTAAAGTTCAATGCAGAGGGCACACTTTTTGATTCGTTGGCCCACTGGCCCTCACCGTGGTGGTCGACGCCGCCGACTGCGGCGACGTTCATCTTGGAGAAACTGCAAACACAGGCGACGCACTTAAGCGCAATCGCACACGAAGAGATCCCTGTGGCCCAGGAAGATTGGCTGATCAGAGAATTCTGGGACGAGCGCATGCGGCTGACGAAGATCCAGCGGCTCGGAGAACTCGTGCAGTTCTTGCTCGATGATGCGGTCGTCTTAAAAATGAAAATAGATAAAGCTCGTGCCCGAGCGACCGATTGAAAAAGCCACGGTCCCCATCAGCACGGTGCCCACATACCACACCCAAAGCCGCCGCGGCTGCCACACGTCACTCACGTGGGAAAGTCCGTGCATGAGGAAAATCATACACAGAGTGAAGCCGACCGCGGGCACGGCGCCGATCCCACTGACCTGTCCGTGGAGTGCTAAAAGAATCTCCGCTGCTTTCGCGAGATCGGGTGCGCGGAAGAGCACGAGTCCAACAGTCACCAGATAAAACGTCACCACCGTACCGACTACACCTTTGAGCCTCCACGCCAGCTGCGCGAGACAAAGCACACCACCCACGTAGAGTCCCCACGCTACGAAGTTCACTCCCAGCCCGTGCCACAGTCCCATGAGTCCCATGGTGAAGAGAACCGCCACCACCGGAGCGCGCACCCCGCGGCGGCCGAGAAAAAGTGTGACGGGAACATAGAGGTAGTCATGGATCCACGAGGCGAGAGAGACGTGCCAGCGCTTGGAATAGTACTCCTGCGGAGAAGTCGCACTGAAGGGCTTGAAAAAATTCACCGGGAGCTCGATGCCAAACAACAGCGCACTTCCTCGCGCCATGTCCGAGTAGCCGGAGAAGTCGCCGTACATCTGCACCACGAAACCAAAGCTCGCGAGAATGGCGTTGGACCAGACACCAACCTCGTCTTCATAGGCGCGATCCACGAAGCCGCCCATCCAGTCGGCGAGGCTTTTTTTACAAGCGCCGCAGGCCAAGAGCCAGAGGCTCAGGCGAATGGTGGGCCACGAGAGGGCGTAGGTTTTTTGCAACTGCGGGATCAAAAAGTTGGCGCGCACGATGGGGCCCGCGAGCAACTGCGGAAAAAACGTGATGGAGGCGAAGTACTGCCGGAAGTTCGCGGGGACGCAGACGCCGCGGTAGACGTCGAGCATGTAGGACATGCTCTGGAAGGTATAAAAGGAAAGTCCCAGCGGCAGAGCACTCACCCACGCCAGCTTGAAGGCGGACTTAAAGCCCACGATCAGCGCAATATTAAACCCCAGACTCCCGACGAGCCAGGCCTTCTGCTCGCGCGCCTGGGTCTTAGCAATTTTTTCGGCGACAAAAAAATCCAAGACGACGGTGAAGACGAGGAGCGGAACAAACCAGACTCCCCAGGAGCCGTAGTAGAGCAGACTCACGACGATCAGAAACCAGGTGCGCACAGCAATGGCCGATGAGATGACTTGGTAACAAGCGAAACTCGCCAGCAGGAAGAGAGCAAACTCAAAAGAATTAAAAGGCAAGGCCTCACCCATCCACTTAGTACTTCCGCTCTGACGATAAAATTATATGATAGGAACGGCGCAATGTTTTGAATTTTTTCAAAGGTTTTTCAACCATGGCCCTGCGAGCCCCCGCCTCTCTGAGCTACGCCCAGCTGAGCAAAAAAACCGCGCATGAAACTGAAGCCCAATGAATGCTGAAGATCCTGGTCTGCGCGGAATTCAGTGCGCACGTCCTGGTTCCACTGCTCGAGAATCTTTTTGCTGAGCAAGGCGTGAGTGTGTCACTCCAGGTGACCGAATTCAGCGACCCCGAACTCTTGCCCTCGCTCCATCTCTCCGAGGCGCCTGACTACCTGTGCCTGCTGCCCACCGTGCAGCACCTGAAGCTGCGCCAGCTAAAAAGCGATGGCTCGAACTTCGTAGAGACGGAAGCCCAGCGCTGGAGCGGAGCTGGCGAACTGTTTTGCCAACGCTACCCAACGACGCGCATCCTGCTCGCCAATTTTGCTTTTACAGGTGAACCCATCGATGAGCACGCTCAGGCGATCAACCTGTGCTGGAATGAGTGGAGTCGATCGAACTCCACGGCGCAGATCGTACGCCTGCACCAACTCTCGCTGATGAAAGGTGTCGAGCTCTGGAGCGATCCGCGGCTCTGGTACGCGGCCCGACTGCCGTGCACCCTCGATCAGCTCGGGGCTTTCGCCTTCGAGATCGTCAAAACCATGCTCAGTCGTCTCTTCCCACTGAAAGTCGTGGTGGTGGATTTTGACAACACTCTCTGGGGCGGCGAGATCGGAGATCTTGATCCCACGCAGATCAACCTGGGCGGCACTCCCGACGGAGAAGCGTTCGTCGACTTTCAGTTCTACCTCAAAGAACTCATTGCCCAAGGGATTATCCTCGTGGGCTGCACGCGCAATCCTCGCCAGGTCGCCGAGCTGCCGTTTAAACACAATCGCCAGATGGTGCTTGCCTTGAGCGACTTCGCGCATATTGAAGCTGGGCCCGACAACAAAGCGACGGCCCTGGAAAAAATCAGAGACCTGGTCAACGTCGGCTTGGATTCCATGCTCTTTCTCGATGACAGCTCCTTTGAGCGCGCCCTGGTGCAGAACCTCCTGCCTGCCGTCTCGACGCCGGAACTTCCTGCAGACCCGGCGCTGCGCGTGGCCTTCCTTCGACAGCTGATCGTGACTGAAGCGCCTCTAAGTAGCACGGGCCGCGAAAGAAACGAACTCGTCCGGCAAAACATCGCGCGCCAGACAGAGCGCCAAAACTATCCCACGGAGAGCGAATTTCTGTGCTCGCTGCAAATGAAAGCCAGCATTCGCCCACTCCTTCCCGCAGACCGGCCCCGCTTAGTGGAACTGCTCGAGCGCACGAACCAGTACAACATGTCAGGCCTGCGCCTTGTGCCCAAGGACTCCCAGGTTCTGGGGCTGACGCTTGAAGACCGTTTCGGTCATCATGGTCTTGTCGCCGTCGCACTGACTCACAATGAGAACGATGGCCTCATGATCGATAACTTCGTGATGAGCTGCCGCGTGGCTTCGCGGGGTGTGGAGGAGTCGTTCTTTAATCACCTCAAACTGCTCGCCCGGCAAGAGGGTTTGGCCAAGATGAGTATGGTCTACGTGCCCACAGAAAAAAACATCCACTGCTTGGACATCCTGCGGCGCAATCACTTCGTGAAAGAGAGCACCGCCTGGATCTGCGACGCCGCTTCGCCGCTCGCGCCTCACTGGGTGAGCTATGAGTGAGACCGAGAGACTCTTTCGTGCCATTCGAGAAGAACTGCAGTTACCGGATCTGGTCCTCACCTTGGCGACGACGGCGAACGATGTGAACGGCTGGGATTCCATGCGCCACCTTCAAATCATTCTGCGCCTCGAGCGTGAGTTCGGCATGAAGTTTGCCACCAGAGACATTCTCGGTGCGCGCAACGTCGGAGAGCTCTACCAACTCATCCAGGCAGCGAAGCGGCCATGAAGAATTTCGGCAAGGCCTTGCTCGCGGTAGTGTTGGTCGCCGGTGGCGTGGTCGCACTCACACGTCTCTTTACCTTTGCTTTAAAGAAGAGCTCCTCGCCACGCGACTGGGAAACCCAGACCACGGGGCTGAGTGTCGCGGTCTCGAAATGGCAAAAGCTCAAGCTAGCCAGGGCGTACTCGCAACCTAAGGTTTACATCCTTGGGAGTTCGATCAGCATGCACGCCGAAATCGATCCTAGAAATTATAAAAACTTTAATTTCGGTTTTTTTGCGGCATCACCCTCGTTGCTCGATTGGTTCGGCAGAGAGATCGATGCGCATGATTCCTCGCTGCCGGAGATCATCGCCCTCGAGTTCCTTCCCCATTTTCATACAGTGGCCGCAGAAAAATACATGCTGGACTCCACGGCTCTTCGCAAAGCGTCCTTGCTCACCACCACCACCTCTCCTTGGCTCTTGCAAACCCCATGGAAAGAAAGCTCCACCGTGGTGCTCGACTGGCTGCGTGGAGCGAGCGCTCCGCAGATCACCGTTAATCTCCTGAACAAACATCTGGCGGTGCAGACTCCGCAGGCACTGAACCCTCTTCCTCGCGCGGATTTCGAGCGGCAAAATCGCAACTACGATCTGCGCGAGCTGGTGCCTTCAGCGCGCAGTTTGCAGACGACCATTGAGACCGTGAAGCGCCTCTCGTCTCGCGCCCGCTGTCTGGTGCTTTTTACCCCACCGGACAATACTGAGCTGTGGCAGCGCTCCGAGCAAGGCGAGCGCAACCGCCAGACCATGCTTGAGTCATTGACTCACGCCACCGGACGGAAGGTCTTGAGTTTTCAGGGCACCTATCGCGCCACGCTTTTTCGCGACGCTACACATTTAAACCTTAGCGACGGCCAAAAGCGCTTTAACCAAGACCTTTCATCTGTCGTTGCTGAAGAGTGCGCGAAGAGACTAAAGTAGACACATCAATCTCTCTCGAGGAGCGCGTGTGAAAAAGATCTGGGCCCTACTTCTTTTCGTTTCGTTTTCTGCCATGAGCGTGGAAGTACAAAAGGACCCGTGCGAACCTTTTGCCCAAAAATTCTGCGCAGGTCTCAAAACGCATTTCGCCATCTCGAAGTGCCTCGTTGCTAAAGGCAAAGAGATCTCTCCTGAGTGCAAGAGCCAGATGGTGGAAAAGCTTAACAAGAGCAATCCTTGCAGCATAGCCGTCCTCAACTTCTGTCCGAACGCCACCGAGTTCAGCGCGGTTGTCAACATCGAGTGCCTGACGAAGAATGTCGCGAGTGTACCGGCGAGCTGCCAAAACTATTTGAAGGCGAGGGGCCAGGGCGTGAAGAAATCCGCTAATGAATTCGCCACCGCGTGCGAAACCGAGAACGCGAAGCACTGCCCCGGAGTCACCGATAGCGCGTTACTAGGTGATTGCATGCACAAGGCCTACGTCGCAAATAAAGTTGTGGGTGAATGCAAAGCCGTCATGGATAAGTACGCGGCCATGAGAAAGAAGAAACCGTCTCGCTAAAGACAGGGTTCCCTGTATTTTTTGGTTTTCTTTGTTTGCGTCGAATGTTTCACAATCAATTCTAGTTCTCTCTCTTCGGGCCCACAGGCGGCCCGAAGCCACTCCCGCCGAAGTTTCGGGGTCGCGCTCAACGCAAACGCCGCCGCCATCTCCCAGCGTCTTTCGCCCTTAAGACTAAAATCTTTTTGCGGCATCTCCACGAGGCCATGTCCGCGGGCCTCCGCTCGCTGCATGATTCTCCATGACTGCGACAGTGACCAGCGCTTGAGGAAATCACTGTGGAGCCGCAGGGTTCCCGAAATTGAACCGGCGAGCCAGAGGCACAACGCGAGGAGGGCGCCGATTTGTCGCCACCGCGGCTTCGCCAGCTCCACCCGTGCCGAAGACACCGGCGACAGCATTAACCAAAAAGCCACACAGGCGAGCGAAAACGGAGCGATGTGGAAGAGCACGGCGATCAAGAGGTGAAACGCGATCGCCGCTGTTTTTACGACTTGAAACGAGCGCGCTCCTGGAAGAAGAAAAACCAACGGCATGAGGACCTGCGCGATCACTGTCGCACGCGACAGCCACTCACTGAGTACGGTTGAGCCGATCCAGCCGCCGACGGCATGGCCTATAAACGTCGGAAGGTAATCTCCCGTCAAGGCATCACCGAGCGCATTCGCCTCGCTCCACCACGCGCCGACATCTTTTGCCCAAGCACTGCCCCAGTACATCAGCGTGAGCTGTGCCATCATCACCAGCGGCAACACTTTCCTTAACCGTGGCTGACAATCGCACTGGGCCGCATCCAAGAGCAGCAACGGCTGCAGCGCGAGCAATCCCCAACCGAGTGGTAATCCTTGCTGACCGAGTAGCGGCGCGAGAAAAATCGCGGGCCACGCCCACGCCCCCCCCCGCCACGCCCACACTCCGTACGCGCATGTGATCACAGCGCCGAGAAGATATAACTCGTGAAGCGGGGTCAACATGGGATGGAAACGATAGAACGCATGCTCCGCTACGACCGCGCTCCAGGGCGTAGCTGTTCGCACGTCTGTAGCGAAGACCAGCAATTCCCAAACGCGCCAAGCGCCGGCCAATGCCACCAGCGCCCGGGCCTGCCAATTGAGGCCCACTTGCCAGCGTTGAAGGAAATTCCAAAGGGCTTGATTCATAGGAGAAATGGTAACATTAAAACAGTTTGAGGGAAGTGCCGTAGTAGGAGCATATGTCAGCACTCCGCTATGGACAGGCCGTCTACCATCGAAACGAATTCGACCCTGACCTCCCTTGTCAGCCCAGTCCTATTTTAGAGTTCCGCCAGGTCTGGGCGGAGGGCCGTCGCTGGCAGCCACGTCCTGGGGATCGTACGACGTTGTTGTTGCTCAAGCGCCAGATGCCCAAGCAGGTCTCTTTTGAGCGTGCCTATCGTGGTTGGCGAGCGTCGGGCGCCAAGGAAGAACGTGAGCTCGGCGAAGGCCGCGCGTTTCTGCGCTGGCTACAAAAGCACGAACTCAGCATCGCGTGGCAAGCGCGCGACATCGAACTCCATCCCTACTTTTCGCAGCCCGATTCCCCTCGCCATGATCCGCGCGATGAAACGGCCCAGGGCCTGAGCTTCGCCATCGCACCCGTCAAAGTGGGCCAGCGCTTCGTGAAACTCTATCTCGCGGATGAGGACGTATTGCGCTTACTGAATCTCCCCTACGGGCATGAAGTGGACTTTCTCACACTGGTCACGCAGTACGTGGGTCAGCGTCATCAGTGGCAGGCCTGGCAGGCGCCGGCACCACCTTTTGTGGAATGGTTGACCAATCAGGGGCGAAAACCGCTTTTTCGTCGCGGCCAGCTTGGTTTTTCTCTTCCCGCCGCACTCGGCTAAGCCAGCTTTGCCTCGACAAAACTCACGACATCTCGAAAAATAGGAGGACTTTCCCCAAGGAGATTCCCCATGCAAAAAATTAAAGTCGCGAACCCTGTCGTCGAGCTCGACGGCGATGAAATGACCCGAATCATCTGGACCTTCATCAAGCAAAAACTCATCACTCCGTACCTCGACCTCGAGATCAAGTATTACGACTTGGGCATGGAGAACCGTGACAAGACCGACGACAAAGTGACCGTCGAATCTGCGGAAGCGATCAAGAAGTACAACGTCGGTATCAAGTGCGCGACCATCACGCCGGACGAGCAGCGCGTGAAAGAGTTCAACCTGAAGCAGATGTGGAAGAGCCCGAACGGCACCATCCGCAACATCCTCGACGGAACAGTTTTCCGCGAGCCGATCATCTGCAAGAACGTTCCTCGCTTGGTGCCGAACTGGACTGCACCGATCATGATCGGCCGTCACGCGTTCGGTGACCAGTACCGCGCGACCGACACGGTGATCAAAGGCAAAGGCGTCTTGAAAATGTCATTCACTCCCGAGGGCGGTGGCGCAGTTCAAGAATGGGAAGTCTACAACTTCAAAGGCGACGGCGTCGCACTCTCAATGTACAACACCGACGAGTCGATCAAGGGCTTCGCGCACTCGTGCTTCAACATGGCACTGATGAAGGGCTGGCCGTTGTACCTTTCGACGAAGAACACCATCCTCAAGAAATACGATGGCCGCTTCAAAGACATTTTCGAAGAAATCTACCAAGCAGACTACAAGAAGAAGTTCGAAGCCAAGGGCATCGTGTACGAACACCGCCTCATCGACGACATGGTCGCTTCCGCTCTCAAATGGAGTGGTAATTTCGTGTGGGCCTGCAAGAACTACGACGGTGACGTTCAGTCAGACACGGTTGCTCAGGGCTTCGGCTCACTCGGTTTGATGACGTCAGTTCTCGTCACTCCCGATGGCAAGACCATGGAAGCGGAAGCCGCCCACGGCACCGTGACTCGTCACTATCGCATGCACCAGCAAGGCAAGCCGACGTCGACGAACCCGATCGCTTCGATCTTTGCGTGGACTCGCGGTCTCGCTCACCGAGCAAAACTCGACAACAACAAAGAGCTCGCCCACTTCTGTGACTCACTTGAAAAAGTCTGCGTAGAAACCGTGGAAGAAGGCAAGATGACCAAGGACTTGGCGGTCTGTATCTACGGCGACAAAGTCACCGGGGACAAGTACCTCACCACCGAGGCGTTCCTTGAGGCCATCAATTCGAACCTGCAGAAGAAGCTCAACCGCGCGTAATTCTATGTCGGGGAGTGCTTAATAACTCTCCCCGACATCTTCGCTCAGTTAAAAAACATTTCACACAATTTCCAATAACTTAAGCCGATAAGGTTTGAGTGAAATTGCGTTTGGCCTTAGGGGCCTTCTTCCTATTTTTTGCAGGTTTAAATCCTGGGGCCTGGGCCAAGTCGCTGACTTGGAAAGCCGACTCATTTTCTATCGACGTGCCGAACGGCTGGCGCGAAGTGAAAGATCTCTACGGCATCCCCGTGACGATCTTGGGGCCCGTGGAAAATAAAACACGCGCGGTGGTGCAGGTCATCCCGACTCCCCTCAAAGACGTCGAGATCAAAGCTGAAAACGCCAAGGCCTTTGGCGAAAAGTACGCCGAGGGCCGGCGCCTCTGGCTCAAAGCTCAGAACGGAAAACTCATCGAACTGCTGGCCGGTCGTTTTGAAACGCTCAAAGACGGCAGCAAGATGCTCTACGCAGGTGTCAGCTACCAGATGAATCAGAAGGCTTTCATCGAGCGCACGTTCTACGTGCGCTGCCCGAAGAAAATTTTTCATCTCAAGATCGTGCAGAACTTCGAACTCGTCGATCAACTCGACAAGAGTGATGCGATCGTGAGGAGCTTCCAATGCAAAGGATGATCCTTGCATTCTGCACGCTCGTCTTCCTCACTGCGCCCGCGCTAGCCGACGTCCAACGTCGCATCACGATCTTCACGCAGCAGACGGAACTCTTTAGGCAGATCTGTTTCCAGGCCGACGGGACGTTTCTCCAGAACCAGATTATTTTTGATCACGGCAGTTCGATCAGCGAGACCGCGATCGATTGCAACGCCCAGGCCTTCGCGCTCGAACAAGACAAACTCGCCATCGAAGCGCTTCTGCAAGACGACGAGTGTCCCGGCTGCTACGACACCATCAACGACCAGGGCCTCATCGATCTTCTGAACGGCCAATCCGGCGTGGTGGCGGAGCTCACCTGTCCCGGCATCGGCGACGCCGCTCAGTGCATGGGCGAGCTCACCTGCAACCTGCTCACCTCCGTCGTGCCCATGGCGGGCGCCGCTCGAAATGCCTTCAAGGACCATCCGGTTTTTGCGAACTGCGGATCTTCAGGCGGAAACTGTTTCACGAACATGGGCAAAGCGATCTGGGACAACCTGTGGGACACGGTGGTGGGGATCTACGATCTCGCCGCGCTGGGTGTCTCTTGGGTCGGTGATCAACTCGGATCTCTCTTCGCCGCGGAAGACGCCACCTCAAACCGCGGGATCGCCGCCACGGAAATCAGCGAATCGCAGCTCGACCAATTCATCGCCGATCCGGTCACCTACCTCTACAACTTGGGCGGCCAGCTCATGGGCATGCTCGGGAGCTCCATCTCGTCGCGCTACGGCTGTGCCGAATGGACCGGCACCCCGCACGCCAGTGAGTGCACGCGACCCATGAGTTGGGAGTGCGCCAGCTGCGATGAAAAACTCAACATGGCCTGCGGGGTCACGAGCTACGTCGGTGCCACCTTGGTCACAAGCTTCTTCACCGGAGGCGCGACCGCCGCTGCGCAGATCACCTCGAAGCTGGCCGCCACGTCCGTGATCACGGTCGCGCGCACGATTCCCGGTGCCGCTCGCATTGCGGAAACCATGGCGGTGGCCGGGAAGTTGTCGCGCGGTGGCGCGGGCCTTCTCGGAGGCACGATCCGCCAGGTGTGGAACGCCGTCATGGGTTCGCGCTCAGTGCAAGCGATCGGCAGCGTGGTCACGCAGCTGCGGGCCGCGGGCTCGGCCGCCAACGGAGTCGCTCGCAAAAAAATCTTCCTCTACGCGCGCACACAGACGACGATCATCGAAGCAGCACGCGGTTACAACCGCCTCGCGCGCGCCGCCTTCAATCTCGGCTACCGCACCACCGGTGACGCTGCGAATGCGACGCAAGCACATCTGTACGCGCAGTACACGCGGTTCAGCAACGTCAGAGCGGGCCGCGTTCAAAACGTCACGACTCCCGAAGACTTCTTGCGTGAATCGGTGAAACAAATGCCGGCCGCTGATCGGGCCCACATGCGCTACGCTATCACCACAGATGCCGCGGGAGAACAGCGCATCTTGATCTACGATTCTCGTGCGGGACGCATGGACTCTGACGTCTCCTACGACTTCAATCCATCGCGCCCACCTCCTGCGCCGGTCGCGCCCGTCATCGCCAACGCCGTCCCCACACAGCTCGAAGAGATCGTCGTGACCGCCACGCGCCGTCCAGCGAACGCACCTCCGCTCTTCCTCGACGCCGATGCCGCCGCACGAACGTTTGATGAACTTGAAACTCTCGGCATCGATCTCGCCGCTCTGGAAACGCGGCCCCTCACGAATGAGATCGCCGATGCGCTCACGAGCAATCAGCGCATCTACGTGCTCGAGGATCTCACGGGCCAGGCCTTCGAGCGCGAACAGGCACTCGCACTGCTCACGACCATCGAACGTCGCAGTCCGCAGGGCGCCGACCTCGCTCTCTTCACAGATCGCCAGGCGCGCCTACGCGCCACACTGGAAGCCAGTGGCATGCCGGCCGACGAAGCCGCTGCCGCCGCCGAACGCTTGTTCAGGAGCGGTGCTCTCGGACGCACGCCTCCCCACGACCAGATCGGCGCGATCATTCGCAGCACTCGGGCCGCACCTTCGCCGACCGTCGCTGGTAGTGCCGATGTTGCTCTCCCCGTGGGTGCGCCAGTTGCACAAACAGAGTTTCTCGAAAGATGGGCCGCGAGGAATGCCACCACAAGGCTGCAAAACGAAGAGTACATTCGTCTCGCGGGCCTGGGTCGCCAACCGGGCCTCTTCTATCTCGATACACAGAACAGCGCGCTCAAATACCTCAACGACAACCTTCGCAACAAATCTTTGGTGGATGCCATCGGCAATCGCTACAACAACCTGGTGCAGGAGGCGCTCGAGAATTTTAGACAGGCCCATCCTGGCGTCACCGTCGATGCCTACTCCGACTACAAATCCTTTCGTGCGGCGATCCGCGGTCCACCGGGCCAAGAATCGGCACTGATGGATGAGCTCACAGCGATCATTGATCGCACCAATGCGTCGTTCGTCGACGAGATCAAACGCAGTCAGTACGTGGATCCTGCATTCCTTCAAGACAACTGGTTCAAGGCCGGCGTGGGCCGCTCCGCCGACGAAGCGAACCTCGTCACGCGCTTCTCTCGCCGTGACTCGGAGATCGGCACCACCACCTTCGACAACCCTGGCACGCAAGCGCGCATCAATAACGCCTGGCAAGTGGCGCAGACCACGCGAGCGCAGATCGCCAACCGCTTCCGCGATACTCCTCTGATGAGGACAGTAGACGGGACAAATTCCGCGGTTCCGACGGCCGAAGTCCTCGAGGTCGTCCGCAAGAATTCCGACGACGTCGACGTGGCCCGTATCTTGAGCGCACGCCATGGAGTCCAGGTTACTCCCGCCGATGCTGTCAAACTGCGCCTCTACTTTACCCAGGTCGACCAGTTCTCACCCGGTTTGCTGATCGCCCAACGAGTGGAGCACCGCTTTGATATGGCCGAGCAAGGCGGCTTCTCCATCGACTTCGCGGGGGTCGGCTCGCTCAACGCTGAAGCCACGGCGATCGGTCTCACTGAAGGAAACACGCTGCTCGATGCCATCACGGCCGTGCGTCGCCGTGAGGAAGGCGTGACCGACATCCTCGATGGGCTCAAAGCACGCACCGAAACCGCCATGCGCGATGTGCTCACACGCCATGACATCACCGCACAAATTACCGTCAGCGGCGATGACATGTTGGTGGTTCCCAACCGTGCGCTCACGCCGACGATTCGACGTGAACTTGCGGAAGCCCAGGCACGTGCGGCGGGCGATCCCGCTGGCATTCGCACGAGTTTCTTCCGAGAAGGGATCGTGGATCAGCCAACGCGCTCCATCCTGGCCACCACGGGTGAAACTATTGAGAAAAGACTGCGCAAGCGCCTCGAGGGGCTCCTCCCTCCGGCCACGCTTCGGCAGACGCTCTTTGCGGTAGACATGCGGGGGCTTACCCCCGGCACTGGCGCGGTGGGACTCGAGATCGTGAATCCTAACCTCTCGCCGGCGGCCCGAGAAATCATGAATCGTGAATTTAATTCTGCCATCGCAGATATTAATTCTGAGTTAAGAATGGCCAATCAGGCCGGAGAGCTCACTCATGGGCCGTAATTTTTTTCACCCATGGCCCGCACGGTCCGCACGAGTGTAGAATAGGCGCAATGACAATCTACCAGGCCCCCATTACCGGCCCCACGCTGGCCGCCATCGACCTGGGCTCCAATGCCCTTCGTGCGATCATTATCCGGGCCACCAACGGCCACATCGACGTCGTCAAAGAGATCCGCGAACCGTTGCGCCTGGGCGAAGACGTGTTCCACCAGGGGCTCATCTCCGCGCAGAAATGCCAGCAAACAGAAGAGGCGTTCATTCGCTTGCTCCATCTCTTCACCGCCTACGGCGTGGTGGACGTGAAGGCCATGGCGACGAGTGCCATGCGAGACGCCCGCAACGCGCGCCAGCTCATCGAGAGCATCGGCCACTGCACGGGCATCGACATCGGTGCGATCGATGGCCGCCAGGAAGCGGAACTCATCTTTCGTGCGGTGAGCTCGGAAATCCCGCTCAAAAATACGAAGGCGCTCTTGATGGACATCGGGGGCGGCTCGACGGAACTGAGTGTTGTCATCGACGGAAAACTCAAGGCGAGCCACAGCTTCAACATCGGCACCGTGCGCCTCCTGCGCCACGAGGAACAAGAAGAGCTCGAAGTGCGCATTAATCTGATGGTGCAGAAGATGCTTCGCTTCACGCAGGCCCACTTCGGCAAAAAAACGCCGGACCTCATGATCGGCACCGGCGGCAACCTCCGGCGCATCGGTAAGCTCCGTCGCAAGATCCTCAATAAGACCAGCCAGGAATGCATGTACGACGAGGTCGCGCACATGGCCGACGCTCTCTACAGCATGAGTTTCGTCGACCGCATCCGTCGCCTGGACCTCGATCAGAACCGCGCGGACGTGATCCTCCCGGCGACCATGCTGGTGAAAAACATCATGAAAGCGGTGGGCGCGAAAAAAATCCTACTGCCGAAAGTGGGTCTTAAAGAAGGCATCGTACTCTCGATGCTCGACGACAGGCCTCGCAAGTTCATCCATCCGCCGAAGGCCTAGTCGTCTTTGCTTAAGTCCCGCACGAGCACGGGTGGCACGAACATCGTCATCATGAAACCTTCCCAGAAGCCGCCCTCGAGCGTGAGAAAGCCGCCCTTCTTGAAGCGCAAAAAATCATGCTCGGGATGAAGGCCTAAGAGCGAGCCGATCACCGACGAAAAGTGCGGCTCATGGCCTACAAAACAGTACGTCCCTTCCGGTGGAAGAAACGAGATGTATTCCACGAGATGGAGCGGATCATCCAATAAGTGCAGATCCGTGATGAGCTCGAGGTCCGCCGAGGGCCACGCTTCCCACACGATCTCCGCCGTCTGAATCGAGCGCACCAGCGGACTGCAGAACACCACGTCCGGCGTCGGCAGCACGGCCTGCATGGATTTGAGATTGGCGGTGAACGACTTGATCCCCTTGTAGGTCAGCTCGCGCAGCATGTCCTGGTCCGGGTCTTCCATGAAGTTCCCTTCCGCATGCGCATGCCGGATAAAGATCAGCTTCATTCTCCACCGCCGAGGTTCTTCTCGCGCAACGACGTCTTCTGCATGAGAATCTCATGGCTGCCGTGGTCTTCAGTACCAACTGCCGGCTGTCGCTGCACGTACTGCCCATCCGGCAACAGATCCCAGGCGCGGCGATTGTCGTGCTTCAGGACTTCGAGGAAGTCCCAGAGTTTTTCTTTGATGCGGGCATCGAGGATCGGCACGATGAGCTCCACGCGGTTGTGGAGGTTTCGGTGCATCCAGTCTGCCGACCCGATCCAGTACTCGCCCAGGAGGGGCGACTTGTCGCCACCGGCGAAGTAGAACACGCGCGAGTGCTCGAGGAAGCGGCCGATGATCGAGACCACACGGATGCGCTCCGAGAGCCCTTTCACACCGGGCTTGAGGCAGCAGAAGCCGCGCACGTAGAGCACGACGTCCACGCCGGCGTTGGAGGCTTCGTAGAGCGCCTCGGTGATGACTTCGTCTTCGAGGCTGTTCATCTTCGCGATGATGAGGCCATGGCCCGTGCGTTTGTGGGCGTCGATCTCCGCGCGGATCTTCGCGAGGAAGTTACTCTTCATGTTGATCGGCGCGACCATGATTTCTTTGTAGTCGGTCTTGAGCGAGCTTCCGGTGAGGTAGTTGAACACTTCGACGACCTCGTCGGTGATGCGCTGGTCGCAGGTGAGTAGACCGAGGTCGGTGTAGAGACTCGAGGTGGCGACGTTGTAGTTCCCCGTCCCGATGTGCGCGTAGCTCAAGATCTCGCCGTCGTTTTCCTGGCGCACGACGAGCGCGGTTTTCGTGTGGGTCTTCAGGCCCAGAATCCCGTACACGACGTGCACACCCGCGTCTTCGAGCTTGTTCGCCCAGAAGATGTTTCGTTGCTCGTCGAAGCGCGCCTTCAGTTCGATGAGACACACCACCTGCTTGCCCGCTTCCGCGGCCTTGATCAAACTCTTGATGAAGGGGCTGTTGTCGCCTGTGCGATAGAGGGTCATCTTGATGGCGAGCACGTGCGGGTCTTCCGACGCCTGCGTGATGAAGCGCTCGACGGTAGCACTGAAGCTCTCGTAGGGATGGTGCACGAGCACGTCGCCCTGGCGCACGAGATGGAAGACGTTGCCCTCTTCCTGGAAGGTGCGCGGAATGAGCGGCGTCCACTGCTTGAACTTGAGCTTCGGGAAATCCAGATCCACGATGACCTTGAACGAGCCGTAGTCCATCGGATACTCAACTGCGTACACTTGTGTATCGTTAATCTCCAGTGAGTCTTTTAAGAAGCTCAACATCGCTGGGTCACAGTCTTTATAGGTCTCAAGGCGGACGCACTCGGCGAGGCGGCGCTCTTTCAAACCCTCTTCGACGAGCATCATCAAGTCTTCGGTGTCGTCGTCGCGGTGTTCGATGTCCGCGTTGCGGGTCACGCGAAACGGCACGACCTGTTGAATCTCCATGCCGGGATACAAGAGCGGAAGATTGTGACGAACGATCGACGTCACGCGCACGAACCGGTGGGCCTTGCCATCCCCGGTCGGAAGCTTCAGCCACGACGAGACCCCTTGCGGAATCTTCACGCGCGAGAAGAGCACGGCTTCGGTCTGCGGATTGCGCAGGATCAACCCCAGCGAGAACGACAGGTTCGAGATGAAGGGAAACGGATGCCCCGGATCCACCGAAAGCGGCGTGAGCACCGGAAACACTTTACGACGGAAGTGCTCGTCGCAGAACTTGCGATCGACGTCTTGGAGATCTTCATACGAGTAAAAATAGATGCCCTCTTTCTCGAGCGGCGGCAGCAGCGCCTTGAAGACCTTCTGCTGGGTCTCGAGGTCGTGCAGGATGTGCTGACGGATCTCGTGGATCTGGGCGGCGGTGCCCATGCCGTCGACGGACTTATGCAAAAGCCCCGAGGCCTCCATGCGCTTCATGCGTCCGATGCGCTTCATGACGAACTCATCGAGGTTGGCGCTAAAGATAATGAGGAAGCGCAGGCGCTCTAATAAGGGCGTACGCTCATCCACCGCCTCGCTCAGCACGCGACGATTGAACTGCAGCCAGGAGAGGTCGCGATTAAGGAAGTGAGTGGGATCGACGTTAAAATCGATTTTACGGGGAGCGCGCCCCTTACGTGGTTTTCTCATCCCTATAGTTTAAGCCAGTTGGCGCGGTCTGTACGCCGGGGGCCCGATTTTGCCTCATCTTAACAGGCCTCAAAATTCGTCTGATTTTTGGTCAGTGAAGGGATTTTGTTCACTGCCGGCGCTCCCTGTATCATCTAACACCTTGAATTATATGACTTTTAAGCCTGCCCGTTTTGGCACGTGGTTTGGATATGTCAAGGCAGGGTGTATTTTTTACAAGGGAGAGAGTTATGAAACAGCGTACTTCATGGGTTTGGACAATGTCCGCCTTGGCCGTCTTGGCCTCACCAATGACTTTAGATAAAGTCGTGGGCCATTTCAGCTCTGAAGCTGTTTATCGCTCGATCGCTAACGAAGGTGAAATCGTTCCGCAGCCACAGGCTGAACTTCCACAACAAGAACAAAGTCAACTTGCGGGACAACCCGAAGTTGCTGCTCAACCCGAAGTTGCAGCACAACCCGAAGTTGTCGCGCAGCCAGAAGTTGCTGCACAACCTGAAGTGGTGAAAACCGACGCGGAAAAACTCGCCGCCATTAAAACAGACGTCGCTGCCGAGAAACTCGTCGCAGACGATCTGAAGACGAAACTCGCCGCTGCTCACGCGGACCTCCTCGCGGGCCACGAAGCGGACTCATCAAAAATTCAAAAGATCAGCGAGCTTGAGAAGTTGATCAATGATCACCTTACCAAGGTCACTGGATTCGAAGACGGCATTAAAGCGCTCGAGGGCTCGACCGTTCTCACTGGTGCCGATATCGCCGCCGGGAAACTCACAATCACTGATTTGAAGAAAGTCACCGACGAGCTGAAGGCCGCCTTGGAAGAATCGAACAAGAAGATCGCTGCCAACGCCGAATCGGTCCGCCTCAAAGCAGAAGCTGATAAGAAGCGCGACGAAGAGCTCGCAGCCGCGACCGAAAACTTGAAGAAGCGCGACGAAGAACTCGCGGCGCAGAAAGCCGAGTCGGTAAAACTCAAGAAAGAGCACGACATCTTCGCGTGCCAAGCTGAACAACGTGACAACGACTTCTTGAAGAAGATCGAAGAACTGAACAAGCAGCAGCAGCAGTTCACCCAAGTCATGTTGGGGATGAACCAGATGCTCTTGAGCATGTTCGGTCAGATGCAAACACAACAGCAGCAGCCTTCTGTGTACGGCCTAGGCAGTTCGAACTACTTCGGCTTGCAACAGCAGCAGCCGCTTTACACCGCTGGACTCCAGTTGCCTTCACAGTCTTTGATGATGGCGAACCCTTGGTCACAGCAGCCACAGACGATTAACAACTACTACGGCCAACAACAGCCGCAGATGGGCATGCAGCCACAAATGGGAATGATGAATCCCATGGGCATGAGCGGCCAGCCACAGCAGAACTTCCTCCCTTATCAGCAGAGCAACTTCGGTTTCTCTCCGCTAATAGACGACAGTTCTCGTGGGGCTTTTGGGAACTTCCAGACCATGGCGCAGCCACAAGGCGTCCCAATGCCGATGCCTGGCTTCCAGGGCTAAGCTCCGACTCTCACACCACCCTAAAAAACCCCGCGAAAGCGGGGTTTTTTTATTTCAGTGCCCTTAACATTCGCCGATAAGTCCCTTGCGGTCCCTGCAACCCGCGAGAGAAAAAATGAACGAAACTAGGCCAAATCGGCTTAAACAAGATAAGTTGATCATCAAACTTTGCCACAAGTGCGGCCACTGTAATACGAGTGATGTCGAGCTTGAGCGCTGTCAAAAATGCGCCAAGGCCTTTCTTCCTTTAAATTATTTTGAAAAGATCCACGCTAAGGACGAGAAATTCCAAGAACTCTTTGAGGACAGCGACAATCTGACAGACGAAGACCTCATCAAAGGGCTCTACGTACTGTGGTGAGTTTGTTACCGTCTTTTTATGACGGATCAAACACTCCATCCTGCTCTGCAACGTCTCCTTGAAAAACGCGGCCTCACTGGCACCCACGCGCAAGACTTCTTGTCTTGGAACCTCAAAGACATTCCTGATCTCACAAAAATGATCGACCTGGAAAAAGCGGCCCTGCGCTTAATCACCGCCGTTGAGCAGAACGAAAAGATCGCCGTCTACGGCGACTACGACGTCGATGGCACGACGTCATGTGCGCTCTTGTGGCACTTCTTCAAGATGATCGGCGCCGAGATCGCCGTGTTTCAACCGAGCCGCTTCGTGGAAGGCTACGGCATCCACCCTGTTTCCATTGATAATGCCCTCGCCGAAGGCGTGAAAGTGTTGATCTCTGTCGACTGTGGCATTTCGAACACTGAAACCGCCGACTACGCCCAAGCTCAAGGCGTCGATCTCATCATCACTGATCACCACCGCGACGCTGCTCCGTTCATCCCGCGCGCCTACGCCGTGGTTAACCCGAACCGTCGTGACGAACCGGAAGACTCCCCTCTTCGTCCGCTCGCGGGCGTGGGTGTGGCCTTCGCACTCGCCGTGAAGATGCGTGAACTGCTTTTGGCCAAGGGCCAAAAAGTTCCCAGTGTCTATCCGTTACTACCGTTCGTCGCCGTAGGCACAATTTGTGACCTTGCTGTTTTAACTCCCATCAACTTGCGCCTTTCTCGTCATGGTCTAAAGCAGATCCCCACTTGCCCGTACCCAGGTCTCTTGCAGTTCTTCGCCCCCGAAGAACTCAAAGACGGTGTCACGAGCGAGAAGATCTCGTTTAACATCGGTCCGATGATCAACTCGAAAGGCCGGCTTGATCACCCTGAGCGCGCCCTGAAACTTCTCATTGCGCAGACTCGTGAAGAGGCCCGCGAGCATTATCAGCATTTAGAAATTTCTAACCGCGACCGTCGCATGATCCAGGCAGAAGTGGTGGAAGGCGCCAAAGAAGAAGTCCGCAAGAACATCCACGACGACATGGTCGTCAACGTGGTCTACCGCCCGGACTGGCACGAAGGTGTGGTCGGCATCGTCGCGAGCAAGCTCGTGGACGCGTTCCACGTTCCCGCCATCGTGCTCACCAACGCCGAAGAAGACGGCATCGTGAAGGGCTCTGCGCGCGCCGCTGGCGAGATGAACATCTTCGATTGCCTCGAGCAGTGCAAAGACCTCTTCATCAAGTTCGGTGGCCACAAGGCCGCTGCGGGCATGTCGCTTAAAAAAGAAAATGTACCGGAGTTCCAAAAACGTCTGCGTGAAATCATCGCTAAGCTTCCGGCCGTGCTGCGCACGCGCCAAGAGCACTGGGACATCGAGCTCAACCCCGAAGACATCTCTCCGCAACTGGTGCGCGACCTCGCCCACCTCGAGCCGTTCGGGAACGGCAATCAGCGTCCTGTCTTCCGCATGTCAGGCGTGAAGCTCGCGAGCTACCGCATCCTCAAAGACGCGCACGTGCGCTGGACCTTCTCGCCGCTCAAGAATCCGCAGTCCACTTTCGCTGGGATCAGCTTCAACTATCTTGGGAAGTGGAACGAACCCTCGCCCGATGAAGTTTTTCAAAAGCAAGCGAACACACCGTTCACGCTGCAGTTCGGGATCGGCATCAACCGCTACAACGGAAACGAAACCATACAGCTTCAGGTGGAAAGAATTCTTCTCTAGTTAAAATCTAGAGATTCCTGAATAACGAACCTAAAGCCATATTACTAACGCTAGGCTTCTTCGCAGCGGCGGTGAAACCTTAGTTTTCTTGCGATTCACTTCCGCCGGCGGAAGTAACCAAAAGGTGCCAGGCACCTTTTACAAAAAACGATCAAAAAGCCTTCAGATTATAGGCGCGCAGCCATTCCCGCAGTGAGGCGTAGTGAAAACTACGCCGCAGCGAGGGGATGGCCAGCGACAACGAAGATGAGGGTCTATCGAGGATTTTTATCCGCGAACGATTTCGACTTTATTGATGCGAATATCTTCCCTCGGACGATCCCCCGGGCCCGTCGGCGTGCGGCCGATCTTAGAAATCACATCCATGCCATCAACCACTTCACCGAAGACCGTGTGACGGCCATCTAAGTGCGGAGTCGCTGCGAGCGTGATGAAGAACTGGGAGCCGTTGGTGCCAGGGCCTGCGTTCGCCATGGAGAGAATGCCGGCGCCGGTGTGGCGGAGTTCTTTCTTGAATTCGTCACCGAAGCGGTAGCCGGGGCCGCCGCGGCCTGAACCTTCAGGGCAGCCGCCTTGGATCATGAAGCCGTTGATCACACGGTGGAACACGAGTCCGTCGTAGAAGTTGCCGCCCTTCTCCGTTTCTTGGCGACCTTCGGCGAGGTTGATGAAGTTCCAGACGGTCTCAGGGCATTCTTTCACGTGCAGGTCGATGGTGAAATTTCCCATGGTGGTGTGAAAGATGGCTTCGACGCTTTCGATGTCTTCTTTGTGCTCTGATTTCTTAACGCTTTTTCCGAACATTGGGATCCTCCACGGTTTTTACATTGTAGCCTGACGGGAATTCGGCCGGCACAGAGCCGGCGACCCATAAAGTTGTGCGTTCACGAGGGAAAAAGGCGTCCAGCGGCATCATCGGGCCGGCCTTGAGCGTGTTGTCGGCGGCGGTGGGATTGAGGCTCTCCGCACCCATGCTGAAGAAGCTGTACTCCTGGAGACCATTGGCGGCGATCCACGCTTCGATGCCCACGACGTCAGTACAAAGACTCACGAGCACCACCGGGTTGCCTTGGTTACCCAAGCTCTGCAGCCAGGCCTTGGTGTATGTTTCGTTTTGAATATTATCCCACCACACAATGTTGAGTGGCAGATTCGCCGGGAAGCGCAGATCTTTCAATCCGCCTTTGACTTGCTCGAGGGCCTCGAGGAAGAGCACGGACTCTTCTTGCGGCGTGAGACTGCCAGTCCCGGCGGCGTAGCGTTCTTTCCATTTACGATTGAATTGTGTCTGGAGTTCCACGCGCTGGTTGAACGGCAGGGCGTGGATCTTTTCCAAAGGGCCGTGGTCGAGGAAGCGCACGGAAAATGTGCGCGCACACTGAGCGCTCAGGCTGCCGTTGGCCCAAGTCGGAAGCTCTGGCAAAAAGAACTGCTCGGTGCCGGCGCTTTGGTACGGCAATGGCCCGATGTCCACCGTCTTCGGAGGTGTGGAGCAGGCAGCGAGGAGCAAAAAGAAAATTCCATACTTCATGGAGTCGGCCCTTTGGGCGAAAAGAGTTGTTGCAGTTCGCGCACGATGCCAGCGGTGGCGCTGGTTGACGTGAGTGTGAAGAAGCCGACTTCGTCGTGCTTGCCGTTCGGATCGCGCGACGTCTTGAGATCCGTTGAATAACGCAGATCGAGACCCGCGAATTTCTCAAGCGGGCGGCGTGTCCCGGTGGCACCGATGATTTTATCGACGCCGATGGTTTTCAGTTCGAGCCCGTTGTTCTCAGGCTGCACGAGGCCTTGCACAAACGGCGAGGTCTCGATCGTCAGAAAGCTGCGGGTTTTATCAACGAGCTGATCGACGGCACTCACGATGTGGCCGGAGAACACCACCAAACGTGGAATGGGTTGCTCGGGCATGGGCTTTTTGGCCTTGATGAAATCATCCAGCTCTTGCCACGCGCTCAGGGCGATCTGCCACGTCTTCACAGCTTCGCTCTGTTCGTGATTGGCCATGGCGAGAAACTCCGCGAGCTGCTGCGAGAGCTCGCCGTGCTCTTCCGTGAAGAACTTTTCAAAAGGCGTTGCTGTTGCTGAGACATGAAAAATGCGTTTGTTGGGTTGCTGCCACCACGTTTTTAAACCAGTGAGCACGCGCGCCGCTTGCGCGCCGTCACCGACCACCGCGATCTCTTGCGCCTGATCCGCCCACGCACTCCAGCTCACTTGCTCCTCGCCGTAGGCGACAGTACCTTCGCGCAGACGGGACTCTCCCACCGCCGGTGCGCCGGGACCGAGTTCCCGGCGGCCCACACCTGGTGAGGCGTCAATGACGACGTCGAAGTCTTCGAACATTTCTAATTGGCTCTTAAGAGAAGCCACAAACTCTTGTGAGAGCTTTTGATAGACATCCGGCTGATCCGTGAGGCCTTGCTGGATCATAGGTTCGGGATTCACCTGAAAGCTCACACGAAACAGATCCGCGAAGCGCGACTGGGTCGCTGGCTTCTGGCCCGCGAGCAAAAACCGTTTGCTCACTTGCAGCCACGGGGCGGCCACCAGCACACCGCTTTGGTGCAGATCGATCAGCTCCTGTGTATCCAAGACCGGTTGCCAAAACAGGCGCACGGAAGCACCGAGCTGCAGCAGCTCGCGGGTCATGTGAAGGGCGTGATTCGAGGGGCCTAAAACGGCGACTTTCATGGGGGTCCTTTAAGGACCCCCATTCTAGTCTTGGAAATGTTATTTGGCGATTAGAGGAAGTAGACTTTGTGTGCGGCGTTGTCGTGGCACGAGAACTCCGCGTACTTGTAGATGAACTGCACAAAACTCTCGAGAGCTTTGAAGCTTGGTAACGATTTGTCGAACTCTCCACCGCAGCGCCAGTACACGTCACCCTTCGAATCGACGTATTCGCTCGAGCGGCGCACCTTGATGACGACCGGCAAGAAGCTGGTTTTAGTGAAGAAGAGTTTCAGCGTGACTTCCGCGCCCGTGCTGAATTTGTTCTTCGCCTGAGCGCTGAAGGGGATTTGGAACTGACACCCGTCAGCAGAAATATCGATGAGTTTCAGAGGATGGCCCGAGCCATTGTCATCAATGATGGCATCAACACCTAGGAATTCATCAAAAACCACGCGCTCAAATGAACGGCGTTTCTGCTCAATGCTTTCGCGGCGCTTAGCTTCAAAATCAAAAACTTTCTTTTCAGACATGTGATGACCTCCGTGACGTCCCTTTCTCATCGGAATTCTGGGGGGTGTCTTGAGGCTTTTGTGCTTCGCTTTTCACTGGTCGCTAGTGCTATACTGGCGTCTTTACGAGGACATGTATGAACGGAATAACCGAGCAGGACATTCAGGATTTCCTTCTAAAAACAGAAGAGTTCCTGTCGGATCTCCCGCTGCAGGAACGCGAGACGGCGATGGAAGAGTGGCGCACCCAATTGCGTGCCTACGTCCAAGCAATGCCTGGCGTTGATTTTACCCGTCTTAAACTGGCCCTCGGTGGCCCGCGTGGAGCGGCCAACTTCATTCGTCTCAAACAAAAAATTCCGCTCCAGTACGGCTCTGGCCCCGGCATCAAGAAAGCCGTCGTCATGACCACGGTGGCGGGAGTGATCGCGTTTGTTTTGTTGCTCGGCTTTCTGTGGTGGAAGTTCACACCCATTTTCTCTTTTAAAGAAGATCGCGTGCAAGTGCTCGGCGGCCTCATCGACATCGATGGCCAGCTGGGGCAAGTGAAATTCGGTGATCAGTACGAATTCTCCGACTCACAGTTCAAGAACGTTTTTGAAGGCACCTACGAAATTCCCGCCGAGGGCGTGGAAGATGTCGTGATCGAATTCGACCGCGGTCAGATTGAGATTACCTATACTCCCGATCCCCGCATCGTGTGGAACTGCAAAGTCTCGGCAGAGCCCGGGGAAGGTTTCATCCGCCAGGAAAAAGAAGCCATCATCATGAACCTCAAGTCTGTGGGCGGCACCGACTGTGAAGTGAAGGTTCCCTCGCGGCTCGTGCACACCATCAGCGGCGACGCCGGTAAAGTGGACATAATCGCACCAACCAACGACACGTTCGTGCAGCTAGGTAATGGAATTGTTGTGATCGCTCCCGATTCGGAGAATTCTTATCGCTTCGATCTCAAGGTCGGACAAGGTTTGGTCGATCCGTCGTTCAACTCGCTTTCCAGTGAAGATGGAATCGAAATCAAGGTTGATCTAGGTAATGGTAGTGTTCAAAAAAAATAGCATCGCTCTTCTTCTCACGCTCGTGAGCTTGAACGTTTTTGCTGTGGGCCCGCACACGGACCACGACGTGCCCGTGCTGTGGCCCGAAGACCACGAACGCTTGGCGAACTACGCCAGCATGTTCGAAGGGTCGCCCTACTCCTTCGGCGCACGCCGGCCGAGTTCCGAAGACTGCTCGTCATTCATTCAAAAAGTTTTCTCCCTCGTCGGTGTGGAGCTACCGCGCTCATCACGCGAACAGGCCACGGACCCGCGCTTCGTAGAAGTTCCCCGCGAAGAAATGCGCTCTGGTGATTTAGTCTTTTTCCGCAACACGTACCGCCGCGGGGTCTCGCACGTGGCGTTCATGATCGATCCGAAAACCATGATCCACGCTTCCCCGCGCGGAAAGCGCGTGGCCCGCGATGATCTGGCCCCTGGCCATCCACTCTGGAAGAAGATCCATTCTGTGCGTCGCTGGAAACAGACGATGGATGGGGATGATCTCAAGCCGCGCTTCTCGTGGGAAGATAAAATCTAAAGAACGATTCTCTCTAACTCTCCAAACGTCCGTGGACTCATGAGCGTCTGCGCCAGTCGCGCGAAATGAGATGTGACATCCGTCGTGCAAATCTGCAGCGTCGATTTGTTTCCGGCCGGAGCTGTTCCCCCATGAGTCGCAAAATGCGCTTGCATGATCTTCGCTAACACATCACCCGATTCAATCAACGTCACGCCCGCGCCCGTCACGTGGGCAATATCGGTCTTGAGCATGGGATAGTGCGTGCAGCCGAGCACGAGCGTATCGATCCCCGCGCTCATGAGCGGGGCCAAGTAGCGCTTCGCCATGAGCTGCGTGACTTCGTCGTTCACCATGCCCTCTTCCGCCAGCGGCACGAAGAGCGGACAGGCCTGCTCGAACACGTTCACATCCGCACGGAGCGCTTTGAGTGTTCTTTCATACGCGTGGCCCTGCACCGTGGTACTGGTCCCGATCACGCCGATGGAGTTTGTTTTTGTCGCGCTCAAGGCCGCTGAAGCACCGGGCCCGATCACATTAAAGAGCGGCAGGCCGGCGAACTCGGTTTCATTCAGAAACACCGTCGATGCCGTGTTGCAGGCGATGATGAGCATCTTCACATCCCGCTGCTTGAGGAAATTCAGAATCTGCTCGCCGTACTTGCGAATGGTCTCTGGGGACTTATTTCCATAGGGCAAGCGCGCCACGTCGCCGACGTACAAGAATGATTCTTCCGGGAAGGCCTCTGCGAGACTCTTGAGGACGGTCAGTCCACCGAGACCGGAATCAAACAAACCAATGGGCCGCGGATCAGGTTTCATTTTTTTTCCGACGCGGAAGGCGGCTCAGGATTTTTTCCTGGTAGGGCGCCGTGAACATTTTAATTTTTTCTAAGAGCTGCGACTGGCCTTGGCGCGTCTGCAGCATGGTGTGCTCGCCGACCTCTTTCCAGAAATCCCCTTCCCACACCGCTGGGTAGGTGGTCTGCGACTGCGAGAGCGCTTCGCGCATGGCCACTTCCAGTGAGCGGGGCCGGATGTCCGGGAAGAGCTCTTCGGCTTTAGTGTCCGTCACGACGGTAGGATGCGAGAGCGACAGGAAAAGTTTTTTGCCGACGTTCGCGAACTCCGGGAGGACGAGATCAATCAACGGCAGCATCACCCGCTGATCCATCGCCGGGAGCAAAAACTTCGGGCGGCTGAGTTCTTCGATCTTGTAGACGATGTCGAGGAGCTCTCCGTAGGGAACGACTTCTGGCGCGCCGATCTCCACCACCGTGTGGCCGATGACTTGCACATCGAGCGCCGCCAGCAAGTAGTCCATGAGGTCGTCCATGGCGATGGGCTGGCAGGGCGTCTCGAGCCAGGGCGCGAAAGGACGCACAGGCAAGCGCTGCGAGAGCGCCTTGATCATTTCAAAACTCGTGGACGTGGCACCGAGGACGATAGACGCGCGGAACTCGATGGACGCTCCCGGGATCAAGCCGAGAATCTCCCCGACGAGGTGGCGGCTGCGCAGATGCGCCGAGAGGTCTTCGTCAGGCCCGAGGCCACCGAGGTAGATCACCTTGCGAAGTTTGGCTTTCTGGGCCGCGCGGGCGAACTGGGTCGCACCTTTCGCTTCGAGGAATTCGAAGTCCGCCTCTTCTTCGGCGAGGCCGTGCACGAGGTAGTAGGCGCAGTCGACGTCTTGCAAGAGTTCTTCGAGGTGCGTGGTGGTGGCGAGGTCACCGCGGAAGACCTTGAGGTTCTTGTGCTGCAGGGGCCATTTTTCCGGAGTGCGCGAAAGTGCCTGCACGGAGTGGCCCATGTCGAGCAAGCGCAACGTGAGCGCTGTTCCGACGAATCCTGTGGCACCTAAAATAGCGATGGTGGCCATGCTAGTGCTCCTTGATTGATTTGAGGTGGCGGCCGAAGGCGTTCATGACGAACAAGTGAACCACCGCCTGCGTCCACTTGTAAATAATCCACGGAAGCGACGGCCTGAAGTCGTGGATCGCGGCCAGCACGTGGCGACGCTCCAACACCTCGCGAAACTCGAGACGTCCACGCCCCTGTTCGCGTGCCAAGAGTCCTCCACGAATATAGAGTAGCTGACGATCGGGAGCACTGCGCTCCACCGATTTGTCTAGCAGTAGCAGCGTGAATTTGGGTGACACAAAATAGAAGCGACAGACGGTGCCTTCAACCTGCGTGCGGATGATGAAAGAAAAAAAGCGTGGCAACCAACGAAAGTACTCATCGGCCACCCAAGCGGCATCTTTGCCCGGTGGCAAAACAAGACGCTGAACGGAGCGCACATGCTTCGGCGCACGCAAGACAACCGGGGTATGAAACGCGTGCACGTCGCCTTCCGTGACGTTCACCCAATGCGTGAGGGAATCATTGAACGGCGTCTGCATCAGTTCGGCATGGGGGAAACGGGACTTTTCGCGGACGAGCATGGCATAGCGAAGGCTCAGCACCAGCGGATACACCAGCGCCTTCGGCGCACCGGTGACGAGCGTCACCCAAAAGCGCGACATGTTGAGACTGAAAGCTCCGACGGAAATCATGCGCGGTTTTTTACCAAGGGATCTCGCCATGGAGGCCATCATCTCTTGATACGTCATGACCTGCGGCCCGCCGACATCCCATACTTTTCCCTGCACACTTTCATCCACGAGACAGCGGCGGAGCACGCTCAGGAGATCGTCGAGGTCTATGGGCTGCGAGAGTGTGCTGGTCCAGCTCGGACACAGCATGACCGGCAAGCGCTGCACGAGACGGCGCAGAATCGCAAACGACGAGCCGCCTTGGCCGATCACCATGCCGGCGCGCAGAACTGTGACCCGCGGAGCCGCCGTGAACAAACATTGCTCCACTTCTAAACGACTTTTGAGATGCCAAGAAAGTTTGTCCTGATCTTTAGGCAACAAACCGCCCAAGTACACCACATGCTTCACGCCGACCTGCCGAGCCGCGCGGGCAAAATTATCGGCGAGGATAAGATCCATATCGTAGAACGTTCCCTGTACCAGCGACGCCGAAGGGAGCATGGAGTGCACGAGGTACACCACCTGGTCGCAGCCTTCCATCGCGAGGGCGATGTCTTTCAAAGAAAAAATATCCGCCTGGCGCCATTCGAGGCGCTCGTGACCCACTTCGGGTTGTTGACGTGATAGGGCCACTATCGAGAGCTGCGGATCGGCTTCAAGTTTCTTGAGCAAAGCTTGCCCAATGAAGCCCGAGGCACCGGCGATCAATGTCTTTCCTTGGAGAATTGTCATTTCCTTAGGATAATAGGGTCATGTCCTTCATGTCATGGCTTCCGAGCGCTTTTAAAGATCTCCTCAAGCACGTTCCCACCATTATATTCGAGGTGGTGTCGTGGAACGCGCTCATGAAGGATGCCGCACTCCTGTCTAAGAGATTACTGACCCGCGAAGGCGCCGATAACGCGCGTCAAGATGTCACGCCTCATCTCCCCTCGGGGGTAAGTTTCGTTACTTTTGCCCCCACCCTGCCGGCCACACCTGAGTCGCGCCAGATGCTGGGAGAAAAAATTCTCGCAGTGTATTTCAAGCAACTCACGCGCCCCGGTGCGATGTTCCTCGATCTTCGCTTGAGTGGCTTCGGCATCGCCGACAATCACGTGGTGTGGAACCCGACGTCGCTGTGGGGAGAATTTTCTCCCGGCTTCGTCGAGGGCCTCGGCGATCTCTACGCCGGCTTCTACGGCCTAGACAACGCGCGCTTTGAGCGCGGCCTGGAAAAAAGTGGTCTCATCCAAGCGAGCTGGCCCGCGGCCGACCGCGACCGCATGGCCACACTTTTTCGCGCGCACTTCGGACAGGCCCTGGACGCTCCCATGAAGTTTCGTCTGGCCACCTTCCAGCAATCGTTCCAAGCGGTGTTCACGTTCTTGCTCGAGAAGAAGGTCCACCTCACCACCGACTTCCTTCTCTTAGGCGTCATGCTCGTCACGCTCTACTTATCGCTCGAAGAACTCGACGGCGAATACCCCGTGGCCGCCATCTACAAGGCGTCGGCAACATGAGGCTGCTGCTGCTCTTACTCCTCAGTGCCTGCGCTCACATTCCCAGCGCAAAGGTCGAGCACTACATCGGCGAGATCACTTTGAGCATTCCCGGCAGCAAGCAACCCTTCGGCAAGATGCCCATGGTGGCACGGATCACCAAGGATCCCGAAGCGGGACTCATCATGGAGGAGTACGTCTTGCCGGGCCGCAATCCCAACGCCGCCGCTCGCGAGATCGTGACGAACTACACCGCCACTTCGGAGTTCGGTGTCTACACAGTGCAGGACAATCTCAAAAGTTTCCAAGGCACTGTGCGCTTCACCGGCACACCGTGGCACTGGGAAGAGTGGACACTGGACATTCGCATGAAAGATAAGGTGATCGTCAAAGGTCTGGCGCTCAAAGAAGACGGCGAGATCCGCGTACGAAAAATCGTCTACAGCACCAAAGGCAAACCGCTCTTCGTGCAACGCGAACACCTGCGCCCCACCACTTCCAACGAATACAAAAAATTCCGCCGACAAATTGTGCAAAGAAAACTAAAATACAAGAAATGAAGTTTCCTCTTATTTTTATGCTCACCGTCTTTGCGACAGCGGCCTGGGCCTGCCCCAATCTTTCTGGCTATTATTTCGCCTGCCGCCCGACCACCGGTCAGCGGCCGGGCCTCGAAGACGTGAGCATCATCCAGTCGTTCCAAAACCGCATTCCACTCTATCGCCTCAGTGCCGTCAACCAAGAGACCCAGGAGCGCGAAGAACAGTTCGTACTCGCCGATGGCCGCCTCTACACCCAGGCGCACGGAAACGTCCTTACGCAAACCAGCGCCAGCTGCATGGGCAATGTGCTCGTGCACAACCAGACCGTCTACGTGAACCAACAGTTGGTGAGCAGACTCACCACCCGCGCCTCGAAGCCGGGCGGCATTCTTCGCTTAGCGACTTCCGGCCAGGTGATGGGACGGTCTGTGACGGATAACTTGATCTGCCAGTAATTACTTGAGCCGCAGCCGAATGGGCCCGCGGAAGTTCTGCGGGTCCACGACTTCCCCGCCCTGAGTGATTTCGATCAAACCCTTTTCCACGAGAACGCGTGCCACCGCGCGCACGGACTCCATCATTTCCTTGTCTTTTTTAGATCCGAGCGGCAGCACTTCGCTGGGGCAAATGGTCTTGCCCGGCGCTCTCTGCGAGAGGAGATAGAGAATCTTTTCAGCGAGGTCCTGACTCAAAGGGGGCTCCGGTTCCGGGGTCTCACCGGATCCTATCCTACTGTCTAAACTTTCGACACTCTCACTTTTTTACAGACCCTTCCCTCACCGGTGCGATCTCGCGTTACCCTTGCCCTATGAAACTACCACTCGCGCTCTGTATCCTGGCCTTCCCTGTTCTCTCTATTGCGGCGCCTTCGAAGGTCGCCTACGAAATGGTGAACAAGGTGAACGGCGATGTTGTCCGCACGGACGTGCTTGTTAAAGAAGGCGACAAGTGCAAGATCTATTCAAAAGACATCTACCAGACGTTCATCACCACTTACACCTGTAAACTCGACACGTCGAAGTTCTCTCTTAACAACGAAAAGGTCACGACCTGCTACGCGGAAAGTTCAGGCGAGGAAGCGAGCCCAACGGCAGAGGCCGATCAACACTTCCAGGTGAATCAGAACACTCCCAATCACATTGAATTGAAGAGCAGGGCCAGTGAGCCGGAGTACGTGCTCACTGTGACCCTCAAGAAAATTGATCTCAAGGCCGTCCCGTCTAAGATTGGCGACTCGCAGTGCATTCTCTAGCTTATTCAAGGAGCCATATGGGAAAGCTACTTAATACGATCGTCACCGCTTCACTTTTCCTGGCTTCGGCTGAAAGTTTTGCTCAAGCCTGCAGGACACCTACGAATATTGAAATTTACGATCGCGCGAGTCGCAATGCCGCCCATCTCCTCAAGGTCAAGCTGAGTACGAACTTGGTCGCAAAGGTCAAAGTCGAGAACATCGTTGTAGATGAATACGGACGTAACAGGGCCCGCCTTCCGTACGTCCACACTAAACCGGTCATTCACTCTAGAGGAAAAATGGATAAGGCCTGCGTGGACATCGCTGTCCGTTCCCTGACCTCAATGGGGTTTGATCTGAGTGACATCGCCTATCGCAACTACTCGTACGGCAACGAAGTGGAGATGGTAAGAGTGAGCATCCCACCGAGAACATTTCTTTATGATCAAAATGGAACTTTGACCGTCAAAAGCCATTAAGTAAAAATCCAAGGGAGAAGACCTTCGCCTTCTCCCTCAACACAGAATCCAAACTCATTTTCTATTCATCTGCAGAAGCCGGTGCACGCTGACAGCTGACGTTGTGCTTTTCGCAGATCTCTGCTCGCATCTTATTCTCAAACGCCTGTCGCGCATCCTCAATGTCTTCACGACACTTAAACTGTTTATCATAGTCCGAATGCGACGCCTTGTACCCCTGCGGGTACTTCGAGTAGCACTCTTCTTTGGCCAGGGACCATTTGCGATTTTCTTCGTGGCGAAGGCCGCGTTGTTTCTTGTGGGTCTCTTCAAGCGCTTGGATGTCAGCAAAAGCTGAGAACGATCCGAGACAAAAGACTAAAGCGAGAGCTTTCATTTCCTTCTCCTGTGGGTGGGGTGTGCTATTATTGATCGAAGTCTTTCCCCGCTCAAGGACAACTCGGAAGTGCCTGATTTCAAGTCCGGCGCGGGCCGAGGGGCCGGCAAATATAACTGGCAACGAGGTACCCATGCTCAAGCTTCTGGCGCTCCTCTTCATTCCAACCCTCGCGCTCGCCTCGCCGGACCTCGCGCTCTACAAGTGGAAGTCGCGGGTCCTCGTCATCCGTTCGAGCGATCTTGGGACGCTGCTGGCCGTCCGTGACAAGCTGAAGGTCCACGCGATGGCGTTGCACGAGAGAGACGTGGTGATCGTCGAAGACCGCACCGGAGATTCCTTTGAAATTGATCTCTACGGCAAAGACGGCGGGCGCAAGTGGCAGGGCGGACGCGATTTCAAAATCGAGACCATCATTGAGCTGATCGATTCGATGCCGATGCGCAAAGAAGAAAGCCGCGCGCCCTAATCGGCAATCTTAACTAAGTCATCATACATGCCAACGCCGGTGCCACCGTTGAAGCGCAATTTATCGCCCTCAAAGTAGTAGGTTCCGTTACAACCACTCGGGCCAGCGACGCAGACGCTGTACTGAAACCAGTCAGCGCGCCCGCGCGAGGTTTCTACGGGTTGTGTGGGCTTGAGTTGCTTCTGCGAGATCCACTCGATCTGGTCGAAGATGTTGGTCATGTAGATCCAGCCTTTATCAGCATTCATCGCTTCCGTCGTGATACATCCCGTAACTTCGTACTTAAACTCGAGGCTGGCGTTGCCGACATCTCGGCCATTCGTGATAACTGAACTCAACCGCACTTCACGGTACGTCTTGACGAAGTTCCCTTGCGGCGAAATCTTGAACTCCACAGTACCGGTACCGGTGTTCACCCTTGAGCCAGGAACGCCTGGCCATGCGGCCCAGACGCTCAGCAGCTTGTTCACACCAGTGCTCCAGGTTCCCACCATCCGTGCATCAAAGAAGCCGGCGTTGCCGCAGCAAAAAAGAGTCCCCTCTTCAACCACAACAGAGTGATGATCTCTCGTGCTCACAGATGCAACAAAGACTGAATCGACCACGACCTTGAGTGTGCGAATGCCGGTCTCAGCACCTGCGCAGTCACAGTTATCGCCCATGCAGAATTGGATGCTCTCGCCTTCTTGCAGACGAATCGTGCGACCGTAGGTCTCCCCCGGCGGGAAATAGTGAATCGCACCTACGCCCTTAGGAATTGATATCTTCGTGACTTGGTTTTCTACCAAGACGATGTTGTCGTGCCGTGGCAGCCCCATCTCGCCTTGCAGCTGAAGAGGAAGAGTGGTCGTTGCACTGGTGACATAAGCGAGCTTGGCGGCGGGATTCGGCATGAACGTGCCCACCTTAAGTTCCCAGTCTCTTCCCCATTCCGGTCTACGCGCAAAACTCGACGCCCACGTGATCAAGGCATCGTGAGGCACAGTGTTCACAATGATTTGCCACAACTCGATACTCGTTGCATTGAAGGCTTCGTGCAGCGTTTTTATCAATTTATAGACGTTCACACCTTCTTTCTGAAGGTGAAGATAAAATGGAAAGGCATCGTACGAGCGTGCGAAGAGTGACTTCGAGTCGTTGACGTAATTACTTAATGAAACCTCACCTAGGCTCGGCGTTGATTCATCAACGTAATCCTCGCCCGCAAACATGGCACTGCCTTCATAAAGCCAGTGAGGTTTGGCAATAAGGGCATTGTAGCTGCCGGCAATTTGAAACTGGAAACAATGGAAGACTTCGTGAGCGAGGATGGATTTTCTCGTGATCCCTGCGGACAAGTAGCCATTGGTGGTAAAGAGGATGAGGCACTTCTCGATTCTCGAGGCATCGTTCAGCGTCCATTTCTGCGAAGCCGTATCCACGCTGGTACTTCTGGTCAGGGCGTAGCCATGAATGCCGGTGTTAAATCTCGTCAGCACAGTCTGCAGATCTTCGTCGATGCCGCGGCGACCATTCACCATGATGGCCGGAACATCGAGACGATATCCCATGGCCGCTTCGAAACGGCTCACGGCCTGGTTAGCCATTTTCTGATCAGGATCGCGCAGATTCATTTCGACTCGATCAATGATCAAGGCAAAAGATGGAGCGCTGAGGACCAGGACAACGAGAGCAAAAAACTTTGCGAACATGCGACCTACTTGATGAGGGTATCAGCGCCGGAGTATCTGATTCTTGCCTGATTCTGAGAAGGTCTTTGAATTGTTTATAAGCTCTTGAGAGGACAGCTAAGTAGATGCATACTTCATAGAATCTCGCCCCTTAACGCATCGAGATCATTGGATTTTGTCCCGTTATGTAAGTTTTACAGGTCCCCGCATAGAAGTTCCAGGACTCGCTATCATAAGAAGAAATTCTATAGCGAACTGACTTTACGTAGGAGATCCCATGAAAAGCTTCATCCTCGGTCTGGCCATCCTCACTTCGGCAACAGCTTTCTCCGCTGACCTCACTCTGGAAGAATGCAATAGCCACGTCGGCACCTACGACGACGGTGAAACGAAGGTGGAATTGAGCCTGGACACCTACTACTCGTCGCCGGACAACATCATCAAATTGGAAACCAAAGACTCGAAGTTTCGTGTCCGAAGAGACGGAGTGGCGGACTCCTACCCAAGCCACTCTGTCTTCGGATCAAAGGATGACAAAGTCATACGCCCTATGAGCGAACGGGTCATGGCCGGACTCATCAACGCAGAAACCGCAGTGATCAACGCCCTCTTTTACAGCGGTCCGGATGCGCAGATGCAGATGCAGGGCTACTCGTATAACGACTACTACTACTGTGCCGAAGGCAATGGCATTTGCAAGACCATCACCGGCAAGATGCTCAAAGCTATCTCTAAGATTGAAGCGAAGAGCGACAACGACCCAGTCCTCGCTTGCGCGAAGCTGCTCCTCAGCGACGTACGCGATACGGAATACAACTACGAAGAATAGACAAATATAGACCCATATATACCGAGGCTTTATGAAACTGATTCTCGCTTCAACTCTTGCGCTTGTTTCACTGTCCGCGTTCGCCAGTCCCGTGAAGTGCGCGATCGAAGCACGCAACAGCCTCGCTCTCGATAACTCATCTCTCGCAACTCTCTGCTCGGGGGCCACCTCGGTGGTTCCCGTGAGTTGCGCTCTGGAAGCGCAGAAGAATCTTCGGTTCGACAATCTCTCCGTCGCAACTCTCTGCTCAGGTGCAAAAACCGTGACACCGGTGAAATGCGCGCTGGAAGCTCAAAGTAAGCTGGCACTCGACAACAGGTCGATCGCGACGCTTTGCCGAGAAAAATAACTAAGCTATCTACCCTTATACATTTCGGGCGTCATAAGCTGCTGAACTAGTCACGAGCTCTGACTAAAACTATGTTGAATAAGTTTTGGGATGAAAATGAACGCACAATAAAGCTAAAACAAAAGCTACAAGTCCGGCCCCTAAAGCGTTAATGAGCCCGAAATGATCTGTTAAATACCCCACACCTAGATGCATTGCTATAATGCAGAAACTCTTAACACTTATAGCAAATGTAATGAACTGACGACTGTTCACACCCGTTTGTTCAGAGATATAGGCAAGTGAAATAGGATAATACGGGGCCATACTCAATCCCGTCAGCACCAGAAAAATTGGATGAAATTTCAAACCCAAAATTAAAAATAAAATAGATAGCACCAACGAAAAGCTCAATTGAGTCCGGTAGGAGGACTTAAAGGATTTAAAAGTAAAGATCAGCCGACCCAAAAGCAAAAATATAAAAAGACACGTGACATATAGACTTGAACTTTCAAGGTCCAAATTAAAATATGTCCGCATATACAGTGCTAGTCGGGTTGTAATCATGATCTCGGCCACAACGTAAAATGCCAACACTCCGCCGAACACAAGCAAGGTCCAAAAAGAATTTCGAGTCCCTGCAGGTTTTTCTGCTATTTTATAAAACGCAAATCTTGGTTCTGCCTTGACTATGACTGCACCTATCGTGATGACAAAAGCTAATGCCGAAGTGATAAAGTATGCTGACCGCCAAGGGCCAAAAACAATTGGCGAATAAGATGCAACAAGCGGCGCAATCAAACTAGAAAGCCCAAACAAAGTATGCAGCCCAGAAAGCGCCTTGGACTTTTGTGATGGTTCCACGCTTTCTGTGACGATGACGTTTTGAGTAACTTGCACCATTCCTAAGCTAAGACCAAAGACAACAGTCGCCGCTAAAAAAAATGAATAGCTTGGGGCCACACCCATTAAAAACAGACCCATTCCCATCAGGAATAATGATAAGCATAAAGCACGAGACAGGTTTAAAAATTGAAATACGTGTCCCGAAGCAACGTTACCAACGAAGGCCGCACCTGCTGCCACAGCAAAACTAATCGAGCCCTCAGAGTTTGATAGTTTGAAATAATTTAAAAGCTCAGGAAACAAAGGCCCACGAATACTATCTGCCATCCCCAAAACAAACATGCTGAGACATGCAAATAATAAAGCCCATCGTTGTCGAACCATTTTCAAAGCCATTTTCAAAATCTTAGTACGTCATCTTAAATCTTAAAAGACTTAAAGCCAGAATACTTCGCGTAGCGCTAAATCATGCTCAATGTAGGGAGCCAGGAAGTTCGAAATGCCTTTTTCTGTCTTGCAACGTTTAGCACTGCAAACTTCATATTCTCTCTCCCAGCTTAAGAAAAATTAAAAAAACTGTAGGTTTAATGTAATGATATATTTCTCGAAAGGTGTTTCCGACATCAAGGAAGGATAGAAATGAAAAAGCAGCTTGATGGAATAAAAATATTAGTTGTAGATGATGAACAGCTTTTCCTGGATGCTATTTCGGAACCATTAATCATGCTTGGTGCTACGGTTTATTCCGCATCTAATGGATTAGAAGCCATGGACGTTTTAAACATTAATTCTGTCGATGTTATTTTATCAGATATGCACATGCCAAAATCAGATGGCATCGATTTTTTAAAAAGACTTAGGAGCGCTTTTCCTCATACGCCGCCATTTTTTGTCCTAACTAGCTTTGCTGCAGAGTACTCTGAAGAAAAACTAAAAGAGCTTGGGGTCAATGATATAATTTTAAAACCTTTCACCATTAAACAGCTTCTAGAATTAATTCTAACGAATACAACAAAATAGAATCGTGGAATCCCTGCTCAATAGTACAAAGCTCTAGGGTTATTGCGAAGAGACGGGAGTCCACCGTCTCTTCGCGGAAGTGGCCTATTCCGAGTCCAAAATCGCGCGAATGGTCTTGAGTAAGACGTCAGCTGAGTACGGTTTGGGAACGAAATGCTCGACTCCTGCACCAACCGCCTTCGCGAGAACTCCATTTGCAGTCATTCCACTCGATCCGATGATACGAACGTCCGGGTTTATAGACTTGAGTGCGATGATCATGGTCGGTCCATCCATGATGGGCATGGCCATATCGGTCAAGATGACCGAAATCGCACTTTGATTCTGGACGTAGATGGCGATGGCTTCCGCTCCGTGCGCGGCGACCATGACTGAGTAACCGAACCTCTCCAACGTACTCTTCGCCACGTTCCGAATATTTTCCTCGTCATCCACCACGAGGATCAGCTCGCCCTTGCCTCGAGGGAGGCGCGTCTGCTCGATGGACTGCTCTTCAATCGCTTCTTGTGAGGCATCCGCCGGGAGATAGACTCTGAATTTGGTGCCCTTGCCAACCTCGCTGTAGAGGTTGATAAACCCGTTGTGGCCCTTCACGACGGCCGCAGTGGTGGACAGCCCAAGGCCTGTACCTTTACCCGTTTCTTTCGTCGTGAAGAACGGCTCAAAGACCCGCTCCTGTATCTCCTGCGGAATGCCGGTCCCAGAATCCCCCACCTTGATGACCACATACGAACCGGCCCTGGCGTTTAGATTCATCGATGCATACGACTCATCAATCACGATACTTTCCGCACCGATCATGAGTGTGCCGCCCGTTGGCATGGCATCCCTGGCATTCACACAAAGATTCAATAGCACCTGGTGAATTTGCGTGGGGTCACCAATCACGTTCCAAAGATTGGCCGCAGGATTGTGCTCTATCGTTAGATTCTTAGGAAACGTTTCCTGCATCACTTTGACGAGATCATGAATCAGGTGCCCGACGTTCACGGGAACACGTTGCCCTTCCACGCCACGCGCAAAATTTAGCACTTGCGAGACTAGATTCGCGCCACGTTCCACACTGTTCTGCAAAGTTACCAGTGTTTTCTGGGCCCCTTCGTCCTCACACGTGAGTTTCAGCATCTCTACAGACAACAGGATGGGAGCTAGCACATTGTTGAGGTCGTGCGCGATGCCACCGGCCATCGTTCCGATGCTCTCCATTCGCTGCGCTCTCAGGAACTGCTCCTCGAGTTTCTTTTTTTCTGTAAGATCCGAGTTGATCGCCAGCACGGAACTAGGCCGTCCGTCAGAATCACGCAGCAGGGTCCAGCTCGCCTGAACAAGGATGGTTCTTCCGTCCTTGCCTAGATTGCGCATCTCACCCTCCCACCGGCCCTTACTCAGCACCACCTTCATCGCGCCTTCAAATGCGGTCAAATCGCCATACAGAAAACCGCTGGTCTGGCGTTCTATCACCTCGTCGGCTGCCCAGCCGTACAACCGCTCGGCGCCCTTGTTCCAATAAACCACGCGGTTGTCGAGATCTCTGACAAGAATCGCATCGTGGGCAGCGTCGAGAAGCGCCGCCTGTTCGCGCAATTGTTTGTCCGACTTCTGACGTTCCAGCTCCGAGGTGGCCCGAGCGGCGAAAATCCGCAGCGTGGACGTGATGAATGCCGTCTCCTTCAGTGGCTCGCGGAACAGAACGAAGATCAGGCCGATCTTTTCACCGGCGGCATTGAGCAGACTTCGTCCGACGTAGGCCTTGGCGCCCAGACTGGCCAGATTAGAGGCTCTGGGAAAGAGCTCTGCGACTCGGTCGGGAATCACGCACTCATCTTCCGCCACCAGGTGCACGCAGGGAGTTTCGGGAATTGAGTAATTAAAATTTTCGATCTTCTTCCCATCCACCACGGCGGCAACGGTCCGCGCACCATAGGGTTCGTCCGGTAAAATCTCTGCCACAAATCCGGCGGCGGCGCCCATGGTTTCGGCCATGCTTTCGGCCAGTTGCTCGAAAAATGCCACCCCGGTGCTGGCCGTGACGGCCGTGGACACCTTGGTGACCACGTTGTGAATACGTTCGCTCTCCCGCTGGGCCCGCAGATGCCCTATGCCAAAGGCCAGATTGTCGGCCAGCTCCTGCAATAGCTTGAGCTCTTCCGCGCTGACTTGAAGGACCTCGGCGGAATAGAGACCCAGCAGTCCGAATGTGCTGTTACCATTGCGCAAAGGCAGACAAATCACTGAGCGATATCCGCGCTGGCGGGCGAGATCGCTCCAGATGAAGCTGGCATCCTGCTCCATGTCTGCGCACATCTGTGGCTGCCCGGTGCGAATAGTCCGGCCCGCCGGCCCTCTTCCCGCGGGCGTATTCTCCTCCCACGAGATGGTGATATCCGAGAGGTAGCCCGCCTCTTCACCAGAGTGCGCCATTGGCCGGATGGTGCGCTTTGCATCTTCTTGCGCGAAACCGACCCAGGCCATCCGGTAACCGCCGCTGCCCATCGCAATGTCGCAGATGACCTTAAGCAGGTCGCGCTCATCCACGGCGTGGATGAGTGCCTCATTGCCCGCGCTCAACATTTTGAGCGCACGGTTGGTGCTGGTGATTTCCAGTTGCGCAGCCTTTTGCTCCGAGATGTCCTGGAACGCCCCGCGTACCGCAATAATACTCCCCTTCTCGTTCAATTCTGCCTCGGCCTTGCAACGCGCCCAGAAGAGCCGGCCCTTCGCGCTCTTGATCATCAGCTCCTGTTCAAACGGTGTGCCTTCCGTCGCGCACGTTGCAATCGCTGCGCCCAGTTGCGATTGCCATGGCTCGGGATAAAGCTCCAACGCTTTCTCCAAGCTCGGGACCGGTCCGCGCGGATATTCAACGATGTCAAAGATCTCTTCAGACCAGTAGAGGCGGCTGTCGGGCACACTGATTGACCAACCGCCAATCTTGCCGATGGCGCCGGCGATCCGCCGGAGGGATTCGCTTTGCTGGAACTTGTTCTGCGCCAACTTGTGATCGGTGATGTCTTGAAACGCGCCCTGTACCCGCTGGATCACTCCGGCCTCGTTCCGTTCGGCCTGTCCGATGGAGCGCACCCAGATGCGCCGTCCTTTCGCGGTCAAGACTTCCAACTCCAGATCAAACGGCGTGCCTTCGCTGACGCAGCAAGAAAATGCCGATTCGATTAAATGGCGCGATTCCGGAACGTAGAAGTTGAGAGCTTGATCCAACGCCGGCACTGAACCAGCCGGCATATCATGAATGGCGCAGACTTCGTCCGACCAGCTGATGCGGACCTCTGGGAAGTCCACGCTCCACCCGCCCATCTGTGCGACTTTTCCAGCAATCCCAAGCAACTGCTCGCGTTGATGTAGCTGCTCGACTGCCGCCCGTCGCGCACTGATGTCCTCAACGACGGCCACGAACTGAGCTGGCTGCCCACTGCTGCCCGGAAGCAACGACAACGTCAGGTTGCACCACACGGCGTGTCCTGCCTTGTGGACATAGCGCTTTTCCCAAGTGTGGCCCTGCAACTCACCGGCACGTATCCGCGCGACGATTTTTGCTTCCATCTCGCGCTCGTCCGGATGGGTGGTCGCAATGCAGTCACGCTGCAGCAGCTCCGCGGTGGAATAGCCGACGATCTCACAGAAACGGGCGTTGGCTCGGAGAAAATTGCCTTCGGTGGAGACGAGGCACATGCCCACGGCGGCCTGGTCGAAGAGCCCGCGAAAGCGCGCTTCGGATTGGGCAATGGCTTCCTGCGCACGCACGTTTTCCGTGCAGTCCTGAGACATTCCCGAAATGCCAATCCTCTGGCCCTCGGCATCCAGCACGACGCGCGCATTCGAATTCAGGATCGCGATGCTACCATCGTCGCGGCGGATGCGGTTCGAGTAATCGATGACGTCCTGCCCATCACGAAACAATTGGGCAAAGATTTCGTCGTTTGCCTGATGCTGATCCTCCGGCACGAATTCGTGAAAGCGGCGCCCAATCATCTCCTCTGGGGCTCGCCCAAAGACCGCGCGACTGGCCTGATTGAGGAAGGTGAACCGGCCCTCCATATCCACCGACCAGATGACATTGTAGGAGGTATCGACGAGATCGCGGTACTGCCGCTGACTCTCGGCCAGTGCCGCCTCTACTTTGGCGCGCTCCTGTTCCAAAACCATGGCCGCCGCACGCTGCCGGTAGCTCGTGCAGAGTCCGCCAGCGTGTTGAACGAGCGTCTCGATGCGGCGCTGCTCTTCTTCGGAATAGCCGCCGGGACGATTGGCCAGTGCCACCATTCCCTGGACCTGGTCACCGACGAAAATCGGCACGCCCAAAAAACTGCGCATCGGCGGATGCCCGGTCGGCCGGCCACTCGAGCGCGGATCGGAATCCGGCATGTTGGCGATCACCACTTTGCCCGTGGTGATGGCGCGGCCAAACAGATTGTTGAAGTTGGTGAACTCGAGGTAACCGACTTCTTCGTAATTGCGCAGCGCCTGCTCGTAAAATTCGCGGTTGATGATTTTGTCCCAAACGATGCCTTCATGGGCGAGCACTCGCAGTTTGGAACCGATGACCACGCCGATGAATCCGTACTCACTCTTTGTCTGGTCAAGCGCGCACTGCAAAAGCCGGCCCATCGCCGCCTTCCAATCACCCCGCTCGACATAGGCCGCGAGCGCTTGGCTGACCGCTGTCTGAGTCTGACCCGCTTCAGCCAGCTCACGAGCTTGGCTGCGAATAGCCTCCTCCGCCAACCGGCGCTGCGTGACATCGACGTGCATCACCACCGCACCCGCCCCAGGAATCTCGCTGAAGGGTGTCACCATCAGTCGATACCAGCGCTTCACGTCGGGCGAATGACACGGATACTCCATCCCAAATTCTTTCGCCTCGCCGCTTAAAACTTTTCGGATGCCCGTCGCCACTGCCATCGCTTCATCGGCACACTCCCCGTGCGCACCTTCGCAGACGGCGAGGTAGTTCTGCCCCACAGAAAAGTCAGAGCTTTGCAGCGTATTAGCGCTGGCAAAGTGCCGCCAGGCCTCATTCACGGCCAGAATAACGCCATTGTTATCGAGCAGGGCGACGTGCGCCGGAATCGCATTGAGAACCGCCAAGTGCTGTTCGGCAGTCAAACGGTTTGTTTCTTTGGCGTCGCTCTGATTTGCGTCTCTTGTCATTGTCCATCATCCTGGAAAGATTTACGGCGTGGGTAACTATCTCGGTGTTGCTTCGATTTGCTGCATTCATAATAATCGCAAAGGATAGTCTTTTAAAACCAATATATGGCTTCCACTTTCTACCTCCGCACAAACGGCTTCGAGAGTGGTGTCTGTTGAGAAACTCTATCCAGGATTACGTCATCATTGGATTCACTTAAGAAGTGGGATCACTCTTTTTTTACAATCTAATTCAATATTGCCGTACTAAGATTTAAGCCGCTAGCTGCCCTGATACGTTTCGGGCGTCATGAGAAAGATCGGTGCCTGTTCTCTTCCTAGCACCGCCTTGAGCGCGTCGTACTCGAGGCAACAAATCTCCAGCTTGTTCCCATCTCCGTCTTTCACGTAGAACGACAGAAAGTGGTAGTGGTCGTAGATCCGCGGGGCGGAGAACTTTCCGTGGAGCTGCACAAACGTCGCCGTGTCCACACCGAACGCCGGCAGTGACGTGTTGTCATTCTTGGACGACGTGAAGATCGACAACCCCGTGAGGCCCTTGTCCGAGGTGATCAGCACGGGCCCGTTGGGCTCTCCGCGCGCTTCGAGGTCCTCGATGATGGTAAAACCCAGGTTGCGACAGTACCAGTCAGCGAGCTGCAACTTATTCGGGGAAACAAGATGGATGTGCTGTAGCGAAATTTTCATAAACAATTGTACCTACCTTTGCCCCTAGTGAGAAACCACTTCATCTCAAATTCCCTCAGATTCTAGGAACCCCGAGCGAGCATAAGGGAGCGTACACATATGTACGTGACCGAAAAGCGATTGAGGGATAACGACGAAGATGGATGGTTTTCAAGAAAGTGGCGCACCCAAGAGGATTCGAACCTCTGACCGACCGCTTAGAAAGCGGTTGCTCTATCCAGCTGAGCTATGGGTGCATCATCTTGAAATCACAATAATTTGTGCCCCCCATCTCGTCAATGTCAAAGTCAGTGCGAAGTGGTACAAGCTGCTTCCATGTCTGTAAAAGCACGCATATTTAGCTCGAACAAACGCATTTTCGACTGCCTCACGGCGGACGGCGACGTCGTGCCTGCCACCGCTCTGGCGATGCTCCTCAAAAACGACAACGGCCTGGTGGTCGGTGACAACGTCAATCTTGAGCCCGACGGTGAGTCGCAGTGGACCATCACTTCGGCAGAAGAGCGCACTAGTACGATCTTTCGAAACATTCCGCGTGAGCACACCAAAAAAATCATCGCCGCTAACGTCGATGCGGTGTTGATCATCGTGAGTGCGGGCCAGCCGACTTACAAACGCGGCCTGGTCGATCGCTACTTGGTACGGGCCACGCAGTGGGGCCTTCCGGCTTTGCTGGTGTTTAACAAGATGGATCTGTTCGACGGCGAGTTCGATCTCGCCTTTGAAGCCGAGCGCGTGAAGCAGTTAGGCGTAACGACTTTCGAAGTGTGCGCACAAGATCCGGATCGTAAAGCTAGTGTGCTGGGGAATGGTTTCTACGAATTAAAAAAGATGCTTAAAGGCAACACCGCCATTCTACTCGGGCAGTCGGGTGTGGGCAAAAGCCGCTTGATCACGGAACTCTCCGGCGGCGAGGTCGAGCTCTTGAGCGGCGATCTTGGTAAAGTCGGCAAAGGGATGCACACCACGACGTGGGCCGAGCTGGTGGAGTGCGGAGACTTCACGCTGGTGGACTCTCCGGGCGTGCGCTCGATGTCGCTGACGGATATCTCGGATGAAGAAGAGCTCTTGAACTACTTCCCGGACATTGCGGATGGGTCGGTGAAGTGCAAGTTTCGCAATTGCGAGCATGGGGAGACGAGTAAGGGGTGCTGGTTTCAGGCCCTAGAAAAAGAAAACCACAGCAATGCTGTGGTCCTCAGTAGGCTTGAATCATATATACGCATACGACTTGAAATCACCCAAATTCCAACATGGGAAAAGAAGTAGATCTAGTAACGACCACCACGCGGTTCCATAAAGGTCTTGCGTTGATGCTCTTCTTCGATCTTCTCGTCCACAGATGAAATCTGACGGTCACGGAAGTGATGCGCACAACCTGAAAATACAACGGTCAAAAGTAGCAAAGTTACCCATTTCATAAAGGCCTCCCTTGTTGGGTACCATTATATCGGATGTTGTGATTGAAATCTTTAACCGTATTTGTAGGTCATATATCGATATTGCTCTGATCTGACTTCAAGGGCTTACGTTCCTTGTCTGCTAATTTCCACGGAAAGAAGAGCACAAGTTTGCCGTCTTTTCCCTCTGTTTTCACCTTGTCGCCGTCACAATCACCAGGGACGAGCTGGGTGCTCGAAGTCATGGAGCGACTGTTGCCTTTCACGACTTCCGACTTAATCGTGATCAACCCATTGAGCACCTGCACGTCCATCTGCGCGTCCGCACTCGCCGGAGTCACCATGAGGGTGCGGCCATCTTTACTCTCCGACCACGCCAGTTGAACACCGCCACGGGCACCGAGGCCGAGCGAGTCGCTCTCCCGTCTGAGGGAATCCATCTCGCTCATCGAATCACGCATAAGCTCTTCCATGGCGCTTTCCATCTCTCGCACCCAGCGATCCGAGTCCATGTTGGCCTGATTAAAAATCCGCTCGCGTAACTTGCGATCGAACTCGGCACGCTTGCGCGCGTACTCCTCCGGCGACATTTTCTGGGCCATCGCCAAGGTTGAAAAAATAATCAGGCAAAATGAAAGAATCGTTTTCATGATCTCTGACTCACTCTTTCTAAATGTTGCACCATGAGTGACAGGCCATCGACGAAGAGCGCTGGGCCGGGCTGCAGAAAAATCTCTGGCTCCAATTCATGCACTTCATTTTTTCGAATCGCAGGAATCGAATCCCAACCAGGTCTCGTGGCGAAACTCTCAAGCTTCACCCGCTTGCCACACCAGCAACCGAAGATAATATCGGGTTCTCGTTTGACAACCTCTTCGGCCGAACAAAATCTTCCTTGCGCCATTTTTTCTAGGGAGCGCTCGGCAAAAATATCCTCGCCGCCCGCGGCCTGGATCAGCTCACTCACCCAGCGGATGGCACTGATCTGCGGTTCGTCCCATTCCTCAAAATAAACTTTCGGGCGATAGGACCAGCGACTGGTTTTCTGACGAGTTTCGTCTAACTTTTGTTCCCAGCCGTTGACCAAGGCCTGGGCCTTGGCTTCCTCGCCGACGAGGCGACCCAGCATGAGTACGTAGTCCAGGGTCTCTTGCAACGTGCGATGATTGGCGATCCACACGTTGATACCTGCGCCAATCAGGTCCCGCGCGATGTCTTTCTGAATGTCCGAGAAGCCCAGCACGAGATCCGGCTGCATGTCGACGATTGTGTCGATTTTGGAGCTGGTGAAGGCCGACACTTTGGGGATGTTTTGCGCCTCAGCAGGGCGTTTAACGAAAATAGACACTCCGGCGACTAAATCAAGCCTACCTAAGAGGGCGAGTGTCTCGACTGACTCCTCGGTCAGGCATATAATTTTGCGAGGAATGTCACGTTTACCGGTGCTCATGCGTTAACCCTAAAAGGGAATCTTCATGAAGATTTTGACCTGGCTGCTGCTTTTTGTCCCCCTCCAATTTGCCTTCGCTCAAGAAGATCACGCGCGCTTAGCGGCCGATGTCTTGACCTCGCCAAAGACGCTCGCGCTCACCATTCAGCACGAAGAAAAATGGCACACTTACTGGAAGAATCCCGGTGACGCCGGTATCGCCACCGTTTTTAAGTTCGAACTCGACGGCAAAGAACTCAAGCTCGACGAATACGAATGGCCTGCTCCGCATCGCTACATCGAAGCCGGTGACATCCTCACCTACGGCTACGAAGGCTCGCCGACTTTCTTCTTCAAGCTTCCTGCGAACATCAAAGGCAACCTCAAGGCGAAAGCGCAGTGGTTGATCTGCAAAGACATCTGCATTCCCGGTGGCAAAGAAGCGGAGTTGCTTTTTGAACCGAATGGCCAAGTGGTGGTGAAGTCCCATCGCTCCGGCATGAGCGACACAGAGCTCTCAGCGGCGCTGGAGAATTTACCGGCGGCCATGGCCTGGCCCGCGGACCTCGAACTCTACATCTCCAAAGACGGCGATAAATCCTTGCGCCTCGACTACAGCATCAAGAACTATCCCGTCGGCAAGCTCGACACCCACAAGAATCTCCTCACACCATTCCTCGCTCCGCCCATGGGCTTCAAGCGCGAAGCCGTGCGCTTCGATCCGGCCGAGAAAGCCGTGGTGGGAACGTTCTCTGTGGATTGGGACGGTGAATACCAAGACCCGCCGCAGACCCTTCCGGCCGACGGAAAGTTCACGCCGCCCGTGCGCCTGAAATTTCTCTACCAGTCCCCAGGCGGAAAAACGGTGCTGCTGGAAAAAGACTTCAGCAGTTTTTCGCCCACGGCCGCCGGTCTCGAAGAAAACTTCCAAAAATACGCCGCGCTAGGCGGGGAGATTTCACAGACCGCAGCGGCGCCCACGGCCCTCGAAGCGCCCACGAGCCTCGCCTTCATGCTGCTCTTCGCGTTCCTCGGGGGCCTGATCCTCAACCTCATGCCGTGCGTGTTGCCGGTGATCTCCATCAAGCTCTTCGGGTTGATCAAGTACCAAGCGCTGCCGCGCTCGCGAGTGTTGTCGCACAACCTGGTCTACAGCGCCGGCGTGATCGCCACGTTCCTCGCCTTGGCAGCGACACTGGTCGGCATCAAGTCTTCTGGGGAAGCCGTCGGCTGGGGCTTCCAACTGCAATCGCCCCTCTTTGTGTTGGTGATGGTGGGCGTGCTCTTCATCCTCGCGCTCAATCTTTTTGGTCTCTTCGAGTTCGTCACTCCGGGCGGTAAGTCACTCGGGAATAAGCAAACGCAAGACGGCTTCATGGGAGATTTTTTCTCCGGCGTTCTCTCGACCATTCTCTCCACGCCCTGCTCGGCTCCGTTCCTCGGCACCGCACTCGCCTTCGCCTTCACGGGCAGCACGGCGATGATCATGCTGGTGTTTACATTCGTGGGTCTTGGATTAGCGTTCCCTTTCTTGCTCACAGGAATCTTCCCTGGACTCATCAGCTTCCTTCCGCGCCCGGGGGCGTGGATGGAGAAATTAAAATACTTCCTGGGCCTCACCATGCTCGTCACGGTCGCGTGGTTGTCAGATGTGTTCTTGAACCTCGTCGATCCCGCTGTGTGGCTGTGGCCCTTGGCGCTGTTCTTCATCTCACTCTTCTTCGCCTTCTTCTTCCGCGCGAAGATTTCCAAGAACGCAGGACTCAATTTTTTGTTCTTCATCCTGCCGATCGCGCTGGTGCTCGGAGCGCTGAAGAACTTCCCCATGAAGCCGGCCGATCGCATGCAGACCTCGTTGAGCACGAACTACTGGCAACCCTGGTCACCGGACATGATGGCGAGCCACAAGGGCCAGTGGGTGTTCATGGACTTCACCGCCACCTGGTGCTTGACCTGTAAGGTGAACAAGAAGCTCGTGCTCGATACGGACGAGTTCCAGAGCTACATGAAAGAAAAGAACGTGGTGCAACTGCGCGGCGACTGGACCCAGCGCGACGACACCATCACGAATTTCCTGAAGAGCTACAACATCGTCGGCGTGCCGGCCTACTTCATCCAAAAACCCGACGGTACCATTGTGGGTTTGGGTGAAACCATTAGTCTGCGTAAAGTGAAGGAGTACATTCCATGAAATTTCTAATGAGTCTTCTGCTCCTCAGCTCTTTCGCCATCGCTAAAGATAAAAAAGACACCGAAGAAGGCGAAGAGCTGCAAGAGCGCGTGACGCTCGAAACGATCATCATCGCACCAGTGGATCGCCAACCGGCCAGCACCGCCGGTGGCCGCGACTTGCGCTAAGCTTCCTGACTAATCGTCTCAGTAGAATTGTGCACTGGACCTGCCTTATCCTTGGAGCATTCACCAAGGATCAATCATGTCACAAGGCTACTACGCTCACCCCACTATCTTTCAGAATCAAGTTGTCTTCGTCTGCGAAGAAGACCTCTGGACCACCACTCTTACAGGCGGCATCGCTCGGCGCTTGACCGCAGGCCGCGGTGGCTTCTCCAATGCCCACTTCTCTCCGGACGGAAAACAACTTGCTGTCAGCTCCGTGGAAGACGGCGCCCGTGAAGTGTTCGTCATGCCGTCGTCGGGTGGCGAACTTAAGCGCCTCACCTACTTGAACAGCGTCTCCCAGGCCCGTGGCTGGCATAAGGGCCAGGTGCTCATGAGCTCCTGGGCGCTGGATCCGAATTGGAACGAAGAACTTTTTCTCATCAGCACAACTGGTGGTGAGCCCGAACGTTTGCAGAAAGGCTTTGCCATTCGTCAGGCAATCTCAAAATCAGGCGATGAAGTCCTCGAGCGCAATGGCTGGCGCCCGGAGGCATCACACTGGAAACGGTACCGCGGCGGCACGGCGGGAAAATTCTACCTTCGCAAAAAAGGAAGTAAGACCTACTCTCCTTTTCTTCGCACGATCAAAGGCAACCTCTCCCATCCGTTCTGGATCGATGATCGGTTGTACTTTTTGTCAGATCACGAAGGCGTCGGAAATCTCTATTCCGTTCTCAGTACGGGTAAAGGCCTGAAGCAACACACCTTTGAGAAAGACTATTACGTTCGCAATTTAAACTCTGATGGCCATCGCTTGGTGTATCACTGCGCTGGAGAGCTTTACACCTTCGATCCCGCAACTGGCAAAGCTCAGCACATCCCCGTAGAAGTGAATTCGCAAGGAACTCACAAACAGCACAAGTGGATTCCAGCGATGCAGAACCTGGAAAATTACCAGGTCAGTCCGACTGGTCAGTCACTTGCTCTCACAGCGCGGGGTCAGGTCTTGTTTGCTCCGGCGTGGCAAGGCGCTGTGATAAACCCATCTCTTTCGCTTGAGCAAAAATCGCGAGATCGCTTGGGCACTTGGCTCAAGGAATCTCACGATGGCCAGACCGTGGCTTTTGTCACGGACGCCGAAGGAAAAACCGAAACAGAAACGCTTGTGATCGTGGATCTCAAAAAACCTACCGTTCGCCGATTGCTCGGTGCCAACATCGGCCGAGTCGCCTTCCTCAAAGCCTCTCCGGATGGCGAGAGAATTGCCCTGGTGAACCATCGTAACGAATGCCTCGTGGTGGAAGTCTCCTCTGGTAAAAGTACGGTCGTGGTGACTGATCGCATGGCCGCCATCGGTGATCTGGACTGGTCGCCCGATTCCCAGTGGCTCGTGGTTCCTCACGGCATCGCGAGAGGTAGACATCTGCTCTCGGTTTGGAACGTTAAAACGAAAAAACTTCAGGCGATCACAAAAACGTCCTTGAGCTACACGTCTCCGCGCTGGTCGAGCTGCGGCACCCTGCTCTACTTCCTCGCCGCTCATAACTTTAATCCGAAATACGAGCGCGAACGCTTCTCGCTCTTCTTCGAGCACTTGAACCGCCCGTACGTTTTGTTGCTCAAGCAAAATGGCGTCTCTCCGCTGCGCTGGAAACCCGATCTCCCGAAGCCGGTGGATCCGAAGAAGCCCGCCCCCGTTGCAACGCCGGTGCAAGTCAGCATCGACTTTGACGGGATCGAAGAGCGCTTGATCCATATTCCTGCCCGTGAGGCGGAGTACACCACCATCTTCCCGATGGATAAGGGGGCCCTCCTGGCCTACCAGCCTATTTCTGGGAGCCGACCGTTGCAGGGACCGCCGCCTGTCATCACCACCACGCTCGAAACGTTTGACTTCACCACGCTCAAGCAGAAGCAGGTGATGGCAGGGCTGAACGGCTATGGCCTCTCGGCGAAAAAAGATTTCGTGGTCTTTAAAGTCGGCGAACGTCTACGTCTGCGCAAAGTGAGCGACATCGGCTCAGAAGATCTCACGGACAACGATGCGCACCCGAAGTCGGGCTGGATAACAACGGATCGCTTCCAGGTCCCGGTTTATCCCGCCAACGAGTGGAAACAAATCTTTGAAGAAACCTGGCGCCTGCAGAAACTCTTCTACTGGGAAAAGAATCTCGGTGGCGTGGACTGGGACAAACAACGCGCGAAGTACGCGAAGCTGCTTCCGAAAATTGCCATGCGCTCAGAGCTCACGGACCTCTCCTGGGAACTCATCGGCGAACTCGGCGTTGGACATGCGTACGCCTCCGGCGGAGATCTACGCCCACTTCCAAAAATGCAGCTGGGCTTCCTCGGTGCGGACTACGCCTGGAACAAGGCTTTGCAGGGCTGGGGCCTCAAAAAAATTCTCAAGGGCTACCCGTGGCTCTCGGACCAGCAGAGTCCGCTTCAGCGCGGAGACGTGTCTTTGAGTGAGGGCGATGTCATCAAGGCCATTAACGGTCGTCCGGTGCATGCCGACGTGACCATCAATCAGATGCTGTTGGGACTTGCGGGCGTCGACGTCACGCTGGAAGTGCAAGGCAAAAACAAGAAGACCTCCGCGCATCTCGTGAAGACGTTGCCGCACGAGCAGAATCTGCGCTACCGCGACTGGGTGGAAAGCTGCCGACAAAAGGTGCACAAGCAAAGCCAAGGCAAGCTCGGCTACATCCACATTCCGGACATGGGCCCCGATGGCTACGCCGAGTTCTATGAGCAGTACCAGCAAGAGTTTGATCACGAAGGCCTCGTCATCGACGTGCGCTTCAATGGCGGTGGCCACGTGTCGGGATTGGTTCTGAGTCGCCTCCTGCAAAAGCGCGTGGGCATCGATTCGTCCCGCTGGTTCGGCGATCAGCCCTACCCCTTCGAAGCTCCGCGCGGGCCCATGGTGGCCCTCACCAACGAATACGCCGGCAGTGACGGCGACATCTTCAGCCACTCGTTCAAGCTCTACAAGCTCGGGCCCTTGGTGGGTACGCGCACCTGGGGTGGCGTCATTGGCATCTGGCCACGGCACCAATTGATGGACGGTGGATCGACGACGCAGCCGGAGTTTGCGTTCTGGTTTAAAGACGTGGGTTGGGATGTCGAAGGCCACGGGACTGATCCCACCATCGAAGTCGATAATCTCCCCCATGACTTTCAGGATGGCATCGATCAGCAGCTCACAGTGGGAATTAAGACGGCCCTGCTTGAATTGAAGAAGAATCCGTCGTTCAATCCGAAACTTCCGCCCCCCCCTCGCCGCGCGTGAGGGGCTAGCGCTCGAAGAGCGTGCAGGCGTTCATTTCACAGCGCGTGGTGTAGCGGCGCGTGTCTGGGTAATTTTCGCAGTGGACGTTGGCTTCGCGTTTCTTGAATTCGTTTTCGACGTAGTTGCCATACTTCACGTTGAAGGCCACGAACTTGCCGCAGCGTGACCGGTACATCCCGCACTCGCTGTCCTGCTTGCAAAACGGAATGTCCGATTCTTTCTGTGGGATCGGCGAGGTGCAGGACGCGACAACAAGTAAGCTCACTAGAAATTTCATCTATTCTCCGTCGAACTTTGCGGGCATCTTCATCAACTCACCAATCAAATCCGCCGGCGCCATATCTTTGTAGAGCACCATGTACATGCCTTGGAACAAGCGCGCACGGATTTCATATTTCTGCGCGAGTTCGAACGCCGCCTTGGTGGTCTTGTAGCCTTCCACCACCGAGCGCGTGGACTTGATGATCTCTTCGGGCTTGCGCCCTTTAGCGATCTCAATACCAAATTGTTTGTTTCGTGATAGTTCGCCGGTCGAGGTGAGAATGAGATCACCCATGCCCGAGAATCCATAGAACGTTTCGGGGCGCGCGTTGAAGACAACGCCGTAACGAAGCATCTCCACGATTCCTCGTGTGATCATCGCCGCGCGCGTATTGTGGTTATAACCAAGGCCCTCGATGATGCCGCCGGCGATGGCGAGGACGTTTTTCAACGCTCCACCGAGCAGCACGCCCTTCACGTCGTAGGTCGGAAAACATTTGAAGAAATCCGTGTGGAGCATGTCAGAGGCTTTCAGCAGTGTGGCACGCGAGCGACCGGCGAGACTCACCAAGGTGATCTGCTTATCGAGAATTTCTTTTGCAAAGGATGGGCCTGAAAGATACGTCAGCTGGTCTTCATACTCACCGAGGTAGTCGGCGAACATGTCATCCGGGAGCTCGAGCGTTTCGGTGTCGATACCTTTCGCCAAAGACACGAAGGGAATACCTTTCGAGAGAAATTTCTTAATCTCTCCAACATTCTCACGAAAGAAAGGACGAATGGCAGAAGTCGGTAAACCAGAAACCACCAGCTCCACTTCACCCTGCGTGAGCTTGTGCAGCTCTTCCCAGGTGAGGGCGGGCACGATCTCGGCAGGAATGGCCTGGCCCGGAAGGTAGGTGGTGTTCTCGCCGCGCTTGATCTCGTCGTAAATATCTTGTGAACGAACCTTGATCACAACGCGTTTAAAATTTTGCGCGAGCACGAAGGCGACGGAGGTGCCGAACGCACCGGCCCCGAGGACCACCGCTGTTTGAAACTGCTTCATAGACTCATCACTCCTGGCACGCCCGAGATCAAATGGTAGACCGCTAAGACTTCGTCGGTGGTTTGCACGAGTTTGCGCGCGGAAATGCTCACGTAGTTGCCCTTCTCGGAGGTTTTGATGGTGATTTCATGGCCACCTAAGAGAGCGACCACCTGAGAAGACGACTCAGCTTTAACGATAAATTTCCAGGTATAAAAGTCCGGCCACTGATGGTTTTGATCGAGTAATTCGCGAAATTTCACATGGTTCGGGTCAGACATAACAGGGCTCCTCCTGGAGCGGCTTTCGGGCCTAAAACTAAGTCGCCATACGACCGACAAAGTCCTGAACAAGAAGTTTCAAAGGACCCTCGGTATGCATGGATGGCGCACAACTATGGTGATTATAGCACTGCTATTATCGAGTGTCCTACATGCTCAAGAAAATCCTCTTGGCCTCAAACATATCCGACTCTCTCCGACATTTATTGACGCCATCGAATCATCGAATCCTGCAGTTCAAAAGAGCGCACGCACAAAAAGCCGCGACGCTACAGACGCACGCGCAGCACTGGTGCCATTTTTGTTCGACAAAGAACTCGCGGAGCTCAATCGCAGTAACAATAAATCTCGTGGCACCACGCCCGGCGATGGCCAGCAGTCCTTGATGTACGGCGAGATTCGCCAGTGGTTAGAATCGCGCTACCAAGGCATCGGCCAAGGCGAAGCGGACCGGTTGAAATACTTCAACAGTCAGTTCAACATGGGCACGCAGAATTTTTCCGGCTTCAGCTGGCAAAAACCCTTTGGTGGTTTTGGTATATTTGTTGATCGCCAACTCTCGCCCGATCTCTTTGACTCAAAACGCTGGAACGTCATGGACACCATGACCATCGTCATCGAGGCCACGACCTTCCTCGGAAAAATGAACGAGGCCGGCGCCATCGACATGACCGCCTCGGAAATCGCCGCCTTTGCGGGGATCAACTTCAAGCGCGTGTACACCACCTATCATTTCGCAGACAGTTTCGGTGAGGCCCTCATCGCCGACTTCCGCTACCTCTTCCTTCCCTTCCTCGCGCACACACCGAGCGGAGCGCTGGCGCTCGATAAGGGCAAGCTCTTAAAACGCGAAGACACCTGGACCATCGGCGCGGGCGGCATTATTGAGAGCCCGTCGTGGTACGGCCTCTCGTTTAACGCCGGTGCGCTGGCAGAAGTCACCAACAAATCTTCCATCATGCTCCAGAGCGTAACTCCGGGTGATGCGAACAAACCCGGTGAGTTCCTGCGGGCACTTCATGAATCAAAAATAATCAAGAGCGCGGGCATCACCGCTGGCCTCCAGTTGGATTTCTTCAAGCTCATCCAGTTTACACTTCTCAGCTACGACCTCGAATTCTCATCTGAGAAATCGAAGAACATGACGTTGAGTTTCCGCGAAGAGCACCGCGACCAGCTCAGCAACGGTTCTGATGCCGCCCGGGAATTCGCCCAGCTCCTGCGAAAGAATTCACCCGAGGTGCGCTTCCTCGAGCCCTACGTCGTGCAGCTCAACGAGGGCGAGAACGTTTCTAGCAGCTCGCGCGCCATGCTCTTGTTGTGGGGCAACCTGAAAAAATCGGCGATGGAGCAGACCCGGGTCATCAAAGACCAGACGGTGAAAACATTCTTCAACAACTACAGCGAGTCGATCCGCTTGGTGCAGAACTTCTGGAGCCGCCTCTTCTCGAGCTTCATCTTCCGGATCTTTCAATTCAGCAGCATCATCCAAAACGACGCGGCTTTCACTCGCAAGCTCACCATCGAATACGAAGCCACACTGCCGCAGTCCGCAGACCCAGAAAAAATGCTGATCGAGTCCCAAGAGCAGTTCTCCATGGTCGCGGCACTTTCGTTTGAAGCGGCCCGCACCGATCGCTGGACCGACCGCTCGTACAAAAAAGACGCCGAAGGCTACCTCGAGCGCTACACGGTTAATCTCTCCCCCGATCTGAAGACGATGATTCGCAACGAAGATCTGCGCGGCCCACTGCGCATCACGACCAATGTACGCGTGATGGGCGATGGCCTGGCGCATTTCAACACGCTCTCCGAAGAATTGGTGAAAAAAGAGTTCGAGCACATGTGCGACAAGAAAGCGACGTGTGTAAAAAAATTGCTCAAACCGTACCAAGAGTATAAACGTATCTTGGCAGGAACCGGGCGCCACGAACTCGCGCGGTTGAAATCGATGATCACCACCATGCTGAAAGAAGTACATGACCTCGCGACCTTCTCCGTGCTCTTCGGTGAGAACGCGTTCATCAACGGCACGTTCTACGCCACCAGTCGTCAGGGTCTGCCTTTTAGAACCAGCTATTCTTACGGGCAGTTTCGCGGCACGGGTGTCATCGACACCTACAAGCGCTTGAACGGCATTCGTCAGCCGGCTTCCGTCTGGAGTGAATGATGTCACTTCTCGATGAGGCCCGCCGGCGACTCAAGGCCGGTGACGTGGTGGCGATTCCCACGGAAACCGTTTACGGCCTCGCTGCTGACATCCAGCAGGACGCAGGACTTAAGCGCGTCTTTTCCGTGAAAGAGCGGCCCTTCTTCGATCCCCTCATTGTCCACATCGACACCATCGATAAGGCGCGCGCGCTCACCACCGAGTGGACCGAGATCCATCAGGCCTTAGCGCTTAAGTGCTGGCCAGGCCCCTTGACACTCATTGCTCCCAAACTTCCCTCCATGAACCCGCTCATCACCTCAGGACTCACTGAAGTAGGTCTGCGTTGCCCTCGTCACCCACTCACCCTCGAGCTTCTGAAAGACTTCGAAGGTCTCGCGGCGCCGAGTGCCAATAAGTTTGGGAAAACCTCACCGACGACGGCGGACCATGTACGCGGTGAATTTGGTGACAGTGTGCTGGTGCTCGATGGCGGCGCCTGTGACGTGGGGATCGAATCCACTGTGGCGGCCGTGGTGCGCGCTGGTGGTCGCTGGAAAGTGATGGTCTACCGTCCGGGCTTCTTCACCGCTGCCACTTTACACGATTACCTCGAAAACGCGGGCCTTCCCACAGAAACGTCCTACGCAGAAAGCCCCGTGGCACCAGGCCAGCTCGAGCACCACTACATGCCGCCGATTCCGGTTTTGGTGGGTGAAAAAGTAGATATCCACGAGTTGCTTGAAGCGTCTCAGAAGAAATTAAAGAAGACGTTTACTGCTCAGGCGCGCTTAGAGCTCGGCGACGATCCGGTGCTGGCGGCCCGGACGTTCTACCAATCTTTGCGGGACCTCACACCAGGGCACGACGCCATCGTCGTCATGCTCACGCCGGAACAGCGCAAGGATGAGAACTGGCGCGCACTCATGAATCGTCTTTTTAAGGCCGCCAGCTTTCGGGCCTAAGAGATGAATCTAAACCAGCCCATCTTGAGCGCAGAATAAATCACCAACGTGAAGCCGATCACCACGTAGATGAACTTTCGCACGTTCGTGAGCAGGCGCACGTAGGCGTCCTGGGCGAGGTCTCCCTGCACGCCGTGCTGATCGAGGATCGCGAGCACACGTTCGATGTTGCCGTCGACCACGAGCTGGATGTCGCCCTTTCCGTTGAACAAGGCGAGCGTCGATTTCGGTGCGAGGATTTTGTACTGTTTGACTTCCTCGTAGGCATGCCAGGTGTTCAAAAACGGCAATCCGTTATTGAACAGGTAGCCCTTCTCGAAGAAGCGCACGCCGCGAATGAAACAGTAATAAACAAAGGGTGGAATCGTCAGACCCGTGAGCCAGAAGAACTCCGTCGGGTACTTAAGGTGGAAGCGGATGACATCCATGAACTTGAAAGCGCCGTCCGCGAGAAACTTCTCTTCCTGAAACGTGCCTAAGTAGAGGTCGTGGTAGAAAAACACCACCACCGCCAACATAACAACACGCATGCTAGCAATCATCGAACTGCGGTAGATCCGCTTACCGCGGGCACTCACAGTTTCATCTCTTCCATCGGCGGTGTGATTCCCTGAGCAAAGCGCAACAGGTCGATCACTTCCCGCGCACAGCCTTCGCCGCTCCGGCGCGTGGAGATGTAGTCCACACCCTCGAGAACTTCGATGCAGGCACTCGGCACAGTCGCTGAGAAACCCGACGCCTTCAACAACGGAAGATCGAACAACTCATCGCCCATGTAGAGAATCTCATCTGGCTTGACGTTGTAGCGCTTGATCAAATCTTTAAACGCTTCGCGCTTGTCTTCGTTGCCGGCGTAGCAGAAATCCAGACCAAGCTGTTCGACGCGTTTTTGCACGCTGACGGAGTTCCCACCGGTGATGACGCCGACCTTGAGTCCGGCCTTCATCATGAGCTTCATGCCATACCCATCGTACACGCAGAACGAGCGGTTAAAGCCGAGCTCCGCGCCGTCGTACTGAACCTTCGCATCGGTCAAGATGCCGTCGAGATCAAAACAAGCGACTTTAATCTTTTTAAGTTTGGCTTCGTGCTTTTTCGCGAGCCCGCGGAAATCAATCATCCGACCACCTCCTTGATCGCCAGGAGTTTCTCGACGATGCCTTTGACCTGATCCAGCGGCAACGCCGTAGCGCTATCAGAGAGAGCTTTTGCCGGGTCGGGGTGTGTTTCCATAAAAATTCCATCTGCGCCGGCCGCCACGGCCGCGCGCGCGAGTGTGAGTATCTGTTCGCGCTTGCCGCCCGTCGACGTGCCGAGGCCCCCCGGACGCTGCACGCAGTGAGTGGCATCGTGGACGGTGCGCACACCAAAGGACTTCATGATTTGAAATGAGGCCATGTCAACAACGAGGTTGTTGTATCCGAACGAACTGCCACGCTCCGTGAGAAGGATGTGGTCTTTCGATAGACCGGCCGACACCGCTTTATCCACGATGTTCTTCGTTTCTTCCGGAGAAAGAAACTGCCCTTTCTTCACCTTGAGATCACGTTTGTGTTTTACGCACGCGATGGCGCCGGCATGGATCATGTCCGTCTGGCGGCACAGGAAGGCCGGAACCTGCAGCACGTGCACCACAGAAGCCACGGCTTCGGCCTGATCCGGCAAATGGAAATCCGTGATGGTGGGAACACCGAAAGTCTTATGCACTTCCTGCAGCATCTTCAAACCTTCGTCGAGCCCCGGGCCTCGGTATGAAGTGAAGGCCGAACGGTTGGCCTTATCAAAGCTGCCCTTGAAGTGCAGATTGATCTTACCTTTGAATGGTTCGAGGTCTTTTACGAGGCGCTCCGCTACACTCATGACGAGGTCGCGGCTTTCGAGCACACAGGTGCCGATAAAAAAATCCATCTTCATTTTCTTTTTCCTTCTTTCTGAGCAATGGCGGCTTTCATGAAGCTCGCAAACAGTGGATGCGGTGTCACCGGCCGAGACTTAAACTCCGGATGGTACTGACACGCGATGAAGTGGGGATGATCTTTGAGTTCGATGATCTCCACGAGATTCAGTTGTTTGTTCGTTCCAGAAATAACCATGCCCGCTTTTTTGAGCTGCTCTACGAACGCGTTGTTCACTTCCAAACGATGCCGGTGACGCTCGGAGATGGTCGTCATGCCGTAGACTTTTTGCGCGAGCGTTCCGTCGGCGATGGAGCAGTCGTACGCGCCCAGCCGCATGGTGCCGCCCTTATTCGCATCCCGCTGGCCGGACATGTAGTGAATCACGAAATCACCCGAATCGGTGAACTCCATGGACGTCGCATTCTTGATACCGGCCATATGCCTTGCGAACTCAATCATCGCGAGCTGCAATCCAAGGCAGATCCCGAAGAATGGAATCTTTTTTTCGCGGGCGTATTGGATCGCCATAATCTTACCTTCCGTCCCTCGTGAGCCGAAGCCCCCTGGAACAAGAATGGCGTGCACAGAATCGAGGATCTTCAGGTCTTTGGTTTTTTCCAGCTCTTCTGCATCGATGTAGACCGGTTTGAGCTTTGTTTGTGTCGCGATGGCGGCGTGGCTCAACGCCTCGTCCAGCGACTTGTAGCTTTCGATCAGGTCGGTGTATTTCCCGACGATGCCGATCTCGACCTCGTGGATCGGATGGGTGGCATTGAACACCACCTGCTCGAGTTCTTTGATGTTGGGCTGCGGAGACCAGATGTTGAGGATCTCCGTGATGCGCTCGTCGAGACCTTGCTTGTGGAACTCCAGCGGAACCTTGTAGATCAGATCCATGTCGATGGACTGGAACACGTTCTTCTTCGGCACGTTACAGAAAAGCGAGATCTTCTCGAGGATATCGTTGTCGATCGCGCGATCCGAGCGGCACAGAATAATGTGCGGGAACAGACCGATGCCACGGAGCTCTTTCACCGAGTGCTGCGCAGGCTTCGACTTCAGCTCTCCGGCCGCCGCGATGTACGGCACCAGGACCAGGTGCATGAAGAGCACGTTTTCCGTGCCCACGTCATGGGCGAACTGGCGGATGGATTCGAGGAACGGCAGGGATTCAATGTCACCGACGGTGCCGCCGATCTCGCCGATCAACAGATCGCAGTTTTCTGAAGCGATCAGGATCCGGCGCTTGATTTCGTTGGTGATGTGCGGAACCACCTGCACGGTTTTCCCGAGGTACTTCCCTTCCCGCTCGTTCTCGATCACCTTGAGGTAGACCTGGCCGGTGGTGAAGTTATTGTTCCGCGAGAGAGTGAGCGAGGTGAAGCGCTCGTAGTGGCCCAGGTCCAAATCCGTCTCGGCGCCGTCATCGGTGACAAACACTTCGCCGTGCTGCGTGGGGCTCATGGTGCCCGGGTCGACGTTGATGTAGGGATCCATCTTGAGCATGTTCACGCGGAACCCGCGGCGCTCGATCAGGGCGGCGACACTGGCGGCGGCCAGCCCCTTCCCCAGGGAACTCGTCACACCACCGGTGACGAAGATGTACTTCTTGTTGTGCTTACTCACGCAAGGCCTCCTCAACTCGTTTTACATCCTCAGGGACATCGACACCGATCAAGCGTTGAGTGGTTGAAAGGGCACCAAAGGTCATGCCGTTTTCCATGCCACGTAGCTGTTCTAACTTTTCTAAATTTTCTAGCGGCGAAGCGGGCAGAGTGACAAACTTCTGCAGGGCTTCCGCGCGGTAGCAGTAGACGCCGATGTGCTGATGCCAGGGCGCCGATGCGCCGTCTCTCTCGAAGGGCACGCTGGCGCGCGAGAAATAACTGCAGCGACCTTGCAATCCCAAAACGGCCTTGACCACATTCGGGTTGGCCCAATCACTTTCCGAGCGCTGCCGAGGACGCACCAACGTGGTCACATCAAACGCACTCTTCTCGTGAAACGCGACGAGGTCTTTCAAGACGCTTCCTTCGAGGAGCGGTTCATCGCCTTGCACGTTCACCACGAACTTCGCGGGGGTCTTGCTCAAGTAGCGAGCGTAGGCCAAAGCGATGCGCTCAGAACCTGAGGGCACATCGTCGTCGACGCGCAGGACGTGTCCACCGAAAGCTTTCACGGCAGTTTCGATGCGCTCATCATCGGTCACCACATAGGTGGGAAAACCGGCCATGAGGGCCTGCGAGTAGACCCGCTCGATCATGGAACGGCCAGCGATGGGGGCAAGCGGCTTCCCCGGAAAACGAGTGGATTGAAAGCGGGCCGGAATGAGGACGACGGCGGGTTGCATAGGGCCTCATGAGTGTGACACGTCATCATAGTCCTCCGCCGGTGCCCTCGACAACCATTTAGAGGTTGCCCTTTCCAGGACACTACACGTTATAATTAGAATATGAAGTTCGCACGGATCGTCGGAATATTGACTCTTTTGACTGGGGTGCCCGTAGGCGCTCAATTCGACACATCCGTTAAAGAGATTCTAACTGATCCTAACCTCTCAATTCGTTGTAAAGAGCTCATGCAAGAGCGCAATGATAAGGTGAAGATCCGTCAGCGCCTCAGTGCTTTGCTTCAGCGCAATCAAAATTTATTGAAGCAAACCCCGGCCATGCGAGTAGCGATGCGCCGCCGTTTAGAAGCCAGTCACGTCACCCTCCGAAACGAGCTCTATCTCACCACTCTGCAAGTCCAGAGCATGGAAGAATCCATCATTCGCTCCGGCTGCCCGGGAATAAATCTCTAGAAACATAGTCTTTTACTTTCCAAAATCATCGTTGTTAGACTGAACGCCACACACACAACCACTCACGTGGGAGAGACATTTGGAACTCTGGCGCTACCTGGCCCTCGCGGTCATGTTGCTGCTGGCGACGAAGACCTACGCTCAAGATGAGTTTGGTCCAGAGCCGGTTCCGGGAGAAGCTTCTAGCGAGCTTCCAACGGAGCCATCACTCGACGTCCCCGACGCAGCCCCCGTTAATATTTCAACCCCGACCAACATGCGGAACCGTCCGCCGGAAGCGAATGTCGACCAAGGTCGCATCATCGAACTGCGTTCTGTTGTTGAAGAGGCCCTGCGCCGCAATCCGTTCGAACAGATTCGAACCAACACCAACGCGCGCATCGATCTCATGAAAGACGATCTGTTCGAGAGCTTCTGGCTCCCGACGTTGACCCTTGATTTGAATGCGCAGAACCACAGGTACGATCGCTTCTACAGCTCGCAGAACCAGGCGACCGGCGCTGGCAGCCAGGTTTCCCCGGGCGGAAACTTCGGCGTGACCGTGAAAGACTACACGGTCTTCAACTGGGGCCGCGACTACCTCTCCTACCTCAACGATAAGCAGACGCTGAGTCGCGAAGAACAGCGCCTCAAAGAATCCCGCCGGAAGCTGCGCTTCGCTGTGATCGTGCAGTACTTCGCGCTCGTGCGTGCGAAAGAAATCGTGCGCATTCGCCGCGAACAATTGCGCCAGGCCTCGTTCATCCACCGTCTGGCCCGGGAAAAACTCCAGCTCCGTAAGATCCCCGCCATGGAATACTACCAGACACGCGGGGAATTCTTGCGCGCCCAGACCGAATACCAGCAGGCCCTCTTCGACGTGGGCCAGGATGAAGAGCGCCTCGCCAATCTCATGGGCGACGACTACCACCCGTCGTATCGCACCACCGAGCAACTCAAGTTCGTGACCATGGGAACCACCGCCGCCGAAGCGCTCACCGAGGCGCTGAAAAAATCTCCCGCCTACCTCGACGCGAAGCTCGACTTCGAGAACGCCAACCGCACCTACGAGCGCACGCTGAAAGAGAACATGCCCTTGCCGAAGTTCACGGTGGGCGTGGGCACCTACCAAGAGAACTTCGGTCCTGCTGGCAACAGCTGGGGGCGCTCGACGCCCACCGGCCGCAACGTGGAGATGGTCGCGGCGGTGAACATGAGCTGGACTCTCCTGGGCGAAGGCGGCCTCTTCAATAGCCGCATCAACAAGCGCGCCTACCTCGACAAGCGGATCGCGGAGATCGGGTTCTACAACACCAAGCGCGAGATCGAAGTCCGCCTGCGCACGCTCATCCGCACGCTGCGTTTCCTCGAGCAGAAAGTCACCATCGCTGAATACCAAGACAAGAACGCCCGCTCGAACTTTGATTCGACCTTGGACAACTACACCGCTGGCCGCACGACCTTTCCGCAGATCAAACTCTCCTTAGATAACTACGTCCTCTCTGAGATCAACAGCGAGAACGTGAAGTTCGATCACCTCCTCAAGAAAGTCGAAATCGCCGACTGGATGGGCATGGACGATCTCCCCGGTGAGAACTTCGAAACCCTGGCGGTGCGCTAATGAAAACACTTCTGCTCACGCTCCTCTTCGCCCTTCCTGCCTTCGCGGCCTACGAGAATCCGGAGGAGGCCTTCGAGCTCACGCCGGACGAACTCGATCCGGGCGAAACGGAAATCCTGAAGTACAAAGAAAAGCACACGTGGGACGAGAGCTTAGTGTCCCCCTACAACTCCGACCTCGGGATCCGCGACGACAAACGCTACACTGGCAAGGACCGCAATAAACTCTCGGCCGCGTTCCACTTGAACGGGCAATACGAGCGCCTGCAAGAACTGCGCTCTTTCGAAGTGACGTGGCTGCGTCGCTCTGAGGCCTGGCATAAGTTGTGGTGGGGAGCAACCTACCGTCGTGCCGAGTCCCAGTGGAACGAAATCACCAGCAATAACCAAAGCGGCGGCGAATCCGAGTTCGATCGTCCAGGTGATGCGGACCAGACCATCAACTCGCTGGGGCTGGGCTTCGGCTACCGCTTCAAGCTCTTCCTGGATTTCTTCAAGACGGAAGACGTCTTCGAATCCGTGCAAGTGTTCGGGACCTACAACAGCCTCGCAGAGGGCTTCACCGGCGATAGCTATAGTGGCTATGGGATGACGGCCGACTACGGTCTCCACAAGCGCACCCGTGCGAGTTTCTTCTACGGCGGCAAGTTCACTTACAACATCGCGTGGGTCGAAGGCCCGGAGAGCAACCGCACGTTGTCTCTCGGCTGGTACACGTTCGCACTTGAAGCGGGGTTTATTTTCTAATGGTGCCACGCTACGAACAAAAAGACATGACCGCCCTTTGGACCGACGACGCGAAGTTTCACTGCTTCCTGCAGGTCGAACTCGCACTTCTGGAGAGCCTCGAAAAATCCGGCATCGCTCCCAAGGGCACTGCCGCTGGGATCAAGGCCAAAGCGCGCATCCGCCCCGAGCGCGTGCATGAGATCGAAGCCACCACGCACCACGACGTCATCGCTTTTTGCACGAGCATCACCGAGGAGCTTGCTCCCGAACAGGCCAAGTGGTTTCACTTCGGCTGCACGTCTTCGGACGTGATCGACACCGCTCTTTCTTTGCAGCTCAAGAATTCCATCGCTTTAATTTTACCAGAATTCCGCAAGGTCACGCGCCAGCTGCGCCAGAAGGCGGAAGACCATAAAAAACTTCTCACCATCGGTCGCTCCCACGGCATGTACGCCGAGCCCATGAGCTTCGGACAAAAATTTCTCTCCGCTTATGCTGAGTTTAGCCGCCGACTCATTGAGCTCGAAGAGTTCGCTAAAACAGAAGTCACTGGTAAGATGTCCGGCGCCGTCGGTAACTACACTGTTCTCACGCCTGCCATCGAAACTGATGTACTTACTCGCCTCGGCTTGAGCGTTGAGCCGGTTTCAACCCAAGTCGTTCCTCGTGATCGCCTCGCGAAGTTCGCCTCCGTCGCCGCTCTCTACGCTTCGGCACTGGAGCGTTTTGAAATCGAGATCCGTCACTTGCATCGCTCTGACGTCGGTGAAGTCGTAGAAGGCTTCTTGCCGGGCCAGAAGGGCTCCTCGACCATGCCGCATAAGAAGAACCCGATCGCTGCCGAGAATTTGTCGGGCATAGCCCGACTTATGAGAGGCTACCTCACGGTGGCCCATGAAAACGTTCTCCTGTGGCACGAGCGTGATATCTCGCACTCGAGCGCCGAGCGCCTCTACCTGCCGGATCTGTGCGGCTTGTGGCTCTACTCTTTACGCCGTCTCTCTAAGCAGCTCGACCTGCTTCATGTGGACGCTGCTCGTGTGCGCGCCAAAGCTGATAGCGCCTTCCAATCGCTCTCAAGCTTCTATCTCCACGCACTCTTACCCCACTGGTCAGGCGACCGGGATGCTCTCTACGCAGTCATTCAGAAGGCGTCTTTTGAATCGACGGACGCAGCGGACTTTCACGCACGTCTATCCAAGGAAAGTGGTCTCACTCTCCCTAAGGACGTTTCGTTAGATGCGGTGTATTTGAAGGCGGTGGATGAGACGTTTGCTCGAGTTGATAAGGCGTATCCCTTACCTACTTAATTTCGCTGATGACGTAGTCTTGGCCTTGAAACAGAGTCGCTTCTTTTTTCACGTACTCTTTGGCCTCGGCGACGCTGCCGAACAATCCTAAACTCACGCGGTACCACGTCCCTTTCTCCGGGATGATGACTTCATTCAAAATCGGATTGTAACCGCGCACCGTGAAGCCTTCGGCGAACTGCTTCGCTTCATCCATGGTGGCGTAGCTGCCGAGCTGGATGGTGTACTTACCGGTCTGCGCGTTGGCGACGCTGACTTCACTCTTCGGTTGCACGGCCGGTGCCACGGCCTCAGAAGGCGCGGCACTTGGATCTTGCGTCGAGAACTGCTGCAACTCGGTGTTGAGCTTTTCTTTCGAGTCATCCATGAGCTTCTGGAGTTTTTCTTCGTCGCTCAATTGCGGAGCGTCCATGGTGGCTTCGACGTCTTCTTCTTGCGATGACTTCATCTCTACCGTTTTCATGTCTTCGACGGTCACGCCGGATTTATCCAGCGCGAGCTTTTTCCCGAGATTCACTCCCAACGTGAAGCACGTCACGCTCATGATGACGACGAACACGAAGATGAGAAAAATCTCTTTCTTTTCAAAAACGAAAACCTTGGCGTTATCTTCCATGTAAATATTCTAAACCCCGTCCGCGAACGGAGCAATGCTTGTTTCATACCTGAATTTCCTGCTCGGAATAGCCCCTGCCCCCACGACATAACCCCGCCCGCCATGGTCTTTTGCCCTCGCCCCTATCAACCCCAGCAGGAGACCCGTTATGAAAAACATTACCCGTAACCAGCAAGGCCAGGCGCTCATGGAGTACGTCATCGTCTCCGGGCTCGTGGGCATCATGTGCCTCATGGCCGTAAAGCAGTTCGGCGGCGTCATCAAAGAGCGCGTCGAGGACATGAAAGAGAAGATCGTTAAGAACATCGAAATCTCTAAGTAGGTTCCATGCAAGCCTTTACCGCCACCCTCACCACCACCGCCATGCTGCTCGCAGCACTCAGTCTCGCCGGCCTCACCAGTCGCTCGCTGTGTGCGGCGAGAGGCTGGCAAAGTGAGATCCGCCGTACAGGCGAAGGCCTCAAGGATCGCCCGGGCTTCATGAGATCGCAGTCGACCTGCCGCGGTCCCCGCATCACGTGGTCCTTCAAAGGAAAACTCCATGACACTTGATCAACGAGGATTTCTCGAAGCGCCAGGCTTCGTGCTCTTACTACTGCTTTCAGCACTGCTTGGGACACACGCCATGCTCTGGCATCTGCGGCTGCAGCAAACCCGCGCGCACCACAAACAATTGCTGTGCCTCAAGAATGCCATGGGCGTCACCACGCGCATGGTGAAGCAAGTGAGTCACATCAACAAAATGCTCGCCGCCGGAAAAGTCGGCCAGGGCATCGCGCTCTTTTTTCCAGGAGCGGGCTGGATCGCCGCTTTGGAATGGGAGAAGGCCAAAAAGGTTTTGATGAAGCTGCAAGAAGCGGCTTGGCTGCGCTCGCAGCAGCTCCTTCTAAGCGAGCGCATGAACGGCTGCCGCTTGCCGCCCCAAGTGCATCTCTCGCCGTTTAAGCACGCCACGCTCTTTGAGCGCAAAGTAGATGTCACCGTGCTTCGCCGTGAAACGGAAACATGGTGGGTGAAGACACCGCTGATGAGTTTTCGAGCCAGCTGGAAAATGAAGTCGCCGCTGGCCTCTCTGAGTTGGGAGGTTCGATGAATCCCGCCATGTTTTTTGGCCTGTGGTGTTTGGCGTTTGGCCCACTCTTAAGTGGCAGTTGGTTCATCCATCGCAAATACACCGAGGCCATGCAGCAGGATGCCCAGCAGTTCGAAGCCGACTGGCAGAAGTTGGAGAATGACCATGCAAAAATCTAAACTCACCCGTAGGGCACTCGCCCTGCGACTCTTCGCAGGAGCTGTGGTGATCAACATGATCCTCATGCTGATCTTCTGGCCCAGTGCCACACGCGAGGCAACGGCTTCCGTCACAACTGAGGGCATCGAGATTAAGGTGCGCGCCAGCTTGCACACGGCGTTTAGCGCCGGAAAAAAAGTTTTGCTCACGCGCCAGCAAGGCACTCCCGTCGGCACCGTGCAGCTCTTGCGCCAAGAAGACGATAGTATCGTTTTGGGCGTCTCCGAAGACATGTATCGCCAGTATCATCGCGCCCTCATCCACGAAGAGTGGGCGCTGATTCCCTACATCGACGGGATCGAATCTCGTCCACGCTCAAAAGGAACGCAGTATGAAATTGCTTATTAGTTTGTGGTTACTTTTTCCCGCCATCACCCACGCGCGCGTGATCGTGATGAGCTTTGCTTCCGGGCAAGAGGTCGAAGCGCAGCGCTTGGTGGATGTCATGCAGAGTGAACATCATATTCCGGGAGATTTCATCGAGCTGGTGGCGAGCAGCGAGCCCTGTCGCAGATCCCGTGGCCAAGTATCGTGGCACCTGTGCATAAACGAAAACGGCGACCTACATGAGGTCGCCGTCGATACAAGATTCATTCAAGAAACTTTGCGGGTCTTTCTATGAAAGCTGAAAACTACTTAGTAGCAGCGGCTTTCTTAGCTTTCGGAGCAGCAGCAGCTTTCGGTGCTTTAGTCGCTGTCTTCGTCGATGGACGAGTGGCAACTTTCGGCGCTTTTGCTGGTGCGTCTTCGTGGACAGCGAACTTAGGCGTGGTGCCCTTGTTGCGATCAGCGGCTTTGCGTTTCGCGCCCATGGCGCGGTGTTTTGCTTTACGGCGGGCTTCGGTGACGGCGGTACGTGATGCCATGGAGTGCTCCTGGATTCTGAAATTAAGTCCATTGGTTGTAACCGTCCTATTGGGTGTTGTCAAAGAATCACGCGCAGCAACAAGCGAAGATTTAATCCTCGCGAAGGGCGAACAGAGAGAAATTCTCGTCCAGAACCTCAAAAACTACTCTGTAGGCAACAAAGACGTGGTTTCCACCCGTCTGCATGCCGGAAAACTCCTCGTGAAAGGTCGGCTGGTGGGGTTCTCCGACTTGGTGATCTGGGACAAAGCGGGCCGCCGGCAGGTGCAACTTTACGTGCTCTCAAAAACGTCTTTTCTTAAAACCATTCAGCTCGCCGAAACACTCAAGGACCTGGGCCTAGGCCTCAATCTCAAGGGCCCTTTGATGGTGGTCACAGGTGTTGTGGAAACTGCCGAAACCTGGCGCTACCTGCACCACCTGCGCACTCAACACAAAGACCGCGTGGTGTTTCACGTGGAGGCCTCGAAAGAATTGCGCCGCTTGATTGCGGGGGACGTATACCGCGATCTCTTTGCTGCCGGCATCACCCGGGTCTCTTGCCAAGCACGCTTTCTAGATATGGAATGCACTCATGAATCATCTGCCCTACGCGGTAAAGAAATTCGTGAAGCCCTCGTCGCCCGTTGGGGCGTGAAATTCATTGCTCGGGAATCTCGCTGGGCACGAGGAAATCTACGTCTCAAGCTCAAGCTCATTCAGATCGAAAGCATGGATGGCCAGGAAGTGAGCTTCGGTCTTTCCGCCCTACGAGCGAAGCCGCTCGATCTGTTTGATCACGGTCTCAAGAAACTCATCGAAGATAACCAAGTCGCGCTCGCCGAAAGTCATCTCACCATGAACACACTCGCCGAGCCTGAAGCGCTGGTGCGTCTGGATCGACCGCACTCCATTGAAGTCGGCGCTCAAATTCCGTTTCAGAACGTCTCCCAGGGCCAGGGCATCGTGCTCGCACCGATCGACTGGCGCTTCGCGGGACTCAAGCTCACCACCCTTTTAAGTGAGCGTGACGGAGAACTGGCGCTGGATTACGAAACGGAGTTCACGCGACCGAGCGAAGGCGGCATAAGCGGATCAAAGGAAAAGTCTTCTGTGATCGTGAAGCCGGGCCTGGTCTACAAACTTTTTCACATCGGTTATCAGAGTAACGGCGAGGACCGCAAACATCTCCCTGGCCTCAAAGACGTGCCGCTCTTGCGCGTTCTCTTCGGGTCCCGCGGTCGCCAAAACACATTCAAACGCATCGAAGGTTATCTCATTGTTGAAGAGGAATATTAAAATGCTCGCTCTCTTTAAAGAAACCCAAGTCACCTCACTCCTCACTCCGGCGATTCCCTGGGCCCGCGATCTGTGGCGTAAAGCTTTGGACAAGGGCCGCGTGCCCAGTCTCCTCGAACTTCAAACGAGCTGGCGCGACGTGTTCCCCGAGCAACCCGCGATAGATTTAGAAGAATGGTTTTCCACGCTCCAGCCGGACTGGGTGCTGCAGTCAGTGACGCCGGATGTGCGGGAAATTTTTTGTCATCACCCGAACCTCATCGAAGCAGTCGGGAATATCCGCACCCGTGTGATTTCTCCTCTCAAAGACGAGGACTGGGAGCTCTGGGTTGAGAGCTTAGCAGCGACCATTCGCCTTGAGTTTAACTTCACTCATCCCTGCGGCAGTGCTCACTGGAAACACCAAGGCACAGAATGGCGGGTGACGCTACTCCATGGTTCCATCACACCTCAAGGCCGGCCGAAAGTGTTCTTGCGCCAACTCGCCTCTACCGCATATCCGTTAAACAGTTTTGCCGTGGATACGACGGGAGAAGATCTTTTGCTCAGTCTCATCGCCCAAAAAGAGAATCTGCTCGTGGCGGGTGCGACGGGATCGGGTAAGACATCGCTGTTAAGTTCACTTCTCGCGCACATGAATCCTGAGGACCACGTCGTACTCCTCGAAGACACCCAGGAGATTAGCTGCCAAGCCCCACGCCTCACGCGCATGCTCTCAGCTCGTCAGCCGGGCCGCGGACTCAACGACTACCTCGCCCATGCCCTGCGTTTGTCTCCGGATCGAATCATCTTGGGTGAGATGCGCTCCCACGAGGTGGTGCCCTATCTCTTAGCGATGAACACCGGGCATCGGGGCCTCATGTCCACACTCCATGCCTCCAGTGCCATGGATGCCCTTTTGCGGGTCGCCCAGCTCTTCGTTCTCGCCAGCGGTCAGAAAGACATCAGCTACCAAGAAGTGTTGCGACTAGTGGCGCGTAACGTGGGTTATGTGGTTTTTGTGGAAAGGCGCCGCGTGCAGCAGATTATTCGCGTGTATGGATGTGAGGGAGATCAGCCGATTTATGATGTGGTGTGGGCCACCCCTCCGTAGAGAAGTGGCCCAAAACAGTAGACGTGCAGGTGGCACTGTTAAGACCCGAAGGCCCCTCCAATCTCTCCTAGCAGAACCCCCGTTTGCCCAGAAAGAATCGCGACCCGCACTTCCACGAAAAGGAAACTAAACCCATTCGGATTTTAATCACAGCCGATTGAAAGAATGACCCTATCATCTCGTTTGCAGCTGCAACCACTACTCGAGTGTAAGAATTGCCATAGCGCACCTGCGGGCACCAATCCAACCTAAGCTTTCCGCACCAGGAGGCCCTATGAAAATGCTCATTTTTCTTATTCCTACTCTGCTCTTCTCTGTAACGTCTTATGCTCAAACCAAGGTCGACATCTATTCTTGTTCCCGTGAAATTCCCGCTTTCGCTGGCCTGGTCGATGACTACGTCAATCGCTCCTGGGCGCAGGGACAGACTTTAGGCGTCAGCCGGGGAATCCTCGACGATCTCGCCCGCCAGTCATCAGACTGCTCCCGGTTTCAAGCTCGTCTTCAACAGCTCGTCGGCGAGCTCGCTCCTGTTGTCCAGCGGCCCCAGCCACGTCCGGAGCGGTCACGGCCTCTGCCGCAACCACGCCCAGATGACGAGGATGAACAAATAGAAGAGCAGCGCCAAAGACCTCGTACCTCAATGCGTGAACGGTTGCGCGAAAGGCTGCGCCCCAGAACCCGTAATACCGAAAATCCTCGCATCCTCGTCTTGACCGATGAACCTTCCGCCTACGGTGCACGCATTGTGCAACAAACCTTTGCCACGACCGCACCATGGAACTGCATGGGCGTAGAAGTTGTCATTGAAGTCATGGACCGCGCAGAACTCAACTGTGAAGCACGCAACGATGGGCGTGCACGGATCGTACTTTGCTCAGCTTCGGCTTCACGAAAGGCGCAGGCCTTACGTCGTCGCTTGGGCGCCAAAAGAGTTTTGATCGTCGCCGATACTCATCTGGAGGGTGGTAATGGTGGACCGACGCCCGTCATCAGTAACAACTTTTTGCAACATTCACCGAAGGCCGGCATGCACGAAATCATGCACACCATGGGATTCGAAGACACCTATAACCCAAACGCTCAGTACGCAAGCCGCGGAGGCGAAATCATGTCCTGCTCGTCGGCTGACTGTTATGTACCAAGAGAAGCCTGGCCACGTATTGCGCGTGAAATGGGGACGCAGGTCCCAGAAAGCTGCAGCGACTATTAGAGCTTCCAGCGACTTGGAAGTAGGTTCGTGAAAGATACCGAAAGTACGTAGACTTCATCCGGTGGTGTTGCCGCCTGGCGGGCCTTCTCAAGAAGGCCCGTCATTTTACGAATGTATTCAGTGGTGATTTCTTCCGCTTCTTTCATCTGCTGATGGTGCATGGGAATCGATTCGGCCCAGCTGATAAACTTATCCGGGTTATCCCGTTTAAAGGCGTCTGCGTGACGCTTGAGCAATTCGGCGTGCAGGTTCAGAATTTCCGTTACACTTTCTGGGTTGAACACGCGGCGCTCAGAAATGAGGAAACCTTTGCCATCTTCGAGCAGGAGGCCTTTATCAATGAGCTTCTTAAGTGTCGCCGTGACCTGTGGGAGTGGGACTTCCAATAGCTTGGCCATTTCGGCAGCGGCCACATTCGCAAATCTCATTTGGGCCAAAGAGAAAATGGCATAGCTGAGCCAGTCTGAGAGAGTCGCGGTCGTCTCCGTGTTGAGTGCCACGGCCGTTTTAAAGCGCTCGATCTCAGCGATTTTTGCCTCGAGGTCTTTGCGCTCTTGAGGATTGGCCCCATCCAGGCGAACTTTGAGGATAAAGGACTCTCTCTCATCGCTCGTGAGTTTCAAATGAACGGCTATACGTTGCGCCGTTTGCACCGAGAGATTACGCTCGCCTTTGAAAATCTGACTCAGGGTTGAGTGAGAAATACCAATTTTCTGAGCGAAGGCACGGAGTGAAAAGCGCGCGTTGCGCGCTTTCCTTTCATCCAACCACTGCTTCAAGACCAAACGGTAATCATTCATAAAGCTTCCGGTACTACGCGCGTGTGAGCTTCTTGTACGTCACGCGGCTTGGGACGTCGGCCTGGGCACCGATCCGCTTACGGAGGTCTTCATGGTACTCCGTGAAGTTGCCATCAAACCACACGACTTTTGATTCACCTTCGAACGCGAGCATGTGCGTGCAGATCCGATCCAAGAAGTAACGGTCGTGGGAAATAACCACGGCGCAGCCCGGGAACTCCATCAACGCGCGCTCGAGGGCCTGGAGTGTATTCACGTCCAAGTCGTTGGTCGGCTCATCCAGCAACAAGACGTTGCCTTCTTGCTTGAGGACCGAAGCGAGGTGCAAACGGTTTTTCTCACCGCCGGAAAGCTCACGGATACGTTTGTCGTGGTCTTCACCACTGAAGTTAAACTTGCCCAGGTACGCACGAGCGTTGATCTCGCGACCCTGGAGCTTGATGACATCAGCGCCGCCGCTGACTTCTTCCAAAACTTTTTTATCAGAATCCATCTCACGGCTTTGGTCGACGTAAGAAATCTTCGCCGTGTCGCCGACTTTGAATGAGCCCGCGTCTGGCTGCAATTGACCGGTGATCATCTTGAAGAGCGTGGTCTTACCGGCACCGTTGGGACCGATGATGCCGACGATGCCACCGGGTGGAAGCTTGAAGGTCAGATTCTCGTAGAGAACCTTATCCCCGAAGGCCTTCGAGATGCCGTTGGCCTCAATGACGATATCACCCAAGCGAGGCCCTGGTGGAATGAACAAGTCGGTGGTCTCGTTGCGCTTTTCAGTCTTCGAGTCCGCAAGCATTTTGTCGTAGTTCGCGATACGAGACTTGCTCTTGGCGTGACGAGCTTTTGGAGATGAACGAATCCACTCCAACTCTTCAGCAAGGGCCTTGGCACGCTTGCCTTCTGATTTTTCTTCTTTGGCGAGGCGAGCCCCCTTCTGCTCAAGCCACGACGAGTAGTTGCCTTGGTACGGAATCCCGCGGCCGCGATCCAATTCGAGGATCCAACCAGCGACGTTATCCAGGAAGTAACGATCGTGGGTAACAGCAATGATGGTACCCTTGTAGGCCTGCAAGTGGCGCTCAAGCCAGAAAACGGATTCCGCGTCCAAGTGGTTGGTCGGTTCATCCAACAGTAAAACGTCGGGCTCTTGCAAAAGGAGACGACACAAAGCGACGCGGCGTTTTTCACCACCGGAGAGCACACCACATTTTTGGTCTGACGGAGGACAGCGAAGCGCTTCCATGGCGAGTTCAAGACGTGAGTCCAAATCCCATGCGTTGGCCGCATCCATCTTGTCTTGCAACGAAGACTGCTCGTCGAGGAGCTTGTTCATCTCGTCGTCCGACATGGTGTCGCCGAGCTTGTTGTTCACTTCTTCGTAGCGATTCACGATATCAACTATCGACTGCAAACCTTCCTGCACGATCTGGCGGACGGTTTTTTCCGGATCAAGCTGTGGATCTTGTTCGAGCATGCCGTAGGTGATGCCTTTCGAACGGTTCAGCTCGCCGATGAAATCGAGATCTGTGCCGGCGATGATTTTCAAGAGAGAGGACTTACCCGCACCGTTGAGACCAAGCACGCCGATCTTCGCGCCGTAGTAAAACGACAGCGAGATGTTATCGAGGACTTGTTTTTTGTTGGGGTAAACTTTCCCCATTTTGTGCATGGAAAAGATAATTTCTTTATCAGACATAATGGCCACCTTTTGAGAGTGGCCCATTTAAGCAGGTTAGCTCGATTTGAGCAACTGGAACACCAATCCCGTCAGGAACAAGAAGTACGAACCAGCGAAGAATACGAGGAGAAAAACCAACTTCAGCCCCTCTCCAAGCTTTATAAGCTTCTGCAGACACTCCTCCCGTAAAAACCAGGCCTCCTGCAGAAGAATCTGCGCTTCGCGTCCGAGTGCGCCGCCTTGCTTTTGGTAAAGGCCCGCGAGCTCCACCACACGTTGAACCAAGGGCACAAGCACAGGTCCCGCAAGGCCTGGTAAGCGCTCTAACTTCGCCTCGCTCAAGACTTGCCCCGTGGGAAGTCCTGCCCCACTCAGTGAGCGCAGCACGTAGAGTCCCTCGAGCAGCTCGGAGAAACCGCGCAAGCGACGGTGCGCCACTAAGATCAGCACCGGGCGAAAAAGGGCGAGTCCCGTGAACTGTAAAATCCCCATCAACGCGTAAATATAAACCGGCATGCCATTGGCGAGAATGTCTCCGGTCACCAAGACAAACGCCCACGTGATGCCGATAAAAAGAGCGAACTGCGCCCAAGCGGCATAGGTGATGCCCTGCCAGCGCTGATCGAAGGCGCGCTCACGGGCCAAACCATCGCGCCACTCCCAGAGAAGCTCGCGAGGAAAGCTCCCGAAGGAGCGCGCGTGCCGAAGGCCACCTTCCGCCAGTCGCCCGAAGAATTTAAACTGCGGAACCTCTCCTAAACTTGTGAGCGCGGCCCCGGTTCCACTGGCGAGCTGCCAACTCTGCAGCCATCGATTGAGCGCTTCCGCCGGATCAGTCCGACGAATGAAACTCGGTAGCAGTTTTTCATTGAGCCAGAGCCCCGCAGCGAGCCACGAAAGCGGCGCCAGGAGCAGAAAATGCATCATCAAACTCATGGACTTTACCCTCCGCTTCGTTGACTTTACGCATAAAGTCATTTAGAACCTAAGCATGTCTTCCATTCAAGTTGTCACGCCTGTCAGTGCACCGTCTTCAGGGCCATCTGCTCTAGAGCAATTTCTTTCATCTTTGAAACGCACGCGCTCAGCGAAGACCATCGCTCTTCATCAAAAACGACTCCAGTACTTGGCGCAAAACTTCGATCCCTTCGCCGGTGCCATGGACAGCGAGTGCCAGCAGATCCTCACCCACTACAAACTCGAGCTCGACGCCCAAGACCCCTTCCGCTTCACCAACCTGGTGCTGCAGATGCTCGACGCTTTGGAAGAAAGGAGCCGAGGCAGCGCTTCGGTTTAAAGATGGTTCCTCGCTGCGCGCTCCACCCCATCTCCATCAAACTCATGCGCCAAGGTCATCCCTGGGTGACGCTCGATGCGTTCTCTCGTCGCTTCCCACGGGAAGCGAAGTTCGTCGTGGGCCAAGACGACCGTCGCATGGACATCGGCGTGCTGTTGCATGATCCCGACCACAAAGTGGTGCGTGGACGGCTGTGGAGCATCACACGTCCGTGGGAGGAGAAATTCTTCTGGAAAGAGGTCGAGGAACGTTTGATTCAAGCGCGCTCCGTTCGCGTGCAGCTGGAAAGTTTCAAAGCACGCAATGACCGCTATTGGATTTTCGGCGAGGCGGATAATTTGCCCGGTCTCATGCTACTGCAACTCGCTGACCGCTTCGTCGTGCAGTTCTACGCGCTTTGCTGGCGCGACATGTTCCCGGAGCTCAAGCCCCTCTTGCTCAAACATTTCCCCGAGATCAAAGAAGAGAATCTGTGGATTCAAACGCGCTCGGAAGATGGCAGCGGACAAAAGGCGCCCACACTTTGGAATGGCACCGACAAAGTGGAAACGTTTGACGTGCAAGAAGACGGCATCAACATCATCGCACGTCTCGGTGAGGCCTACGACTACGGCCTCTATCCCGACATGGCGGCGGTGCGGTTTGCACTTAAACCAGAACTCACGAATCGCAAAAAAGTGTTGAATCTCTACAGCTACACCGGCGCGTTCTCACTGCAGGCGCTGCATCTCGGAGCGGAAGAAGTGGTGTCGGTGGATTTGTCGGGGAAGTACTTGGGCTGGCTGGAAGAAAATCTCGCCAAGAACAAATTCACAGGCAAGCACCGCTCGCTGAAGATGCCCGTGGAAGAAGCTTTGCGCCTATTGAAATCTGAAGGCCATCAATTCGATGCGATCATCTCCGATCCACCCAGTGCTTCGAGCGATGGTAACAAACGCACTTCCGCACTGCAGGCCTACGAAAAACAATGGAGCGATCTGCAAGACTTGCTGGCGCCCAAGGGCTGGCTCTTGAGTTTCTTGAACACGCACACCGTGAGCCCGGCGAAGTTCGACGCGCACTTGAAGGGTCTTCCGGGTAATCGCTTAAAATTTTCCAAACGCCTAGGCCTCAGAGACGACTGCCCGACGTTCAAGGGCTTTGCTGAAGGCAACTATTTGAAAGGTACGCTGTGGGTATGATCGACGTCAAAAACCTTTCGAAAACTTTTAAGGTCTCTACCAAAGAGCCGGGCCTCATGGGATCGTTGCGCGGTCTCGTGAAACGAAAGTACATCACCAAAGCTGCGCTCAATAATGTAACGCTCAAAGTGCAGCAGGGTGAGATGGTCGGCCTCATCGGGGCCAACGGCGCGGGTAAAACGACTCTCGTCAAAATTCTCGCCGGCATCATTCACCCGACAGAAGGCGAAGTCAGTGTGCTCGGGTTTAATCCCTGGGATCGCAACGACCAACTGCGCCGGCAGATGGCGCTGATCATGGGCCAGAAAGCGCAGCTGTGGTACGACCTCCCTGCTTTAGACTCCTACATGCTCCTCAAAGAAATCTACCAGATTCCGGACGCGCTCTATCAGCAGCAGATCGAGTTCCTCGCGGACGTGCTGCAGATCAAAGACCAGCTGAAAGTTCAGGTGAGAAAACTCTCCCTGGGCGAACGCATGAAGGTCGAACTCATGGGCGCTCTTCTGCATCGTCCGAACGTGGTTTATTTAGATGAGCCGACCATTGGTCTGGATCTGATGGCGCAAAAAGCCGTGCGCAAATTCCTGAAAGACTACCAGCGCGAATTCAAACCCATCATTCTTTTGACGTCGCACTACATGGAAGACATCAAAGAGCTGTGCCCGCGCGTGGTGCTGATCAAGTCCGGCGGACTCATCTACGATGGCGCTCTGGCGACGATCCAGAAACAATTCGGTGAGCGCAAAAAACTGATCCTCACGCTGGAAGAGAACCTCACCGCATTGCCCGAGTTCCCACCCGAGCTCGGTCATCTCGAGATGAGTGAGAACAAACTTAGCCTCACCACATCCCGCACACAACTTAACGGCGCCATGGATATTCTGCTCAAAAAATTCCAACCGCAAGACGTCACCATTCAAGATCCTCCCATCGAAGAAGTCATCGAAGCCTTCTTACAGAAAGGCCCGCAGTGAGCTGGCCCGCCCGCGTGGTCTCCACGGAACTGCGCAAGATCATCGCCTACCGATCTGATTTCTGGGTGAACTTCCTCGGGCAAACCCTGATCCAGCTTTTCATCGCACGGGCCTTGTGGCAGTCGATCTTTGAGAGCAACGGCACTGGCGTCATAGGCGGCTTCACGCTTGGCCAGATGACTCTCTATTACTTACTCGCGCCGCTCACCATGAAAATCCTCATGGGAGAAAACATCGGATTCCTCTCGCGAGAAATCTACGACGGGGGCCTCAACCGTTATCTCGTGTGGCCGCTCCCTCCGCTGGGCTACAAGCTTTTGACCTACCTTACATACTCGACGTTCTACATCGCTCAGCTGGGACTGCTCTACACTCTCGGCCGCTTCTTGCTCGATGAGCGTCCCTATGAATTGAGTGAATTTCTGCGATTGGTCTTGGGGATGGGCTACCTCTTCGTCGCCGCCGCCGGGTATTTTTGCATGATGTGCCTTTGTGAACTGGTGGCGTTCTGGGCCGACAACACGTGGACCCTCGGGGTCATGCTCCGCTTCGTCGCTGCGTTCTTAGGAGGCGCGTTCTTACCCCTCACGTTTTTCCCGGAAGCGATTCGCGACGTGATTCAGTACCTGCCGTTCGCAGCGTTTGTGAGCGGGCCCGTTAACCTCATCCTCGGACGTTCAACTCCGCTGGAGGCGATGCAATCATTCCTGGTGATGCTGGTGTGGTTGCCGATCCTGGGACTCAGTGTTCGTGCGCTCTGGAAGAGAGGGAACCTGCAATACACCGGAGTTGGGATGTGAGATACCTGCGCCTCTACCTCCACTTCCTGCGCTTTTCATTTAGTCGGGCCATGGAGTTCCGGTTGGATTTCTTCTTCAAGATCATCATGGACTGCATGTTCTACGTGGTGAACCTGGGCTTCTACAAGATCCTCTTTCTCACCACCCCGATGCTCGCCGGCTGGAGTGAAGACCAGACCATGGTATTTGTTGCGAGTTATTTATTGGTCGATGCGCTCCACATGACCGTGTTCGCCAGCAACATGTGGTGGCTGCCCTATTATGTTAACCGCGGCGACCTCGACTCCTACCTCACGCGCCCGGTGAGCACGCTCTTCTTCGTTTCTCTGCGCGACTTCGCCGCCAATTCGTTCGTGAACCTGCTGATCGCGCTGGCGATTTTCGTCTACGCACTGAGCGAACTACAGACGCCCTACACACCGGGGCAGCTGGTGTTTTACCTCGGCTGCGTCTTGAACGGCTGGCTTCTCCACTACGTCTTGCAGATGGTCTTCATCATTCCCGTCTTCTGGACACAAAGTGGAAAGGGTTTCAACGATTTTTTCTTCAGCATGACCATGGCGATCGAGCGGCCCGACCTCGTCTATCGTGGCGTGCTTCGCTGGTTGCTCACCCTCGTGCTGCCGTTTGCATTGATTGTGAGTTTTCCGGCGCGCTTATTTTTTGGGCCCACAACACCGCACCTTTTCTTGCACCTAGCATTTGTCACGCTCGGCGCGTGGGGTTTCATGCTATGGTTTTGGAAGAAAGGACTAAGGGCGTATTCAAGTGCATCCAGTTAAACTCATTCGCAACTTCTACATCTGGTGGTTCGTGCTGATCTTCGGCATGATGCCGCTTTTTCAGGGGCCACTCGCGCTGGAGCCGTCGCAGAACTGGCTCAAGAACTTGCAGAGCTTCATTGCGGTCATGTGGAGCATCGGCGTCTTAACGGGATTTCAACTCGTGCTCGCGAAGATTCTGCCGAAGCACTGGCGTATCGTTCAGCAGATCATGTCGAAGCAGGCGCTCACGCGCTACACGCCGTTTGTGTGTGTGGTGGTTGTTGGGATTTCAGTCTGTTTGTTGTTTCAGCAAGTCTAGTTTCATCACGCTTTTAATTGCGCAGAGCTTCTTCGCAGCGGCGGTAGAACGTAAGATTTCTTGAGAATGCTTGCAGGAACAACATCTATGCTAGAGCTTAAATGTGAATGAAAAAGAAAAAAACTTCTATGCCAGAAAACCCAAAAAGCTCCCCTGCATTTTGGGAATGATTTCTTGTATCGTGGGGATCTTACTTATCTTTGTAGATTACAATTTTATCTTTATGGGTCTCAACTTCAGCCTCTCTTTTATAGTATTTTCATTGGGTGTTGTTCTTATAACCTACTCAATTAGCATTCCGAACTCTAAAGATGATCTGATAAAGATAGAAGCCGAACGATTCGTAATCAAGCCTCAAGACAAAGAGCACTAAAACTCATCTCAAAAATAATCAGATGCACGCAGGTCGACTTCGGCTCCTGCCTCTCGTCGACATACCGGTCTTCGTGACCATAATGACTGTTTTTCAGATGAGTTTAGAACGCTTTGATCTTGCCGGTAAGAATGTCCCAAAACATTCTAAAATCACCCATCAACGAATAGATCGGATGCTTGAAGGTCGCTGGCCGATTCTTTTCCACAATGAAATGGCCGTACCACGCGAAGCCGTAGCCCAAGAGCGGCACGAGAGCGAAGAGCCACCAGTTTCCGGTGAAGAAGACGGCGAAGAATGTCGCGATGACAAAACTCGTCCCAATGAAGTGGAGTCGGCGATTTTGGAGATTGGCGTGCTCGCCTAAGTAGAAAGGATAAAAATCTTCAAAGCTCTTAAATTCCATGACTACCTCCACACTCTTTATTGTGCCCATCTATGCCCCGTGCAGCAACCCCCTAAATCCTCAATACTATTAAGGCGTTCTTTATAACTAACTAATGGACTCAAGGTCTTGCCCGACTAAACCGATACGGCTCTTGATGAAAAAAGTACTGTTGCTCCTCATGGTTGCTCTGGCTAATCCTGTCTCCGCAAAAGACTGCGAGCATTGCGTGAATTTGCCACCATGGCTCACCATCTTTAATCCCTTCAGCCTGCCTAACGTGCCCGAGCCGTTACCGTTGATTGAGATACGTACACCCACGCTTCCACGCGATGCGGGCGCCTCCTACTGCCGCCGGAACACCGAGGTTGTGGACACCATCGTCTTCCATCACACGCAGACGTCATCCACTACGACAGTACAAGGTATCAACAACATGCACCTGGACCGCGGTAGTGCGGACGATCCGTGGCTCATGATCGGTTACCACTACACCATCAACTCGCCCTATGCCGGCGGCACGATTCCAGCGCCGGTGGTGAACCAGGGCCGTCCGTTTGATCTCGCCGGCAGTCACGCAGGCACCAACGCCTTTCGAGCGGCCAACGCGGAAACGCGACGGTTGATGTCACAAGAAGGGGCCATGCGCTGTGGACCGGCCAACGGTCCACTCGCGGAAGCGGAAGATAAATTTCGTAATGGCCTCGTGAAGGCGAACTACAACACGGTCGCGATCGCGCTCATCGGAAACTACGCCAAACGCACGAGTGAAAACCCCGGTGGTTACCCCTACAATCGTCCGCGCTATCCGAGTCAGTCGACGATCGAGATGGCAGGAAAACTCGCCTGCGAGCTCCAGCGAAAGCACCCACGATTGCAAACTATCAAATGGCACAGCTATTATAATGCGACCGATTGCCCGGGTCTGGTGAAAGACCGCATTCCGCAGATTAAAGCTGTCGCAGCGAGGTTCGGATGCACATTCAACTAAGTATTCTTGCGGGCCTTCTTTGCACGACACTTGCCTGGGCACAGCCGCAGCAAGAAGAAATGAAGAAGCTCTTCGCAAAGTATGACCAAATCATCGAAGGGAAAAAAGACGTGAAAGTCTTGGACGTCTTCACGAAGAAGTTCGTCTCTGAGGCCGGCGGTGAGAAGTCACTGCTCGAAGGCTGGGAGAAATCGAAGAAAGTGGTCTACGACCTGAGCATCAAGCCGAGTCGGAGTAACAAAGATCTCGCCTACATTCAGCGCGTCCCCGCCGGTTCGAAACAAAAGGCCCACTCCTCGTTCATCGTCGTGAAAGAGCAGGGTGAATGGCGTATCGAAGGAACCATCGAAGATGAATAGGAACATACTCTTCGTACTCTTAGCGCTGGCCGTGAGCTGCGGCAAGATGGAGAAGATCCAAGACAGCTTCATCGCCATCTCCGGGAACAACGACTTGACGATGGTGGAGGTGCGGATTGGTGCGATCTACCGCAACGATCCGGCGGCGAATCCACAGGGCTACGACTACATCGAATTCGAAAACACTCAGTACCGCTTGGGAACCGTAAGCACCGAGATCGCGCCCGAAGTGGCGAAGCTTCCTCGAGGACAATTAGTGCAAGTCTATTTCAAGGGTCAATTTGTGAGACGTTCAGGTGTTTCAAACACCAACCCAACCGTCGAGTTCGACGTGATTGACCTCACGGGAATCACGAAGAAGTAACTACTGTAGATGTTCCCACTTCTCATGACAGATCAACGTCCAGCTCAAGAGATCCTTCTCGACCGCTGAGGGATTCTGCACCGTCATCACGTCACGGAACTCGTAGAGCGACTTTTTTTCTCTCTTCCGTTCCCAGAGATCGACCACCTCGAGCTTCTTGCCGTCTATGTGTTCAGTAGCCTCGACTTCGACGTAGTCGTCGACGCTGCTGTACTGGCGCAGAACCTTGCGTTGAGTGAAGGTACCCGTGGCGTGGAGTTTTTCGATGTCGTCTTTTTCCACGATGGTGCGATACCACTCGTTCTCAAGCCATTGCTTGTTGCCGTTCATGGCGCCGTAGCGCCCGAGGCCCGCATGGAACGCGCTCGTGGATTTCTTGGAACCGGGGAACGTAAGTCGGTAGCTCACATTGTAGGAGCCGTCGGCCGCCTTCGGCGTTCGAAACTCTTCGGCTTCGTAGTTGTAGCGCAGGATGCTCGTGATCTTCTCTTCGTTCTTGTCGTGCACGCGCTGAGACTCGCAGCTGATGAAACGGCGAAAGTAGTCTGTCCCTTTAAGCGGATGCCGCTTGAAGGTCTGAGCACAGCTCGTGAGCACCAGGAGGGTTGTGAGAAGAATCAAACGCATGTGGGCCCCTATTGAGCGAGGTAAGAGAGTTCGTCTTGAAAGCGATCCATCTTGATCGCGAGGCCCGCAGGAAGTCTCTCTGGCAACTCAACAGTCAACACAGGAATTCCTCGCTCGGCCCAAGCATAGCGTCCCAAGCTTCCAGGATAATGTCCCAAACTTTTCCATCTCAGGGGCAAATATTTGGGTTTCTTTGCGGGACCGTCATAATCCAACACCCCAAACGGTGTGTGCAGCGAGACGATTAAATTAGGCTTATAACTTTCAATCAAAGAGATAATGCACTGAACTTCCGGTTCCGTGGCGGGTTTGGCGCCGGGAAACTTCGCCGGTGCGCTCCCTAGAGACTTCCAGTAATTCAACGCCTCCGCTTCCCAGTCTTTGGTTGGGAAATGGCGATTGAGATCGATCTTGGTTTGATTCGTTCGTGTGACCGCTTGGACGCCATCGGGGTTCATGACCGGGACAACAAACCACGAATTATTCGGCGAGAGTCTTTCGAGGCGACGAATCCAGCGAAAGCCGATCTCACCGGCGGGCAACTCGTTTCCATGAATCATGGAGAGCACCAAGATGCGCTTGCCATCGGGGTTGCCAGGCCTCGTGTAGTGCAACAGCCCTTCCCCGCTCTTGGATTGGCAACCGTTCAAGGGTTGCAAGAGGGCGAACTCAGACTTGAAGTCGGCGAACCGCTCACGCCAAGGTTGGGCGTGAGCGGTGTTCGCAAGAATAAGGAAAATGAAAAATGATTTCAGGTTTTGACGATGCGGTCGCGCCAGGCGCGTACATCAGGAGCGAGGTAGTCGTACTTCATGCCGTCCACAGTGTACTGCGCGAACTCGTAGTCGTGAGAGTGCGTGAGGCACTCGGTCGGACAGACGGTGGTGCACAGGCCGCAGTAGCAGCACAAAGCCGTGTCGATGGTGAACTGCGTGAGATGCAAACGAATCGACTGGCCGTTCGATGTCTTCTTCACTTCCGAGCCTTCCGGCATTTTCTCTGAAGCGATGTAGATGCAGTCGACCGGACACGCCATGGCACACTGGGTACATGAGATGCAGTTCTGAGCATCGTTGAACAGGCGCATGCGCGCGCGTTCAGGCAAGACTTCACGAACTTCCGGGTATTCGATGGAAACGGTTTTCACGCCCCACACGTAGCGGAACGTGATCCACATGCCGACCACAGTGGTTCTCACTGCATCGAAGAGGGCGCCGAAGTACTGCTTCACAGAATTATGAGGAACTACGTAACTCATCTGTCCACCTCACCCAATACGATGTCGATTGAACCGATGGTGGCGACGAAGTCGGCCACCATTTGTCCTGGTGCCATGAGTGGCAACATAGACGTGTGCGTGAAGCACGGAGACTTCACTTTCAAGCGGTACGGCTCTTTGCTGTCGGTGCCTTCGGAGATGAGGTGGATCCCCAGCTCGCCACGCGGACATTCTTGGCGCATGTACACTTCGCCTTTCGGCAATTTGATGATCTTGGGGACCTTGCCCATGATGCTGCCCGGTTCGAGCTTCTCGAGCACCTGACGGATGATCTTGATGGACTCGCCCACTTCGCGCATGCGCACGATGTAGCGGTTCCAGCAGTCGCCGACCACGCCGTGTTCGCCGTCGCCCACTTGGACGTCGAAGTCGAACTCGGAGTAGAGGCCGTACGGCTGGTTCTTGCGAAGGTCCCACTTGAAGCCTGAACCACGGAGAACGGGGCCAGTCGCGCCGTAATCAAGGCAGTCTTGCACTGAAACCACGCCGACGTTGGCCGTGCGCTCGATGAAGATTTTGTTGGTTGAAACGAGGGTGTGGTACTTGCGAGTTTCGGGCTCGAACGCATCCAGGAATTCAGATACGCGAGTCAGCTGCGCGTCGTCCCAGTCGTTCCACACGCCACCGATCCAGATGTAGTTATACAACAAACGTGCGCCGGAAACTTCCTCGAAGAGACGAAGAATTTTTTCACGCTCATCGAACGCATAAAGAAACGGAGTGAAGGCACCAAGGTCGAGAGCGTAAGTACCGAATGCCATCAAATGGCTGGCGATGCGCTGAAGCTCGACGGTCATGATACGCAAGAGCTCAGCACGACGAGGAACTTCGGTGCCGAGCATTTTTTCTACTGCGGCCACATACGTCCATTCCATGCTCATGGAAGCGAGGTAATCGAGGCGGTCGACGAACGGAATGATTCCGCGGTAGTCCAAGTTCTCGCAGTGCTTTTCCATGCAACGATGGAGGTAGCCCAAGTGCGGGATCGCCGCCGCGACAACTTCCGAGTCGGTTTTAATTTCTACGCGCAAAACACCGTGAGTCGCCGGGTGTTGCGGGCCCATGTTGAGGGTCAACAAGTCCGAGCGCAAAGTCTCAGTGTCTTTGTTGACGGTGGGCTTTTCGACTGAGCCCGGGATGTCCCATTTGTTCATCATTATTGCACCTTCCCGGCAGCGGCTTCTTGCGCTTTCTTGATCATGTCCTGGCGGACGATGAACTCACGGTCGGCCATGTTCATTTTCCCTTCTGGGAAGACTTCCATGCCGTTGTAGTTTTTCTGAGTAACGTAGTCTTTGCGGAGTGGGTACCCCTGCCAGTCGTCCGGGCAAAGGATGCGGCGATGATCCGGGTGGTTGTTGAAGCGCACACCGAGCATGTCGTAGCACTCACGCTCTTGGAAGTTGGCCGCTGGAAAGAGATCACTGATGGTGTCGAAGTTGCCGTTCACACGGTCTGTCGTGCGAACCTTGAGCAACAGCTGCGCCGGCGCCGCTGGATCGAACTTCGCGAAGAGGTAAACCACTTCGAGATGCTCAACGTAATCCACGCCACTGATGGCCTGGAGCACGTTCATGCTGCCGGAGCTTTTCAAGAAAGCGCAGACTGCGTGAATCTGAGTGCCCTCAACAAGAATTGAACTCTCGCACTTCGCGTCTTCCGCTTGCAGCACCTGGGCGTTCGCACCTGCCACGGCAGCGTTGATCTTTGCAGCTAATTCATTAAGCATGTTTCACCCACTTATCGCGCAACAATCTTTCGTTCGCGATCTTCTTTTGCAAAGTCATAACGCCCTCGATGAGAGCTTCCGGACGTGGCGGGCATCCAGGCACGTAGACGTCCACAGGAACCACCTCATCGACGCCTTTCAAGACGTGATAGCCGTGCTGCCAGTAAGGGCCGCCCTTGTTCGCGCATGAGCCCATGGAGATCACGTACTTCGGTTCTGCCATTTGTTCGTAGAGGAGTTTCACACGAGTCGCCATCTTGAGCGTCACGGTGCCGGCGACGATCATCAAGTCGGAGCGGCGTGGAGTGGCCATGAAAGCCCCGCAGCCGAAGCGCTCAAGATCGTACTTGGCCGCGCCGGTCGCCATCATCTCGATCGCGCAGCAAGCGAGACCAAAAGTCATGGGCCACAGCGAGTTCTTCCGACCCCAGTTAAAAAACTCATCAAGGGTGGTCAGTGCGATGCCATCTTGCATGGAACAACTCCAAAATATTCAATGAAAAGGATGGCTTAAGAGTAAAGCCTCAGGGCCTTGAACGTCAATGGAACTAGCTTGGATAAGAGTTAGTTCTGAGAGATACGCGGGCAGCGAACTTCGACATCTTGGCGGAATTTTTCCACCGAGGCGGGAGCACGTCCCTGTTGCATGTAGGTCAGGCGACGGCGGTCATTTTCGCAAACTTTCGCGAGAACAGTCTGGTATTCCTGGACGGCCGCCAAAGGGTAAGGAAGGCCGTAGGCCGAGGAAACAAACTTTATTTTTTCTTCTTTCAGGTGAGGGAAATGACTCGCAATTCCGCGGTCAGTCATGACCTTTTTTAACTGCGGATAAAAACCGCCGACGTGATAGAAAAGTTCCGCTGCTTTGCCCTCATCAAGATGACCGTGACCCCGATCGATCTGAGAGCAGTTGCCGTCCTGCTGAAACTCACTGGTAAAGAGCTCCCGCATGACACGGCACTCCGTAACGAAAGCATGCACTTCCCCGCCCTTGCCTTCGATGGTCGAACGGACAAAGTCTGCCAAAGAAAAGTTCACCGTGTAGGGATTGAAATTTTCCCGGTGAACGTAGTGAGTCAACTCGTGGGCCAGGTCGAGCAAGCCTTCGCGCCACGGAAGATGGCGATTCACGTACACCAAAGAGCGCGACTCAAAAGCCACGTTTTCGGGAGACTCGGGATGAAACTTTCGAATCAAAGTTGTGTCGGTGAGGGAGCCCTCGCCTGCCTTGATCACGTCAAACAGCGTGAAGCCGTTCGAGCGCGCTTTACGAGCCGCTTCACTGACTAGCTTCTTACCCGTCTCAGAACGCTGGAGAAGCTCCACCAGGCGCTGGACGTTCATCTCTTCCGAAGCGGTCCACTTCGCCCAATGCGTACCCGTCGGTGCTTCGACGATGAAAGTTTCCCCGCGGTGAGCGTGGGCAAAACTGGTAGCGAGAATGAGTGAGAAAATCCACTTCATGCCCTCCGTTTCGTCTCAAACGGCGCAGGTATTAAGGGGCGCTAAATCTGAGGGAGGAGATAGGTAAAAATCGCCCGTTCCTTGGCCACAGTGACGTCACCGAGGGCGCGGATGGTTTTAGAAGTGTTTTGCTCAGCCTTTTGCGCCATTTCTACTTTGTAGCTGCCGGGCTTTAGGTCAAATTCAGCGATCCTGAGCGTCCTCGGCAGCGTGAGCCACGCCCGCGTGTCGGCGCGCTCTGAGTACGCAATCCCCTTGGTCGCCGCAATGTAGGAGCCTACAGCAGCGTATTTCGCCAAAAGATTATCTTCCTTCTCGTTTTTCGCGAGGCTTCGATAAACGGCCATGGCGCCGAGGATCGCCGTGATGTGCTTCACGGCCACGCGCACGCCCGTACGCAAAATACGCTGACTGGATTCTTCCTCGAGGTTCTGACGAGCGACGTCTTCGAGGTGGGTGACAACGGACCACGGCGCGGTGGCGACCTCCTGCCCTTTCGCATCTCGGATCAGCAGCCAAAACTCCTGCGGTACATTCCCGGGTGGAATGATGGGAACTTCAAAAGCAATGGCGGCTTCGTGCGCGGCCACGGTCATGAGGTTATGGGTCGCCGTGAAGCGGCCGACGTCCGTCACACTGCGAGGCCCGAGGCCCAGCATGTTCACCGCAAAGGCCGCCATGACTTCCGAGCCCACGCGCGCGATCTGCGCGCTGGTCTTGGGGTCTTTTGAGAGCGCGGCGAGGCCCTTGATACCGAGATTGATTTCTTCGGCACTCTTCGGAGGCATGACACCTTCTTCGAGGATAAAGGCGACGTTACCATTTTTCTTGCCGGCTTTTTTTATGTCATCGGCAGTGACGCCGAGTTGTTGTGGAAGTTGTGAGAGTTCATTGGCGCGCAGACTTTGCGTGAGTGAGACAATCTTATCGAGAAGGAAGTTTCGCGTCTCGCTTGCAAGACCCGTGGCCTCGCGATGTTTCGTCGGAACTTTAAATTCAGCGGAATCGTTGAGTGCTTTTTCGAGGATGCCCGAATACTCAGCCGAGGATTTGTTGAATGTGGCGTAGGCCGGAGAAAGAGTATTGAGCAACTTCCAGCCGTCTTTATAAAGTTGCAAAGCGATTTGAAGATCGGCACGAATGCCGGTGGCCTCGTGCACTTCGCCAGCAATTATTTTCGCCGCGAGGTCATGGCGATAGAGCGTCTTTCCGCCCGTGGCCCGTTGCCATTCTTGGAAGAAGGAATCCCACGCCAGCAAAGCCGCGCGGGCCGAGAACAAGTGGCGCCTCGCCTCTTCCGGTGGAAGCTTACCTTCCTGGTAGATGCGCCAGTGCGCGAGGGCCTGGTGGTAAAACAACCACGAGCGCTCGTAGGGCGCGCCGAAGAATTCTCCCGAGGCATCATTGATGACCCACTTAGAAGACTCACGGGTGATGGATTTCGTGTACTGGGCGTCGATGAGTTCGATGGCGGCCGTGAAGTCATTGGCGGCGTCTTTGTACTCGCCGCTGGCGTAGTTCAGGCGCCCGCGCTCCATGTACAAGAGGAGCTTGGACTTCGGCTCTTTTTCGAGTTCGGCTTTTTTGAGAAGTTCGCGCGCCTTAGGGAAATCTCCCAAGGCAAACGCGTCCCGGTAGGCGCGAAGAGCGTCGCGCTGGGAGGATCCACATCCTCCCAGTACGAGCAATAATACGAGAGTCCGTAGGAGCATTAGAGCCCCATGCTGCTTTTCTCAGAGTACTTGAAGACCTTCGTGCGCGCACGCATCACTTCGACGGCTTTTTCCACGTCTGTCATGCGCAGGTTCACAGAGTATTCCTTGATGGTTTTGCCATCACGCTTCTCTGGCTTCATGTAGACGTTACCGAAGATCATCAAATCAGCGCCGGTTTGTTTGCCGACTTGTTTTGCGGTTGATGGATCCACCATGCCGTCGTTTTGGTACTTCACTTCCGCAAGGATCTTCTCGCGAGCCGCGTTGTCGACTAAGACGAAGTCGCCTGACGCCGACAACTCATTCAAGAGTTCGTCGTTCAAGTCACCGATCGGGTAATAGGCTTCTGAGGTTTGGTTTTGCACGTCCGCGATGAACAGCTTCGGTGGGTTCCCGCCGTTCTGCGCGAGGTAGCGTTGGAAGCCCTTGTGCGCTTTGATCTGCTTAAGCACGTCTGCGATGGCCTGCGTGGTATCAGCGCTCATCCAGTTGTCCGTGATTTTCAGACCTTTCTCGTCTGAAGTTTGGGCATCAACACGTTTCGCTTCGAAGCTTCCGCAGCTAGCGAGTGAGAGCATGAGGACAGAGGCAATAATAGTATTTTTCATTCGTTACTCCTTAAACTTGGCCCTGACGAGCTTTCAAGAAATCTTCATCAATTTTATCGAGCGCTTTCTTCACGTTCTCTTTAACTTCTGGATCGTCTACTTTGCCGACGACTTCTTCCGAGGCTTTCAAGATCGCATCTTTCAAAATCTTCTTGTTCATTTTAACGAGAACCGCGCAAGTGAAACCGATGTGGTCTTTCTTGGCACCCTTCTCTTTCATGAACTGGCGCTTTTCCCAGTAGGTCTTTGTGACGGCCGCACCGTGAACCAAGCTCTGAACGCGCTCAGCAAGTGTGTTCGATACGTAATCGCGCATCGGCTGTGTCTTTGGGTTGGCCGGATCAATCGCAGCGGCACCTTCAGTGCTGGCAGCGAGCGTCTTCTGAATGAAAGTGGTGATTTCAGCAGCGACATCAGCGCGGGCATTGGCCTTGGCGAGGTTGCAGGCGATTTCACGGTTAACTTTTGGCTCTGTTTCGAACGCAAACCAGCGCGAGTCTTTTTCTTTCTCTTCTTGCTCGGCCCAGACTTCAGCGTCTTCGATCCAAGCTGGACGGAAGTTCGAAGAGGCATCGCGGACTTCGAAGTCGCGCTTGATGGTTTCGGTGTTGTCGACTTCTTTCACTTTACGCTTAGAAGAGCAGCCTACAGCTACAACAAGTAGCGCAGCTAGCACGAGATGAACGGATTTCATGATCACTCCTTGACGGGTTAGTCTTGCAAATTAAGTTCGGATAAACGGGATTCCATTAGTTTTAATATAGGTTCGCGGACCTTCATCTCACAGTCGGCTTTCGAGCGGCCGCTGGCGGTCTCTTGCACCACCAAGCCCCCGATTTTGGCACCTGCTTTAGAAACGTTTTCTACCGTGAGGATAAAAAACCATTTCTCGAAGCCCGCCACGTTCATGTGCTCTTGCTTGGCTTCCCAGCGCGCAATCAAGCGCGCGCCGGACGTCAGATCAAACAAGCGGTAGCCGGAGTTGGTGAGACGGGCCTTGAGAGCGCCCATGAATTCCGTGGGAAGATTTTGCGCATCAAATCCCATCGGTGTTTCCGCGCGACGTGACTGATACCACTGCTGCAAGTCCTGGGCGCTCGGACTGTAAGTCACACGCTGGCCCATCAAAATATTGTAGCGGTCGTTAAGCCCTTCGCGCTGATGGTGCAACTCCCACATGCGCGCCCACGCAGTGCGATCTTTGCGCTTCCACAGCGCCTCGAGTTCGGCCTGGGCTTTGTCGATCGCCGCGCGAAGATTCGCGCCGGCCTTGGCCTTATCCAGGGACACTAACGAGTAGCTTAGTTTTTTGAAGCGGAAACGTTTTTCGACCCGCGCAGCTTCGAGTGTTTGTTTCACTTCGTCGCGCACACTGATGGCCGCCGTTTCTTGCGCCTGAGCGAAAGCCCCATTGCCGGTGGCGGTCATAGAACTTGTGGTGCTGGCCTCGATGCGGGTTTCAAAGATCGCCGCGAGAGACTTCATGGCATTGGCGTCGGCCTGGGGTGAGGTGGGACCTTCGCCGGAGGCGCACAGCTCGCGCTCCTCGATGCAGTCTTCCATCGGCGCGTAGGCCCATTTCGGAACTTCCTTGGCATGCTCGCTGGTCACGGGTTTAGCAGGGCCAAACAGTGAGCAACCGGCCAGAGTACCAAGCAGTAGGGGGAGCAGTGCGCGCACGCCGTATCCTTTGAAATGGAGATATTTTCGTCCCCCCCCAAATTAAAGTCAAACAACTCCGCTATACCTGCGCAGCGCGACTAAAGTAAAACCGCTGCCTTGCCTTAACATAATCTGAACCTTCACGGCGCCTGGTTGGTGCGTTATGTTCCAGCCATGGGACACATACTCATTGTTGAAGACGAACAAGACATCCGCGACCTCATCAGCTTCCAGCTCAAAGCCGAAGGCCATAAGGTCACTGCGGTCGACTCGGCCGACAAAGCCGTTTCGGTTCTCGAGCGAGGTGAGAAGTTCGACATCATGCTCGTCGACTGGATGCTGCCCGGCTCACTCTCTGGACTTGAGTTCACCCGTCGCCTTCGCGGCCACAAAGACTACAAAGAAGTTCCTGTGATCATGGTGACGGCGCTCACACAGCCGGAAAATATTGTGGCGGGGCTCGATGCCGGTGCCGACGACTACATCACCAAGCCCTTTGACCTGGATGTGTTGCAAGCGCGTGTGCGTGTGCAAATGCGCGCAGGTCAGCTCGCTCAAGAAGCGATCATGGGCCCAAGCGGCGGCGTCTTCGAGTGCGAAGAGCTGCGCATCGACGTCTCTAAGGTACGTGTCACCGTTTCCGGTGCTGACGTGTCTCTCACATCGACCGAATTCAAGATCCTTCAGACCATCGCCGAAAAGCCGGGGCATGTCTTCACGCGCACCCAGCTCATCTCCCAGATTCAGGGAGAAAACATCCACGTCACAGGACGGACCATCGACACTCACATCGCCGGACTCAGGAAAAAACTGACGACGGCAGGACGATTGGTTGAAACCATCCGCGGCATAGGCTACCGTTTCAAGGATGGCACTCCGTAACTCTCATTTTCCGTGGTATTTCTTCTGGCGCAACATTCGTCTGAATGCGGCCGTTGGCCTCGCAATTTTAGCGGGACTCTGGTTCACGGACACGCGCGCGGCCTACGCGGTCCTCCCCTTCCTCCTCGCGGGCTTTGCGGTCTCGAGCTACATCTTCTACCGCAACACGCGCCCTCTTCGCCGCGTGCTCAATCACGTCGCGCGCATCGTCGATGAAGAGCTCCCCCATGATCAGCGCATCGACCTTTTCTACCAGCGCGATGAGTGGTCGCAGATCGAAGCGGTCTTGCACGACACGGATTCGCGCCTGCGTGCACAGCTTCGCACGATCCAGGCGGAAAACAGAAAGTTCACCACGCTCCTCGGCAGTATCTCCAACGAGATCCTCGCCATCGATAAGCAAAGCAACGTCCTGTTTTTTAATCCGCGCTTTGAACGCACATTCTTAAGTGGCAAAGAGAAGCTCCAGGTGGGCGGCAAACTCTGGAGTGTCCTCGACGTCGTCGAAGCGCGCGACCACTTCGAAGACGTCTTGAAGTCGCAGCAGATGAAAAAACTCAAGGGCTTCCCGGTGCTCGTAGGAACCGAGACGCGCTACTACAACCTGACGGTCTCACCGCTTCCTGGTGACGGCGGAACGATGGGTGGTGCCGTGGGCGTCTTCGCGGACGTCACGGAAGCGAAGCTCACGGAACAAATGCGTGTAGATTTCGTCGCCAACGTGTCCCATGAGATCCGCACGCCGCTCACGTCCGTGAAGGGCTTCACGCAGGTGCTTAGGGCGAACAAGGGCCAGCTACCGGAAGAGATGCACGGTTTCCTTGATAAGATCTTGCACAACACGGAACGCATGATCGCGCTCTTCAACGACCTCCTGCAGCTCTCCGTGATCGAGTCGCGCGACAAGATCCGTCTTGAATCCGTGTCACTCAACGAGATCTTGGATCACGTGGAGTCGAGCATCAAGGCGAGCCACAAAGATAAGACACCGGTGCTGATCCGCAAACTTTCCGTGGAGCAAGTGAACGTGGATGCGAAACTCTTCGAGCAGGTCATCACGAATCTGGCGGAGAATGCGTGCAAGTACTCTGGCGCCACACCGGAAGTGACCATCGAGGCCCGCGTGGAGGGTCAGCAGCTCGTCGTGCTGGTGGCCGACAATGGTCCAGGGATCGCAAAAGAACATCTCACGCGGATCTTTGAAAGATTCTACCGCGTCGACCACTCGCGGGATCGCGGTACCGGCGGCACGGGCCTCGGACTGGCCATCGTTAAGCACGTGGTCATGAAGCACCACGGTGCCATTCACGCCGAATCAGACGGACAGCGCGGAACGCGCTTCGTGATCAAGCTTCCACTCTAGAAGATATACTCTAGCTCGAAACCGTAGAAAGATTTCTTATATGCGAAGGACTCGGTATCTTTCGAGTCGTTCTGCATGTAGTCCGCATGGAAGCTCAGACGGTAGCGCTTCCAAAGCGGCTTCGAGAAGCGCACGGACGGGTTGTAGGTCTTCTCATCGCCGCGCTCGCTGTTGTTGATCGGATCGGTGAGCGTGAGGCCGAAGCCGACCTGCGGCGTGATCTGCCATTTCTTCCAGGCCGGAAAGATGACGTCGGCGCGCAGGAACATGGTGTTCGTGTCGAAGGCATCTTCTTCCACGCGAGTTTGGTCGTAGCCAAAATTGAGGATCCACAGACGGCCAACTTTCGTGGGGACGACTTGCTCAAGGGACAAACCTTGGGTTTTTGAATCAGAGGTGTCGGCGAAGCTGTCGAAGGTCCGGTAGCGCACACGCACCGTCGTGTCGCCGCCGCCAATCAAACCTGAAACGCGCTCACCGATGGTGAAGGTTTGCACGCGGGAGTTGAACTTGAGTTCTTCTTCGGCGTTGCGGTCACGCTGCGAGTACACGTAATCGAAGTCGGCCAAAAAAGACGCCGGCTTCTTGCCCCACGAGTGCTCATAGCTCGTGCGGATCGCCGGTGCCATGACCCAGTTGTCGTTGCGGTAGATCTCTTCTTCGCGCTTCAAGTGGCGTGTATAGTTGAACCGCAGCTCCGGCGAAAAGCTCATGATGTTGCCGTGGTAGAAGGAATAGCGGCCGAAGGCTTCGGTCTTCGAAACCAGGGAGCCCTGCTTCGCTTCGCTGTTGGTCGTCTCGTCTGCTGCGAAGACCGGGTTGGTGTCGTAGGTCACGTCCTGCGAGAGACGGAGGAAGTACGGAGGGATGCTGGTTGGACGACCGTTGCGCATGCGGAAAAGCACGAGCTCGTACTTCTGCTGAAGCGTGATGATCTTGGAGCGCATCTCGACGGCGAGGCTCGAGTCAGAATCGAGCTCGATGGCCTGCTTGTATTGCGGAATGACGTAGGTCTCCACGGCCTTGAACGCATCCGGATGCTTTTCAGCTTGTTCGAGGTAGATGTCGCCGACCTGCATCTCGGCCGCTTGCACGGTGTCTTCCTGCTCTACTTTCGGCAAGCGCTGGATGGCACGGTAAAACGTCACGGCACGCTTGTTGTCGCGCAGAGTTTGCGAGATGAAGCCGATGTAATACAGAGAAACGCCGCGCTTGTGACCGCGCTTGAGGGACTCGCGAAACGCGTTGCGCGCCTCTTGGAGTTTATCAAGTGCGTAGAGCGCCTGGCCGTATTCGTAGTAGATATCTTTTGGACGGTAGTCGACGGCGATGGCCTGCTCGAAACTTTCAATCGCATCCGAGTATTCTTGCTGACGGTTGGCGGTCACGCCGGTCCAATACGACACGAGTCCGATGAGCGTCTTGTTACCGCGGCCGCCCTTGAGCGTGCTACCGAGGGCATCGAGAGACGTGCGAGTCGCACCGTACTTACCTTGCCCGAAGTAATCGCGCGCGCGCGACAGCTCGGAATCAAATCTTTGATTTTGCGTTGCCTCGGGAGCAACTTGCGCTAGCAAACTCATCGGCGTTAATAAAACGCCTAACAACAACAACAGCCTCATGGCCTTCCTTGGACACGTGTTGGACTTATGAGTTTATTCTAGCAGGTTTTAGATTTTATGGGTCGCCAACTGTTGTATCGACGCGCACTTTTGTGGTGCCCAGCGAGTCAGCACCGCCGGGCTTGAAGGCGCAGGTTGAACAAAGCGTCGGAGCCTCAACCAGGACCTTGCCTGAGTCTTGAACAACAGTGGTCGACGTTTGGTAAGTAGGCTCGGCCGGTTTGTAATTTTCCTCAGAGGTGGCGAGAGAAATCGTCGTCCCCAAGGTCGTGCTCACGACGGTCTTAGAAGTCGTCGTTGTCGTTGTTCCGACCGCCGCGGGGGCACTACCCGCGACTGTTTCTGTCTGCGTTTGCGATACGACGACGGCTACGTCACCGAAGGTCGCACCTTCACCGGCCACAGAAGAAAGGCGGTCAAGTTTTACAATCTCGTTGCCGACTTTCGCAAAAACTTCGCCTTTGTCAGTGATCGCCATACCGGCGGGTGCGACGAAGGTACCGCTCTTGTCGATGGCGCCTGAGCTCGAAGAAGCAATAAAGGTCCCCGAATTGGCATCGAACACAGCATCTTTTGGAGGAGCAATGACGACACCGGTATCTACGTGGAGCATCGAACCACTGGTCGGCTTAATCGCCACATCAGTGACGTAACCCTTCGCGGTTTCCGCGTCGGCTTTCACCACACTCGCGAGATTACCCTTCACGCCCGACTGCTCGAGCTCTTTGTTCAAGACAGTTGAACTGTTGGCCGCAGCAGCACCAGACAATCCGCCGGGCACAGTGGACTTCGTTGCTTTAGCCGATTCGTTAGCAGCCGACTCAGAGAAGTCTTGGTTTTTTTCGAGGGTTTCAACTTGCTGGACGTTCAAGAGAGAGGGAACGGTTGGGTTCGGACGATTGGCTTCAACGACCGAAAACTCACCGGGCAGGATGCGCACGCCACGGTCGACGATGGCTTCGAGACGATCTGTGTTGAAACCACGGGGGCCATTGCCTGCGAGTTTTTCGAACACGACCTCACCTTCGAACAACACCGCTGAAGTGTTCACGCCGTTGGTTGAAATCAAGAAGTCAGTACCACGGATACCCATCACAGCGTTCGGAGTCTTGATGAAGATCTTCGACTTATCTTTGTCTTTCTGTTGCAAGTAATCTTTTGAGACCTGCGAACGGATCTTCCCTTTCACGAGATCGATCACGCCGGCATCGCCGCCGCCGAACTGTTCGATCTTCATTTCAGAATTGGGACCGATGTTGATCTGCGATTTATCAATGAACATCAAGCGCACGAAGGACTTCTCTTGGGTCACGATCACCACACCCGAGGAGACCCATTGGTCTTGCGTGAGTTTTGCACCATCTTTAATCGAAGCTTCACCTCGCAACATCTTCACTTGCGCCACTTTGGATTGCGCCCAAGCGAGTGATGATGTGAGCAATAAAAGAGCGATGAAAGTACGCATAACAATTCCTTGGAGGTGGGCCACAGGCCCTGACTTTTCTATTATAGGGCCCAGAAGGCGCTGACCCCAACACCTGCCTAAGCAGCAGATTTTTCCAGGCTCCTGCGTGGTTAGGAGAGGCGATTGTGGCGAAAAAACCTGGGTAGAGTTGTCTCCGAACCCCATGATTAGACAAGGCAACAGGCTTAAGATTGACCCAAAGTCTGGGCGTTTTAGTTGCGTTTTTCTGGATTTTTGTAACGCGACGCCGCTCACCCTTTTACACAACAGATTCCGCCGCGTTGACGCTTACATAACGCATCCCGTAGAAGCGCCTTAAGACTATCCGTATTTGGAGGACCCTCATGAAACACATCGGGCTTTTGGCCTTAATCGCACTTACTATGTTCGGAGCACACGCAGAGGATAAAGAGAGCTGGCCCGGCCACTCGAATCCGAGCATCGTTTCTTCGACTTTCGAGAAACGCTTTTCGGCCCTTCCACAAACTGGCCACCACGAACTCCCCCACACGGGCTGGTCAGACGATTACTGGCCAACTCAACACGGCTCCATCAACCGTCGCTGGAACTCACCTTCGCAGCAAGGCTTCGGTCTTCTCTCTCCCTCACGCGACCAGGCGCTGGGAATGTCGCAGGCCGATTTGGCGCAACTCGCTCCGACGGAAAAATACGATCTTCTCCGTGGTCGCTACGACTATCCTCTTGTTAGACGGGTAAACGGGAACGCCAATCCAGACGCGAAAGACTGGGCGGGCATTTGTAACGGATGGTCTCCCGCTTCTTTGAACCTGAAAGAGCCGATGCCCGTCACACTCACGAACGCAGACGGCGTAAAAATCCCGTTCGGCTCGAGTGACGTGAAAGCCCTGCTTTCGTTCTACTACGCGTATGAGGTTGAAGCTCCTACTCGCCAAGTCGGCCTCCGTTGTTTCTTGGGTCGCGGGCTCAGTGTCCTCGCACGTGGCTGCGGCAACGATCTGAACGCCGGCGCGTTCCACATCATCATGGCGAACAAGCTCGGATTAGAACGTCGCGGATTCTTGGCCGATGTCGATCGCTTGAAAGAAGTATGGAATCAGCCGATCACATCCTTCGAAACGGTTGCGCTTGAAACACGCCCGGCCCGCCGTGGAGCTGCTCGCAGTGCTGTGAAAGAAGTTGTTGTGAGCACAAAACTTCACTACGGCAGCGAGATCGAACCTCAGTGGAACACCGTGCTTGGCACGGAACTCCAGACGTACGAGAGTCTTGATCTTGAGTACACAGTGGAACTCAACGCGGCCGGCGAAATCGTTGGCGGCGAATGGATCTCCTGGGTCCGCCCAGACTTCCTCTGGTTCCGCGGCCAAGCGCCGTTCACTGGAGAATTTGAAGTGTTGGGTGAACTCTACGAAGCAGCGACTAAGTACTAGATTAAAAGTAGGCCGGGATTAGTTCCCGGCCTCTTCTTTAGGTTTTTCAACGTTCAGCAATTCATCGACCTCTTCGATGTCAAATTCAGTCAGGCCGTAGGGATTGTCTTTGCTGTTCAAGTCCTCATCCATATAGCGCTTGCCCAAATTCTCTTCGATCTCATCGAGGCCTTCTTGCTGTTGCAGACCGCGGTTACGTTCGACTTCTTCGAGGTTTTGGTCTTCCAACAACTTGTCTTCGTCGAGCTTCGCTTCTTTGAGGAGCTTCTCAGCTCCTTCGATCTCACCTTCCAGGCGCTCGAGGGCCTTGAGGTCGCGCTCCGAATCTTTAATGACACTCTTCTCGCGCTCTTGGCGCTCGAGCTCGGCCAGTTCGTCTTCCGTGAGTTGAATCTTGTCGGCTTTATCCAACAGCGAGTCGTTCAAGTCTTCGACCTTCAACTCCACATCCAACTCTTCCAGCGACTGCTCGTCCACCGCATCTCGTACACCTTTGCTGCTGGCTTTCCTCGCCATGTTCGCGCGAAGGGCAGCTTCCTTGGTCTTCGTGATGGCGATGTCGCCGGCGTAGAAATCTCGCACGCTGCTCGAGACCAAGCACGTGGCAAAGTTATCGGTCAGGGTGATCACAGTGAGCTCACCAGTCTTGTAGGTCGGCTGACGCGCGATCACGCGCCCGTTCATGCGATCTTTGAAGCCGTACATCTCAAAGACGTTGCCCATTTCGACGCCATCCGCACGACCGCGATCGATGTAGATGACATCACCAAATGAGATGGCCGATTGGATGCCGGCGTGCGTGCCCAGTACGGCCGCTTCGATGAGGCGACCGTTGAAGGTTTGCGTGATGCGATCGATCTTGGGGGTATAAACCGTCACGCGATCGTTCCGTTGCATGACACCGATGGTTTCTTCCACCTTGGCTTCCCACTTGTCGTCGACCTTCGCCACGATGCGGATCTGTCCGGTGATCGAGTACTTGAAGCCTTCGCGATCCGAGTTCGGATGCTTCACTTTCCCTTCTGCGGCGTAGATCGAGAAACGGTCTCCGGGGAGCACGTTCACGCTCTCGTCGAAGGTCAGGTACATGTGATCGTTAATTGTGAAGAAGACGTTTTCGTCAGGGCCCGAGTCGATCTTGCCGAAGTCCTGCACAGGATTGTTCGTGACGAAAGTATTGAGGTAAAAACCTTCTTTAATGGAGAACACGATACGTGAACTCTTGTCAAAACCGGCCTTATCATAGTCTGTGGTCGGGATCGACTGGACAAGGCTCTGGGGTGGTTCGTAGTTTTCGTACTCCTTCACCAAAGCTATGCGACTGGCACTTTCGAGATCTTGGATCGTATCCGCGGTTGAGTACTGAACGAAGACGCCTTGATCGACGAGATTTTTTCTTTCCGTGAGCCAGTCCGGCTTCGCTTCGTCGCCCCACACAGAAAAGTCGTTGTCCGAAGTTGCGACGGATGCGACCGCCGCAGAACTCGCGCCAGGCGCAGACTTAATCTCTGCTTCGCTGAAATCGCCGAGCTTAATTTCCGGTGCGCGATCTCCACTACCGGTCGAGAACGACAGCACCATGCCCGGCTCGATCAAATGCGGATTGGTGATGAACTGGTTCAGGGCCCAGATCTTCGGATAGTAGAATCCTGAACCGAACAAACGTTTTGAAATCTTAAAGAGCCAGTCATCCTTCACGACGGTGTAGGAACTCACCTTCGCTTGTGTCGCGAGCTCGTTCCATTCATTGTTAGAAATCTGGCCCTGCACTGACGTTGCGAGTTCAAGGAGATTGCGTTCCTCGTTACCGACATCAAACACTGACGGCGCAATCGAGACGTTCACAGCATCGTTAACTACGGGCTTCTTCGTATCAGGTCCAGTGAGGCCCGGAGCTTCGGAGTCCGCCGTGGTGGTGTTTGTGTCAGACGGCGTGAACTCCGGTGACGCCACTTTGCCTTCACTTAAGTCCGTATCGTTCAAATCTGCTTTGAGTTCGTCGAGGTCATCGGCACCTGATTCCGGGAGCGGCTGAGGAAGCTCCTCATCTACACTTTTGACAGCATCGGCGAGCGAATCCGACGAAGTGTCCGTCGGGATCGGCTCGAGTTCCACGTTGTCGAGCGTGCCGGCTTCAGCAGGCGGAAGCACGCTTTCTTCGGTGGTTGCAACCGGCGCCGTGACTTCTTCGGTGGGGACATCGCTCAGCGTTTCTGTGGCGGGACTGTCTGCTTCATTGAGCAGTTGGTTGAGATCGTCACTCTCCACCACATCCAACTCGGGGATGCCTTCTTCATCTTGCGCAACAGCTCCCTGAACCAGGAGCGCCGACAGGATAAGAGCGGTGAGAGTTTTCCTGCTCAATTAAACTCCGATCTGGAAAACATCTTTCAGGAGCGAAAGATACTGCGTTTTCTTTTGTGTCTGACCAAGCTTCTCGCTGCAGACCGCAGCGTTCCGAAGCGCATCGAGGACGACGCCGGAGTACGACATGCGACTGATCACGCCTTCGAAGGCTTGGAGCGCGAGATCGAACTCGCCCTGCTGCATGAGCACTTCACCCATTTGCAGCTGGGAACGGGCACGGATGGCAGGAACCGCCGAAGTCGCGAGTTCTTGAAAAGCTTTCATGGATTCGTTGGGGTTCGTCGCACGCATGGCCTGAGCTTGGCGGTAGCGATTGAGCTGGCCTTCGATGTCGCCGACGTCGAGCGGAGCCGTCGCAGCAGATGCACCAGTGAAGGCATCGACCGTTTCTACGCGAGGGCCGTTTTCGATGCCTTGATTTGTAAGCATGGGTGTATCACGAAGCTCTGTCACCAGAGGATCGGAAGCGCGGCCATCTTTCAAGGCCTGGTACTGGCGATTGAGCTCCTCGTAGCGCGACAATAGTTCATCGTACTCGGCCTTGGTGACCGAGGAGCGCGTGTCTTTACGAGCAACAGTGCCCTTCTTTGGTCTTTCATCTTCGCCCACGAGCTGACGCTCCATGCTTTCGAGCCATGAACAAGATGAGAGCAAAAGAGCGAGCAAAACTAACGGCAAGTTTTTAGTGAGTTTCAAACCGTCCTCCGTGACTTAAGGCCTGAAAACTTTTAGATTCCTTATTATATTCTAAAGTCCGAGAACACCATGTCAAGGAAGCCTTGTGACAGCGCGCTATTTGTTGAGCAAAGAAGTCTTGTGTCTGACGGTGCGAGTAGCAAAAGAAGATGCGGGTTACATGCTCCATCTTCTCGAGGCCTGCGATAATTTATGCTTCCCCACCACGCTTCCCGTCGAGAAAGGTGCGGGCTGGCGCGACTTGGTTTTGCGTGCCCCTATCGAATGGGAAGTTGAATTGCGAAGATGGTTGGCGGAATTACAAAAAGAAATCCCGGTCTCCGTCATCGAAGACCGGGTGATCAAAGATAACTAGAGTTTGCTATAGAATCCGAGGACATCTTCGGCGTGCGACTTCGTGTCGACCTTGCTGACGATGTGCTGAATGCGGCCCTCTTTGTCGAGCAAGAACGACTGACGAAGAATGCCATCGAAGGTTTTCCCCATAAATTGTTTCTGCCCCCATGAGCCGTAAGCCTCGGCGACCTTGTGATCCGCGTCTGAGAGAAGGTCGAAGTTCAGACCATCTTTCTCTTGGAACTTCTTCAAGGACTTCGGCGCATCCGGGCTGAGACCCAAAACCACGATTCCGTGAGCGGCGAGGTCCGACTTCTTGTCGCGCAGGCCACAGGCCTGAACGGTGCAGCCGGGGGTCATGGCGCGCGGGTAGAAATACACCACCACGTTTTGACCGCGGAAGCTTTCCAGAGACACGGACTTCCCGTCCTGGTTCAGCAAAGTGAAACTCGGAGCGACGCTACCGAGGGCCGGCAAAGCTGCAGCGGTTTTCTTCTGAGCGGGAGCAGTTTTCGCTGCCACTTTCTTCTTCGCTGGAGCTTTCTTCGCTGCAACTTTCTTCGTCGCCGGAGCTTTCTTCTTAGGCGCGGCTTTTTTCGTCGCGACTTTCTTCTTAGGCGCTTTTTTTGCGACTTTCTTTTTTGTCGCAACTTTTTTGACAGCTTTCTTCTTGGTGGCTTTTTTCGCCATAACAAACTCCTGGAGTGTGGTTAAAAATGATCGCGCAAACTGCGAAGCGCCCGGAACAGCATCTCATCACTAGTCGCGCCGCTTGCCAAGTCAGGGTTCAGTTCGCGCAAGCGTTGTTGAATCTCGGGAACCCCGAGGCGTAAGAACGGATTGAGCTGTTGTTCTTCTCCCCAGGTGTGCGGCGGAAGTTCGTAGCTGACTTGGGTGTCGAGCGCTTGGAGGCGCTCTCGCACCGTCTGATTGTTCGGTTCCAGATGGAGAGCGAAGCTTAAATTCTTTGCCAAATAATCATGGCCCACATGAATCACGGTCTCGTCCGTGAGGAGGGTCTGTAATTGTGCTACCGTGCGGTAGAGAACACCTGGGTCTCCGCCGTTTTTGCAGTTTCCCACGCCCGCCTGAAACAGCGTGTCCCCGGGAAAGAAGTGAGGGGCGTCGTGGAGCCGGAAGGCAACGTGATCCAGCGTGTGACCAGGAACGGCGTGAGAGGTAAGCATGGGCGCTGAGGTCAGCAACGGCACTCCGGCATCAATAAGCACCTGATTGCCACGGATATGGTCATGGTGACTGTGGGTATTGAGAACACCTGTCAGTTTAACTTTTTCTTGCGCGGCCCACTTCAACAAATCTTCGCCATCCCAGGGATCGATCACCGTCGCAGTTCGTGCTGCGGTTTCCAGCAAGACATAGGTATAATTTCGTAAAGTGTTATGGGCGTAAAAACGCCAAATCTGAAATCGAGGAGTACGGGCCATGAGCATGAAGGGCATCCTAATCGTAGGCATCTTGTTGGGATTCAAACTTATCGTACAGTCTTGGCTCATGCTCCGGCAACGCAGGGCCATCCTCGCTCATCGCGGCACCGTCCCCGCCGCGTTTAGTTCGTTCTTTACTTTAGAGGAGCACCAGAAAGCTGCCGACTACGGCCGTGCTCGTCTCGAGCTGGGCATCGGGCGGATGTGGTTTCAAGGGGCGCTGCTCTTCGCGTGGTTTTATTTTGGATTTCTCATGAGCCTCGATGCGCGCCTGTTCTTCTACGTGCCGAGTTCGCTCTGGCAGCCGGTGGCGCTGCTGGCAGCGGTGAGCATCGTCGAAGGCCTGCTCGGTCTGCCGTGGTCACTGTACTCGCAGTTCGTGCTGGAAGAACGCTTCGGCTTTAATCGCACGACCTGGAAAACATTTTTGCTCGATCGCGTGAAGGGCTCCCTCGTCGGTGCGGTCTTCCTCGTGATCCTCGTGATTCCCCTCGTCCTGCTCATGAACTCAGTTCCCGTCTACTGGTGGGTTCCTGCTCTCGTTTTCTACATCCTCTTTCAGTTCCTCATCATCTGGTTGTATCCGACGGTCATTGCGCCTTTGTTTAATAAGTTCTCACCGCTGGAAGATGCGACGCTTGCCGGTGGCATCAAGCAGCTCGTCGAAGGCGCAGGCTTTCAGAGCAGTGGCGTGTACGTGATGGATGCCTCAAAACGCAGCTCCCACGGCAACGCGTACTTCACGGGCATGGGACGCGCCAAGCGCATCGTCTTCTTCGATACCCTCTTGCAAAAACTTCGCCCCGAGCAAACACTCGCGGTGCTCGCTCACGAAGTCGGCCACCTCGCCCATGGCCACATCAAGAAGGGTCTCGTCATCAGTCTCATGATGAGCGGACTCGCCTTCTACGGTCTCGGATGGTTTTCTCAGCGCACTGATCTGTTCATGGACTTAGGATTGTCACCCACGCATGGAGTGATCTTGTTGGTGGCCATGTGGCTCGGGGGACTCGTGTCTGTGCCTTTGGGTCCACTGATGTCGTGGTGGTCACGCCGTCATGAGTTCCAGGCCGATCGCTACGCCATCGAGCGCACTTCGGCGGAGGGACTTGGGACAGCGTTACTTGAACTCTACCGCGGAAACGCGGGCAGCCTCGTCGTTGACCCACTCTACGCGGCGTGGACCTACTCTCATCCACCGCTCACAGAAAGATTGGCAGCGATGCCCTATCCCGCCAAGGACTGACGGAGAAAATCGAAGTACGGCTGGCGGTATTTTTCGACTTCATTGTGAAGCTCGTGATAGCCGCCATCGACCTTCAGCACCTTGGTGTTCTTTTCAATGTTGGCAAAATACTTCAACAGCATTCCGGCGTTCACCAGGCCATCTTCCGTTCCCACCGAAGCGAACAACGGACAGCGGGCGCGCAGGGGACGCGAGAACACGTCGCGCGACGTGCGCAGCAACTGGAAGAACAAGTGCGTGTGCACCTTCTGCTCGACGAGCTCGTCGTTCAGGTAGTTTTGTAGGATGCGACCGTCGTGAGAGAGCCGGTTGAGATCTAAGATGCCTTTGAGGGGTATCGTGAGCGGAAAATCGGCCAGGCCCTTCAAGAGCATCAACGGCGCATTCCCAAAGATAGGTCCGAGGATGCCCGGGGCGCCCACCGGTGGAGAACTAAGAAAAACTTTTTCCGGATAGAGGTCTTCGCGCGCTTCGTTTTGGAGCCAGTCCGACGTCACCAGCGCGCCCATGGAATGGCCGAAGGCCATGTAGCGCTTCATGGAAAATTCTTTCTGCAAAAATTCGACGACGTGCTGAAGGTCGCGGCGGAAATCCGCGAACTCTCCGACGTTGGCGCGCTCGCCTTCCGAGCGGCCATGACCGCGGAGGTCGTAGAGGAGAATGTTGAATTGGCCGGCGAAGAGTTTAAGGAAATGCTGATGGCGCATCATGTGTTCGCCGAGCCCGTGCGTGACGATCAGCCAAATGGGCGCGCCGTTCTCTTTAACCAACGCTTTTAGTTTCAATCCACCTTGGCCCGGGATGTCACGAAATTCATGTTGCATGCGCTTGATCTCCTATCGGCCCATGATAGTAAATCCCTTGGTCCGGCGCCAGCATTTCGTTATAATGCCACTATGTATTGCCCCGTCTGTTTTCAAAACACTCTGAAACTGCGCTCCAACGGCGTCGTGAAACTCAGCTTCAATGGTAAGTCTCGGAACACCAGCCTCTTCACGTACAACTTGGCGAAGGATTCGGGAGCCGAACTCGCCCTCAAGCTGCGCGAGAAGATCACCGAGTTCATGGTGTGGTACAACGAATTCAAGAACAAGCCACCGGTCAAAACCATCGAGGTTTTTTCCAGCGACTGTCAGTGTAGCAATAGTTGTAAGATCGATTTAGTGAACACGCGCATCAGTGTCATCGGCGTGATGTATTCGTTTAAAGAGATCCAACACATCATGCAGGAAGAGGGCGCCAAGCACGGCATCGAGATCGCCCTCGCCCATCCTTAGTTTTTTACCAGATGGCGTTCATGCCCACGACCACGTTCCGACCCGGCATCGGTGCGATCGCCTTCACGGTTGAGACGTGATTACGCGCTTTTTCGTCGAAGAGATTCTTCAGACGCAGGAACACACTCACGCGACTGCTCTCACCGGCAAAAGTTTTCTGCACACCTGCGTTCCATTGATCGTAGGCCTTGGTGCGGGTTTCCTCGTCGGCGATGTCGTGCTGCTCGAAAGCGTGCTGCAGTTCTGTGTCTGCCACCCAATCCCCTCGCTTCCACTCGACTCCCGCTGTGACACGGGCCGGAGAGATGCGCGGAAGGTTGTCGCCACTGTTGCGATTTTTCGCACGCACCCAATCGCCTTTGCCAATCAGACTCCATGACGGATTCAGGACGACTTCCGTTTCGCCATCCATCCCGTAGAAGCGCGCATCGACAGACTCGTAGTCGAACTCTGGAAAACCAGAGCCGGCATCCACATTGCCATTGCCCACGAGGGCCACGTAGTGCTGGAAGTCCTGCACATATGCGGCTACACGCGATCGGACTTGTTCCGTGTCGTGGCGCACGCTCAACTCCAGCGCGCGGCCCTTCTCTTTCTTGAGACTGTCGTCGCCAGTCTCAAACGTTCCGGTCGCCACATGGCCACCATCGGAGAAGAGTTCTTGGAAGGTGGGTGCACGTTCTGTGTAGCTCGCCGTAAAACCGACGCCCCAGTCACCAAATTTTTGAAGCACCCCTGCGGCGCCCGAAAGTCCGGTGAAGCCGCGCTCCGTGGCGTCGCCGAAGCCCGTGCTCTCTACACGCTGAATTTGCGCGTCTTCCACGCGACCACCGAAATTGAAGGTGGTGTCACTGACGCGCTTTTCGTGAAAACTAAACAGCGCGGCAATGCGGCTCTTCGCCGTAGGCAAGTAGGCCTCGTCCCCATCGGCAGAGAACTTGAAGATCTGCGTTTGTAGGCCGGCCACGTGGTGCCAGTCACCGCGTGAACGCAACAGCTCGAGGCGCGATTCGTTGCCGTTATTCTTGAACACCGTGCCGACCGAGCCGCCCTCGAGTTCGTCGTGACGGTAGCGCGCCTGCGCCGAACGCAGACGAACTTTATCCACGGGGCCTTGCTCGGGACGATACTCGCTATCGAGCTCGAAACGATTTTGTCGCAGACGAATGCCGACCTCCGGCTCCGCCACAGAACCGTACTGCGTTCCAAAGTGCGAGAAGCTCACACCGACGTGGCCGCGCTCGAAGATCCGCGAGGTGCCCGCCGCGATACCTTCTTGCTGGTTCTGCGTGTTGTTGAGGCGATCACCACCACCGATACGTTGATCTCCGTAGTCTCTGAAGGAGCCATCCACGTGGGTCATCCACTGATTCTTTCCCCAGTCCAAACGCGCCGACGTCGCGGCACCACCGTAGGCACTCTCGGAGCGCACATCGAACTGCGAAAGTGTGCCGGCTTCAAACGCCCGATGGATGCGTTGGTTCGAGACGTTCACCACGCCACCCACCGCTGAAGCGCCATAGAGCAACGACATGGGCCCGCGGACGATGTCGACTTGGTCTGTGTTGAGCATGTCCACCGGCACACCGTGATCCACGCTTTGAGCAGAAGCATCCATGGTGCCGAGACCGTTTTGTAAAACGCGGATGCGATCGCCATCGAGGCCACGAATGACCGGCCGGCCAGCGCCTGGACCGAAGCTGCCGCTGTTAACGCCGGCTTCTTTTTGAAGTGTGTCGCCGAGAGATGTCTCGCGCTTGCGTTGGAGCTCGTCTCCGCGAAGGGCGCTGGTGCTGGGAATGAAATCATAGAGGGAGCTGGGTTTATCGATGACGTGGATTTCACCCAAGCGCATGGTCTCCGCGTGAGCAAATCCTGAAAGCAAAAGTAAAAACAGCATAGCGACCTCCGTGAGGTGGTAGCATATACGGCGGAGAAGCTAAATGCAAACGACTTGCAACTAGATGGGTACGTCCAGTTTGACTTCAAACTCGATGAAACCTTTCAGCTGAAAGGATTTCGGCGGGACGCGTGAGGCATCGACGTTTGTCTCGATGCGTAATTTATTTCCCTGCAGCAGCATGGGCATCATGTTCTGTTCATTCACCTTCACATCCATGCAAATGTCTTTGTTGCAGGTATCAATTTTCGTGATCCCACTTTGCGCCATTTCTTCTTCGTAGTTTCTCATCAACTCGAAGAACGCCTCGGCCACAGTTTCCTGGCCCGTGAGTTCGACCACTAACGTCTTATTCACGATCACCATCTCTTTGATCAACGCCGACAGGTCTTTATCTTTGCGCAAGAACGCACGAACCTGCACCGGCTTGTCGGTGTACACCACGAACATCGCGCCCCGCTCGTTGTTGCGTAGCACTTCGTCGCGATTTTTGCGCTTGTAGTTCAAGAGCTCGATCATGCGTGGCCCACCGACGGCGCCGATCTCGATCGAGTCGTGGCGCGGACGCGGCGGACGGTTCTCGCCGTCTTCGGTGATGATCTCCGGAACGAAGTCGATGGGCTCGACGTCGGATTTTTCCATCTTGAGCATGACATTCAGCTCACGGATGAAGCTGAAATCGAGGTTCGCCTGGCCGCGGATGATGCCCCGGATACTGTTGAACACGCGAGCGATGATGTTTCTTGGACGGGCGTCTTCTTCGATCGTGTTATCGATGTGGAAGAAGACGCGCTTCACCGAAATCGATTTGAGGTACGGCGAGTTGAGATCCGGGATCGGCTGATTGATGGTGATGTTGGATTTTCCAAGACCAAATTCTGCGCCCAGGTTGAACAAGGCCTGAGTCATGAAACGAAGCGCGTCTCCCAAAAGTGGGACGCGCGAGAGACCGGTGTTGGGGTCGATCGGAGAATCGTAGGTATCGATGGATTTATCAGAAAGAGGCATTTTAATGGTGAAAACGGCATGCTCGCCGTCGCCGTATCCTTGGGTTTGACTCAGGGGAGTCGCTGGAAACAGTGGGACGACCTTTGATTTTTCACCACAGGAAACCAGCATCGAAATTACGAGAATAAGGGCGGGGTATTTCATGCGCCAGAAAATAGCATAATTGCTGCTTGGCAGCATTTAAACCGGGTCACCCTCACCTTTTTACACATGAGGCCCTGTTTTTCACTGCCAGCCCCATTAAACCCCTAAAATAGCATCACATACTGCATTGCATTAATGAGGTCCCGCCCATGCGTAAGATTGGTCTACTGGCCCTAAGCTCTCTTTTCGTAGTTTCAAGTGCTTACGCACAGGTGCATCGTACGCTGCCTAAGGGTGTTCGCATGCTCGCCTACCGTAACGTCAACACCACCAAGATCGATGCGACTTACAACCAGGCCCAGGCGGTCACACCCCTTTCCTACAACATCAACGCCAACGCAGCGACACTGCAAAATGCCAACAGCGCGGCGAAGCTCTACTTCGAACAACTGCAAGCCATCAGCCCCGAAGCCTATGACCAACTCACCTTCGGTGAATTCAATATTTCTGCCGTGGCGCAAGTGCAGGTTCACGGCTTTGGTGGTGGCTACGGTATATCCGAGAAGCTCACCGTGTACGGCATCCTTCCTTATTACAATGCCCGCGTGAACATGAAGTACAAACAACTGCGGGGCTCGAACAGCGAGATGGTAGCAGACCAGGTCCAACAGTCGGGCCAGGGCGACATCGATAGCACCATCGGCAACATCACCGGTGCCATCCCATCGGCTACGGGCACAGTTGTGCAATCAGTCCTCGTGAACACTTTTGGCTACGAGGAAATCGGTGACTGGCAGGGATCGGGCTACGGCGACTTCGAATTGGGTGCGATGTACCGCCTCATCGATCGCGGAACCTGGGGCTTCGCAGTCTCCGGTGGTGCGGTCGCTCCCACTGGTCGTGAAGACGATCCGGATCTCCTGCAAGACATAGCGTTCGGCGATGGCCAGTGGGACGCGTTCATCGAAGGCGCCTACGGCTACGTGCTCAACGATAGCCTCATGTTCGGCACGACCTTACGTTACACGTACCAAGCACCGGCAGAAAAGAATCTCCGCATTCCAGAGAGCCGTGATTCCACGATCTCGGATCGCAAGGGGGATTTTATCGTGAAGTACGGTGATAAGGTCGATGCGGTTTTCTCATCAACCTATACCTTTAGTGACTGGTTCTCTCTGACTCCCGCCTACGAATTGAATTATCAGATGTCGTCACAGTACGACTCGGTCTACAGTGATGCGAACGGCTACCTTGAGTACAACTCCGATCGCGTGGGCCACGTCGGCCGCTTGAGCGCTTCGATCTCATCGATCCAGCCCTTCTTGAAAAAGAAGTTTGCTCTGCCGGCGCAGATTAACTTCAACGTTCAGCAGACGTTGGCTGGCAAGAACGTTCCAAAGATGGGTCGTTTTGAGGTGGAACTGCGAATGCTGTTCTAGTTACTTTTCCGCCGCCGCGTCTTTATCAACCACAAGTTTGTAGCCTGCGCCCCAAACCGTGACGATCGTCATGTGCAGCTTCGTGAGTTTCTTGCGAAGGAAGAAGATGTGGACGTCGACGTTTCTCACCGTCATTTTTTCTTTGAGATCGAATTCTGAAATGAGGTCATCACGTGAGACCGTCTCGAGAGTCTTGTAGAGCCTGTCGAAGATCACGAACTCCCGCGCCGTGAGACTCACGGTTACACCGTCTTTCATCACTGAGTGAGCTTCCGGAATCAGCTTCACCCCATGGCTCATGAGGTTGCCTTCCAGCTGTGTCAGCTTCGACCAGGCGTTCTCGATCCGTACGGCGAGTCCGTTGAAGTCGAAGGGCTTAGTGAGGTAGTCATCAGCGCCGGATTCCAGGCCTTCCAAGATGTCTTGGCTGTGGCTATTCGAGGAGAGCATGAAGATCGGAGAAAATTTATCGCGGGTCCGGATCGTGCGGATGATATCGATGCCCTTGATTCCTGGGAGGTTCCAGTCCACCAAGTAGATCCCGTTAGTCGCCGTAGTTCGATCGGAGAAGAATTCTTCGGCCGAAAGGTAGTGACTCACCTCAAAATTTTTTGAACGCAGAAATATGGCGAGACTCTCTCCAATTTCTTTTTCATCTTCGATGATGGTGACTGAACGTTTCATGAGGGGATTGGCCTTGCGTATTAATACCTAGTTACTAACCCTTTGATCTTAGAATCATCCGCATTGTGGTGCAAGTGTCTAAATTTATTACTTTAGAGTTTTAAGATTTTCCTAATACCTTAGCTAAAAACACCTATCTAGCGTCTGTTCCCTAATATTGTAAAACCGCTGTGCTCGCAATCGCACGCAATCTAGGCAATTCTTCACGACCTTGCTTAGAAGAGCCGGCTCCCATTGGAGAGCTTTTCATCCAGATCGAGGAGAACCACTTCGCCTCCTTGATCTGCAAAGCCCACCACCAAGACTTCCGAAAGAAAGGGCCCCACTTGGCGCGAAGGGAAATTAACAACCGCCGCAACCTTCTTGTGCAGCAGTTCTGCCGCTGAGTAGTTGGCCGTGATCTGTGCGCTGGATTTTTTTATCCCTACCCCTGGACCGAAGTCGATGTGCAATTTGAACGCAGGTTTACGAGCTTCAGGAAAATTTTCAACCTTGATGATGGTTCCACAACGAATATCAACTTTAAGAAAGTCTTCAAAGCTGATGAGGGGTCCGGCCGGATCGTGGGGATGGTGTTGTAGGTGCATGAGGCCTCGCAACGTGTAAAAAAAAGGCCGGAGAAACTCCGGCCTTCGTTTTTTTATTTGGTGGGCGTTGACGGGATTGAACCGCCGACATCTACCTTGTAAGGGTAGCGCTCTCCCAGCTGAGCTAAACGCCCAAATGAACTGACAATTTAAAGGGGCGACCTGAGTGCGTCAACCAAAAAGAAGGGGCCCCGTAGGGCCCCGACTTAAAGTTAACTATGAGACTGCGATTAACGTGGATTGAGGTTCAAAAGACGCTCTTCCAGCACTTTTCCGCCGTAGCGCACAACTACTTTCAAGGTCACAGCTTTGCCAATCGCGCTCTTCGCCAGCTTGTAAGTCAGCTCGGCTTTTTCGCTTGAACCCTGCGCCAAAACTTTCGTCGTATCCTTGCCGGTCTTGATGTCGGCAAACTTGGTGTCGACTTCTTCAAGAGTCACTTCGTAGCCCTTATCAAGGCCGCGGTACTTCGCGCTCAACGTCACATTAACATCATGAGACTTAAGTGAGCCAAGGAAGCCCTTCACCTGCGGCGTAGAATCGAAGCTGACATCCACACCAGCGGATGGATTCACACCCAACATCTCTTCCATCTCAATGCGCTCGACACGGGCGGCGGTGTAGTCATGACCCGGGAAAGTGACTTCCGCGACGAGACGCACTTTCTGACCAGGAGCTGCCTGATCCGCGACCTTGAATCCAAAGTCAGCTGATGTGCGCACAAGCTTGCGCGCTGGCAACGACTTCAGTGGTGCGAGTGTGCGCGCCGGAATCAACAACGGAGATGCTTCCAGAATCCGAACCTTAATCGCACCTTCGCCGGTCGCCTGGAGGCCTGCGTTCTTCAAGAGCATCTCAACGTTGATCGAGTTACCTGGAGCCACGCCGAAGGCATCTGCCGACTTGAAGCGCGGGGCTTCGGTCAGCACGGCGACGCCGTTAGCGGCAAACAATTCGTCGACCATTTCGACGGCTTCGCCGCGGACGCGTTGGTCTTCTTGAGTCAGTGTGCTGTCGTAAGCACTACGACGAGATGCCGCGAATCGCTGTTGGTAAACTTCTTCTTTTCCGACGGCGAGTCCTGCTGCGCGGGCGACACTCTCTGCTTCACGGTAGTTCGCAGCGTAGTCAGCCTGGATACCCGCTTCGCGCTCACGAAGAACGACGGTTTGGAAAGCGGCACTGTAGCCTGTCATGAAGCTCGTGCGGTGGGCCGGCACGAAACGCGCGGTGTACTCGACACGGTACGTGTCTTGGCAAGCGGCCACGAAATCGGCGACGGCCTTGTAGACGCCTTCGCAGGTCTTGCCATCGATCACGGCACGCACGTCACTTGGAGCGAGGTACACGTTCTGGGCGTTGCCTAAACGCACTTGCTCTTCACGCAAGCGAGCGAGGTCTTTCATCGCGCCGCCGATGCGCTCATCCAACGATGTGCGGATCGCCTGCGCCTGAGAAATCTCCTGGCCACTCAAGGCCGGAATTTCGTTTGCAGCATTGGCACGAGTACTGGCGTTCGCGAAAGCACCCCGCGAGAGAGCAGCGAGTTTCAACTCGACGGCGTCAGTGACGGTCGGGTCACTCAAGCGGCGAGAGTATTCAGCTGTGTAGTAGCGTGGCTTGAGAACTTGCTCGGCCTGGTCGCGCGCTTCGCGAGTACCGGTGGCCGTCCCCTCCTGGCTGCCGCGAGCGGCGTCTGGAGCGCTGGCAAGGCCCTGGTCGCGGCCTGTGTTAAAGCCGGCGATCTCGCCCCTCACAAAGCCTCTGAGAAGCGCCTCAAAGCGGCCCTCTTCGGCTCCGCTAGCTCCGCCCAGGCGAGCTGCCGTGGCGTTCGCCAAGGCCACGCCGGCCTTCTGGCCTTCTGAGCTGCCCACGCCCGTGCCCCGTGATGTTCCCAGGGCCTGAGCTTCGCCCAAGTAGCGCTGGAACAATGAGAGGCGCTGACGGAATTGACCGTCGGCGGTTGTCACCTGGCCCGCGAGTGTTGAGATTTGCTGTTCGACGGTCGGAATCTCCTGCGACAAGCGCGTGATGCGCGGCTGGAGCGTGCTGTATTCGCGATCGATCGTGCTCAAGCGAGCGGTGTTACGAGCGATCTCGGCCTGGTCTTGTTGGATCGCTGAACGCAGACCGGTTTGCGTCGACGAATGCTCCGCCATCGTCCGGCGGCTTGATTCGACGTAGTTGTTCAATTGTGTGCGCTCGGCTTCTTTCTGCGCCAAGGCCGCTTCGACGCCAGCAACGCGTGCTTCTTGGTCGCGCAGGTTTTGCGCCATGTTTTGCGCTTCGCCTTCGAGGCCGCCGACTTGCTGCTGAATACGGACGCGGTCTTCGCGGATACGAGCGAGCAAACGGCGCTCGCGATCAACTTCTTGTGCTTTGTCTTGTACTTCGCGAGTCACGCGCTGAAGACGGTTTTCCAATTCACGGATTTCAGCTTGGAAAGTAGTGATTCCTTCTTCCATCGCTTGAATGTCTTTCATGAGGCCTGCCACGATCTCGCGGAGACGACGCACTTCACCGTCAGCTTTCGCTTTACGTGCCTGCGCCACTTGCAGAGCTTGGCGAGATTGGTTGACTGCTGGAGCGAGACGATCACGCTCACCTGTGACTCGTGCCAACTCCGCCTCTGCACCTTGGAGTTCTTGACGCTTCTGTTGAACCACGGCGCGTTTTGCCGCCACACTGGCTGCGTTATTCGCCACGACTTCTCTCTGGGCAGCAATATCGCCGTCGACTGAAGCGAGGAAGGTTTGCAGTGAGCTGATTTGTGTGTCGATGAGAGTTAGGTTGGCTTCTGTTTGAGAAATCGTTGCACGCAACTGAATCACACCCTGCTCATTCGCAGTCTGAACTCGTTGAGCAAGCTTGAGACGGGTGTCCGCTTCCTTCACTCGCTGTGCCGCTTGCATCATGGCCCCGCGGTTGGGATTGTTCTCACGCACCTGGCGGAAGTTTTCCTGTGCAGCCTCGAGCTCCGCTTGCGCGGCTTGCGTGTTCGCCACGGCTTGCGCAAGTTGGGCCTCTTGTGCCGGCAGTGCCGCACGGTTTTGATTCAATTGATTTTCAGTGGCCACGCGTGAACCATTCAGTGCCTGCATCTGTTGAGCTGCGCCGGCCTTGCGTTGTTCCATGCCACGGATAGCGGCTTCTGCATCTGTAGTGATTTTTTCAGCGGCCGTGAGTTCGCCTTGAGCGGCCTGAACTTCTCCACGAGCACCGTTCACGCGATGCTGGAATGGAGCGATGGATTGAGTGGCCTGAGCGAGGGCCGCTTCACGTTGAGTCAACTCAGCTTGCGCTTGCGCCACTCCGGCGTCGGCAGCAGGGACTTCTGCCTGGGCCCGCTGGAGTTGAGCTTCGTTCTGGTCTTTCTGACGGCGGACCTGTGGGAGGTCGCGCTGGTCACGGTGGTTACGAGCAATGCGTTCTTTGTGTTGGTCTTGGAGGTTCATGCGACGGCCATCGAGCGCCTGCAATTCTTTTTCTGCGCGCTCGAGGATGGCCATGGAGTCGCGCTCTTCACCAACTTCGCGGTCCAACTGGTCACGCATGCGGCGGACGTCTTGGCGAATCGCCTGGAGACGGTTGGCAATGTTCAGACGCTGGTTTTCTTCCTGGGTCCAGCTCTGGCGAAGCTGAGTCACCTGGGTTTCAATGTTGCGAAGATCTTGTGCGACACGATCGATCGTCGTTGAAAGAGAGCGAATCTCTGTTTCAAGAGAGGCGATGCGGGCCTGCATGTCAGCGATGCCACGAGAAAGTTCTGAGTTGCGCGCCGGAAGCTCCTGGCGATCGCGGGTCATGTTCGTGATCTCGGCGGTGAGCCGCGTGCGCTCCTCTTGTTTCGTCGCAAGCAGCTCGCGGGCGTCGTTCAATCTATTCTGGAGACCATCGAGCACACCGCGATAGCGGACATGGTCCACTTCATCCGGCATGGTTTGTGCCAAGACCATAGATGGAGTGAGAGAAAACAACACGACACTAGTGAAAGCACGAAACTGCTTTTTCATGGGGTACGACTCCTGTTCGATAGACCAATTCCCGCTAGGATAGCGAAAATGGGCGTCACCCAGGGGTGAGCGTGTAAAAAGGTAAGGGCTGCGGGTGGGAAATTACACGCCTCTAGATGGGCTTAGGCCAACCTGAGGCGGATTTTAGGCGGCCCTGTGAGCGCTCCCGGGTCGCTGCCCAGTCCGTGCGCCACTTCCGCTGCGAAGGCCGGCGGCAATACGTTTTCGTTGGTTGCAGCTCCGGCACAGGAGCCTGAGGTTCACCGACGAATTATCGCCACCTAGCCCCTTGGGTCTGCGATGATCAAACTCCAGGCGATGAATAGAGCCACATTGCTGGCAGACTTGGTCGCGCTGAAAGACCTCTCGTTTAAGGAGCGAATTGAGCTTAGTTTTCTTGGCGTCGGCGACGACCTTTTTAAGATCCAATCCCAGATGCTGCATTTCCTGCCAAAGCCTGAAGGTTTCTTCGTCCATAGTGACGGTGTAGGTTTTTGGGCGATCTTTGATTTCATCGATGAGCTCGATGGCCTTGGCGCGCGAGAGCCCCTCGACTTTCACAAACATCTCCCGTTTCTCACCGGGGTCTTTGAACTCACTCACCACCAGTGCCACTGTGGCGAGCGTCAGCTCCCCTGCTTCAATCTTGGGCGCGATTTCCGGAAACTGGCCCAGTGCTCTCGCGGCCACGATTCGTCGTTGAGCCGAGGACTCTGAATAGCCCAATTCCTTGGTGCAATAATCAAACAGCGAACTGTACTTGAGTTCTGAATACAAACGACGTTCATCCACTTCTTTGAGATGCCATAGGATCTTGCTGAGAAGAGCTTGCTCCTGGCGCACGAGAATTTTGGTGTCGGCGAGCAGTGTTGAGTCGGTGAGATGTTTCAAATTCATAAGGCCTCCTAGATTTAAGAGGTTTTAGCATGGGAAATCGTCTCGAAATCCGAAGCCTAGAAATTGATTTCCCGATGAGAAATCGACATTTTCTTCATCTCAGTCATCCCGGCGCTTTCAAATGCGGGAGAGACGGTTTAAACGATTACTGAAGGATGAAATGGATGGGTCTGCGATGAGATTTTGATTTCAGAGAAAACAAAAAATCTTTTTACGTGCATTTTGTTTCAGATCTGAACGACACAGAGCTTCTTCGCAGCGGAGACATTAGTCCTTAAAACCACGATATCGAATATCTGAACCAGTCTGCAATACCGCCACTTCTAAATCAGTTAGAGGTTTCAGTTCTTCAATGATGTAAATAACACCGTCTGTATCTTTAAAATCATTATAGATTACGTGTTTTAGAATTTTCGTTTGATTCTCTTCAGAGAATGCGATTTTTTCACTTCCAACATCTATTGAATATTCGAACACAAGATTAGGCAATCTGCAGCTCTTGCTGTGAAGGAGTATACTTCACCGGCTTCCCACCCTTATAGAGGTGCTTCTTCTTCGGATCGTCTTTCACATAGTAAGTAAAACCATTGGCCTGATAACTGACCAAGATACCCACTTGCGATTTCTTCAGAGCGATTTCCGTACCCGTCGTGAGCATGATTTCTGATTTCATATGAATCCCAAAAAAAAAGCCCGGCTTTCGCCGGGCCCTTTAAGTTCTAGTTAGCTACTTCGGTCAAGCCGTCGTCTGATGCCAGCACCTTGAGTGCGCGTGTCTTCATGAATTCCTCTGGTTTAGAGAGGTTCAAGGCGATACGCAATACTTCTTCAGCGTCTGAGACACAGCGGATGTCGATACCGCTCTTAATCTCATCTGGAATCTTCGCAACGTCTTTGCGGTTTTTCTCAGGGCAGATCACCGTTGTGATGCCGGCCTGCTTCGCCGCCAAGATCTTCTCTTTCAGGCCACCAATCGGAAGGACACGACCGCGCAAGCTGATTTCACCAGTCATCGCAACGTCCTGACGAACCGGGATGTTGGCAATAGCCGAAGTCAAAGCTGTCGCGAGAGTGATACCCGCTGATGGGCCGTCTTTCGGTGTCGCGCCATCTGGAACGTGGATGTGGATGTCGTTCTTGTTGTACCAGTCGTGGTCAACACCCAAGCGGCCAGAGATCGAGCGGACGTATGAGTAAGCAGCTTTCGCTGATTCCTGCATGACTTCGCCGAGCTTACCCGTGACTTGAATTTTGCCGTTACCTGGAACAGTGACCACTTCGATGTTCAGCATGTCGCCGCCCACGGAAGTCCAGGCCAAGCCATTCACCAAACCGATCTGCGGTTGGTCTTCACGTGCATTCTTCTCGTACTTGATAGGACCTAGGTACTTCTCAAGATTCTTCTCAGTAACAGAGAACTTGCGACCTTCCTTCACATCTTCAGTCACAACTTCCGTTGCGATCTTACGAGCGATGGTATTCATTTGTCGCTCAAGCTCACGTACGCCTGCTTCACGGGTGTAGCCCATAACAACAGTCGACAAGGTCTTATCCGCAACCAAAACCGGGTAGTCTTTCAAGCCGTGAGACTCAACAGACTTCGGCAACAAGTACTTCTTCGCGATCTGCATCTTCTCTTCTGGTGTGTAGCCAGCGATGTGAATCATTTCCATACGGTCACGCAATGGACCGGGAATCTGACCGATGTCGTTCGCCGTCATGATGAACATGACTTTCGAAAGATCGTATTCACACTCGACGTAGTGGTCACCGAAGTTTTTGTTCTGAGCTGGATCCAACACTTCCAACATGGCCGCAGCTGGGTCGCCGCGGAAATCAGAAGACATCTTATCGATCTCGTCCAAAAGGATTACTGGGTTCGATGTACCAGCTTTCTTCAAAGCTTGGATGATCTTACCTGGCATCGCACCTACGTAGGTACGGCGGTGACCGCGGATTTCAGCTTCATCACGTACGCCACCCAATGAGATACGCACAAATTTGCGGCCCAAAGATGTCGCGAGTGAGGTCGCGATCGACGTTTTACCCACACCTGGAGGACCTGCGAGGCACAGCAAAGTACCGCGAGTGTCGTTCTTCGTGAGTGAGCGAACCGCGAGGTATTCCACGATACGCTCTTTCACATCGTTCAAACCGAAGTGATCAGCGTCGAGGATTTCGCGAGCTTTGTTAACAGAGTTATCGTCCTCAGAGAATTCGCCCCAAGGAAGAGACAACATCCAGTCGACGTAGTTGCGGACAACCGCAGCTTCCGCTGACATCGGTGACATGCTCTTGAGCTTACGAATTTCTTTGGCCGTCTTTTCACGAGCGTCGTCTGGCATGAGTTTAGCTTTGAGCTTCTCTTCCATTTCGCCGATGTCAGACTTGTCGTCTTTGTTGCCGAGTTCTTTTTGGATGGCATTCATCTGCTCATTCAAATAGTACTCTTTCTGAGATTTTTCCATCTGAGTCTTCACGCGAGAGCGGATGCGCTTCTCAACGTTGATGATCTCGATTTCACCTTGCATTTTCTCGAGGAGAAGCTGCAAACGTGTATCAACGTTTGTGGCGTTGAGGATTTCTTGTTTCTCAGGAATCTTCATCGTCAAATGAGCGACGATGATGTCGGCCAAGCGAGATGGATCATTAATTGAGCTGATGCTCATCAACAACTCTGGTGGAATACGTTTGTTGAGTTTCACGTATTGCTCAAAGATGTTTTTCACTGAGCGCATAGAGGCTTCTGTCTCTACTTCGTTGTGAAGAACGTCTGGACACTTCACCACATCAACGAAGTAACCTTCGTCGAGGCACTTGAAGCCATCAATGCGTGCACGGTACTTACCTTCAATAAGGACCTTGACCGTATTATCGGGCAAGCGAAGCATCTGGATGATGCTGACCACGGTGCCGATGTCGTAGACATCTTCACGCTCGGGGTTCAACACCGATGCATCCTTTTGAGTTACGAGGAAGAGCTCATTGCCGGCCTTGGCGGCTTTCTCGAGCGCAGCGATCGATTTCTCGCGGCCCACGAAGAGTGGCACAACCATGTGCGGGAAAATGATCACATCCCGCAAAGGAAGGAGTGGGAAGCTGTTAACAGATTCAGACTTCTTGTCGGACATAGCACCTCCTGCGCCACATTTGGTTTTCTACAGCAAGAAAACCCTAAGAACATTGTCCCATGCCGAAATGATTTTTTGATAGCAAAAAAAGGGAGGCAATTTCCTCCGCGGGGTGATTTTATTTAAACTGGCGAAGTAGTGAGAATATTTAAGAAACGTGTCTAACCGTGTCTTTCTCTCAACTAAATCTTAACTGTAATAATTTCAAGGGTGTTTTCCAACGCGCTCCATATTGTGAGAGCAAGCCAGGTATTCAAGGCAATGTGGACCCAATGTGGCCCCGAAGGATACCCATGAAACGGATTTGCTCGTTTGCTGCCCTCTTTGCGATCAGCACGCAGTTAACCCTCGCGGCGATGCCTCGCTGGTCCTACGATGCGGGCCCAGATCCGAAGACAAAGATGGGTAAAGAGCTCATTGATCTAACCGCAGCTATCCCGAACATGCCGGCCATGTCTGAGAAGCTCATGGGCGAACAAAAATTCCGTCCGGCCTTCGGACCGGTGCCTTGGAGAATGCTTCAGAAAGCCAACTCCGTGAAGATTCTCTTCATTGGTCAGGACGCCACCCATATTGCTGAAGCCGCTGGTCGTCCAGCAACGGCAGGCTTCGGTGGACGTGCTCAGGACTTGGCGGCGTATTTCGGTGTGAATGAAGGCGCGGCTTTCATAAATACTTATGCTTTCACCATCAAAGGCCAGTACGGTGCCTTCGATACTCCTTATGTCTTGCAATCGGCCGGCGCGAATGACATCCGCTTCGCTCGTCTCTTGGACAATAGCTTCTGGCTCTTGAGCCATGATCAAAACTCTCCGGCAGCGAAGTGGCGTAACGACTTGATCGACTGGATCATCCGTAACAACAAAGACTCATTGAAGTTGATCGTGACTTTCGGAGGTGCGGCGAATGACGCCATCGCCACGTTCATCGAAGGGCGCGGCGGTAAAGTCGAAACTCGCCTCTCAAAACAAATCAAACAAATCCAAGTTCCCGAGACCAGCATTGAATACGCCGGGGGTAACTACGAGTACCCTGCTCTCCTGAACGACCAAGGCAAAGACCTCTACGCAGAAGTGATGGGTCGCAAGATCGACTACACCAACGAAACCGATCAGGCGGCGGTGAAAGCGGACCTCGCCGTGAACGCAGCGACCTACGTCTCAAAAATGATCTTCTCGAAGGGTGGCCCTCTTAAGAACGGCATCATTCACCCAGCGCAGTTGGGTGGATTTGAGTTGGATAAGATCACTGTCGCGGGACAGATCACGCGCTCACTTAAAGGTCTTAAGCTCAACGATAAGACGACCGTAACTCAGGAACTCTTGGTGGTGGAACTTCCCCACCCGACCAGCCTGAGCACCATGACCAACGTGGCGGCTTCAACGGCGGTGGGTAACAAACTTAAAGTTCTTGCTCCGTACGTATCTAGAGGATGGAAAATCCCGGCCGATCCAGCGATGACCAATAGCTTTGCTTCGGGTCAACCTTATAAGTACGCCCGCGCCGACATCGGCCCTGAGTACTACGACTTCGGTACTCCGGGTACACGCATGGTTCCTGTATCAACCGCATCACGCATGAGCGGTAACAACCACGTCATCGTATTTGGTACTCGTGACCGCGCTGGCTTTGACATGGGTAAAATTAAAGCCATGACTGACGCTCGCCCAGCTGAAGCGATGCCTGCTGAAGAGCTCTTCACCACTCGCCCACGCAGCATGGGTCTTCGCTACGTGTTTGATGCTGGCCCAGGCGAGAAGTACGCTCGCTTGATGAAAGAAAACCTGAACCTCGCTCGCATCTACGCTCTTAAGCCCGGCATGACCTTCGCGAAGAATGGCATCGATGCATACTCAGTGAAAACGCATCCGGACATCGGTGACTTCGGTCACTACCGCGGGACCTTCGTTAAACCACAAGTGGTCGTAGTGGCCGATCCAGACGGCTACGATGACTTGATCACCGCTCGCGCCTTGACCGGCGCTCGTGGACAGATGCTCCAGGGCCTCATGACCGACATGGGCATCAATGATAAGTACCTCGTCTTAAAAACAGTACCGTTTGGTATGGACCAGGCGACTGCGTCTGATTGGCAAACCGTTTTAGCTGAGACTAACGGCTACCGCGAAAAGCTCTTGGCCGAAGTACTCAAAGACGGCGCACCGAAGTTCATCATCGCCGACGGCGCAGCTGCTATCACTGAAGTGAAGCGCATCCTGGGTGCGAACAACAAAATTCCGGTGATTAACATCAATCGCTCGGCTGGCGTTCCAGCCTTCACGGCCGCAGCGACTGAGATCAGCAAGCTCGTTGGCTTCGCAGGTAAGAGCTTTAAGGGCAGAGCGCGCAACATTCCACGCACGCACTTGTCGTTCTACGCTCGCAGCTGGGAAGGCACCTCTGGCGACAGCGTGATTGCCGCTAATGACAAATTCCGCGGCTTCGCCTTTGCGGTGGTAGCACCGGCTTGGGCCTGGAAGCAGAAAGCACTGGATGGCTTTAGCGGTGTCGACAACGTCGACGGACTTCTTCAGAAGCTCCAGGACAACAAAGTCCGCATGCCCGGCGAGCGCGTCCCTCAGTTCTTGCAACGTGTGGACGTGGATCCGAGCTTGGTGTGGTTTGAAGCTTTGAAGCAGTTCTTTAAAGTCGCGTAATGAAACTCATCGCCCTTATCTTTTCAATCGTAACCAGCTTGGGAGTGGCCAACGCCGCTCCCTTGCCTTTTTCAGCGCAAGGCCTCAGAGGTGCAGATGAGGTCTTCTTGCCTCACGCCGGCCCGGGCCGCTATGACAGCTATCTCGCGTTGAATCTACCTTTTGCTCCTGCTGCTGAGCTTCGTAGCGCTGTGGAAGCCCAATTCCGCGTCACTCTCAAGCACAGGGGCGAAGCCCACGTGACGGTGGTTACACCTGTTGAGTTTTGGGATGTTTTAAAACCGCTAGGCATGACCATTCAAGAGATTGATCAGATCGCCCTTGGGACCGGCCTGCAACAGCTTCCTGTGAGCGCGGTTTGTTTGGGTCGTGGCCAGCTTGTCATTAACAGCATCCTTGAGAGCACTTTCTACGTAGTGGTGAAAAGCCCAGAGCTGGTGGCCTTACGTGGACGCATCCAACAGCGCTTTGAAGAACTCGGTGGCACCCCGGGTGCGTTCAATGCTGAAACGTTCTACCCGCATATCACCTTGGGCTACACCGAGCGTGATCTTCACGATACGGATGGCGTATTTAAGGATGATAAAACCTGCGTGGAAGATCTCGTCATCCAGTAGAAACAAAAAACCCGCCTTTCGGCGGGTTTTTCAGCTTAAGAGGCGTTTTCGATTTTCTTGGCCGTCTTCACCGGCGACTTATTCTCGGCTTTTTTCTTGCGCTCACCTTCGATCAACTGCGGCTTACCTTCGCCGGTGATCATCTCGCGAGTCACAATGCACTTCGAGATCTTCTCGTTGCTCGGTAGGTCGTACATCACGTCGAGCATGACCTGCTCGATGATGGCACGCAGTCCACGGGCACCGGTCTTACGAGCGAGGGCCGTCTTCGCGATCTCCCGGAGAGCGTCGTCCTGGAACTCAAGCTCGATACCATCAAACTCAAAGAGCTTCTGGTACTGCTTTGTGATGGCGTTTTTCGGCGCCGTCAGAATCTGCATCAACGCCGATTCATCGAGCTCTTCCAACATGGCGTTCACGGGCAAACGACCAATGAATTCTGGGATCAAGCCAAAGCGAATCAAGTCACCGGGCTCGATACCGCCAAGGCTTTCCACGTTGGTTTTCTTCTCGGTGTTCTCTTTCTTCGTGAGACCCACAGCTTTGTTCTTCGTCATACGCTGTTCGATGATCTTATCGAGACCCACGAATGCGCCCGCCACGATGAACAAGATGTTCTTGGTGTCGACTTGGATGTATTCCTGCTGAGGATGCTTGCGGCCGCCTTTCGGTGGCACGTTTGAGACCGAGCCTTCCATCAACTTCAAGAGCGCTTGCTGCACGCCTTCACCGCTCACGTCGCGCGTGATCGATGGGTTCTCAGACTTACGAGCGATCTTATCGATTTCGTCGACGTACACGATACCGCGCTGAGCGCGCTCGACGTCGAAGTCACAGTTTTGCAAGAGAGCGAGGATGATGTTCTCGACGTCCTCACCCACGTAACCCGCTTCCGTCAATGTCGTCGCATCGGCGATGGCGAAAGGTACGTTTAAGTATTTGGCGAGAGATTGTGCGATCAACGTCTTACCTGAACCCGTTGGGCCCGCCAGCAAGATGTTCGATTTGGCCAATTCCACTTCGTCCCCATCACGGCCTGACGGACGGTGAGAAATCCTCTTGTAGTGGTTGTGAACCGCCACCGAGATGATTTTCTTGGCACGATCTTGGCCGATCACATAATTGTCCAAGTGGATTTTAATCTCGTGCGGCTTCGGCACGTTATCGACAGCAGTTTTCGCCACGGTCTTAATCGAGTCTTCGTAGATGATGTCGTTACAAAGTTCGATGCACTCGTCGCAGATGTAAACACCTGGCCCAGCGATAAGCTTCTTCACTTCTTTTTGCGTCTTGCCACAGAAATTACAGTTAAGAGCACCGTAGTTTCCGCCGCCTAATTTATCCTTCGTCGTCATGTCTATCCTTCGCTCTAAAGATACGTGTTAAGTGAATTACGCTTTCTTAGGTGTCTTGCCCTTGGGATCGATGATGTTATCGATCAAACCAAATTCTTTGGCTTGCACAGGGCTCAAGTAGTTATCACGGTCACAGGCCTTCTCGACCACGTCGTATTTCTTGCCTGTGTGCTTCACGTAGATTTCATAGAGCTGGCGCTTCAAATCCAGAACTTCTTTCGCTTGAATTTCGATGTCTGAAGCTTGGCCGCGAGCGCCGCCCAGCGGTTGGTGAATCATGATGCGTGAGTGAGGCATTGAGTAGCGGTGCCCAGGCTCGCCTGCTTGCAACAGGATCGATCCCATGGAAGCCGCCATGCCTACACAATACGTGTAAACCGGGCAGGCCACGTGTTGCATAATATCGTAGATACCAAGGCCCGCGTACACTGAGCCGCCGGGTGAGTTGATGTAGAAGTGGATCGGCGCTTCTGAGTCACTCTGCTCGAGGAAAAGGAACTGCGCAACCAGCAAGTTTGCCACTGTGTCGTTCACGTCTGTTCCGAGGAACACGATGCGATCGAGCAACAAGCGCGAGTAGATGTCATACTGACGTTCGCCACGTGCAGTTTGTTCAATGACGATAGGGTTTGGAATATAGCCTTTAGGGGTTTCCATCCGTGTTCCTTCTTTCAATATTGACTGACTAAGATATTCAGACTTTTCGGCGTAACAGGTTAAATCTTGAGCTTAAATTTAACCCGGAAACGGTTTCCGGGGAACGAACATTCGATGTTAGACAACCTTGCCGAGTGGACACGGATTGTCTTGAATTTTTCCCAGGTGAGGCCTAGTCTCAACCTCGCTTGACCAAATTATTTCAACCCACCGCAAGGAGATTTTCCATGGCTCGCTTAGTTGGCAACCCGGCCCCTTATTTCAAAGCTCCCGCTTTGGTGAATGGCGAAAACAAAACTATTTCTCTCGACGATTACAAAGGTAAGTGGAAAGTCTTGTTCTTCTACCCACTCGACTTCACTTTCGTATGCCCAACCGAGATCATTGCCTACTCGGAAGCAGCAGATAAATTCAAGGCCATGGGCTGCGAATTGATCGCTTGCTCTGTGGACAGCTACTTCTCTCACCTGGCATGGACAAAACAAGACCGCAAAGACGGCGGCTTGGGCGAAATTAAGTTCCCGATCATTGCGGATTTGAACAAGAAAGTCGCTCGTGACTATGAAGTTCTCGTCGGAGAAGAAGTCGCTTTGCGCGGCCTTTTCATCATCGATGACAAAGATGTTGTTCAACACTCAACCATCAACAACCTCTCAGTAGGCCGTAGCGTTGAAGAGACCATGCGTTTGGTTGAGGCCTACCAGTTCACAGCGAAGTCAGGCGAAGTCTGCCCTGCTAACTGGAAGAAAGGTGCTGACACCATGAAGCCGGACACAACTGGCTCGAAGACTTGGTTCAAAAAGAACGCCTAATCCCCGAGCTTTTTACTCGGGACCATGGGGGCCCCACTAGCTGGGGCCCTTTTTTTCGCCTTTTGGGCCAAAATGACTCTCTGTCCCAATGTAAGAACCCGTAAGTGTGGGTGCTTTTCTTCCCGTTTTGCGCACCATATCACAGTATTATTTACACCTTAGCCGCTCTGCCTATGCAGTTTCTTGAGGAAGCGTAACCAGCACTTTATAAGCTCCTTAACGCCATCGTGACGTACCAATGCCTGGCATCAGGCTTGCTCCAGTAGTGGCAGGGGGAAGTTTTACGGGAGTAGCAAGGACGCTACAGACCGAGCAAAGTGAGGGGAAATGAGACGTATTGAGAAGAGAGGCGCAGAAGTCATCGACTTACTGGCCCTCAGGGAAAAACGCTTACGCGAGAAGACACAAGAAGAGTACAGCAATTACCTACACGGGTTGGGAGTAACGCAACTCGAAGGAGAGGCCCACCATCTTCTAGAAGAGTTCTCAGGGCAAAATTTTGGAACCGACTACGCACAACGGGTGCAGTTGCTCCTCACAGAGTTGGCCGGCCGTGCAGATGAGCCCTTCAGAGGCGCCATCCAACGCCTGGCGGTCCACGTGAACAGTGACCTGTAGTTTTTACAAGTTCTAAGTCTTAACAAGCATTCTTCATGCATAATGCGTCCTCCGAGGCGAGTTGCATGAAGAATGTTTTTCCCAAAATAATTTTCGCTCTGATGTGCGTTTTTGCGATGAACGGCAAGAGCGCTATGGCCTACGAGGGTCGCCCTGAGCGACTGATGTCCCAGGCGCATTCGGCGATTGAGAAGGGAAAACTCGATGCCTTTGGAAAGGCCTTTGGCCGTGCGGCCCTCTGCCAGTGGGGCACCCTCGAAGGACTCGCTCTCTTAAAAGCAAGTCTCCCAACTTCCAGCAAAAAAATGATCAATGAAATCACGCTCGCTCAACAAGGCTATCTTACGAAGCCGCGCTTCGCAGGCTTCTGGGCCTACTACGAACAAGTCTACAATCTGCGCGTCTTCGATAAATCTCGTACGCTCTTAGCGGAAGGCAAAATCGAATGCCACTTCGGGCTCGAGACCGCCAAGCGCGACGCCGACCTCAACCGTCCCTTGGACTACTACACCGTGAAAAGTTGTCGTGTGATTGTTTTTGAAGCGCGAACTTTTTCGCAGCCACCCGCTCGCCGCGAGTGCTCTATATTTCGTCAGCAGCTATAGCCACTGCAGCGAACGATAATCCAACGTCACTCGATGACGAAGCTCCGCCACTTTCGTGAGTTTTTCATAGCCCAAGATATCCGCCAGTGCGCGCGTCTTGAGTCGGATATCCTCATCCGTGTTCCACGAATCGATCAGCATCTGCAGGTAGATCAGGTTGCTGGAAAACACCGAGACATACTCGCTGATGATTCGTCGCTCGGCTTCTCCGAGGTTCAGAAACTGGATCCCGAAGCGTGCCTGAAACACGTCATCCACGTCCGTCGTGACGCCGACCCGGCGAACCATCTGCGCTTGCGTCCGAATGACCTTCGACGGAAAGAGATCGAGCGCGAACGTCTGCATCTTGAGGAGACTGAAATTTTTGAAGTAGGGATAGGTCGGCAGCTGGATCATGAGCGGGACCCGCTCGGTAGAAGGAAACTCCGGAAGCTCATCCAAGAGGATGCCGCCTTCCGAGAGGTTCACGGCACGCGCCTTGTGCACGTGCCCTTCGTCACCAAATAACACGGGCCCTTTGAAGGGCGCACGCAAATGCGCCCGCTGATACCCGCGCTCTTTCTTCATAGCAATTTCGACGCGATCTCAGAGAGCGGAGAGCGCTCGCCCACTTGCAGCTTGGTGTGCGCGACGATGTCCTCGCCTTTCAACTTATCGATGCAGTAAACCAGACCGTTGTTCAACGAATCCAGGTACGGGTTGTCGATCTGCTCCGAGTCACCGGTCAAAACGATCTTCGTGCCTTCGCCAGCACGCGTGATGATGGTCTTGATCTCGTGCGGAGTTAAGTTTTGCGCTTCGTCCACGATCATGAACTGGCCCGGTAACGAGCGACCACGAATGTAGGTCAATGGTTCGACGTGCAAGAGGCCTTGGTTGATCAGCTCATCCCAGGTCGTCATTTCGTTACGCGCGCGTTGGTTCCCGAAGAGGAAGTCGATGTTATCGAAGATCGGCTGCATCCATGGGCCGAGTTTCTCGTTGATGTCACCGGGCAAGAAGCCCAGATCACGCCCCATCGGGACGATCGGACGTGAAACGAGAACGCGGCTGTAGTTTTGTTTGGTGATCGCGCATTCAAGGCCAGCAGCGATCGCAAGCAACGTCTTACCGGTACCCGCTTTACCTACCAAAGACACCAAGTTGATTTCGTTATTCAAGAGAGCGTCGAGCGCAAACTGCTGCTCGATGTTCTTGGGGTGAATCCCCCACACGCCTTCTTTCGGACGAATCAATGGAACGATCCCGCCCTTGCGGAAGTGGTAGCGGCCAAGAGCTTTTTTGAACGGATTGTTTTTATCCGTGAGGATCAGATATTCGTTCGGATAGAGATTGATGATCTCGCCTTGCTCGATCTTCAAGAAACGTTCTTTCTCAAAAATCTCAATGCGCTCGAGATCGAGCTCGACGGTCCGCTGACCGGAATAGAGTTCGTCGATCGAGATGTCGGTGGTTTCGTAGTCCTCAGCGTTGATCCCAACCGCATCACTCTTCAAGCGAAGGTTGATGTCTTTGGTGATCAGCGTGACGTTCTCGCCGGCTTCTTTGAGCGTGACGGCACTCGCCAGAATCAGGTTGTCGTTGATGAGCGGATTGAGACCCTCGCCCTTGGCGCTCTTCACGTCTTTCACGACGCTGATGACGAGCATCCCGCCGTGATCCAGAAGCACGCCCTTCATGAGGGAGCCCTTCGAGCGCAGGCCGTCGATCAAACGTGCGAAGTAGCGAGCGTTTCGCCCGATTTCGTTTTGATCTTTTTTAAATTTATCAAGCTCCTCAACCACGGTGAGGGGAATGAAAACTTTATTTTGCGGGCCGAATTTATTGATCGCGGTGGGGTCGAGAAGAAGGACGTTGGTGTCCAGAATGAAAGTCTTGTTCAAAAGCACTCCTGGGCATTAGTGGAAACCATCCGGTGGTCTCTGCCCAAATCATAGAATGCTCAGGCATCAAATGAAAAGTCGAATAAACTCACATAAAGCACGAAGCGCTCGCTCTCGGTGCGACGGTACGCGCCGCCCGCTTCTACGCCGTAGAACCCGGCCGTCGCTTTGAAAAATCCGACATCCACGCCGACGCCATAGGAGAGATAGCCCGCATTGAAACCTGCCAAAGCGCTGACACCTGGAACGCCGAGCTCCAGTCCCACGCGCACACGCTCCATCATCTCCATCTCCTGCGTCAATCCACGAATGTCGACGGAGAATGTTCCTTTGAATACGGCGCTCCGGTGCATCCACGCCGCACCTAAGTTCACCTGATCATTGATCGGCGCGACGGTTTTGTTTTCGTCGTTCGCAGGTACATCGAAGTCAGTGGTGGTGATGTCCAACGCCGCAATACCGAATACAACTTGGTTCGGGCCACGACGGATGACGTGCTCGAGGCCCGCGTCAAAGCCCCACGCCGAACCTTCCACGAGGCCGAGGCGGCGAACGATTTCGTCGATATCTTCCTCCGAATCAATATAGTCAAGTAAGTCCGTCCCCGTAAGTGAGAAGCCGTCGTAGATCCCTTTGCGCTTAATGTACTTGGCACCGATGCCCACCGTCGTCTGTTGTCCGGCGATGCTTTTTCCACCCACGCGTCCGGGACCGATGGGAATTCCCACGCCCATGACGAAGCCGCGGTCAGACCGGTAATCCACATCAAGCGTGGGATGAATGCGATTGCGCAGTAACAGGTCGGCCTGCTCGCTGGCGATGAGGTTGAAGCCGAAGTTGAAGAGCTTGAAGCCCGGCACGATGTTAGTTCCGATGTGCACCGGATAGTCCATGATGACGTCGGCGACACCGTTCGGCGTATCCGGAAAATTTTCGAACTTATCCATGTCGCTCATGACGTTAGTCCCCGTCACCGTCGGATTGAACGGATAGAACGTGAAATCGCGCGAGTGCCGACCCATGGAAGCAGGATTGTAGAAGAGCGTATACTCGTCCGTGTTCACGGCGGTCCAGGCATCACCCATCAACAGACCGCGCGGAGAACGGATCCCCACGGGAGCTTCGTAGGCTTGTGCGTGAAGTGAGATGAGGAGTGCGAAAAGAATCAACCTCAGGGCAGGCCTCCCTCGAAGAGAGAAGCCAGGTAGAGCTGGACGGTGCGGTCGTTGGTACCGGCGATGGTTTCGCAGTCGACCTGCGCGAGCGTCTCGATGAGATCGGGCATGCCGGGATCGAGGAGCGCCGCTGCGGTGATGAAAGGCTGGATGTCGGCGTAGACTTGGCGAATGTCGCCGAGAGCTGCGTTGTTCGAAAGCGTGGTGTTCTCGAGGATATCTAAAAGATTGTTCACCAGCATGATGCCCTTGCACATGCGCGTCTGCGCGAGTGCTGCTGTCACGCTCGCGTAGTCCAAAGAATCACTCCCCTGCCCCGCGCCGGTGCACGCATTACCGCCACCGTGGGTCGTCGCCACGAAGAGCGGTGTCGGCACACCCGTCGAGCCGTAGTCGAAGAAGCACGTGTTGCCCTGAGCGCCGCCGCCCTTCACGCCGGCCGCATCGGTGTTCCCGTACCAACGCACGTAGCGCCCGAGCTGCGCGATGATCATGTAGGCAGCTTGTAGATTGAGGTTCGTGCCGTGGCGGTTGCCGAACTCGCTGATCGTCCCGAGCGCCGACGGAGAAGAGCGACCACCGCTATAAAGAATCAGATCAATCGCCGATTGCAGGTCGTTGAACTCGTCGCTGTCGGGCGCAGTCTGGGCCGACGTCATGAGCTGTGCCAACGATCCCAAAAAATTCGCCGAGTCGATCGTAGCGACCTCATCGAAGAAGTTGAGTTCGCTGAAGCCCCCGCGACAGGCGTAGGCCGAGGCGAGCGTTTGCACGTAGCGCGGATTACTTCCAGCGCCGCTGATGTCTTCCAAGACATCGATCGCTTCTTGGCACTCGGGATTGTTTTGCGAGAGATGATAAAGGGCGGTGTCGATGGCATCCACTAACTTCTCTTCTCTGGACGCAGAACAAGAGACCGCGATCAGCAGAAACATCAGTGTAGCTAGGCGGAATGTATGAGCTTTGAGCATGGATCTACTCCAGCTCTTATTGTAGACCGCTAAACAATCTCACCCTATCCGGGCGAAATCTGCCCTTCAGGGAGTGTTGAGAAAGGTGCAAAGACGTTGGAGTGCCTCTTGGAAGGGAACTTCTTCCATCGTGAGACTCATCCTAGCGGAATTAGGCAATCCGAAATCGGCACCAGGCACCAAAGCGACCCCATGGTGCTCGAGGAGTTCCTGACAGATTCCCTTGGAATAATCTTGTTCCGGCTGCTCTTGAGCGAAGCGAGCAAACATCGGGGTGCGTGAGAAATCGAGCATGAAGTAGAACGCCGAGTGGGACTGGTACCACAGCTGGCCCAGGTCACTGGCCTTCAATTTTTCACGCACATGATTCGACGATCGGCGCAGATGAATCTTTACGGGTTCTAAAAATTTTTCCAAACTTTGCAGATCGAAATCGAGCAGCGCCCGTTGGATCAACGCCGACGGCCCCGAGGTCGCCTGACCTTGGATGCGTCCCATGGCCACCGTCGCGCTCTTCGGAGCGATGGTCCACCCCAAGCGCAAACCAGTGGACGCCAGCGATTTCGAGATCGCGCTGAACACCATGGTGCGCTCGACGAGTTCCGGAGCGTGCTGATAAAAATACGTCGGTGCCGGATCGAAGTAAGTAAGGTCGCTGTAAACTTCGTCGGACAGGATCCACATGTGCGGATGCTCTTTCATCAAATCCGCAAACGCACGCATCCACTTTTCCGGATAGTGCACGCCCGCCGGATTGTTCGGGCTGTTCACGATGATCGCCTTCGTTCTCGGCGTGATGATCTTCGCGATATCTTCCAGCGCAGGACTGAAACCATCGAAGGCCGTGCTCTTCACCGTGACCGGCACGCCTCCCCAGAACTTCACCATTTCTGGATAACTCACCCAATAGGGTGCGAGCAAAATAACTTCGTCGCCTGGGTCGATCACGGCACCGAGCGCGATGTAGATCGACTGCTTCGAGCCGTTCGAGAACACCGCTTCGAGGCCTTCGGTCTTCACCTGGCGAGTGGCTCCGTGGTGCTGCAGAATTTTTTTTCTGAGTTCCGGGATCCCGTTCACGGGCGAGTACTGGTAGCTCTTGAGGAAGTTCAACTGCTGCTGAATTTTTTCGATGAACTCTTGCGGCGGCTTGATCGGCAGTTGACCGGCTGACAGATTGTAAACGACGTGGCCTTCTTCCGCGAGGAGCTGGGCCTTCTCGTTGAGCTGCTGAGTGATACTATCGGCGACGCCTTTAACGCGTGAACTTAACAACATTCGTTCAATTCCCTTTGATCTTCTGCAACTCATCGAGGATCAAGGGTGGCACGAACGCAGAGATATCTCCGCCGTGCTGCCAGACCTCTTTCACGAGAGATGAAGAGATGTAATACAGCTTTTCGCTGGTCATGAGAAAGACCGTATCGAGCTGTGAATTGATCTTGCGATTCATCGACGCCATTTGAAACTCGACCTCGAAGTCACCCGTCGGCCGCAGGCCGCGTACGATGTGATCGATGTGGTGCTGGCGCGCGTACTCCACGACCAACCCATCCCAGGATTCGACTTTGATCTTGGGTTCGTGCTTATAAAGTTCTTTGAGCAGCTCGACGCGACGGTTTGATGTGAGCGTCGGCTTCTTCGTTGGCGACACCGCCACCAGCAAGGTCAGCTCGTCAAACAATCCGATGGCGCGCTGGACGATGTCCAGGTGCCCGTTGGTGAAAGGATCGAAGGTGCCGGCGTAGAGAGCGGTGCGTTTTTTTAACATGAAATAAGTCTAACGCGGGAGAGGCCGTCCTGCTAGCACCCAATGCTTACCTTGGGTGACCTCCTTGACGACACTACTCAGGTGCTGCTGCTGTTCGGCGAGGAGGACTCCTTTCTGCTCGTCACTCTCCACCCAAACTTCACCTGGAAAACCACGAACCGCTTCCCAGAAAGCGGCATAGAGCGCGTGCTGCTCCCACGGCGGATCAAAGAAGAGCACGGTGCGCTCGTTTTCCACCAGCGGATTCGCACGTAGTTGCTTCAAGAGCACACGGAAATCCTGCTGCGTGACCTGCAAGGTTTGGCCTTCCAAAAGACCCTGCTTGTCGTGCCAGTTGGCGACGTTCTTTTCCAAAACGCGATGAGCGACTTTATGAATCTCGTTCAGCCACACGTGAGACGCGCCACGCGAGAGTGCTTCGAGCCCCATGCTCCCGGAGCCGGCACAGACATCCACAAAATTTCGTCCAGCCCAATTCTGTCGCCAATCGAAGAGGCGCCTCTTAAGGAGAACGGCAGTGGGACGGGTAATATCATCAGGGGGTGCTTGGAGGACAAACCCGCGGGCCCGTCCTCCCAGAAGTTGGATCGCCATTAAGCAGCTTTCTTAGCGGCCTCGTGCTTAGTCATCGGAAGCGTGAACTTCGCGCCGGAATCCGTCGTGATGCTCAAGCCTTCGTCTGAAACACTGAGCGACACCGACTGGCCATTCACGTCAAAAGAAAGATGAACACTCATCTGACCTTCGACTTTAAATGACATGCTCGCAGGTGCTTGGCTTGGAACGTGCTTCATGGAAATGACCTTGTTTTCTTCGTGATTAGTTTTAAGCACGGTCTCTGTCACAGGCTTGTGCGCCAGTTCGTGCAAAACAGGTTCTTCTACATGAGCTGATTCAGCGGGAGTTTCTTCGGCAAAATCACGCTCGAGATTTTCGATCTCGCTCATGATGTCTGCAAGTTCTTCGTCGTTAAAACCTTTTTCCATACCCAGCTCCTGCGTTTGACGCAAAAATTTCTTGTTTAAGGGAGTGCCCTTACATCTGGATAGACTTATCGGACTAGGAACTTCAAAGCTTTAGCGCATCTGAAATCAGGAAATGAGAGGTTTTTTTTCATGACAAAGGAATCTACTCCATCTCTAATACCCCTTCCTAAAGTATCGTAATTTCAATGTTTTTTTATTGAGGGTAGACTTTGAGTCATAAGCCTTTCAGTGCCGGCCAATGGTTTGTGCAGGACCCCCAAGTGGTCCAGGACAAAATCGTGCCGAAGCCTCCACCGTGCCACAAAGGCACGGGGCTTAAGAACAAGTTCCCGACGTTCAACAATCCGAAGTGCCTCGCCAACAAATCGCTGGCCCCACTAAACCTCGAAGGCTTCCAGCCGGCGCAGTTTTTGACTCCTGGCTGGCGGGGAGAATCCCTTCCTTCCAAAGCCTCCGGTCGCTACGTCCGTTTGGTCGAAACACTTCAGCGTGACGTGGTCCGTTTACTGTCGAGCCAAGAGTTTAACCGCTCTCTCAAGATCGGCATCTACACCGAGTTCCTCGCCTACGCGAAAGACCTCGGGCTCCACTGCCCCGAGCTCGATGACCTCGGGCACTTCTGGCAGATGGCGCGCAAAGATGTGAACGAGCAGCCGGCCGAACTCAAGCGCTTCCTCGAACTCTTCGCCTCGCGCGTGGCGGTGATCACACTCTTCAAATTGCGCTTCATCAAAGTTCTCGCCACACAGGCGGGTCTCGAGGCGAGCATCCGGACCGCACAAAATCCAAACCACTGGCTCTCGCAGGTTTTCCGCTCGGGCACACGCTTCGAGTTGAAAGCACGTGTGATGGAAGCCAACGTTTTCAGCTGGTACCGTCCGGGTGAAGAGTTCACTCCGCTCCTGAGCGACTGGATGAGCAACGCCGGCGAAATCTCCATCGCCGAACTCGTGAAGCTCACGTCTCCCCGCGTGCAAGACGACACCAGCGGCAAGGTCTACTCGCACGCACTCTCTCAATTGAATTTTGGTCTCTTCCTCAATTCATTGATGATCAACTTCCCTCTCTGGGCCGAGAGCCGTGAACCGGTTCCGGTCAGCAAGTTTCAGACGCCCGACGAGCTCGAAATCATCAGCTGCAAGTACAGCGGCGATTTCATGGAATCCCTCGCGCTGTCGCACTGGCTTGCTCAACACAACAACAAAGAGATGAAGTGGGACCAGGTTCTGTGCCCGGACTTTAAAGGCAAAGAATTCGAATCGGGCCTCTTCTTGAAAATGCTCAACGAACTCCAGTTCATTACCTTCCTCGCTGAGGTCTCACCTCACCAAGGACAAGAGCCGATTGAGTTCATCAGCAAAATCATGGGCCACCACTTCCAAAACCGCAAAGGCTCTGTGGGCCAGCGCAGTTTCGCTGCGATGGAGACGCCGTTCTCGACGTCGACCTACGACCGCACCGTCATCAACCTGTGCCACTTGCCGAAAAACAATCCCTACCACTGGATGATGGCGCAGCTCGACGAACAGATGAGCACGCTGAAGCCCGGCGGCTGGATGTTCATGTTTGCCAACAAGAGCCTGTTTGCTCCCAGTCAGCGCGAGCGCCTCGAGGCCGTTCTCCAAGGCTTGGAACTCAAGGCCGTCTTCGACATGGAAGGCGTCAAAGGCAAGGGCGAGCTTGGCAACTGGCTCTACGTGTTCCGGCGCCGCCACACAGCTCCATCGCGCGACGACCGTGAATCCGTTTCGTGGTTCCGCTTCACCGCCGACATGCAGAGCTTCCACGACTTCGCCGACATCACCGAGCTCCTGCGCGGTTTCTACCTTTCGCACCTAGAGGACACGCCGGCGATGTGGCAGCAGGAATGGGGCCGGGATTTCCGCTTAGAGTTTTTCCAAGACGCACTCATGAACGGCCACCTGATCCATTCGACGAACGAAGACCAAACACGCGTCACTCACCCGCGCTACTTCAAGGCCCTCATGGCGGGCTGTGTGGCTTTGGACACCGTCTTTGAGCTTCGTCCGATGAATCCAGAAGAATGGCAGACTCCCAACACCATGGGACTGGGCCTGCGTCGTGATGGTGCGACTTTCTTGATGGTGGATCTCCGCGACCAAGGCAACTCGCGCCTCACGCTTCATCCAGTCAGCACGTTCCGCGCCGTCTACTACGAGAACGGATCGTCGCACTGCCAGTACTTCCTGATCACGCCGAAGCACCAGGGCATGGATCCGAACGTGCTTCGCAAGTACTTTGCCTCCCAGGTCGGCCACCAGATCATCAACCTCACGTTTAACGGGTCGCTCACGAAAGTGAAGGGCCAGCTAGCGAAAATGCTCGTGCCGAAGTGGTTCGTGCGTGGTGAGTTCCTCCCGGAGCCATTGCAGGCGACGCTCGAAATGTTCCGCTGGAATGCAGACAAGCTCATTGCCACACACCCAGAAGAACTTGAGCAACGGTTTAGAATGTTCCGCCAGACCGCCACTGGTCTTTTCCCTCGCTACGCCTGTGACGTTTTGAGTGGCCTTGTGGAGTTTGAACAAACTCTCAAGACTCTCACTACGCAGCTCGCCGATCCTCGCCTCGGAACCCAGGTGAACTTTGAGAACCCGGCGCTCCAAGGCGCACTCTCGAACCTTCGCACGGCACCTCTCTTGCAGCCGACGCATCCGGACATCTACGTCGACTTCGTTCAAGGCATCGACTCGTTCGATCTCGAAGCACCGCTCGCGCGTGTGGAAATGCGCATGCAAGTCGAAGGCGACCTCAAGACATGGTTCCTCGAGGTCTTCAACGACAAGAAGCCAGTTGTGCGCCTGCACTCCGACGAAGAGCTCCTGCTCTTCACTCAGTTCATTCTGCAAATGGCCAATGGCCGCTCGCTGGGTCGCGTGCTCAAGGCACTGCGTTTGCCGGCCCTCCATGAAGTTCGTGACATCGTTCAACAGGCCCGCGGCAAACAACAGGTCTTCGCTACCCTCTTGCAAGAGACGAGCGCGTTCCTGGAAGAAAGCTTCCGTCTGCACTTGATTCCGGAGCAGGGATGAAGATCGTCATCCAACGAGTGGACCGCGCCCGCGTGAGTGTCGAAAACGAAGTGACCGGTGAAATCAAGAAAGGTCTCCTGCTCTTTATTTGTTTTGAGCAAGGTGACGTCCGCGACATCCTTCCGCGCGCAGCCGAGCGCATCGCAAAGCTTCGCTGCTTCAACGATGCCGATGGAAAGATGAATCTCAACGTCTTACAGGCCGGTGGAGAAATCCTCTCGGTGAGCCAGTTCACCTTGAGCTGGGACGGCACGGGCGGGCATCGCCCGAGCTTTGAAAAGTCGCAGCATCCGGGTGAGGCGCGTTTGATGTGGTCTGAATTTAATAAGCTTTTGCGGGCCCAAGATCTTCAAGTGAAGGAAGGGCGGTTTGGAACGGAGATGAAGGTGGAGATCGTCAACGACGGTCCCGTCACCTTCACCATGTCATTCTAGTTAAACAGCGACGGCGCCATCGACTTCGCCAGATCCTTCTTCTTCCCTTTCACCACAGTCACCAACGTACGGCCCGTATTCACCGGGAACGTGAAGGCTGCCTCTGCGCCCACGATCGCGCCGGCTGCGTTGGTGCGGTTGCGCACATCCGCCTGCATGCCGCTCTCGCGGATGAGGTCCATGGCGATAACGATGTTGACGTTCACGCCTTCCATCGACGCATCGATGTTGCTTACGTAGTTCAGTTCCGAGGCCGTGAGACAGATGTTGTCTGCCAAGACGCGCACACAATAGTTATCGCCATCGCGTGTGCCTAAGAGGTGAACTTCGCCGCCAGCAAAACGCTGACCGAAGGCCTGGAGCAACTGCGCGAGCGCTTCGGCATCGGCGGTGATGAAGGCTTCTTGCACTTCCATGCTAGCTTTTAAGCGAATCGCCTGAGCAGTGAGAAGTTTGCGAGCATCCACGTCGGCGTCCGTCGCTTTCACGACAACTGCCGGTTCGATCTTTTCCGCTACTGGTTCGGCTTTCACTTCGAGCGCCACCGGCGCCTGATGATTACTCACACGAAACGCCAAGTGCTCAAGCACACTGCCGTGATAATCAGCAAACACCTGGGACGCCACCGGCATGCCTTGGCCTGTGAGAGCTTTTTGCACCATCTGATCGACCATCGCGCCGACCTGTGAGTGGCCCGCGTTCAAGAGTGAGATGGCCTGACTTTCGACGGCACGCTTGTGGCGCAAGAGGGTCGCTTCCTTTAAGCCGAGGATGGCGAGCGACGCCATGAAGAGCAAGAAGGCACAGCCCACCAAAACTTCGTCGCGCAAGCGAGCTTCGCGGTACTGCGAAGAGATGAGGTCGAGTTGGTCCTGAAGATCGAGCTTGAGGGTTTCGACCTTCGCGTATTTTTCTGAGATCGCATTGAGCGGAATTTGTAGATTGGGTTGACCAGCAGAAGCGCCGAGGACCTTCACGACTTTTTCATGGAACCAGTACACTTCCGAGACGAGCTCGTTGAAGAGCTTGCCGGCCTTCGGGAACGTACCGATCTCGATGCCCGCGGCCTTGGTGCCTTCGCTCAAGCACTCATCCGAGAGCGCCATGAAATCGCGCTTCAAGTAGGGTGAGCTGAATTCGCGAATCATCGCAGCGGTGAAACTTTGAGTCACACGTGAGAAGCATGTGCCCACGCCGTTTTGTACGCGCGAGATTTTTTCTGCTTCACCGACGTTGCGCTGGAACTGCCAGAACCCCGCCAGCGTCAGCGCGAGCGAGAACCCGCAAAAGAGGAGGACCTTATCCAGGCCAAAACTGTGTATTTTTTTCATGCGACAACATCCTTATCATCTTGCCCCTCTTCCAGAGGGTGGAGCTATTCTCTCAAGGGGAGTTGTTGAGCGTCAACACCGGCAAAACCTGTCTTTCTTACTCGGATTACACCCATTTCTACTCACTTAAATGTGTTCCCGACTTGCCTGGTTGCCCATGGGATGGCGCCTTTGATAAACTCAAACGTGGAGGCCCCATTGGAAGACCGTCGTCTCACGCTCTCGATCAACCTGAATTTCACACTTTTTGTGGGACTGGTTTTGATCGCGCACATTCTCACCCTGACGGCCCTAGACCTGCCCAGTGGGCCCGACCTCGCGAAACTGACTGAACAGCAAAGGCTAAAAGAACTGCAGAAAACGGCCGTGCGCATCGAGCCACGTGACCGTCGAGATCTCCCACCGATCCGCAAGATCGGTGAGAAAGACGGCAAGGGCCTTAACCGCGTCCTCGTGAATAAGGGCGTGAAGAACGGCGTCGAGCGCGCCAAACCGAATCCGTTTGCAGCCGTGGCGCCCCGTCCCCAGAGTCGCCCGACACCACCGGTAGAAAAAGTTGCGCAACCCACGCGCCCTCAACCCAATCCCTATCGCCCCAGCACGCGTCCGTCGGCGCTCGACCAACTTGCGATGAAAGCCGAACCCGTGAAGCAGGTCGCGTCTCGCACGCAGCACGGGGGCTCCGCTGCCTTGAGCGGCTCACCAACGCTCTCAAAAAGTTTGATGAACATGCAGGTGGAAGTTCCCGAAGGCGTTGCTGCCGACGAGCTAAACGAGTTCGAGTTGCAGTTCTACGGTTTTCAAAAACGCCTCGTGAGCAAGTACCTGAACAGCATCGAGCTGCAAGTGCGCGAGTACGAGAAGCGCTTCTCCATGCAGACGCTCGGAACTCCCGGCAAGCACACCATGACGGGTCGAGTGACGTTTGATTCTGAGGGTAACATTAAACAGATCAAGATGGTGCGCTGGACCCAGGCCGATAAACTGCAGTCACTGTTCGAAGATATTTTGAAGTCGATGATCGCGCTTCCGAACCCACCGAAGATGCTTCGTAATACGAGCGGAGAATTTGTGGTGTTCTATACTCTCACCGTCGATAACGGGTAATCCCTCTCATAAATGCCATCTGCTTCGTTGCTGTCGTCATTCGCTTGTGCGGCTTACATTGAGTAAGCCTCCGCGCTCATTCCTAAGCGCCTAGCATCTGTCTATTTATGAAAGGGATTTCTTAGAGCTTTTCTTTAAACCAAGCACCCAGGCGCTGGCCCAGATTCGCATCCTCAACCTTAAACAAGTTGTTGATGGCTTCGCGCGTTTCAGCTTCCAAGCGTTCTGCCGTGTCCGCATCCAACGCGAAGTTCGGAACCCGCAGCTTCAGTGAATTCTGCTCAGCTTCTTTCTGGCGGAAGTAATCTGCGAAATCACTGTGCGTTCCGACGTAAGCTTCGAACTCTGTTTTCTCACTGTCGCGCAGAGTGCCGTCGAAGTACGACGCAATTTTGCGAGAGAAGTGTTCGTGGTTCATCATAACTGCGCCTCAGTGCGCGCCGGCATCCAGTGGGGCGGTTGTCCCATCATCAAGAAACGTGCGTTGTGCACTTTCTCGATCACTTCATGGCGCTTCATCAAGAGCGTGCGCTCGATCTCATCCAGCGGCCAGTTCTGTTGAAAACGTAACCACGCAACGGCACGCGTCCGCGGATCCATCTGGTAGAACTGACGGAACTCTTGGCCTTCATAAGGAGTGTTGATCTGGGCCGCACGACGGACACCGAGGTCCACCACACAACGGAGCATGGTCTTCAAGAAAGCCTTGCGTTGCTGCACTTGCGACTTCTTATCTTTGTCATCCCACTCGCGAGTGAGCCACACATGCTTCTCTTTCAAGAGGCACTGAGTGAACGCATCGATCACAAGTTGCTGCGCCTGAAGATCATCAGGTAATAGGCAGTATGCCAACGAGTGGCATCGAGGCAGCAGGGGTTGAATAAGAGTGAAGAGATCCTTCTTTCGCACGAATAGATGATAGCAATGCTCCGGAGACGAGGTAAAGAGCTGATTTATCGCTAAAAGAACCGCTTTTTCAGCTACTTAGAGAAGTATTCCGAAGCCTGGGTCAAGTTTACTCAGAGATGACCGATAAGTTTGATGAGATAGGCCCAAAGGCCAAAATGTAATGAAAGGTGTGTCTATGAAACACAATATGCGCTGGATGTGTCTCCTTCTTCTAACAGGGCTCGTGGCCTGTCAGGAAAAATCGAGTACGTCAGGCTCCTCGAGCAGCAGCAACAACGTCGATTTCTCCGTGGGTGGCTCAACGAGCGGGAGCACTTCGGGAAGTACGAGTGGTTCAACTTCTGGATCGACCAGCGGCTCAACTGCGGGATCAACTACGGGAAGTACAACTGGAACGACGACAGGGACACCGCCATCGACCGCTAACGTTTTCAAATTCAACATGATGATGGCCGGTGGACCGAACTACGATTTCTGGTACCCAGGCTTTTACCCGGGTGACTACAGCAGCTCGCTCCACGGCGGTGACTTCTACCAAATCAGCTCAGGCAACTCGTTCGTCTTCAAGTCTGATGCGCGCTTCCGCGCACGCGTGGTGGTGAAAGCAGAGCCGGGCATTTCTTCGACGGATAACGGCAAGCCCGTTTGCTACAAGCGTTCGACCGGCCTCTCACAGAGTAGCCAAACGAATCCGTACACCAAACTTTCGTTCAGCGTGAGCTTGCGCAACATTATCTACTCGAACGGTTCTTATTCTTTGGGTAACCGCTACGCCACGAAAGAGGTTGAACCGAACGGTGCCATCGGCGTGAACTTCGTGTCACCCATCTTTGATTGGAGCTCCGGTCAATTCCCTGGCCGTGAACCGGCCACAGGTAACGACAACTCTGCTAACGGTCCCCTCGTGAATGGCATCGTCGGCCACGTGGTCGAACTTCACAACGTGAAGAGCAACGCGTACTGCATCCAGCCTCCTGGGTACCCGGCCTACTGTCCGACGTCGACCCACGCCTCAACTCGTTGCTGGAAAGCCGAGCTGCAGTTGTCGACTGACTCGACCCAAGACTTCTAAATCTTATTGTGTTCCCACTGAATGATCCCTCGGCGTAAAACGCCGGGGGCTTCATAGTAGAGATCGCCCTGGAACAAGAGCGACTCACCTTCTTCACTCACACCCACATCGATGATCCACTCACCTGGCAGAAGCTGGTGCGGGAAGCGCCACTTGAGCTTCGTGCGCAGGCCCGCCTGGGACACCAGCGCGTTGCCGAGATCGTAGGCCAAGGGTGCCAACTCCCCTTCTACAGGGGCGTCACCGAAGGCCTCAAGAACCAGGCGCAGGCCCGCGACCTCGAGGCGCGAGGCCGGCAGCAGAGGATAATCAATGTTGGTGGCGAGCCACTCGCCGCCGGCAGCGATGACGCTCGCCTTGACCTGCTCGACGAGCTGGTAGAACACCACCAGCTTCTCGTTGTTGCGACTCATGTCCTCTTCGACCTGCGAGCACTCTTCCCAGTTCTGGTCGCTCTCGCCCTCGCGGCAGTTACCATTCAGCGCACACTCACACTGTAAGCGCGCGAAGCTTTCTAGCAGGACACGGCGCCCTTGGAGGAAGGCCGCTTTCTGGGGCTTGAGTTTTCGCGCCGTCGCGATCGCCGTCTCCACCGAACGGCGCTGCAGGTCTGTGGTGATCTCCGCGGGCCATAAAAATGCCACCATGACATCGATATTTTCAGCATGTCGGCGCTCGCTGCCAGTCCACACCGCACTCACGCGTGGCGGCTCCCGATAGGGCGCAACATCTTTTGAGATTTCCTTGGCGCAACCGCAGATGAAGAGCAAAACGAGAAGTGTCTTCATTTGTAGAATACCAACATGGTGAGTGCCACCGCCTGGGACGCAAAGGCGTTCTTCCCGGCGGTCGTGGCGGAGTACTGCAGGTTCGCGTCGACGGGAATGGGAAACTTCTTCGCGAGGAAACTCTGGATCGTGTTGTGGGTCACACCGACGTAGGCCGTGTCGAGTTCCTGTGTGGTGTTTTGCTCGAGGTAGTCGTAGCGCCTTGAAGAGTAGCGATCCCCGCTCACCTTGTCGGCGCCTCGAAACTCGCGGCTGACACCACCGTAGAAGGTCGTGCTATCGGTGAACATGAAATTCGTCTGCGCACTGGCGCCGTAGCTGTCGCCGTAGCGCACCTGCGTGGATGGATCGATGTCGCTCGAAAGTGGACTGGTGGAATTGACGGGAATGCGGCGGCTTTTCTCGAAGGGGAAACGGAAGTGGTAGTACGCATTGGTGAGGAGCCGCAGGCGCGGATGGGCATCGAAGGCCAGGGTTCCCGACTGCCGAAAGCTGTACTGCTCTTCGTTGATGCGCAGGTAAAGGAAGTCATCGACGTCCGAGGATTTTCCCGCCGGAATTACGAGCGCAGACTCCGCCGACCAGCGCGCCTTGCGGCCGGCGACGTTCTCATAGCGATGCGTGAGGTAGATGTTCGCCACGGTGGTGAGCTCGGAGGGAAAATCACTGTTGTAGCCGGTTTCCGCGAGCCGTTCGTTGAGTGCATTGCGAGAGCGCTCGATGATCTCCTCGGCCTGGGCATACTGCCCTTCAGAGCGCAGCTCGCTGGTGAGGCGGTTCAAGGATTCACCGGCGACGAAGCGCGAGCGGATGCTGGTTTTAAGCGTCACCACCGGCACGGCGATGAAGAGGCTCGAGCGCTTGGTGAGTCCGCGACCCAGGACGTAGGTGTTGGAGTTCTGCTGGACGTCTACGTCGTTCACCGCGCGGCCGGCGACTTCTTTTCCCGAACGCTCGTAGACGTTGAAGGCCGCTCGCGCGAGTTCGCGCTCGAGGGGATCGCTGATCTCATCGGTCATCGCATCGTAGTCAACGTCGCGAGAAAAGTAGTCGCGGTTCCCCTGCAACTTGCCGTTGTCGCCGTAGGAGCCGGCGGTGGAGGTCCAGCGCCCATGGGACACGCCGAAGGTCCACAGACCCTCCGGTAACACTTGCGTGCTCAGGAACTGCTGGCGATTCACCAGCATGGTGGCATGAACGTCAGCGGCGAGCAGGACGAGGAAGAGGATCAGGGGCACTGACGCGACCGCAGAGTTTTCTTCGCTTCCTGAACGTGCCTGCGGGTCTCGAAGTCAAAGCCGTTATCAAGGGCCGCCACATCGCTATCAGTGAGGTCGGCGACCATACGAAGTTGCGCACAGGCCGCTTCTTTTTGACCGAGCTTATAGAGCAAATCCGCGTAGACGGAATTGTTGATGGGATACACGCTCAGTCCGCCACTTCGCAGTGTCGAATTCACCGCGAGCGGGAGGTAGTTTTTAGAAATCTCGATGTCGCCGCCGGCGATGACGGGAACCTTCATGTGGAAGATGCCCAGCGTGCGGTGAGCGCCGCTGTAGGCGACGGCGAACTGTTCGATGCGCAGGATGGTGCTCATGCTGCGCTTGATGTCGTCCATGCGACGGAGCGCTTCGGTGATGCCTTTAATGTCGACATACAAAGAGGTCGCGAGCCCATAGTGGTAGAGCGCCCAGGCGAGCTCTTCTTTTTCTTCACTCATCAGTGCGCGGTAGGCCGCCAGGTCGTACTTCTTGCCGAACACCAACATCCCTTTTTCGGCGAGGGCGATAGCCTCGAGGAGAACCTCGGCTTTGTTTTCTAGGTAGTGCTCGGCCATGAAAAATTTCAGGTAGGCCAAGCGATTGAGACGACGGGCGGTTGTGGCGTTATCGATGGGAGCTTGTTTCTCAAAACAAACATAAGCTTCTTGCGCACGAGCGAGACCTGCGCCGCGATCGGCATAGAGACTTTCGCAATCAGCTGCTTGTGCGATGCTCAAATTTGCCAACAGGAGAAGTAAGCTCAGCATAAAAACCTCGTTTGAAATGAGGCTTCATTCTATGGAGAGAAATTACAGTTTGGAAAGTTGAACAAGGTTTCTTCTCTCAAATCAAATCTAACAGCTCGAGAGCGAGATTTTTCCCGTGAGCGTGACTCACTTCTACCAAGAGCCCCGGGCAGGTGATATTCACTTCGGTTGGCGTCTCGCCAAGAATATCAAACGCCACCCACTCCACGCCTTCTTTGCTTAAGAGGGCGCAGATGGCTTCGCACTTCTTTTGAATCACAGCACTAAGCTCGATCGCTTCAAAAGCGGCGCCTTGGGCGATGTTCGAGATGAACTCGCCGGCCTTGGGCTTTTTAAGAATGCTACCGAGGTGTTTACCGGCGAAATACAGCGCACGGATTTCACCTTGATGCACTTCCGGCATGAAGGCCTGGGCGACGATCGGTCCGCCGAGATCCTTTGCCTTTTCAACAAAGCGCTTCGAGAGGCCTGGGTCATTCATGGCCCACTTCTCGACGCCGATGCCTGAGTAAAGATCGAGCGGCTTCAGCACGATGTCTTGCGTCCCCTGAGCACGCAACGCCTGACAGAACGTTTCAAAACCTTGGGCATCTTCGCCCACCCAACTATTCACCGCGCCTTCCTGCTCGTAGGCCAAAAGCTTTTCGTTAAACTGCATAATCCCACGTGGCCGATTAAGAATGCGCACGCCGCGATTTTCCCACTGATCGAGGATCCACAGATAGCGAAGGTAGCGCCCATCAAAAGGAGGATCGAGCCGCATGTGCAGGATGTCGCCTTTCGCTGGAGTGATTGATTCTTGGGAGGTGAGCTCGAAGCTCGCCAAATAGGCGCCGCTCAGACTTCCCTTGAAGCGATGAACCCGCAGCACACTTCCTTGATTGCCCCAGGAGAGATCTTTCTCAAACAGCAGAACGCAATCGATGCCCTGCTCTTGCATGGTCACGGCGAGCATGAGTGTCGAGTCTTTCTTCGTGTTCAATTTTTCAAGGGGATCAATGTAGAGGATGTGTCTCATGACTTCTGTCGACGCAAGTAAGAGGTGAAATCTTCTTTTTGGTCGCCTTTCTTCCACTCACCGTACCATGTTTTCAGTTGACCCAAAAACGCGCGCAGTGACAATTCTTTAGACTTCGCCAGGTCCGTCAAAAAATCTTGTTCTTCCTCGTAGGTCAAGAGCGCCGCCAGCCGCGCTTGGTTCCATTTCGCTTCCTTGTCTGGACAATCATCGTCGACCCAGCCTTGCTCAGCGCACGTGGTGCGAATCACCGGCAGTAAGATCTCTCGGACAAAGCGCTTGGTATGGTCGTTGGCCTTCTCATCAGACAAATTAGGACGCATCTTATCGAACTCCGAGCGCAGTTCGAGTGCCATGCGGACGAGTTGCTTGCCGAGGACCTTGTGGCCGAGTTGATTACGACGATAAAGTTTCAGCGTCGGATTATCGAGGTAGTACTCCTCCAGCAACGCATCGGCGAAGTAGCTCGCAAGATTCTCATTCAGGTCGACGTTGTCTTTGATGAAAAACAGCGTGTGAAACATTTCGTGGAAAACAAGTTCGACCAGTTCCACTTCATCGAATTCAAAAAAAGACGAAAGGATGCGGTCTTCGAGGTATCCCAAGGTGGAGTACGCCAGCACCGGCCGGGTCCAGGTCACGAGGCCATCTTCTTCTAAATCTTCCGCGAAATCTTTCGCATCATCTTTTCCGAAAAAGCCTAAGTAAGGAAACGAACCCATGAAGGGAAACGAATGTTCGTGGGCCTCGACGCGATCGGGCCGGCTGGCGATAACCAGCCAGGTGACGGCGCGACTCTCCAGGAACGTAGTCTTCGAGTAGATGCCTCCGCCCTTGTGGGTGAAGTAGTGCTCGAAGAATTTCTTGGCGTCTTCGATGAGGCGGATTTTAAATTTGATCTCGTCGCTGATCTTCGGATCCGCGAGCACCTTGTCGTTCGGGATGCCGTTCCACTGGATCTTCAGTTGGCCCCAGCCCTGCTTGGCAAGGTAACTCGGCGTACTACAGCCTTGGATCAGTAATAAAAGTAAAAGCCAATGCATGGGCAGAATTTTAGCATCAAAGGGATTTGCGCGTAACTACGAAAGTCCCCACTCCCACCATGAGAAGCGTCACGGGAATCTTGATCGCAAGACTGGGATTAGGCCTTGCCCAGATGAAGACGAGGCTCAACGTGAGCATGCTGGCGCACAAGATCTTCGCGCGGGGGCGGATCACCCGACGGACCCGCCAATCCTCGACCGCCGCACCAAAGACCGGCATGGCAAGCAGCCAGGCATGGAAGCGAGGACTGGATTTAGAAAAACACAACGCGGCCAACAATAAAAAAGGTGTGGTGGGAACGATGGGCAGAAAGGCGCCGATAACCCCGAAGACGAAAAACAGCCACCCGAACGCAAACAGCAGAGGTTTAAGCATGGCCGAGTTTTTTGCCGTGATCGCGCACAAACTTCGCTTGGCACGAGAAGGCTGTCGTTGATGTGATCTCCACATCCACCCAGCGCCACAGATAATCAGTCACATCCGTCTCGTCAGGTGTGAAATGCACGAGGCGGTTGCACGACGTGCGGCCGTTCCACTTCGTCTGACCCTTGTAGCTTCCCTTCTCGATCACGAGCATGCGGTAGGTGCGCCCTTCCATCTGCTGGCGAACTTCTTTCTGGATCTCTTCCTGGACGTCCATGATCTCTTGCAAGCGCCGCGAGCGGATCTCATCGGTCAGGACATCCGTCATGCGCGCCGACTTGGTGCCCTTGCGCGGACTGTAGGTGTAGGCGTAGATAAAATCGAAGCGCGCGGCCTTGAGGAGCTTGATGGTTTCTTGGTGCTCTTCTTCGGTCTCGTTCGGGAATCCGGCGATGATGTCCGTGGTGATCACCATCTGTGGATTCGCGGCTCGCATCTTCGCGACAAGCTGCAGGTAGTGTTCGCTCGAGTACTCTCGCAGCATGCGCTGGAGCACAGTATTGGATCCCGACTGCACCGGCAGGTGGAGGTGGTTCGCGAGCTTGTTAAGTCTCGCGTGGGCCTCAACCAATTCATCGGACACATCGTATGGATGGCTCGTGGTATAGCGAATGAGTTCGAGCCCATCGATCTTCTGGAGCTCGCCCAGCAGCTGCGCCAGCGACTCGCCGTTGTCTTTGCCGTAGGAATTCACGTTCTGGCCTAAGAGGGTCACTTCTTGAATGCCAGAGAACTCCACCAAGCGCTGCACGTCTTTCACCACTTCTTCCAGACGGCGTGATTTCTCGCGGCCCCGCGTGAAGGGAACGATGCAGTAGCTGCAGAACTTGTCGCAGCCTTTGATGATGTTCACGAACGCTTGCGGCGTGCCGTGGGTGATCTTCGTTTCGATCGAGTAGTCTTCCGAGCGATCCCAGGTGGTGACCGAGAATTTCCGGTCACCAGCGTAGGCACGGTAGACCATCTCGCCGATGTTATCGATCACGTCGGTGCCGAAGGCGAAGTCGAGCTGCTTGTATTTTTTGACGAGGTCTTTGCCCTCGGTCTGCGCGATGCACCCGCCCGCCGCGATCACCACGTCTTTCTTGATGTGGGACGTTTCACCTAAGTGCGAATAGAACTTGAGGTTCGCGAGATCGCGGACCGCGCAGGTGTTAAACAACACGAGGTCGGCGTCTTCTTGTTTGTCGGTGGCGGTGAAGTTCAACTTCCCGAGGTGCGAGAGGATGCGCTCGCTGTCGTGATAGTTCATCTGGCAACCGTAGGTGCGCATCCACACTTTGCGTGCGGGAAAATCGAGTTCGCCAACGCGAATGACGGCCGGTTGTTGATCCATAGGTAAACCCCGTAAAAACGAGTCGTTAACCTAGCATTCGCGACCAAATGCGACAAGCGGAAGATTATTTGTACCGCATCTCGCAGGTTTGCATGACGGTATTGGAGAGCCGAATGAATTCGTCGAGGACGGGAGGCTTCAGGGCACGAAAGCGGGCCTCCAAGGCGGGCGTCTGGGCGCTGCCTGCGCCTCGGTTTTTATCATCAAAAACAACAACACCAAGCGTGCCATCCGCATCAAAGGCGGCGGTAATATCGAGACTGAAAACCAGCGCGCGAAAAATCGGCGGCGCACCTTTTACTTTTTCACCGATAAAAAACGAGGCCTGCAAAAGCTTCGTGGGATCTTTTTGGCAGCTCTCCACGGCACTGATGAGAACTTTCATGGTCGCCTGCAACCACTGCAGCGCCTTCCCTTCTTGCGTGAGCTCGGGCGTGGTCACGCCGCCGGCGGCCTGCAGAGCATTCTTCTGCAAACTCTCCAAGAGCGTTTTGAAACTGAGGTGCGAGTAGAGAAAAAATGGCGCGAAGGCCTTCTCTGAAAAAACGAGCTGCTTGCCCGCGCAATGATCTGTGTCCTGCCAAATGTCCCAGCGGCCTTCTTGGTCTTTGCGGCCCCAGCACGCCTTCAGCGTGCCACGACTGCCGCGCGTTTCGAGCTGCACGTTGGGAAGCATGTCCAAATAGTGAACGGTGCTGATGGTGCACGCGAGCCAGGAGGCGTCCTCGGACGCGATCTGGGAGAGGAACTTCTCCGGAGTTTTGCGCCAGAAGAAGATCATTTCCAGGACTCGTTAAGAAAAGTAATCAGCGGTGGTAGATCTTTTTCGACGCGGAACAACGCCATCTGCTCCTGCGTGTAGTAGCCATCTTCCACGGCGCGGGCAAACCACTGGAGCAACCCATCGTAGTAGCCGTCGTGGTTAAAGATCACGATCGGCTTCTCGTGGTCACCGAGTTGCTTCCACGTGAGGATCTCGAAGAACTCGTCCATGGTGCCGATGCCACCGGGGAGAATTATGAAGGCATCGGAAGCTTCGTACATCTGCTGCTTGCGCGCATGCATGCCTTCCACGACGCGCAGATCTTTCAATCCCGTGTGGCCCACTTCCCACTCCATCAAGCGGCGCGGAATCACTCCCACCACTTCTCCGCCGAGCCGGAGCATCTCATCGGCGAGCACGCCCATGATTCCGACGCGGCCACCGCCGTAGACGAGCCCCCAGCCTTCTTTGTGAAAGGCCTTCATCAACTCTTCGGCGGCTTCTTTACGAGACGGGCGAACGCCGAGACGAGCCCCACAGAATACGGCAATCTTTTTCATGCATGTCCTCGCTTGGCCTTATGTCGAAGCCACCAAAATTCGGCCACCATGAATGTGCCGAAGCAGATGTACTGACCGCCGGTTTTCCAGAAGGCCCATTGGGCCGTGGTGCCCCAGATGGACCAGTACGCCATGAATGTGGCGAAAGCAAAAATAAAAACGATCACATGCCGCTCGAAATCTCTTAACCAGGCCTCGGGAAAGGGCCAGGGTCTCCCCATGTCCTTCATCGCATCGAGCAACATGGTTTTGCCTTTCGCCTGATTGAACGTGAGCCACGTTCCGCACACCAGACCCGTCAGCGTGGGTTGCAGCTTAAACCATACCCCTTCGCGCGCAAAGAGCGAGAGCGCGCCGAGTAAAAGGATGATGCCGAAGTTAAGCTTTGAGAGCGTGTGCACTTTGCCGGTGTAGATTTTTTCAATGGTGACTTCTAAGACTGAAAGTCCAATGCCCACGGAGAGCGCGATGGTGAGAGGCTGCGTCGCCTCGAGCCACCAGTACGCAAGCGCAGGAAGGAAGGAGAGCCAATGCAGCAGCGACGGACGACGTTGTGACATGGAGAAGAGACTACGCCATCTTCCGCATTTTTTCTTCACAGTATACGGCGTAATCCAGCACAAATTCGCTCGGCTCAAGGATTTCCACGTGATCATCCAAGCTCATGAGCCATTCGAAGAGTTCATCGCAGGGCTCCACCCAGGCCGCCCAAATCAAGTCGCCCTCAGGGTTAGTGACGAGGCACGGCTTCCCGAGGAACTGATAGTCAGGCATGAGCGTGAACTGATCAGGATTTCTAATTTTGAGGACGAGCCGCGTCTCTGCTTCCGACATCGACCGCAAGGCACGGATGAATTCGGCGACTTCATGAATCCCAGCGCGCGGTGATTTGACCTTATCGGCGCGCTTGATGTTCTTCATTTCCGAGAGCTCGATGGACATCAAACTATGGTCGTGCACCTCTTCGGAGATCAGCGACAGCTGACCCTCGAGGTAAGTGATCTTGCACGGAATCAGCGACCAAAGTTTTCCGGTCGCGCATTCGATGATGAGTGTGTCTTTCTCCATGAGGGCTTCTTCGATCAGACGAATCTTGTGGGCCGTGAACGCGTCGTCACTGGTGACGAGCTGCGGGCCCTGTTTGCGAGAGATTTCCTGCCAGCGCTGACGAAGCTGGACGTACACGGGATAAGCGGGATGCTGCCGCTGCTGCTTGAGCAGGGGAACCACCATCGCGCGCATCTCACTCGTATCACTTTTTTGTGCCATGTCCTCGAGAAGATGGGTGAGCTGGCACCAGTGCGCCAGATCCCACACTTGAAAAACATCGTCTTCCTCTCCGGTGTGGGACTGAAGATCCTGTTGAGCGTCTTTCAGGGCCACCAAGAGGTGGCGGGCCTCTTCCTGGGGAATCCCGAGGTCGTGGGCGACCGTTTCCCAAGGGGTCTCTGGAGCGTATTGGGTTAACTGACCCAATTTTTTCCAGATAGAAGCATCAATTTTCAACGACTTATCGCTCATGAAATCCTCTCATATTCTTGATTAAACTGATCGGATTTCTCCCGAAGAACTTGAGTTCCCTTTTGCGACATTCCTGAGATAATCGAGCTATGTTTCTGAAATTGTTGTTTAAAAGCCCCATGCTTTCTCTGGGAATTTTGATGCTTGTGACGGTGGCCTTAGGGGCCAACGGATTTCTTCCTATTTTCAACAACCCGAAGCTCAAGCCCACCTCTTGCCGGGCCGCCTTGGTAAAGATCGAAAAAGGCATTCCACAGAATTGGAAAGTCTCCTGCGACGACAACAACCTCACCGTGCTGATTCGAGAAATGCAGGTCAAGGAAGACGAGAAAGAGTTGAAGGCCGCGCTCTATCGCCAGTTGGCCAACTACTTAGTTGAGCTCGCGCGCGTTTCGCAAAACGACATCTTAGAAAAAGTTTTTTTTGTTCGGATGGAAATTGATCATCCGAAGATGACGATCAATGCCTTGAGTGAAGGGAAGTACGTCGCGAAGCTCGCCACGCTTTCTTCACCCCAATTTATCATGGATCACCTGAAGCAAACCGTTCAGGTCAAAGATGTCGCCAAATAATTCCGCATGGGGATCTTCCCACGTCTGATCTTGGGTTTCGTAACGCCAACAATGTAAGTACATCCGCTGCGCTTCCTCACCACCATAAAACGTGTCACCCAACAGCGGATGTCCCAGCGCCGCCATCTGCACGCGGATCTGATGGCGCAGACCTGTCTTAAGTTCCACCAACACTAAACTTTGCGCACCCACGGTCGCGAGGGTTTGATAGGTCAAGACGGCGCGCTGACCTGCCGTGCCCACTTTCATCTTCTGGCCCTTTGGACCAGACGGAACGAGGAAGTGCGACACATCGTTGGCGTCTCCCGGATCGCCCGCCACCACAGCGAGGTAGTACTTCTTGCGGAAGGTTTGCGCGAAATTGTTGCGCACTGTCTGGTAGGCCTTATCGTTTTTCGCATACAAAACGAGGCCCGATGTGTCTTGGTCGAGGCGCCACAGACAGCCGCGGTCCATACCCTGCTGGTTCACGCGTCCGAGCTCGGGCCTACCGGCCTGCACGAGCCAGCTCACGAGGTTCGGGGCCTCTTCGTAGTTTAAAGGATGGGTGTGGATGCCGGCCGGCTTATGAAGCGCGATGAAGTCATCGACTTCCGTGAGAACGCGGCCTGCGGGACCTTGGTAGACCGGCCAGATCTCGCTGCGGTTTACAAACGCCAGCGGAAGCGTAACGAGCGAGCGCGCCGCGATCTTCTGCGCGAGCCACTCTTTGCTAAATTCAAATTTTTTGATGAGCTGGCCGGAGGCGCCGAAGCCATCTTTTAACAGTGAGTCTCCAGACGTGAAGTCCGCGAGAGGACACCATTCCAGCGTATCACTCAGCATTGACCTTCTTCCCTTCCTGGCGCAAATCAACTTTGCGAATGAGGAACTCAACACGACGGTTGATGATGTTCGGATCGTTGCTCGGATTCGACTGTGGACGAGAGTCACCGTAGAAGACGACCGTCAGGCGTTCCGGTGCGACACCCTTCTTCATGAGCAACTGAGCCACGACGCTCGCGCGCTGGGAAGAAAGACCCCAGGCATCTCCGCCCTCTTCTTTCTGCGCGTGGCCTTCGATCACGAGGTGCCACGGATTATCTTTCATCATCTTGATGAGCCGCTCGAAGACCTGGGCATCGAGTTTCTCGAGCACCGTCGATCCTTGTCTGAAGAGAAGCCGGTCTCGCATGCGGACCGTGATCGACTCCGGCATCTCGTAGACCGTCGCCTCTTGTGTGAGGTTATTGTCCTTGAGCATGGCCTTGACTTGCGCGAGCTGCGTATCACTTTCGCGATTCACTTCGTGCTTATCGAGCAAACCTTCAGATGTGAGGAATTCGATTGGAAATGGACGTGGAGGTTGGTCGGATTCGATCATGGTGGGAGCGTCGTCAGGTGACTTACCGGGACGAAGTACATCGCCGGCCTTAAGCACGTTACCGCCGAAGGCGTTCCGGATCGAGCCCATCGCCGCTTCGTACTTCGCCGTTTCCGTCTTCGCGAACGACAAAAGAAGAATGAAGAATGTGAGCAAGAGCTGACACATGTCCGAGAACGTGGCCATCCACTCGGGCGCGCCTTTCTTGCATGGAGGACATTTATCGGCCATGGCCTATTCCTTCTTCTCGTCCGCTGGTGTGCGGTCTTTCGGGGCAAGGAACGACTCGAGCTTCTCGCGGATCGTACGTGGGTTTTCACCTGCGACGATGCCGAGGACACCTGCGATAATGATGTTCATCTTCGCTGACTCGGCTTTGCTGAACTGCTTCAGCTTGGCGGCCATCGGGTTGGTGAACACGGTCATGATGATCGCACCGTAAAGGGTCGTCAAAAGGGCAACCGCCATCGCAGGACCGATGGAGCTTGGATCAGACATGTTCTGCAACATTTGCACGAGACCGATCAGGGTCCCGATCATACCGAAGGCAGGACCGTCACCCGCCATGCCTTCGAGGATCTCTGCACCTTTACCGTGTCGGTCCTCGAGTGCGGAAATCTCTAAGCTCAAAATAGATTCGATGATTTCGGGTGGTCGGTTGTCCGCCGCGAGAGTCACGGCCTTCTTAAGAAACTTGTCTTCGACGGGAACTTTCTCGAGCGCGAAAACTGATTCGCGACGTGCGATCTCGCCGAGCTTAATAATTTCATCAATGGTATTTTTTGAGTTCGGCATGGAGTTGAAGAAGACCTTCAGGTACACCGTCGCCAAGCTCTTCAGGTCACTCATGGTCCACTTGATCATCGTGGCAGCGATAACACCGCCGATAACCAGAACTACCGATGGAACATCGATAAAGATGCCGAATGATCCACCTAAGTAGATCGCCCAAAGCATGGCGGCGTTAGCGAGGACAATCCCAACGATGGAAGCTAAATCCATAAATACATCCCAAGAAAATTTAAGTTCTTAAGATAAGTATCGGAATCTATGGAAATGAATCTGAGGATAAAAAAAACCCGCGTCGGGCGCGGGTTTTTCGTGGTCGAAGCTTTTTAGTCGGATTACTTCTCGTCTTGGATTAAGGTCGAATCGATGAAATTCAGCATCGCTGCACGAAGTTCTTCCAGGCTCACGCCCTCTTCGTTTTGCTGACCCATGAACAACTCTTGCTGAATCAGTTCGACGGGGAAACCAGTCATGGCCGCCAGCTCCGTGAGGCTGACTTTTTTTGTGGTTTCGTTTCCTGGTACAGGATTCGTAGCGTGGTCCATTCTTTACTCCTTGAACATCCAACCCAGTCATTCCATGACTGAGATGCCGACAGCGTATCGATAGCTTAAAACCTAAGTCAAACTTGTGATTCACACTGTAAGACGATGTTAGATTTGCCCAATAATAGGGGCATAATCCCTCAAAATCACTCTAGTTATGGCCTAACATTTTGGGGAAGAAACGGTGACAGAAAACTCTCGGACTTGCGCAGCATCTCCTCAAACTCGGCGCTTTCTTGGCTTTGGAGTGTGATTCCACCGCCAGCACCATACTTCATTTCCTTCTGACCCATGTCGATCTCGGCGGTACGGATGTTGATCGAGGACGCCAGCGTGTTTCCGTACGCGAGCCAGGTCGAACCGCAGTAGTGTCCCCGGCTTTCACTTTCCACGGCGTTGATGATTTCCAGCACCCGTCGCTTCGGTGCTCCGGTGACGCTGCCTCCGGGAAAGAGACACTCTAAAACCTGACCCCAGCTGGTACTTGTTGGTACCGGGCAACCCACCAGCGAATATTGGTGCAGCAGTCCTGGTACCACCAGCGGACGATGCTGCGCGATCACGCGAGCTTCAGGACGTGCGACACGACACAGATCATTGCGGATCAGATCCGTGATCATGTTGAGCTCACCGATTTCTTTTTTACTCGAGCGCATTTTTTCCCACGCCGCTCGCACGGAACTGTCTTTCGCAAGTGGCAGCGTGCCTTTGATCGGCATGGAGTAGAGCTCGACGCCCTCTTTGCGGTTACAGCGCTGAACCAAGCACTCCGGAGAATTACTCAGGAGTAGCTTCCCCATCGTCGAGAGCCACGTGGCGTGCGCGTAAGCACCCACGCGTGTGGGATTCGACCAGAGGTGACGGATGAAATCTGAAGGGCGGTGGTCATCGCTCCAGGAGAGATAAAACGGAGCGGTCAGATTTACTTGGTAGCAATTGCCGGCCAGCAGTTCGTTGCGAACCTGTTGATAGGCCCTGCGATACTCGTCCCAGGTGGGCACTTGCAGAAATTTTAAACGGGGCTGCTTCACGGGATGTTTCCACAGATCATCCAGCTTCAGGCGACGAACCTTGAGGTACTCGATCTCTACCGCCAGCGGCAGATGCCCTGGCACCATGTCCGCCTGGCCTTGAAACAAGTGGCCGAGCTCGTAGGTGAGATGAAGAACTTTCGGCTTCGCGAAAGTGGCATTGAGGGGTATCTCATGGAGCGATTCGAGAAACGAAGCGATGCCGCCCGGAACTTTGCGGCCAGTGAGAAGATCGAGGGTGTGATGCCGATAGTGCATTCGCGCCAGGTGCGGTCGAAAGCAATAGAGGAACTCTCCTTTCCTACCCTGAGCGAAAAGAGACCACATGGGTTACTGCTGCGGGCGCTGGTAATCCAGCTCTGCGAACTTGGTCATAGAGGCGATCCACGCGAGGTCGATGTCGCCGGGTTCACCTGCACGGTTCTTCGCGATGATGACCGTCGCGATTCCCTTCTTCGACGAGTTCGGATCGCCCATGTCGGGGCGGTGAATGAGGCACACGATATCCGCATCCTGCTCGATGGCGCCGGATTCGCGAAGATCACTCAACTGCGGGCGTTTGTCCGTGCGCGCTTCCGACGAGCGGTTCAACTGCGAGAGCGCGATGATCGGACAGCCGAGTTCCTTGGCGAGTTCTTTCAATCCACGGGAGATCTCGGAGATTTCTTGTTCACGCGAGTTCTTCTTCACGTGGGACTGCATGAGCTGGAGGTAGTCGATGACGATGAGGCCGAGGCCCTGCTCCGCTTTGAGGCGCCGGCACTGGGAGCGGATGTCGATGAGTGTCGTGGCACCGGAATCGTTGATGACGATCGGCAAGCGCGAGAGCTGTTGCACCGCTTGGAACATGTTCTTCATGTCGTGCGGGCCGAAGTCTTTCGTCCGTATTTTTCGAGAATCAATATTGGCTTCCGACGAGAGGATACGAAGACCCAATTCGTTGGTTAACATTTCCATCGAGTAGATCGCCACAGGAAGACCAGATTGTTTACAACCGTTCACGGCCCAGTTGAGCACGAGAGATGTCTTACCCACACCAGGACGAGCAGCGATGACGATCAACTGACCCGGCTGAAGGCCCAGGAGCTTGCGATCCACGGAAGGAAAGCCCGTCGGGATGCCCGTGATCTCGCCTTTGTTGCGATCGGAGCGTTCGAGGTCTTTCAAGCTGTCATGCAACGACTCCTTAAGAGTGCGCATGCGGTTCTGTTTCGTTTGATTGGTGAGCTTGAAGAAGTTCGACTCCACTTCCCCAAGGAAGTCCTGCACGTCACCGGTGAAGTTAGTGCCGGCCTCCACTACGCGCGCAGCCGTTCGCACCACTTCCCGCAAGACGGCCTTCTGTTTTACGAGCTTGCCGTAAGACGCGATGTTCGCGGCCGACGGAATGTCTTCGGCGAGGGCGACGAGGGCGGTTTGGCCGCCCACTCTTTCGAGGCGGCCCATGTCGTTGAGTTTTGAGCTCACGGTAACTAAGTCAAAAGGCTGAGAGCCCACGTGCAAATCGCGCATGGCCTCGAAAATCAGTCCGTACTGAGGATGGTAGAAATCCTCCATACGCAGGCCGAGATCGCTGATCTCATCGAAGGATCTGTTGTCGATGAGCAACGAGCCGAGGACGGCTTTTTCTGCAGTGAAATCGTGCGGGAGTTCTTGGGTAATGCGTTCGTTTGACATGCTCTAAGATTGCCATTTTTGAGGCCTGTCTTCAAAGCTCGATGTGCCAAAATAAAAAGGGGACCCCGAAGGGTCCCCTATATCCGTTTATGGATAGTGAACTCTAGAGTTCTTCAGCAGCGCGAGCAGCGGCGTCAGCTTCTTCCGCAGCCTTTGCAGCAGCTTCCGCAGCGATTTTCGCAGCTTTCTTATCAGCGTTGCGTTTCGCAGCTTCAGCTTGTTGTTTCTTCAATTCTTCAGCTTGAGCTGGGTCGATCATGACCTTGATTTTGAAGTTTGCAACAACGTCGTTACCGAACAAACGAGCTTTACAGTCGAAGGTACCGAGGTTCTTCGCCGAGCCTTCGATCGTGATCAAACGGCGTTCGACGACGATTCCTTTGGTCTCCAACTCTTTGCTTACGTCTTGAGTGGTGACTGAGCCGAACATTTTACCGTTCTGGCCGACTTTCTTGATGATATCGAGAGTCAAGCCTTCGAGCTTGCCCTTGATCGCAACGGCGCCCGCTTGCTCAGCTTGGATTTTCTTTGAAAGCGCTTTCTGGCGGTCTTTCAAGACGTTTGAGTTCTTACCGTCTGCGACCAACGCGAACTTGCGTGGGAGCAAGAAGTTACGAGCGAAACCTTCCGCTACTTGTACGATCTGACCGATGTTGCCGAGGTTTTTCACCTTCTCAAGCAAAATAACTTTCATAAGGGCTCCTTAAAATTTGAAACTTTCTTTTTTAGTTTTTGGTTAAAATCAAACCAGGTGTCGAACAACCCCAACAACGCGAGCATCCACGGAACGAAGAAGACAACCGCCATCACGAAGAGTGTGCGGAAGAATCCCACGATTTGGAAGTGGTTGAGGAAGCCAAGAGCAACGCCGAATCCTTGGAAGAAATAGAACACTCCGATCGCACGCAAGATCACCAAACCGCCCGTCGTTCCCCATTCTGGAGAGACTTGGTCTCCCCACACAGAAAGCGCCAGGCCCGTAACCACCGCATAGACACCTGCGAGAGGCATCTTGAAGTTGAGCAACGTGCCCTCATCGTACTGATGAGTTTGATCCGGTTGAAGTAAGCGACGACCTTTCAATACCAGGTACATGTTGACCCACAGGACGAAAAATACGCCCATGAAAACATAACCAGGAATTGTGTTGATCACGTCCTGAGCGATTTCCGCGACAGGGCGCGCGAGACCTAAGTCAGCTAAGTCTTGATTGAAGCTTCCTGCTTTTTTGGCCTCTTCCAACCGGACGAGAACTTGCGACACTTCACTGATCACGACTTCTTTGATGGTCGAGTTTTGTGAGGTGACGTAGCTGTAGCCAGTGCCGAACAACGCGGCGAGGAACACGAGACCCGTGATAACCAAAGAGCGGACCGGACGCCATGAGCGCAGGACCGCTTCAGAAATCACCGCAGCAAACAGAGCAAGCAAGGCATAACTTGAAGCGAGTGTGTAATCCAAGAACACGAACTGCCCGAGGAGAATGCACACCACGAAACCAACAGCGACCATTCCATAGCCACGGGCCCTTCCGTACAACACAGTGGCCATCGCCAATGGGAACGGAGTGAACATGGCCATCAAATAGCTTAAGCACAAGACGACACTCGATGCGCCCAAGAGGAGCATGCGTGAGGTAGAGAGCTTAGGTGCCTGAAGGATCTCGGTGGACATTACGACTCCAGCTTAACGAGCGATATCGCCAGATGTGTAGCTGATAAGACCCATAGTACGGCCGCGCTTGATCGCATCGCAGGCACGACGTTGGAATTTAGGAGTCAAACCAGTGATACGTGCTGGAGAAATTTTTCCGAACTCGTTCACCAACCAGCCGTAAGACTTTGGATCTTTCCAGTCTGGAGAAGTTTTCTTTGCTGAGAAGTAGCAAGACTTACGCTTAGAATACATGCGCTTTTCTTTGTCGCCGCCTGCTTCTTCGCCCTCTTCACCTTCAACAGAAGCGTCAGCCGCTTGTGTGTGGTTCGGGTTCTTGTATTTCTTCGCGATGTCGTCCATCTGCGTGTCGTCGCCCAACTTCACGATGATGAAGCGAACAACGTTTTCGTTGATGTGGAGTTTACGCTCGATTTCGTGGTTCACAGTGCCGGCCGACTTGTACATGAAGTAGAAGAAGTTGCCTTTACGGAGACCAGACTCGAGGGGCTGAGCGAAAGACTTCACTCCCCACGTGTCGTTCACGAGGACTTCTCCTCCGAACTCTTTGATGGTTTCAATGACAAGATTTTTAGCGGCCGTGATGGCCTCTTCATTGGCGTCGGGTTTCACGACGAGCGCCGTTTCGTAGATCATGGTTCCTCCTGGGATATAATTATGCCCATGGTCTCAATTGCCATGAGCGGGGATAACCGAATAAATGTTCGGGGAATTTAGCGCGGCCATGGGGCGAAGTCCATGCTTTCAAGCATTTGACTTCGCGCACAATGGGTACGTTTTAGAATTTCAGAGAGTTACCTTACGATTCGTGGCTATAAATCTCGTGCTGCTCGATATGATAGCTGTTATCAGCACGGATCAAGAGCGTCTTCTGATAGGTCTCTTCCATCATATCGATCATGCCAAATTCTTCACTCGAGAGACGCGCGCAGACTTCCGGGTGCGCGAAAATCGTCACCTTGGTGGCCTTGGTGCGCTTGAGCGTCTTACTGACTTCACGAATGATCTCGTAGCTCACGGTCTCCACGCTTTTCACTCGGCCCACGCCTTCGCAGTATGGGCAGTGCTCGCACATGGTGCGAATCAGAGTGTCGCGCGTGCGCTTGCGAGTCATCTCCACGAGCCCCAAGCCGGAGATCGGGAGTACGTTGGTTTTTGAGCGATCTTTTTTGAGAGCTTCGAGCAGAGACTGATAAACCGAATGGCGGTTCTCTTCTTTCTCCATATCGATGAAGTCGATGATGATAATGCCGCCGCAGTTCCGCACGCGCAGCTGGTAAGCGATTTCTTTCACCGCTTCGAGGTTGGTTTTTAGAATGGTGTCTTCGAGCGTTTTTTTGCCGACGAACTTGCCGGTGTTCACATCGATAGAAACCAAAGCCTCTGTCTGATCGATATTGATGGAGCCGCCTGACTTCAAGAACACTTGATTCGACAGCGCACGCTCAATCTCGAGATCAATGCCGAACTGTTCAAACACCGGCAGCTCGCCGTCGTGTTGCTTGAGTTTGGCTTTGAGATTCGGCAAATAACCTTTGGTGAATTTCTCCACCTGTCGCATGACATTTTTTGAATCCACGACGATCTGATCAACGTCTTCGTCCGTAATATCGCGAAGGGCCCGTTGGACAAAAGTGAGGTCCATGTGAAGCTCGCAGGGCGCTTTGGCCTTCTCGAGTTTCTTCTGGGTGTCCTTCCAGATCTTGACCAGCATGTTGTAGTCGTTCTTGAGAATCTTGTAGCTCTGCCCTTCCGCCACTGTGCGCGCGATGATGCCGCAGCCTTCTGGGCGAATGCTGTCCAGTACGTCTTTGAGACGCTTGCGCTCTTCTTCGCTTTCAATGCGACGTGAGACACCGGTGTGCTCAATGAAGGGCATGTAGACGATATGGCGGCCAGCAAGCGTGATGTGGCGAGTGACCCGCGGGCCCTTGGTTGAAATCGGCTCTTTGGCGATTTGCACGACGATCTCGTCGCCTTCTTTCAGGAAGTCTTGGATTTTCACATCCGGACGAAACTTCATATCCACAGTTTCTGTGAGAGACGAGAGTTCATCGGGAATGACTTCGCCCATGCGCCGAGAGGCCGGAGGCTCACCCGTTTGCGCTTTCTCCATCGCCGCTCGCTGCTCTTCCAGCGTGGGAATGTAGGCATCGTCTACATAGAGGAAAGCCGCGCGCTCTTGACCGATATCAATGAAAGCGGACTGCATGCCCGGGAGGACGCGCAGGACTTTTCCGAGATAAATGTCTCCGACGGTGGCTTTTTGATGGTGGTGCGAGTGTCGCTCCACCAGAAAGTCCAGGATCTCACCATTCTCAATGAGCGCAATACGGCACTCATTGTGAGTCTGATTGATCACAAGTTCCTTGGCCATGAATGTCCTAATCGTAAAAACTTTAAAAACTAAAAATCGGTAAAAACCGTAAATTACAACCAGGATACCGTTTCTGGTGCGGCGAGAAAAGGCGCGGCAAATTAGACCGGAGCGGCGTGGTCGGTTTCAGCAACGTATGAGAGGAGAACGGAGAGGCTTGAGGGGATTTGCTTCTGAGATTTGAGCGCCGACTGAGGCGTACGTTCAAGTACGCCGCAAGGAGAAGCGAGGGTCTCAGGAGCATAAGCCCCCAAGACCCGACGTTCCAAATTAAATCATGATTCCGGCGATGGCGGCAGTCATGAGGCACGCGAGCGTCCCCGCGATGAGGGAGCGAATACCAAGTGCAACAATCGTCGGCCGTTTCTCTGGTGCTAACGTTCCAATGCCACCGACTTGAATGGCGATCGAACTGAAGTTCGAGAAACCGCACAAAGCGTAAGTTGAAATGATGACTGAACGCTGGCTGATATTTGGGATCTGCTCTTTGAGATCGAGGTAAGCCACGAACTCGTTGATCATCAATTTCTTACCCAGGAAATTGCCGACGATGAGGCAATCCTCCCAAGGGCAACCCAAGAGCCAAGCGACGGGTGCGAAGACGTAGCCCATGATCATCTCGAAAGAAATGTTGGGGAAACCGACGAAGCTGCCGCCCCATCCTAGGATCCCGTTCAGCATCGCAATCAAGGCGATGAACGCGAGCAACATCGCCGCTACGTTGAGCGCGAGGCTTAGGCCTTCAGACGCGCCGGTGGCGGCCGCATCGATCACGTTCGTGGCGGTTTTAGGGAGTTCGATTTTAACCACACCAGCGGTGGTCGATTCTTCGACTTCCGGAATCATCAACTTTGCGCACACCAAGGCCGCCGGGGCCGACATCACTGATGCGGCCAGCAAGTGACCCGCATCGATGCCAAAGCCAACGAAAGCAGCAAGAACGCCGCCAGCGATGGTCGCCATGCCGCCAGTCATAAGACACATGATTTCTGAACGAGTCATGGTCTTCACGTAAGGCTTAATAACGAGTGGGGCTTCTGTCTGACCTACGAAAATATTCGCAGCAGCAGCGAGGGATTCGGCACCTGAGGTCTTCATGACTTTCATCATGACGCGAGCCACGACTTCTACGACTTTTTGCATGATCCCGACGTGGTAAAGCACGCTCATCAGAGCGCTCATGAAAATGATGGTCGGGAGAACCATGGTGACAAAAATGAAGCCCACGGTTTGAGGAAGTGCGAGGTTGCCGAAGAGGAACTTCGAACCTTCGAGGGTGTAGTTGAGTACCGCAGAGAAAGCCTGGCCCGCACCATCAAACACCGCGCGGCCGGCCGCTGTTTTGAGAATGAGAAGACCGAAAACGAGCTGGAGCGCGATACCACTCAGAACTGTGCGCCACTGAATCCGTGAGCGGTTATCACTGAGGCCATAAGCGACAAAAATAAGCACAACGAGACCAAAGGCGGAAATCATACGTTCCATAAGCCTGCCTAATGCAAAGGTTAATGAGGTGTTATTTTTGGATAACCTGCATCAACGGCTAATGGCAAGCAAATCAGGCGGGAATTAAAAATTCGTACTCCACAGATTCGATGAGAAGACAGTTCTTACATTGGATGAGTCTGCGATGTGAGTGAAATGCCAATCTTCCCTGGCCTGTGTGGAAAACTCTGGGGTCACTTTGGGACTGTATGTGGTGAGGTCTTCTTGCGTTTTTTGAGCGTGGCCTAAGGCAACGATAATAACGCCGCCGATGATTCCGATGGCCGCGCCCGTCCAGATATTTGAAACATGCTTCGAAGGCTTGTCGTAGAAAGATAGAGTCGAGAGCCCAAGAACCGCTCCGACGACACCACCGCCGGCCACCATCAGAAGATCGTTGCGCGTACTCTCTACGATATCCTCATTGCTATTCGCGTCCTGCGCCCAAGCGCTGTGAGGGAGTACGAATGCGAGAGTGAGAAGGAGCGAACAAGCGAATTTCATGAAGGTATCCAGTCAAAAAAGTTTGTTTCCAGGTAAGGGGCCTTATAAGTATCATAAGTAGCCCATTTCATGATGGCAACTAACGCTTTGCGCGATTTCAAGGAAGAATCATGGCGGTCACGCCCCCCTTCAACATGTACCAGCTGCTCGACGCCAAAAAGCGTGGAGAGAAACTTCCTACTGAAGCGATCAAGTGGATGATCGCGGAATACACCGCTCAACGCATCCCCGACTACCAACTCTCAGCGATGCTTATGGCGATCTCTCTCAAAGGTATGGATGCCATTGAAACAGCGGCGCTGACTGATGCCATGCTGTTCTCTGGTCGTCATTTAGAATTCAATGATCGTCGTGTGGTCGATAAGCACTCCACGGGCGGCATCGGCGACAAGGCTTCATTCGTGCTCGCCCCGATCGCGGCGTGCCTCGGTGTAAAAGTTCCCATGATCGCGGGCCGTGGCTTGGGCCACACCGGCGGCACGGTGGATAAGATCGAATGCATTCCCGGATTTCGCACGGACCTTCCGCTCGAAACGTTCTCGAAGCAGTTGATGGAGAAGGGCCTGGTGCTCATCGGCCAGACGCCCGAGATCGCACCGGCCGATCGCATGATCTACGCCCTTCGCGATGTCACCGCGACCATCGATTGCATTCCGCTGATCACGGCCTCCATCATGAGTAAAAAACTCGCGGAAGGCGCCGAGGGCATCGTGTTTGATATCAAGCACGGCTCGGGTGCGTTCATGCGCGAGAAAAAAGATGCGCGCGCGCTGGCGAAGAGTCTGCTCACCACGGGCAAACGCTTCAAGCGCCGCGGAGTCGCGCTCTTGACCGACATGGGTCAGCCGTTGGGTAATGAAGTAGGCCACGTCTTAGAAATCCAAGAATCCGTTCGCACGCTCGCTGGCGTTGGCCCGAAAGACCTCACGGATCTATCGGTAGAACTCGCCGCTCACATGGCGGTGCTCGCTGGGACGGTGAAGAGCTTGCCGGAGGCACGCAAGAAGGCACTCGCGACCTTGAAAGATGGCAGCGCTCTGGCAAAGTTTGCGGACCTGTTGAACTGGCAGGGTGGCGACGCCACGATTGCTTACAATCTTGCGAAGCTGCCGGTCGCGCCAGTGAAAACAGTTATCAAAGCGCCGAAGAATGGTTGGGTGAAAAGTTTTGCCAATGATCAAGTAGGATACCTTCTCATCGAACTCGGTGGCGGTCGCAAAACAAAAGAAGATAAGCTCGATCTCTCTGTGGGTTTCACCTTCCACGTGAAAGTCGGCAGCAAAGTTAAAAAAGGTGATGCCCTTATGACCATTCATCACCACGCCCATCAGCAAAGTGTGGCCGATCATATTAGCCAAAGTTTTTTAAACAGTGTAGTGCGTTTTAGCAGCTCACTAGTTAAGCCCGTGCGTCTCATCACTGAAGTCGTGCGCGCCTAAGGAGTCCTTGTGTACACAAAAATTGAAGAAGCAACGAAGTATCTCAAATCAAAAGTTGCGATCACTCCCGAGGTGGGCATTGTGCTCGGCTCGGGCCTGGGGATCTACGTCGATCAAATTGAAGAGCGCGTGACCATTCCCTACACCGATATCCCCCACTTCCATCGCACCACCGTTGAAGGTCATGATGGCCGTTTGATTTTTGGTAAAGTGCGCGGCAAAAGTGTTGTCGCCATGTCCGGTCGACTGCACGCCTACGAAGGCTACCCCATGGAAGACGTGGTGCTCGCCGTCCGCGTGATGGCGCTCCTGGGCGTGAAAACACTTTTCGTCACCAACGCTTCCGGCGGCATCAATAAAGATTTCCATCCTGGCGACTTGGTCATGATCGAAGACCACATTAATTTGTCGGGTCGCAATCCTTTGGTGGGTCCGAACCTCGCCGAGCTCGGCCCGCGCTTTCCAGACATGTCGGAGGCGTACCCGAAGAACCTACGCGAACTCGTAAAAAGCAGCGCGGCCAAGCATGGCATTACCATGAAAAGCGGCGTCTATTGCTGGCTCCTAGGTCCGACCTACGAAACACCGGCCGAAATCCGCATGCTCTCTAAGCTTGGCGGTGATATGGTCGGCATGAGCACGGTCCCGGAGGTTATCGCAGCGGCGCACTTGGGTATTCGCGTGGCGGGCGTGGCCTGCATCACTAACTACGCGGCGGGACTGAAGCCGGAGAAGCTCAACCATGCCGACGTGAAGCACGTGGCGCAAAAAGCCATGGCGGGTTTTGCCATGGTGTTGACTGAAACCATCGGCAGCCTAGAATAGAGAGACTCAATGGATTTGCGTAAAAAGGCTTTCGAAGCCGCACAACACTCCCACTCCCCTTACTCACTTGCCAAAGTGGGCAGCGCCATCGTGACTGAAGACGGCACTGTGTACGGCGGCTGCAACATCGAGAACTCGAGCTTCGGCGGCACCGTGTGCGCTGAGCGTGTGGCGATCTGGAAGGCCATCTCCGAGGGCCACAAGCACATCAAACGGATCTACGTCTACACCGACGCCGGCTGGCCCCCCTGTGGCATGTGCCGCCAGGTGATGGCGGAGTTCGCTGCCCCTGATTTAGAAATCGTCATCGGCGACAAGGCCGGCAAAGAACAAGTCTGGAAATTTAAGGACATCATGCCCATGGCGTTTACGCCTGAGCACTTGATCAAAAAATAACCCGCACCGAATGGTGCATACGGAGCACGAACCGAATGGTTCGCGTGAGAACATGAGTGACCAATCCCCCGAAGCTCTTCTGCGTTCCCTTAAATTTTGCGTGATCGATCTCGAAACCACCGGCGGCAGCGCGGAGAAGGATCAGATTTTTGAGATCGGCATGACCAAGATCGAAAATCTCACCGTCGGCGAAGAGCGCAGTTTCATGGTGAACCCCGAACGCGACATTCCCGAATTCGTGCAGCGCCTGACCGGTGTGAAGCAGAAAGACGTAGAAGGTTCGCCGACGTTCAAAGAGATCGCTGACGAAGTACGCCAGTTTGCCGGCGACTCGATCCTCGTCGCGCACAACACGTCCTTCGACATTCCTTTCCTCAACGCGAAACTCCTCGAGTCAGGCCGACCGGTGCTGGAGAACAAAGTACTCTGCACCAACGTCATGACCAAGTACATGATCCCCGAGATCGTGAACTCGAACCTCGAATACATGGGCAAGATCTTTGGCCTCGGAGAGCAGAAGGCCCACCGGGCGATTGAAGATGCGCGCATGACGTCGCGGCTCTTGCTGAAGTACCTGGCGATCTTTCAGCAGAAAGACATCCGGAAAGTAAACCAGCTCTACTATCCGCGCAACCGCTTCGAGCTCGATCGCCGCCACTTCGATGTACTGGATAAAAAAGTCGCGGACGTCGCCGAACTGCTTAAGAACGAAACTCGTCCCGTGCTGATGACCGTGAAGGGCGAGCAGGGCGTGATCCTCTCACTTCTCCCGGTAGAAAATCCGGCGAAGGAATGGAGTGAGCTCTCGAAGTTTCTCGAGGGGCTGCAGTGGCAGTTGATCACGGTGCGCTTGATCGGCCCGCACATCGAAGGGCTCATGCACTTCAACTCCCACTACCTCAAGATTCCAGAGGCCACCCGACTCCAGACACTCCATTATTTGCAAAACCTCGCGGGTACCGTTCCACCCATGGAATCGTCGCCGCTGGAGCAAGACGAGTTTCTGGTCGTGCCGCACTTGATCCAGGGCCAGCTGATCGTCTACTCCCTCATGGCGCTCTCGCCGTTCTCGCAGCTCATTTTTAAGTTTCCCGCGCACCGGAAGAAAGTGGTGCAGTTCCTCCAAGGCCAGATCACCCGCTTCGACACCAACAAAGGTAAGCGTCGCCATCAGTTGCTCAATGAGGTGCGGCCGTTGATCGAATCGCACCTCGCGCGCCTCAAGGACTCCGGTGACGAGTGCCACCTCTTCTTGTCTGGAAAAGAGTTTAAGAAAGAACAGAAGAACTTCTTTGGTCGCATCGAACTGCTGGTGAAAAAGCACCCTGATACGTTTGAGTTTCCTTCGAAGTATTTCTAGATCAACACGTTTTGATGGCCGAAGAGCAAGGAGCCGTCGTCCGCGACGTCGAGCTGGAGCCGCTCTTGCTGGAGAAGATACTGCAGCAGCTTAGAACTCAGGCCCTGCTTCGGTGAGACCACCGGATTCAAGATGATGCGGAAGCGATCGGCGTCTTCCTCGACCAACGCCTCAAGCAATAATCCCTTACTCGACCGGCGCTCAAGCAACTTCAAATGGTGGAACGCCGTCATCATCTCCCCGAGCACGAGGTACGCCATCATGGTCGCCGTCGGTGCGTGGAGCGGGTACGCGAAAGGATGCTTCTGACGGTGCGTGATGCTGACCCGCAGTTCGCTCTCCACCATGCGAAAGCGTTGGAGATGGAGGGCCTGCTCGAAGCAGCGACGCAGAAGATCTTTTTCCAGCACCACGCCTTCCTGCGGCTTGAGACGAGAGAATCCTAGGAACGTCTCCACCAACTGCTTACAGCGAAGCGCTCCCTGCTTCATCTCTTGCAACTGACTCCTCTCCTCAGCGTCCCAGTGCTCATCCATGGTGATGAGTTCGAGAGCGGCCAAGAGACCTGCGATCGGGTTATTGAGTTCGTGCGCGATCGAGCTGGTGATGATCCCGAGGTCCTGGCTGCCCGAGGCACCGGCCACTGAAATTCCTTGGGGCTTCTCTGGGAAGAACGTGAAAAGCACGCGCTGGCCGTGCGCACCTGCGAGAGTCGCCCGTCGCACGGTCCAGTTCTGGTCTTTAGTTTGTACCTGATCGAACTCTTGCAGTTTCCCCACGTGCGAAGGCGCAAGATTCATCTTCACGAAGGCCGTGTTGTGCTGGAGAACTTCCCCTTTCTCGCCGAGGAACAGCAGGGGAAACGGAAGTGACTGGAAGGCTTCTTGGACAATGTGTCCCGGCTTCACGTCGGCTTCACTGGTTTCCCATTGGTGCACCAAGCGGCGCATGGAGCTCGCCACGAGAGCAGCACTGCAGATGCCGAGCGCTCCGGGATCCATGCCGAGTTGCTCGAGAAAAACGGGAGCCCCCCTCAGCGTTCCGAGATAGAAGAGATCGCCTTTGATCTCTTCGCGGGCCTCACTTCTAAGGATCAACCGCCAATTCTTCTTGCGATCTAAGCGACGCGAAAGCAGCTCGAGATTTTGTGTCAGCGTTTCGGGCCCGGGCACTCCGACCATGGCTTCTTGCAGCTCGAGAAAGCGCGCGAAATTTTCAAGGTAGACGGTGTGCGACGCCTCGTCCGTGGCGAGTTCTTTAAGTGCGGCACGGAGCTGTCGCTCAAACACGCGCAGGTAGCGCGAAGCGAGCTTCCGTGAGGCCTCGCCTTCCCGTGCCAGAGCACGAGAAAGAAAGCCGGCGACCACGGCGTGGAACGGGCCTTCGCCTTCGCGCGCCTCAACGACGGCTTCGACCTGTGCTTCGATTTCTTGCGGGTCTGCGGAGTTGAGTAAGTCTTGATGGAGGGGCCGTACCAGCACACTCACGCCGGCCGGCTTTTTCCCGGCCTGCAATCTTGCCGGGGCCGGTAGCCAGATGGGAATGAATCCCGTCGTCGTCGTGCCCCACTCCGCGACCTGCGCTCCACGCAGCGGCCTGATCCACTCATCCAACGTCTGACGAACGTCTTGCGGATGTTGCGAGTCGATCACAAACATCAAACGGTGGGCCTGGTTCTGGAGCAGCAAGCGTGGGTTCATGGAAATTGTTTTTTCGTCTCTTCGATCAGCGAATAGCCGTTCACGTAATGGCCGTGGATCTTCACGCCCCAGTGTAGGTGAGGTCCGCTCGAGCGGCCCGTGTTCCCAGAAAGGGCAACGATGTCACCCGCATTCACGATCTGCCCCGCCTGTGTCTTCACTTCGGAGAGGTGGCCGTAGACGGTGAAGATGTCCATGCCGTGATCGATGATGACGGTACCACCGGTATAAAACAGATCGCCCGCAAAGAGGACTCGTCCGCGATTGACTGCCGGAATCGGCACTCCCACGGCAGCGCGGTAGTCGGTGCCGAGATGCTGGCTCTTGTGAGCGTTGTTGTACACCCGACGATTGCCATAGATGCTGGTGATGTACGAGTCCAAGGGCGCCTTGAACGCCTGGTTAAAGTACGGCACAGCCGCGGACTGCGTATAAAGACCCGCGAGCATGCGCTGTTCTTTTTGCGCGCGCTTGAGGTCTTTCTTCGACAGCTTCACAGTTCTGTAATCCACTTTAAGTTTCTCTTCTTTGTACTTGAAAGGCTTCACGATGAAGTTGACGACGGGAATCTCTTTTTTGTCTTTCAACATGAGACGACAACTGTACGGCTTCGTGTCTGAGAAGTAGGTCTCAGCGATGTAGGCAAAGCGGCGACCGGCGCCCAGCGGTGCGTGCTTGAGTCGTTGGTCTTTGCACCAGAGCTCCGCATCTTCTTGACCGGCTTCCACCGAGAAACTCACCCAGCGGACAAATCCAGGCTGGGTTTCGACGGTGACCACTTCGTTCAATGGCGGCGGCGTGACCACCGGCCCGGATTTCTTTTCAGACGCACAGGCCTGGAATGAGACGAGAAGAAGGAGAAGGAATTTCATGTGCGATCCTTTTTTTGCGCCAAGCCTTTGCCGTCGTGGAACGCGACCATGACACTTGCGCCACTGGGAAGCTGGTCCCAGGATTTCTGAGAACTCACGATGCCCTCAGGGCCCTCGATGATCCCGTAGCCGCGGGCCAGCACGGCCCGTGGATTCATGGAGTCCACCTGCGCCTGCGCGCGCTCGAGGCGATTTTTTAAACTCTGAAGCGTTTCTTTTAAACTAGTTTCGAGGCGACGAAAGAGATCGTCGACTTCAAGGCCATACTCATTGAGCGGTAGGTAGCGATGGGCCTTCAAGACGGGATTCATCGTCTCGAGACGGGCCCGCTGCTCTTGTAAGCGCGAGAGCAGAATTCCAATCAACTGCCGTGGATGGTAGCGTGTCAGGAGATTCTGCAGCTCCGCCTGTTGGTGGCGCAAGTGCGAGAGCAAGCGACGATGGGCCTCTTGGATGCGACGGAGCACTTCTGTTTGCGGCTGAGTGAGCACTTCGGCTGCGGCGGTGGGAGTTTCGCATCTCACGTCGGCCACATAGTCACTCAGGGTCCAGTCCACTTCGTGTCCCACGGCGCTGATGAGTGGAATCGGGCACTCGGCCATGCGACGAATGAGCTGTTCGTCGTTGAAGCACCAGAGATCTTCTGGGCTGCCGCCCCCACGGGCGAAGACGACGACATCGAAGTTCCCGGCGCGCACAACTTTTTCGAGCGCTTTGATGAGCGAAGCCGGAGCCTTCTCACCTTGCACCAAGGCCGGAACGAGGACGATCTCGAAGCCCAATCCACGCCGGGAATAGACGTTCAAGAAGTCGTGCAGTGCCGCTCCTCCAGGGGCCGTGATCAGTGCGACCCGCTTGGGGAAGGCCGGCAGAGGACGTTTTTTTTCTGCGTCGAAGAGCCCTTCGCCTTGCAGTTTTTTCTTCAGCGCCTCAAAGCGAAGTTTCCACAGGCCTTCGCCGGCGGGCATGACACGCTTGGCGAGAATCTGAAACGAACCGCGCTTTTGATAAACCGAAAGCGGCCCGTACACCAGGACACGATCCCCTTCTTTGATGTTCTTGAATCCCGGGTGGCGCAGGAGGTCCTGACGAAAAAACGCGCAGGAAATCGACGCATCTTCATCCATCAAATTAAAATAGCAGTGACCGCTGTGGGCATGGGAAATGCCACTGATCTCCCCTTCCACCATCACTTCATTGAAAGTATCTTCCAACGTGTGCTTGATGTGGGCCACGAGCTCAGAGACGCTCGCGGCCTTTTGGCCGGGGGCCAACATTTAGAGACGCGCCTTTGGAGTCAGGAAACGCAGCCCTTTAAGAAGAGAAGCTGCTTGTTGGACCTGGTAATCCTCGGATGCTTTGTAGACCCGGAAGATGTCGTCGTCTTCGTTTTCTTTCTTCGGATTCTTGGCCTCTTTAGTGCGTCTTTCGATCACCTCATTGCGTTTCACGCGGTCGAGGCGCTCCATCTCTTCACGGGCCTTCTTTTCTTCCGGTGTTTCAACGGTCGCGGCCAGGTGATTGCGCAGGTCGCGTTCACGAACATTTCGATCGATGCGCTTGGCGCGCTCGAAAGCCACAGGATCGAGGTCCTCGATGGTGATGTCCGGTGCGATGCCAACGCCTTGAATGCGACGGCCCTTGGGTGTGAGATACTGCGCGATGGTGAGCTTCACTCCGGTGCCGCCGTCCAGTTGCGCGACTGTTTGCACGGAGCCCTTCCCGAACGATTGCTGGCCGACCACGGGACCGCGCTGGTGATCTTGGATTGCTCCTGCGACGATCTCTGAAGCAGACGCTGATGAGCCGTTGATCAAAACCGCAAGTGGAGTTTCGAGATCTTTGAAGCCTTGTTTTTTAACGTAGCGGATATCCTTGTTCTGCGGGTCACGGGCTTCCGTCGACACCACGATTCCCTCTTTCAAGAAAATCGAGGAGACGTCCACGGCCTGGTCCAACAGACCACCTGGGTTCGAGCGTAGGTCGAGAACGATGCCGGCCAAACCTTCTTTGCCCGCTTCTTTCTTCAGCTTCGCCAGCGACTCTTCGACAGCTTGTGCGGCACGCTTCTGGAACTGCGTGAGACGAATGTAGGCCACGTTCCCCTGGATCATCTCTGCTTTGACGGGATTCACTTTGATGATCTCGCGCTTGAGCTTGAACACCTTCAAGCCGTCGACCCCTTCGCGGCTCACGCCGAGCTGGATGGACTCACCGTTCTTTCCACGCATGCGCTCGATGGCCTGGTCGAGATTGAGACCAAGGATCGATTCACTGTTGATCTCCACGATGCGGTCGCGGGGTCGGATGCCGGCACGAAACGCCGGGCTGTCTTCGATGGGCGTGATCACAACGATCGCACCGTCGCGCATGGTGACTTCTAGTCCCAGGCCACCGAACTCACCGGCGGTGTCGTTCTGCATTTTCTGGAAGTAGTCCTTGTTCAGAAAGGAGGTGTGGGGATCGAGCGTCTCCATCATGCCTTTGAGCGCGCCTTCAATGAGCTTCTCCGTATCGACCGGACGGTAGTACTGGTTCTCGATGAGGTAGAGGACTTTGTTAAACAGCTCGAGCTGCTCGAAGCGCGAGCGATGGGCCGCCGTGCTGGGCTTGGCTTTTTCTTCGGCGGCGTGAAGTGAAGTGGTGAGAAGGACGGTGAGAATGAAGAGGCGAAGTGACATGAGGAACTCCCGATACGGTGTCCTCAGATTTTACTCGTGGCCCTCTGATCCATCCAGTGAATTGTCTTTTGTGCGACGTTCTTTTTACGAACTTCGAAGTAGAGTGATTCGGCGCTCGAATCCGTGTGACCGAGTGTATCACCCGCCTTCACCGTCGCATTCTTCTCCAGACTCGATGTGAAGCGTCCAAGCATCACACTGCGGATGTCGTCACCGTGGTCGATCATGAGGACCTTGCCGTAAGACGCCAGATCCCCGTTGTAGATCACGCGACCCGCGCGCGGAGCATGCAAGGGCTGTAGTTTACCAAATTTATACGTCACACCCTTCTCTGAGGGAACCACTTCGGCCCAGCTCTGCAACGGAGAGCCGAACTTGAGATCGTTGGGGATGTTGAGACCCAACGACTCTTCTTTTCGCACAGTTTTAATCCGCGTGGTGATCTTTTGTTTTTGCAGATCTGTTTCAAGGCGCTGGCGCTCATCGAGCTTCGCTAAGTAGACCTCGGTCATCTGCTTCTTCTTTGTATCGAGGTCTGCGCTGAGCTTCAGGAGTTCTTGCTCGTCCCGGCGGAGTAGATCGAGGCGCTCTTGAAACTCTCCGACGATTTTTTCCAGCGCCTGAGCTTCTTGGAGTGCCGCTTGGGCCTTCGCACGATTTTCGATGGTGAGCGCGTGGTAGGCCGCATCCGGAACAACTTCGTCTTCGACGAGCGAGAGAGCGTGCGAGCGCAGAATCGCCGCCATCTCCTGCTCCCGCTTAGTCGCATCAGCACGAACACTCGCGAGACGTTGCTGATAGGTCGTGACATCCGTTTCGAGCAAGCGGATTTTTTCGACGGCCGTGATGTACTTATCGTTATGTTGACCGAGTGTTTTCTCGAGCGCGTTCAAGCGTGCGCCGATCTGCATGATGGCGCCGCGACTCTTCGCGAGCTGGCCAGGCGTCGCGGCGTTTGCGATCGAGATGCCGAGGAAGACGATAAAAAACAGAATTGCAAAAAAAGGATGAGATTCAAGGAGACGACGAGAAAGACCCGAGGCGTACGATAAGTACGTCGCAGGGGCTGACGAGGTTGTCGACGCCGAAGATCGCGTTTTTTTCAATTCTGAGAGCGCCATTTGACCTCTCGCATAGTCGCCGCCCACGGGATGGAGAAGCAAGCCACGCACAAAGCAAGCCCGATGATGTCGGGCCCTTGCAGAACGATCGAGCTGAGAACGGCGACGAGGGCCAAGGCCGCAAGGCCCGTGGCGGTGGTCTTCGCCCTAACGAGCGTGCGGCGCTGGTAGCGTTCGACGATCCAAGCGCGGCGGCTGAAGTGTGGAAAGCAGAGTGCGAACGCCAGCGCCCAGATGAACGCGGCTGGAACCAACGCTCCCGCGTAGCCGAAGCGCGCGAGGTAGCGGAACAAGGGATGAGTTTGAAAGAGGCCGCCGACTTTCGGTGTGCGCACGCCAGAGGTTGTCACGTGCTCAGAACCGTAGCTCTGCTCAAGACCGGTCAAGAGCGTTTGGCCTTCGGTCATCATCTTGGCGTTCTTCAAGATCACGCGGACACCGAAAGATGCCACGTCCGAACTCTTCGTTGTGTAGCCCGCACCCATCTGGGCGATCAAGCGACCCAGCACTCCACCGGTTTCAGCGGGATTGAGCATTTGCACTTCGGCGACTTCGGGACGATTGCGTATTTCTTCCATCACGTCAGCCTGGGCGACGGTGTTATCGAACAAAGCGGTGAAGTACGGGCGTGCCCATGCATCAGGAGCAAGAGCGGTCAGCCCTGCATCCACCGTCGGACGAAACGCGCAGACGATGGCGAGCGTAAGAGACGCCAGCAAAAAGAAGGCTCCGCGACCCTTCAAATCCCACAGCGTGGCGAAAAATTCTTTTAGATAAAACATGCTTGCCCCGCGTACATCAGGCGGCCGGCATCGAGATGCGCAACCTTACCTGGGAACTGCTTCACCATCTCGCGATTGTGAGTAGCCCACACGATGGTGAGACCTTTGCGTTGGTTGTAGTGATTGAGAAGTTCGAAAAGGCGGAAGCTGGCGTCGCGATCGAGCGCCGACGTCGGCTCATCGGCCAGGAGTGCATCCGGTTTCGCCAAGAGGGCGCGAACCATGGCGACCTTACTCTTGAGGCCACCGTTACACTGTTCGATTTTCGTGCCGAGGTGATCATAAATGCCAAGCACGCGAGAGAGTTCGAGGAGTTCTTTGTGAAACTGTTCGCGCGAATCGTACAAGCGAGCGTCGTAGCTCACCCACATGTTCTGCTCGCAGGTTTTCTCGTTCCACAGACGCAGGTCTTGAAAAACACTCGCGACAAAAAAACGGGAGTCGTCTTGCAGGCGCTGAATCTTTCCAGAAGTCGGTTCAACCAAACCGGCCATCATGTTCAAGAGCGTCGATTTTCCCGCGCCACTGGCGCCGGTGACGAAAAGAATATCTTTGGGAAGGACGCTCAACTGCACTGAGCGAAGAGCTTTCACTTTGCCGAAATCAACGGTGACTTGGTCGAAGTGGAAAACCGGGCGAACCTTAGGAACGGCCGGCGATGATGTGGCGTAACGCTGGGTGTACATCCGTGCAACCTCGGCGGAAAAGTAATGAGTGCGCCATCTTAGCGCGCTCCTCTATATTGTATCGGGCGGGCGCCCACGACGGCAAGTGTCCTTTGGTCAGGGAAAAACCTGCCTAACTCGCTCAGGAAACCACGCCTTCTTGCTTGAGGATCTCCCACGCACTTTCAGAGCAGTAGACGTTCGGGACGAAGTTAAACTTGTTCTGAAGGGTCCCGATGACCGAGTTCTCCATGTCTCCTAAAAGGCGGACTTCCCCATTATCCATGAGGATCTTCGCCGGGTCCCGTTCCAAGAGGAGGTTCTGCGTGGTTTTGCTCTTCACCAGCTTCTTGCGGGACTTCACGAACATAATGTGTTTTTTCGGGAAATCTTCCAGGACCCAGTCTTTCTCCGTGCCCTTCTTCTTCAGCACGTCTTTGATTTCTTGCAGCTTCTCCTGGGCCTTGCGCAGGATCTTTTCGTTGCCGGTGTCGTCGTCTTGATCCAGCAAGCGCTGCTTGAATTCATCGCAACGAACGGTCTTGGGCGCGATCTCAAACAACAGGCGATGGGCCATGTCTTTCATGCGCGGGTACCGATCCAGGTCACCGGAGTGATACTGCGTGTGAACCATGTTCATGAAGTACTGATCGTTGAAGCTGTAGAACTTCACCGGGTCATTGGCCACCATGTCCATGAGCTGTGAGTAGGTGTGTACTTTTCCTTTCTCAAGGAGGTGGAACATCATCTCCTCGGCCATGGCATCGAAGCGCGCACCGCGGGCACTGCGGATCACTTGGGAGTACCACGCGTAGCGGGCCATCAAGAAGTCTTCCACCGCGTGGAGTGCATTGTGGTTGATCGCCATGATGTCGTGCTCGCCCACTTTCACAGAACGGAAGTGGTTCAAGAGATAGTCGCGGTCGTAGGTGCCGTAGTGAATGCCCGAGTAGTGCGCGTCTCGCAGAAGGTAATCCATGCGATCGCAATCGATCTCCGAGTGAAGAATCTGATTGGCGAGCACGCTCTTATCAACGCCCTTCACCAAGTCCGAGATACGTTGCGGATCGATGCCGCTCTTTTTCAAGAGCTGCGTGATGCCACCGTCGTAGTCAGTGTTCTTGATGATGTAGGAGCCCAGGTGCTCATGGTCATCCGCAAGGCCCTTGCTGTTTTTCGCGTTGGTGGTCTCACCGTAACGGATGTAGGCCATCTCGGTGGTGTGAGAAAAAGGAAAGGTGCCGAGGTCATGGAGCAACGCTGCCAGACGCACGCTTTGATTGTAGGTCTTGGCATCGCTCTTCACGGAATCGTCGTAGAGATGGCGATCGGCCACGGCACGGCCCATGGTCTTCAAGATCATGTGCGAGTTATGCATCACTCCAATGGAGTGACCGAAGCGCGAGTGCTCCGCGCCGGGAAAAGTATAGAACGTGAAGCCGAGTTGCCGGATCCAACGCAGACGCTGGTAGAACGGCGTGTGGATGATGTCCCACTCGAGATTGGTGAGGGAGACGTGTCCGTAGAGGACGTCGTAGAAAACGCGGTGCTTGGGGATTGTTTGCTTAACTTCCATGTTTCTCTCGCAGAAATGAAAAAGGGGCCAAACCATGGCCCCTTTTCAAAAAATCTTTTTGGTCTACTGAAGAGTCTTCGCTTGGCGCTTACCTTTGCGAGCTTTCTTAAGCTTGTCCATCGCGTACTCGATCATCATGCCCGCTTCACGGCGCAAGCCGTTGTCGTGAATGAAGCGGTAGAAGTTCTCGATGTCCGCGTTGTTGGCGCGGAAGTTCTTTAGGGTCATGACTTCAGGAACGGCCGCGGCTGCCGCTGGTCCTGCTGGGGTCGTTGCTTTGTCTTCTGTGGTGGCCTTAGTCATACGAGCTCCTTGAGGCGAAATAATACTTTTTTAGGGTCAGTTATACTAGGCTTCTTTGCTCTCGATCATTCCGTAACTGTGCAGCTTGTTATACAAGGTTTTCACAGTGATACCGAGTGACTTCGCAGCGCGTGTTTTGTTACCGCCCAAGTGGTCAAGGGTCGCCAAAATATGTGTTTTCTCGAGGTCGTGGAGGCAAACTTCTTCGAATTTCACCTCTACCTTCACTTCTTCTTTCACTTCTTCGCGGCGCAACTCAGGCAAGTGGCTTTCGTCGATGTACTGGCCTTCAACCACAACCGAAGCGCGCTCCATGATGCCTTTCAGCTCTTGGATGTTTCCTGGCCAGTGGTAAGCGTTCAGCTTCGCTTGAGCTGAAGAAGTCAAAATCTTCGCCTCGTTTTGAGCGCGGCCGTCGTTCAAGAAGTGCTCCGCAAGTGCGCGCACATCTTCGGTGCGCTCTTTCAAAGAAGCCACACGTACGTTCATGGTGTTCAAGCGAACATAGAGCTCGGCTTTAAACTCGCCGCGAGTCACGGCGTCTTCAAGGTTGCCCTTGCTCGTGGCGATAACACGGACGTTGATCATGGTCTTTTCTTCGTTGTCTGAAGACACCACTTCGCCGGTCACCATGGCGCGAAGGATCTTCGCTTGAAGGGTGTGTGACAAAGCGTTGATGTCGTCGAGGATCAAAGTGCCGCCGTTCGCTTCAACGAACGCGCCCTTCTTTCCTTTCTTACCAAAGAGCTCGATGTCCAAAGCGTTTTCCTGCATTGATGTGCAGTGAACGAGGACGCAAGAGCCGTTCTTACGGTGACTCCAGAAGTGGATCTTACGAGCGAGAATCTTCTTCCCGACGCCGTGGGCGCCGTCGAGCAACATTGGGAAGTCTTGCAAAGCAAGTTTCTTCGAGATGGCGATGGTCTCGAGCATCGACTTAGAAACAGCGATCAAGTTGACGCGCTCACCGTTATCTTGTGAGCCGGTTTTGATGTCGTATTTAGGACCAGCGATGCGCTCAAGTTCCCGGACCGCAAGTTTCGCTTCGAGTTCGCGCGCCATGTGGCGAGCCACCAAATAGAGGCGCATGTTGCGGATCGGAGCATTCAGGGCCTTCAGGTCTTCGTTGATTGACGCCACGTCTTTCTCAGAGAACTGACGCTCTTTCTTAGCCGATTGGATATGGATGGTCGCGATCACAGTCCCTTCGTGCATCACAGGAACGGCGAGTTCTGATTCGACGACTTCGTCGCGCTTAGAGTGAGCTGTGATGGGGTCGCGCTTCACGTTATTAGACCAGTAAGCGCGCTTCATGCGAGAGACGTAGCCTGAAAGGCCAATGCCTTTAGCGAGGATCGAGCCTTCAACAGAAAGGCCGTTTTCAGCGACCAGGCGGGTTGAACCGTCTGAAATCACTTCAAAGACTTGAACCTTGTGTTCGCCAGAGAGTTGGAAGAAGTAACCACTGATCTGTGAGAAGAAGATCGTCTCGTCCAAATGACTCAGCAACTGTGTGCAAAGTGTATTAAGTTCGAGGGTTTGCGTAGAGCTTTTCATGGTTATCTCCTTGACACTAATAAAAGTGGTAAGCCACATTTTGCGCAATGCGTAACTATGAAAAGAGTACAGGATGCCTAAAAATATTACAAGACTATTTTGCTGCGGTGTTTAAACTTTAAACGATTTTTCTTGTGAAATCGACTAGTTAGTCCACCTTGGAGTGTAGGTACGACCGAAATCCTGGGTCAACTTGCCCAAAATCTCCCCGTCCCTGTTCATAATGTAGATATCCTGGGTGGCCTTGGTCCGCGAGAGCACGCGTTGAGAGGTGAAAATGATGAATTCGCCGTCTGGAGACCACCACGGCTCCTCGTTAGAACCGAAGTCCTTCGTGAGGCGAGCGAGATTGTTTCCTTGGGCGTCGATGCGGTAGAGGTCAAAACCGTTATCCACCCATGACGTGAAGACGATGTTTTTTCCATCGGGTGAGTAGCGAGGAGAAGCGTTGAACTGGCCCACGAAGCTCACGCGGCGTACGTTCTTCTCCGTTCCGCGTGGATCCATGATGTAGATGTGCGCACGGCCCGCGCGACTGGAAAGAAAGCTCATGCTCGCGCCGTCAGACGTGACAGTCGGATCGACGTCTTCCGCATAGTGGTTCGTCACTTTGCGAAGCCTCTTCGTCGCGAGATCCATTTCGTAGATGTCAGCGTTGCCGGAAGTCGTCAGAGTGAAGTAGATGCTCTTGCCGTCAGCGCTGTACGCTGCGCCCGAGTTCACTCCCGGATGACCGGACACAGTCGTGAACTTGCGCGTCTCCCTATCGTAGACTTTCAAATCGATGTTCTTGTTCTCTTTGCCACGGCGATCGCCGGTCTTGTGTGACTGGATCAAAGAAAAGATGATGTTGCGGTTATCCGGCGAGATCGCCGGAGAGATGATCGTCGAATTGAAGAACGTCAGGCGCTCGACCCGACGACCGTCGAAGTCCATGATGTAGAGTTCTTTGCGTGTGTCACGGCCAGTGGTGGAGCGATCCGACACGAACACGATCTTCTCGCGGAAGATGGATGCCTTGCCGGTGATGCGACGGTAGATCGAGTCCGAGAGCTTGTGGCCCTCATCACGCAGTTTCGTCCCCTGGGGACTCGCAGAATCTTTACCGATGAGTTTACCGGCCTTGCTCACTTCTGCCGTGATCTCCACACCCGTGCCCGCACCCGAGACGGTGAACGCCACCATGTAGTAGCCGCTGGTGGAACCGGTCGTGCCGATCTCGAAGCGGTGCTTGTAGAACGCGAAGTCGTTTTGAATCAACGACATCACTTCATCTAAGACTTTCTGTTGAGCAGCGTTCAAAGAACCGCTGATGCGCGGCTGTCCGAACGTCACTTGGTCCTTGGCATCGAGCGCCTCACCCACGGAGAGCATGGTAACGGGTGCGTCTTCCGCGTGAACGGAAAAAGTCAAAAGGCACAAGATGAGAGCAAACCACTTCATAAAAACTCCTAAATCAATGGGAAGCCAAGAACAAGCCCTCGGCTACCAAGCCTTGGCGCCGCCTCCACTGGTGGAGGAGCAAACGGTGCGGAAGCCTTCACGGCTTCGAGGGCGATGTTGTCGTATTCGGTATTTCCACTCGATTCTCGAACGCTCGCCTTGAGGATTTCTCCCCGCGGGCCAATCCAAAAATGGATCTTACATTTGAGATTTTGGTCTTTCAAAAAACCCGGCACACGCCAGTTTTGGCGAACGATCTCGGGAATCGTTTGCACGTACCCCACGTAGACGGGATCGGCGATGTCGCTGGTGTTTCCGACCAGCGCCGTCCCTTTGCTCAAGCGGTTTCCTTCGATGATCAGGCTATCGAGGCCCGCCACTTTGCCGCCCTTCTCACCCTTCTTGTCCTTCGGTGCCGTCTTCACTTTCTGTGAGCTGTAATCCTGCAGGAAAGACGAGAGAGATTTTTTGGGCTTCGACTCATCGGGGATCACGAGGTCTCCCTCTTTGATGACGTCTTTTGCCTCTTCGACTTTGGTGGCTTCTGCTTGGACCGGCTTCTCTTGGGGGGCCTCAGACGGAAGTTCCATCTGGCGCAACTCTTCGATGGTGAGCTTCGGCATGCCGACAACGTCGACGCGCACAGAGGCACTGAGAATTTCCACCGCGGAGTTATCGCTGCCCGCGACCACGCCGAGCACGCGGCCGGCGATGAAGGCGATCATGATCAAAAAGATATGCAGAGCAACCGCCAGCATGAAGCTGGACTTAAAATCATCTGATAACCATTGGCGGTCACGTTCTAAGACGTCCACTCTTACCCCTGGCTTTTGTCGATTTCAGTGACTAAGGCGATGTTCGAGATGCCGGCCTTTTTAAGCGCCGCAATCAGCTTGGCCACTTTCTCATACTTAAGTGCGTAGTCCGCACGCAAGTAGATCACATCTGTCTTCGCTGCTTTCAACTTCGCGGAGACGCTCTTGAGCAACGTATCCCGTGCGATCTTTTCTTTACCGAGAAAGTACTCCTCACCTGCCGACACGGAAAGAATCACCATCTCCGGGCGCAGGTTGAGGTTGTCGACCTTGCCCGTCTTCGGGAGCTGGAGCTTCACTCCGCTGAACATCATGGGAGCGGTGACCATGAAGATCACTAACAGCACCAACATGACATCCACCAACGGCGTGACGTTGATTTCTGAAACGGGACCTTTACGAGGGCCGCTAGAAAATCCCATGGCCCTTTCCTATTCGCGACGGAGCGTGATCAACGAGCGCTCCACCAAGTTGAGGAAGTCTTGTCCGAAGGCATCCATCTGGCCGGACATCCGTGCCAAACGTGTACTCAGTGAGTTGTAGAACCACACGGCAGGAATCGCCGCAGCGAGACCGACAGCGGTGGCGACGAGAGCTTCCGCGATACCAGGGGCCACGGCTTCGATAGAGCCGCCGCCAGTGGCGAGGCCCGAGAAGGCATCGATGATGCCCCAGACGGTGCCGAACAAACCGATGAACGGAGCGATCGCTCCGATAGTGGCGAGTGTGGCCACGCGAAGATCGAGTTTTTCCTGCGCTTGAGCGAGGCCCAGCTTCAGGGCGCGCTCGACGGGAACGAAGTTCTGTCCCTTGAGGTACTCGGACAACTGGTGCTTGTCTTGGAGCTTCTCGTTGAGACGATTAATTTCTTCGTACCCTTTGCGGTACATCAAACCCATCGTCGAATCGTGGTTACCCATCGCCGCCTGGAACAACTCGCCCATGCTGGCGTTTCCACGGAAGGCGCCGAGGAACTGTTCGTTCGCTTCGTCGACGGTTTTAAGTTCTTTGATTTTTTGGATCACGATCGCCCAGGAGACCACCGAACATGCGACGAGAAGTAGCAAGACGACTTTCACCACGACGCCAGAATGCCAAAGGATTTCCCAAATATTGAGGTTGCCGGTCACATCACACTCCTTTGTGACGCTTGAGCGGGGTTCCTAGGCCGTAGGGAATGGCCAGCGCAAGCGATGACGGTAACAATAGTAGGCCAACGATAGCATCCAAATAACTAGAAGGAAAGGAGCCGAGGGAAGTTGAGTAAACTTGAAGGGAGCGAAATCAGCTCCCCAGATCGGATCGACACCTAAGAGCGCACCCATGGGCGCAGCAAAAACTAACAAATAGACCGCCACATCACCCCAGTGCTGAAATCTGCGCCCGGAAACGATGAGTAGCGCCAGGAAGTGCAAATGCATGATGAGGGACGTACCGAAATAATCTGGCACAACTAAACGGAACGCGGCCCAAAAACCCGCGAGGTAGAACACGAAGCGCCAGCGTTCTTGACGAGTGTTCGTTGCTGGAAACAAATCTTGTAGGATGGCCAAGCAGAAATAATCCACCATGAGCCACAGTCCGGCGCCGATGAACGCGACGAGATGGTAGCCGAAGTACGGCTGATTCTGTGATTGAACTGTGGGCCCACCCACCACGAGAAAAATCGCAGTGAGAAAAGCTGCGACGACGAAGGTTCGACGATCCGGCATGCGCCATTCTTCCTTAAAAAATGCCCGCACTCCGCGTGGCCGATAGAGCCGCACACGCAAGAGGCGATGGACGACCCAGACGGCGAAGAGCTTGGCGACGACCGCGAGTTCCCACCCGTTGTTATGTACCCACCCCTCCACGAGAGAGAGTTCGTGGTCGAGGAGGAAATGGAAAAATGCAGCGATGGACGTGAGGATGACGTGGCAAGTGACTTGGACGCAGATGTAAAAAGCCCACCACCGCAAGTTGCGATAAAAGTCTTGGTTTTCCGCCGAGACTTTCACAGGGCCTTTTCTTCCGGTGCCAGCCAGCGAATCTGCATCTCGGGAGAGGGGTAGAGTTTCACGTAATCAGCGAACGCAGGATTTCCTTTCACCAACCGATCGATCTTCCCGAGTAGACGCACGTAGGCGTTCCAAAGTTCCGGATGCGGTTTTAGCAATGCATCCATCTGCTTCGTGATCTGAAACTGCTGTTGGAAGCTAAAGCCCTTCTCCGCAATGAAGCGCGTGTAGCCCTTGCCCGCATCGTGGATCGGCGACATGTCGGGTTTTGTTCCTTGGAAATTCTTCCCCGCGAGGTCTTTGAGTTTGGCCGGACGAGCGAAGTCTTTGAGCCATCCCTGCTGAAGCCGGAGCACATCTTCAAGCAGCAAGAGCGAGATCTCGAGCTTGCTCAGATCCATGCTTCGAACAAAGGGTACGGAGAAGAGTAAGCAGTACTCTCCGTCTTGCCATGGCAATCCGAGGTGACCTGGTGCCGGAGCATCAATCGCCAGAAGACGGAAGCGCTTCTGGAGCATTCCTACCGACCTCAGAATGGTTGAAAATGAATCTTGCAGACCATAGTCTGGTCGGTCGAAGTCCCAACGCAAGAGAGGAGCTTGTTTCACGAGCCAGTACTCACCGGCGAGCGGCCAGAACTCTTCTTCCGTGGGCCAGAGAAACCGTTGCTTCTCTTCCTCGCTGCGCATTTCTTTGATGCGTACGACTTCCGTTTTTTTACGCTGCACTTCTTGCAGGAGACCGTCTTTCTTCAAAACGTCTTTCACATTCTGGAAGTCGACGACGTCGAGTTCTTTTTCCTGCGGCAACTTCGCGTCCTGCGCCCAGCTTGGCACGGCGAAAAGAAGGCTCAAGATGAGGTGTCTCATGGACGGGCCACTCCTTCTTCCCAGTGATCGTGTAAACGACCCCAGTAGTAGAGCTCCGAGAGATCCAGCGAGAGTGCATCAAAGAACTTTGGATAGCGGGACTGGAAACAATCGGGCCGCTTCGCGAGCAGGTGCTTCTTCCACACGAACCCTTTCCAGTCCGCCACGCTGACGTAGGCCCATTCGTCACTGATGACGACCTTGCTGTCTTCGATGACCTTCAACGGATGGCCGCACTGGATGGTCGTCAAACTCGGAGACGTGCGTGCCGGTGACTGGTGCACGTGGCCCAAGAGCGGGATGAAGTAGAACACACCTACCGCCTTGTCTTGGGCGATCACGGCCGTCGAGAAGATGAGGAGGATGAACCACTTTTTCATTAGACCTTCCACCGGAACTGGATGGTTTCCCAGTTATGGCACTGTACGCAGCGCCAGAAGATGTCGTCGGAGTTGTAACCACACTGCGAACAGTAGTGGCGAGTCAATGAACCCGACAGCGTGTTGAGTAGTTGCTGAGTTTGCACCAACGCTTCTTCACCCTTGCCGACGGCGATGAGGAGCTTGATGTATTCCATCTTGAGCACGTCACTCTGGCCGTGGTTCTTCATCCAGCGGTCGAGCAACTCGAAGGCTTCCTGCGGGCGCTCGTTGGCCTTAAGCAAACGGATCTTCGAGAGCACAACAGACGGAGCGCTCATGAGGTCGCCGTCCTGCATCTCGAGGAACGTGCGCTTGAGGGTGTCCAACCGTTGAGCGTACTCTCCGGGTTGGGGCGCGCCTTTATGCAGCTCGTCCAGCGAGACGAAGAGGAATGACGAGAACATCGGATGCTCTTTGAGGAGCTCCAGTAAAAGCATGTTGGCGTCTTCCATCTGGCCTTGAATCAAGAAGAGCTTCAGACGTAGGATCTTCGCGGAAACAGAGGGCGAGAAACGGAAAGCGTCGTCGAGGTCTTCTACGGCTTGGCGGAAGCTCCCCTTTTCGAACTGGGCCTTCGCTTTCTGGACGAGGATGTGGGAGATCGTCTCCGACTGGTTCTCGTGGCCAACTTTTGAAAGCATGATGCGGTAGTTGTAGGCCTGGTCCCAGTCTTCGGTGTCCTCGTAGATCCGGCACAGCGCTTGGATCACGTCGTGCTGGTCGCGGTTGATCTTCAACACATCTTTATAAGTCTCAATCGCCTTATCAACGAAGCCGCCCTTATCGAAGTCGACGGCGAGCTCTTTCAACGCCATCAAGCGCGTGGCTTCAGAAATACTTTCCCGGGCGATGAGCGACCGGTGAATCGCGATCGCCTTCTCGATCTCGCCGTTGGAGCGAAACAATCCGCCCAACGCAAAATAGGTGTCGATGGTTTCACGATTGAGGTCGACGGCGTTCAAGAATTCTTTGATGGCGAGGTCTTTGTTTCCGGAGATCAAGTACTGCGTGGCGCTCAGGAATATGCGCGACTGGGCTTCGAAAATACTATGCCGGTATTTCTTCGAAAGCTTCACCGCGCGGTCGCGCTCGATGACGTAGTGGTAGATCAAGACGATCGTGATCACGACAGCGACGACGGTGAGTGAGTTGTCTCGTAACCAGTTAAGCGCGAGCGGCCAATCCATCAGGGCTTACCAAGGAAGGATATAGGCCGGACCGGATTTTTTCACCAGGGCCCCGCGAATATCGGAAAGGGTTTCTTCGCCTTCACTGAGGAGGTCACTGAAGGACATGCGCTTCTTCTTGGGTTTCAAGAAACGCAGACCGAACTCACCTTTGAGTTTTTGTTCTTTGTGAATGCGACGGCCCGCTTCCCAGAGGCCCGCCAGCTCGTCGACGAGGCCAATGGCCAGCGCTTCTTCGCCGTTGAAGATTTGCCCTTGAGCGAACTCTTCCGGTTTCTTCAGGAGACGGTCTTCACGGACTTTGACGATGTCGTTGATGAACTGCTTGTGCGTGACGGCGAGGCTCGCGGTAAGGATCGCGCGCTCTTCGTCGGTCATCGGACGGTTCGGCGAGCCGATGTCTTTGTACTTACCGGCCTTGATGAGGTCGGGTTTGTATTTCGCGAAGGCGAACAACTCGGAGAGGTCCGCGAACTGCATGATCACGCCGATAGAACCAGTGAGGGAACCCGGATTCGCGTAGATCTTTCGAGTCGCCGCGCCGATGTAGTAACCGCCGCTGGCCGCCACACTTCCAAACGATGCGTAGACGGGTTTCTTCTTATCGATGCGACGGACCTCTTCGTAGATCTCTTGCGTCGGAGCGACTGCGCCCCCGGGACTATCGATGCGCAACAAGATCACCTTGATGCTTTCTTCTTCTTCAGCAGCGTGGAGCAGCTGCACGACCTTTTTCGATTCCATGATGGCGTTTTCGATGGTGATCACGGCGATCTCTCCATCTTCATCGCCCTTCATGGCCTTGGAGCTCAGATCGGACGTATTGCGGAGGCTGGAGATAGTGAAAAAGGCGAACACCATGAACACCACGAATAGAACCGTGATGAGCGCAAAAATACCGACGATGCCTTTTGATCTTTCGCGTGACACAAAAACTCCTCCGCTAAGTTTTTTCAGATGGTTAAGTATAACCAGGGCGGAGATGAAAGGGAAAGCGAATGAAAGCTAGAGTGGAGAGCATCTCTCAGACGAGTTTGCGATCTCTGTACGAACGCGCTCCGGTAAACCCCAGCGAGCACGGGTGGCCAGACGAGAAAACTCAGTACCGAAATCTGCAGCGACAGTGGTGTCATCTACGACGACGAGATACTCATCGTTAGACAGATTCGCTGAATCAGACCAGTTATGAGAGCCGAAAATCACCTTGCGTGCGTCGACCACACCAAATTTATGGTGAAGCACATCACCACCAGGAAGCGTAGGTTGTCCTGCACGTGTTGTCGCTGGGCGCCATGGGGCATTGCCCGTTTCCACGACACAATCTTCATTCGGCAAAGTCACACCCAAAAGATCGAGTACTTCGCTGTACGGGCGGAAAGCAAACTTCGGCTCGACCATCACAGACACGGTGGCTTTTTTGCTGGCGATCTTCATGGCATCAGCGAGCCGCTGTTCTGAAAAAACGAAGAGAGCAGCATCGATGGATTTTTTTGCAGAAGCCAACGTTTTGTAGATGAGGCCATTGGTGGTCACGTCCCACGCCACGCTCGCTGACGAAGGAGAGAACTGGATGGTGATTTTTTTTCCACCGACGGTAACGGTCTTCGCGCCACGGAACGGCTTGCTCAAACCGAACTTCGCATCCCACAGCAGCATGAACTCTTCGGTGAAGATCTTCGACATCGGAACAGACTCGACCACCATCATCGCGTTCGGATTCCCGCGTGATGACGGAACACCAAGATCGCCATGTACATCACTTGGCGTGAAGTTCGCGGAGGTCAACACCACACGCTTACCATCGATCACGATGAACTTATGGTGCATGAGACCTGACCCACTCGTGCCATCCTCAGTGTCGTCGATGAGAGGGAGCTTCGCTTGTTGGAGAATGAACACGGCATCATTTTGCAGCATTTCTGCGCGAGTGACCTTGCCGTCACGATTACTATCGACCAGCAACACAAGGTCGCGGTAGCGAGTCGAGTCGTGAGTTTCGGGCTCCTCGCCATCCGGGAGGTTGGGTTGTGCGAGGACGTTGTGGTTGTAGCTGTCTTCTAAAACAACACGGACATCGACGCCGGCGTTGTACTTTTCCACCAGCAGCTTCGCGATGCCAGGCAAACGGATTTCTTGGACCGCAAGGAAAATGCTTTTGTTGGCTTTGGCGATTTCAGTGAGGATAACGGCTTCAAGATTGTCACCCTGTCGCATCGTTGAACGATACGGATCAGCATACGACTGTGTACTGCGACCATTGAAATAGCTGCGGATGGTCGCATGAACACTTGAACTTGCAATAATCAAACTGAGCAAAAGCGTTAAACGCATGAAACTCCAGCAACTATTAGGCAGACTATAGGCTGCGGTGATTCTGGCTTATAGGTCTGAAGACGTCACGGAGTATTTCCCGAGTATCCATGACAAATACTGTCTTTTGCGCCCCTAACCGCTTGTTATTTCGTGGCTTTAACTTTCCCAAGAATCACCGATAAGATTATGTGAAGCCCCTATGTCTGGGGCCAACCAAGGGATGGTTATGGTTTGGAAAAATCTCGTCGTATTGGCCGGTCTGGTTTGGTTCACCCAAGCGTATGCCGCACAGCCCGTCATCGGTGAAGACATTGATGAAGCGCTCCAACATAAATACGAAGCCCCACAGGCACAGAAAGAACAAAAGCGTGGCGTCGCCCAACAAGGCAAATCCCCTGCTGCTGTTACTGAGGAGCAGGAGCCGGAAGTGAAGTACTGGCGCTGGTCGGACGAATCTGCGAGCGGTCGTCCCAGAGATTAAGTCGCCCGTCTTCGTAGGCACTCTTCAGCTGGCCACAGGCCGCTAAGATATCTGTGCCTTTTGTGGTGCGCACCGTGCAGGTGATCCCACGAGACTCCATTTGTTGCATGAACCAGAAGACCGTCTTTTCAGATGGTCTTTTGTATTTTGAGCCCGGAAACTCATTGAACGGAATGAGATTCACCTTACTCTCGCCCTTGGGCAGCAAGCTCGCGAGGCCCTCAACATCTGCGATGCCATCGTTCAATCCATCAATGAGCAAATACTCATATGTGATACGACGGTGAGCTTTGAGAGGGATCGTTTTGATCGCTGTGAAGAGGCGCTCAAGATCATACACTTTATTAATCGGCATGAGCTCTGTGCGCACTTCGTTGTGAGCGGCGTGCAACGAAATCGCAATATTCACCGGCGGAAACTCAATCAGCTTTTCAATGGCTGGAACGAGTCCCGAAGTCGAAAGCGTGATACGCCGCTGACCTAACCCCATGCCCTTCGGCTCGAGGTAAATCTGCGTGGCCTTCTTGATATTTTCGTAATTGTGAAGCGGTTCGCCCTGCCCCATGTACACGATGTTGGTGAGACGAGCGGCTTCACCCACGTTTTTGGTGAGCCATTCTTGCACTGATAAGAACTGCCCCACCACTTCGCCGGGCTTCAAATGGCGCTTCAAACCTTGAGTCGCTGTGTGGCAAAAGGTGCAGCCGATCGCACAACCGACCTGGGACGACACACAAAGAGTGAGGCGATCACGAGCTGGGATGGCCACGACTTCAACGGTGTTTCCGTCGGTGAAGCCCACCAAGAATTTACGAGTGCCATCTGTCGAGAGGCCCTGCCAGACGATTTTCGGTAAACGGAAGTCGTAGCTCTCAGCGAGCCAGGCACGCGTCTCTTTGCTGACGTTAGTCCACTCCGCAGGATCGCGCACATGCTTCTTATAAACCCAATCATAGATCTGGCCGGCCGAAAATTTATTCAGCCCGCGCGCTACGAGCACGTCAGTCAAATCGGCTAAGGTGAGATCGAAAAATGAGGGCAACATACGAGCGGGAGATTAGGCCTTAGGGCACTCTCCGTCTAGCATGGAAAAATTACACAGGTGTTGTATCTAAGGCTTACGGTTGTTGCCGAAGAACTTGCCGAAGAGCCCAGGGCCCCGGTTGATGATGTCGGGGTTCGAGAGGTTCAGACCGTAGCGGCGATAGATCTCACGAAAGGCGCGTACATCGCGAGCCGCTTCGACTCCCACGTTGTAGTCCTGCACCGAGAGCACGAAAACCTCGGGCGCCTTCACGAGCTGACACACGCCCATGGCAAACTCCTTGAGGTCGTCGAGAGATGTGAAGGTCACTGGATGGGTCGCCGGGCGATTGAAGAGCTTCACGTAGGTCGCCTCTTGCGATTCGAAGGAAACGGGACCCGCTTCCGAGAAAAAATAAAGGATGCGGTAGCGGCCCGCCAGGTCCGGAAACTCCGAGTCCACGTCGTGGCCAAAGTGGTAGATCAAATTTATGGCGAGGCCTTCTTTCATATCATCCTTCGAAGTGACCAAAATCGAGACTTAACCAACCTCCGGCCATGACTTCGATGTCCACTCCCATGGGCGTACTTTTCGCCTGGGCCTGCATGGGGTCGACGACCTTCAGAAACGCAAACTGCTTCGAGCCCTGCACCTGACACTTCATGCGATGAGGCGTGGGATTGTAAATCGAAAGGCGGCGGATCTCGTCGTACTTCAACTCGAAGGTTCCGGTAGCGCGCGTTTTCCAGGTGTAGAAGAGCGGTTCTTCGCCACGAACCACGAGGTGACGCAGTTGCATGTACTTCGTGACGTGTTCCCAGAACGCGATCTTCTTCGGGAGCGCCTGGTCTTTGAGTTTCGTGCCGTCGTGGAGCAGCAGCATGCCTTCGCCTAAGCGGATCATGGTGATCTTTGTGAGGAAATTGATGTCCTGCGGGACGAGCTCGTTTTCGACCATGAAGAGCTGCAATTTCTTTTCGAGCACGGGCTCGAGGCCCGAGCGATCCAGCACGACTTTTTGGCCGTTCAGAAACAGACGCAGGACCTGCTGAAAGCGCGTGCGGTCCATCTGCGTTCCGAAGAAAAACTTAAGGCGATTGTTGTTGTCGTCGTCGGTCTCGCGAATGAAGTCAAAACGGCCGCGCCAGCGCCAGCACCCGTGATAATCACGTTGCATGTGACCCAGAAGCCCTAAGGACTCGAGCGCTGCCGGAGCATCCATCGCCAGATCTTCGTCCCAGAACACATCAAAAAAGACGAGCGGAGCGAAGTTTCCCGCTTCCCCTTCTTCCGCCACTTGCTGCTGCAGACTCGCTCGCACGAATGAAGGAGTCAGATGGTCTTTGAGAAACTTCCCGATCACGCCCCGCTTCACGCGAGTAGGAATGAGCACGCTCGAAGGCAGCAGGCTCCAGTCTTGCTGGGTCCACAGATCCTGCATCAGCTCGCTCTGGTGGCTCCATAGATCCGATGAGCGCGGGAAAATATCCTGAGGAGCTCCGCCGAGGAAGCCGTAGTCCTGCTCACCGGTCCAGTGGGTCGTGAGCGATTCGGACGCCGTTTGCGTGTAGAGATCGGCGATGAGCTTACGGTAGCGCGCCGACTGAATTTTTTCTTCCGACACCGGGAGATTCGGCACTTCATGGCCCTCATCGCTCAGGCGCACCGGAAGTTTTTGTTGTTTGAGGAAACGTGTGAACCCCGCCAAGAACGCGGGCGAATGGTCTTCCAGGTAAGAGTGCGCGGTTTGCGGGCCTACCCAGTAGCCGCGCATGCCGCGTACGGGAACGGAGATGTCTTTTGCCGAGAGCACTTGGCCGAGCTGCCAGACCCATTTGCGAAACGCTTGGTAGACGCGTGGATCGTAGAAAGAATGCATCTTATGAACCGAGCCGTCGGAGTCCAGAAAAGACTGAGTCATGCCATGCACATCGAGGGCCGGGTTCCGAGCGATGAACGACGGCAGACCACCGTTCGGCTGAAACGGCGATGGCGTGAGTGGCAAGAGCCAGACCGCCTCATGGCCACTGTTCTGTATGGCGCGATTGAGGCGCGCGAGATCGGCTTCCGGTTTTTGCTCACCGAAATCGAAGGTCTCGGCGTTCTCCGAATGAAAACCCCAGTAGAGCGGAACGAAAAGCGGACCACCCGCTTTCGACAGCGCGGCCAATTTACTTTCCCATAGCGCAGCCGAGGTGCGCCAATAACAGAACCAGTTTTCCCCAGGGAAAATGCTTTCCGTCTCTTTTACTTCAGAAGGAGTGAGTGAAATATCCAACATGCCGCCTTTAGGAGATTTTATTCTACCAGTCTATGTCTTGTGGAGCAAAATTCTCATAGCGTCAATTTTGCAAAAACTGATTTTTCCTGTAAGCTTTGGCCACATTTCTCCCTTTGCCCCTAAAGGATATCCCCATGTGGTTTTTCACTCCCGAAGAACGTGAATTACAGAAAACTTGCCGTGACTTTGCTCGTGCCGAGATCGCCCCCATGGCAGAAAAGCTCGACACCGAAGAAAAATTTAATCTTAAGGCCTTCCGCGGCATGGGGGACCTAGGCGTGCTCGGCATCACCGCCGATCCGGAATATGGCGGCGCAGGCCTTGGGGCCACGGCGGCGACCATCGTGATGGAAGAGTTCGGCAAGGCCGATCCGGGCACGACACTTTCGTTCCTCGCTCACTCGATTCTGTGTGTGAACAACATCGACAAAAACGCGTCGGCCGAGCAAAAAGCCAAATACCTCCCGAAGCTTATTTCAGGTGAGCACATCGGCTGCATGGCGATGTCCGAACCGGGCTACGGATCGGACGCGGTTGGCATGCAAACCAAGGCCGTCAAGACGGGCAACGACTACGTCATCAACGGCGCCAAGATGTGGATCACCAACGGCAGCATGGCCGACGTGAGCTACGTCTACACCCGCACCGGCCCAGGCAAGAAAGACCTCACGACGTTCCTCGTCGAGAAAGGAGCACCGGGCTTCAGCGTCTCGAAAGAGATTCACAAGATGGGCATGCGCACGTCTCCCACCGCCGAGCTCGCCTTCCAGAACTGTAAAGTTCCAGCGAGTGCACGCGTGGGCGCCGAGGGCGATTCAACAGTTCACATGATGAAGAACCTCGAGATTGAACGCATCACCATCGCCGGAATTTCTCTGGGTGTGGCGCAGGCCTGCGTCGATCAGTGCATCAAGTACGCCGGAGAACGCAAGCAGTTCGGTAAAAATCTCGCGAACTTCCAGATGATCCAAAAGATGGTCGCGGAGATGGCGACGGAAACGGAGGCCATGCGCCGCCTGCTCTACACCGTGTGCTATGAATTCGATCACGGCCACAAATCCAACACGCTCGCCTCGATGGTGAAGCTGCAATTGCCGAAGATGGCGACGAAGATTGCGCTGGACGCGATCCAGCTCCACGGTGGCTACGGCTACTCGCGTGAGTTTCCCGTCGAGCGCCTCATGCGCGACAACAAGCTCATCGAGATTGGCGCCGGCACGAACGAAGTGATGATCATGATCATCGCGAAGAACCTTTTGAAAGACGCACTCAAGGAATAGCTATGTCAGACCTGCGCGCAGAACTTTGCCTCAACCTCGCCAAGTGGTGCCACACGCACATCGAGCCCCACATGGAGCACGATGATGCCGAAGGAAAATTCCGCCTGGAGATTTTTCAAGGTTTGGGCGAGCAAGGTTACGCAGGAATCACTCTGCCGGAAGCGTACGGCGGTGCGGGCCTCTCCTACGCCGACTACGTCGCTACGCTCGAAGAGATGGCGAAGTACTCCGTCGCCTACGCCGTCACGGTGTCGGTGAGCAACATGGTGCAGACCATCTTGGCGAGCTACGGCAACGAAGCGCAAAAACAAAAATTCCTTCCGGCCCTAACTAACGGAACGGAGATCGGCGCCTTCGCGCTTTCTGAATCGCACTCCGGATCGGACGCGGCGTCGCTCAAAACCACCGCCAAAAAAGTCGCCGGCGGCTATTCGTTGAATGGCACGAAGATGTGGATCACCTCTGCCGGAGTCGCGAAGACCTACATCGTGATGGCACGCACGGGTGGTGAAGGGGCCAAAGGCGTGAGTGCCTTCATCGTGCGCGACGGTGACAAAGGCTTCAGCTACGGCAAGGCCGAAAAGAAGATGGGATGGAAGGCCTCTCCGACTCGCGAACTGATTTTTGAGAATTGCTTTGTCCCGGAAGAGAACCGTCTGCTCAATGAGGGCGAAGGCTTCAAGGTTGCCATGGGTGGCCTCGATCGCGGACGCATCGCCATTGGGGCCATCGGAGTCGGCTGTGCTCAGCGCGCGCTGGACGAAGCCATCAAGTACAGCTTGGGGCGCGTGCAATTCTCGCAGCCCATCTTTGACTTCCAAGGTTTGCAATTCATGATGGCCGACATGGCCCTCGAGGTGGAGGCGTCTCGCCTGCTGGTTCAGCGCGCGGCGGAGCTCATCGACAACAACCAATCTCCCTCAAAGCTTGCGTCCATGGCGAAGCTCAAAGCGACCGACACCGCGATGTACGTAACAACGGAAGCTGTGCAGATTCATGGTGGCGTTGGTTACACCAGTGAATATCCCGTCGAGCGCTTCATGCGAGACGCGAAAGTTCTGCAGATCGTCGAAGGCACGAACCAGATCCAGCGCGTGGTCATCGCTCGCCACCTCAAAAAAGAATACGCACCATGATCACCCTGAAGCATTCCTATCCGGTTGCGGCGGCCGACAAAGCGACCCATGAAAGCTTGCTGGCAAAATTCCAGGCGACCGTTCAGCGCGCCGACATCGGGTTCTTTCGTCACACGACGGACAAGTCCGTCGCGATTCTTGCGAAGACGACCGCGCGCCGGTTTGCTCATAAAAAACTGCTGGTTCACGTTGGCATCGGCGGCTCGAGCCTTGGGCCCGAGATGCTGCTGTCTGCGCTCGGAATCGAAGACGGAAAAAGCGTCCAGTTTCTGAACAACATCGACGCGGACATGCTGGCGCGCCAGGAGCGCCGCTGGGTCATGCCGGATACATTTTTCTACATCGTCTCAAAGTCTGGCGGTACCGCTGAAACACTCGCCGCCTTAAGCATCATCGTGAAGTGGCTCGAGAAAAACGGCGTCAGCGAAGCCCAGTGGAAAGAGCACATCGTGATCTGCACTGATCCGCAGAAAGGTGAGCTTCGCCAGTTCGCGCGCGAACACCAACTTTCATGCCTCGACGTCCCAGCAAACGTCGGCGGACGGTTTAGCGTTCTCACGGACGTCGGTCTTTTCACAGCGGCTTGGGCGGGTGTGAACGTCGATCAACTCACGCATGGCGCTGAAGCCATCAAGGCGCATCTTCTCGAGCCGAGCGCAGAAAAAAACATTCTGACCCTCACGGCCGCGTGGCTCGAGCAGCAACGTGCCGCTGGTAAAACACTCACGGTGCTGATGCCCTACAGTTCCCTGCTCAAAGAATTCACGGCGTGGTGGGTTCAACTCTGGGCCGAGTCTTTGGGTAAGGATGGTAAGGGTCTCACCCCGGTGATGGCCTACGGTGCAAGTGATCAACACTCGCAGATGCAGCTCTTCATGCAGGGCCCGGCCGACAAGACGATGATCTTTTTGCGCACGGATGTAGGCATTAAAGACTATCCGCTCGCCTCTGATATTAAGCTTCCTGGCCTCGTGGCGCTGTCGCCCTTCAAGCTTTCTCAGCTCATGGAAGCGGAATACAGTGGTACTCTCACGGCCCTCCAGGAATCACAGCGTCCTTTGTTGGATTTCGCCGTGGGCAAAGTAAACGCAGAAAGCCTGGGTGGATTGATCCTTTTCTTTGAATCGCTGACCGCTTTGGTCGGAGTTGCCTCGGGAATTGACCCTTTTAACCAGCCCGGCGTCGAAGCTGGAAAAAAATATGCTCACGAGTGGCTTGGGCGAAACAGGCCATAGACCGATAAGCTGATAGTGCGTCTTGAAACCGGAAGCCCCCGGGATTACAATGCTCAGACGACCTCGACGTTCCCTTTTGGAGTTTTTTGATGAGTGACGACAACGCCACCGTAGTCATCCGCGACATTAAAGCAGCGCTGTCTTCTTCAGAAAAAGAAGCAGAAGCGAAGCCTGCGTGCCTCCTCGTGGTGGGCGGTGATCTCAACGGCGCTATTTTTAACGTCCTCCAAGGCGAGACCACAGCAGGCCGCAATCCAGATTGCCAAGTTCCGTTGGATTTCCAAGGCATCTCTCGCAAGCACTTCACCATCACCGTTGATGGCGACGGCATCGCTATTTTGCAAGACCTCGGTTCGGCCAATGGCACGTACTTGAACAACGTCAAAGTCGAAGGTTCTGCCACGCTCAAGCGCGGTGACATGATCAAGGTCGGATCGGTCGCGATGAAGTTTCTCCCGAAGGGTGATCCGGAACGCTTGACCTACGACAAGCTCCACGAAGAAGCCAACACCGATGGCCTCACCAAAGTTTACAACAAGCGCTACTTCAACGAAGCGCTCGAGAATGAAGTCAAAAAAAGCAAAGTCACCGGCAAGCCGCTGACTCTCATTATCTTTGACTTGGATCATTTCAAGAAATTGAATGACAACTTCGGTCACGACGCGGGTGACTTCGTCTTGAAAGAAAAATCTCGCATCATCAAAGAGCAAGGGATTCGCCAGGGCGACATCGTCGCTCGCTACGGTGGCGAAGAATTCTGCATCCTCTTGCCGAACACGAATCTCAAGCAGGGCTTCGAGATTGCGGAACGTTTGCGCAAGCTGATCGAAACTCACGAATTCATCTACGATGGCAAACGTCTTCCCGTGACGGCATCCATCGGCGTGGCCGACTACCGCCAAGGCGTCAACACCGGCACGGATCTCTTCAAGCGTGCCGACTCCTCGGTCTACAAGTCTAAGGAAGGCGGCCGTAACCAAGTCAACTTCTATAAAGCGTGAGCTCGCTCGCTAAGCCAAAGACCATCCGCCTTCTTCCGGAACACCTCATCGACCAAATCAAGGCCGGCGAAGTCATCGAACGTTCCGCGAACGTCCTCAAGGAGCTCATCGAGAATGCGCTGGATGCGGGTGCAACCCAAGTCGACATCGAGATTCGTGACAACGGACTCACACTTCTGCGTGTGAGTGACAATGGCCATGGCATCTCGCGCGAGCAGATTCCCCTCGCCTTTGGCCGTCATGCGACCTCAAAGATTGATGCATTCGAGGATCTCTATCGCCTCTCCACTTTTGGATTCCGCGGTGAAGCCTTGCCTTCTATTGCCAGCGTCTCACGTATGGAATGTGTCTCCTGGACACAAGACGAAGCGACGGGTGGTGTGCTTCGTTTTGAAGGTGGCAAACAAGACCCCCTCCACACGGCCGAAAAATCTGGTCGCGCCCATGGTACGGTGATGACGATCCAAGACCTCTTCTTCAATACGCCCGTCCGCTTAAAATTTTTGCAATCACCAACCTCAGAAAAAAACTGGCTCAAGCGCTTCTTCTACTCCTTTGTACTCGCCTGGCCGAAGGTTGGTTTTTCGATCCTTTGGGATGATGAAGAGCGCCTTTTTTATCCGGCCACTAGTGACCATGTCTCGCGCCTGCGCCAACTCTTCTCCGAGAAAGTTCAAGAGCGGTTGCGCATCCATGAGATGGTCAGAGAATGGCAGGGGCTCAGCTGCAGAATTGTGAATGTGTTTAGTTCGGGCTCGCGCGCCGATGGCCCGCTTGAGCACGTCACCGTGAACGGCCGTCCCGTGCTTGATAAGGCCTACGGCCGGGTGATTCAGCAGGTGATGGAGAAAGCCTCTTTAGTTGAAGTGCCTGCCACCATGGTTTTCTTAGAAGTGCCCGGCGATCAAGTGGATGTGAACGTGCACCCCAACAAGACCTTGGTAAAATTTCATCAGATGGGAGAGATCCTCTCGCTGGTGACGGCCACCCTGCGCGAAGCTTTGCCTAAAAGTGCACCGGCCTCAGAAGTCGCTACAGAATTTGCTCTTCCCCACCTCAGCACAACGGCAACCGATCTTGATCGCGATCGCGCACAAAGCTATGCCGGTCATCTTCAACGCTTGAGTGCTCAAGAAGACCTGACACTTTCCACCGGCTCTTTGACTCTTTTCCAAAGCCAGGGCCCGTATTTCTTGTGGCAGACACCAGAGAGCGCATATCCTCTTTACATCGATGGCCGCGCCTTACTCGCGGCGTGGGTGAATAAGTTGGGCGAGTCCCCGGCCGAGAGTGAGCCTTTGCTCGTTAGCCATCCCTTGCGCGACATCACACTCGCCAGCGAACACCTCAAAAAATTGAATGACCAAGGCTTTGAAGTCGACGAGCTGGAAAAAGATTTCTTCGTGGTGCGCGAGATTCCCAGCTGGGGCCGCGGAATCCCCTTGATGCTTCTCATGCCCTTGGCCCTCCATGAGCTCGGCCACAAGATCGTGTTCCCTGAAATCCATTACCATGAGATCGCGCAGAGCAAGTGGGAAGAAGTGTGGGCCTGTTGCTCACTAGAAGATTGGCGGCGCCGCAACGTTCTCCTCGAAATCACCCCTGCACTATTTAAGCGGAAATAGGCATGAAGAAGATCGTGATTCTCTCCGGCCCTACTGCTACAGGGAAAACCAGCTGGGCCATTAAGATTGCAAAAAAGTTTGATGCCGAAGTGGTGAACTTTGATTCTCTACTCTTTTATAAAGAGCTGACCATCGGAACCGCGAAACCCACTGCGGCCGAACAAGACAACGTCCCTCATCACCTCGTGGACATTCGCAGCATCCGAGAGCCCATCAACGCTGCGGATTTCACTCTCATCGCGGCTCCGGTGATCGAAAGCATTCATCGACGCAACAAACTCGTCTTGCTGGTAGGTGGCTCGGGCTTTTATCTACAGGCGCTTGTTGAAGGCATGTGGCGTTCCCCGACGACGCCGGCCGAGATCGAGAGCAAGTCGGATGCACTCTTTGCGGACCAAGGCATCACACCTTTCCTCGAGGTTCTCGAGAAACATGACCGGGAGAGCTTTCATCGACTCCACGCTAACGACTACTACCGTGTCCGTCGTGCCGTCGAACATTACTGGGCCACGGGTACGGCGTTCTCATCAGCGAAAGACGCCTTCTCACCGGTCGCACCGCCGGACTGGGATCTGCTCCACCTCCATCTCGATCTCCCCAAAGAAGACCACCACGCGCTTTTAGTGAAGCGCACGGAGCTCATGCTGGAGCAGGGCCTCATCCAAGAAGTTGAGGGACTTTTAAAATCCGGTTACAGCGGAACGGAGAAGCCCCTTCAGTCCATCGGCTATAAAGAAATCCTCGACTGGCTGAACGGTGTCTACGGGCAAGATAAGCATGCCTTGATTGAGCGCATCGTGATTAACACGCGCCGCTTGGCGAAATCTCAAAGAACATGGTTTAAGAAAAAACAGAAAGAAAGCTTTGACCCGCGCTATGATGGAGAAGCCCTCATGGCCCGTGTGCAAGATTTTATTAGTCGGGAGTAGCTAGATGTCACCTACGAATAAATTGAAAGTCATCGTCATCTCCGATGGTACCGGCGAAACCGCCACGGCCATCACGCGCGCAGCGATGACGCAGTTTGCGGACAAGGACATTTTTTTCACGCGCTATAAAAACGTGCGGACTAAAGAACAGATCGACGCCATCTTTCAGGAAGCCGCCATTCACCACGACGTCATCGTCTACACCATGGTGTCGTTAGAGATGCGCCAGCACATCGCCGAACTCACCCGCCGAGAACACGTGCGTGCCGTGGATCTCATGGGGCCACTGTTGACGGCGTTCTCGAATTTCTTCGAAGCCGAGCCGAGTCACGTTCCCGGGCTCCTGCACGCCGTGAACGACGAGTACTTCAAACGCGTGGCCGCGATCGAATTCACGCTTAACCACGACGACGGCCGCAACCTCGAGAGCCTCGAAGCGGCCGATGCCGTGCTCGTAGGTATCTCGCGCACTTCGAAGACGCCCCTCTCCATGTACCTGTCGCTGGAAGGCGTTAAAGTCGTCAACGTGCCCATCGTCAAGGGCCTTCCGCTTCCGGAGAAACTCTTCCAGATCGATCAGCGCAAGATTTTTTGCCTGACGATCGACGCGGAAACACTCCACCAGATCCGCAAGAATCGTCTGACCCGTTTGGGCGTCGACGAAGGCGGTGAGTACGCCGACCTCAACAAAGTCATCGATGAAGTTGAATGGGCCAATAGCCTCTTCGCACAAAACAAGCGCTGGCCGGTTTTTAATGTGACCGGGAAGGCTCTCGAGGAGACGGCCGCAGAGATCCTCAAGCTCATGACAATGCGAAAAGTAAATCGCTTCAAGCAGAGTAAGAGGTTTGGAGAAGAAGAGAAGCCCGAAGAGTAGGCTATTCCAGCAACTGGATCTTGTTTTCTTCGATGGTGAAGTTTACTTTCTTCTCTGTGCCTAAGACAGGATTGCGAACCGTTGCTTCGTAGGATCCTGCCGGGATGACGAGTTCGTTGAACGGCATGGTTTTTTCAACCTTTTCCCCATCCACCATAAACGTCAAAACAGATCCTGAACCGTAGTTTAAAGAAGAAGACAGTACTCCTGTCACCGCTCGGACGGGTTCTGGTAACTGGAGCATTTTCGAAGACTCTTGTTCTGTCAGTGTGACGGTTCTCATGAAGCTCTTGTAGCCGGGCTTCTTGACGAGAACAGTGATCGTTTCATCGAGGGGAACTCGGATCGATGTTCCGCTGACGTAGCTCTGCTTCTGACCGTTGATGAATACTTCCGACTCGAAATCCACGCCGGTCAAAGACAACGCACCCTTGCCTTGGGTTTGAGCACTTGGAAGATTGGCTTTCTTCGGTTTTTTTGCTGGCTCATCTACTGAGGAGATCTTGCGTTCACGCTCACCGTCACCATGGATCATGCGGTAGAGGTTAATGCCGGTCATCTCTTCGACGAACTCCGGTTGCAGGTAGGCGACGCTACACAGAGAAGCAACCAAGATCAATGCAATCTTAAGGCCACTGGACTGCGCGGCTTCTTGTTTCGCCGCGGCTTCTTTCCTAATCTTGTTGATCGTCTTGCTCGTCGTCGACGACGTGATGTTGGCCTTCACACGGATGCCTGTATCCGTCTTCGCTTCGAGGGCCTTGCTGGTACGAAGTACCGGCTGGCGAGAAACCTTGCGAGTGCTCGTCTGCTTATTGACCGTGGCAAGTTCAAGAGTCGCTGACTTTTCACCGGGGTTTACGACCTGCGGTTCCATGTCAAGATCGAGCTCAATTCGCTCCTGGCGCTCAGGTTCTGAAGCGGCTGCGGCAGACGACGGGGTCGGCGTTGGAAACGGAACGTTCGACGGTCGACCGTTTTCATTATTCTCCATGTCCGCGATGTAAGGACGGACGTCGATCTTACCGTATTCAACGAACTTGTCTTTGTCGCGCTTGATCTCGTCTTTGAAGAGTTCTTTCGCGAAGTAGCTCAAGTCTGATGGGTTGAAGTCAGGGTACTGCGCATAGAGAAATTTCACCAATGCGCGGTTAAACTTGTCCATGTCTTCGTAGCGCTGAGAGCGATCTTTCGAGAGCGCTTTCATGACGATGGCGTCGAGCTCTTTGGGCACGTTCGGGTTGATGCTTGAAGGTGGCGCGATCTTGCATGCCTGAATTTGCTTCAGTACCGCAAGGTCGTTGGCCGCCGTGAACATTTTGCGTGAGCAAAGCATTTCCCAAAGCGTGATACCGACCGCGAACTCGTCGTAGCGCGCATCGAGTTCCATCCCGTCTAAGTACTCAGGAGCGAGGTAAGACAACTTCCCTTTGATGGTACCGGCCTGTGTCGCCTCAGAACTCGCGTTCGATTTTGCGATACCGAAGTCGATCACTTTCACCGCACCGTCATACGTCAGCATGATGTTATGTGGAGAAATATCTCGGTGAACGATGTGCAACGGCTTACCACTGAGCTTGTCCGTGAACGTGTGCGAGTAGTGAAGGCCCTGGCAGACTTGCGAAATGATGTAGATCGAGATCTCCACCGGGAAGACGTAGTTTTTTTCTTTTAGGCGATCGAGGAACTGCTTGAGATTGGCACCATCAACGTACTCCATGGCGGTGTAGAGTTGATCGTTGACCTTACCGTAGTCATAAGTTTGCGCGACGTTCGGGTGTTGCAAACCGAAGGTCACAGAAAGTTCGTCTTGGAACATGCGGACAAAAGAGGGATCGCGCGAAAATTGCGGCTGAACCATTTTGATCGCAATAATCTTGTTGGACTGTTCGCCCAAATAGCGGGCGCGACAGATCTTCGCCATCCCACCATCGACCAAATGATCGAGGATGAGGTATTTCCCGAAGCGCTCGAATTTTTTATCGGACATAAGAAACCTCAGTTTCCTATCGGCGCTTGGGCGAAATTCTTTAACTGATTTGACCGCCCGCTTTTTGAGGGCAAAGCCTTGAAAGGACTACTAAATCTTGATCTTCAGTTCCGGAAAAGATGGGAAGCTCACCCAGATCTGTGACTTCGTACCGACCAAAGCTGTCTGGCGCTTGCAGTAGCCTAAGATCTTGTAGTTCTGAAGGTTCCAGGCCTGAAACGTAGGATGGGTTTTCACCGATGCCGCGAAAGTACTGATGACGACGTCGTCGTACCCGTTGGCGCGCATCTGTTCCCGAAACATGACGTGAGAAATCTTGGTAGCATCGGCCGAGTAGTTGACCGTGACGAGCAACTTATCGCACTTCTGAAAGTACTCTCTTTCCGCGTTCGAGAACCAGCGCGTGAACGGCGACTTCTCGTCCGCTGTATAAATCAGCGCATCGTAGTACAACGTCATGCCGTGGTACCAGCTGGCCCGGCGGAACATCATGGAATCATCCCAGACTTCGTTCCCCTTCACGCCTCCAGGAAACCGCACCTTTCCCGTGGTTGTCTGGTTGAACGAGCGATAAGCCGCGCAAGACGTCACGACGACCATGAGAGCGAGGAGTAGGGTTTTCATAAGGCCTCCAGCCAGGTCGCAATGTCTCGCCAAACCTGTTGGCGATTAGTTTCATGGAGCAGTTCGTGCTTCACATTTTGATATTCTATGACTTTTGCGTATTGCTTGTCGATGCCGCGGGAAAACAAGAGCGTCGCCTCGCGGTCCACCACCACATCTTGATCCGACACCAAGAAGAGAGTCGGGCGCTTGATGAAATAGGAGAGAGAGCGCACCTGTTGGGAGGCGTACCAAATCTCACGAGCCATTTGGGCCGTGATGAAGGCCGGCACGAGCGGATCGGTCTCAAAATTATTGGCGGCTTCACTGTCGTTCACGAGATCGACCCCACGGTAGACGCGCGGATAGCGAAAGAGTGGTAAGTGGTTCGCGACGGCATTGAAGGCCGTCTCGATTTTAGGAAAGTTCACGACCTGCATGGGACGCACGCAGGGATTCGACAGAACGAGTGGCCCGATGGCGGCCGGGATTCGCTGTTCGTGCTCGAGAACCGTCTTCAGTGCCACGAGGCCGCCCATCGAGTGGCCCATCAGAACCACTGGGCCATTTTGCGCCAGCGCTTCGTAGGCCTGGAGCGCATCTTCGACCCAGTGATGGAATTGCTTAACATGTGCACGGGTTCCGGAAGAAAGTCCGTGACCGACAAAATCCAGTGCGTGAACGGTGATGCGACCTTCGGAGCGACGGATGAACCATTCGAACATTTCGCTGTGGCGGCCTCCGTGGCCAAGAGCGCCGTGGAGAAAGAGCAGCTGCCCGCGAGGCTCGACACCCTCTGCTGCCCACGTCTGCACAGTGAAGCGTGACCCGGGCTGGTGCGAGTCGAAGTGACGGGCCGATTTTTTAATCTTTAAGCGAAGTGAGCGCTTATCGATTTCGTTAGAGGGTCGGGTCCACATCGCGAATGTACTTCTCTATCGCTCGCTGCGCTTCTTGTTGAAGGGCATCGAAGCGAAATGAAAATCCTTGGTTGCCTTCCAACAAGCGCACGACTGTACCGGACGCGGTAAAGTGGTACTCCGTATTATCAGGATGAACGTTGATGGCGATCTTATCGCCTGCGCGGCCAGGGAATGTGTCCGTGAGAACCTGCATGCCACCGACAGAAATATCGCGGCAAACACCTTCGAAAACTTTTTTATTATTCTGAACGAACATGCGCGCCAAGAGTGGCTTGCGCATCCAGCGCCGGCGCTCGGTCTCCTGAATCACGGGTGGCATGTCATGGAAGATTTCTTCGAAGTCAGACACGTCCGCCAGGAATCCCCAGTCGTCGGTGCGGCCACGAACAAAAAATTGTGTCCGCCCATTCACGCGGTTCTCTTGGTAGAGACGCTTCACGAGGCTCGGGCTGTAGGGTCCGTATTCCGCAGGCGCTCCGCCGCGATCGACACCGATGCGAACGTAGATGCTCTTCTCTTCTGGATCGAGCGCACCCAGACGAAACTTCTGAGCCGACTCTTCTTTTTTGGGTGGAGTAAAGTCTGGCACTGAGGGAGCGACACCGACGAGGTTCTGTAACTCAGCAACGTCTTTTAACTTGCGCCAGTTATCGAAACCTTTTTTCCAAATGTAATCGTCTTCGCGCAGCTGCTGACTCTGCACCAACGTGGTGATGACGCCCACATCGACCGGGCCCTGCCGTTGTCCTTTGAGTACGTAGTACCAGCTCTCACTCATAAGTCCTCCAACCTCTTGAAACCATTATTCCTTATTGTAACCCATCAAAAGCACGGGTCGGCCTGCGGCAATCTTTTCCTGACCTCAAGTTCACGCGCCTAATAACCGATTAGCCTAATCGATATGAACCCCAAAGGTGTCTTATGATGAAACCATCCATTGCTCTCTTGCTCTCGCTCTTTGTGGCGTGGGGCTGTAGTAAAGAAGAATTCGCCGGGACTCCCAAGTCCGAAAAATTCGTGGCGAATTCCGTGGAGGTTTTCCAGAACTTGACCTGCGCCAACAGCACGCTGATCAAGCCACCGGTCGATATCCTTTATGTGGTCGATAACTCTCTTTCTTCGGGCTACCTCTCTTCAACAGTGAAAGAGCAGCTCCAGCTCACCATCCAGGCCGTGTCGCAGCAGTTCGACTATCGAATCATGGTGGCCCCGCTGTTGCCCGATGGTAACTCGGACACCTTTCGTCAGGTAATCACCAACAACGCCGCTGCCATGTCTTCTTCAGTCAACGTGGTGAGCCTGGAAAACCTGTCCTTCTTTAGCTCCCCGACCGGCATCAACAGCGAAGCAGGTATCTCTCGCTCAGCGAGTCTTATAAACAGCAACCGCATCTCTAACGGCGGCCTCGTGTTCCGCAACAACGCCCACACCATCGTGGTCCTCGTTTCGAACGAAGACGACGACAGCATGTATCAATGCTTCCAGGGCCAGTGTACCGAGAATAACGGCGCCTTCGACGCTGCCAAGTCGAGCTTCATCAACCTCCGCAACACGCTCAACGCTCAACAGCTCCGCTTCTTCAGCGTGGTCGCGCACACGAACGGCTGCCAGTCTGGGTTCGCGCAAGGTAAGAAGTACCGTGAGATGTCGGCCTACATGTACGCCAACGCGAGCATTCCTCCGCAGTCGCAGCCGACGGACCAAGGGTCACGTACCCCGAAAGATAGCTACGATCTGTGCAGCACGAACTTCAACGTGTACACGGGCATCAACTCGTCGATCCAGCAAGAAGTGCTGAGCCACTCCTACAACTACTGGCTCGTCAGCGAAAACACGGTCGTCGACACCACGGACATCCAAGTTTCGAAACTTTCGACGAGCGGAAGTGCGACGGCGGTAGCGGCGAGTGCCACCAACGGCTGGAGTTACGCAGGTTACCTCACCAATCGCAACACCCGTCGCTTGCCAACACCAGGCGAACCAAAGACCGGCTACTTCCTGCAGTTGAACGGAAGCGCCGAAGTCACGTACCCCGACTGCTTAGTGGTTAGGACGCGCACGCCGACGGAATTCTACGGTTTTGCTGTGGCACCGTCGCAGCCAAGGCCCGACACCATCATCGTGCGGATTCGTGGAAGTAACGTTCCTCAGAGCACCACCAATGGTTGGAGCTACGAGGGGTACCGCGAAAATCAGAACATCAAGGTGAACGCCAATGGTTCGATCAACACCACGTCGCCGCTCAATCGCACGGGCTACTTCATTAAGTTGAACGGCTCCGCGATCTACGCTTCGGGGGATACGATCGAGATATTCTACACGCCTGCAGGGATCTAGTAGTTCGCTTTCTCACGGTTTTGCTTCGTGACGGAGTTCACGAACTTAATGATGGGATACATGCGCTGGAGTTTCGCCATGTCGATCTCCAGCAAGATATCCCCATCCTGAACCGCCCGCTCCCCCACAATTTGGATTGAACGAGCATCATCGAGATGATCCGCCGTGATCGCTATGTTGCGCGTTTTAAACTCTTCCAGGATCGGGCGAATGTTGAAGTGCTGGGTGAACCGGTGGGAGGTGTCGAACTCGTCGCGCGGCTTGAGGTTCGCGATGTCCTTCGGTGGATTCTTGGGGGCGTACTGCAAGATCTTCTCGAGGAACGTCACACACTGCTGACCGATGCGCATCTTCTTCTCGTCGGGCAGTTGCTTTTCGGTGTTGTAGAAAATAAAGAGCGAGCGCAGGAGCTCGAGGTTTCGCATCACAAACAGATACGGCATCTTGTCCGCATCGTCGGCGACTTCCAGCCAGCCGAGTTCCTTCAACGTCAGCACCACGGCTTCCATCTTCGCTTCCGCGATGCCGTAGATGTCGCCGGCGTAGAGGTCGAGCGTCTTCTTGTGAACCGAAACGCCCACTTCGTGTTTCTCGCCGTGAGTTTTGAACACCAAGAAGAGCGTGCTCAAAACACGCAACACTTCGTTCGTCTTCATGAACTCGTACTCGCCGACCTTGGTGCCGTATTGAGCCGTCGAGTTGGACTCGAGTTCTTTCAAGCGCGAGTTCGCTTTGCGAAGACGATTGGCGAGCGTGTTGATGATGGTCTTGAACCACGGGTTCAAGGTCGCCATGGTTTTGCCGAAGGCCGCGAAAGAGATCTCGATGATCTCCGTCGGCACCATCGCCGAGGCAGACGCCGAGCGCTTACGGCCCGAGCCGTCTTCGTCGAAGAACGCCATTTCACCGATCACTTCGCCGGTGCGCAGAACGGCGATCTCGATGAAGCCCTTCCCTTTCGGTTTGAAGAGGCGAATCTGACCTTTCTGAATGATGTAGAGCGAGTCCGCCGGATCCCCGTCGTTAAACAAAACCTCGTTGGGCTTCAGTTGTCTGAGTCCAGATTTTGTCTGCGCCGTCGGGGTGGTGGCCATTAGCGAACCTTCTCAATCACAACGGCGAGAGCTTCTCCTCCACCGATGCAAATCGCCGCACAGCCGTACTTCGCAGTCTTGCGATCCATCGCAGTCGTCAGAGTAAGAAGGATGCGAGCGCCGGAAGCGCCGATCGGGTGGCCGATCGCGACGGCGCCACCGAGCGTGTTCACTTTTTCATGGGGAAGCTTGAGCTCTTTCATGGCCGCCATAGTGACAGCTGCGAAAGCTTCGTTGATTTCCCACAAGTCCACTTGCTCAGTTGTGAGCTTGGCTTTCTCAAGCGCCTTCTGGATGGCGCCGACCGGAGCCGTCGTGAACCAGGTCGGGTTCTGCGCATGAGAAGCCCAAGAAACGATTTTATATTTTGCAGTCGCGGCGAAAGCATCGCCGCCGAGAACGAGTGCCGCTGCACCATCGTTGATGGTAGAAGCGTTTGCTGCGGTGATGGTGCCATTTTTATCAAACGCCGGACGAAGCCCCGGAATCTTTTCGAAGTTCGCTTTGAACGGACCTTCGTCTTCGACGAGGTCCACGCTGCCGCCTTTTGCAGGAACCGGCACGGCGACGATTTCATTTTTAAAGGCGCCTTCTTTCACAGCCGCTTGCGCGCGCTTGAAAGATTCGATGGCAAATGCATCTTGTTCTGCGCGAGACATGGAGTACTTCGTCACGCACTCTTCAGCGCAATTACCCATCGGGCGATCGGTGTACACGTCCCACAATCCGTCCCACTGCATGCTGTCTTTGATTTCTGATGAGCCGAACTTGAAACCCGTGCGGGAGTTCGGCAGCAAATGCGGAGCGAGCGACATGTTCTCCATGCCACCAGCGATCACCACTTGGTTCTCGCCGCTTTGTATGCTGCGGGCTGCGAGGATCACGGATTGCAGGCCCGAGCCGCAAACTTTGTTGATGGTCGTGCAGGGAACCGCTTCCGGAAGTCCTGCGAAGAGTGCGGCCTGGCGAGCGGGTGCTTGACCCACACCGGCCTGAACTACGTTGCCCATGAAGACTTCATCGACGCGATCTTTCGAGAGACCAGACTTTGCCAATGCTCCTTGAATCGCGACCGCTCCGAGCTTCGTGGCCGGCACTCCCGCGAGGCCTCCCATGAAACTACCGAAAGCTGTGCGGGCACCGGAGAGAATGTAGACGGCCATAGGAAATTCCTTGAAAAAGAGAGCAGACTTATCTATCTGAACTATTCTATTAATCCCCTCTGGTTGGACCAAGTAAAATCTCGCTTTTTAAGGCAGGAACAAGATGCTGGAACGAAAACCCTCGAAGGTTGTTGGAATTGCCCTCCCTAAGGACTGGATTGAGTCAGTAACCGCACTGCTCAATCAGACTTACGAGAAAGAATGTAACGCCCAGAGTCGCCACTTTGAGGTGCATGGTCAGATTTTCCCCTCTGAATTGGTGGTCATTTTTGGCCTCAATCCTAAAGACAAGAACTCGACTGAGAGTTCGGTGAGCTGCTTTCTTTCCTGCGACACCCCCGACATCGCAACGCCCGATCTCGTTAAAACGACCCAAGAGAACTTCGTTCTCATGGCCGGTATGTTCTTTGATGAAGTCTTCGCCAATGAAGACTGGGCCGAATGGGAACCGAACTGGCAGGAAGTTGAGTGGAAAGACAAGAAGTACTTCTACAAGATGACCCGCGAAAACGTCACACTCACGCTCGAAGCCGATCGTTTACTACGTGAAGCGAACTTCTCAGAAGAGTTAGATGATTTTGAAGAAGACGATGAAGGTGAAACACGCCATTAAGAAAAAGGCCCCTTCGGGGCCTTTTTTATTCTGCGTCTTCGTAGCGGACCGTGCCGTTAAAGCGCTCGATCCCGATGTCCCCATCATCATCATCATCGTCGTTTTGTTCGAAGTCTTCTTCTTCGAAGTCGAACTCGTTGGTGATGTTGAGTTCGTTGAGAACTTTGTAGAACTCTTTGTCGTCAGACAAATCGTTGGTGATCGCTTCGATGTATTTCGGTGGGTACTTCGAGATCAATTCCTCGATGTACTCTTGCAGCTTACCTTCGCTCAAAATTTCTTTTTTGCGTTGGATGTTCTTCCAGCCCTTCAGGTAGTGGAGGCGGCACCAGCTCTGCGAGGTGCGAATGTTGTCGCAGCCCTTCTCAACGCATGAGTCGTCTTTTGGATCCACGAAGAAATCCAACGTGCCAATCGCGCCAACGATGTCTTTCCACGCGAAGTGTTCGCGGAGTTCCGCGATTTCGTCGGCGATTTTGCCTTCGAGGTCACCGACACTGTATTTCTTGAAGCCGCGCTCGAGGTCGTGCGAGCCTTCTTCGTCGAACTTACGGCCGCCTTTGCCTTTCGCGGCAACGCGCTTGAAATCTTCTTCGTCGTCATCTTCGTCTCCTTTACGGGCCCGTGGAGCATCGTCTTCAACTTCTTCACCACGAGCGCGGCGCTTGGCATCGTCTTTCGCCTTCAGCTTCGCAGCCTTCTCGTCAGCTTTCGCTTGAATTTTGGCCGCTTTCTCAGCTTCTTTAGCCGCAAGTTTCTTATTTTTTTCAGCGTCTTTCGCGGCTTGGATCTTGGCTTTCTCAGCCTCTTTCTTAGCGCGCTCTTTGTCTTTCGCCGCTTCGATTTTTGCTTTAGCCGCATCCGCTTTGGCTTTAAGGGCTTCTTTCTTGGCGCGCTCTTTCTCTTTAGCTGCTTCTGCTTTCGCTTTGGCCGCTTCTTTCTTAGCGCGTTCTTTTTCTTTGGCCGCTTCTACTTTCGCTTTGGCCGCTTCTTTCTTGGCGCGCTCTTTGTCGCCCTTAGAAAGCACTTTGCCTACGAACTTTGTCGCAGTCTTCAACAGACCTTTTTTCGCAGGAGGAGCTTTCTTCGCTGGGGCTTTTTTCGCCACAGGTTTAGCTTTAGTCTTGGCCACTGGTTTCCCTTTCGCCTTTGCTTTTGCAGCAGGCTTCTTGGCCACTATCTTAGTCTTGGGTTTGGTTTTAGCCATAGATTTCGTAACTCCGCCAAAGATCAAACAAAAATAGTGGACACCGTACCAAACAGCACAGTGTCCGTCTAACGGAATCAGTTGGTTATTGGAGGTCTTTCAGCTCGTTAGAAGCGATGACCATACGCTGAACTTCCGAAGTTCCCTCGTAAATCTCCGTGATTTTAGCGTCACGGAAATAGCGCTCCACTGGATATTCTTTGGTGTAGCCGTTACCGCCACATAGCTGAATCGCCTTGGTGGTGACCCACATCGCCGACTCTGAAGCCATGAGCTTGGCCTGAGCCGACTCTTTCGAGTACGGACGCCCCGCGTCTTTTAGAGCTGAAGCGTGGTAAATCAGCAAACGCGACGAAGCAATTTTTGTGCTCATGTCAGCGAGCATAAATTGGATGCCTTGGAGGTTCGCAAGTGGGGCGCCGAACTGCACGCGCTCTTTGACGTATTTGGCTGCGTAGGTGAATGCACCTTGCGCGATACCTAAGGCCTGAGCAGCGATACCAATACGACCGCCATCGAGAGTTGCCATCGCCACGCGGAACCCCTTTTCTGGATCACCGAGCAACGCATCTTTGGGCACTTTCACTTTATCAAACGCAAGTTGCGCCGTTGAAGAACCACGGATACCGAGCTTGTCTTCAATTTTGATAATTGAAAACCCAGGAGACGAGGTCTCCACGATGAATGCCGAGATGCCTTTGTAGTCCGGAGTCTTCTTTGTCTTCGCAAAAACGATGGCGACGTTGGCTTCTTTGCCGTTCGTGATCCAGTTTTTTACGCCGTTGATTTCCCAGTGATCACCCTTGTCTTCCGCCATCGTGGTGAGGGAGCCCGCGTCTGATCCGGCGTTCGGTTCTGAAAGCGCGAAGCAGCCGATCCACTCGCCGCTCGCGAGTTTCGGAAGGAATTTTTTCTTCTGAGCGTCCGTGCCGAAATGTAAGATCGGCCACACACACAAAGATGTGTGAGCGGAGACAAACACGCCCGTTGAGGCGCAGTTGCGCGAGAGTTCTTCGATCAACAGTGCATAGCTCAAATAGTCGAGGCCTGCACCGCCGTACTCTTCTGGCACGTAGGATCCCAGGAATCCGTTTTCAGCAAGTTTTGCGATGATGTCTTTCGGCATCTCGCCCTCATGGTCAATCCCCATGGAGCGCGGACCGATCTCGGCGTCCGAGAATTTTTTGATCATGTCCCGGACTTCGTTGTATTTCTCGTCGAGCAGCATACCTATTCTCCTTTGAAGACGGCCGGGCGTTTAGCAAGAAACGCAGCAGTCCCCTCTTTCATGTCTTGTGAGGTAAATAATTGTGAAAAGGCGTTGGCCTCGAGAGCAAGACCTTGCTCCAGAGTCGTCTGCGCGCCCTGGTCGATCACGCGTTTGGCGATCCCCACCGCGAGCGGCGAGTTTTTTGCCACAATAGCGAGGTAGTCACTACAGCCCTGCAAGAGCGCGGTTTTGTCGGCAAAAACTTGGTTCGCGATGCCGCGCGTATGCGCTTCCGCGGCCGTGAGATTTTTTCCAGCGAACACCATCTCTTTCGCAAACGCCGGCGACGTCCGGCGCGCAAGGCGCTGGGTGCCCCCGAAGCCTGGCAGCAAACCAAGCTTCACTTCCGGCAAACCAAATACGGCTTTTTCAGAGGCGAATATAAAATCACACGAGAGCGCCATTTCAAAGCCACCACCGAGAGCAAAACCGTGGACGGCGGCGATCGTCGGGTACGGGAGGTACTCGAACATCACGCTAACGTTTTGACCGAGGCGCCCGAAATCACCCGCCGCTTTCGCGTCCATGGTGGTCATGGCGAGGATATCAGCACCGGCGATGAAAGCCTTCTCGCCAGCGCCGGTAAGAATAAGACCGGTCAGCCGTTTGTTTTGAGCGGAGCTCAAAAAAGTTTTCAGCTCCGACAACACGGTCGCATCCAGTGCGTTCAATTTGTCCGGACGATTGATGGTCAGAACGCCAACTCTATCGACTTCTTCGTATTGTAGAGTTTGAAACTCACTCATAAACGAACACGCCTTTTTTGTTTTTGCGACCGAAGCGGCCGGCAGCTACGTACTGCTTCAAGAGAGGGCACGGACGGTATTTCGTGTCGGACAAACCGGTGTGGAGCACGTCCATGATCGCTAAACAGGTATCAAGACCGATGAAGTCGGCGAGCTCCAACGGGCCCATGGGCTGATTGGTTCCGAGCTTCATGGCGGTATCAATGTCTTTGGCCGTCGCGACGCCTTCGTAGAGGGCGTAGAACGCTTCGTTGATCATTGGCATGAGGATGCGATTCACAGCGAAACCAGGGTAGTCCTGGGCACGTACGAACGTTTTCCCCATTTTTTCCGCAGCGGCCGCAACGGTATTGAATGCGTCATCACTCGTCTCCAGACCACGAATACCTTCGACCAATTTCATGACCGGCACCGGGTTCATGAAGTGCATGCCAGCGACTAAGTGGGGACGTTTGGTTTGCGCGGCGATCTCGGTGATGGAGATAGACGACGTGTTCGACGCGAGCAGAGCACCCGGCTTCACGATCTCATCGAGCTTCTTGAAGATGTCGAACTTGAGGGCGCGGTTTTCTGTAGCGGCTTCGATCACGAGATCGCAGTCTTTCAGCGCCTTCATGTCGCTGGCGGTTTTGAGACGCTTCAAAGCGGCGTCAGCATCAGCTGCCGACCACTTCGTTTTCTCCACACCTCTATTAAGTTGGCCCTTGATGAAATCTGCGCCGAAATCCAACGCGTTTTGGAACGCATCGAACATGACGACGTCAAAACCAGATTGAATGGCGACTTGAGCGATGCCCCGGCCCATTTGACCAGCACCGACGACACCAATGATGCGGATGTTGTGCATAAGAATCCTTTCGCAGTTAAATCATGGATATCTTTGAAGAAAAACTCCTTCACTGTGCCCTGAATGCGCCCAGCCGGTCAACAGACTCATGCGAGACACGAGGTTCTCTTGCCATGACCCTGAAAAGTGTTTATAACTTCGCGGATACATTAGTACCGAATCATCTTTAGGAGTGCATCGTGGCAAACCACAAGTCATCAACGAAACGCGCAAAACAAGACAAAGTTAAGCGTATGACCAATAAAGTAAAAAAAGCCTCTGCTCGTACAGCTGTTAAAGCTGTTCGCGAAGCCATCGTTAAAGGCGACAAGACTGCGGCCCTGTCTGTTTTGAAGACTGCTCAATCAAAATTGATGAAAGTTGCAAAGTCACCAGCTATGCACAAGAAGACTGTGGCTCGCAAGATCTCTCGTCTTACTAAGCAAGTAGCTGCTCTCACTAAGTAGTCTCGATCTTGACTTAAATTTTCTGAAGCCCATAGTGTGTAATAACATTATGGGCTTTTTCTATTCTGGAGACTCACATGCGCTCACTTATCTTTATCTTCCCCCTCCTTGCGATCCTCACCGGCTGCGGCGTTCAGTCGATCCCAACAGCGCTGAACGAGACAGAAGCGTCTTGGGCGGAAGTTCAGAACCAGTACAAGCGCCGCGCTGACCTCGTGCCAAACTTGGTGGCCACCGTGAAGGGCTACGCCGCTCACGAGAAAGAAACTCTCGAAGGCGTCATCGAGGCTCGTGCGAAAGCCACACAAATGAACGTCGATGCTTCGAACCTCACGCCAGAAAAGCTTAAAGAGTTTCAATCCGCGCAGAACGGTCTCTCGCAGGCGCTCGGTCGCTTAATGGTCGTCGCCGAGAGATACCCGGACCTCAAGGCCGCGGAAAACTTCAAGGGACTCCAGGTTCAACTCGAAGGCACAGAAAACCGCATCACCACGGCCCGTCGTCGCTACATCGAAACGGTCAAAGAGTTCAACAACCTCGTCACTGTGTTCCCAACCTCGCTCACGAACAGCATCATGTTCAAGCACGAGAAGAAACCTCAGTTCGAAGCCGCGGCCACTGAGCAAGCTGCTCCGTCAGTTCAGTTCTAGTGCGCGCACTCCATCCTCTTCTCCTTGTTCTCTGGAGCGCGCTGGCCTTTGCACAAGGTCCGCGCTTGCCTGAGCTCAATCGTCCCGTCATCGACCAGGTCGGACTTTTCACGCCCGAACAAAGTGCACAGCTCACGCACTTCATCACCGAGATCAAAGCGCAAGGCGGCCCCGAGATCGGCGTGCTCATCCCCAGCGATCTGCAGGGCCTGGCCATCGAAGACTACAGCATCCGTGCAGCGGAGGCGTGGAAGCTCGGAGGCGCGAAGAGCGACAACGGCCTCATCATCGTCATCGCACCTACCGAGCGCAAGATGCGCATCGAAGTGGGCGGCGGCATCGAGGGCGAGATCACCGACCTTGAGTCATCTCGCTGGATAAGTGGTGTGCTTGCTCCCGCTTTCAAGAGCGGTGACTATGCCGGTGGTGTCGCGCAGGTTCTGCTCGAAGTCGCTGGCAAGTTCAACGTCAAAATCAGCAATGCACCGGTGGTCCGCCGGGCCCGGCGCGCCAAGGGAGAGCTTTCTCCTCTCGGCACGCTGATTCTTATGATTCTCTTTTTCTTCGTCTTTCCGCTGCTCAACCGTTCGCGGGGCGCACGCGCCTTCGGAGCAGGTGCCGTCATGGGTAGCATCCTCGGCGGTGGTCGCGGCGGCGGCGGTGGCTGGGGCGGCGGCGGCGGTGGATTCAGTGGCGGTGGCGCTTCAGGAGATTGGTAAATGAGTCATGCACCGTTCACGTCCGCACCTGTTGCGGCGAAGATAAAAAAATTCGAAGAACACACGGGCTACGAGTTGGTCGTGGCCGCGTGCCATGCCTCCGATCCCTACCCAGGTGCCCTTTGGCGTGGGAGCGTGCTCGTGGGGCTCGTGCTCGCAGCACTTGTATTGCATTTTTATAACCTTCATCCACGCTCGCTCGAGATCCTCTTGGTGGGCGCGTGCATCCTCTTAATGGTCGTCCTTCTACGGACGTTGGATTTGCATCGTTTCTTCGTGCTTCCGTCTGAAGCCGAGAGAGAGACGGCCGAGAAGGCCAGCGCCCTTTTTTCTCAATTCCAGTCGACGAGTTTGGGGCACCAGGCCTCGATCTTGCTCTTCTTCTCGCTCAACGAGCACAAGATCCACCTCCTGATCGATCGCGATCTGAACGGTAAGCTCGCCACGGAAGACCTCCATGAGATCTTGGCGTTGCTTCGCGTGCACTTCAAGAAGGGTGATTTTCAAACGGGCCTCGAAAACGCCATCGGCGTCCTTGAAGAAAAAATACTGGCGAAGGCCGGCAAGAATCCACACCCACCGACTTTGAGCGTGGAAGACCGGATCTTCTGGCTCGACTAGGGAAAGAGTTTTTTGAGGTAGCTCGCCAGCTCTTGGGTTTTCAATGGCCCAGGAGTGTTCGGATTCGAGCGCGCCTCCACAATATCCAGACACATCCGTTTTACGCTATCGGCGATCTGAAAGCGCGCTCGGTAGCGCAAGGGATCGTTGGGCGAGGTTTGATAGACCGAAGTGTAATAGCTGTAAGCCTGGGAAAAATCGGCTTGCTGGCAACCTGTGCGACTGAGCGTCGGTAGCATCGACTGAAACACCGACGGCAGCACAGAAGAGAGCGACTGGCGCATGTGTGTTCCGAGAGTCGTACTGGCGCCTTTCATTCGGTTCACCAGCGCCGGCGGCAACTCCGCATGAGCGTTGCGAAGCATGGGCGAAACGTGGGCGCCCCACGGACGCCCCACAACACTTTCTTTCATCCACTTGCGCACCTCGATCTGGGGAGCGTTCGCAAAGCAGTTTTGAATCGGAGCACTGTTGAGTTGGTTGGTCTGCGTGCCGCTACCGATCGTTCCAAAAATGGTATCGAGGCAGCTTCGTGCCATGCGGGTGACATCCGTGGTACTGGGATTCCAGGCCTCGAGCCGTGGGCGCACCGATTCGGCCAATTGCGCACTATACGAGGTGCCCTGACTGCACGCCTGGGCGTTGGTGTATTCGATGCCGTTAAACACAGAGTGCTTGATGAAGTCGTACTTGGCCGGGCTGCGCGTACGCAGGATCTGCGGATTGTAGCGATAGGCGGCCACACTTTCCGCGTAGTCTTCGACGGGACTCGTCGTGCCGTAGCCCGACACGATGGCCTCTTTGATCGTGGCAGTGAACTTCTCTTCAGGTCCGTACGGGCCTTGAGTCGTGTAGGACTCCCAACCGGAAAGTGCCAGCCAGGCCGCACTTCGGTCGGCGCCGGTCTCGGCGGCAAGGGCGTGACCTAGTTCGTGGGATGTGGTGGCCTGTTTCTCGCCGTCTGGAATCTGCAACCAGCGATCAAAAAATCTCACGATCGAGTCGGCCACCGTGGTCGCTCCGTAGCCTTGGGGCAACAGCCCCGCTTTGAATCGAACAAACGGGCGCGCTTCTTCCATGGGAAAGACGCCCTCAGGAAACTCTTGCACGCCGATCAGCGCTTGACCAAGCTGGCCGCGCGTCCAGGGGGATGTCTCAGCGTAGGCCAGATGCGAGGGGGTGAAGCCATAACGTCGCTGCATGTAGAGCGCCATGACTCCCGCATCACCGAGCAGCTCCGTGACCGCGCAAAGTGCTTGGGAACAGCTGGAGCTGTACTGCGGCTGTTGATTCGTCAGCGGGTTCTTGCGCCAGTCCTTGAGCGTGATCAAGTGCTCGAGTGCGCGGATGTTTTCTACGGACTCGTCTTGTAAATTCACGCCGTGGATGTTCTTGCTACTTTTTGTACCGGAGTCGTGAGCGGCAAGCCATTCGCGCATCTGCGCATCGGTCGGAATCGGTTGACGGCACGGGGCCGCCGCGACTTGGGCGGGTGTGGTCGACCACCACGCAAGCGACGTCGAGGCCTGCTGCAGTCCCACGGACCAATCAGTAATGCCTTCTGCCGGATGGCCTTCGATCTTTTGACATGACCCACAGTCCTCGTGCGCGAAGCTCGCAAAAGGAAACAAAAGGACAGCACTGAGAATAATTTTTCTCATGGCTTCCTCTGCACAACGATCGAATAGAGATCTTTGCTCGCAGAAACAAATCGAAACTGGATGCCCTCAGTGGGAAAACTCAGCTCGATGTACTGGCCCGGCGCTGGGCCGCCGACGTCGACGTTTTTTATCTTCGCTTGTTTGCCGAATTTCTCCAGGAGCTTTTCGTAGAGGCCCAATGAGCGCTGCGGAGGAGAGCGCAACGCAAGCCAGTCGACGGCGTCGGCTTTTTTTCCGAGCGTCACGTCGAAGTTCACTCCCAGAAGATTAACAAATAGCCCACGCTCGTCTTCTCGGCGCTTATTTTGAGGGACGTCTTTTAGAACTTTTCTTGCCTCAGTGATATTTTTTCCCAGCAGTTCGCGGACCTCTACGGGAAATTGTGCGAGCGCGAGTTGACGTGGAGATTCGGCGGCCCAGGAACTGAGGGCCAACAGCAAAAAGACGACGCTGAGAAGAGGTTTCATCACAGGGACTTATCGGTAATTGAGGGGGATTTACTGAGAGGCTAAGTGCCTGACATGCCATAAAAAAGGGCCCCTTTCGGGGCCCTTTCAGGAGTGTTGCGACCGAGCGGTACCGATTAACGGCAGCGACGGTATTGAAGCTGGTAAAGGATGCCCGAGCTGATGTCGGCCGAGTCTACAGTCGCGATAGCGTCTTCAACACGGTCAGTGTTTTGCAACATGATAGAAGCGTTAATGCGCATGTTGGTTTCAGCACCACACGGCGACCATACTTGTGCAGATACGATCAAGTCGTTTTCAACCAAGTAGTCAGTGTTCTGAGCGCCTACGAAGGTCTTCGACATACGTGGTCCGATCATACCAGCGAAGAAGTACTCAGCAGTGAAGCGAGCGTTGGCGCGACGGCTCGGGAGTCCCACGAAGCCGCGGTAATCAACTGCTACGATTGAAACGCTGAAGCCGCCTGGCACGCGGATTGGAATGGAGATGTTACAGCTCTTACGATCGAGAGTCTTACCAGCGGAAGGACCGGCCTCGGCTAAGAACTGATCGAACAAGATAGTGAGCTGAGAGCTATCTGGTGAGAGGTTCGCAGAAACAGTTCCCTGAGGACATCCGTTACCGCCAGTGCTCGGGTAACCGAGCTCAAGGCCTTGTGCCATGGCACCAGCTGAGAGAGAAAGTGATGCGATCAGAACGAGTTTTTTAATAAGAGTCATGTGATCTCCTTGCAGGTTGGAGGACTTCGTTGTCCCGTTGGCTTGCTCTGAACATACACAGCGGCAAATTGTTTCGTGAAGTAGCAAACTGCGTTCGAGTAAACGTTGTCGCCCAGGTGGTTTTTTCAAAAAACCACCTGGGCGAGAGAGATTTCATCGGGGGTTCACTTATCAAACACTAAAGATGTATTCAGAAAGTAAGAAACAAGGGAGACCACATGTCACATTTACTCGCCATCCTCACCGCCGCCACACTTCTTCTTGCACTTAATAGTGCGCAAGCCCAGGTTCAATTCGGTGGTCTCTCTTATAGAGGATCGGGCTGCCCCGTCGGCAGCGTCGCTCTCTCACCGTCACCGGACAACACCAGCGTTTCAATCTTGTTCGATTCGTTCCAGATTCAAGTGCCGCGCAACCTTCCGAACACCGGCCGCATGAATCGCGCCAACGATCCTGCCCTCGACTACAAGTCGTGCGCTCTCAGCCTCACCGCTGAACTCCCCGAGGGACAGCAAGTTGAGTCTGTGCAAATTTCTCTCTTCAACCGCGGCGCCATGATCCTCGACCCGGGAGTCCAGGGCACTTTCTCTACGATGTTCGCAGGCCACACCGGACTCGGCGGGATGGGCGGCAATAAGGTGGTTCTTGAGAATAGAACCTGGCGCGGGGAAGCCAATGATGATTGGGTCAGCAATCCCGTCATTAACGTTCCGATCCGTTCTGCGTGTGCGTCTCGCGCTGATCGCAGCGTGAAATTCATGCTCAACAACCACATGGAACTCGCCATCCTCAATCGCGATCTGAGCCGCACGGGCCTGGCGACCGTGGACTCGTCGGACATCAACGGCACTGTAAAAATGCGCCTGATCACTCGTCCCTGCGCCGGCGGCGGGGCTGGAAATCCCGGCAACGGTGGCAGAACGACACCAGTTCGCCCCCCTCGTCGCGGGTTTTAAGCGTAGCTCACTGGTCCTTCGGGGCCAGTGCGACACCATGTATCTCTTATCGTCTGTCAGGACTACACGCCCCCTATCAAGGAGTACGAAGTTGTTGATATGAAGGAAGCAGGGAGATCGAAACCTTGCAAAACGAAGTCACACAAAACGAAGCCTCAACCATCAGCTCTCTGCGAGTTTTGGTGCAAGACTTTCTCGCACGCCACCCACGAGTGACCGTGCAAGCACTCGCTCAAAGAGCCCAAGTGCCGGTGACTTCCCTTCGTCGCCTCATGCAAGAAGAGTCGAAATCAGAAGTAGCTCCACACACCGCTTTGAACCTGTGTGCCTACATCTGCCGCGAGAAGCGCGTCGGTGAATTGCTGAAGCTCTTGCCTCCGGTCCTCGCTGAATTTTTACAAAAACACTTCGGTGGATTTGTGTTCGAAGGTTCTGAGAAGCGCGTTTACTCAGTCGATTTGAACGAAGCTTTGAAAGATCGCATGAGCTACTTCATCTACAAGCTCGCGGCGAACAGCGCGGGGACGTCGTGGATGGAAGTGACTGAGCTCTTCGGGAGTACCGGCAAGCGGAAAGCCGAAGACATGCTTAAGCAGGAACTGATCAAAGAAGTCGATGGCCGCTTGAGTGCTCGTGATCGTGATTTCAGTCTTGATTTACAAGTGGCTTCGTCGCACTTGCCAGAGTTGGTGAAGTTCTACCGTCCCGAGTCAGTAGGCCGCGGCTTGAACCTGATGTACTCTTTGAGCGAGTCATTGAATGAAGACGCGATCAAGAAGATTAAAGACGTCCAACGTGAAGCGGTTAAGGCCACTCACGCGATCATGCAAGATGCTGCTAACCACGGCGACGTTCCGTACTTTACCTTGAACCTTTGCGAAACTTTTCTGGCCGAGCCAGAGGGAGAACTCCAATGAAAGCTTTAATTCTTGTCATGGGACTTTTAACAGCTTTCCAAGCTCTCGCCCTCGACCGTGGTCAAGCTGATCGCTTGTTGCAAGAGCGCCAGCTCTCCCTTCGTCAAATGGAGCAAGGTGGAAATCGCCTGCTGCTCGGTGAAGTCACCGGCGCCGGTTTGGTGCTACCGGCAGATCGCGTTCAGGTTGTGTTGTTACAAGACCGCGCGGTCTTGAAGCGCGAAATCGAATCAATGGCGTTCAGCCCAGTCACCGGCAAGCTCGGCGATTTGGACAGCTTCCGCGTCGGTGGAATGTACTTCACCCGCGAAGATATTCGCGGCGTGGTGATTAAATAATTCATTTTTGAATTAGTACGATAACGCGAAGTTTAATCGCAGCGGCGGTAGAACTACTTTCGGCGAGCAACAAACTCTCCAGAGAATTTGCACAACACGACACCCGTCGGGTCCACGACCTCAGAATGAAGTGTGACCCGCGCGACACCCTTTCTCTCAAACTGCTCCATCACTCGTTCAATTTCTTCACTTCTTAAACAGCGAGCACGGATGTCTCCGGTCACTGGTTTTAAGTAATCGGTGTGCGCACTTTGAATCAGCACGTGACAATGCTTTCCTTCTTCACCGAGGCGATTGAAGAGCCACGCATAGCAGGCCAGAATCATTACGGCACCCAGACTGCCACCAAACGCCGTTCCCATATGATTGCAGTTAGGATTTAAGGGCGCTAGCAACTCCACCGCATCTGCGCTCAACCCGGTGACCCCTACCTCGAGGGCACGGGCCATAGGGATCTGCTGATGAAGAAATTCCTGCAGTTCAAGCGGCTTCAATGGCGCGCCTTATGCTCATTAACAATTGCATCCACCACATTTGGATCGGCGAGTGTGCTGAGGTCACCGAGTCCAGTGTATTCCGCCGCGGCGATCTTGCGCAGGATTCGGCGCATGACCTTACCGGAGCGTGTTTTGGGCAGGCCCTTCGTCACGTGCACTTTATCAGGAGCGGCAAAGCGCCCGATGCTGTTGCGGACGCTATCTTTGATTTTTTCAAGGAGTTCCGGAGAATCTTTTTGATTCGGATAAAGCACGACATAGGCGTAAATGCCCTGGCCTTTGATGTCGTGAGGGTAACCGACCACGGCGGCTTCTACGACCGCCTCATGCTCTACCAGAGCACTCTCGACTTCCGCCGTGCCAAGACGATGTCCGGAGACGTTCAGCACGTCATCGATGCGGCCCGTGACCCAGTAGTAGCCATCCTCATCGCGCTTGCAGCCGTCGCCCGTGAAGTAGAGGCCCTTGTACTGCGAGAAATAAGTTTCCTTGAAGCGCGCGTGATCTTTGTAAATCGTGCGCGCCTGGCCTGGCCATGAGCGCTTGAGACAAAGAGCACCTTCCACACCATTGCCGTGCAACTCCTCGCCCGTCTCTGGCCTGACCAACAAAGGCTCTACTCCAAAGAAGGGAAACGTCGCCGAGCCTGGCTTCGTGGGAGTGACCCCCGGAAGCGGCGTCATGAGAATGCCGCCCGTCTCAGTCTGCCACCAGGTATCCATGATGTCGCAGCGACCTTCGCCCACCACGTCGTGGTACCACTTCCAGATCTCCGGGTTGATGGGTTCGCCCACACTGCCGAGGATGCGCAACGATGAGCGGTCGTACTTACGAACGATCTCGTCGCCCATCTGTGCGAGAGCGCGAAGTGCTGTCGGCGCTCCGTAGAAAATATTCACTTTCAAATCTTGGATGATCTGCCAGTAGCGGCCCGCGTCCGGATAGTTCGGCACTGATTCAAAAAGGACACACGTCGCACCATTTGAAAGCGGCCCGTAGACGATGTAGCTGTGGCCCGTCACCCAGCCGATGTCGGCCGCGCAGAAGTAGACGTCTTCTTCGTGGTAATCGAAGACGTACTGGTGCGTGTAGCTCGCGTAGGTCAGGTACCCGCCGGTGGTGTGCAAGACACCCTTCGGTTTACCTGTGGAACCGGAAGTGTAGAGAATGAACAGCGGATCTTCTGCGTCGTGCGCCGGACAGGGGGCCACCGGCCGAAATTTTTGAATTTCTTCGTTCCACACCACGTCCACTGAGCGCGGTGTCCAGCTGGTGGATGTGCGATTGACCACGAAAACTTTTTCGACGAACTTGATGTCTTTGACCGCGTCGTCAGTGATCGCCTTGAGTGGGATGGGCTTCCCGCCACGCAGGCCTTCGTTCGCGGTAATGACGACCTTGCATTCCGCGTCTTCCACGCGCCCGCGGAGGGCCTCGGCGCTGAAGCCACCGAAGACCACAGAGTGAATGGCGCCGAGACGGGCACAGGCCAGCACGGAATAAACAAGTTCCGGGATCATCGGCAAATAGATGCAGACTCGATCGCCTTTCTTAACACCGTGGGCTTCGAGCATGTTGGCCGTCCGACAAACTTCGGCGTAGAGCTCTCCGTAGCTGATGTGCTGGTACTCACCGGGCTGATCTTTGGCCCAAATTAATGCTGTTTTTTTTGCGCGCTTAGGGAGATGGCGATCGACGCAGTTCCAGGCGGCGTTCAGTTTTCCACCGGTAAACCATTGATGATTCACGTGATTAAAATCCCCGCGACCCGCTTCTAGCGGTGGGACAAACCAATCTAAGCGCTGCGAAACTTCCAACCAAAACTTTTCCGGCTCTTCCAGGGAGCGGCGATAGAGGTTCTGGTAGACCGCCATGTCCTTAAGAAAAGATTTGTCTTGGACCGCTGCTTTTACTGGGTAAATCTCGGACATGGGAGCTCCTGGGAATAAACAATTTCTGGACCATTAAATAGTAAAAAAACTTATCAGGCCAAAAAGAGCTTTTTTTTCTAAGATGCGAATATGTCCGTTTTTAATATTCATATCGCATCGCAGCTATCTGGCGTTGCGGCGGCGACGATCCGCGCCTGGGAAAAGCGCTACAGCGTCCTCACACCACAACGTGCCGACAACGGACATCGCCTCTATTCCGAATCCGACATCGAAAAACTCTCCATCTTGAACCAGCTCACTCAGCAGGGTCTCTCCATCGGTAAGATCGCGGCACTGTCGAACGATGAGCTGAAGGCCATGCTGAAAGACAACGAGCTCTCCTCCATCGCACTCTTCTCCGCGAACGACAAAGACATCATCGACCTCGAGGCCGTCCGCAACGGCATCATGATGGCGCTCAACGCCTACAAGCTCGACATCATCACCCACGAACTCGAGAAGATCAAAAAAACTCTCAGTCCTCGGGACTTCGCGCTCGAGGTCATCGTGCCGTTGTTCAGAGAGATCGGCTACCGCTCGATGAACGAGACGCTCACCATCGCGCAGGAGCACACGCTCACCGCCATCGTGCAGTTCCACATGGGACAGATGATCGCGAAGCACTATGTGCGCCAGCATCTGCGCCCGGGTCTCATCCTGCTCGCTGCGCCCGAAGGCGAGCTCCACGAGATTGGTCTCCTGGCCGCGTGCCTTCTGTGCATCGAATACAACGTACAGTTTTTGTTCTTAGGGAGAGACATGCCGGCCGATGCGATGGCGGAAACCATCAACCAGCTCCGCCCCACGTCCGTCCTCTTCGGCGTGACCAAGGGTCACGAGATCACCGAAAAGTTTACGCTGCAGGACTACCTTAAACGTTTGAAGAGCTTACTCACGGTGAACGTCCAGATCAGCGTCGGCGGGAACCTCAAGCCGTGGGTCGCGACCGAGATCAAACCGCTCGGGGTGAGCTACCTGCCCACCCTCGAAAGCCTCGATAATTATCTCAGCGAGTTTCGCTAAAACCTATTCGCAGTCGTAGGCCGTCGCGAACACCTGGATCTTGGCTCCGTTCGGAACCTCTTGATTGATGAACATCGAGTTGCCACGCAGTTTCGACGTCAAGTTGCGAGCATGGTTACGCGCCATCTCTGGACTGCCCTGCTCACTCTCACCCACTACTTTTCCCACCACGTTGCACTCTGTGCCGGGCTTCGTTGCGAGGGTTTCAACTTCTTTGCCGCCCTCAGTGAGAACGCCAGGAGCCGAACTGCAGGCCGAAACTAGGCCTAAGACACTTACTAACAAGATGAATTTCATGAAGTCTCTCCTTTCGAGCTATAATGTCAGTAGTCTATCAGAAAGCCGGGAGAGAAGACATGCGCTGGGACGTTATTTGTCTGACTACGTTGCTCTGTTTTTTGGGTTGCACCAAAAAAGCCGTGCTCCAGCGCGATGGCGTCGGCGTTCGCCTGAGTGAAACGAAGTGGGACGTTCCCACGATATCGGAAGGTACGTGGAACGTGGGACGGATCTACCGCGACGTGGTCAGCAAGAGCCTCAACATGGTGCTGGCGCTTCCCCCGATGGAAAGCGACGACATCGATCATCTACAGGAAGCCTTCGGTGTCGATGCGTGGCTCGTGCGCATCATCCAGAACAACTCCCAAGGCGCGCGCATCGAGCTGATCACACTGTACGCTCCGTTCAGAGGAGTGCAAAAGGGTCGCGCCAGCAGCCAACCCATGAAGGCAATCTCGTTTAGTCTCACCTACTCCGCCTGGGCGATCTCGGAGCGCTTCCGTCGCTTCCAGTGTCCCGCTTTCTCTCACGATCGCCGTCTGGACGAGTGGGAACTTGTGGGCGAATCAAAGCACACGGAATTTCCCGTCGCCTTCGCCGGAAACCACACTGAAAAACTGACCGTGAGTGAGCTCGTGCCCACGGCGCTGAACATCGGTAACACGATGGTGGGTCGCTACTACTTTGAGGTGGCTCTTTTTAGTTCGAGCAAGAAGCAGATCTACAGCCACTTCGTGCGGCTGCCGCAGCACCTTCACGTCATCAGCGAGAAGACCGTGTCCGTCGACGGCTGCGCGGGCGTGCACCCCGAATACGAGCCTCCCGCACCGGAAGTCATCCATTCGCGAAAGATGCGCTAGACTAGAGTTTTTCGATGGCCGAGAGGGCGCGCGTGATGACGTAGGCCTGATTCGTATCGATCAGATAGCCCTGGTTGAGAAGATTCTTTCCGATCAACATTTTTTTCGACAGCGCCGAGCGATCGGCGAGGTTGATTTCGATTTCATACGACTGATCGTCGACCCACACCACCTCTCTGAAAAAGTAGCGCGTCGACGTCCCCGACGCTGACCGAACCTGATCGATGCGACTCACCATCCGCTCGAGCTGGCGCGTGCGACCCGCATCGTCCGCCGTGGTGAAGCGCACGAAGAGGAGTTCTTTTTCTTCGTCGTTTTCCATCACCTTGCGAGAGAAGGCCATGATGTGAAGTGCGTGGATCGAACTCGTCTCTGCACCGGAATCGACTTTCGCATCGAAGACCATGCTCTTTTCAACGCCGAAGAAAACGGTTTCACTGTGGCCGATGATGGTCTTGTCTTCTTCCACGGAGGCCGGGCAACGGCCTGTTTCCGCTTCGGGCCGAGCTGCGTAGTAGCGGTCAGCGAGATCCGTGAAGCTCGCTGCACCGATCAGACTGGCGGCCAGTACGAGTCCACAGATAAAAAGAGTTGTTTGGTTCATCCAAAGCCTTGCATTCATCGCGTGCAGTCGCGATCACAGGCTTGTCGGATTTTGCCGGAGGATTTTAAGAAAAACTGTGGGAAAACATTAGCCGACTATTCTGCTTTCTTCGTGCGACCAGGTAACACCCTGTTAATCGCTTCCATGATCTCGAACTGGACTTCTTTCGAGTCGTCGAGCTCGGTGTGGTCCAGCGGTGACAAGATGTTCTGCACCTTGGTTTTCTCGAACCGGCGGGCCACATGGGGACCATCGTTTAAAAACATGTCGTTCTCACCGAAGACGTTCAGATGCTCTTTGACGTTTTGAGGAATGATGTCGTTGCCGAACCCAACGGCGTCGATTGTGACGAGGAGATCGACTTTTCTAAATCCGTGCTCCAGCGAGTCGAGTGCGTCGGCGACCTCTTTCACCGTGTCGCCCCCGAGCGAGTGGCCCACGAGGACAACCGGAAAGTCCGAGTGCGTTTTCTTGATCTGTTCGAGGATGGCGTCCTTCTGATCCCATCCGTAGATGCGTGACCCATCCACCGCTTCGGCCATGCGACCGACACCTGCGTAGCTTCCCTCTGATTTCGAGGGAGAATACATCCACTGTAAACCCGAGACGAAAATGATGGCGGGCTTCTTCACGCTGCCCGCTTTCGCACTCTCGTCGGCCTTGGCGAGCTTCTCGGCTTTCTCGGCGGCTTTCTCTTGCGCCTTATCTTTCGCTGCTTGCTCGATAGTTTCTTTCGGCAAGCTCGAAAGATCTGGCGTTGAGGGCAGCGAGGGCGCGCCCGGGACGCTTGGTAATGAGGGAGAATTCGGGGATGGCTGACGGGCCGCTTCGGAGAGATCGACTTTGTAATCTTTGGCTGCACCGGCCGGCTTCAGGGCATCCGGAACTTTTGCGCCCACGGGCAAGGCCTTGCCGTTTTTTAACGGCTGAGAAGCGGGCGAATTAAGTGGCATCCCATAGGGATTGAGGTCAGTCTTCACTGTATAAGTTTAAGGCCCCAGACGATTTTTGGCGTGATGGGCAAGGTTTGGCCTAACCCTGAGCGAAAAGGTTGCCTTTTGCGATGATTTTCGGGAGCCTGTGTGGATGAAAACACTCCTCGTCGCCCTGCTTTTGAGCACTTCGGCCCTCGCCTCTTGCCCAGATCTCCGTGGTCGTTGGGGTACCTGCCGCGGTGGCAACCAGCAATGGCCCGTGGACTTGATCGCGAACATGAGCGAAGGCGACACGGGGCCCATCTATAATTTCAGTACGACGGATTTTCGCAACGGCCGCACCACGCTGCTGGAGTTCAAGACGGATCCAGCAGGCAGCGTGACCGACGAGCCCTACAACGGCACCAACATCATTAAGCGCACCATCATCCGCTACTACTGCCAGAACAATAGTTTCATCCAGTACGAGCGCGTGCTCGCACAAACTGAAGGCTCGCCCACTTGGACTCTGCAGTCACATCTCGAGGCCCGCTATTGGATTGGAAGACAGGGCGAGTTCGTCATGACAGTGGATCGCCAGAACGGTCGACCCACCCTCACAACTTGTTTTTAGACTAGAAACGATAGTTCGCACCGACGTAGAAGTTTCTTCCCATCGTTGGCAACACACCGGTGGACTGGACACGTGAGTAGTACACCTTGTCCAAGAAGTTATTCACGGCGCCGTTCACACTCCAACTCTTTCCGATGCGCGCTTCCGCAAGCAAATCGAACAACTGGTACGACGGGACGTAGTTGTTTTGTGTGTGAGTGTCGTTAGAGTAGTAATCAGAAACATAAGTTGCTAACAGAGACGCGCGGTACTTTTCAGCGTAGCGATAGATCGCTCCGTATTTTACCATGTGGCGTGGGCTGAACATCGGGCTATTGCCTTCAAGTTCACCACCACGGAATTCTGCATCAAGCAAGTTACCATTCACGTACAGATCGAGCGCGTGTTGCTCGTGCGAGAGCACATCTTTGCGAGTCACGCCGGCTTCGATACCGCGGTAGTGCGCCGAGCGACCGTTGAACAACGTCGTCACGCCACCCGAGTTCGTGCTGGCGAGCTGGTTTTGGAACTGCACCCAATATCCTGAAACATCCCAGTTCCATTTAACCGAATCACTGCGCACGCCCGCTTCGTAGTTGTAGATGTAGGACGGCTTGATGTCGCCTTCAACCACAACCGTTGGATCGGCTTGCTGAAGCACAGTGGCGAAACTAATCGGCTTGAAGCCCTGAGACACATTGGCGTAGGCCTGTGTTTGTTCAGTGAGGTCGTAGCTTGCGCCGAGGCCGCCGAGTACGACGTCGAATTTCTCTTCGCGCTCACGCTCAAGCGTACGGTTTTCAGTGCTGAGTTCGATGTGCTCCAGTCGAACACCTGGAACGATCGCGAGTTTTCCGAACGCGAAGCGGTTCTCGGCAAAGACCGCCATGGCACGCGTTTCGTTTTGCACACGGCTGGCGACGTTTCCACGGATAGCTTCGGCATCATTACCATTCCAGGTCGTGGTGGGAGCGTTGGTGTTGTAGGTCAACACTCCGGCGGTCAACGTGTTTTCGTTTTCACCAGCTTTCCAGTCGTAGCGAGCACGGACTTCAGCGTTCAGGCCATGGGCGTCGTTCTGACGACTCGAGTTCGTGTCCGCTGTTGGACTCGTGCCGAAACCGCCGCCAGTTTGGGTTTTCGAGTAACGCTTATAGGTCGTGGCCCAGACCGTCGTCTCGACGGTCGTGGCTTCGTTAAGTTGTTTCTCGTAGCCCACCGACATCAACGCGCGAGCGATCTGCAGACGATCGTTTTCTCGGGTGGCTGTGCGATTATCACCGTCACGGTCCCAGCAGTTCGCGTTGGCGGCGTTGCAGTTCAAGCGCGCCATCCCGCCCGGCATGCCGAAGTCAGAGTCGTAGCCCTGCAGGGAGAACTTCACGATCCCGCCGTTCTCGAGGAAAGTGTGGGTCTTCGCCTGCAGGTGATGCGCGAAGAAATCCGCATTAGTGCGCTGGTAACCGTTGCCCTCCTTGCGGTAGTAGCCGGCCCAGTAAGCGGTGTTACCCGCTTTACCGTGCACTTGGTTCACGGTGGATTTGAGGTCGTAGCTTCCGTAGGTCACCCCCACGCGACCGCCGAAGGCCGTGTCTGGCGTGAGCGCTCTTGAGCGGAAATTGATGGCACCTCCGGGTTGCGGTCCGAACATCAAAGCTGCACCACCACCGATGACTTCGATCTCGTCCATCATCGGACCCGGAGGTAAGTAGTACTGGTTGGGGCTGCCGTACATGTCGACCGGGACCGGCAGACCGTCTTGCAAGATGAGCACGTTTTGCGCTTCGTGCGGATCGCCGATGCCGCGGATGCTGATCGCGGCCCACGGTTCGGTGCTCTGGTCCGGCGTCAACACCGACGCGTTCTGAGAGAAGAACTGGCGCAGGTTATCCGTCGCGATGGGTGGGTTGATGTCGGTCTTGGTGGCCTTATTTTTTTTGCCGCTTAAGATGCGCGTGCTTTCCACTTCTTTCCAGCGGACCGGTGCGACTTCTTTCGCGCGAACTTCTACGGGTGCGAGTACATCTTGCGCGATCGCCGGCGACACCAAGCCTAAGATGATGAGAGGAGCGAGAAAGCGGATCATGAGGCCTCCTGCACTGAGCGTGCATGTTTGAATTTTCTTACGGCCCCGAAGAACCAGAGCGAGGTATTTAGAGAGGGGAAAAACCCAGTGTTTGCGCATGCGTTATGAGTAGCAAACGCAAGTTTGGCATGTCAAACAATCTTTTATTTAACACCCTTAATTGTCCCGTTTAAACGCTGCGATTTACATTTGAAACGCGTCACGCCTTCTGGTCTTTTAGCTTCGTTTTTTAGATGACCCTGTTCGTGCACTCGCCGACGCCAACGAGCAAACGCCTTGGCATCGAGCTGCGTCCGCATGAACCGAACGACATCATTTGGTGAAAGGCCGAACTGGAGCTTGATGGCATCGAAGGACGTGCGATCTTCCCACGCCATGCGGATGATCCGATCGGTTTCTTCTTCCGAGAATTGGGCGAATTGAGTTTTGAGTTCCCGTGAAATACCCATGCGCAGAGTATCCCCGAGTTCGCGCCACGGCGCATGCTTAATCCGAGGCCGTCTGAGGTTTGTACAAATCAGCACAACATCTCAACGCCGCAAAGACGCCGCCCCTCCTGCACTCAGCTAAATTCACTAACAACAAGGAGGCCCTATGAAAAACAATGCTGACGGAAAAGTTGCTGTGCCCATTCTCTTATGGGTGCTGGGCGTTCCTGGATTCGTCGTCGCTCTACTCTGGCTCTTTATCTTTCGTGGCTAACAATTAACAAGGAGTCCCCATGAACCCAGGAAAAATTCTTTCGATTCTGACGCTACTGGCGATCTCAGGCGCGGCCTGCACCACAGAGCCGCGCACCGCAAAGGTGACAAAAAAACAGTATCAAGAACGCGTCACGGCCAGTGACCAGTCGAATACTCGTGACTCGGACGTCGACGTCACACGTCGGATCCGTGATCGCCTGACAGACGACGACAAGCTCTCGCTGTCTGCGCAGAACATCACCATCGTGACGTTGGAAGACCACATCACACTGAAAGGTGAGGTCCGCAACGCGCGGGAAAAAGAAAGAGTGCTCTCGCACGCCCGTCGCATCAAAGGGACCCGCGAAATTCACAGTCAACTCACATACACAGAATAACCAGGAGGAACACATGGGATACGATTTGAAGAAGAAAGGCCACAAGGCCGTGTTTGCGATTTTCGACAACCGTCCGTCCGTAGAACAATCCATCAATCGCCTCAAGACGGAAGGCTTCCGCAACTCGGACGTCTCTGTTTTGATGCAAGACCGTGGTGAGACCAAAGATTTCGCGCACAAGATGAACACCAAAGCTCCAGAGGGCATTGCCACGGGGGCGACGACAGGTGCACTTGCTGGCGGCGCTTTGGGCTGGCTCGCGGGCGCAGGCGCCTTGGCGATTCCCGGCATCGGACCGTTCGTCGCTGCGGGCCCGATCATGGCGGCGATTGCCGGCGCAGGTCTGGGCGGAACCGTCGGTGGTGTTGCGGGAGGCCTCATCGGCATGGGCATCCCTGAATACGAAGCCAAACGTTTTGAATCCGAAGTCAAAAACGGCGGCATGCTTATCTCTGTGCACGTCGACGACGCGGACTGGTCAAAGAAAGCAAAAGAAATCCTTCGCGACGGCGGAGCTCGCGACATCTCCGTTGCATCTGAAGATTCTGGGTCTTGGAAGTTCCTCGACGATGACCGCGTCGAGACAGGTTACTACAAGAACACTGATTACAAGTCCTACCCCGATGACCGGTCGGATCAAATCCTCTAGCTTAACGTAGCGTCAAGATTGGCCTGCTGATTTGACGATTCTTCTCGACTCAAGAGATGATTTTCAAAAAGGCAGGTCACCTATGAAGTTCGTCGCATTTATCGTTTTCCTTTGTACGTTTGCAGCACAGGCGAGCTTCATCGATAGCACGCAGATTCGCTACGACAAACTCACACCAGGTGAGCCGCAGATCACGCAAGCGGTGTTCGAGCAGCGCATCGCCCAACTCAAAACGATCTACACTCCCATCATTAAAGATCTCGGTGCTAAGCTCGACCTCAAAGGAAACTGGGGCAACGACAAGATCGTTGCTCAGGCCACGCAGATTTTTGGTTCGTGGAAGATTCAGTTTTCTGGCGGCCTCGCGCGCCGACCGGAACTCTCGGCGGATGGCATGACGCTTATCATTTGCCACGAACTCGGCCACCACGTCGCCGGTTTCCCGTTTGCCATGAGCTCACCTTTCGGCTACTGGGCCGCCGTCGAGGGGCAGTCCGACTACTACTCCACCCAAGTTTGCGCCCGTCGCATGTGGCAGAGCGAGCACGAGCTCAATGCGAGCTTCGCCGACAAAGTGAATCCAGCGGCCAAGGAAAAATGCGACACGGCCTTCAGCTCAATCGAAGAGAGAAATCTCTGCTATCGCACGACAGTGGGCTCCGAGTCTGTCATTCGCACGATGGCGGCATTGATGAATAGGCCCGTGCCTGATTACCAGACACCAGACACGTCTGTTTCTCGTGGCAACATGGAGAATCACCCGCCGATCCAGTGTCGCTTCGACACCCTCTTTCAAGGCAGCATCTGCGCGGCGGAATTTGATGATCGTCTCGTCCCGGGAAAAAAAACGAGCGGAGGCCGCGAAGGTCTTGAGGCGGAGCGGGAAGCATCGACGAATTCGTGCACGGCCTTCTCGCAGTTTACACTGGGCTTACGACCGGCGTGCTGGTTCAACCAGCGCCTATAGCAGTCGATTCGCAAAGAACGATCTAATCTTGCCCCCGTGGAGTCTCGTGGCCTTGACGAGACCCACGCGATGGGTCCCTCGCATGACATAGACGAGCGGCTCTCTTACCGCATTTCGTAGTTCGCGTTGGTAGCGTACCGGTACGGTTCGATCGCTCCTAGGAATAAACAGGTACATCGATCGTGGCTCAATCCGCGCCACCACATCCAGCGGGTCAATCGTGAGGGCCGCGCGCAGCTGCGACTCGTAGGTTCTGAGGTTGGGGATGTTCAGTGCGCGCATGCGACGCTGGCGCAACTGCGCCACAATCTTTTGGTCACTGTAGGCCAAGAGACCCGCGGTGTTGCCGGCCCCGGCGATGATGGCACTGGCGAGGATCTTCGGTTCCACACCCGCCACATAGGCGGCAAACACGCCTCCTAGACTCATGCCTAGGATTCCGTAGCGCGGAAGAAACCTTCGCTCGAGCTCGAGTTCAAAAATAACATTCCTCACCGCTCCGTGAGCGCGCAAGAAGGCATCATCATGGATACTGAAATCGGTCAGCTCGCGCTGCGAGTTTTCTGGGCGCATGACGTGCAGGATGTAGACCGTCATGCCGGCGCTGCAGAACCGCGCGGCGAAATGTCGGTCAAGTTGGGTCTCTCCCACGATGGGCGGAAGGATGAAGATCACGGGACTGGCCGCTTTAGGTGGGGTGTATTCTTTGGTGAGAAGGGGCCAGTGTGAGCCATCGACCGGATCGGCGATGTCGAAGATCCGCACGCGTCCCGTGCAATTGGCGTACGAGCAGAATGATAGAAACGTGAGGGTGAGGATCAGGATGAGATTTTTCATGGGAGACCTCCTTGTCATAAAGAAGGTAGTCTCCCATGACAGTCTCTGCACCTAGGCCCTGAGGAGACTTAGTGAAGAGGCCAACACGAGTTGATCTGTCAGTCAGATCTTGACCTGGCCGCACTCATCAGGACATTCGTTCAGCTGAATGAGACCTTTTCAAAACAAAAAGCCCCGGCACAAGGCCAGGGCTTTTTATTTTGAGAAGTGGTGCCCACGCGCGGAATCGAACCACGGACACAAGGATTTTCAATCCTTTGCTCTACCAACTGAGCTACGCGGGCAATTCTCAAAATGAGTTCTTCAAGTTAAGGTAGGGCCTAAGAATCGTCAATCAGATTTGCTCCACCATTTTCTGGCTCAATGCGTCTATTATGAATGTAAAAATAACGAAAACTCTGCTCTCTCTTTCTTGGTGCGAAACCCAGGCCTTCGCTCTCATTCCAGAGGGAACAATTCGTCCAATGCGTGCCATCTATGGTCACGGCTACACCGCCAGTAAGGGCGACTGCCTTCCCTGGGCGATCCGCGCTGCTGAAGCAGGAATCCCCGCTCTGATCTTTGATTGGCCCGGCCATTACTTGGGAAGCTTCAACGAGGTAGAGCGCTTCGAAGACTTCACGGCAGAGGCCCACCTCCTGTTTGCTCAGGGCCTCGAGCGACTAGAAGGCCTCCTCAATAGTTTGAGTTCTCCCCAGCAGATAATCCTCGGTGGCCATTCCCTCGGTGCCCTGATGGCGCTGAAGGCCCTCAAGCTGCCGGCCTTCGCCTCACTTAAACGACTGGGCGTCGGCGTCGGGCTGGGGCTCAATGAAAAAGTCGAAACCCATCTCTTTGATACTGAGTTCTACCAGAAGACTCTGAGCATCCGCCGTCAGCTCGTTTCTCCGGCGCTGGATACAAGTGCGATGTTCCCCTGGATCCGCGACGAGAAAGTGAAGCTGGACGTCAGCGGTGAACGCATCCATCTCATCGTCGGAGAAGACGATATGGTGGTGGGCTCCGGCGGGATGGAGAACTTCGCCAACCACCTCAAAGACCTCGGCAACAACGTCACCAGTTTTGCGCCCAAGAAGCTTGCCCACCACGAACCGACCTTGGCGGCGCCTCATCTTCATGCTTTCCTTAAGCAAGAACTCTCACTCTAGGATTCTTCGATGCAACTCTTTGTGACCATCCTCGCTCTCATCGTTGGTGTTCTCGTGCTCGGGTACGGAGCCGATGTGTTTGTCGCCAGTGCTTCGAAACTCGCGCGCCGGTTCGGGATTTCGCCCGTGGTGATCGGTCTCACCGTCGTGGCCTTCGGCACCTCCGCACCGGAGATGGCGGTGAACATTCTGGCCGCCATGAACGGCAACAGCGCCATCGCGTTTGGGAACGTGGTCGGGTCGAACACTTTCAATGTGCTGGTGATTCTCGGATTGTGCGCTTTGATCAAACCGTTAGTGATTCAAGGGCAGATCCTAAAGATCGACATCCCACTCATGGTCGTCGCCAGCGTACTGCTGTGGTGGATGGGACAGGACGGGGCGCTCACGAGACCCGAAGCAGCTATTTTTGCAGCTGGGATTATCGGCTACACCGCTCTCCAAGTGAAACTTGCGATGAAGGAACGCGCCAGTGTGAAGGCGGAGTTCGGACAAGAATTCAACGAAGGTGGTCCAGCACCACGGAACATTCTTCTCCTCCTTGGTGGTCTCGTGCTGCTCATCGTAGGTGCGCGCATGTTCGTGTACGGTGCGGTAGAACTCGCACGAATCTGGGAAATTTCCGAAAGCGTGATCGCGCTCACCATCGTTTCAGCGGGAACCTCTCTGCCAGAAGTCGCCACCTCGGTTGCGGCCACGCTCAAAGGCGAGAAAGAGATCGCCATCGGAAACGTCGTCGGCTCGAACATTTTTAATATCCTCGCCGTACTGGGAATCTCGGGACTCCTCTCACCCACCGCCTTAGTGGCGGATTTACCGATGCAGCAGATCGATCTGCCAGTGATGGTTCTGAGCATGCTACTCCTCGTACTGTTGGCGAAAACGCCAAGCTCTCTTCAGAAAATTCTGGGAGGGTGCTTTTTAGTCGGCTATGGCGCGTATGTGTTTGAGCTTATTGGCCGCTAAAATGTGTTATTTCAATCAGTTGAATCCCACGGCATTCGTGGCACAATAGGGTGATGGAAGCGTCTCTGACCAAAATTGGCATTACTCACCTTTTGAAATTCCCCGGCTCGTTCGAGGGTATTGAGGTGCACATCCAGGTGGCGGGAAAATTCATCAAGCTCAACTACCCGAACGAATCTTTCACGGACATTTTGAAAAAACTCCAGGCCAAGGGCGTGGAGTTCGCTTACGTCCAGCAAGGGGACTCGGAAAAAATCATGGAGGCCGTGAAGGCCACTTTGAATTCGAAGTTCTTCTACGATCCGGCGACGACCACCGACGAAGTGCGCATCCAGCAAACGGAAGGCGCGGCGAACATCGCCAAGGACTTCATTCGAAACTTCGGCATCGATAAGGCATCGCTCGACGTCCTCAAGGTCGCCAACGAAAAGACCATGAACATGATCAAAGAAGCCCCGGGGCTCCACGCCTTCGTGAAGCGCTTTCGCGGCCAGTGCTCGGAAGAATATCTCAAGAGTAGCCTAACCAATTTTTTAGTCGCCATGGTTCTAGAAAAGTTTCCTTGGAAGTCGCTTCAAATTGTTCATAAAACCATGACCGCCGGCATGCTCTGCGACGTGACTCTCCTGCCAGAAGACTTCGAAGCCGTGCGCTTGTACGAGAAAGGTCTTGGAGAGATTTCTGATCGCGTGCGCCAGCATCCGATGGAAATAAGCCAGATGCTCCGGCGAAAGAAAGAACTCATTCCCATGGAAACCATCACGATCATCGAACAGCACCACGAGCGGCCCGACGGCAAGGGCTTCCCCGTCGGCATCACCGTCTCGCGCTTCAACCAGCTCTCGGCGATCTTCATCGTCTCCCAGCGGTTCATCGAGCAGCTCTTCGAAAACAAGTTCGACTTTGCCAAGCGCCACGAGATCATCTACGCACTCCAGTCGATCTACGCGGGTGGCTTCTTCGACAAGGCCATGGACGCGCTCATCACCGTCGTCGACGAGTAGCTAACTCTTTTTCATCCAGAAACTTAGTGTACGTAAGAAAGAAAGCCGGCCAGGCCGGCCCAGTGCCGTGCCGGCAGTCAAACGCAGGAAGGCACGGTTGGTGAGCGGAAGCACGTCGTTCGCAATCACATCAAACGGCCGGTCGAACCACTTGAGCCATTCTCGTGCGCGCGTGCCGAGATCGGGTTTGATATGCGCGATGGGCTTTTGGTTCCAAGGACAAACGTCCTGGCAAATATCACAACCAAAAACTTCGCCGCGCCCCTCTTCCATTCCCAACGGCGCCGGAGTGTCGCTGCTGCGATCCTCGATGGTCCACGTGGAAATACACTTCGAAGCCGTGAGCGTGCGGGTCTCCACGTTGATGGCGTCCGTCGGGCAGGCATCCACGCACGCGCGGCACTGCCCGCAGTGATCCACGGAAAGCGAGTGCGCTTCGAGGGCGAGCTCTTGATCGAAGATCAAAGAACCCAGCATGAAGTAGGAGCCGTGTTGCCGACTGATCAGCAGCGCATTCTTTCCAAACCACCCGAGTCCCGAACGGTAAGCGAGGTCTCTTTCGAGGATGGCCTCCGTGTCGTGGGAATGACGAAACTGGAGCGGGAATTTTTCCTGGAGCCGACGGCCGATGAGGTGCAAGCGCTCCTTCATGACGGTGTGGTAGTCTTCGCCATCGAAACCTAAAGCGTAGCCCGCCACGCGGAATTGTTTCTCTTCCAATAAGGCCTTCTTCGCTGGAGCATAGCTAAAAAGAAAAACGACGGCCGATCGCGCCCCTGGCCACCAGGCCTTTAGATCAGAGCGGTAGTTGACGTTTTTCTCCAGCGCCATGAATGGCAGCTTCGCACCGTTCTCGGGTAACCAGTTTTTAAATTTCTCAAAGGTGCGCGGAACGGTCTCAGAAGTGTAACCCCAGTCCACGATGCCCAGCTCTGCGAGTTCAGCCGAGGAGATGTGAAAGAGGTCTCTCATTATTCAAAGGGAATGATTTCGATGGCACCGGTGGGACAGACACGCACACATTCCATGTCGAGTGTGCAGCGTTCGACGCGAGTGGCGTCGATGCGCGTTTCGTGGTGGTTCTCTTGGCTCACGGTCCAGATGTGGTGCGGGCAGATGGCGACACAGGACTGGCACGAAGCGCAGACCACCGTATCAAGTAGGAGCTTTCCCCGAGCGAAGCCCACCTCCTGAACCGAGTCTTGGTGACCGGTCGCGATGGCTTTAGGGACGTCTTTGATGATCTCAACGCGGATCGAGTTGGTCGAACCTTGCTGGAAGTATTTCCCGTCGCCCATGGTGATGACAACCTTGTCACCGTTCACGAGGCGACCCTTCTCTTTCAAGCTCTGAAGCATGGTGCGCTCAAGCAACGCCATGTCGCCATCGGCCGGCATCTCGACGTAGTACGGAGAAATACCCCAGTAGAGCGCCATCCGACGCACGACTTTAAGAGAGTTGGTGACGCCGAGAACGTGGTTCTTCGGACGGAATTTCGTCATCTGTAAGCAGGACTTTCCTGACTCAGTGATTGAAAGTACCCAGCGCGCGTGGGTCTTCTCCGCGATGATGCTCGCAGCAACCTGGGTCGAGGCGCTCACGCTGGAAATATCCATGTGGCGAAGGAGTGGTCTCTCTCGCGGCATTCTTTCGGCCTCAATCACGATCTGATCCATCATGATGACAGTCTCTTCCGGGTACGCACCGGAAGCGGTTTCACCGGACAGCATCACACAGTCCGTGCCGTCCCAGACCGCGTTGGCGACGTCAGAAGCTTCCGCACGTGTTGGGCGCGGATTCGTGATCATGCTCTCGAGCATCTGCGTGGCAGTGATGACCGGTGTTCCCGCTTCGTTGCAGGCCCTGATCAATTCTTTTTGAATGGCAGGAACAAGATGGTTGCCGACTTCGACGCCCATGTCGCCGCGAGCAACCATGATCATGTCGGTGACTTCCAAGATCTCTTTGATGTTTTCAACGGCTCCCGGCGTCTCAATCTTTGACACGATCGGAATATCGACTTTCATTTTGTGCAGCAGCGACTTGACCGCAAGAATGTCCGCAGCTGTGCGCACGAAACTCAGCGCGACGTAGTCCACACCCTGCTTAAGTCCGAACATCAGATCTTCGTGGTCTTTGTCTGTGTACGACGGCGCCGAAACTTTCACGTTGGGCAGGTTGATGCCCTTGTTACTCTTGAGCGCACCGCCGACCTTCACGCGAATCTTTAAAAGATCGCCGAACTTCTCGATCGCTTCAGCTTCGAGTAAGCCGTCATCGAAAAGAATTTGCGCGCCCACGAAAGAATCTTTCACGAGGTCTTGATAAACAGTCGGAATAGAACGAGCCGCGTATTCGGGATGCTTGGCGAGTTCGGCCTTCGTGCCGATCACCCACTCTTCACCGGCCGTGAGCTGCAGCGGAGCAGGAACCTTGTCCACGCGGATCTTCGGGCCCTGGAGATCGAGTAGGATGGCGACTTCGCGACCGGCCTGCCGGCTCGCTTCGCGAATGTTCAGAATGCTTTTGGCGTGGTCTTCGTGGGTCCCGTGGGACATGTTGATGCGCGCGGAATTCATGCCCGCATGGATCAACTTCACGAGCATGTCGATGGTATTAGACGAGGGTCCGATGGTGGCGATAATCTTAGCGCGACGTAAAGGCATAGCCTATCTTAGCTTATGCCCTTGTAGTCATTCAACTTGTCTTGTTCAAGTTTATGAGAACGCTTCAATTCCGTGATTTGATTCTCGTATTGGCCGATCATCTGCGCTTTCTCCGCATCCATGGCCGACTTGAGACGTTTCAGTTCTGCGTTGTTGAGGGTGTTCTTCTCACCCATATCCTTCGCGTACATCGCATCTTTGGCCTTCAGCTGCGCCTCGAAGTCCTTGGTGACCTGCTTCAGACGCATCTCCGCGTCGTAGGTCTGCTGGTCCATCTTCTGCTGGTAGCTGTTGCTGACGTCGCGGATTTTTGCCTGGAATGAGGCCTGGCGGTGATCCATCAGCGCCTGGGCTGCCTTGAGATCGGCTTGTCGCTTGTCTTCGTACATTCTGGTTTGCTGCTCCACGCGGCGATCTGCATCGCTCATTAAGAAACTGACCTTCTGGTCGAGCTCCGTGCGAAGCTGGCTGTTTTCACGGTTCGCGGTGTTGAGACGACTCTCGTAATCACCGGAAGTCGTATCCATCAGCTTGTTGAAGTTTCGGCGGAGGTCCGTGATCTCGTCGTTGCGCTGCTGATTCGATAGATTAATGAATTTGACTTTGTCGTCATCGGTTTGCTTCTTTAGCTCGACGACAAACTTCTCGTTCCGCTCCTGTAGATCGGCGAGAGACTTGTTGAAGTTCTCTTTCAGCTTGGTCATATTCTTGCCGGCCATGTTCCGCTCGGAAGAAATCTGACCTTCGTAGCGCTGGCGCTCTGAGTGCTGACTTGCCTGTTGAAGAGCGGACTGCTTGTTGGCTTTCTCGCGTTCGTTCGACACGTTCACGATCTTGTCCGCCATCATCGCACGCTCTTTGCGCTCGAGACGAGCGGCCGCTTCGGCCGACTGGACGCGAAGTGTATCGCGGTTCCCTTCGTTCAATTCATCGGCGTGCTTGTTGAAGTTCCGCTTCTCTTCGGCTTTCTGCGCCTGGAGACGCTCGATCTTCTCTTCGAAGATCTGGTCGTCTTTCAGGCCCTGCTGACGGCGAACAATCTCTGAGAACTCGCCAGATCCGTTGTCACGGCGGCGTTTATCGATGTCGATGTTCCGGAGGCTTCGCTCGTAGTTACTGCGCACTTCCGCCAAGTCGTTTTGGTGCTGCTTGTTCGTCTGCTTGTTTTCGATCGCGGCACTTTCTACGAAGTTTTCATTCTTGTTCGCGTAATCGTCCGCCATCTTCCCGACGCGCTCGTTGAACGAGTCGTTCATGGTGCGGACCTTATCGCGGCTGTAGTCCTGCGCTTGCTCGTTGTTCGCGGAGTACGCATCCTGCGTGCGCTTGAGGTCTTTCTGCAGGCCTTCTTTCATCTCGGTGCGCTTCTGCGATTCTGTCTTGTACACGTCTGCAAGGCGGTCTTCTTGGACACGCACGAGCTGCTCTTTCTCCCGCTTGTACTGGTCGCGCATGTCGGTACCAGTGGTCGCAAGTTTCTCTTGATAGGCACCTAGTTGTTTGTCTTTTTCTTCAGTCAGGCGGTCGACGTTCTCGTTGTAGCGCTTGGCTTTGGCTTCGACGACGGACTCGTTGCCGTTGCGCTCGTTGCGGAAGGCGCGGTCGTAGGAGTTCTTGATGTCGCGCATGCGGCCATCGAAGTCTTTCTTTGAAACGGAGCGCTCTTCGTGGAAGCGCTCTTGCTCGGCTTTGTTTTGTTTGTGGAAACGCTCTTTAATATCCGAGATGGATTCGCCAGTGCGTTCTTTAATGTCAGAAATATTGGTCTGGTAGTCGCTCTCGAGCTCTTTGCGATCTCGGTCGAAGACGCCTCGCTGTTTAACTTGGATGTTCTCGTGGCGCTCTTGCTCCGCTTCGATGCGCTTCTCAGAGTTGGCACGATCTTTTTGGATCGTATTCTGATAGTGATCTCGTTCGCGCGCTAGCTGCTTTGAATAATCGACACCATTCATGGCTTATCCTCATGGGGGTCCTTCCTGGACCTTACCCACTAGACTAGCATGCACCCCAATAAAAAAGCCTTGGGCAAATTTTGCGCTTGCCCAAGGCTTCCGTAGTTTTAGTGACTTAGCTGTCTATCTCTAGCGAGCGAGCTCTTCGTCGATGATTTCCGCAAAGGCTTCGATGGGCTGAGCACCGTTAATCATCTGGCCGTTGACGAAAAAGGTCGGGGTTGATTTGACCTTCAGGGCCTTCCCTTCTTCCATGTCCGCTTTTACTTTTGCGAGGTACTTGTTGCTATCGAGGCAAGCATCGAACTCTGGCTTAGCGCCCAACTTCTTCGCGAGCTTCTTGAGTGAATCGATATCAAGTGCATCTTGAGCGGCGAACATGCCGTCGTGCATTTTCCAGAAGAGCTCACTGCTCTGCTCGTTGGCGCACAGGCTCGCCACGGCCGCGCCTTCCGCTTGATTGTGGAACGGCAACGGGAAGTTCTTAAACGCGACTTGGATCTTGTCGCCGTACTTCTTCTTAAGATCCGTTACAACTTGCGCACCCTTCGAGCAGAACGGGCACTGGAAGTCGGAGAATTCGACGATCGTGACTTTCGCGTTCTTGTTGCCAGTGACCGGAGCATCGCCGACTTTCACGTCGAAGCTCGGACGGCGGGGCTTCGTGATGTACACTTCCACGGGAGTTTTAGCTGTCTGCTGACCGAGCCACTTGTCCATCGCCTCTTTGCGCTTTTCCATTTCGAGGTAGCCTTTGATCTTCTCACGCACCATCGGATTCAAGTGCTCTTGAGGAATCTGCTGCTTCTTGATGAAGGCGTCGATGTCTTGCTCAGAAACCTTGATGCCCTTCGCGATGTACTTCTCGAGGTACTCGTCGTTCGAGAGGCCTTTCTTGTTCGGATCTTTGTCCATGAGCTTTTGCATCACGACTGCGCGCAGGCGGTTGTACTTCACGTCGTAGACTTTTTGCTCGGCTTCGTAGATCTCGGCTTCGATGCCGTCGTTCAGCTCCGCTTCCGTGATCACGACGTCGCCCATCTTCGCGGCCACACCTGGCTCGCCCGCCGAGCGGAATTGGAAGTTCGGCTTGCTGACGGCTGAACCGGTACATGCGACGGCGATGAAGACGCCAACCGCTAAGGTCATAAGTGATTTCATATAAGGACTCCTTGAAATTTGAAACATCATAACAGGGAGAGATTGGATGAGTCCAAGAAGCAAAACGCTCAACTAATTGCGCAAATGAGACAAAAACTCGCGGAAGAGTGTGGAGCGAACCTCCAGCTCTCGGGGCGGCCCTTGGTCCACGGCGCGGCCATTTTCCATGACCAGCAAGCGTTGTGCCGAAAGAATGGTCTCCACCCGGTGAGTAACAATAATGGTGAGTGAGCGGCGTTGCACAAAGAGCACGAGATCTCGCAGCGCCTTCTCGAGTTCCGGATCGAGACCAGACGAGACCTCATCGAACAAGACGATGGGCTTATGCAGAAAGCAGGCCCGCAACCCACTAAGGAGTTGCTTCTGCCCCAGCGAGAGGGCTTTCGGATCAATCAAAGAATCCGGTGTGACGCCCCAGCGCTGCATGTAAGGCAGCGCCGACGACGCCTGCGACCAGAACTCATCGAAGCCCGCCGCTGTTTCTGCCAGTGCGATGTTGAAGCGCACGCTGGCGCTGAACACGTGGGAATCTTGCGACACCAAACTCACGTGTTGGCACAGCCGCTGCAGGTCCTGGGTGCTCTCCATGTTCAGCACTTCGTCGTTTAAAATGATCGAGCCTTCGAACATGCCGTGCTGACCTGATAACAGTCGTAAAAAAGTGGATTTTCCACAGCCCGATGTTCCCACGATACCAATCAATTCGCCGGGGCGACCGCGGAGGTCGATGTCATTCAACGCAAAGGCCTCTTCGCCTTCGCGTGGCGGATAGGCGTAGTGCTGCAAGCTTACCTTCAACTCGCGGAGAGCTTGCGAAGGCCTTGGGGCGCTGCGTGCCTCTTCCGCAAAAAACGAATGGAATTCCTCGATCCGCTCGATGCCAGTACGCGCGCGCTGGATGCTCGAAATTTTACCGGCGACTTCCTTGATCGGCGAAATGGATTTTTGAATCAGATCGATCAGGACCGCCAGGATCGCCATGCGCGCGGCCATTCCCGTTGGGAAAAAGAAAAGCACGAGGGCGAGGAGAATGGGATAAAGAGATTCAGCTGCTGAGTAGTACCCGGCGTCCCAGACATTCGCCTTGAGCTGTTTCTGCAAAAAATCGTCAAAAACTTTATCACCGCGCTTGGAGGCGTACTGCGCATGCGGGGTGAAGGCGAGCTCACGCAACCCGTGAGTCACATCCGCGACGACGCGTGAAAGCAAACCGGTGACATGCCGAACGGACGCGAAGATCTCGCCCATCTTGCGACTGCCCCAGATGAGCATCACACACGCGAAGACTTCCACCGCGAACAATCCCCCACCGACGGTGGCATCGATGCGCAGGAAGCCGATCAAGCTCGAAAGGATGAAAACAAAATCGATGGCGATGGCAAACGCACCCGAGGTCACGAGTTCCTTCACGGCATCGGTGTCGCTCATGATGCGCGCAAGCACTTCGCCCATAGGAAAATCGTCTTCCATGCCTTTGCGTTTTACTTTAAGTGGTGCGCGCATCCACAGCGAAAACGTCTTCGCGCGGGTTTCACCCAAGAGGTGCGTAACATATTTATAAGTACTGATCTGGTACCCAAGACGATTCACGTACTCCGCGAGGAACAATCCGCCGAGCACTAAGAACGGCGTGAGGGCCTCACCCGCGAAGTCCTGGTAGAACGTCTCCGTGATCTGTGGCAACGCAAGTCCGATGAGGCCGGTAATCCCCATGTGCACGAGCATCAGAATAAGCCATGGCCGCCCCTTCTCAGGTAGCAGGAGCCCCATGTACTTGCTCACGGAAGAAATCAAACAACGCTCCTTCGGGAACGGGGCCACCTTCGGCCTTAATACCAGTTTTCGGATCAAGCAGAACCGTCCGGTCGCAGGACTTCACGGTCGTCAAACGATGGGACGTGAGAACAAAAGTTTTTTCTTTCACGCGCGAGCGCAGAGCTTGGAGAATTTTTCTCTCGAGCAAGATATCCACCGAAGAAAACGGATCGTCCCACAGCACCACCTGCGCATCCGCCATGAGCGAGCGCACCAGCGCAAGACGCTTCGCCTGGCCACCAGACAGACGCTTGCCGTTCTCTCCAACCTCAAGTCCTAACAGCGCATCGGCCCCTGGAGCAAGCACGTCTAAAGCAAACAAGCGCAGCAGATCCATCGCCTGTTTCTTTTCTTCGGGATGAGGATCACGGCCTAAGAAAATATTCGCTTCAACCGAATCATTGAACAGGTACGGCTCCTGTTGAACCATGGCGAACTTCACGCCACCGGCCGACAATCTAAACGCCATCTTTTTCAAAAGCTCGGACTTCCCGCTGCCGGTTTCCCCGCACAGCACTGTCCAAGAACCCTGCGGCATTTCGAGATCGATCATTTGTTCCCAATACGGGAGATTAAATTTCAACCCCACATCTGTGCGATTGAACTGCGAAGTCCACTGCCCTTCTTCCTCGTGCGGCTTCGTGACCACAGCATAGAGCCCCTTCACGCGCCCCCAGGCGGCGTAGCCCTGCGAGGCCACGATCGCCATCCACGACAAGAACATCAACGGCTCGAGCATCAAGAATAAATAACCCGCAAAAAACACGAGCTCCGAAGCCCCCGCTCCACGCGCACGCAAGATCCACGCGCCCCACAACAGCGAGGCCCCCACACCCAAACGGATCATGGGCACGCTGAACGCGAATCCCACCGACGACTTAAAGAAGAGCCCGAGCTCAAACCCCGAAAGCTCTTTGAAGCGATCAATGAATGTCTCTTCACGGTGGTAGTTTTTTACGGTTGCTTTCGCGCTGTAGGATTCGATCACATGGTTCTGCACTTGCCCTTGGGCATCCAGCGCACGCTTAGAGAATTTCTGAAACACGGCCGTGAGGATGGAAAAAATTAAAACCGACAGCCCCATGGGAATGAACGCAGGCCACAGCCCCGCATCGGCTTCGTTCAGGCGCGGGATCATCACCCACGCCGCGACGATCACATTACCAATCTGCAAAAGCGCGAAGCCAATAAATCCGCGCAGACCGTTAAAGTCATTGAACAACACCTGATACAGCTGGCCATCGTTCCACGCGGCATAGCGTGCCGGTGGCGACTGCTCTAAGAGCTCCAGCATTTCCGTACGCAGAAATTTCTGCTGGTAGCGAGCAGGCGTGAAAAATAACAAGCGCGAGAGCGTTCTGAAAACCAAGATGCCCAAGGCGATGAGCAAGAAGGTCGTGATCGGCGCTGGTGGCAGATGCCCGGTCTCGGCCGCGACGTCCGTGAGTTTTTTAAGCTCGCTTGGGATCATCGTCTGCAAGCGATGAAGCGCATAGAGCGAGACGAACGCGCCCAGATACCAGAACCAAAATTCCAGAAAGTGAGCGGCTATCCAGGGGATAAATCGACGGTCGAGGCGACGGGCCATAGAGAAGAAGTCTAAGTATGCGCGCGGCGACATGTCAGGAGAAAGACGGGCAAGACTTATGGACAAAGTGCGAGCAACTTCTTAGGATGTCGGCACGCGCCCGTAGCTCAGTTGGTTAGAGTATTACCTTGACATGGTAGGGGTCACAAGTTCGAATCTTGTCGGGCGCACCATTCGAGAAATAACAAAAGGCTACCGTAAGGTAGCCTTTTTTATTTTCGACGGTTTGATCGAGACAAGATGAAGAACACCGCAGGTGTTCGACAAATTTAGCAGGATGCTAAATTTGGGAACCGAGCGTAGCGAGAGAGTGCGAAGCACCCGAGGGCACGGAGCCCGAGGTCAATCTTGTCGGGCGCACCATTCTAAAACTTACTAAAGCCACCCTCGCGGTGGCTTTTTTTCTAAAGAAAAATGTTCCAGCCCACACGCATGTGCATGCTAAACTGGAACTTAAATTTTTACTAGGTATCCAATCCCGGACATGAGGCGTGGACTTTGTACAACTGCGATTCAAGAACAGTCGGAACCCTCAGCGATTCCTGGTAGCCGGGAAAATTCATCTCAATCATTTCCATGTCCTCATCTGATATCTCCAAATCCTTGAGGATCAACTTTCCAGGAGCAACGTTTGTGATTTTGTAATTTTTCGGAAGAAACAACGACTGTGTTTGGGCATTCTCGCAGGTTTTGTGAGAAATCGTTTCTCCAAATACAACCTTCTGCTCGCTGATTTCACAGTTAATTTTGAAAAACTCCGGACCAAAATCATTGATGGTAACGTCGCAGGTTTTATCACCGTTATCAATGATGAGGGCACGATCGTAGATTCGGCTCCCTTTCACTTGTTCTCCAAGCATCCATTCGGTGCCTGCAAATGCGCTAAAGCTTAAGGTTAGCATTACTGGCAAAAGATATTTCATATAGACCCCTCGGTTAAATCGTGTCCCTAGAGTCGTACAAGGGCTATCAGCCCAACACAAAGGAACATTCATTTGTTATTCCTAAATTATCAACCGGTTTTGGATGGCCTCACAGGGCCCGAGAACATTTTACAAATTGAGCTTCCAACACACCTATCAGTAAGCACCCTGTAATTCTTACTCAATACCCGGTCTTGTTTCAGGCATTTGCTACCATCCCGACATGAATAAATTCATCCCCCTGCTCACACTCCTGACTATTACCTCTTCATGGGCTGCTCACGCACAATCCATTCAGGAACTGGCGCCGAAAAAGCTCCAAAGTCATTTTGTACTTGATGGTTCTGAGGAAGAAATCGATGGGATCATCAAAGTTAAAGGCTTTGAGTTGTACACGAATAAGACTCCTGACGGGGACCGAGATGGCTTCAACTATAGAAAGGCCCCTTTGGTCGTCGGAGAACTTCAACCTGAAGTCTTTGAATTTGAAAAAGAGATCGCTAAGTCTGTGCTGCACGCTAACTTTGAAGTTTATAAAACGATAGAAGAAAAACAGCCGAACGGAACGATGAGACCCGTGACCATAACTTATGAAGGTAACGGGTCTGCCGTAGTTGTAGGAAAGAACTTAGTCCTCACCAACCATCACGTGATTGATGTTCTAAAAACTAGCGAATACTTAGAACAATGCCCCGGCGGCAAAATGAGCGTTGGCTTTGATAAAAAGCTCACTGTGAAATGCCAAGAAATACTTCTTTGTGGCGAGCTTCCTAAAAAAATATATGAGAACGGGAAGGTCGCCTACTATGAATCCAACATGGGTGACTGGTGCTTACTTCGCACGACACCTCTTGAGGACGGTAGAGAAATTGGAGATGTCGTTCCAAGCCTTTCGCTCCAATCAAAGCTCTCTAAGAAAACGGCGAAACTTAAGGTAGCCACGATTGGTAATGTCGCCGGATTAGGCATTCAATTCTCATGGGGTAAGATCAATGACTTTATCTACAACCCAAGCTTTAAATCGGTTGGAGATCGCGAACTTGAAGCAACGGCCATGTCGACTCATGGAAATTCAGGCGGCGCGCTGGTAAGCTCAGAAGGGAATTTGATTGGAATAGTCTATGGTGGTGGTATCGAAAAATTTGATGAATCAGCATCGATAAGAATCGATTATATTGTCAAAGAAATGAAGAAAAAATTGGATCCTGCCGTACTCAATGAGTTAGAGATCATTGAGCCTAACCAGGAAAACAATAGAAAGAACTTTCTCAAGAAACTGAAA